>Ga0184618_10000003_pt1 | contig 385893 bp, 355 predicted proteins | sample PLM0_30_b1_FD_133159 | JGI IMG/M metagenome (GOLD analysis project Ga0184618, IMG submission 133159) | Groundwater sediment microbial communities from an aquifer in East River, Colorado, USA - PLM0_30_b1 | ecosystem: Environmental > Terrestrial > Soil > Riparian zone | place: USA: East River...
CCTCTCGTTCGACGAGGACGAAGCCGAGCTCAGGCAGCGCTTCCCCAATGCGAGGATCGAGCGCGGCGGAGCGGCGATGGCGGACCTGGTACGCCGCACGGTCGCCGCGGTGAACGCCCCGGAACGTCCCCACGATCTGCCGCTCGACGTCCGCGGCACCGCCTTCCAGGAGGCGGTGTGGCGCGAGCTCTCGCGCATTCCGCCGGGCGAGAACCTGAGCTATGCGGCGCTGGCGGCGCGCGCCGGCAAGCCGGGCGCGGCGCGGGCGGCGGGCACCGCCTGCGGCCAGAACCGGGTGGCGGTGCTCATCCCCTGCCACCGCGCCCGCCGCGGCGACGGGTCGCTCGGCGGCTATGCCTACGGCCTCCACCGCAAGACGGCTTTGCTGGAGCGGGAGGCGGGTTAATTAGGGACAGTATATAGTTTTCGTCCGCCCCCTGACCGCCGGCTGAAACTTCGGAAAACCATATGCTGTCCCTAATTACCCTCCGGGTCCGCACTGGTAGACCAGCCGCTCGTTGGGCACTTCGGGAAGGGCCTGGCGGACCGATTCCTGGCGGTCTCCGAGGATCAGCACCTTTTCCGGGTCGGCGGTGCAGGCCTTGAGCTCGACCTGGCGGCGCAGCGCGCGCAGCTTCGCCATCGCCTCGGCCGTCATCAGATAATGGGTGACGACATATTCGCCGCTCGCCGGCCGATATTCGAGCACCGACACGGTCTGCTCGCCGCCGGGCACCAGGATCCGCGACCAGGCGCCGCCGCTGCGCGCATATTGGGTGCGGCCGTTCATGCAACCGTTCGCCGCCCAGTCGATCTTGACGTCGTCGGTCGCCGACACGGTCACCCGGCTGCGCTCGGCGACGAGCCGGCACAAAGCGGGGCCGGTCCGCTCGGCGGCCGCGGCCGCGCCGTCCCTGGGCAGCGACACCGGCTCGATGTCGAGCGCATCCCGCGCCGGCCGCGAGAAGAAGGCCGCCACGGCGACAACGAGCAGCAGCGCGCCCGCGCCCGCCAGGATGGTGGCCGGCCGGTTCTTCTCCTTGAACAGCATCAGGCCGCCGCCGCCGAGCGCGACCAGCGCCAGGATCGCCAGCAGCACCGCGACGGCGAGGCGGTTCTCCCGCACGTCCTGATTGGCGGCCCGCGCCTTGTCGAGCGCCGCCTGCTCGGCCCGCGTCCGCGCGTCCTTTTCCGCCGACGCCTGGGCGCTGAGCTCGCGGGCGCTGCGGTCCTGCTCCTGGCGCAGGCGCTCCTCCATGCTGACGCAGCCGCCGCTGTTCGCCGAGAAAGGCTGGCGCGCCGCGCGCAGGAAGGCGGCGAGCTCCGAATTGGCGATGGCGAAGCCGAACGGCGCGTCGCCGTCCTCGCCATGGGTGATGAAGGTGTTGACGCCGAGGATGCGGCCGCAGCGGTCGAGCAGCGGGCCGCCGCTGTTGCCGCGGGCGATGTTGGCGGTGTGGAGCAAGGCGTGGATGCCGTCGACCAGCCGCTCGTTCGAATAATTGCCCTCCGAGCGGGCGGGCTGCTGCGGGGTGATATAATCCTCGGCGGAACGGGCGGTGGCGAGGTCGACATTGCCGGGATAGCCCAGAGCGACGACCGGGGCGCCGTCGGCGAGCGGCCCCATGTAGAGCGTCGCCGGCGGCACCGAGCCCTGGTTCATCTCGAGCAAGGCGAGGTCGCGCTTGGGGTCGAAGGCGATCAGCCGCGCGCCGTACGACTTGCTGCCTTCAGAAGGCACGACCCCGATCGCGACATTGTTCGGATATTCCGCCGCCAGCGCCACGACATGGGCGTTGGTGACGATCCGGTTGGCGCCGACGGCGACGCCGCTGCCATGGCCGAAGCCGACCACCTGGCCGTTCTCGACAGCGACCGTCACCACCCGGACGACGCTGCGCGCCGCGGCCGAGATGTCGTCGGCGCGGGCGGGGGTCGCCATCGCCAGCAGCGCAAGCAGGAACAGCGCCAGTCTCGCCATCATTCCCTCGGTCGGCCGCGATCTCGCCCGCATCCATGTTGGATTCGCCCCGCCAAGGCAAGGCCGCGACCGGCGCCGCGAAGGGGAGGCCGGAAGTTTAGTAAGTTTAGGCGAATGGCGAAAAAAATTCCGATCAATTTGCCGCGTTCGATCGAGAAAACCGATCAATCCCCGCCGCGACTCGCTCCTCCCAGCCATAGCCAGTTTAGAACATAAAAGGAACGTGTAGGAAAGGGAATATTGACCCTCCGGCGGCTACAGGAAGGAATAGGGGTCGACGTCGACCGCGACGCGGACGCCGCGCGGCCAGCTCAGGCTGCCGAGCCACTCGCGGATTACGTCCTGGACGTCCAGCGAGCGGGCGGCGTGGACGAGGAGGCGCATTCGGTGGCGGCCGCGCAGCATGGCGAGCGGGGCGGGGGCGGGGCCGAACACCGCCATGTTCTCGACCCTGGGCGCGGCGCGGCCGATCGCCCGCGCCGTCTCGGTCGCCTCGGCGAGATCCTCCGACGAGACGATGATGCCGGCGAGGCGGCCGAAGGGCGGCATGGCGGCGCCGCGGCGCGCCTCCGTCTCGGCCGCGTAGAAGCTCTCGGCATCGCCGCTGACCAACGCGCTCATCACCGGCGCGGACGGATCGTGGGTCTGGACGAGGACTCGGCCGGGCTTGTCGCCCCGCCCGGCTCTGCCGGCGACCTGGACGATCTGCTGGAAGCTCCTCTCCGCGGCGCGCAAATCGCCGCCGGAAAGGCCGAGGTCGGCGTCGACCACGCCGACCAGAGTGAGGTTGGGGAAATGATAGCCCTTGGTGACCAATTGGGTGCCGATGACGATGTCGATCTCGCCCCCCTCCATCCGCCCGACGAACTCGGCCGCCTTGGCCGGCGACCAGATCGTGTCGGACGTGACGATCGCGGTGCGGGCGTCGGGGAAGAGCGCGGCGACCTCGTCGGCGATCCGCTCGACGCCCGGGCCGACCGGCACCAGGCTGTCTTCCTCGCCGCATTCGGGGCAGGCGCGCGGCGGCGGCATGATATGGCCGCAATGGTGGCAGGCGAGGCGATGGACGAGCCGATGCTCGACCATCCAGGCGGTGCAGTTCGGGCATTGGAAGCGGTGGCCGCAGTGGCGGCAGAGGGTGAGCGGAGCGTAGCCGCGGCGGTTGAGGAAGAGGAGCGCCTGTTCACCCTTGTCCAAAGTCTCGGCGAGCGCGTTGACCAGGGTCGGCGCCAGCCAGCGCCCGCGCGGCGGCGGGTCGGCGAGGAGGTCGATCGCCGCGATGTCGGGCAGCTCGGCGGCGCCGTAGCGGTCGGGGAGCCGCACCTCCCGGTAGACGCCGATCTCGGCCATCTGCCGGCTCTCGATCGCCGGGGTGGCCGAGGCGAGGACGATCGGGATACCCTCCAGCTTGGCGCGCATCACGGCGACGTCGCGGGCGTGATACTGGACGCCTTCCTCCTGCTTGAAGCTGGTTTCGTGCGCCTCGTCGACGACGATCAGGCCGAGCTCCGGATAGGGCAGGAACAGGGCCGAGCGGGCGCCGACCACGACCTTGGCGTCGCCGGTCGCGATCGCCCGCCAGGCGCGGCGGCGCTGCGACTGGCGCAGGCCCGAATGCCAGGCGACCGGCTCGTGGCCGAAGCGGGCGGCGAAGCGCTTGAGGAAGGGCTCGGTCAGCGCGATCTCGGGGAGCAGGACGAGCGTCTGGCGGCCCTGGCGCAGCGATTGGGCGATCGCCTCGAAATAGACCTCGGTCTTGCCCGAGCCGGTGACTCCGTCGAGCAGGAAGGGCGCGAACGCAGCGGCGCGGACGGCGGCGACGAAAGTGGCAGCGGCCTCGGTCTGCGCCGGCTCCAGCTCGGGCGGATCATGGTCGGGATTGGGAACCGGGAACGGGTCGTCCACCGATACCTCGACCGCCTCGATCGCCCCGGCCTTGACCAGGCCCCTGATCACTCCGTCCGACACGCCGGCCGCGGTCGCCAGCTCGCGCACCAGCCCCTGGCGCTCGCCGATCCGCTCCAGCGCCTGGGCGCGCTGCGCGGTCAGCCGCTCGGGGACGAAGCCGGTGGCGCGATATTCGGTCACCGTCCGCCCGCCGTCCAATGCGCTCGCCGACGCAAGCGCCATGCGCAGCACCGAGGCGATCGGCGCGAGATAATAATCGGCGGTCCACTCGATCAGCCTTCTCAGCGGCTCGGCCAGCGGGGGCAGGTCGTAGGCGTGGAGCAAAGGCCGCAGCCGATTGTCGCCGACCTCCTCCGCCGGGAGCCGCTCGGGCTCCCACACTACGCCGGTCATCTGCCGCGGCCCCAATGGCGCGAGCACGATCGATCCGGGCGCGGCCGCCATCCCCTGCGGCACGCGATAGTCGAGCGGCCCGAGGGCGGCATTGAGGAGGAGGACGCGGACGCGATTCATCAGCCCGCCATATGGGCTTTTCGGCATGTTGCGAAAGTGGGGACGCCATGACGGGCCGGCCCTCGCTGCGTAGTGCGCCGGTGCGCTCGGAGACGGGCGTCGCTCAACGCGGGCAAGCTTCACTCCGTCCGCTTGGTCATCTTGAGCCGACCCGTTTCGAAGTGATGGACCACGCCGTCGCGTACCTTGGCGAAAAGCCAGTCCGGGAGGGCGTCGTAGAAGGGGTTGTCGCTGCCGGCGACCGGGCGGATGTCCGGACCGGGCCAGAGGAAGCGGTTCAATTCGGTGAGAATAATCCAGCTCTTCTCGCGATCCAGCCCCAGCTGTTTCTTTACGTTCGTCGGGATTTCGATCGCCTCGCCGGCACCCCGTGGAGCCGTGTGGCTGATCGGGGCGACCAGGAGGCATGTGCCGCTCGATTGCTCAATCCGCGCGATGACCACCACCACGGGTCTGTCCTTGCGGCCGCTCTCTTCGCCTGCGGCCGCTTCATGCGCCCACAAATAGGAGTAGGAGATTACGTCAGCCGGTTCCGGGGTCTTCCAGGAGGCGCCCGAGCTCCTTCGAACGCTCCGAGGGTTGCGCGTTACGGATGGCTTCGAGCGTTTCATCGTCGAGATTCTTCACAAGAAGAACCTGGCGATCGCGGCGCAGGAGGCGCTCATATTCCTTTAGCGAGAGCATCACGATCCTGGTCGTGCCGTGACGCTGGATACCCACGGGATGAAGCATCGCTTCGTCCGTGTAGTAACCGAACTTGCTCGCTACCTTCCTCGCAGGGACCGTCCTAAGGGGTTCCATCATGCCCGGTTTCCTCGACTGTGTTGGCGGGCCGGATGGCCCTTTGTGACTATCTCCGTCACAATCGATAAGTCTGGATAATCCAGCTTATCCGTAAAATCAAGCAGGATTGTCAGGCGTCACTGGGGAGGCCGTCGATCGGGGCGCGACCTGCGATCCGATGCTCATCAGGGTATCCGGATCGCTTTGAACGGCGTAGGTTCCGCGCAGCGCGCAATGGGAGGCGCGGATGGACGACGCCCAGGCGCAGCTCGACGGCTACATCGACAAGTTCACGCCGGAGGTGGCGGCGCTGACGCGGGCGCTGCTGGCGCGGATGCGGGCGCGGGTCCCAGGCGCGACGATCCTGGTCTTCGACAATTACAATGCGCTGGCGATCGGCTTCGCGCCGGGCGCCAAATCGTCCCAGGCCATATTGTCGCTCGCCGTCTATCCGCGCTGGGTGAACTTGTTCTTCCTGCAGGGCGCGGGCCTGCCCGATCCCGATGGGCTGCTGAAGGGCGAGGGCAGCCGGGTCCGCCACGTCCGCCTGCACGACGAGAAGCCTCTGGACGACCCGCGCATCGACGCTTTGATCGCCGAGGCGCTCGCCAGGGCCGAGCCGCCGATCGACCCGGCGGCCGAGGAACGGCTGCTGATCAAATCGGCCCTGGCCAAGCAAAGGCCGCGGCGGCCACTGGGTTGAATGGGGACAGTTACTTTTCCCAAGGCCCCTGCCGAATTTCGCGCGGCGTGCGGAAAAGTAACTGTCCCCTATCCGAACGTCCTTCGCTCGAGCCGCGGCAGCAGCAAAGCCTGCCCCGCGGCGCGGACGATCAGGAACAGCGAGAAGGCGAGCCACAGGCCGTGATTGCCGAGCGGGCCGGTGACGAGCAGCAGCGCGCCATAAGCGGCGAAGGCGGCGGCCATCGTCGCCAGCATCGCCCGCGTCCAGGTCGCGCCGATATAGATGCCGTCATAGACGTAGGAGGTGACTCCGAGCAGAGGCAGCAGCACCGCCCAGGGGAAGTAAGCGAGCGCGGTGGCGACGACCGCCGGGTCGGTGCTGAAGCTGGCGGCGAACCGCGCCCCGGCGAGCGCGTAGACCAGGCTGATCAGGGCGCCGCCCGCGAGGCCCCAGAGCAGCAGGAAGCGCACCAGCTGCCTGAAGCGGGGACGGTCGCGCGCACCCACCGCTTCGCCGCACAGCACCTGCGCGGCGCTCTCGAAGCCGTCGAGGATCAGCGCCGAGAGGATGAACAGCTGGTAGATTATGCCGTTCGCCGCGAGCACCAAAGTGCCCTCATGCGCGCCGTCGCGGACGAGCAGCAGGATCGCGGCCGTCAGCAGGATGGTGCGCAGGAAAAGGTCGCGGTTGAGCCGGAGCAACGTGCCGAGCGCGGAGCGGCTCCACGTTTCCCGGCGGCGGGCGAGCGCCAGGGCCGAGGCGGCTGGGCCCTCCCGCGCGGCGATGACGGCGAGGGCGAGAGTCTTGCCGCCCTCGGAGAGCAAGGTCGCCGCGGCGACGCCGGCGACGCCCCAGCCCATCCCGAGCACGAACAGGAGGTCGAGCGCGATGTGGACGATGTTGGCGGCGACCTCCACGCCGAGGACCGCACGCACCCGCCGCCGCCCGATCAGCCAGCCGGTCAGGGCCGCGTTGACCAGCCAGAGCAGGCCGCCCCAATAGCGTATCCCGACATAGGTCCCGGCCTCGGCCGCGACCGCGCCTTTGGCGTAAAGCAGGTCGAGGCCGAACGGGATGGCGACCGGCTTGCAGGCGAGCAAGACGAGGCCGATCGCCAGCGCCAGGCCCAGCGCGCGGGCGAGGGTCGCCGCCTGCGCGCCGTCGTCGCCGCGCCCCGCGGCCTGGGCGGTCAGGGCGATCGTGCCGGTCCTGAGGAAGTTGAAGACGACGAGCAGCCCCATCATGAACTTGGCGCCGACCTCGACCCCCGCCTGCGCCTCCGCCTGGCCGAGCTGGCCGATCACCCACAGGTCGGCGAGGCCGAACAAGGCGGTGGCGACATTGGTCAGCATCGAGGGCAAGGCGATCGCCCAGATGACGCCGTGCGGATTCGCTTGCTGATCTTCGGTCGCCAAGGCCGCCTCCGCCGCGCTAGAAGGGCGCGAATCCCTTCACGCGAGGCATGGCCGAAATGAAATTCTTCGTCGACACCGCCGACACGCACGAAATCAGGGAGCTGGCCGCCACCGGCCTGCTCGACGGCGTCACGACCAACCCGTCTTTGGTCCACAAGGCCGGGCGCGACTTCCTCGAGGTGGTGAAGGAGATTTGCGGCATCGTCCCCGGCCCGGTCTCGGCCGAGGTGGTCGCGACCGACCATGAAGCGATGATGCGCGAAGCCGAGGTCTTGCGGAAGATCGCCGACAATATCGCGGTCAAGGTGCCGCTCACCATCGACGGGCTCAAGACCTGCAAGGCGCTGACCGCCGACGGCACGATGGTCAACGTCACTCTGTGCTTCACCGCCAACCAGGCTTTGCTTGCCGCCAAGGCGGGCGCGACCTTCATCTCGCCCTTCGTCGGCCGATTGGACGATATCGGCACCGAAGGGATGGAGATCGTCTCCGACATCCGCCTGATCTACGACAATTACGGCTACGAGACGCAGATCCTGGTCGCCAGCGTGCGCCACCCGATCCACGTCCTCGCCGCCGCCAAGATCGGCGCCGACGTGATGACCGCGCCGCCCGCCGTGATCCGCCAATTGTTCAACCACCCCCTCACCGACCGCGGCCTCGAGGCGTTCCTCGCGGACTGGGAGAAAACGGGGCAAAAAATAGGGTGAACGCAGGGGGAATGGCATCTTAACCATATCGGGGCTAAGCTTCGCCTCGAGATGGGGACGGTGATCAACTTCGAGGACCGGGCGGTGGCCAGCCTGCGCGCGCGGGTCGCGGCGGCGGAGGAGGCCAATCAGGACCTGATCGCCTTCGCCCGCGGCCATTCGGGCGCGGTCGCCTCGATCCACCAGGCGGTGCTTGCCGCGGTCGAGGCGGAGGGCTTCGACCATCTCATCCATATCGTCACCCAGGAATGGCCGCAGATCCTCGGCCTCGACGCGGTCGCGGTCGCTTTGTTCGTCGGCGACAAGGGCATGCGCGCCGACGCATCGGGCCTCCAGTTCGTCGACCCGCGCGTCATCCAGCGCTCGATCGCCGGCTTCGACGGGGTGGTGCTGCGCGGCGTCAAGCGCGGCCATCCCTTGTTCGGCCCGGCCTGCGACCTGATCCGGGCCGAAGCCCTGGTCCGGCTCGACAGCGAGCCGCCTTTGCCAAGCGGGCTGCTGGCGCTCGGCCAGCGCGAGGAGCAGGGCTTCGAGACCCGCCACGGCTCCGAACTGCTCGTCTTCCTCGGGCGGGTCCTTACGCGCTGCATGGGCCGGTGGCTGATCCCCTAGAGGATCATCCGGCGCGGCAGATCGCCCTGCGCTGGCAACAACATCTGAGCCGCGACCGCCGCCGGTCTCCCCATACCGTCCGCGCCTACGCCGCCACCGCCCACCGGCTGATCTCCTTCCTCGCCTTGCATCTCGGCGGCGCGGTCGGCGATGCGGCGCTTGGGCAGCTCCAGGCGACCGACCTTCGCGCCTTCCTCACCCGCCGCCGCGCGGAGGGGCTCGGCAATAGCTCGGCCGCCCGCGAGCTTTCGGCGATCCGCGGCTTCCTCGCCTTCGCCGCGGCCGAGCAAGGCGGGGAGGCGAACCTGCCGCGCCTCAAGGGCGCCAAGCGGCCGCGCAGCGTCCCCCGCCCGATCTCGCCCGACGAAGCGGTGGCGCTGGCCGAGGAGGTAAGCGATGACGCCGCCGAGCCATGGATCGCGGCGCGCGACCTGGCGGTGCTGCTCCTGCTCTACGGCTCGGGCCTGCGCGTCGCCGAGGCGCTTGGGCTCACCGGCGCGGCGCTGCCGCTCGGCGCGTCGCTCAGCGTCACCGGCAAGCGCAACAAGACGCGGATCGTGCCCCTGCTCGATCCGGTGCGCGATGCGATCGACCATTACCTCGCTCTCTCGCCCTGGCCGCCGGGCAGGGACCAACCCTTGTTCCGCGGCGCGCGGGGCGGGCCTTTGAACGGCGAGCTGGTCCGCCGCGCGGTGCGCAAGGCGCGGGTCCGGCTCGGCCTCTCGGACCGGACGACGCCGCACGCGCTGCGCCACAGCTTCGCCACCCATTTGCTCGGCCGCGGCGCCGATTTGAGATCGCTCCAGGAGCTGCTCGGCCATGCCAGCCTCTCTTCGACCCAGATCTACACCGCGGTCGACGCCGCCCATCTGATGGACGTCTACCGCAACGCCCACCCGCGGGCCTAAACCAGGGACAGTGGCCTAAACCAGGGACAGTATATATTTTTCCGGTTCGATGGTGCGGTCGCAGGCTCTCTCTGGAAAAATATATACTGTCCCTGGTTTAAGCCTCCGGATGCCGGTTCCGCCAGGTCAGCTGGCGCCAGATATAGGCCGCGACGATCACGGCGATGATCGCGATCGAGAGCGGCCCCAGCACCTTCTCGACATCCTTGAAGAGGCGCCCCAGCCCCCAGCCGCTCAGGGCGAGCAGGGCGGTCCAGCCGGCGGTGCCGACCGTCGACCAGATCAGGAAGCTCTTCAAACGCAGGTTGAGCAGGCCGGCCGGGATCGAGATGATCGAGCGGAGCGTCGGCAGCAGCCGGCCGATGCAGACGATCGCCGGGCCGAAACGCCCGAACGCTCGCTCGGCTTTCTCCACGTCGGCCCAGTCCATGGTGAGCCAGCGGCCGAACCGCTCGATGAACGGCTTGAACCGCCTGACGCCGATCACCCGCGCGAGGGCATACCAGAACAGGTTGCCGAGCATCGCGCCGGCGGTGCCGCTGGCGATCACCCCCCAGAGCGTCATCGACCCGCGCGCCGCCTCCGCGCCCGCCAGCGGCATGATTATTTCGGACGGGATCGGCGGAAAGACGGTCTCGAGAAACATCAGCAGGAACACGCCGACATAACGGGTCTCATGGATGAGGCTGATCGTCCAATCGGCCATCGATTCAGCCGAGCTTCGCTTCGATCGCGTCCCAGATGCGCGCGGGCGTATCGGTGCCGTTGAAGTGGTCGATCGCGACGATGCCGGTCGGCGAGGTGACGTTGATCTCGGTCAGCCACTCGCCGCCGATCACGTCGATGCCGACGAACAGCAGCCCGCGGGCCTTGAGCTCGGCGCCGATCGCGGCGCAAATCTCCTCCTCGCGGCCGGTCAGCCCGGTCCTGGCCGGCTTGCCGCCGACCGCGAGGTTCGAGCGGATCTCGCCTTCGCCGGGAATGCGGTTGACCGCGCCGGCGACCTCGCCGTCGACCAGGACGATGCGCTTGTCGCCTTCCGCCACGCCGGGAAGGAAGGCCTGGATCATGTGCGGCTCGCGATAGGCGGTGTTGAAGACTTCGATCAGCGAGGCGAGGTTGGCGCCGTCGCGGCCGACCTTGAACACCGCCTTGCCGCCATTGCCGTGGAGCGGCTTCACCACGATCTCGCCCTGCTCGGCCAGGAATTCGCGCGCGACGGTAAGCGATCGCGTGATGACGGTCGGCGGCATGAAACGGGCGAAGTCGAGCACCCATATCTTCTCCGGCGCGTTGCGCACGCTGGCCGGGTCGTTGACCACCAAAGTCTCGCCTTGGATGCGCTCGAGCAGGTGGGTGGCGGTGATGTAGCCCAGGTCGAAGGGCGGGTCCTGGCGCATCAGCACGACGTCGACGTCGCGGCCGAGATCGAGGATTTCCGGGTCGCCGAAGCGGAAATGATCGCCTTCGACGCGCTGGACGGTCACCGGATTCGCCTTGGTCCAGAGCCTGCCGTCGGCATAGCTCAGCGCCTCCGCGGCATAATGATAGAGGAGGTGGCCGCGCGCCTGCGCGCCGAGCATGATCGCGAAGGTCGAATCGCCGGCGATGGCGATCCGCTCCATCGGATCCATCTGGACGGCGACGCGCAAACCCATGTTCCTGCCTCTCCAGCGGGGAAGGCCGCCCTACGCAAGGCGGGCCGGCTTGTCACCCGGCGGCTTCACTCGGTGGGCAGCGAGCCGATGCCGATATTGGTGGGGACGGTGTTTTCCAGCAGCACGACGCCCGATTCGTTGCGGATCACGACCTGCCGCTCCGCCGAGCCGTCGGGATGGGCGCAGGCGGCATGGAGGGCGAGCATCTGCGCGAACGCGCCATGCTTTTCTCCCATCCCCATCCAGATCTCCTGCGGGACGGTCGCTCCGCCGCGATCGTCATAGTCGATCGCGCCCTTCGCCCCGAGCTCGACCAGCGCCTTGCGGGCCTGCTCGCACAGCTCGGGCGGCGGCGGAGCGGCCGGCACGGCGCTTGCCTCTTCGGATTCCTGGCCGGATCGGGGCTGGCTGCCGCAGGCGGCGAGAAGGAGCAAGAGCAAGGTGAATGCGCGCATCCGGGTTACTCCGTTGGGCCGGTCATCCCCGCCAGACATTGGCGAGGTGACGGGGAAGGCGGCGGGGGACGATGAACAGGGCGTCGATGCGGATGTCGTCGCCGGTGCGCAAGAACCGGTGGGCGACGGCCTCGGCGGCGGCGGCGACGCGGCGCAGGCGATAATCGTCGAGCGAGACATCCGCTTCCGCCCGCGTCGCCCGCGCCTTGACCTCGACGAAGGCAAGGATGCGGCCGCGCCGCGCGACGAGGTCGACCTCGCCGACCGGCGTCCGCAGCCGCCGCGCCAGGATCCGCCAGCCCTTGAGGCGCAGCCACATGGCCGCGATCCGCTCCGCCCGCCGGCCGCCTTGCTCCGCGCGCTGCCGCTTCATTTGAGCGCCAGCGCCCGCTCGTAGACCTGCCGCCGGGGCAGGCCGAGCATCTCGGCGACCTCGGCGGCGGCGCGCGACGGGGTGAGGCGCGCCATCGCATCGGCGAGAGCGGCGTCGATCTCGTCCGCGCCGGCCGGCGCGGCGTCGCCCGGCGGCGCGACGACGATCACGATCTCGCCCTTCGGCGGCGCGTCGGCGTAGCGGCCGGCAAGCTCCGCCAGCGTGCCGGCCGCCGTCTCCTCGAACCTCTTGCTGATCTCCCGCGCCACCACCGCCTGGCGATCGCCAAGGCCCTTGGCGAGCGCGGCGAGCGTCGCCGCCAGGCGCGGGCCGCTTTCATAAAGGACCAAAGTCGCCCGGACGGCGGCCGCCTCGGCGATCGCGGCGGCGCGGGCGGCCGCCTTGGCCGGCAGGAAGCCGAGGAACAGGAAGCGGTCGGTGGGAAGGCCGGCGAGGGTCAAGGCCGCGATCGCCGCCGAGGGCCCCGGTATGGTGGTGACCGGCACGCCGGCGGCGCGGGCGTCGCGCACCAATTTGTAGCCCGGGTCCGAGATGAGCGGAGTCCCCGCGTCGGAGACCAAGGCGACCGCTTCGCCGGCCATCCGCGCGACGAGGCCGGGACGCACCCGGTCGGCATTATGATCGTGATACGGGACCATCGGCCGCTTGACGCCGATATGGGCAAGGAGCCTGGCGGTGACCCGGCTGTCCTCGACCGCGATCAGGTCCGCCGCCGCCAGCACCGACGCGGCCCGCGCGCTCAGATCGGAAAGATTGCCGATCGGCGTCGCGACGATGTAGAGGCCCGGAGGCAGGTTCGCGTTCATGAGGTTCGAGGTCATGGCAGAGCATTCCGGTTCCCCGCAAGCGCGGCGCTCGATTTCCGGTCTTGCCGCCGGCCTGCTGGTCCTTGCCCTTGCCGGCTGCGAGCTCGTGCCCAAGCCGCGCCCCGAACGGCCGCCGGAGCCGGAGCGTCCGCCGCCCGAGCAGCCGGCGCCCGAGCGTCCCGGCCCCAATCTCCCTGCGGACGAGACCCGCAACCGCGTCGCCGTCCTGGTCCCGCTGAGCGGCGCCAATGCCGGCGTCGGCCAGTCGATCGCCAACGCCGCCAACCTCGCCTTGCTCGACAGCGGCGGCGAGCGGATCAGGATCACGGTCTACGACACCGCCAAAGGCGGCGCGGCGGCCGCCGCCAACGAGGCCCTCGCCGACGGCAACGGCCTGTTCCTCGGGCCGCTGCTGGCCGAGGACGTGCGCGCCGTGGCGCCGGTCGCCGGAGGCGCCCATGTGCCGGTCATCGCCTTCTCCAACGACGTCGCCGTCGCCGGCGACGGCGTCTATGTGATCGGCTTCACGCCGGGCCAGTCGATCGAGCGCAGCATCGCCTTCGCGCGCGGGCGCGGCGCCGAGCGCTTCGCGGCGCTCGTCCCGGACGGGACCTACGGCACCCGCGCCTCGCAGGCGATGACCCAGGCGGTCATCCATGCCGGCGGCCGCCTGGTCGGCACGCGCAGCTACGACCGCGGCCCCGGCGCGCTCCGCACCGCCATCTCCAGCCTCAACATGATGGGCGCCTATGACGCGGTCCTGGTCGCCGACGGCGGGCGCATCGCGGCGGCGGCGGCTCCCCTGATCCGCGCCGGCGCCTCCGGCGCCGCCCGCATCCTCGGCACCGAGCTGTGGTCGACGGAGAGCGATCTCGGCCGCACCGCCGGCCTGCGCGGCGCCTGGTATGCGAGCGTCTCCGACGCGATGTTCAACCAGCTGCGCAGCCGCTACCGTGCCCGTTACGGCGCCAATCCCTACCGGCTCGCCAGCCTCGGCTATGATTCGGTGCTGCTGGCGATCAGGATCGGCAAGGACTGGCGGATCGGTCGCCCCTTCCCCGAGGGCATGCTGCGCGACGCGGGCGGCTTCGCCGGCGTCGACGGCGCCTTCCGCTTCGGCCGCGACGGCGTCGCCGAACGCTCGCTGGAAGTGCTGGAGGTGACCGCGACCGGAACCATCGTCATCTCCGCCGCGCCGCGGGGGTTCGACTAAGACGCGACCCTCGCGCCCACGCCGGGGTGACGATTAGGCGACGATCTCGGCGAGGATGGCGTCGAGGAGAAGCATGCCGGTGGGGGTGGCGCGCAGCCGCCCCGGGTCCCGCGCGAGCAGTCCCTCGGCGCGGAGCCGGTCGATCGCGATGGTGTCGACGCGATTCGCAACCGGGGCGAGCGCGATCCCCTCGCGCAGCCTTAACCCCATGAGCAGGGCCTCCGTGCCCTGCTCCTCCGCGCTGAGCCGAGTCTCCTCGACGATGCCGTGACGGTTGCGGTCGACCGCCGCGAGCCAGTTCTCCGGCTTGCGGTGCCGCCGGGTGGCGAGGCGGCCGCGCCGGCCATGCGCGCCGGGGCCGACGCCGAGATAATGGCGGTAGCGCCAGTAAGCGAGATTGTGCCGGCTCTCCTCGCCGGGGCGGGCGTGGTTCGAGACCTCATAGGCCGGAAGGCCGGCTTGGTCCGTCATCTCCTGAGTCAGCTCGTAGAGGGCGGCGCCATGGTCCGGGTCGGTGAGCGGCAGCTCCCCCTTCGCGGCGAGCGCGGCGAAACGGGTGCCGGGTTCGAGGGTCAGCTGGTAAAGCGAAAGATGGCCGGTGCCGAACGCAAGCGCGCGGGCGAGCTCGGCCCGCCACGCCCGCTCGCTCTGGCCCGGCAAGGCGTAGATCAGATCGAAGCTCACCCGGTCGAAGATTCGCTGCGCCGTCGCCAGCGCGGCCAGGCCTTCCGCCGCGTCATGGGCGCGGCCGAGGAAGCTGAGCGCGCCGTCGTCGAGCGACTGCAGGCCGAGCGAGACTCGGTTCACCCCGGCCGCGGCGAGGTCGGCGAAGCGGGCGGCCTCGACCGAGGAGGGGTTCGCCTCCAGCGTGATTTCTATGCCGGGCGCAAAGCCCCAATGCGCTTCCGCCGCCTCGATCAGCACCGCCACCGTCGCCGGCGGCATCAGCGAGGGGGTGCCGCCGCCGAAGAAGATCGAGCCGAGCGGCCGCCCCGACTCTGCTTTCGCCTCCCAGGCCAGGTCGGCGAGCAGCGCCTCGCGCCATAGGTCCTGGTCGACCGAGGCCCGGACATGGCTATTGAAGTCGCAATAAGGGCATTTGGAGACGCAGAACGGCCAGTGGATGTAGAGGGCGAGCGTGTCCGTCGCCCCGGCGGAGGCCGGGGCCCCAGCGGGGGCAAGCATTGACGTGCGATCCCCCGCCGGGATGCCAGCCTTCGCTGGCATGACGTCCACGCCACTCACTCGATCAGCGCCGCGACCAGCTTGCGGAAGGCGTCCGCGCGGTGGCTGATCGCATATTTCTCGTCCGGGTCCATCTCGCCGAAGGTCCGGTCGTAGCCGATCGGCTGGAACATCGGGTCGTAGCCGAAGCCGCGCGTGCCGCGCGGCGGCCAGACGAGGACGCCCTCGACCCGGCCCCCGAACGTCTCCGCGCGCCCGTCCGGCCAGCAGACGCAGAGCGCGCAGACGAAATGGGCGTTGCGGCCGGCCTCCGGATCCTTGGTTTCCAGCTCGTCATGGACGCGTTCCATGGCGAGGCGGAAGTCGCGTTTGCCGTGCACCTCGCCCGGCCCTGCCGCGGGCGGGACGGAGGGGTCGACCAGAGCCCAGCGGGCCGAGTGGATTCCGGGCCGTCCGTCCAGCGCGTCGACGCACAGGCCGCTGTCGTCGGCAAGGGCGGGAAGGCCGGCAAGGTCCGCCGCCTGCCGCGCCTTGAGATCGGCATTGTCGACAAAGGTCGCGCCGATCTCGTCGGGCTCGGGCAGATCGAGCTCGGCCGCCGAGACCGTCTCGATCCCATAGGGCCCGAGCAATTCGGCGATCTCGCTTATCTTCCCCGGATTGTGGCTGGCGATGACCAGCTTGCCGCGTCCGAGCTTCCTCATTGGCGAAGCCATTCGACGAGCGCGTCTATTTTCTCTTCAATTTCCCTGATCATGTTTTGCCGTCTGCGATGATCCACCTGCAACTTTCGTTCGTAGGCGGCCGCTCCCAAACTATAGACGGGCCCAGCGATCAAGCCTGCCGGTCCGAGCGCGAGCGCCGCGATCAAAGACACTGCTGCGGAAACAAACAGCGTGTCGCCGATATCCACACCCTCGCGTTGCTGGCGGTTCAGACGCCCATTGATCAGCATTAGATATTGTATCAGATCGTTGGCTTCTTCCCGCGAGAGCACGTCCGGCGAGGGCGACCGCCTCAGCCATGCAAGGGCTTCCCGGTGAAACAGGTCGACTTGGCCGGAAGAAGGAAGACCGGGCGCTTCCGATAACCAATGGCGCCATTCAGGATTGGTTACGCGCCGCGGCGGAAGAGGCATCAGCGGCTCGTCGCCTCGCTCCAGGCGCGCGCGCGCATCAGCTCCTGACTCAATAGCTTGATGTCGTTGTGGAGGACCTCGCGACGCCGCCTCTCTTGCGAGAGGAAAATGAAGGTCGCACAAGCTATCGAGATAAATGCTGCGACCAGCGGCGCTACCTCTCCCTGAATTAGACCAGTTACTGCCGGTACACGGAGAACAATAAGACTCTGCGCCACAAGCAGAGTCATTCCAAACATCAATATAAATATGGCCAAATTCTTCATTTGGCCGCCCGATCTCTCCGTTTGTTGAAGTTGAAGCAATTGCTCAAACAATTCATCTTTGCTTGGCGGCGTCACTTCGAGGGTAGAGCGGCTAACCATGGCACCCTCTACTCCCATGTTCAGCGCAAGTCAAAGCCGTCCCGTCGCCTTGTCCTGCGCCGCGAATATCTCGGCGCAGCCGATGCGGGCGAGGCGCAGCAGGCGGAGCAGGCCCTCCTCGTCATAGCATTCGCCTTCCGCGGTCACCTGCGCCTCGACGATGCTGCCGTCCTCGGTGAGGACGAAATTCCCGTCCGCGCCGGCGGTCGAATCCTCGTCATAATCGAGGTCGAGGACCGCGGTTCCGCCGTGGATGCCGCAGCTCACCGCCGCGACCTTCTGGCGGATCGGGTCGGCTTCGATCGCCTGCTGCGCGAGCAGCCCGTCGACGGCGATCCTCAGCGCCACCCAGGCGCCGGAGATGGCGGCGGTGCGAGTGCCGCCGTCGGCCTGGATGACGTCGCAGTCGAGAATGATCTGGCGCTCGCCGAGCTTCTCGAGGTCGACGACGGCGCGCAGGCTCCGCCCGATCAGCCGCTGGATCTCCTGCGTCCGGCCGGTCTGCTTGCCACCGGCCGCCTCGCGCCGTCCCCGGGTATGGGTGGCGCGCGGGAGCATGCCATATTCGGCGGTCACCCAGCCCTTGCTCTTGCCGCGCAGCCAGGGCGGGACCGAGGTCTCGACCGATGCCGTGCACAGCACCCTGGTATAACCGAATCCGACCAAACAACTGCCTTCGGCATGGCGGCTATGGCCCGCTTCCATTATGATGTCCCGCATCTGGTCGGGGGCTCGGCCGGACGGGCGCATGAAGCATCACTCCTCGGTTTCGCGGCGCTGTAGACAGGGCCCGCTTGGCGGTCCAGTCCGAAGGAGGGGCAAGGAGACGTGGTCATGAATAGATGGTTGGGCTTGGTTGCCGCGGCCGCCGTCGCGGCTACTGCCGGCTGCACGAAGCAGCATGTCGAGAGCATCAGCTACGAGACGGGACCCTGCTTCGGCACCTGTCCGGTCTATGTCGTCACCGTCCACGCGGACGGCACCGGCCTGTTCGATGGCAAGCGCTTCACCAAAGTCATGGGTCAGAAGGCCTTCACGGTGACGCACGCCCAATATGCGCAATATGTCAATCACCTCGCGCCGGTCCGCCCGGCAAGCGGCGTGGTGCGCTACGACGGCCCGCCCGAATGCACCTCGATGGTCACCGACCTGCCGTCCGCGGACGTCAAGTGGAAGGCGCTCAACGGCCAGCAGCAGGAGCTGTATTTCTATTATGGCTGCCGCTTCACGAACAGCCAGGCGATGGCCGATCGGCTGAGCAAGGCGCCGGATCTGCTTCCGATCGCCTCGTTCATCCACTGAGGGAGCTTGGCCGGTTGAGCGGTGACGGCGTGCCGGGTACATCTCCGGCATGACCGTCACCCCCGTCAGCGAGCTCAGCGAGCGCACGCGCGACGTGTTCCGGCTGGTCGTCGAAAATTATCTCGGCTCCGGCGCGCCGGTCGGCTCGCGCACCATCTCCAGGCTGCCGGGGATGAACCTGTCGCCCGCCTCGATCCGCAACGTCATGCAGGATCTGGAGGAATTGGGCCTGCTCAGCCACCCGCACACCTCGGCCGGCCGCGTCCCCACCGAAAGCGGCCTGCGCCTGTTCGTCGACGGCATGATGCAGGCCGCCCAGCCGAGCGCGGAGGAGCGGGCGGCGATCGAGGCGCGGCTCGACAAGGGCGGGCCGATCGAGGAGGCGCTGAGCAACGCCACCGCCGTCTTGTCGGGCCTTTCCGCCTGCGCCGGGATCGTCCTCGTGCCCAAGCGCGAGCCGGTGCTCCGCCAGCTCGGCTTCGTCATGCTCTCGCCCGGCCAGGCGCTGGCGGTGATGGTCGGCAGCGAGGGCAGCGTCGAGAACAGGGTGATCGAGCTTCCGCCCGGAGTCACGCCCTCGGCGCTGGCCGACGTCGGCAATTATGTCAGCGCGCGCCTCTCCGGCCTCACTCTGCCCGAGGCGCAGGCGCAGCTCAGCCGGGAGATAAAGGCCGGCAAGTCGGCGCTCGATTCGGCGGCGCAGGCTTTGATCTCGCGCGGACTCGCCATCTGGTCGGAGGACCCGGCGCGGCGGCCGGTGCTGATCGTGCGCGGCCAGGCCAATTTGATCGACCAGGCCGCCGCCGCCGACCTCGACCGCGTCCGCCGGCTGCTCGAGGAGCTCGAAGGCAAGGAGGAGATCGCCCGCCTGCTCGACAGCGCGCGCGCCGGCCAGGGAATGAAGATCTTCATCGGCTCGGAGAACAAGTTGTTCGCTTTGTCCGGCTCGTCGGTGATCGCCGCCCCCTATCGCGGCGGCGACGGAAAAGTTGTCGGCGTGGTAGGCGTGATCGGCCCGACCCGGTTGAACTATGCGCGGGTCGTGCCCATGGTGGATTTCACCGCCCAGGCATTATCGAGATTGATGGCATGACCGACGAACAAGAACTCGACGACCAGACCGAGGTCAGAAGCGACGATGGCGAAGGCGCGGCCGAGCCAGACCGGCTTTCCGAGCTGGTCAAGGAGCTGGAGGAGGTCCGCCAGCACGTCCTCTACGCGCAGGCGGAAACCCAGAACGTCCGCCGGCGCCTGGAGCAGGAGAAGCAGAATGCGGCCGCCTATGCCGCCACCGGCTTCGCCCGCGACATGCTCTCGGTGAAGGACAATCTCGACCGGGCGCTCGCCTCGGTGCCCGAGGAATTGCTCCACGACGAGAAGCTCAAGGCGCTGGTCACCGGTATCGAGGTGACGGGCCGCGAGCTGGACGCGGCGCTGCAGCGCAACGGCATCACCCGGATCGAGGCGCTGGGCCAGCCGCTCGACCCCAACCGCCACCAGGCGATGGTCGAGATCCCCACCGACGAGGCCGAGCCCGGCACGATCGTCCAGGAGATGCAGGCCGGCTATATGATCAAGGATCGCCTGCTCAGGCCCGCCTTGGTCGGAGTGGCGAAAAAAGGCTGATCGTCACCCCAGCGAAGGCTGGGGTCCCAGCGCCTATTCCCGCCGGGATGTCAGCCTGCGCTGGCATGACGGGAACTCAAGCATCCTCGTGCATGTCGATCTCGCGGACGCGGCGTTTCTGGCGGGCGGCGTCGACCAGGCCGCGCAGCGTCTCGCGGCGGCGCTGGGCATCCTCGATGTGGGGGATGACGAGCGGCGCGTCGCGGGTCGTCTCGTCGCTCGACAGCAATGTGATCGTGCCGATCCCGGCCCATTGGTTGACCATGCTAAAATCGAGGCGGATGTCCTTCACCCGGTAGAGCTCGATCTCGTCGAGGCTCTTGATGAAGATGCCGCGGCGGATGATCAGCCGGTCCGGCGTGATCTCGTAGGTCGCCATCAGATTCTCGATCCACTTGATCAGCACGATGACGAGGCCGACGCCGACCAGGCAGAGCAAAAGGGTCGCCCATCCCGCCACGGTGCCGCGCAGCCAGCCCCAGGTCGACGAGCGGAAGCTGTCGAGCGGTTCGTCCATGTCCAGTCTCCCCAAAGGCCCTTCATATCGCGCCGGCCGGCGAAAGGCAGCGCCTAATGCACCGCCCGGTCCTGCCGCTCGCCTTTCGAGGCGAGCGAGAAGCGCGGTTCGGGCTGCGCCAGCGCGCCGGTCAGCAATTGCGCGGCATATTTGCCGACCGCCGGGCCGTGCTTGAAGCCGTGGCCGGAGCCGGCGCCGACGAGGAGGACGTTGCGGCGCCGGGGGTGGAAGTCGATCAGGAAGTCGCCATTGGCGCTGTTTTCATACTGGCAGACCCGCGCTTCGTTGAGCGGGCGGCCGGCGAGGGCGGGGAAGCGCCGTTCCATGAACGCCCGGGCCTCGGCAAGGGCCTCGGGCGAGGGCGTGCGGTCGCCGGTGTCCGGATCGGCCGGCGGGCCGTGCTTGTCGTGGGCGATCTTGAAGCCGCGCCCTTCCAGATCGGGGAAGCCGTAGAAGATGTCGCCCGCGTTGAAATCGGCCCAGCCGGGCAGCCGGCCGACCGCGAAGCGCTCGTCGCCCGCCTTCGGCGCGAAGAAGAAGACCTCCTGCCGGGTCGGGAAGATGCGCGAGCCGAGCAGGTCGGGGAACAGCTTGGGCAGCCACGGCCCGCAGGCGAAGACGAACTGCCCGGCGGACAGGCTCCCGCCGCCTTGCAGGTCGATGCGCCGGAGCGGCGCATCGCCCTCCTCGGGCGGCGCGACGGCGGCGCATCGATAGGCGCCGCCGGCCGCGACGAATTCGGCGACCAGGGTCTGCACCGCCCGGCGCGCCATCAGCGCTCCGAATTCGGGCTCGTAAATGCCGATCTCGATGTCCGAAAAATCGATTTGCGGGAAACGCCGCCGCATCGCCTTGCGGTCGAGCACCTCGGTCGGCAGCCGCAGCCGGCGGTGGACCTCGATCGTCTGGCGCACATAATCCTCGTTGTGCGGGAAGAAGAACAGGATTCCGGCGCGGTGGAACAAGGGCAGCTCGGCGCGGGCGGAAAGGGTGCGCCATTCGGCCAGCGACTCCCAGGCCATGCGCGTATAGACCTCGTCGGCGCCGTAGCTGCCACGGGTCAGGCGGGATTCGCCGCCCGACGAGGCGCGGGCGTGCGCCGGCCCCCAGGCGTCGACCAGCAGCACCTTCTTGCCCTGGCGCTGCAGGTGGCGCGCGGTCGAGGCGCCGAACACGCCGGCGCCGACGACGATGACGTCCGGCGAAGGCTCGCCGGCGACCGCCGGAGCGGGAAGGCCGGCCGCCAGCGTCGCGGCGGTGCCGGCCGCGATCGCGGAGCGGCGTGTGAATTCGGCCATCGCCCGGCACCTCCCAGCAGCAATGCGCGAGGATCAGCGCGCCCCCGCCGCGAGTCAACCTGCGCATGCCGGGCGCCGCTGTCACTCTTCTACCACAGTGTGGCGGCTTTCCGAGGGTTTCGTGCAACGCTTGCTTGTCGGGCTTTCCCCGGTCGGACTAATGTTACGCAGCCACAATGAGGGAGGTTGCGATGATCCGCCTGCTGAACGCCGCGAGCTTGAGAAGAGCAGCCTTTCTGGCGGGGACGTCGTTCGCCGCGTTCATCGCCGCCGGCTCTCCCGCTTACGCCCAGCCTCCGGCGCAGACGGGCCAGGACCAGGCCGAGCCGGCCGCGGCGGCGGCGGACGAGGACACGAACATCATCGTCACCGCGACCAAGCGCGAGCAGACCCTCCTCGAAGTGCCCTTCTCGATCAACGCTCAGACCGAAAAGGATATCCAGCGGCTCGGCGCCAGCACGATCGAGGATCTCTCGCGCAACGTCGCGGGCCTCAACGTCCAGAATCTCGGCCCGGGCCAGAGCCAGATTTCGATTCGCGGCGTGTCCGCCGGGCAGATCATCCGCGACCAGCCCGGAGTCAAGGAGCAGGTCGGCGTCTATCTCGACGAATCGGTTATATCGCTGTCGCTGTTCCAGCCCGATCTCGATCTTTTCGATCTCAACCGCGTCGAAACATTGCGCGGGCCGCAAGGCACGTTGTTCGGCTCCGGCTCGGTCGGCGGCACGATCCGGTACATCACCAACCAGCCCGACGTCGACCGCGTCGAAGGCCTGGTCGAGGGCAATATCAACTTGATCGACGGGGGCGATCTCGGCGGCTCCATCAAGGGCGCGATCAACGTGCCGCTCGGCGGCAAGGCGGCCTTGCGGGTGGTCGGCTATCACACCCAATATGGAGGCTTCATCGACGCCCTTCGCGAAGGCGGCGCCATCGACAGGGACATCAATGACGGACGCCGGACCGGCGGGCGAATCTCCGTGCTCTTCAAGCCGACGGAGAATATCTCGATCACCCCGCGGGTCGTCTACCAGGAAGTCCGTGCCAACGGCTTCAACCGGCAAGAAGTCTATAATCTCTACGCCAATCCCTTCACGACCACGCGGCCGGCGGTGACCTTCCGCGAACGCCAGCAATTCCTCCGGCTCGACGAGAGGTTCTCCGACAACACCTTCCTCGCCGATCTCACCGCGAGCATCGGCTTTGGCGGAGCCGATCTGACCTCGGTGACCAGCTACATCGACCGCAACATCCTGGTCAGTCGCGACGCCAGCGCGCTCACCGGAAGCGTGTCGGTCGACCTCGGTTTCCCGGCCGCCGGCGTGCTGCTCCCGTCGAACCTCGTCGACACGACCGACCTCAAGACGTTCAGCCAGGAATTACGGCTTTCCTCGAGCGGCGAGGGCCCGTTCCAGTGGCTGATCGGAGCCTTCTATTCGGACGTCGACCGAGTCTACGCCCAGCGCCTGCCGACGCCCGGCTACGACGCCTTCACCGACGCCCGGTTCGGCGCCGGCACGTCGGTCGCCGTGGCGAACGGCTTCCCGCTCAACTCGCCCTACAACGCCGATTTGCCGTACGACATCAAGCAGAAGGCCGTGTTCGGCGAAGCGAGCTACGACCTCAATGAACAACTCACCGCGACCGCCGGGCTGCGCTACTACGATTTCAAGGAGGTGCGCAGCTTCACCTCCGGCGGGCTGTTCTCGAACGGCGACAACCAGACCGACGAGACCAAGTCCGACGGTTTCTCGCCGCGGCTGCTGCTCAGCTACAAGGCAAGCGACAGTTTCACCATCAACCTTCAGGCGGCCAAGGGCTTCCGGCTGGGCGGGGTCAACGACCCGCTGAACGAGGGCCTCTGCTCCGCCCAGGACCGCATCGATTATGGCGGCTTCGATCGTTACGGCGACGAGACCCTGTGGAATTACGAAGCGGGCGTGAAGTCGCAATTCGGCAAGGTCAGCTTCAACGCCGCCGCTTTCTACACCGACATCAGCAATCTCCAGGTCACCGCCGACGCCGGGTCCTGCTCGTCCCGCGTCGTGTTCAACGCCGACGCGCATACGCTGGGCATGGAGTTCGAGTTCACCGCGCGTCCCACCAAAGGCCTCGATCTCTCGATCGCCGGCAGCTGGGTCGAGGCCCAGTTCGACGAGACCCGCCTCAAGCAGAACGGCAGCGTGCTCGAGGGGATCAGGGAGGGGAATCGGCTTCCCTCGGTCCCGAACTTCCAGATCGCGGCGAGCGCCTTCTACCATTTCCCGATCGGCGGCGCGGACGACGACGCCTATTTCGGCGTGACCTTCCAGCATGTCGGAAGTCGCTTCACGCAGCCCGGCGATCAGGAGAACAACCCGCGCACCTTCGTCCACGGTTTGCCGTTCGGCGGCGCCCCAGCTGGCGCCTCGACCACCCTCAACCTCAGGCTGCCCGACTATCAGCTGGTCAATTTGAGCGCCGGAGTGGAGCTCCACAGCGGCTTGGACGTCATCGCCTACGTCAACAATGTGTTCGATGAGAATGCCTTGCTCGCGTTCGATCGCGAGCGAGGCGGCCGCGCCCGGCTCGGCTTCAGCACGAACCAGCCGCGGACCTACGGCCTGACGGTCCGCAAGCGCTTCTGATCTCTCCCGATTCCTCTCCCTGCAAGGGAAGGGAATCGGTTCAGTTACGCGTCGCCGCCGCGGTCGCCGGTGCAGCCGGCAGGGCGGTCGAGATCATCGGGTCGCGGGCGAGCCAGGCCGCCGCGGCCCGGCGCACGTCGTCCAGCGTCAGCGCCTGCATCGCCGCCCGGTAGCCGAGCAACTCATCGAACGCTTCGGGATGGCGCAGCGCTCCGGAAAGGACGCCCGCCCAGGCCTCATTGCGGCTTTGCGCCTGCTCGCGCGCCGCGACCAGCGGATCGCGCGCCGTATCCAGCTCCGCCTGGGTGATCCTGCCCGCCGCCAGTTCCGCGGCGATCTGGCGCGCCGCCGCGACCAGTTGGTCGAGGTCGGCGGGCGTGGTCTCGATCCCCACCGCCAAATAGCCCTGGTCGGCCCAGTCGGGCATGACGCTGGCGACGCTCGGGGAATAGGCCTTGCCCATCGCCACCCGCACGCGCTGCAGCAGCCGCGTCTCGAAGATCGCGGCGGCAAGGCCGATCGCATATTCCTCGCTGCGCCGCTCGGGCGTGGCGACGTAGAGGGGCCACATCAGCAATGCGGCGGCCTTTTCGGCGGGTCCCTCGTGGGTCGCCCGGACGAACGCCGGCAGCGCCTCGGGGAAGCGGCGGAACGGGCCCTGGCCGGCGGGCGGCGCCAGCGGCGCGCGCTTCGGCAGCGCGCCGAAGGTGGCCGCGACCGCGCTGACCGCGTACGCTTCGGCGACGTCGCCGACGATGGTGACCTCGACCGGCGAGCGGGTGAGGACCGGCCGCAGCAGCTGCTCGAAATCCTTGACCTTGAAGCCCGCAAGCTGCTCGCGCGGCGGCAGCGAGGGCTGGCCCGGATAGAGGCGGTTCTCCAGCGCCTCCACCGCCACCAAATTGGGCTCGGTATGGTAGGACCGGTAGACGAAATCGACCGCGGTCGGCAATTTGTCGTCCATCAGCGAACGGAAGCCCGGATCGGTCATATAGGCGGCGAGCAGCTGCATCTGCTGCGCCACCTGGTCCGACAGCGTGCTGCTGCTGAGCAGGAACGCGTCGGTGTCGATGCCGAGGGTGAAGGACCAGCTGGTGTTGGTGAGCGCCGACGCGATCTGCTCCAGATCCATCTTGCCCAGCCCGCCCATCGGGAACAGGCCGGCGGCAAGCGCCGCCGGGATGCGCATCGACTGAACGAGGCCGCGTTCCCCCCAGCCGAAGCGGACTCGTATCTCGGCGCCGCCGGACTGGAAGCCGGTATGCTTGAAGTTGAGGATCGTCCCGTTCTTGAAGGTGAAGCGGGCATAATCGGGATTGGCGAACCGCTCGGTCGACTTCACCCGGCCGTGCTTGCCGAAATCGCGATAGGCCCAGGCCGAATCGGCGCGGTCGGCATAGGCCTCGAGCGGCGCCGCCTGCTCGTTGCCGTTCCAGGCGGCAAGCAGCTCCTCTTTGGCGGGCGCCCGGGGCGCGGTCGCGACCAGCAACGGCCCGCTGCCGCTCCAATCGGACTGGAAGGCCTTCCGGACGTCGTCCGGATCGATCCCCGCGACTGCGATCTCGAACGTGCGCATCGCCTCGCGCGGGTCCTGGAACGTGCGGCCGCCGAGCTCGGCCTCGGTGATCTGGTCCGCCACCGCGGACGAGATCCGGGTGCCGCCCTGATATTGCGCCGCGCGCAGCCGCGACCGCAATTCCTCGATCGCGGTCTGGACCTCCTGCGCGGTCGGGCCGGCGGTCGCGAAGCGGCGCAATTCCGCCTGGCTGACGCTCAATGCGCGCTGCCATTGATCGGCGGTCGGCACGGCGATCAGGCAGGCGACCAAAGCGTCGGGAATGTCGCGGCTCACCGACGCGCCGGCGCCGAGCAAGGCGCTGTTCTCGGCGGCGGCGAGGTGGGTCAGCCGCTTGGTCAGGATCGCGGTCCACAGCAGCGAGTAAGCGTCGCGCCGCATGCGCTGAAGGCCGGGGCCGCGATCCGGGTCCGGCGGCGAGACCCGGCAAGCGGCGACGGCGGACGGCAAGGCCGGGTGCGACCGGGTGAACGCATCGAGCCCGCGCGCGCTCGCGGCAGGCGGCGGCGCCGGCCGGACTCCGGCGGCCCCGCGGCCCCGCCAGCTCGAAAACGCCTGCTCGGCCGCGCGCTCGAGCTCCGCGACGGGCGCGTCGCCGATGACGATCAGCACCCCGTTCTCCGGCCGGTACCAGCGGTCGTAAAAGGCCTGCAAGCCGGCGGGGGTGGCCGCCCCGAGCGATTGGACGGTGCCGACGGGATCGCGTTCGACCGAGCGCAGCCCGGGCCCCTGGAAGCGGGCGGTGTCGCGCTGCATGTCCGCCGCCGGGCCTTCGCGGGATTGCTTCTCGGCGAGCACGACCCCGCGCTCGACATCGACCGCGGCCGGGGTGAACAGGATGCCGTCCGCCGCGCCGCGCATCCAGTCCAGCACCGGGCGGACGGCGGCCATGCCGCCCGACGGCAGGTCGATCCGGTAGACGGTCGATTCCAAGGTGGTCGCCGCATTCTGGTCGCGGCCGATCGCCACGCCGAGCGCCGCGAACTTGTTGTCGAACGCGCCGTCGGGCGATTGGCGGGTGGAGCGGAACGCCATATGCTCGATGAAGTGGGCGAAGCCGAGCTCGTTATCGGCCTCCTCATAGCTGCCGACGTCCATCGCCAGCCGGATCGAGACCGCGCCGGCCGGCGAGGAATTGTGCATCACCGCGTAGCGCAGGCCGTTGGCCAGCACGCCGCGCTTGACCGCCGGGTCCGGCGCGGCCTTCGCGTCGGGCGGGATCGGCGTCTCGGCCGCGGCGGGCAGCGCGAGGCAGACGAGGACGGCCGCCGCCGCGGCCAAGCCGGTGATCGTGCGGCGAAACACCATTGAAGCTCCCCGAAATGCGCGCCTCAACCTAAAGCCCGGGCGCTGCTTGTCGAGTGCTAACCCGCCGTCCGGGAGCGATTTTCCGATTGAGCGAAGGCATGGCGCGAGGGACGGCGACGGCTAATAAGGGGCATCGTCCCCGGCCGCGATCACCCTTGCCTTTACAATGACCGGCGGCCCGTGCGCGAAATGGAGGCTGAGGTCGGCGCGGTCGCCCGGCTTCAGCGTCCGGTCCACGTCGAACAGCATCAAGTGACGCCCGCCGGGCGCGAACAGGACCGCCTCCCCCGCGCGGATGTCGATCCGTTCCACCGGCCGCATCGACGTCATCGATCCGGCGCTCATCGTCTCGTGCATCTCGATCCGCCCCGCCTGCGACGACGACAGGCCGGCAAGGGCGCCGCGATCCGGCGAGGCGGTGATCGTCGCGTAGCCGGCGGCGGGCTGTCCGGGAACGGCGGACAGGCGGACATAGGCGCGCTCGACCGTCACCGCGCTCGCCGGCTGGCGCGAGCCGCAGCCGGCGAGGGCGATCGACAAAGCGGCGATGAGGATCGGCAGGCGCATGGTCTTCCTTCGAAACGGACGGGCACTCGTTAGCGGCCTGCACTTCTTGTCGCCACTGAATCGGCTCCTATATCGGTTCCGAAACACTCGCGCGCCTCGCTGGCAGGGCGCGGGACGGATTCATATCGGGGCATAAGAGGTTCATATGGCAAAAGTAATCGGTATCGATCTCGGCACGACCAACAGCTGCGTCGCCGTCATGGAAGCGGGCAAGCCCAAGGTGGTCGAGAATGCGGAGGGTGCGCGCACCACCCCCTCCATCGTCGCCTTCGCCAAGGACGGCGAGCGGCTCGTCGGCCAGCCGGCCAAGCGCCAGGCGGTGACCAACCCCGACAATACGGTTTTCGCGGTGAAGCGCCTGATCGGCCGCCGCTTCGACGATCCGGTGACCAAGAAGGACATGGAGCTGGTCCCCTACCATATCGTCAAGGGCCCCAATGGCGACGCCTGGGTCAAAGCGGGTGGCCAGGATTATTCGCCGTCGCAAATCTCGGCCTTCATCCTCCAGAAGATGAAGGAGACCGCGGAGGCCTATCTCGGCGAGACCGTGACGCAGGCGGTGATCACCGTCCCCGCTTATTTCAACGACGCCCAGCGCCAGGCGACCAAGGACGCCGGCCAGATCGCCGGTTTGGAAGTGCTGCGCATCATCAACGAGCCGACCGCGGCTGCGCTCGCCTACGGGCTCGAGAAGCAGGACGGCAAGACGATCGCGGTCTACGATCTCGGCGGCGGCACCTTCGACATCTCGATCCTCGAGATCGGCGACGGCGTGTTCGAGGTCAAATCGACCAATGGCGACACCTTCCTCGGCGGCGAGGATTTCGACGCCAAGATCGTCCAGTATCTCGCCGACGAGTTCAAGAAGGCGGAAGGGATCGACCTCACCAAGGATAAGCTCGCGCTGCAGCGCCTGAAGGAATCCGCCGAGAAGGCGAAGATCGAGCTTTCCTCGGCCCAGACCACCGAGGTCAACCTGCCCTTCATCACCGCCGACCAGACCGGCCCCAAGCACCTCGTCAAGGCGATCACCCGCGCCGACCTCGAGAAGCTCGTCGCCGATCTCATCAAGCGCACCCTCGAGCCGTGCAAAAAGGCGCTTGCCGACGCGGGCGTCAAGGCGGCCGACATCTCCGAGGTCGTGCTCGTCGGCGGCATGACCCGCATGCCGCGCGTCCGCGAGGTGGTGAAGGATTTCTTCGGCAAGGAGCCGCACACCGGCGTCAACCCCGACGAGGTCGTCGCGATGGGCGCCGCCATCCAGGCCGGCGTCCTCCAGGGCGACGTCAAGGACGTCCTCCTCTTGGACGTCACGCCGCTGTCGCTCGGCATCGAGACGCTGGGCGGCGTCTTCACCCGGATGATCGATCGGAACACCACCATCCCGACCAAGAAGTCGCAGACCTATTCGACCGCCGAGGACAATCAGAACGCGGTCACCATCCGCGTCTTCCAGGGCGAGCGCGAGATGGCGGCGGACAACAAATTGCTCGGCCAGTTCGACCTGGTCGGCATCCCGCCGGCGCCGCGCGGCGTGCCGCAGATCGAGGTCATTTTCGACATCGACGCCAACGGCATCGTCCACGTCACCGCCAAGGACAAGGGCACCGGCAAGGAGCAGCAGATCCGCATCCAGGCCTCGGGCGGCCTCTCCGACGCCGACATCGAGAAGATGGTCCAGGACGCCGAGCAGTTCGCCGAGGAGGACAAGCAGCGCCGCGCCGCCGCCGAGGCGAAGAACAATGCCGAGAGCCTGATCCACACCACCGAGCGGCAGCTGGAGGAGCATAAGGACAAGATCGACGAGGCGCTGAGGACCGAGATCCAGGCCGCGGTCGACGAGACCAAAGCCGCGGTCGAAGGCGGCGACACCGAGGCGATCACCGAGAAGGCGCAGGCGCTCGCCCAGGTCGCGATGAAGCTCGGCCAGGCGATTTACGAGAAGGAGCAGACCTCGGCCGCCACGGGCGGCGGCGAGGGCGGCGACGGCGACGGCGCCGGCGCCGGCGAGCCGGCCGGCGAGGAAGTGGTCGACGCCGAATTCTCCGAGGTCGACGACGAAAACAAGGGCTGAGCCGTGCGGGGGCGCGGCTTCTCCGCCATTCCGGCCCTTTCCGCCCCAGCCATCGCTCGGGTGACGGGCTGTGGGGCCGGTCATGCTTGACGCGGATTATTACGCGCTGCTGCAGGTCGAGCGCTCGGCGGACGAGCGGACGATCAAATCCGCCTATCGCCGCATCGCAATGGAATGCCACCCCGACCGCAATCCCGGCTGCAAGGATTCGGAAGCGCGGTTCAAGGCGATCAGCGCCGCCTATGACTGCCTGAAGGACCCGCAGAAGCGCGCCGCCTACGACCGCTTCGGCCACGCCGCCTTCATGAACGGCGGCGCGGGCGGCTTCGGCGCCGGCGGCGCGCAGGATTTCGGCTCCTTCTCCGATATATTCGAGAACATCTTCGGCGAGTTCATGCACGGCGGCCAGGCCGACCGGCGCTCGAACGCGCTGCGCGGCTCGGACCTGCGCTACGACCTCGAGATCAGCCTCGAGGACGCCTATCGCGGCAAGCAGGTCGACCTCAGCATCGACACCAGCGTGCGCTGCGAGCCGTGCGGCGGCGCCGGCGCCAAGCCCGGGACCGGCGCCCGGCGCTGCACGATGTGCGAGGGCAGGGGCCAGGTCCGCGCCAGCCAGGGCTTCTTCGTCGTCGAGCGGGTCTGCCCGACCTGCCGCGGCGTCGGCGAGATCATCTCCAGCCCCTGCGAGCGCTGCCGCGGCGAGGGCCGCGCCGAGAAGAGGCGCTCGCTCGAGGTCCGCATCCCCGCCGGCGTCGACGAAGGCACCAGGATCAGGCTGTCGGGCGAAGGCGAGGCGGGGGTGCGGGGCGGCCCGGCCGGCGACCTCTACATCTTCGTCCACCTCGCCCGCCACGCCGTCTTCCAGCGCGACGGGACGACCCTGTTCGTGCGCTGCCCGGTCAGCATCACCGCCGCCGCCTTGGGCGGCACGATCGAGGTGCCGGGGCTCGACCGCCAGCGCCACGAGATCAGGATCCCGCCCGGCATCCAGTCCGGCAAGCAGCTCCGCCAGCGCGGCGCCGGCATGCCGGTCCTCAATGGCCGCGGCCATGGCGACATGGTGATCCAGGTCGAGGTCGAGACCCCGACCCGCCTCTCGGCCCGCCAGAAGGAATTGCTCGAGGAGTTCAAGAAGACCGAGACCGGCGAGGAATGCCCGGCCTCGTCCAGCTTCTTCCGCAAGCTCAAGACGATGTGGGAAGGGCTGACGGAGTGAGCGGCCGCGCTGCTGGACCCGCCGCCGGCGATTGCCGGATCAATGCGAACGCTGATCGATCTCTTCTACGATGGGATCCTCGCAAGAGATAACCTCGATACATTCTTGCGGCGTGATGACGGCATAATCCCGCAAATCCATATCCAGACGATCTTCGGAAAGCGACTTCTTGTGATCCAGGAGATACGGCGTGGAAGTGCTGCAATAGACACCCGCGTCCTTTCGACGATTCCCGATAAGGGGATGCCAATCATGCTTTTGCAGATAACCCCCAAATCCGCTTTCTGAAACCAGGCGAAATGCACGCGTACGCGGAAATATTATCAACATATCCGGTTGTTTGATGCGCCCAACCACAATCAGCAAGTTATCCGAAATGAAATGTAGCTGGTGAAAGTAGAACTGGCTTTTCGTGCGCTTCATATTCAACTTTCTCTCGTCCACTTGGTGGATAGCGAAACTTCTCCGTTTTGCGCTCGCACCGCCGGCTCCGCCCTGCTGCCGGGCCGTACAATGATGGTCCCGCCGCTCGCCGTGCGCCCGTTCTCCCTATCATTTCGCGGCCGCGATCGAAACTCCTCCCGGCGCGGATGCCGCCTCGTGCCGGGCGAGCCGCTGCAAGGGGTCGAACCCATAGGCCGCCGCCCCGCCCGCGGCCATCATGTTCTCCGAGGAACAGGAATAGCTCGCCGCGCCGTCGAAAGTCATGTTGCCGCGCGCGTCGAGCCGGCCGGCGCCGTCATTCCCTATTTTGGATCGGATTTGCTTCGAAGATAGACCATTTTTCGTGAACCGGATAAAAACGGCCGCGGTTCCGTACTATAAACGTCAAGTATGTCATACCCGGGCGACAGCCTCGAAGAAGACGGAATGAATATTTCCGGAAAGCGGGCCTAGACTTTGCCGAACACCCGCTCGAAGATCGAGTCGACATGCTTGAAATGATAAGCGAGGTCGAAGCTCTCCTCGAGCCTGCCGGGCGGCAGCAGGGCGGAAACCTCCTCGTCCTGCTTGAGCAGATCGAGCAGCGACAGGGCGCCATCCGAATCCCAGACCCGCATCGCGCTCTTCTGGACGAGGCCGTAGGCATCCTCGCGCGACGCGCCGGCCTGGGTCAAGGCGAGCAGCACGCGCTGCGAATGGACGAGGCCGCCCATGCGGTCGAGATTGCGCTGCATCCGCTCGGGATAGACCAGCAGGTTGTCGACCACGCCGGCCAGGCGGGAGAGCGCGAAGTCGAGGGTGGTGGTGGCGTCGGGGCCGATATAGCGCTCGACCGAGCTGTGGCTGATGTCGCGCTCGTGCCACAAAGCGACATTCTCCAGCGCCGGCGTCACGAAAGCGCGGACCATGCGGGCGAGGCCGGTCAAATTCTCGCTCAGCACCGGGTTGCGCTTGTGCGGCATCGCCGACGAGCCTTTCTGGCCGGGCGAGAAAAACTCCTCGACCTCGAGCACTTCGGTACGCTGCAAATGGCGGATCTCGGTCGCCAGCCGCTCGACCGAGGAAGCGACGACGCTCAGGGTCGCGAAGAACATGGCGTGGCGGTCGCGCGGCACGATCTGGGTCGAGACCGGCTCGACCCTGAGGCCCATCTTCGCCGCGACATGCGCTTCCACCCGCGGGTCGACATTGGCGAAGGTGCCGACCGCGCCGGAGATGGCGCAGGTCGCGATCTCGTCGCGCGCCGCTTCCATGCGCCTCCGCGCCCTCGCGAACTCCGCATAAGCGAAAGCCAGCTTCAGCCCGAACGTCACCGGCTCGGCATGGATGCCGTGGCTGCGCCCGATCATCGGCGTCAGCTTGTGCTCATAAGCGCGGCGCTTGAGGATCTCGAGCAGCGCGTCGAGATCCTCGATCAGCAGGTCGGCGGCGCGGGAGAGCTGGACCGCGAGGCAGGTGTCGAGCACGTCCGAGCTGGTCATGCCCTGGTGGAGGAAGCGCGCGTCGGCGCCGACATGCTCGGCGACGTTGGTCAAAAAGGCGATGACGTCGTGCTTCACCTCCGCCTCGATCGCGTCGATCCGCTCGGGGTCGAACGCGCCGCGCGCCCACACCGCCTCCGCCGCTTCCTTCGGCACCACGCCCAGCTCCGCCATCGCGTCGAGCGCATGCGCCTCGATCTCGAACCAGATCCGGAACCGGGTCTCGCTCGCCCAGATGCTGGACATTTGCGGCCGCGCGTAGCGAGGGATCATCGCTTCATTCCCGATTGCATGTGCCGGCGGCGGTAGCAAAGTCGCCGCGCCTAGATAAGCCCCATCGCCCGCAGGCTGCTATGGCCGCCGGCGCCGATGATGATATGGTCGTGGACGGCGATCTTGAGGTGGCGGCCGGCCTCGATGATCTCGCGGGTCAGCTTGATGTCCTGCTGGCTTGGCTGCGGATCGCCGCTCGGATGGTTGTGGACGAGGATGATCGCGGTCGCGTGATAGTCGAGCGCGCGGCGGATGATCTCGCGTATGTAGACCGCGGCTTCGTCGATCGATCCTTCCGACATCGGCTCGTCGCGGATCAGCATGTTCTTGGCGTTGAGGAACAGGATTCGCACCCGCTCGACCGGATTGTGCGCCATGTCGGCGTGGAGATAGTCGAGCAACGCCTGCCAGCTGCCGAGCATCGGCCGCGCCTCCACCTTCGAGCGCAGCAGGCGCAAAGCCGCGGCCTGGACGATCTTGAGCGCCGCGACCCCGCCTTCCGACAGGTCGCCGATCCGCGCGATCGCCTCGGCATCGGCGGAGAGAAGCCCGCCGAAGCCGCCGAAATCCTGGATGAGCTTGCGCGCCAGCGGCTTGGTGTCGCGGCGCGGGATGGCGAGGGCGAGCAGATATTCGACCAGCTCGTGGTCGAGCAAAGCCTCGGGCCCGCCTTCGATCAGCCGCTTGCGCAGCCGCGAGCGATGGCCGCTGGCGTCGGGATGCCGGCCCGTCATAAGCGCAGGATTTAGGCCTGATATTCATCACAAGCAATCAATGTGAAGCCAAGCGCCGGGCACCCCTTTCGCGCGGACAGCCGCTGGTAAGGCATCACATAAGGAACGTATGGAGATTGACGGAGGTTAAGTGCCGATGCGGCATATCATCTCGATAGCAGCCTCTTCGGCGCGTCTCGGCTAGGCGCGGGGCATGGACGAGCAACCGGAGATCAGGCGGGCGCCGATGAAGCGGCTGACCGCTTCCGTCTTCCTCGTCCTGCTCGCGATTATCGTCGCGATCCTGTGGACCAGGCGGATGCCGATCGCCGCCGACTATATCGACCGCGAGCTCGCCCGGCGCGGCGTCCATGCGGCCTACCAGGTGAAGCGGATCGGCTTCCGCACCCAGCGCCTGGAGAATCTCGTCATCGGCGACCCGCGCCAGCCGGATCTCACCGCGCGCTGGGTCGAGGTCGAGCTGAGCTGGGGATTGCGGCGGCCGCAGGTAGCGCTGATCCGGGCGCGGGGCGTGCGCATGTTCGGCCGGGTGGCGAACGGCAAGCTTAGCCTCGGCGAGATAGACCGGCTGCTGCCGCCGCCGACCGGGCTTCCCTTCCGCCTGCCGGACCAGGCGGTCGACGTGGCGGACGCCGCGATCCGGCTCGACACACCGGCGGGGCGGCTCGGCGTCGCGCTGGAGGGCAAGGGCAACCTCGCCGGCGGCTTCCGGGGCAAGATGGCGGCGGTGTCGCGCGGCCTCGCCGTCGGCGGCTGCCGCCTCACCCAGCCCGCCGCTTACTGGTCGGTCGCGGTCGACGCGCTGAGGCCGAGCGTCGATGGGCCGATGACCGCCGCGAGCATCGCTTGCGGGCGCGACTTCCAGCTGAATCTTCCCCGTCTCGCCCTTGCCGCGCGCTTCGCGCCCGCCCTCGACCGCTGGAACGGGACGGCCGGGCTGCAGGCCGCGGCGGCCCGCTTCGGCGCCACCGCCATGGCCGGACTCGGCGGCAACGTCTCCTTCGCGGGCAATGCCGCCGACACGCGCGGCCGCCTCGCCATCGCCGCCGCCGCCGCGCGGGTCGAGAGCTTTGCCGCGGCGCGCACCGCGGTCGACGGCCAATATGCGCTTTCCCAAAAGAGCGGCCGCTTCACCCTCGTCGCCGATGCGAGCGCGAAGGGCGTGAGCGGGGGCCGCGCCGTCTTCGGACCCTTCATCGACGCGCTCGCTTCGGCCGGCGGCACGCCGCTCGGGCCCATCGGCGATTCCCTTTCGGCGGCGCTGGTCCGGATGCTGCGCGGCTTCGACGCGGACGGTTCGCTGAGCGTCGTCAAGGAGGGCGAAGGCGGCGCGGTGCGCTTCGCACGCCTGTCGGCGGCCAGCGCCAGCGGCGCCCGCCTGGCGCTCAGCGGCGGCGCGGGGCCGACCTATGGATGGCCGCGGGGCGTCACCCGGGTCGACGGCGATTTCGCGCTGTCGGGCGGCGGCTTTCCCACCGCACATTTCGCCCTCAGCCAGCCCGGGCCGGGCGCGCCGATCCGGGGCGTCGGCCGGATCGCGCCGGTCGCGGCGGGCGGCGCCAGGCTGGCGCTCGGCGTGATCCGCTTCACCGCCGCGCCCGGCGGCACGACCCGGATCGAGACGGTGGCGACCATCGACGGACCGTTCAAGGGCGGCCGGGTGGCGGGGCTGGTCCTGCCGGTCAGCGGGCGCTTCGGCCCCGGCGGCTTCGCCTTCGGCGAAAGCTGCGTCACCGCCGGCTTCCGTTTCCTCCAGGCGACCAGCCTGCGCCTCGGCCCGACCCGGCTGCCGCTGTGCCCAAGCGGGCGGGCGCTGATCTGGCGGGCGGGGCGGGGCGGCGTCCAGGGAGGCGCCCTGATCAGGCAGCCGCGCCTCGCCGGCCAGCTCGGCCAGTCGCCGATCGCCATGGCCGCATCGCAGTTCCGCTTCGGCCTCGCCGAACCGGGCTTCACCGGCGCCGATGTCGCCATCCGGCTCGGCCGCGCCGGCGCCGTCAACCGGCTCGACATCGCAAGCCTGTCCGGCCGCTTCAACCGGAAGGGCATGGTCGGCACCTTCGCCGGCCTTTCCGGCAAGCTGGTCAATGTCCCGCTCCTGCTCGGCGAGGGCAAAGGGAGCTGGCAGGTCCAGGGCGGCAATGTGGAGGCGGGCGGCAGCCTCCTCGTCTCCGACGAGATGGCTCCGCCGCGATTCTACCCGCTCGTCACCAGGGATTTCCGGCTGACCCTGCGCGACAACGAGATCGCGGCGACGGGCTGGCTCGACGATCCCCAGACCGGCACGCGGATCGTGCGCGCCGACATCGGTCATTCGCTGCGCACCGGGCGGGGGCGGGCGCTGCTCGACGTGCCCGGCATCGCCTTCAACGACAAATATCAGCCCGAGGAGCTGACCCGCCTGACCACCGGCGTCGTCGCTTTGGTCAAGGGCATGATCCGCGGGCGGGGCGAGATCAGCTGGGACGAGCATGGCAGCGCCAGCTCGGGCACCTTCTCGATCGTGGATACGGACCTCGCCGCCACCTTCGGGCCGGTCGAGGGCCTGGACACGACCATCCACTTCACCGATCTGCTCGGGCTGGCGAGCGCGTCGGGCCAGCTCGCCGACACCGACCTCATCCGTACCGGCATCGACGTGTTCGACGGCCGCATCCGCTACCAGCTGCTGCCCGGCCTCAGGGTGAAGGTCGAAAGCGGCCGCTGGCCGTTCGCCGGGGGCGAGCTGATCCTGGAGGAGACGATCCTCGATTTCAGCCGGCCGTCCGAGAAAAGGCTCACTTTCCGCGTCGAGGGCATGGACGCCGCCCGCTTCGTCCAGCAGATGGAATTCTCCAACATCTCCGCCACCGGCACGTTCGACGGCGTGATCCCGATGATCTTCGACGAGCGCGGCGGCCGCATCGTCGGCGGCCATCTCGTCGCGCGGCAGGCCGGCGGCACGCTCTCCTACATCGGCGAGCTCACCGACAAGGAGCTCGGCGTTTACGGCAAGCTCGCCTTCGACGCGCTGAAGTCGCTGCGCTACGACAAATTGGTGGTCGACCTGAACGGCTCGCTGGAGGGCGAGTTCGTCGCCGGCATCCAGCTCAACGGCATCGCCCGCGATCCGTCGCTCAACGCGGCGCCCGCCGCCGGCGGGGTGAGCGGCATGGTCGCCCGGCGGGCGCTGGGTCAGCTCGCCAAGATCCCGTTCAAGTTCAACATCTCGGTCAAGGGCCCGTTCCGCACCCTGCTCGCCACCACCCGCTCGCTCGAGGACCCGACCAACCTCATCCAGTCGGTCCTGCCGACCCTCTTGCGCAATCAGCCCACGACCACGACCGTTCAGCCTAAGGAAAGCGAGACCAAGCCATGATGCCCCAGATATTGACGAGAGTGCGCCGCGGTGCGACGCACGGTGCGATGAGACGGGCGATGTGCCTCCTTGCCGCGCCGGTTGCGGCTCTTTCGGCCGGCTGCGTCTCGGTGAGCGCGCCCGACAAGCCGATCGAGATCAACCTCAACATCAATATCCGTCAGGAAGTGGTCGTCCGGCTCCAGCAGGACGTGAAGAACCTGATCGACAACAACCCGGGAGTGTTTTGACATGAACCGCCGCACCAAACTGATCCTCGCCGCCGTCCTCGGCGTCGCTGCTGTCGTGGGCGGGACGAGTGTCGCTTTCGCGATGCAGGCCGACGCTTCGGCCTCGCTTCGCGCCTCCGGGCAGGCCGGCGAGCAGGCCGACGGCTATCTCGGCCTGGTCGGCTCCGCCCCGGCGGACGTCCGCGCCCAGGTCGACGCGGTCAACATCAAGCGCCGCGCTTATTATACCGATCTCGCCGCCCGCCGGAGCGCGAAGATCGAGGAGGTCGCCGCGACCACCGCCTGCGAATTGTTCCGCACCAAGGTCGCTCCCGGCCAATATTACCGCCTGCCCGACGGCGTCTGGCGCCAGCGCGACGGCAACACCCCGATCCCCCTGCCCAGCTATTGCGGGTAGGGTCCGGAACAGTTACTTTTCCCACAGGCGGGCACGGATCGCCAAGGACGGCGGGGAAAGTAACTGTCCCCCTCCCACGGCGGGAAAAGTAACTGTCCCCCCTCCGCTCACCGTGTTGACTTGATCTCCCCCCCTTCCTAAAGGGGCGGCGCCTTGGCGGGTTCGTTCGCCGGCATGTCCCACGCATTTGCTGCACCCCGCCCCCGGGCGCGGCCGCATATGGAAGAACGGCATGGCGGAAGACGAGCGCTGGCAGGACCCAAAGCTTCCCCAGGATGCCCGGCTCACCTCGCTCGACGAGCGGTTGCGGCAGGCGCAGGCCGGGGAGGCGGCAAAAGCGGGGAAGCCCCGGCCCGCGTCGCGAAGGGGCCAGTCGCAGGGGATGCGGGTCCTCTCCGACCTGATCGGCATCCCGTTCGGCAGCGCGCTGATCGGCTGGCTGGCCGACCGCTGGCTGGGGACGATGCCGGCGGTGACATTGACGATGCTGTTCCTCGGGTTCGGCGCGGCTTTGTGGAACGTGGTGCGTATGTCGAAGCAGCGCCCCGAATGATCGGCGGGCGCAAGATGGTTGAAAGGTGAAGCGTGGCGGCCGAGACTAAGATCGACCCGATGCATCAATTCCAGATCGATCCGCTGGTCGGGAGCTGGGCGCACGGCAGTCCCTTCATGTTCACCAACAGCGCCTTGTGGATGCTGATCGTGCTGGCGACGATCTGGCTGTTCATGATCGGCGGCATGAAGCGCGAGCTGGTGCCCGGCCGCTGGCAGATGGCGGTGGAAGGGGTGACCGGCTTCATCACTTCGATGCTGTCGACCAATGTCGGCCCGGACGGCCGCAAATATGTGCCCTGGGTGTTCACCATCTTCATGTTCATCCTGGTCGCCAATCTGATGGGCATGATGCCGTTCGGCGTGGTGCCCGGCGTCCATCCCTTCACGGTGACCAGCCAGTTCACGGTCACCGGCGTGATGGCGGTCATCAGCTTCTCGATCGTGCTCGCCGTCGGCTTCTGGCGGCACGGCCTGCGTTTCTTCACCCTCTTCATCCCGCACGGTACCCCCAAGGTGCTGCTGCCGCTCATCTTCCTGATCGAACTGCTCTCCTTCATGGTGCGCCCGTTCAGCCTGGCGCTGCGGCTGTTCGTGGCGATGATCGCCGGCCATATCCTGATGAAGGTGTTCGGCAGCTTCATCGTCGGCGGCCTCAACGCCGAAGGCTATATGGGCCCGGTGGTCAGCCTGCTGAGTTTCCTCTTCATCGTCGGCGTGAGCGCGCTTGAGCTGCTGGTCTGCGCGATCCAGGCCTATGTGTTCGCATTGCTGACCTCGCTCTACATCAACGACGCCGTCAACCTTCATTAGGCCTTTCATTTCAACGTGTTCACAAGGGAGTTAATCATGGATCTCGAAGCTGCAAAAGTCATCGGCGCGGGCCTCGCCGCGATCGGCGTCGGCGCCGCCGCGATCGGCGTCGGCAATGTGTTCGGCTCGTTTCTCGAGAGCGCGATCCGCAACCCGGCCGCGGCCGACGGCCAGCAGGGCCGGCTGTTCATCGGCTTCGCCGCCGCCGAGCTGCTCGGCCTGATCGCCTTCGCGGTCGCGATGATCATCCTCTACGCGCGCTAGAAGGAACAGGGGACAGTCACTAATGACCGTCCCCGGAACGCCATGCCTCAGCTCAATCAGCTCGCGGACGTCGCTTATTCGCAGTTCTTCTGGCTGCTGCTGGTGCTTGCGCTCATCTATTTCGGGATCGGCCGGGCGATGCTGCCGAAGATCCAGTCGACGGTGGACGCGCGCGACAACCGCATCGCCGAGGATCTCGCCAGCGCCCAGCGCGCCCGCGCCGGTGCGGACGAGACCGAGGCCGCTTATCGCGCGCGGATGGACGAGAGCCGGGCCGAGGCGCTCAAGGTGACGCAGGCGGCCAAGCAGGACACTGCCTGCGAAGCCGAGGAACGGATTCGCGCGGCCGATGCGGAGATCGGGGCGAGCGCCGCCGCCGCCGAGGCGAAGCTCCGCGCCGCCACCGACGCCGCTTTGGCCGACATCGAAACCGTCGCCGCCGAAGCGGCCGAAGAGATGGTCGCCAAGCTCGCCGGTCTCTCCGTCGGCCGCAAGCGTGCGGCCGAGGCCGTGAAAGCGGCGATGGCCCGTGGCTGAGCCGGCCACCCACGCCGAGACCGGCGCCCAGGGCGCCGCCCATGCCGAGCCGACCGCTTTCGGGCTGGACGCCGCCGGCTGGGTGGCGCTGGCGATGCTGGTCGTCTTCGCGATCCTCGTCTGGAAGAGGGTCCCGGCGGCGATCGGCAAGGCGCTCGACGACAAGATCGCGACCATTCGCGGCCAGCTCGAGGAAGCGGCCCAGCTTCGCGCCGAGGCCGAGGCGCTGAAGGCCGAATATGAGGCCAAGGCCGCGGCGGCCGACGCCGAAGCCGCGACCATGATCGAACGCGCCCGCCACGAGGCGGAAGGTATCGTCGATCAGGCCAAGGCTGACACCGCCGCCTTGATCGCGCGCCGCGGCCGCATGGCCGAGGACAAGATCGCCGCCGCCGAGCGCGCCGCGATCGACCAGGTCCGCGCCCGCGCCGCCTCTGCCGCCGCCGCCGCCGCCGCGACGCTCATCGCCGAGGATCTCGACGCCGAAGCCGACAAGCCCATGGTCGACAAGACGATCGCGGCGCTCGGCACGCGCTGACCGTCATTCGGGCCGGTCTGGTGTCGCCCCCTGGCTTGCGTTTATCCTGGACTGGCGGTGCGGCCGCCCTTAGCGTTCGCCATGTCTCATGGGGGAGCTATCGCGATGAATCGTATCGTCTTCGGCGCGCCTTTCTGCGCGCTCGGCCTGCTCCTCTTGGCGGCTTGCGGCGACTCCGGGGCCGGGGATGCGAAGGACACGAGCGCGGCCTTCATTGCCGCGAGGGATGCCCTGGCGGCGAAGTTGATCGCTGACGGAGGGAAAGGCAAGATGCCGGGCCCGTCCGACCCGACGGTGAAGGCCTTCGAGGCCCGGGCCGGCGAGGCCATGGCGACGCTGGGAACGCCGGCCATGCCGGTCAAGGCCTTCGATACCTACGACCAGCTCTGCGGCAAGACGGCGCCGATCATCTTCGCCTATGTCACTGCCGGCGTCGACCAGGCGCCCGAAGCCTCCAGGGCGGAGCTGATGGGCCGCAACACGGAGCAATATATGGACCAGCTGCTGCCGCCGGTGCTGTTTGCGGCGCATTGCTCGGCGGTCCACCTGGCGTCGATCGACAAGGCCGTGTCGGCCGACGACCTCCGTACCAAGGGGGCGGCGCTCGGCCAGATTCGCCAGGGCGCCTATGCCCAGGCGAACGGGCTGCTTCAGATAGTCGGCGATCTCGATGGGGAGCGGCGCAGGAAGGTGGTCGACCTGCTGGCTTCGGACGCCGGGAATTTCGCCATCGTCTTCAGCCGCGAGCAGCGCCAGGAACTGGTGGCCCTGACCGACCGCCTCCGCGCCGGCCTTCCCGAAGATGCGCGCGGCCAGGCCGACAGGATCAAGGCGGGATTCCAGCAGGCTCCATGCGGCCAGCTCTGTACAATGTAGCCGGACCGCTAGCCCGGCTTCGCCGGCGCCCGCTTGCGCCATGCCGCCGCCAGCGCCGCCTCCAGCAAGTCGTCGGCGACCTCGTCCAGCCTGACCAACGTGCTCCCGCCGCGTCCCCACGCGCCGTTGGCGGGCTTGAAGGCGTCCGGGGCGAGCCGGATGAAGTCCTCCTGCTGCTCGGGCATCAAAGCGGCCATGCCCCAGGCCGCCTCGGGCGCGCCGAGCGTTGCGAATATCTTCCCGCCGACGCGGAAGTCGGCATGGCCCATATGCGCGCCCTCCTCGGCGCCGGGGAACGAGAGGGCGATGCGGCGGAAATCGTCGGCGGTGGGCATTGCCTTCACTAGCACGGACCGGCCGCCCGCGCACGCGCCCGCCGGCGGCAAGGCCGCGTCCCGCGCCTGCCTCCGCCGGTGGACCATCTGATCCGATCTGGTTTCATCTGGCGGTCGCGCGCGCTAGAACCGGCTTTCCCTGCATGCTAGCCCGATGCCGCCCGGAAGGCGCGGGTCGGCCGGAGGACCAGAGCGCTAGGGGGCGTGATGAGCTTGGTGATGCGATCGGATCTGTCCGCGGCGTTCCGCACGGCTGCGGCCGAAACGCTGATCTTCCTGCTCCTGGTGCTGCTCAATCCGTTCGAGATCGTGGAGTGGAGCGAGCAGCGCAGCCATGACGTCTGGCAGCGCGTTTACGCCCCCTCCTATGATCCGACGGCCGGCGGGAAGAAGGCTGGCCCACCCGCCCGGGGCACGGCTTATGGCCGCAATCGGATCACCGTCGTCTACACCGACGACAATACGCTGAAGGCGCTGCGCCAGACGCGGCCGATCAGCGCCTTCGCTCTCTCCGACATGATCGACGATGTGCTGATGGCGGGGGGAGACAATGCCGCGCCGCGCGCGATCTTCGTCGATTTCCTGCTGACCTATGCCGCCCCCGAGGGCCGCACCGCCGCCCAGCTCGTAGCCGAGATACCGGCCCTGCGCCAGGCGTGCGGCGAGCGGCGCAGCGACGGTCCGGAGCTCTCGCCCTTCCACTGCCTGCTGGTGCGGGCGGCGGCGATCACGCACTATGACCAGTGGCGCAGCTCGCCGCATTGCCGGGACAGCACGCTCGCCACGATCCTGTGCATTCGCCGAACGGGGGGCACGCCCCTCATATTCGCCGACCCGCGTCCCGGATCGGAGAAGCCGGCCTCCGCTAAGGTCGAGTCGGCGGGGCTCGATGCGCTGGGAAGGGTAGCGGTAACGACGCCGGTTGCGTTCCACGAAAGGCGCTATCCGATGGTCGATCCCGCCCGCGCCGGCGACCGGGAGCATAAGCGCTTCAGTCTCTATCCGGCGCCGGCGCTGTATGCGGCGTATTGCGGGGAAGGTCGCTCGCGCTGCGATCCCAACCCCATCGTGTGGGACGATCAGCGGTTGCCCGGCTGGTCGAAGCGCTACGAGCGGCAGCTCGACGTGATCTGGGGCATAGGCGCCAAATCCGATTTTACCCGGATGATCGACGCCCGCGGCACGCCCGACCAGCGTTGCGAGCCCGCATCGCCTGGCAAGATCGCCTCGCTGGCCCTGCTGATCCGGCTGCTGGTGTCGGGCGTGAATCTGCCGGCGGGCTCGCCGTGCGTCTACACCGACGCCATCCCCTACGAGATTTTCCAGTCGCAAGTCTCCCAGAAGGAGCTTGCCGCGCTACTCGCCGACAGGCTGGTGCTGATCGGCGGGCAGTTCAGCGATTCGAACGATATCGTGCCGGCGCCCCCATTCGGGTCGCTGCCCGGCATCTATTATCATGCGATGGCGCTCGACAATCTCATTCAGCGCGGCGAGCATTATCCAAAGGTGGCGGTTCCGATTGTCCCCCTGCTCGACGCGACCTGGACCGATCTTGCCAATTTGCTCGCCGTCGGCCTTGTCGGATTCGCCCTTGCCCTGGCCGGCCGCATCCTTGCCCGGCGTCAACGCGAGGATTGGAAGTCGGTCCGCGACATGGGAGATGATCTTGCCAAGAGAATATTGATCTCCCTCATTTTTGCTCTGTTCTTAATTATTATTCTGATTACCATGGCGGGGTCGGCGAGACTGATTCCTGAAAGCTTTAATGTCGTCGCCGTCACGCTGGTTTGCTTGTTCGGCTTGGCGCGACTTGCTTGGACTGCCAGTCAGCCTGTTCGCGTATTGTTGTACCGAAATTCCGCATTCGTGCGATTTTTGGGCGAGCTGTTCGCGCCGCCGGAGCATGACGCGCCGGCGAGTGAAGCGGCGCTGGCGACTGGAGGGGAAGCGAATGAAGGCGCTGATGCTCATCCTGGCGATGCTGGGCGCGGCCCAGGCCCAGATCACCAGGCTCCTGCGTGAGAATATCGGGCTGTACGACGAATCGGGGACGCTCATTCGGAGGGTGCCGCGACAGGAGGCCCCCAAGCTGCCGCTGCCGATCGTCGGCCGCAATCCGTCCGGGCAGATCGGCGTGCGATGGAGCGGGCAAGTCGTCTATCTGCGCAATTCCGAGGTGGAGGCGAAGGGCCTCACCGACGAATGCGCGGCATTGTCGTCGGCGGCCCGTTCGTCGGGACGCGCCGTCTCGGCTTCGGAAGGCATTGCCTCGGGCATGAGCGGAAGCTCGGCCCCCTGCGTCAGATAGGAGCCATCGTGGTGCGACCGTCCCACCAATTGTGCGCCGCGGGCGCGGCCCTGCTGGCCGGGACAAGCCTCGCCTTGATGGCCCCGGCGGCGGCCACCACCCAATGCCTGCCGCTGATGTGCAAGTTCAGCGTAACCGGCAAGAAGGGGAAGTACCTGGAAACGCAGGTGACGGCGCAAACCCTGGCGCGCGCCGATGCATCGATGGTCGCCGGGCTGAGCGACGGGCGCGCGCTGGATCGGATCTCGCTCAATAAGGGCGCTTATGCCGGCACCGCCCTCAGCATGCCGGCCACCGAGCGCGCGCTGATGGAGATGCTCACGAGGATCCGCGGGGCGTGGACGCTTCGCGCGCCCATGCCGACCTCGGTAAGGATCATCGGCAAGACCGATTATGGGCCGGTGGCCAAGCCGGACGGGGTCATCGTCGTGCCGCTCGGCCTGCTTATCGCCGCCAAGTCCGACGATGAGGTCGCCTGGGTGCTCGCACATGAATTCAGCCATATCGCGCTCGCGCATTTCTCGCGCGAGGCGCAGCAGCGGCGGCTGAAGGCAAGCGTCGAGAATATCGTCGCCTGCTCGCGCATCGGCTTCGACCTTGCCCAGCATCGGGTGAGCGCCAACAATGGGCAGCTTCAGGTCAACCGCGTCGAGGATAAGGGGCTTGCCGCCATCTCCGCCCAGGTGTGGGCGAAGAGCGAGATCGTCGGCACGATTCTCGAGGTCTACAACCAGCATCTCTCGCGCGAGCAAGAGGATCAGGCGGATGTCGCCGGGATCGATCTGGCGCTGCGGGCGCACTATTCCGACGACGGCTACGGTACCGGGCTCGACACGATAGACCTGGAGGAAAGGCGCCACGGCACGCTAGTCGAGGCGTTCGGACGGGAGATGGCGCGCTACACCCAGCAGGCGGCGCTGCAATCGGGCGTTGCGGCGGCGAAAGGGGCCAATGCCGGCGAGACCCTGAATACGTTTTTCCGCGGCCTGCTCCGCAATGCCGCCAGCCTGGCTTTCGACAAGGTGCTGGATATGGTGAAGTCCAATCACCGGCCGGCGCGAAAGCGCAAGGAAGGTCTCGGCAAATATCTAGATGCGGCTTATCCCGGGCTGTCGGCTCCGGCGTCGAGCACGGCATGGCTTGCCGCCGTGCGGGCGACGCCGGAATTCAGGGAAGCCCAGGTCGCGGTCAATGCACGCGACGATGCGCTGAGGGCGCTCGTCACCGGCCCGATCGATCAGAACGATCCGGCGCAAGTGGCCCGCGTCTATGCGGCGGCGGCCAGCGCGCTGGTCAAGATAGCCCCCGCGCTGACCACCCAATATGCCACCACGCCGCTCATCGCGAACGCGATCGCTAAGATCGACACGGCCGTGCACAATTATGCGGGAGCGGACCGGCAATATGACATTGCGGATCGAAGCCCGCAGCTGGCCTCCTCGTCCCGAGCCGCGCCGGCGGCGTTGCGCCGGAGGGGAAGTCGTGGAAAGGCATCCGCGGCGCCCGCTCCGCCTCCGAGGCCGGCCCCGGCGGCGGACCCCTATCTGCAGCAGAGCCTCGAGGGTTTTCGGGACCATGTGACTTTGCTCGCCCTCATGCGCAACTATACCAAGGCGCTGAACGTGATCGCCATGGCGCAGTCGCGCTTCGCGGACGACGAGGCGTTCCTGCCGGCGTTGATCACCATCTATGCGCAGACCAACCGGAAGGAGCAGCTGCTCGATGCGATCACCCGCTGCGGAAGGGTGCAGGACTCGAATCTCAGCCGGGCGTGCGACGTGGCCTTGATCGACCCCGCGCAGCAGGAGAGGCTCGTCCTGCTTCCGCCCGACGACTATAACAAGCTGATGTCGGGGCTCGCCTCCGCCACGGCGGATGCACGGCGGGGAAGCTCGTGCAGCCTCGTCGCCGGCCTGATGGCGTCGCAGGAGCATTGATCGGCGGCATCGTCGGCACATCGAGCAGGCCCGGCCGGTCTGGCTAGCGGCCTCCTCATTCCCTAGATGGAGCCGGTGACCCAGCCGCCGACCGACCGTTTCAACGAGGAGAAATCCGCTTACACGGTGCGCGGCGCCGACAAGCCCGACATCGAGGCGGGGGTGGCGGCGATCCGCGGCGTGGCGAAGGGGCTGCCGGCGCGGCCCGGAGTCTACCGCATGGTCGATGCGCGCGGCGATATCCTCTATGTCGGCAAGGCGCGGGCGCTGAGGAACCGGGTCACCCAATATACCCAGGTCGCGCGCCTCACCAAGCGCCTCCAACGCATGGTGTCGCAGACCCGGGCGATGCAGATCGTCACCACCAATACCGAGGCGGAGGCGCTGCTGCTCGAGGCGCAGCTGATCAAGCGCTACCGGCCGCCCTACAACGTCCTGTTACGCGACGACAAAAGCTTCCCCTTCATCCTGCTGCGCGAGGACCATGAATATGCGCGCGTCCAGAAGCATCGCGGCGCGCGGCGGGCGAAGGGCCAATATTACGGCCCTTTCGCAAGCGCCGGCTCGGTCACCCGCACCTTGAACGCGCTCCAGAAGCTGTTCCTGCTGCGGAGCTGCTCGGACAGCTTCTTCGCCACCCGCAAGCGGCCCTGCCTGCTGTTCCAGATCCGCCGCTGCTCCGCGCCCTGCGTGGGGCGCATAAGCCAGGCGGATTATGCCGAGCTGGTCGCCGACGCCAAAGACTTCCTCGCCGGCAAGTCGACCCAGGTGCAGCAGAAGCTCGGCAAAGCGATGGAGCAGGCTTCGGTCGACCTCGATTTCGAGCTCGCCGCCGTCTATCGCGACCGCCTGCGCGCCTTGACCTTCATCCAGGGCACGCAGACCATCCATGCCGAGGGGCTGGGCGACGCCGACATCTTCGCTCTGGCCTGCAAGGGCGGGACGATGTGCATCCAGGCTTTCTTCATCCGCGGCGGCAACAATTGGGGCCATCGCAGCTTCTTCCCCGCCCATACCAACGACGTGCCCGAGGCGGAGGTGCTGACCAGCTTCCTCACCCAGTTCTACGAGGAGGTGCCGCCGCCCAAGCTGGTGCTGCTCGACCGCGTCCTCCCCGAGGCCGATCTGCTCTCGGAAGCCCTTTCCACGCGGGCGGAGCGAAAGGTGACCCTCAGGGTCCCCCGGCGCGGCGATCAGGCGAACATGATGCGCCAGGCGCAGCGCAACGCGACGGAGGAGCTCGACCGCCATCTCGCCGAGACCAGCACCCAGGCGCGAAACCTGCGGGCCTTGGCCGAGCTGTTCGAGCTGGAGGGCCCGCCCGAGCGGATCGAGGTCTATGACAACAGCCATGTGATGGGCACCAGCGCGGTCGGGGCGATGATCGTCGCCGGCCCCGAGGGCTTCCGCAAGAACGCCTACCGCAAGTTCAACATCAAGCGCGAGGAGACCGTGCCCGGCGACGATTTCGCGATGATGCGCGAGGTGCTCGGCCGCCGCTTCGCTCGGCTGGAGAAAGAGGATCCCGATCGTTCGAAAGGCGATTGGCCCGACCTCTTGCTGATCGACGGCGGCAAGGGTCAATTGAGCGCGGTCACCGAGACGCTGGAATGCGCGGGCATCCACGACGTACCCGTGGTCGCCATCTCCAAGGGCCCCGACCGCGACGCGGGCCGCGAAGTGTTCCATCTGCCCGGCGGCCGCGAGATCACCCTGCCGCCCAACGCGCCTTTGCTCTTCTATCTCCAGCGGCTGCGCGACGAGGCGCATCGTTTCGCCATCGGCGCCCACCGCCAGAAACGGGCGAAGAACTTCGCCGCCAATCCGCTCGACGACGTCCCCGGCATCGGCCCGGGCCGCAAGCGCGCCCTCCTGATGCATTTCGGCACCGCCCGCGCGGTCAAGGGCGCGGCGCTCGAGGATCTGGAGAAAGCGCCCGGCATCTCGAGGACGATGGCCCGCGGCATCTACGATTATTTCCACCCGGCGGGTTAGTTCCCCGGCGAAGGCCGGGGTCCAGAGCCGACGCCCGGAAGACTGGGCCCCGGCCTTCGCCGGGGAACAATCACCTCCCCAGCTGCTGCCTCGCCCTGCGGATGGCGCGGTAGGCGAGCGACTTGGCCGGGTTGCGCTGGGGGAAGGGGGCGGGCGATGCGGGCGTGACGCCGGCCTGCCGCAGCAGATGGTTCATGCCGCGCACGTCGGCCTCCTGATAGATCCAGTCCGTCTTCCAGGTGATCGAGAAGCTGATCGAAGGCTCCGGACCGTTCCTCACCCAGTGCGGCCACATGAGCGGGACATGGACCGCGTCGCCCGGAGCAAGCTCGAACCTGTGGCCGCGTGTCGCGAGCTCATCGCGCCACGGCACGTTGCGGTGGCCGCCGACATGATAGGCCTCGTGCTTCTCCGGCGGCACCACCGATTCGTCGCCGGGCACGATCATCATCGTCTTGCTGCCCCGGATCTGGAGCAGGACATTGTGCTCCGGGTCGAGATGGAAGGGCGTCACCGCGTTCGGCGAGGAGACGAAGATGAAGCCGACCCTGGTCAGCATCGCGCCGGTCACCGGCTCGACGACGCTCGCCAGCTCGCCCAGCGCCTCCTCGAGCAAGGCGCGGTAGGCGGGATCCTTGTCGACGTTCTTCAGGACCATCCAGCTGCCGCATTCCTCGATCCGGCGGATCGTCTCCTGGACGGAAAGGCCGTTATGGCTCACCGCATCGGGCTCGACCCCGTAGGGCAGGTCGCCCTGATTATATTCGACGTCGGTCGGGTCGAGCCTCCCGCCCAGCTCGACGAGCGACTCGAGAGTGAGGAGGGGATGGCCCGACAGCCGGTGCGAGAGCGCGCCCGGCCGGTCGGGATAGAGGTCGCGGAGGCGATCGAGGTCGCGCGGCTCGAATATCATGGCTTGGCTCCAATCCGGGCGGTGAGGCGGCGCAGCATCGCCGCTCCGTTTTCCACCGTGCGCGCGGCGACGAAGATTGCGCGCCGCCGCCATCCGGACAGCGGCACGGTGACCCGGACGATGCTCCGCCGCTCGCGCCAAAGGCTGTTGATCATCGGATGGTTCTCGACCGCGCAGCTGTCCGTCCAGGCGATGTCGCCGCGGTCGAGCATGCGCAGATTCTCGATCTGGAGGAGGACCCCGGGGGAGAAGCGGGCATGTTCCTCGTCGATCGCCATCTTGAACGAGAAGGCTCCGGGCGGCGCCAGGAAACTGATCAGCATCGCGATCGGCCGGCCGTCGAGGGTGAGCCGGACGGCTTCGAGCTTCCCGGCGCCGAATGCCTCCCGGAATATCTCGCGGAAGAAGGCCTCCTTGGCCGGGTCGAGCGCAAGGGCGGACCCCGACCGGCCCTTCCACCCGGAGGCTTCGAGGGCGAGGAAGTCGTCGCACCAGCCCCGCACCTCCTCCGGCTGCTGCAGCACGGAGAAGGCGAGGGCGCCAAGCTCCGCCAGCCGCGCCGACAGCCGTTTCAGCTCCTTGCGCTTTTTCTTGCGGAAGCTGCTTTCATAATAAGCCTGCGGCGAAAGCCTGCTCGCCAGCAGCGCCCGCTCGGCACGATGGACGATGTCGCACGGCCGGCCCAGCTTTCGCGCCGCTTCGACCAGGCCGAGATGGACCGGTCCGCCCTCCACCAGCTTGGTGATGTGCAGGAAGCCGCGCGCCCAGGGCGCATCGTCGAGCGCCTCGAGGATCGCGGTCCAGAACGCGCGTTCGTCGTTCGGATTGACGAGCGGCGTTCCAAGGAAGCTGTGGTCGTGGAGCCAATTCTCCACGTGCGGAACGGGCGAACGGCCGTAACCCGGCTCGATGCGCACCGGCAGGAGCCCGAGCAGCCTGGATGCTTCACCCTCGCCGCGCCAGACGCTCATCAGCCAGATCGGGCCGGCGGGCAGGAGATGGCGCGCGCTCGCCAGCATGAACCAGGGCTCGGCGAAGACATTGGGCTCCGAAGCGCCGGCGGCGAGCCGGTCCCAATGCGCATGCCATTCGCCGGGCACTTCGCCGAGCGGGCAGAGCACGACTCGCGGGGCCACGAGGGCGGGTTGCGCGAAGCCGCGGAATTCCTCGTGGCGCAGCAGCATCGTCAACTTCCTCGCGCCGCGGCGACGATCTCGCCCGAGCGGACGGGGAGGACGCCGTTCCTGGCGAAGAGGTCGAGCACGCCGTCCCACCAGGCCCAGAAGTTCCTCAAGTCGGCGGCGTCGCGGACATAGGGGGTGTGGCCGGGCTCGAGCGTCGGCGTGTGGAAGGACAGGCTGAACAGGCGCGTGCCGCGGTCGAGCAGCAGCTCGATCGCCATCTTCGCCTCGCCGAGCGGCACGCCTTCCGGCGTCAGCGGCACCCGGTTGAGCAGGCCGGTCCGGGCCAGCGGGCCGCGCAGCCAGCCGTAGCGGGTAAGCGCCGGCCAGCCGCTCAGTCCGCCGGCGAGGCAGGTAGTAAGCGGCACTTCGAGCAGATTCTCGTCGACCCAGTAAGGCGCGATCGGGAAGGCGGTGAAATCGGGCCCGCCTTCGGACGAATAATCGAAGCGCGCGCGCACCGACGTGTCGAGCCGATAGCCCTGGTCCGCGAGGATCCGCGCCGTATGCGGGCCCACGCCATAGCGGCCCGCGCGGTAGGCGACCGGCGCCGCCCCGGACATTTCGGTCAGCCTGGCGGTGAGGGCGGCGAGCTTCGCGCGTTCCAGCTTCGCGGGAAGGGAGCCGGCGAAGCTGTTGGCGCCGCTCACGATTTCTTCGTGGGGCGGAGTCACCCAGGGATGGAGATGCGCGCCGACGTCGCACTCTTGGGCTGCGCACATCGCCTGGAAGGCGGCGGCGCTGGAGGCATTGTCGGCGACCGGATAGTCGACCAGATAGGTCGGGATCACGCCGCGTTCGACGAAGCGGCGGTTGGCGGCGGGCAAAGCGGCGATGGCGCGGGTGGAGGTGGCGGCGCGGCTGAACGGCGCGCCCCAGTCGAACTCCTCCTCGGCGTCGGCGAAGATCGCGAAGCGGCGCCCGAATTCCGGCGGGAATATAGCCTCGGCGCCCGGCGGCGGGACGCGGTCCAGGCCTCCCGCGAACACGCGCGGCCGGGATGCGACGATCTGATCCAGTTTCAACGCTTCGTTCCGCCTGGCAATGAGGAATGCATCCCTAGAGCAAAGACGTAGCCAATGGGTTACCGTGGGGAGGCGGAACAGGCGCCGTCTCGGATTGGAACAAAGCGGAATGCGGCTCGAAACCCAGGCGATCATCTGCGCGGTCCGCCCCCATGGCGAGCATGGCGCCGTGGTCCGGGCGCTGACGCCCGCGGACGGGGTCCAGGCCGGCTATGTGCGGGGCGGCCGCTCGCGGCGGCTGCGGCCGGTGCTCCTCCCCGGCAATCTCGTCCAGGCCGAATATCGCGCCCGCAGCGAGGAGCAGCTCGCGCAATTGAGCGTCGAGCTGGCCGCCAGCCGGGCGCCGCTGCTCGCCGAGCCGCTGGCCGCCGCCGCGATCGACTGGATCGCCGCGCTCACCGCCTCCGCTTTGCCCGAGGGACAGGCCTATCCGCGCCTCTACGACGCCCTCGACGGCCTCCTTGTGGCGATCGAGGCCGCGCCCCGCGCGCGGGGCTGGGCGGCCGCCCTGGCGCGCTACGAGTTGCTGATCCTCTCGGAGCTCGGCTTCGGCCTTGACCTCACGGAATGCGCCGCCACCGGAACGCGCGAGAATCTCGCCTTCGTCAGCCCGAAAAGCGGCCGCGCGGTCAGCGAGGACGCCGCCGGCGACTATCGCGACCGCCTCTTCCGCCTGCCGCCCTTCCTCCTCGACGGCGCCGTGTCCGAATGGCCCGACATTTTCGATGGCCTCAAAATCACCGGCCACTTCCTCGCCCGCGACATATTGGTCGAGCGGCAGGCCGGCATCCTCGCCGCCCGCGAACGGCTGATCGACCGGCTCAAGCGGGTGAGGGCCTAAGCGGCCGCGCTTAGCCGCGCGCCAAGCCATGCCTCGATGGCATCGGCGATCCTCGGCGCCGCATGCCCGTCGCCGAACGCGAGGCAGGGACGGGACATTGCCGCATATCGGCTCTCGTCCTCCAGCAAGGCGACGACCGCGGCGACGATCCTTTCCTCCTCGGCCCCGACCAATTCGATATTCCCGGTTTCGAGCGCCTCGGGCCGCTCGGTCACGTTGCGCAGCACGAGGACCGGCGTGCCGAGGGCGGGCCCTTCCTCCTGAAGGCCGCCGCTGTCGGTGAGGATCAGCCACGAGCGGTCGATCAGTTGGACCATATCGGGATAGTCGAGCGGCTCAACGAGGCGGATCTCGGATTCTCCCCGTAGCTGCTCCTCCAGATTGCGGCGGACATGCCGGTTGGGATGGAGCGGCAGCACGACGGTCACCGGAAGTGACCGAACGAGCCGTTTCAGCGCCGCACAGATCCCGCTCGTCGGCTCCCCCTGATTCTCCCTCCTATGGCAGGTGACCAGGATCGTCCTGCGGCCTTCGCGGCGGGGCTCCGGCTCGCGCTTCCGCCCGGCGTCGCGCGCTTCGAACAGCGCGTCGATGCCGGTATTGCCGGTTATGTGGATCGCGCCCTTGACCCGCCGGTCGAGCACGAGGTTGTTCGCCGCGACTTCGGTCGGCGCGAACAGCAAGGCGGAGAGCGCGTCGATCGCGACCCGGTTGCCTTCCTCCGGCCACGGCTGGTTGAGGTCGTGGGAGCGAAGCCCCGCCTCGACATGGCCGATCGGGATGCCGCAGTCGTGCGCGGCGAGCGCGCCGGCGAAGGCGCTGGCGGTGTCGCCGTGGACCAGCACCAGGTCCGTCCGCTCGCGCTGGAAATGGCCGCACAGCATGCGATGGAGGCTCTCGCGCAGCTTCGCCGGCGTCCGGCCGCGCGGATCGTAGCGAAGCGCGCGGACGGCTTCCGGCGCGATAGCGTCGAACAGCCGCTTCAGGCCCGCATGCTGGCCGGTGAGGAGGAGCTGCTGGGTGAGGCCGGGCCGGGCGGCGATGGCGCGCACCACCGGCGCCATCTTGATCGCTTCGGGCCGCGTCCCGACGATCGAGACGATGTGGTGGCCAGGCCCTCCTTCGCGCTCAGCCGCCACGGCCCGGCACGCCAAGCTCGGCGGCGGCGCTGCGCAGGCGCCCCTGGGCGGCCGAGTCACCCTGGAAGGCGGCGAGGCCGGAGCGGAGCGCCTCCCTTGCGGCGTCGGCTTCGCCCAGCACCATCCGCGAGCGCATCAGCTGGATCCAGCCGTCGGCGTCGCGCGGGTTTCGTTTCAGCCGATCGGCGAGACGCCCGACCATCGCCCGGACCATCCGGTCCTGCTCGCCGGGCGGGATGGAGGAGGCCGAGGCCAGCTGCTCGGGGCTCGGGCCCGGAATGGCCGCCGTCGCGGGCGAGGCGGCGCCGGGAGCGGGCATCCGCCCGGCGATGTCGATCCGGTTGCGAGCCGCGCCTTGCTCGATCGTCCGCCTGAGGTCCCCCTCCCAGGGCGCTCCCGGCGGACTGTCCTTCAGGAACGCCAGCCAGTCGTCGATCGCGCCCTTATGGTCGCCGCCGAGATCCTTCTGCACCGCCAGGAAATAGCGCGCCCTGGGGTCGCTGGGGTCGAGCTTCAGCGCCTTTTCGAACGCGGCGGCCGCTTCCGGCACGATGGTCGCGCTCGCGGTCTGCAGCGCCTCGCCGAGCGAGGACCAGTTTTCGGCATTGGCCGGCTCGATCTCGGCGGCGCGGCGGTAGGCGGCGGCGGCTTCCGCCGCGTTTCCCTTTTCGCCATAGGCCCAGCCGACCATCCGCCAGTCCTTGGCCGCCGGGCTCGCCGCCGCGTCCGGCGCTCCGCTTCCCGACCGCGAGATCGCGATGGCGGCCGACGCGGCGGCGATCAGCCCGGCGACGAGGAGGATGATGGTCGCCGCCGAGGGGCGGCGCGCAATGGTGTCGGAGGCCATGGTCATAGGCGCGCGATCTTCGCGGCAATTTGATCAACGTCAAGTCTGGCGCATGGGGGCCATGGTGCTAAGGTGCCGCGATTCTGCAAAATGGGGGCTTGAGCCGAAGTGTCGTCGACCTTCCGCATCGCCATCGTCGGCTCCGGCCCCGCCGGCCTTAGCGCGGCGGCGCGCGCCGCCCAGCTCGGCCTCTCGCACGTCCTCCTCGAAAAGACCGACCATCTCTCCGACACCATCTACAAATACCAAAAAGGCAAGCATGTCATGGCGACGCCGAGCCAGCTGCTCAGGCGCTCGGACATGGAATTCGAAGCCGGCAAGCGCGAAGCCGTGCTCGGCAAGTGGGACAAGCTGGCGGGCGAGTTCAAGATCAACGTCATGCTCAATGCCGAGGTGAAGTCGATCACCGGCGGCGCGGGCGATTTCATCCTCACCATGACCGGCGGCGAGGCGATCAAGGCCGAGGCGGTGATCCTCGCTCTGGGCACCCAGGGCAATCCCAACCTGGTGCGCTGCGCGGTCGGCGCGGGCGCGACGGTCCAGTATCAGCTCGACGATCCCGGCGAATATATCGACGAGCATATCGCCGTGATCGGCGCGGGCGATGCGGGCATCGAGAACGCGCTCGGCCTCGCCGCCGACCCCGAGCAGCGCAACACTGTCACCATCGTCAACCGCTCGGCCGATTTCGCCACCGCCAAGGATGCCAACGTCAAGGCCCTGCTCGCCGCCGAGGCGGAGGGGCGGATGACGATCCGGCGCGAAACCACCGCCTCGGCGATCGAGAAGGGCTGGATCACGTTCGACACCCGCGACGGTGAGCTGAAGGCGCGCTGCGATCGCGTCATCGCCCGCATGGGCTCCGCGCCGCCGCGAGCCTTCGTCGAGGGCTGCAGCGCCCGGTTCGAGGAGAAGGACGGCAAGAAGGCGATCGTGCCCGGCACCGGCATCGAGTTCACCAGCGCCGACCGCGTCTCCTATCCCAAGCTCTCGCCGATCTTCGAATCTACCGTGCCCGGGATCTTCGTGATCGGCGCGCTCGCCGGCTATCCGCTGATCAAGCATTGCCTGAACCAGGGCTATGACGTCGTCGAGTTCATCAACGGCAATCTCGATCTGAAGCCGGCCGACGAGCCGATCCTGGAGGCGAAGTTCAAAGGCCTGCCCGGCCGCCGCTCGGTCGAGGAATGGCTCGAATATCTGCGCAGCAATGTCGCGATCCTGGAAGGCATGTCGCCGCTCCAGATGCGCGAGTTCATGCTCGACAGCGACGCGCGATTCTACCCGGCCGGCACGATCGTGTTCGAACGCGCCGAACCCCAATCCTCGCTGTTCGCCATCGCCAGCGGTTCGGTCCTGGTCCAGGTCAGCCAGCTCGATCCGTCGATCACCGTGCCGATCGGCGCCGGCTCGATCTTCGGCGAGGTCGGCCTGGTATCCGGGCGCCCGCGCGGCGCCACCGTCCGCGCCGCCGAGGATTCCATCCTCGTCGAAGTCTCGCGCAACGCGGCCCTCAAGCTGATGGCGACGGTCCCCGCGGCGAAGCGCGCCATCACCCGCATCTCTACCGAGCGGCAATTGCTCCAGATGTTCGGCTCGGGCCTGACTCCGGACGACCTCGCCGAAGTGCTCGAGAGCGCCGAGATCAAGAGCGTCAAGGCGGGCGAGGCGATCATCACCGAGGGCGAGGACGGCTATGACATCTACGTCATCCGCCAGGGCTCGATGGTCGTCGAGAAGAATGTCGGCGGCAAGCCGGTCTTCCTCTCTTATTTGCCCGCCGGCTCCTATGTCGGCGAGATGGCCCTGATCGACGGCGGCCGCCGCACCGCCACCGTGCGCGCCGCGATCAAGTCGGAAGTGATCAAGCTCAACGGCGACGCGTTCCGCCGCCTGCTTCAGCGCGAGCCGGCGCTGATGGCCAAGGCGAAACAGGACATGGCCGCCCGCCAGGCGCTCAACAGCTTCGTCGAATCGAAGAAGGAGGGGTTCAGCGGCGTCGTCGACATGTATTCGTCGGTGGCGAGCTTCCTCGTCGAGAACGGCATCGGCGAAGCGACCGACGTGCTGCTGATCGACGAGAATCTGTGCGTCGGCTGCGACAATTGCGAGCGTGCCTGCGCCGACAGCCACGAAGGCCTCTCCCGCCTCAACCGCGAGGCCGGCAAGACCTTCGCCCACCTCCACGTGCCGACCTCGTGCCGCCATTGCGAGCATCCGCACTGCATGGCCGATTGCCCGCCCAACGCCATCCACCGCGGGCCCGACGGCGAGGTGTTCATCGACGACACCTGCATCGGCTGCGGCAATTGCCAGCGCAACTGCCCCTATGGCGTGATCCGCATGGACAAGGTGCCGCCGAAAAAGCCGAACCTGCTCGCCTGGATGCTCGCCGGCCTCGGCCCTGGGCCGGGCGAGCCGCCGAAGAAATGGACCGAGGCGCGGGTCTCGGCCGAAACGCCCAAGAAGGCGATCAAGTGCGACATGTGCGCCGGCATCGCCGGCGGCCCCGCCTGCGTCCGCGCCTGCCCGACCGGCGCCGCCATCCGCGTCGCGCCGGAGGAGTTCCTCACCGTCGCGAGGCTGGAGCGGGAAGCGTGAGGGGGGCGATCGTCATCCCGGCGAAGGCCGGGATCCCAGCGAGACCCGCTCCGGCGCCCTTTTGGGCTGGGGCCCCGGCCTTCGCCGGGGCGACGTGACCGTGGCCAGCCGGGAAATCCCGCGCACCGCATTGGGCGAGGGGGCGAGCCATGAGGGCTTCCTCCGTCACAAGCGATTCTTCTGGCTCAAGGCCGCGCTCCTCCTCTCGTTCCTGGCGCTGCTCGGCTACGCTCTGGTCGACGTCCAGCCGCGCCCCAACGGCGGCAGCTGGTACGGCTACATATTGGGGACGGTCGGAGTCCTGCTCATCCTCTGGCTGGCCATGCTGGGGGTCAGGAAGCGGGCGATGACCTCGGGCCGCTGGTCGCTGAAGGCCTGGACCAGCGCCCACGTCTATCTCGGCCTGTCGCTGATCGTCATCGCCACCCTCCACACCGGCTTCCAATTCGGCTGGAACGTCCACACCCTCGCTTACGCGCTGATGATGATCGTCATCCTCTCCGGCATTTACGGCATCGCCGCTTATTCGGCCTTGCCGGTTGAGCTCAGCAACAGCCGCGCGGAGATGACCAAGCCGCAGATGATCGACGCGGTGGTGAAGCTCGACCGTCAGCTCCAGACCGCCGCGCAGCCCTTGGGCCATGCCGATACCCAGATCGTCAGCCTGTCGCTGGACGCCGACCCGTTCCGCGGCGGCCTGATCCGGCGCCTGACCGGCAAATATCCCGATTGCCGCACCGCTTATGCGCTGCGTGAGATGCGCCGCCGGCTCGCTCTGGCGACCGGCGACCAGGCTGACGCCATCGAGACGGTGGCCGACCTTCTCGAGCGCAAGGGTGCCGCGCTCGGGCGAATTCGCAAGCATCTGCGCATCAAGGCCTTGCTCGAGGTTTGGCTCTACGTCCACGTGCCTTTGACCTTCGCCCTGATCGCCGCGCTCGCCGCCCACATCGTCAGCGTCTTCTTCTACTGGTAAGCGGGCTGGTGGCTTTCCTTCTCCGCACCATCTCGCACAGCGCCGACGGGCGCGAGATCGTGCGGACCGCGCGGGTCGAGGGCGACCGTCTCGCCGTCGGCCGCGATCCGGCCTGCGACGTCCATCTCACCGATCTCGCCGTCGCTTTGCGCCATGTCACCGTCGCGCGGGTGCCCGGGCGCCTCGAGGTCCATGTCGAGCCGGGCCTCTCCGTCGAGCTCAACGGCCGCAAGGTTACCGGGGGGATCATCGAGCTGGCCGCCGGCGGCGACATCCTCATCGCCAGCCACCTCCTCCGCTTCATGCCGACGCCCGCCGATTCCGACGAGATCGCGGTCAATGTCGAACGAGTCACCGAGAGCGAGGTCAAGCTCGACAAAGGCGCGGACCGGATGTTCTCGCTGGCTCCGGTGATGCCCGGCAAGCGCGCCGCCGCCTGGACGCTCGTCATCCTGGTGCTGGCCATGTTCCTTGCCTGGCCGATCGTCGCCTCGCATCAGCGCCATCAGCGCGAGCAGGCCTTCGCCCGCTTCCACGCCGACCAGATGTGGTCGAGCGGCAGCCTGTCGCGCGCCCACGCCTCGCTCCAGGGCGATTGCAACGCCTGCCACGTCAAGCCGTTCGAGGCGGTGCGCGACACGGCCTGCATCGCCTGCCACACCCGGATCCACGATCATGCCGATCCGTTCCGGCTGGCGCGGGCGAAGCCGGACCTAGGCCGCTGGGCGCGCTTCCAGCTCGCGGTGAAGGAGACGTTCAACCTGCCCCCCGGTCGGTGCGTCGACTGCCACACCGAGCATGAGGGGCCGCAGCGCATGCCGGCCACCGCGCAACATTTCTGCAGCGACTGCCATGCCGATCTGAAGGCGAAGCTACCCGATACGCGGATCGCCAATGCCGGCGATTTCGGCCGCTCCCATCCTGAGTTCCAGCCGGCCGTGATCGCCGGCTGGAACGGACCGCGGCCGGTGCTGCAGCGCGTCTCGCTCGCCCGCCATCCGCGGGAGAATAGCGGCCTCAAATTCCCCCACGCCATGCACCTCTCGCAGGTGAACGGCGTCGCCCAGATGGCGCGGCGGCTCGGCGCGCAATATGGTTTCGGCCAGGCGCTGGACTGCAAGGACTGCCACGATCCGACGCCCGAGGGGACGCGCTTCCAGCCGGTTTCCATGGAGGAGGATTGCGCTATGTGCCACAGCCTCGCCTTCGACCGGGTGGACGGCATTCTGCGCACCCTGCGCCACGGCCAGCCGGAGCAGGTGGTCGCCGACCTGCGCGATTTCTACCGCGGCCGCGCCCCCGCCGCGCCGCCCAGCATGGCCCCGGCGGCCCGCCGCCTGCCCGGTGCGGGCGCGGCGGTCAGGGAACGGGTGCAGTTCGACCGCGCCGTCAGGGCTGGAGGAGCCGAACGCGCGATCCGCGCCGTCTTCTCGCGCGGCGGCGCCTGCTACGACTGCCACCAGGTCCAGGCGCCCCCTTTGGGCTCGCTCGCCTTCAGGATCCGGCCGGTGGCCTTCCCCGTCCGCTACCTGCAGCACGGCTGGTTCGATCATCGTCCCCATGCGACGCAGGCCTGCACCGGCTGCCACGCGGCGGAGCGCTCGAACGCCGCTTCCGACCTGCTGCTCCCCGATCTCGCCAGCTGCCGCGCCTGCCACGGCGGCGAGCGCACGCCGAAGCCGGTAGCTTCCTCCTGCGCCATGTGTCACGATTACCATATGGACGAGGGGGCCCCGTCGATGCTGATCCGCGAGCGGGTGCGCGGCAAGAAACGCAACCTGGCGACCGCGCGCGACGGTCCGCCGTGATGCTGATCGCGCAGATCACCGACATCCATTTGGGATTCGACCCGGGCAATCCGGACGAGTTCAATCGCCAGCGCCTCGATCAGGCGCTGGGCACGTTGTGCGCGATGAATCCCCGGCCCGACATTCTCCTGGCGACGGGCGACCTGGTCGACAGCGGCGACGATTCCCTGTCCTATGGACGGTTCAGGGAGGCTTTGGCGGCGCTGCCTTTCCCCGTCTTCCCGGCGCTCGGCAATCATGACGGGCGCGCCGCCTTCGGCGAGCATTTCCCCGAAGTGCCGACCGCCGACGGCTTCGTCCAATATGCGATCGAGGATTATCCCGTCCGCATCCTCGTCCTCGACACGCTGGAGGAGGGGCGTCACGGCGGCGCCTATTGCGAGACCCGCGCCGCCTGGCTGCGCGCGCGGCTCGCCGAGCAGCCGGAGCGGCCGACCATCCTCGTCCTCCATCATCCGCCGATCGAGAGCGGCCTCTCCTGGATGACGGAGAATCCCGACGCCGAATGGGTGCTGAGGCTGCACGACATCGTGTCGCGGCAGACCAATATCGTCGCGATGCTGTCGGGCCACCTCCACCGTCCGATCACCACCTTGTGGGCGGGGACCGTTCTCGCGGTCTGCCCCTCGACCGCGCCGCAGGTCGCGCTCGATCTCGACAGCATCGATCCCGACGATCCGGACGACCGCCCGATGATCGTCGCCGATCCGCCTTATTACGCGATCCACCTGTGGACCGGCCGCGGCCTCGTCTCCCATTTCGACACCGCCGGCGAGCACGACGTCATCGCCCGCTACGGGACGAACCTCCAGCCTTTGGTGCGGCTTCTGGCGGCGGAGAAGGAATCCCCTCTCCCTTGAGGGAGAGGGTTAGGGTGAGGGTGTTCGGCCATGTCGGAGAAACTCCTGACTCCTGTCGCACGCAAGCTCCGCCGTAATTCAACCGACGTTGAAGCCCTCCCTTGGTCGCAACTTCGCGCCAGCCGTTTGAGCGGCCGAAAGTTCGTTCGTCAATTTCCGATCGGCAGAGCAGTCGTCGACTTGGCCTGCCGAAGCGCCAAGCTCGCGATCAAACTGGATGGCGGTCAACATGCGACCGCATTGTCTGAGGATGCCGACCGCACGGCGATGATTGAGGCGTACGGCTATAGCGTCATCCGATTCTGGAATGACGAGGTGACCGAGAACCTCGATGGAATGCTGGAGGAGATAATCCAGGCCCTGCGGATCGCGGGCAACCGATAGGCAAGTCAACGTAGGCCGAACCCCCTCACCCCATCCTTCTCCCCGCTGGGGAGAGGGGGTTTAAGGCACCCAATCCGCCATCGTCCCCGCGTCCCGCACCTTGAAAGGAACGCCGCGCCTATTGAGGAACAGGCGCTCCATCTCGCTGCGGGTGAAGGGACGGGAGCCGAGGCGTCCGAACACCGCGATCTGGCCGCCGGTCTCGTCGACGGCGCGGTCTCGGTCGAGGCCCTTGGCAAGCGCGAAAGCGGGCCGGGGGGTCCTGGCCCAGGCGATCAGCTCCGGCTTGGGCGCGGGCGAGAATCCGTAGAAATTGGGCTGGCTGTCGGGGCTGGTCAGCTGGATCACCTTCATCCCGTTGCGCCCGTCGGCGACGTAAGCGAAGAGCGAGGCGTTGGTCGAGCCGACTATGACGTCCTCGACGTCGTTCATGCGGCCGTCGAAATCCACTCTCTGATAGATGCTCGGCGCCTCCGGATTGGCGATGTTGACGATCACCAACCCGTCCCTTTTGCCCGCGACATAGGCGTAGGTGCGGGCAAGGTAGAGCTTGCGCGCGTCGGCCAGCGGCACGGTCGCGGACGGGATGGCGCGCGGCGCTTCGAGCCGGGTCACGTCGAACAGCTTCAGCCCTTCGCCGTCGGTCACCCACAGGTAGCGGAACTGGAGCGCGGAGGCGCGCACGTCGGCGAGCGGCATGGTCGCGACGTGCCGCGGCTTCAGCGGATCGTCGAGGTCGATCACCACCAGGCCCGCCGCCGCGGCAATATAGGCATAATGCCCAGCGAGCGTGACGTGCCGCGCGCCATTGAGCACCCCGCCTTCGTTCCAGGTCACCGCCCGCTTGATGAAATTGTTGCGCGCGTCGCCGTCGGCGAAGGTGGTGACGTCGACCAGGATCAGTCCTTCCTCGCTGTCGGTGATGACGGCGTAATCGTAGAGCGGGTGGAAGGCCTGCTCCCGGTTCGCCTCGCGCAGGCTGATGCTGGTGCCGTCCGGCTGCGCGACCATCCGCTCGGCCATGCGCCGGTTGCGCAGCGGGTTGATCGGCTGGTTGGTGGGAAGCGCCATGCAGGTCGCGTTCCTGGTCGACACATGCGCGTCGTGGCCGAGCGGCGAGAAGGGGGCGGTGGTGATCCGCTCCGAGACGCCCTTGTTGCCGATATTGGCGATGTCGTAGACGCGGAAGCCGCCGCGCCCTTCGGCGAGGAACATGTATTCGCCGCGATTCTGCAGGCAGCGCACCGCGCCGTCGGTGCCCTGGACGATATTGCGTATGTCCTCGCGCGGCTGCGTCTCGCCGCTCATGTTGCGGTCGAAGGTGCGGCCGCGAGTCCAGTTGATCAGCTCGCTTTTGTTGCGCTCGACGTGCAGCCGCCAGTAATCGGGATAGGCGAAACGCTGGAGGTAGGAGCCGAACACCGCCTGCGGCTCGTCCCATTCGGTCACCCGCACCGCCTCGAAGCCCTTCTCGAGCCCGACCCAGGCGTGGAGGCCGACGAAATTGACGAAGTTTGTCCCCTGCAGCAGCAGCTGCGCCATGATCGCATTATTGTCGTTCTTCTCGGAGAGGTGGCAGTCGCTGCACTGTTTGGTTTCGGTCGTTCGCACGGTGTGCGGGAAGTGGGGGGCGAAGGCCTGGCTGGAGAAGCCGGCGGCCGAGATCGGCGGCTGCTGCACGTAGATCCGCTCGCGGTTCAAATTGGTCGACGACAGGATCAGGGCCGAGGTCGAGCGCACCGGCGTGACGATATTGCCCTTGGTGGTCATGTGGCGGCCGAGCTGGAACATGTCGTCGCGCGCCACCTGCGGATTGTAGGTGGCGAAGTTTCTGGTCTCGACCCCCTCATATTTGTGCATCCGCGTCTTCCAGTTCGCCTCGATCGGCAAATGGCAGCCGGCGCAGCTGGTGGTCCAGCTCAAGTGGCAGGTGAAGCAGGCCATCTCATTGGGCTTGTGGGCGAGGTCGGTTTCGGCGACGCCGGGGCCGAAGGCAAACTGGCCGGTCTCGGCGCCGCTTCGCGACATCAGTTTCGCCCGCGCCGACTTCAAGTTGAAGCGCGGGCTGTCCGGATCGACGCTGTCCTTGACCAGCGACACCCGCCATTCGAGGCTCGGATCGACCACCGAGCGCTGGACCAGCACCCGCCGGCCGTCGTCGCCGGTCGTCCATTCGAAGCGCCGCCGCCCGTCCATGTTCCTGAGCAAGGCGAGGTTGGTGCCTTTGGGCGGCGCCGCCGGTCCGGAGGTCAGCAGGTTGGGATATTCGGTGGCGCTGCCGTGGCAGTCCTTGCAGCCGATCTCGATCGCGTTGGCGACCTCGCCGTAGATGAAACCGGTGCCGTGGCTGTCCTGGCTGAAATGGCAGTCGGCGCACTGCATGCCCTTCTCGGCATGGATGTCCATCAGATGGACCGCCTTGCCCGGATTGATCCCGGGCGGGACGAACGCGCCTTCGCCGGCGCGGCGGAACTTCTCCGGATCGTCGGGCGCGACCCTGTTGCCGTCGGCGTCGAGCAGATTGCCTTCCCGGTCGCGCTTGAAGACGGCGCGGAAGTTCCAGCCATGGCCGTGATAGTCGGCGAACTGGGTGTGGCGGGCCTGCGGGTTCACGTCGTCATAGACGCGGCGCAGGAAGTCGAGGTCGCCCCACAGGCCGCGCGGCGCGGCACCCTCGGGGTTGCGCTCGAGCGCTTCGTGGACATGGGCGGCGGTCGGATAATGCTGGCGGCGATACTCCGCCTCCCTGCCGGGCGGCGCGGCGAGGCGGTTCTCCGGCCCCGGCCACATCAGGTCGGCGTCGGCCTCATAGTCCCACATCGTGTAGCCGAGGTAGGAGTTCAGGAAGATGTTGGGCTGGTGCATGTGGCAGCTCATGCACTGCGAGGTGGGGATGGCGCGGGTGAAGCTGTGCCCGATCGGATGCCCGCGTTCGCGCATCGGCGCCTCTGTTCCCCGGCGAAGGCCGGGGTCCAGTTCGGAGTCGGCCTGGGCCCCGGCCCGCGCCGGGGAACCAGCGTGTCCGGCCGGCTCCATCTTGTCCCTTATCGTCGGGTCGACGGTCGCCGTCTGGCCGTCGCGGCCGTTGGCGGCATAGGTCAGGCTGTGGCGCGGCTCGCGGTCGTTGGCGTAGACGACGTGGCAGCCGGCGCAGCCCGAATGGCGATAGTCGCCCGGCTGGTCGTTGGTGCCGAGGAACCACATGAACGGGTCGTTTAAGCGGGTCTTGTGGATGTTGAGGATGGGGATCGCGACCCGCAGCCCGGTTCCCGGCCCGCGGTTGGACTGGCGGATGTCGGGGCGGCCGCTCTCCTCCAGCCGCTGGATCGAGCCCGACGGGGAGGGGAGGCCGATCTCCGGGAATTGGGTGCCGATCGTCCGCCCGCCCTGCTCGAACACGCGGAAGACGTCGCCCGGCGGGGTCACCTGCCAGGCCGGCAGCGGATAGAGCTCGGCAAGCACGCCGCGCGCCCGCTGCGCTTCGGTCAGCCGCCCGTCCGCCCCGGTCGGCGAGACGATCCGCGCCGGCTCGCCCGAGCGGGTATAGGCCTCGCCGAAGATATAGTTCTTCATGTCCGCGATGCCGTTATTGTAGGCGGCGCCGCCGAACAGCATCGCGCCCGTCGCCATCAGCGAGCGCTCGGCCGCCTCGATCGTCTCGATATGGCAGGCGCCGCAGCTGTCCCGCGCCACCCGGTAATCGGACGGATTGACGAAGCGGACATATTCGGGGCTCTCGATATTGAGCAAAGTGTAGCTGCGGCTCGGATTGGCGCTCGACGGCCAGTTCCAGCTGTGCGGATATTTCGGCAGCACATGCGCCCGGTCGCGCGCCGCGACATAGATGGGATCGTCATGGCCGAGGCTCGAATCGCCGCGCACCGCGGCATTGCCGCCATGGCAGTCGGTGCAGCCCAGCACGACCGCCTGGGTGCGGTGCATGGTCTTCGCCTCGCTGTCGGTGTGGCACGAGACGCAGCCGGCGCTCTTCGCTTCGGCGACATCCCAATCCTGGGTGCGCGGCGCGGGCGGGGCGCGCACGAGGGCGTAGTCGCGGGCGACGGCCTTCTCGCCTTCCGAGGCCAAGAGGGGGGTGGCGAGGGCGAGGAGGATTGTCGTCATTCCGGCGAAGGCCGGTATCCAGCTCTTTTTCCCGCCTGGACCCCGGCCTTCGCCGGGGAACAAGGAAAGACGCACCATCATCAGTAGGTCACGATCGCGTTGAACAGGATTGAATAATAGCGCTTGTCGCGGTCGGAGTTGAAGAACAGGTCGCGGAAGCCGTCGCCCGGCTGCAGCACCGCCGCCGAGGCCCGGAAGACGATGTTCTGGGTGAATTTCGGCCGATAGATCGCCGCCAGCGACGCGTCCCAGCCGATGTCGCGCGGGATGGTGCCCTCGTTCCGGAGCGCCTCCAGCACCGCCGTCTTGTGGAACCAGAGATGGTTCAGATTGCCGCTCAGCCGGAAGCGGGGGGTGAGATCGAAATCGGCGCCCGCACCGGCGAGGATGGTGCCTGGATTGTTGAAATTGGACTGGCCCTGTTCCTTGGAGGAGCGGAGCGAGTTCAAAATGCCGTTGCGGCCGTTGATCGACACCGCCCGGCCGCCGCCGGCGAAGGGGATGGTCTGGCGGATCCAATAGCTGGTGTCGGCGCCGGCGAAGATCGGATTCTCGAAGATCGCGTCGAAGCCGCCCTCATGGTTGTCGAACGGCTCGCCGTCGCCGCTGGCGAACAGGAAGGAGCCGCGCAGGCGCATCCAGTCGACGTCGTAGCTCGGCTCGGCCGCGAAGAAGAAGCTGGTGATATTGCCCTTCTCGCTGGTGAAGATGTTGTCCCGGTCCCAGCCGTAGGCGGCATAAGCGGAAGCGGAGAGGTTGAGCCGTCCGACATGCCCGTCGGCACTGTAGCCGAGGTAGAAGACGTCGTAATCGCGGCTCCTCAGATTGCCGATCAAAGCGGGCCGCACCGGAAATCCATTGTCGTCGACCTCGATGTCGCCGCGCTCGCGGTTGATGTTCCAGGTGATGCTCGCCTGGCTGGTCAGGCCGACGAAGGGGAAGTCCTGGCGATAGAGGTTGGCGTGCAGCACCCAGTCCCGCCGCGGCGACTGGGTGACATTGTTGAGGCCGGAGTTGGTGTCCTTCTCCAGCCGCCAGATCGCAGCGATATTGTACTGGAAGCGGTTATTGTCGCGATTGCCGAACAGGCGGACGCCCAATTGCTGGTCGTTGAACAGGAAGCCGCGGAAATCGAGCTGGAAGGGTTGGATGCCGATCCGGACGCTGTCGAAATCGAACCGGTCCGAGACGTCGCGGATATGATAGTCGACGAACGCTTCCTGGACTCCGAGGGCGTAATCCAAGCGGCTGGTCCCCTTCGAAGGTTCGACGAACAGCACCCGTCTTTCGCCGACATCGGCATAATTGACGTTGAGCGCGAGGGTCAGGCGATATTCGATGTGGGGCGGCATGAACGAGGTCGAGCCCTTGATCAGGGCGACGCCGGCGATGAAGGTTTGCGAGAGCACCAGGCTGTCGTTGCGGCCGAATACGTCGATGCTGCCGGGCCGCTCGGTGGTCTGGACTCCGACCGGGATCGGGAAGGTGCGCGGCTCGAGCACAGTGTCCGACACCGCGTTGACGACCAGGAACCAGTCGTCGCCCTTGAGGCCGAGGAATCGCGGCGTGCGGCAGCGGGCGCCGCCCACCGGCGGCGGCTTGTCCTCGCGCCGCGCCGCCTCGCGCGCTTCGCGCCGCCGCGCCTGCTCCTCGTCGGTCGGGATGCAGATCGGCCGGTCGCCCTTGTAGGTGTTCTGGCGATAGGGATCGAACCAGCGCTCGCGCACGAGGCCCAGCGACTCGATCAGCCGCCAGCGGTCCGGAATCGGGATATGGTCGGTCGGGAAGGCTTCGGGCGGCGGCGCGCGGATCGCGCCTTCATTGTTCTGGCTGACCGGCTCCTCCAGCTCGTGCTGCGGCGTCCCCGGCCGTCGGCGCCCGGGAATCAGCGCTTCCTCCTCGTCCGGGCCGCGAGGGGTTTCGGGCTCGTTCGCCTGGGGCTTCCCCCACCCCGAGTCAGGAGGCTCGGGCGGCGTGTCCTGAAGGGCGAGCACCAAATTCCCCCGCTCGTCCCGGGAGAGGGCGGGCGGTGCGCCGTCCGGCATCGGCATGCTCACCGACGCAAGAAGGGAGATCAGCGGCGCGCTAAGGCTCATTTCCCCTGGCAGACATTCTGGTCGCTGGTGCCGAGGAACGGCGCGAACGGGCAGTTGACGTAGCGCAGCCGGACACCGTTGCCGCCGACGTTGACGATGATCTGGTCGGCGCGGATCGCCGGATCGGCATTGCCGATCGAGCCGACGCGGACGCCGGCATTGTTGAGGCCGAGGAAGCTGATCATGTCGTCCTGGTCGATGCCGTCGCCCGACACGCCGATGCCGCCGACCAGCTGCGCGCCGCGGTAGATCGGCACCGAGCCGGGGAAGATCTGGATGCCGTTGGCGAGCCGGCCGGGATGCGGGTTCTGAGTGCATTGCTGCGGCGTGTCGGCGCCGCCGAGGATGAAGCCGACATGCGTCCTCACGTCGGTTTCGACCAGGGCGGACTGGAGCCCGGTCGAGAAGGGATTGAACTGGGCCACCGGGCGGGAGAAGGGACCGGGCGGGCGGCCGAGCTCGCCGTCCGGGAAGTAAGGCCGCGAAAGGTTGCCGTTCGCCCGGTCGGAGAATGCGTTTCTGCCGGTCAGCGCCGACGGGTCGCCGAGGAAGGCGCGGACGGCGGCGACGTACATGCTGACGTCGGGATCGGGATTGCCCTGCAGCTCCGCGGCCGCGCTCGCGCTCGAAAAAAAGGCGGCGGTCCGCGCCTTCTGCAGCGACACGTCGATGCCGAAGATCGGCGCGTCGGGCGAGCGGACGATGCCGAGCACGGCGCCGTTGGTGTCGACCACCGAGATCGAGACCTGGGCGCGGCTGTCGAGCGGGCGGCGGATCTGGGCGCGGGCCGCGCTCATCACCTTGAACGCCTCCTCGAGCAAAGCCCGCACTTCGGCGGCGGAAAGCGCGCCGTCGGTGCCGGCCTGGACCGGGAAGCGGTTGCCGCCCGAGCCGTTGCTCAGCACGAACGCGTCGCCGATCGAGAATTCCGCCACGCTCGAGGGGCGGATGCCGGAGGCCTCGGTGCCATAGGCGCGGCCGGCCACCACCCCGCCGGTCGCGTCATAATAGCCGCGCACCGAGGTCAGTGCGCCGGCGCCGCCGAGGGTGGAGAAGGGCGCCGCGGCGGCCGGGTTCCTCGCCAGATCGCCGGGAACGGCGTCGGAGAAGCGCAGCAATGTCCCGTCGACGCTGATCCGCTCGGCGCGTATCTCGTCGGACGCGGCGAAGCCCGAGCTCGCCGCCAGCGCGACGATCTCCTCCGCATCCTTGTCGATATCTTGCACCTCGGGATCGAATCCGTAGACGCCGTCCGCCATGATGCCGACGCCGCCGACCAGGACTCCGTTCTTGTAGAGCGGGAACCCGCCCGGATCGGCGGAGAGGCCGAGCGGCGAGCGCTTCGGGCCGATGAAGCCGGTCGGGCCGGTGTTGAAGTTGAAGCGGGCGGCGAGGTCCGAGCAGGGCAGCTGGCTGAACTGGACTCCGAACAAGGGCCCGCTTTCGAGCCCGCGCGTCGCCGCCGACGGCGGGAAATGCTCCTGCACGATCATGCTCGCGGTGCGGGTCGAGAAGGCGTTGCCGCCGGAGGAGAGATAGGCGCCGGTGATCGCCTTGGCGATCGCGCCGGCCACCGCTCCCATCACGTCGACGCCCTGCAGATCGTGCATGCTGCCGTTGGGCCCGCGCGGCACTTGCAGGCGCTGGTTGGCGCCGTTCATGACGAAGACGGCGAGCACGTTGCCGACCCGGTCGACGACGGCGATATCGGCGGGGAGATTGCGCGCCTGCGCTTCGGCCACCGCCTGGGCGATGATCTGCTGTACGTCCGCCTGAGTCAGCGCCTCCGCCGCAGGCACCGCGTAAAGCGGGATGTTGGTCGGCGGCGGGTTTTGCGGCTGGGTCTGGGAACCGCCTCCGCCGCCGCCTCCGCCCCCACCGCCGCCGCAGGAGGCGAGCAGCAGGGCGGTTATCGCGGTGAGGCGGGTCCCGCGCCTCATTTGAGCCTTCGGATCGCCGCCGCGGCGCGGGCGAGGCTGGCGCGGAATTCGCGGGGACGATACTCGTTTGGGTCGCGTACCGCGCGGTAGGCGGAATTGATGTCGGCCCGAATCGATTCCGCGGCCGAGGCGCTCGCCTGGCCCGCATTGACCAGCGCCGAAAGCAGGGTGTCGACCGCCATCACCGCCTGGACGCTGCCCGAATAATCGGTGAAGCGGGGCGCGACGGCGGCGCCGGCGATGGTGTCGATGATGTCGAAGGTCTGGGCGCGGCTGATCCCGCCGGCAAAGGCTCCGCCGACCGCGCGTGCGCTCTCCCGCAGCGCCGCGGCCGCCGCCGCCGCCGAAGCCCGGTCCTTGGCCAGCGCCAGATGGAAGGCGCGGCTGTCGCGGTCGAAGCGGCCGGCAAGGCCCGGCGCCGCCACCTTCGCCGCGGCCGACAGCATGATCATATTCTCGTCGTCATAAGCCGGCATGCCTGCCGGGATCGGCCGCGCGGGATTGCCCTCCGCGCCCGGCTCGAAGCGCGGGTCGTCCGAAATCCGCCGGTGGCAGGTGTGGCAGTCGAAGAAATAGAATTCGGGGAAGATGCCCTCCGTTCCGCGCGCGCCCGAGAACAGGGTCAAGGAGCGCTCCAGCGCCATCGCCTGGCCCACCGCCCACATCTGCACATCGTTGGTGCGGCCCTTGCGCTGGACATAGTCGGCATCCTCATTGTGGTGCTGCTGCAGGGTCGAGAAGAGGTCGAGCTCGAACGAGATGCGCGGATGGCCCGCGGCCATGATCCGGTGATTGACGAATTGGCCGGAATCGGCGCTGCCGAAGTGGCAGTCGAGGCATTGCGACGCCCGCGCCCGCGGCTCGTCGAGCGGCACCATGCCGCGCGCGACGTTGGCGGCGTGGGTGCCGCCGACCGCATAATGGCTCGCCAGCCAGCCGCCGGCGGCGCCGTGGCATCCCTCGCAACCGACTCCGTCCGACACCAGGAAGCGCGGCCCGCGTCCGCTCCCCGCCGGGGTGGCGTGGCAGCCGAGGCACATCGGCGCGCTCGCCGCCTCGCCGATGCCGAGCCGGGCGGCGATCGCCCGCGACCTCGGCTCGGTCAGCACCCGCCAGGCGCGGCTGTGCGCGCCGGCCGGGCTCGCCTCGTTCTGCCAGGTCATCAGCTCGTCCTGGCGGACGATGCGGCCGTCGGCCTCGCTGCGGCCGTGGCAGGTCGAGCCGGCGCAGCTCGCCACGCCGACATGGGATGCGCCGCTCGCCTGCAGCGTCGCCGCGGCGCCGGTCGGCTTCGCCAGAAGAAACAGAAAAAGCGAAACGATCAGCGCCGCCGCCAGCGCGCCCAAAGCGAGATTGCGGCTTCGCGTCATTACGCCCCCTGATACACGTCCGGCACCGTCTCCGGGACGTCGTTACGATTGCCCGACCATGCCCCCAACTATCCAAAGTTGGCAAGGGCATGTGCGGCGCCCAGCCGCTTGATGACAGTCGCGGTAAAGCTGGATAGAGCTAGGCGGCCGTGACGGGCGCGAAGGGGGAAGCGACATGACGAAAGCCTCGGACCTGTTCATCCAGTGCCTGGAGGAAGAGGGCGTCGAATATATCTGGGGCGTCCCTGGCGAGGAGAATCTCGACTTCCTCGACAGCCTGTCGCGTTCGACCAAGATCAAGCTCATCCTCACCCGCCACGAGCAGGGCGCCGGCTTCATGGCGTCCACCTATGGCCGCCACACCGGCAAGACCGGCGTCTGCCTCGCCACTCTCGGCCCCGGCGCGACCAATTTCGTCACCGCCGCCGCCTACGCCCAATTGGGCGGCATGCCGATGCTGATGATCACCGGCCAGAAGCCGATCAAGAAGTCTAAGCAGGGCCGCTTCCAGATCCTCGACGTCGTCGCGATGATGGGGCCGATCACCAAATATACCCATCAGCTCGCTTCGTCCGACAACATTCCGAGCAGGGTGCGGGAGGCCTTCCGCCTCGCCGAGGAGGAGAAGCCGGGCGCGGTCCATCTCGAGCTGCCCGAGGACATCGCCGACGAGGAGACGGATTCAAAGCCGCTGCAGCGCAGCCTGTGCCGCCGCCCCACGGCGGATGAGAAAGCGGTCCGCGCCGCGGTCAGGAAGATCGAGGCCGCGAAATCGCCAATCCTGGTCATCGGCGCCGGCGCCAACCGCAAGATGACTTCGAGGATGCTCCTCCAGCTCATTGAAAAGACCGGTATTCCCTTCGTCACCACCCAACTCGGCAAGGGCGTGGTCGACGAGCTCCACCCCAAATTCCTCGGCTGCGCGGCCTTGTCGTCCGGCGATTTCGTCCACCGCGCGATCGAGGCCGCCGACCTCATCATCAATGTCGGCCACGACGTGATCGAGAAGCCGCCTTTCTTCATGAAGCAAAGCGGCACCGAGGTGATCCACATCAGCACCAACACCGCCGAGGTCGACCCGGTCTATTTCCCGCAGATCGAGGTGATCGGCGACATCGCCAACGCGATCTGGCAGATCAAGGAGGATATCGTCCCCTCGGGCACCTGGACCTTCGATGCGATGATGCGCGCCCGCGCCGCCGAGAACGAGCATCGCGAAAGCATGTGCGACGACATGCGCTTCCCGGTCTTCCCCGCCTGCCTGGTCAAGCAGATCCGCGAGGCGATGCCGGCCGACGGCATCATCTGTCTCGACAATGGCGTCTACAAGATCTGGTTCGCCCGCAACTATCCGGGCCGGCAGCCGAACACCGTTTTGCTCGACAACGCGCTGGCGACGATGGGCGCCGGCCTGCCCTCGGCAATGGCCTCGGCGATGGTCTATCCCGGCCGCAAGGTGATGGCGATCTGCGGCGACGGCGGCTTCATGATGAACAGCCAGGAAATGGAGACCGCGGTCCGCCTCAAGCTCAACATCACGGTGCTGATCCTGCGCGACGACAGCTACGGCATGATCCGCTGGAAGCAGGCGAACATGGGCTTCAAGGACTGGGGCCTGACCTACGGCAACCCGGATTTCGTCAAATATGCGGAGAGCTATGGTGCCGTCGGCCACCGCGTCGAGAGCGCCGAGGGCGTCCCGGCGATCCTGCGCGAATGCCTCGGCACCGACGGCGTCCACCTGATCGACTGCCCGGTCGATTATACCGACAACGACCGCATCCTCAACAAGGAGATCAAGGAGCTGAGCGCGGCACTCTAGGGGACAGTTACTTTCCCCCGCAAACATCGGATTGCAGGCGCCGCCGAACGAAAAAGTAACTGTCCCCATTCCGTGAGGCGAAATGACGAAGCTGAAAGACATCTACCCGCTCTACCTCGCCAACGAGGCGAAGCAGCCGAACACCGACCTCGCGGTCACCGACAAATATACCGGCAAGGTCGCCTTCCGCGTCGCCCAGGCCGACGCCGCGACGATCGACGCCGGCATCGCCGCCGCGGTGGCGGCGACCGAGCCGATGGCGCGGCTGGCGAGCTACGAGCGGCAGGCGGTGCTCCAGCATTGCGTCGACCGCTTCAAGGAGCGCTTCGACGAGCTTGCCTTCGCCTTGTGCGTCGAGGCGGGCAAGCCGATCAACGATGCCGAGGGCGAGGTCACCCGCCTCATCGACACCTTCCGCATCGCCGCCGAGGAATCGGTCAGGATGACCGGCGAGGTCCAGCCGCTCGACATCTCGAGGCGCGCCCGCGGCTATCAGGGCATCTGGAAGCGGGTGCCGATCGGCCCGTGCAGCTTCATCTCGCCGTTCAACTTCCCGTTGAACCTCGCCGCCCACAAGATCGCGCCCGCCATTGCCGTCGGCTGTCCGTTCGTGATGAAGCCGGCCAGCCGCACGCCGCTCGGCGCGATCATCATGGGCGAGGTGCTCGCCGAGACCGACCTGCCCAAGGGCGCCTTCTCGATCCTGCCGGCGCATCGCGAAGGGGCGGACATGTTCACCGAGGACGACCGCCTCAAGCTGCTCAGCTTCACCGGCTCGCCCGGGGTCGGCTGGGATTTGAAGGCCAAGGCCGGCAAGAAGAAGGTGGTGCTCGAGCTCGGCGGCAACGCCGCGGTGATCGTCGATGCCGACGCCGACCTCGACGATGCAGTCGAACGCATAATATTCGGCGCCTTCTACCAGTCCGGCCAGAGCTGCATCGGCGTTCAGCGCATAATTATTCACGAAAATGTATATGACGAGCTCAGGCGGCGCCTGGTCGCGAAGACGAAGGCCCTCGTCGCCGGCGACCCCCACGACCGCAAGACCTTCATCGGCCCGATGATCGACGTCAAGGAAGCGCAGCGCCTCGACAATTGGATCCGCGAGGCGGTCGAGGGCGGGGCGAAATTGCTGTGCGGCGGCAAGAGGGAAGGGGCGATGCTCGAGGCGACCCTGCTCGAGGAGGTCGACCGCTCGGCGACCGTCTATCGCGAGGAGGCGTTCGGGCCGGTCGCGATCCTGTCGCGGTTCAGCGATTTCGATGCAGCGCTCGACGAGGTCAACGACAGCAAGTTCGGCCTTCAGGCCGGCATCTTCACCCGCGACCTGTTCAAGACGCTCGACGCCTGGGACCGGCTCGAGGTGGGCGGCGTAGTGATCAACGACGTGCCGAGCTACCGCGTCGACAACATGCCCTATGGCGGCGTCAAGGATTCAGGCCTCGGCCGCGAGGGCGTCCGCTTCGCGATGGAGGACATGACCGAGATCAGGAACCTTGTCATCCGCCGCCGCGCCAGCTGACGCTGTAAAAACCTACAATGCCCGCAAGAACGAAAGCAGTGCTTCGCGTTCGCTCACGGGCAGCGAATTATAGAGGTCGAGGCTCCCTCTCGCGTCGCCCGAATGCTGTTGAATGGCCTCCTCAATGCTCTGCGCCCGGCCATGGTGCATATAGGGGGGGCCGGTGGAGTTCAGCCCCCAAAGCGGGGGCGTGCGGACGCGCCCATCCCCAAGATCGTGTCTTAGCAGATCAGTATACGCCAGAGCACGGATGGATCGGAGAGGGGCAGGGGCATTGTCCCGCGTCGTGACCGACTCTTGATGGCATTGCATACAACCCACTTGTTGGAATGCCGTAGCACTTCGCGAAACGTCGCCCATCCGCCGCGGTGGAGGGGCCAGATATCGCAGGTAGGTCACAACGTCTGTAAGCTGACCGTCGGCGATATCGGGTCGACATGTTCGGGGCACGTTGTGGGGATTTCGGCTCGCGCAGTGTCGACTGGAGGAAACACCAAGCTCGGTCGCAAAGGCCCTCGCAACAAAATCTTCCAACGACGAGACGTCCTGGAAGGCGCCGAAACCGGGGCGGAGCGTTCGTCCCACCAAGTCCACACGGAGGGCATTCTCCAGTATTCCGATACCGAAGAGGGGCGGCGTTCTTCTTGTCCGAGCGTGGCCTCGGTTAGTGAGAGATACGAAGCGGCCTCGACGCTGAACCACTTCAGTATGCTCCGAATGCTCGCGTACGGCGACTAGCGCCTGATCGCTCATACCGCTGCCGCCAGGCATAGGGACACTATGACAAGTCGTGCAACTATTGGCATTATGAGCGAACAGGCCCCGCTCATTCCATGTTTTGATGAAGAGGAGATAGCCCCGGTCAAAACTCGCCTGCTGGGCGGGCGAGAGCCCTCGCATCGGTTCGCCGAAATAGCCAATAGCATAAGGCTCATCCGGCGCTGTTGCCGGAAGACAGACTCCGGCGACGGCGCCGAACATGGCAACCGCAAATGCGGCAAAAGACACGCACGTTGTTCTCCCGTCGCCGGCTTTCACAGCCGCGAACAACTGCTAGCGAATGAATTCGACGCCATAGGGCGCACGTCCGACATTGATAATACGCCGGATTCCGCCCGAGGCGACGTCAACGACTACGATCTGATTGTTGGCCAAGTCTGTGAATACAGCCGAAGCGCCATCGGCGCTAAACGACGCGTTCTTGGGCCGCCGTAACAAAGTACGCCCATCTGTGGGCGTATTGACCCCGGCGGATATGAATCGTTGCTCCGTCGGAGATGCGCCGGTTCGTAACAAGGAGAGATTGTTCGAGCCGTTGTTGGTGACGAGAAGGCTCCTACCATCAGGACTTGCTGCAATGCTCCACGGATTGCGGCCGACAGGAAGCTGGGCTGTCACGGCTCTAGTTCGGCCGTCCACCGCAACGACGCGCTGGCTTCCATTAGCCGCAACATACGCAATCCGCCCGTCACCCGGAGCGACGACGGTGTAGGGAAGAAAGCCAACTGCAACTCGCCCCAAATGCGTAGCGGAATTCGCTCCCAACCGCACGATATGCAGATCTCCGCTGGCCCAACCCGTGATGTAGGCGGTTTGCCCATCCGGCGTAACCGCAACGCCATAAGGCTGCGTGGATATCGGAAAGTCGAAGAGCTTGCGCCTTTGTTGGGTGTCGATCACCGAGACGGTATCGCTGCCCGAATTGGCGACGATTAGGCGCCGGTCGTTGTCATACAATTGCAGATCGCGGGGCGACGATCCCGTCTCGATCGTATAGCGGATTTGCTGGGCCAAGATGTCGATGACCGCGATCTGATTGCTGCCGCTGCAGGTCACATAGGCCTCATCACTGCGCCGATTCACGCGAACATCATAAGGTTTGGCGCAGCCCACAGCCCGGAGGGTGTCGATTGACCAAAGCTCCTCTTGGCCCGGTGCGGCATTTACATCAATGAGGGCGACCCGGTCGTCGCCCCAATAGGTCGCCATGACCAAACGGTTTCCATTGCCAGGCGCGCTACCCGCCAATGTAGCGGAGCCCACTAGAATCACTGGCAATATCGAAAGGAAGCGCAGTAGTCTCATGGGTCATCTCCCGAAAAACTGGTTCCACCACTCTTGAATCGAGGTAAAAAAGCAGTCAACTCGGCGCAATAGATCGTGCCACAACAACGCAACTTTCTCAAGCTTCAGCGCGACCCTTTTTCGCACGGGACATGTCGTCGAGGCCTCCACGCCTAGTTGGGCAGGGAAGTCAAGCTACCTGGGCATCCGAGAATCAACACCTCGCGTCTTAGGCCAAAGTAATTTTCGTCGCCGGGCGCGGGATGCGCTAAATCCCCACTAACTATGACATCTCAAATGTTTGACGCCTGGGACCGGCTCGAGGTCGGGGGTGTGGTGATCAACGACGTGCCCTCCTACCGCGTTGACAACATGCCCTATGGCGGCGTCAAGGATTCAGGCCTCGGCCGCGAGGGCGTCCGCTTCGCGATGGAGGACATGACCGAAATCCGCAACCTGGTCATCCGCCGCTGCGACGCCGGACCGCCCAAAAAGCATATGGGAGAATAATCAGCCGGAGGAGATTAGGATGAAGCCGTTCACCACCCTCGCCGTGATCATCTTCGCGATCATGGCCCTCGTTCACCTGCTGCGTATGATCCTGGATTTCCAGATCATCATAGGCAACCACGCCGTGCCGCAATGGGCGAGCGTCGTCGGCCTGATCGTCGCCGCGGCGCTGGCGGTGATGGTCTGGCGGGAATCGCGTCCCCGCTGAATAGGGCAGCTGGGAACGGCTAGCCGGCGCGGGCCGCGCTGCGGAAGGTCGAAGGGCGGCGGACCAGCCTCCACAACCGCGCCCGCAGCGAAGTGCGGCGCCGCACGCCGGGGACCCAGGCGGGGGCGGGCTCTTCGGGCTCCGGTTCGGCCGAGTAGATTTGCAGCTGCTCCGGCAGCCTCGGGCGCAGCACCAATTTGTCGCGGCCGCGCAATATGTCCTCGGCCTCGGTCAGGGCGCGGACGAGATCCTCTTCCCGGAAGGGCTTGTGCAGGCAGCCGAGGGCGAGGTCGGGGAGCGCGAAGCCGGGCGCCTTGCCAGTGGTGAACAGGCAGGCGACTCCCATGTCGTGAAGCTTGGCGGCGACGGAGTAGCCGCTGGTCGCGTTGGCCAGCTGCAGGTCGACCAGCGCGAGGTCCGGCCGTTGTTCTTCCACCGCTTCGAGGGCGCTGGCGAGGTCGTCGGCGACCGCGGTGACGGTGAACATCGGATTGAGCTCGACGAGCTGCTTCAGCGTCTCCGCGAGCAGCGGCTCGTCTTCGACGATCAGGATGTTCAGCATCGCCATTTCCCCGCCTCGACCCGCCACTTCGCGGGTCTTCCGCGATGGTCGCGCATAAATGGGCGCAAGGCCATGCCTCGCCACGCTTATTTGCGCCCAACGAGTCTCGGCGCGCGCCGAAACGAACGAAGCGGGGACCGAAGGAACCTCCTAGCCGCGCGGAAGAACGGCGTCGGGCTCCTTCATCGTCTCGATGAACAGGTCCAGCTGGGCTTCGCATTGATTGCCCATCAGCGTGGACGCGAGCTCGTCCGGTCCGTTCGGCCTGCGCGCGAGCGTCCTGAACCTGAGCAAAGTCGGCGCGGCCGCGCCGCTCCACGACAGGCGGAACTCCTGGCCGTCGGCGATCGGCAGGTCCGCGGGCCAGCCGAGCGTCGACGTGCCGGCCGGCCAGCTCAACTGCCTGGTCGAACCGTCGCCGGCGCGGGTGACGTTGAGCGCCATCGCCTTGGTCGCGTCGGCGCGCCACAAGATGACGTCGCTCGGCGGGGCGATGCAGATGTTGGAGCTTTTGGCGACGTCGACGTGCCAGATCGTCGGCGCGCGGGTCTCGCCGGAACCGACGCCCCGGACGGCGCCGATGCGCGCGCGGCGCTGCTGGACGGGGGCGGCCGAGGCGGTGCGGATACCGGCCGGCGCTCCCACGGTGAAGGTGCCCGGGCCGCGCAGGCTGCGGGTGCCGCCGCGGTCGAGGACGACGATCGCGTCACTGGCCTTCAAGGTGATTCGCGCCGTCTCGGCCAGCCTCTTGCCGGGCGGGAAGCTCTTGGCCGAGGGGCCGGTCGAACGGACGATGAGGACGTCGGCCGCGGCTGCGCCCGCGGTCATCAGCATGGCGGCGGCGGCGAACGCTTTGACGCTACTATTTGGAACCCAAGACAAAATGACCTCCCGGACCTGCCTGGCGGATACGATACACGAAATTGTCGAGAGCCGCATCCTGCTTGTCCTTAGCGATCGCCTCGAGCTCGGCCAGGGCCTCTTTGTCGCCGCCGTCGAAGCGGAGCCACAAGTCGGTGAGCGCGCGCCGCTCGTCGGTCGGCATGCCGGGAACCGGCTCCCACACCTCCACCGGCGTCGCCCGCCCGCTGAGAACCACCCTGCCCATCGGCCGGAAGACGTCGACCGTCGACTGCTCCTTCGCCTCCTTGCTGACCAGGATCGTCGTCTTCAGCGACTTGTTGGCCGATTCCAGCCGCGCTGCAGTGTTCATGCCGTCGCCGAGCGCGGTGTACTGGATGCGGCCCTTGCCGCCGAAATTGCCGACCACCGCCTCGCCGCGGTGCAGCCCGACCCGCGTGCAGCCGAGCGGCGGAATGTCCGCGCCGCCCGAATGGCGGAACGCCTCGCCGGCCTCGAACATCGCGATCGCCGCCTTGACCGCGCGGTCGGCGTCGTCGTCGCGCGCGATCGGCGCGCCCCAGAAAGCGACGACGGCGTCGCCGACGAACTTGTCGATGGTGCCGCCGTGGCGCAGCACCGTGTCGCTCAATATGTCGAGATAGCGGTTGAGCAGGATCGAGAGCTGCTCCGGCGTGATTGCGTGGCTCAATTTGGTGAAGCCTTCGAGATCGGTGAACAAAGCGTAGATCTGCCGTTTCTCGCCCTTGAGGCTGAGCCGCTCGGGGTCCTTGAGGATCTCGGCGGCGACGTCGGCCGGAAGATATTTGCCGAGGGTCGATTGGGCGAAGCGGCGCTGCTCGGAGCCCACCGCCCGCGCCGCGCTTCCCACGCCCACGAAGGCGAACACCCAGCCGACCCCCCAGCCGAAGGCGGGCAGGGTGATCGTATCGACGTTGATCGTCTGGAGGTAGAAGGGCAGGCCGGCGAAAATGACGATCTGCGCCGCCAGCAGGACGGCCATCTTCCAGCTGCGCAGCTCCAGCAGGCTGGTCAGGCCGCCCGCGACCGCTACCGCCACCGCCGCCGCCCACAGCGCCCAGCCGGGTATCTCGGCCGGCATCCTGCCGTCGAGCAATTGGGCGAGCATATGGGCGTGGACCTCGAGCCCCTTGGTCCACCGCCCGGTCTCGCGCGACATCGGCGTCTCGTAATCGTCGACGTCCTTGATGTTGCCGCCGATCAGGACGTAGCGGCCCTCGATCGCCGTCCGCACGCCCTCCGGGAAGGCGGTCACCACCTGGACGGGCAGGTTGGTGAAAATGGGCTCGTCCTCATTCGCCGGCAGGCGGAAATCGATGCTGCGCGAATAGTCGCGGAACTGCCGGCGGTCCGGGGCCAGCGCGCGGGCCATGAGCGGGGGGAGCTTCGGCGAGGGGCGGGTCCAGCGGCGGATCACGCCGTCCTCGATATCGGGCTCGACCTTGATGCTGGTCGGGCGCACCGGGCCGGACGACACCTGCCTCAGGAAATTGCGCAGGAACTGCTCCTGCCAATATTCCATCTGGTCCGGATTCTCCGCGTTGGACGCGAAGGCGAGGTAGGTCGGCGTCCGCATCCGCCGGAACGTGTCGATCAGCTGCGGATCTTCCGGCTGCGCCTGGTCGATCAATATGTCGATGCCGATCGCCCTGGGATGCATGGCGTCGATCGCGGCCAGCACGTCGGCGAGCATCTTGCGGTCGAGGGGCGAGCGCTTGCCCAATTGCTCCAGCGTCTGGTCGTCGAAGGTGACGAGGGTGATGCGCTGGTCCTGGCCGACCCTGGCGACGCTCTTGGCGAAGCGGATGTCGTAAAGCGCGCGCTCCGCGTCGCTCGCCAGCGGCATTTCCCACGAATAACGGGCGCAGGCGAGGGCGAGGATGAGGAAGAGAATGGTGCCGAGCAGGCGCACCGGCCCGATCTGCTTCAGCGCGCGCTTGAGCCTCGTGCCCCAGGCGGACCCCGCTTTTGCCTCAGCCATCATCCGCCCCGTCAGACCGCGACCAAAGATAGAGCGAAAGCGGAAGCGAGAACAGGGCCCTATCGAGCGCCGGCCAGCTCGGCCTGCCGCCAGGCGAGGTCGGCGAGCCCCTCCAGGCTGGCCGCCATCTTGTCGGCATGGGCCGAGGACGCCGTGCCGCGCGCCAGCCTGCCCTTGATGCCGTGGACGATCGCCGCCAGCCTGAACATGTTGAAGGCCATGTAGAAATCGAGGTCGGCGACGCCGCTGCGGCCGGTGCGGCGGCAATAAGCGGCGACATAATCCTGCTCGGAAGGGATGTTGAGGGCCGGAAGGTCGAGGCCGGCAAGTCCCGTCGATACGCCGGCGGGCATGCGGTACATCATCAAATGGTAGGTGAAGTCGGCGAGCGGATGGCCCAAAGTCGACAGCTCCCAGTCGAGCACCGCCAGCACTCTCGGCTCGACGGGATGGAAGATCATGTTGTCGCAGCGGAAGTCGCCGTGGATGATCCGCGCCTCGCCCTCCTCGCCGCTGGCGTCGGCCGGGATATTCTCCGGCAGCCACTCGACCAGCCGGTCCATCGAGGCGACCCGGCCGGCCTCGACATCGCCGAGATATTGCCGCGACCAGCGGCCGATCTGGCGCTCGAAATAATTGCCGGGCTTGCCATAGTCGCCGAGCCCGGCCGCATCCGGATCGATCGCGTGCAGGCGCGCGATGGCGGCGTTCATCGCGTCGAAGTAAGACGGCCGCTCGGCGGCGGGGATTTGGGGGAAGTCGGCTTCCCAGAAGATCCGCCCTTCGACCATCTCCATCACGTAGAAGGGCGTGCCGATCACATCCTCGTCGGTGCACAGGCCGTAGGTGCGGGCGACGGGGAAGCCCTGCGCGCCCAGAGCGGAGATCACGCGATATTCCCGGTCGACCGCGTGGGCGCCGGGCAGCAGCTTGCCGGGGGGCTTGCGGCGCAGCACGTAGGAGCGGTTCGGCGTGATCAATTTGTAGGTCGGGTTGGACTGGCCGCCTTTGAACTGCTCGACGCTGAGCGGTCCTTCGAAGCCGGCCACTTCCCGGCCCATCCACCGCTCCAACCTGCCTTTATCGAAGCGATGGGCGTCGCGGACCTCGATCGTGCCGCTATTCTGGGCGGTCCTGTCCATTGGTCCTCCGCTTATTTGAATTCGTCCACTCTATCCGGCACATAGGAGGCCCAGCGCGTCTCCGCCGGACATCGGGACTTCAATGGCCACCAATGCGTCCAAAGAGCAACTCTTTGCCGAGGTCACCGCGGGCTGCACCGGGCTGATTTCGCGCATCGCTCTGTCCTACGAGGCCGACCAGTCGCTTCGCCGCGAGCTGATCCAGGACATATTGCTCGCCATCTGGGTGGCGCTCGCCTCGTACCGGGGCGATTCGTCGGTCAAGACCTTCGCCGCTTCCATCGCCCAGAAGCGCTGCATCACTCACGTCTCCAAGCGCGCCCGCGAGCCGCGGCAGGTCGAGCTGCCGATCGACCTCGTCTCCGCCTCGCCGCCGCCGGACGAGATCGCCCTGCGCAACGACCAGAAGAAGCAGTTGGTCGATTCGATCCAATTGCTTCCAATTCCGCAGCGCGAGGCGATCGTGCTGTGCTTCGAGGGATTCAGCTATGGCGAGATGGCCAGCATATTGGGCATCTCCGCCAACGCGGTGATGCTGCGCTGCCAGCGCGCGAAGACGACCCTCAAGTCGATCATGGAGCAACGCTCATGACCGATCCCGACCTCCGCAACCTGGCCGCTCTGTGGCAGCATTCGGACGGCACCGAGCAGGAGCTGACCGCCGACCTGGTCCGCAAGGCGAAGTTGAAGGCGCGCCTGCTCGGCTATGCCGACCTCGCTTTGGCCGTGCTCCTGGTGACGGCGACCGTGCTTGGCGTCTTGCTGAAGCCGGGCGTGCCGACCGCGATATTCGCCTTGCTCCTCATCGCAGCGACGCTCTGGCTTGGCTGGAAGCGCCGCGGCCTGCGGCAAATGGCGCTGACGCTCGACGCAACCGATCGCCACAGCTTCATCGAAAGCGCCGTCAAGCTGGCGACGGCCAACCTTCGCCGCGTCTCGCTCAGCCTTTACGTCCTGCCGCTTTTCATCGCGCTCCCCATCCTGTTCAAGCTGAGCTACCGCCATGGCGGCCATCCCGACCTCATTCTCGCCGCGCTTGGCGACCTCGCCGTCTCGACGCGCGGCATGGTGATAGCCGGCCTCGTGGCGATCGCGGTCGCCGCGCTCATCCGGTCCCGCCGGAGGATCAGGGCGGAGCTTGGCAGGCTGGACGCGCTGCAGCGGACCTACCGCGACGAGGCGATCCTCGACGACCAGGTGGGCTGATCGGCATCGCGCCGAAGATATCCACAGCTAAATTTCGCGATATGAGAAAGGTTTGCGCCTCCCCCCGAGACTAGAAGGCTTGGGGACGGAGCGGGCATTCAATGGGCTCTTCCTGGTCGCCATCCGGCCGCAGCAGGTGCCCGATTCCTTCGCCGTCAGCGCCAGAAGGAAAACCGACGATGAAGAAGATCGACATCCGCAAGCTTCCGGAACTCAAGACCAGAGTCGGCATCCACGGTTCGGTCAAGCATAAGGAGGTGATGGGCCTCCCCTGCATGCTCGCCGTCGCGCTCGTCGCGATCGTCTGATCCCGTGCGTCCCGGCGGGGCCGCTGCGCGGCCCGGCCGCAGGCCGCCAGGCGCGGGAATGGTGCGATGATGTTGGGGGAGGCGCTCGGGCGTTGGCTCGCCGACGCGCAAGGCCAGGCCGAAACGATGGCCGCGATCGAAGCGTCCGGCAGGGACCTGCGCGAATCCGCGCCGATGAGGGATTTGCGGCGGGAGCTTGCGTCCGCCGGGCGTGGCGGCGCGGAAGCCGTACTGGCGGCGGCCGCCCGATTCCTCAACCGGACCGATGCCGTGGAGGGGCCGCTTCGCGCGATGATTCGGGCGGCCCTGGCCGATCCTTTCTGCCGGCCGCCGCTCAGGACCGTCTCGAGCGCGGCGCATCTGGGCCTCCTCCTCGTCGACGATCCGGCGCTCTCGATCCTGCTCACCGTCACTCCGCCGGATGAAGTGGCGACCTGGAAGACCGGCCGCGCCGGGCCCGCCTCGATCCGGTTCGGCGGCCAGCGGACCATCTCCAAATTCCTCAAGGCGGGCGGCGCGACTCTGTCCTTCTGGGAGGCGCCCGAAATCCATGCCGGCTTTACCGCCGAGACGAGCGGGCGCTGCCGTCTGGCCGGCAGGCGGAAGATCGGGGATGGCGAGACGTTCCCGCTCGACGGCCGGCGCCAGAGCTTCGTGATCGACCACGCGGTGTCGGACATCGTCTGCCTCCAGGCGGTCACTCCGCTCGAAGCGGCGCCGCTGGCGGTCGAATATGATTCGGCCACCCTCGCCTTCGCCGGCGCCAGCAGCACGGACGAGGCGAGCTCGCGGGTGCAGATGATGGTCTCCTTGCTCCGGATCATGGATCGGCTGGACGCGGCGCCGCTCATTCGCGACGTGCTGGCGAGCCCGCATTTCCACGTTCGCTGGCACGCGATGCGCGAGTTCCTCGCGCTCGACGCCGAGCTGGCGCTTCCCGACCTGCGGGCGATGGCCGAAGCCGACCGGCACCCCGAAGTCCGCGCCGCCGCCGCCGCGACTCTTGCCGCCATCGTCGCGGAAGCGGCGGAGGAAAGCCTGTGCCTCGCCTGATCCCGGCCGAGACCGACGCCAGGATCGAGCTTGGCGATCTCGTCGAGATGCTGGAAACCGGGCCGTTCGACCCCGACGACGAGGACTGCATGGCGTCCTGGGGCGGGGCGCTGAAAACCCTGGCGAACAATCGGCGCTTCCTGGGCGACATGGTGATCGGCGAGCTATGCGAGAAATGCGGGGGTTCGACCACCCGAAACCATTATGGCGCCCAGGTGATCGTCCTCCATGGCGGATCGAAGCGATTCTTCATCCGCGCCAACATCTGGCCGGCGGCGAGCGACAGCATATTGGTCAACAGCGGCGCCGAGCCATTTTTCTACGGAGTGCCGCACGATCATAATTTCTCGTTCCTGACGGTGGGCTATCTCGGGCCCGGCTATTGGAGCGACTATTTCGAATATGAATATGGGGCGGCCGCCGGCCACGCCGGCGAGAAGGTCGCGCTGCGCTTCGTCGAGCGCTCGCGCCTCGAGGAGGGCAAGGTGCTGCTCTACCGCGCCCATCGCGACGTCCATCTGCAATGGCCCGCCGACGCGATGTCGGTATCGCTCAACATCCTCGGCCTCCCGCCGGGGCACGCGTTTCGCGACCAGTACAGCTTCGACATCGAACGGGCCGAGATCGCCGGCATCCTCAACGGCAATTCGCTCGAGCCGCTGCTCGCGCTGTCGGCGCATTTCGGCGGCGGGGACGGACGCGACCTGCTCGACCGCTTCGCCGCCGCCCATCCCAGCGACCGGATCCGGTTCGCGGCGGTGCGGGCCAAGGCTTCCGTGGCCGGGAACCTGGAGGAGCGTCTGGCGGCGTACGAAGCCGCCGCTCGCCTCCCTAACCGCTTCGTCAGCGCGATGGCGAGACGGGAAGCGGAAAAGATCGAGGCCAATCGCGGCTGGTTCGAGAAGGCGCCGGCCTGACAGGAAAGGAGAAGGCCCTCACCCAACCCTCTCCGGCGCGCGGGAGAGGGGAAGGAGGTTAGCGCGCGAGAGGGGGAAGGGGTCAGCGTGCTTTCAGGCGCAGGCGATGGGCGTGGAGCAGGGGTTCGGTATAGCCCGAGGGCTGGGCCGCGCCTTCGAAGATAAGCGCCGCGGCGGCCTGGAAGGCGGTGCTTGCGGCGAAGTCCGGGGCCATCGGGCGGTAGGCAGGGTCGGCCTGGTTCTGGCGATCGACCACCGCCGCCATCCGCTCCAGCGCCGCCTCCACCTCCTTCCGGCTCACCACGCCGTGCAGCAGCCAGTTGGCGACGTGCTGGCTGGAGATGCGGCAGGTGGCGCGGTCCTCCATCAGGCCGACGTCGTGGATGTCGGGCACCTTCGAGCAGCCGACGCCCTGGTCGATCCAGCGCACCACATAGCCCAATATGCCCTGGACATTGTTGTCGAGCTCCTCGCGCACCTCCTCCGGCGACCAGTTGCGGCCGGGCGCCACCGGAATGGTGAGGATGTCGTGGAGCCTTGCCGGCGCGCGCGCCGCGAGCTCGCGCTGGCGGGCGGCGACGTCGACGCGGTGATAGTGGATCGCGTGAAGGGTCGCGGCGGTCGGAGAGGGCACCCAGGCGGTGCTCGCGCCGGCCTGGGGGTGGGCGATCTTCTGCGCGAGCATGTCGGCCATCAGCTCGGGCATCGCCCACATGCCCTTGCCGATCTGCGCCCGCCCGGCGAAGCCGCAGGCGAGGCCGGCGTCGACATTATTGTCCTCATAGGCCTTGAGCCAGGCCGCGCTTTTCATCTCGCCTTTGCGGATCATCGGGCCGAGCCGCATCGAGGTATGGATTTCGTCGCCGGTGCGGTCGAGGAAGCCGGTGTTGATGAAGACGATCCGGTCCTTGACCTCGCTTATCACCGCGGCGAGGTTGACGCTGGTCCGCCTCTCCTCGTCCATCACGCCGATCTTGATCGCGTTGCGCTCCAGGCCGAGCAGGTCCTCGGTGCGGTCGAAAAGGCGGCCGGCGAAGGCCGCCTCCTCGGGCCCGTGCATCTTCGGCTTGACGATGTAGACCGAACCGGCGGGGCTGTTGGCGCGGGCGCCGTTCACGTCGTGCAGCGCGATCAGCGCGGTGAAGACCGCGTCGGCAATGCCTTCGAACGCCTCCTCGCCGCCGTGGCGCATCATCGGGTTGGTCATCAGGTGGCCGACGTTGCGGATGAAGAGCAAAGAGCGCCCCTTGAGGGTCAGGATGCCGCCGGCCGGCGCGCGATAATCGCGGTCGGGCTGCAGCCGCCGTTCGATCCTGCGGCCGCCTTTGTCGAAGGCGGCGGAGAGGGTGCCTGTCATCAGGCCGAGCCAGTTGCGGTAGACGAGGATCTTCTCCTCCGCGTCCACCGCGGCGACGCTGTCCTCGCAGTCCATGATCGCGGTGACCGCGCTCTCCAGCAGGATGTCGGCGACGCCGGCTTTGTCGGTCCTGCCGATCGGGTGGCCGGGGTCGAGGACGATCTCGGCGTGGAGATTGTGGTGGCGGAGCAGGATCGATCCATCCGTCCAGCCGGCGAGGGCGGCGGGATCGGCGAGGCCGCCCTGGTCGGTGACCAGGCGATCCCGCTCGATCCGGTAGAAGGTGACGCCGGCATGGCTGCCGCCGGCGAGCGGCGCGATGTCGTCGAGGAAGCGCCGCCCCCACTCGATCACCCGCCCGCCGCGCTCCGCATCATAAGCCTCGCCCGCCGGCGGGCCGCCGAGCGCGTCGGTGCCGTAAAGCGCGTCGTAGAGGCTCCCCCAGCGCGCATTGGCGGCGTTGAGGGCGTAGCGCGCATTGCTCAGCGGGACGACGAGCTGCGGCCCGGCGATGGCGGCGATCTCCGGATCGACGCGATCGGTGCCGATCGTGAAAGGGGCGGGCGGATCGACCAGGTAGCCGATACCGCGAAGGAAGGCTTCCTCTTCGGCCGAGTCGGGCGCCCTGCCGCCGAGCCCGGTGTTGCGTACGTCGATCCGCGCCTGCAGATCGTCGCGCTTGCGCAGCAGCCGCTTGTTCTCGGGCGTGAGGTCGCGGAGCAGGGCCGAGAAGCCGGCCCAGAAGGCGCGAGGCTCAATCCCGGTCCCGGGCAGCGCCTCATCCTCGATGAAGGCCCTGAGGACCGGGTCGACCTCGATCCCCGATATTGGCTCGTCGTACGGCAAGGCGCGTCCTTTTCTCGTGCGGGGCCCGCCTAGCGCCTGTATTGGCGATTATCCATGCGCTTCCTCGTCCTTCTCGCCCTTCTGGTCCTTCCCTGGCCGGCTTCCGCGCAGGATCTCCTCCTCCGCCCCGCCCGGGTCTTCGACGGCGTCGATCCCCGCCCGCATGAGGGCTGGTCGGTGCTGGTCCGCGGCGAACGGATCGAGGCAGCCGGCCCCGACATCGCCGCGCCGCCCGGCGCGCGGGTGATCGCGCTGCCGGGAACGACCCTCATGCCCGGCCTGATCGAGGGCCATGCCCACCTCTTTCTCCACCCCTATGACGAGACCAGCTGGGACGATCAGGTGCTGCGCGAGCCGCTGGCGCTGCGCACCGCCCGCGCCGTCAACCATGCCCGCTCCACCCTGATGGCCGGCTTCACCACCGTTCGGGACCTCGGGACCGAGGGGGCGGGCTATGCCGATGTCGGCCTCAAGCAAGCGATCGAGCAGGGCATCGTGCCCGGCCCGCGCCTGCTGATCGCCACCCGCGCTCTCGTCGCGACCGGCAGCTACGGCCCCAAGACCGGCGACCCCGAGCTCGCGGCGCAGGGGGCGGAGGAAGCGGACGGGCCGGGCCTCGTCGCCGCGGCGCGCCGCCAGATCGGCGCGGGCGCCGACGTGGTGAAGCTTTACGGCGACTATCGCTGGCGGCCCGGCGAGGAAAGCCGCCCGACCTTCACCATGGAGGAGATGCGCTCAGTGGTCGAAGCCGCCCACGCCGCCGGCCGCGAAGTGTCGGTCCACGCCAGCACGCCGGAGGGCATGCGCAACGCCATCCTCGCCGGCGCCGACACGATCGAGCACGGCAATCAGGGCACGCCCGAAATCTTCCGGCTGATGAAGGCCCATGGCACCGCGCTCTGCCCGACGCTGGCCGCCACCGATGCGATTTCCCGCTATCGCGGCTGGAACGGCGCGGCGCCGGAGCCGCCGGCGGTGCAGGAGAAGCGCGCCAGCTTCGCCGCCGCCCTCGCCGCGGGCGTGACGATCTGCATGGGCGGCGACGTCGGCGTCTTCGCGCATGGCGACAATGGGCGCGAGATGGAGCTGATGGCCGCCTGGGGCATGCGCCCGGCCGACGTGCTGGTCGCCGCCACCTCCGGCAACGCCCGCATCTTCGGCCTCGCCGATCGCGGCGCGGTGAAGCCGGGCCTGCTCGCCGACCTCGTCGCCGTCAACGGCGATCCGACGGTGGATATCCACGCCGTCCGTGCGGTGCGCCTGGTGATCAAGGGCGGCGCCATCGTCCGCGGTCCGTAGTTCCTCCCCAGGATTTCCTGCGGAGGAACTTCCCGCCATCGCCATCCGGCCCGCCCTCTGCTAGAGGCGCGCCGAACGACATTCCCATCGGACCCCTTCACATGCCCGACCGACCCACCGGCCGCCCGGACCGGCGCACCTTTGCCATCATCTCGCATCCGGATGCCGGCAAGACCACCCTGACCGAGAAATTGCTGCTGTTCGGCGGCGCCATCCACCTTGCCGGCGAGGTCAAGGCGCGCGGCGCCAACCGCCGCGCCCGCTCGGACTGGATGAAGATCGAGCAGCAGCGCGGCATCTCGGTGACCAGCTCGGTAATGACCTTCGAGCATCGCGGCGTCACCTTCAACCTGCTCGACACGCCCGGCCACGAGGACTTTTCCGAGGACACCTACCGCACCCTGACGGCGGTCGATTCGGCGGTGATGGTGATCGACGCCGCCCGCGGCATCGAGGCGCAGACGCGCAAATTGTTCGAGGTCTGCCGCCTCAGGAGCGTGCCGATCATCACCTTCGTCAACAAGGTCGACCGAGAGGGCAGGGCGCCGTTCGCGCTGCTCGACGAGATCGCCGAAATGCTGGCGCTCGACGTCGTGCCGATGAGCTGGCCGGTCGGCATGGGCGGCACCTTCGAAGGCGTCTACGATCTGGTACGCAATCAGCTGAACCTGCCCGGGAAAAGCGGCGGCGGTCATTTCGAGGGTGACCGAATCACATTCAGCGGCATCGACGATCCGGCGCTTACGGGCGCCGTCTCGGCCGACGGGCTGGCGCGGCTGCGCGAGGAAGCCTCGCTGGCGCTTGCCGCTTATCCGGTCTTCGATTCGGACGCCTATCTCGAGGGCCACCTCACTCCGGTCTATTTCGGCTCGGCGCTGAAGGAGTTCGGCGTCGCCGAGCTGATCTCCGCATTGGGCGAGCACGCGCCCTCGCCGCTGCCGCAGCCGAGCGACGCCGGCCCGGTCGATCCCGACCATGACGCGGTCACCGGCTTCATCTTCAAGGTCCAGGCCAACATGAACCCGCAGCATCGCGACCGGGTCGCCTTCATGCGCCTGTGCTCCGGCCGCTTCCGCCGCGGCATGAAATTGCTCCAGCCCGCCACCGGCAAGTCGGTCGCGGTGCACAGCCCGATCCTGTTCTTCGCCCAGAACCGAGCGCTCGCCGACGAGGCCTTTCCCGGCGACATCATCGGCATCCCCAATCACGGGACCCTGAGGGTCGGCGATACCTTGACCGAGGACGAGGCGATCCGCTTCACCGGCCTGCCCAATTTCGCGCCCGAAATATTGCGCCGCGTGGTCCTCGCCGACCCGACCAGGACCAAGCAGCTCAGGAAGGCGCTGGACGACATGGCGGAGGAAGGCGTCACCCAGGTCTTCCATCCCTCGATCGGCGCGCAGTGGATCGTCGGCGTCGTCGGCCAGCTCCAGCTCGACGTTTTGATCTCGCGGCTCGAGGCGGAATATAAGGTCGACGCGCGCTTCGAGCCCTCGCCGTGGGACACCGCCCGCTGGATCGCCGCCGACGAGGAGGCCGTGCTCAAGGCGTTCATCGCCACCCACCGGGGCGCGGTCGCCACCGACCGCGACGGCGCCCCGGTCTTCCTCGCCAAGGATCTGTGGGAGCTGAACTTCCACGAGAGCCGCAACCCCGCGATCCGCTTCAGCGCGACCAAGGAGCGGCATTAGGATGGACGGGGAACAGGCGCCTAGCATGAGACCGCGCATCCTGGTCGACGGCGACGCGTGCCCGGTCAAGGACGAGGTCTATCGGGTCGCCTGGCGCCACGAGGTGCCGGTCACAATCGTCGCCAACAGCTGGTTCCGCGTCCCCGACCATCCGTTGATCGAGCGGATGGTGGTCGGCGCCGGCTTCGACGAGGCGGACGACTGGATCGCCGGGCAGGCGGGACCGGGCACAATCGTCGTCACCGGCGACATCCTGCTCGCCGACCGCTGCCTCAAGGCGGGTGCGCAGGTGATTGCGCCCATCGGCAAGCCGTTCACGCCCAATTCGATCGGCGCCGCGATCGCCACCCGCGCGATCATGGCGGACCTGCGCGCGGGAGTCGGCCAGACCGGCGGCCCGTCGCCCTTCGCCAAGACCGACCGTTCCCGCTTCCTCGCCGCGCTCGACGAGGCCCTGGTGCGGCTGAGGCGGGGCTAGGCGCCGGCCAAAAACCGTTTCAAGTTCCGCGCCGCCTGCCTCAGCCTCTGCTCATTCTCGACCAAAGCGATGCGCACATAGCCTTCGCCGCCCTCGCCGAAGCCGACGCCGGGGCTGACCGCGACATGCGCTTCGGCGAGCAGGCGCTTGGCGAAGAGCATCGATCCCAATGCGCGGAACGGCTCGGGGATCGGCGCCCAGGCGAACATGCTCGCCTCCGGCGGCGGTATCTCCCAGCCGGCGCGGCCGAAGCACTCGACCAGGCAGTCGCGGCGCGCCTTGTAGAGCGCGCGATTGGCGTCGACCACGTCCTGCGGGCCGTTGAGCGCCGCCGTGGCCGCGGCCTGGATCGGCGTGAAGGCGCCATAATCGAGATAGGATTTCACCCGGGTAAGGGCGTTGATCAGGGTCCGGTTGCCGACCGCGAAGCCGATCCGCCAGCCGGCCATCGAATAGGTCTTCGACATCGAGGTGAACTCGACCGCCACCTCCTTCGCCCCCGCCACTTGCAGGATCGAAGGGGAGGGCGTCTCGCCGAAATAGATTTCGGCATAAGCCAGGTCGCTGATCACCCACAATTTGTGCTCGCGGGCGAAGCCGACCACTTTCTCGTAGAAAGCGAGGTCGGCGACATAAGCGGTTGGATTGCTCGGGTAGCCGATCACCAGCACGGTGGGTTTCGGGACGGTGTAGGCGATTGCGCGCTCGAGGATATCGAAGAAGTCGGGCCCCGGCGCGGCCGGGATCGACCGGATCGCCGCGCCGGCGATGATGAAGCCGAACTGGTGGATCGGGTAGGAAGGATCGGGCGCGAGCACCACGTCTCCCGGGGCGGTGATCGCCTGGGCGAGGTTGGCCAGGCCTTCCTTCGAGCCCAAAGTGACGACCACCTCGCCGTCGGGATCCACCTCGACGCCGAAGCGGCGCGCATAATAGCCCGCCTGGGCCTTGCGCAGCCCGGCTATCCCCCGCGACGCCGAGTAGCGATGGGCGCGCGGGTTGCGCGCGACCTCGGCGAGCTTGTCGATGACGTGGGGCGGCGGCGCTCCGTCGGGATTGCCCATGCCGAGGTCGATGATGTCGGCGCCGCGCGCGCGCTCGGCCGCCTTCATCGCATTGACCTCGGCGAAGACGTAGGGCGGCAGCCGGCGGATGCGGTAGAATTCGTCCATGATTCGGGCCCCCTATCAGAAACGGAGGCCGGCTCGCCATGCCGGGTGAAGTCGAGACGCAGGAGTGGAGGCCCGAGCCGGAATCGAACCGGCGTGCAAGGATTTGCAGTCCTCTGCGTAACCACTCCGCCATCGGGCCGCCGGCGCGGAAATGCGTACCTTCCGGTGGAATGTCAACCGAATGACCGGTGGACGACCAATCTTCCGGTAAGCACCGGGCAATCACGCCAAATCCAACGACGGCTAACGTCCTGCGATATCCGAAGCGGGGCATTTTCCGTCTATACTAGCCTGACCACCCGTCCTATCCCTCTCGTCATGTCGGACGGCCGTCGACAGCCCGTCGGCCACAGACGCCGAGAGGCGCACCTGCGCGGCCGCTGACCGGATCGGGGGCGAAGGGCGTTGACGACGGCGAGTGGAAGCAGAACGCGGATGGGGGCGACAGAGGACGAGCGCCCTTGTCCGGACCTGATCTATCTAGACTATCAGGCCACCACGCCCTTGGACCCCCGCGTTCGCGAGGCTATGGAGCCCTGGCTCGGCGCACCCGCCAACCCCCACGCGACCGAGCACCGCGCGGGTCGAGCCGCTGCGGCGGCCGTCGAGCAGGCGCGCAAGCGCGTGGCCTCGCTGCTGGAGTGCCGGTCCGACGAGATCACCTTCACCTCGGGTGCGACCGAGGCCAGCAACATTGCGCTGGCCGGTCTGCTCGGGCGGGGCGACCGCCTCGTCATTTCCGCCATCGAGCACTCGAGCGTCGCCGCGACGGCTGACGCACTGGCTTTGGACGGCGTGGAAGTCGTCCGGGTCGACGTGGACGCGGACGGGATCATCGATCTTGAAAAGCTGGAAGCGGCGCTCGATGGCGCGGTCCTTGCGTCCGTCATGCAAGTTAACAATGAGATTGGCACCATCCAACCTATCGCTGACGTCGCCGCGCTTAGCGTCGGCGCAGGCGTGCCGCTCCACTGCGACATGACGCAGGGTGCAGGAAAGACCGTGTCACCACTCGGGGGCGGGCAGATCGGCTACGCTTCGCTCTCCTCGCACAAGATTTACGGCCCCCAAGGCGTGGGAGCGCTTTACGTGCGCCGCGGCGCGCGGAAGCCCCACGCGCTTACGCACGGCGGCGGCCAAGAGCGAAGCCTGCGGCCCGGCACCGTGCCCGTCGCCGCCTGCGTCGGGTTCGGTAAGGCGTGCGAAATCGCGGCGGCGGAGGCGATAGCGGACGCAGCGCACGCGTCGGCGCTCCAGCGCACGATGCTGGCCGTGTTGTCGGGCCTCCAGGGCTGGCACGTGAATGGATCAATGGAGCAGCGCGTCCCGCACAACCTCAACGTCACCATCGCCGGCGTGCAGTCGGATGCGCTCATCGCAGCGCTTCCTGACCTCGCGCTCGCCTCCGGCTCAGCGTGCAATGGCGGCGCGACCGGTAGCTCGCCAACGCTTGCCGCCTTGGGCTTGAGTGGGGACGCCGCCGCGTGCACGATCCGATTGGGGTTTGGCCGGGGCACGACCGAAGCGGAGATCATCCAGGCCGGCAAGCGGATCGTGGCCGCGAGCGCCGCGATCCGGGGTGCCTCACGATGAGCGCCACGACGCTTGAGCGAGGCCCCGGCTGGACCCAACGGCCCGGCGCGCGGGTCTTCTCCGGCCACGAGTCCTTCGTATGCCGTTACGGCTGGCTGCCCAAGCTCCACGAGGCCGTGAGCCGCGACCCTGCAGTGTTCGCGTCTGACGAACGCGCCATCTTAGCGCTCGGCTTGGGCCGCAACATGGTAAAGTCGATCCGCTTTTGGGCAGACGCGTTCGGTCTGATTGAGCAATCCCGGACTGAGACGTGGCCGACGCCTTTCGCGCAGCGCCTGCTGGACCGCGACGGCGGCGCCGATCCCTTCCTCGAGAGGCCGGGCTCGCTCTGGCGCCTACACTGGACGATCACCACCCACGGCGGCCTCGGCGCCTGGGCGGCCACCTTCCTCGATCTCCACGACTCAGAGATCACCCGCGACAGACTCGTCGCGGCGGTTGCGCGACGCGCGGAAGCTGTGCGCGGCCCCATCACGGCGCAGACGGCAAGCACGCATGTCGACATGCTCATCCGGACGTATGCGCAGAATGGGGAGGTGGATCCGGGCTCGGAGGATCTGGTCGGAAGTCCATTCCAGGAACTGCGCCTGCTTCGCGTCATCGAGCCCGCTGGCATTCGCACGGTACGGCTGTTGCGCGGCCCGAAGCTGTCGCTCGACGTTGGCGCGTTCTCGTTCGCCCTGCACGACTTCTGGAGCGGCACGGCGCCGGCCAGCCGCACGCTGTCGATGAGAGCCATGATGCTGTCCCACGCGGCGCCGGGGCCAACCCTATTACTGGACGAAACGGGGCTCCACGAGCGCTTAGATGCGCTGTGCACGCGTGCCCACCGCCTCACACTTCGACCAGACGGCGCCGGTGGGATCGATCTCACCTCCCCGGGCGACCCGCTCGCGGAACTGCTGGACCTGGCTTGGTGAGCGCCATGCAAAGGACTTCGGATCGGATCAGGGTAGCACGCCGCTACGTGCGTGCCGTCGACCTCGAGCGCGACCACCTGGATCCAGGCGCGTTGGATGGATACGTGGTCACGCCCTCCGCGCGTGATGCCGCCACGCGGCTTGTTGCAGGACTCTCGGCTGCCTCCTCCCAGCGGGCATTCCGGATCGTGGGACCCTACGGTTCGGGCAAATCGGCGTTCGGCGTATTCCTGTCGCAGCTGCTGTCGCGCGGCTCGGGGCCCGAGGCGCGGCGGCTGCTCGCCGAGGTCGCGCCCGAGACCGTGGGCGAGTTGCCCTCCTGGCATCCCGTCGTGATCACCGGCCGCCGGGTCGGCTTAGCTGGCGAGCTGCTGCGTACGATGGCGGCTGTCGCCGGCGAGGTAGGCGGAGCCGCGGCCGAAGTCGGCGTCCGTGCGGCCGAAATGATGGCGCAGGATAGACTCGACGCTCTTAAGGTCGCGGACCTGCTGCCGACGCTTGGCGCCGCGCTTCGGAAGGAGACGGGCTCCGGACTGCTCCTTCTGATGGATGAGATGGGACGTTTCCTCGAACACGCGGCGGCGAACATCGCAGCCGAGGATCCGGCGATCTTTCAACTCGTCGCTGAGCGTGCGGGGGGCCGCTCAAACGGGGACTTCGGCGTGGTGACGTTCCTGCACCATCGGTTTGCTGACTACGTGTCGGGAATTGGAGGCTGGCTCCAGGACGAGTGGACGCGCTCAGCCGAGCGCTACGAGGAGCTGCCATTCGGCGAGTCCACCGAGCAGACCCTGTTTCTCGTCGCACGCGCTATTGAGCCGGTGAAGCAGCACTCGAAGCCGGTGACCCGCGTTGCGCGCGACCTGTACGCGCAGGCCATTGACCGTGGGCTGTTCGCCACGGGCGCCGACCAAGTCGTATCCATCGCGCCAAGGCTTTACCCGCTCCACCCGGCCGCCCTCGCGACGCTTGCGTCCGCCATGCGGCGCTTCGGTCAAAATGAGCGGTCGATGTTCGGCTTCCTGCAGTCGCTCGAGCCGGCCGGTCTGCAGCGGTACGCGCATGAGGCGACCTATGGCGAGGACCGCTGGTACCGGCTTCCCGACGTCTTCGACCACATGAGCGCTACGTCCGGCGCGCGGCCATCTGGTGACCGCGCGCGGCGCTGGTCGCTTGCGACGGACGCGATGGCGTCCGCAGCTGACATGCCTAACGAGCATCGCGACGTGCTCAAGGCGATCGCGCTGCTGGCGGTTCTCGAACCCGTCCCCGGCCTCGCGGCCGACACCGACACGCTGAGCTGGGCGCTTGGGCGCGACCAAGCGTCTGTAACCGGATCGCTCGAGGCGCTCGGCGCGCGCAACCTTGTCTATCGTCGGCCGCACCGGGGCGACCACAGCCTCTGGTCGCGGTCAAGCGTCGATCTGGGCGACTGGTTGGATGAGGCGCGCCGGCAGACCCGCGCGCCAGAACGCCTGCAGGACGTCGTCGATCTGCTTCCAACCCCTCGGCCGCTAGTCGCGCACCGCCACTACCACGAGAAGGGAACGCTTCGGACCTTCGATGTCCAGCTGTTCGACGGCAACGCGCCGCGGACCCGGCAGGTCGACGGCTTGATCCTGATCGTGCCGGTACACCCGGGACAGAACGTCGAGGCGGAGGTCGCGCGCGCCGGAAGCTTGTTGGCTGGGGACCCGATGGCGCTTACCTGCGTGCGACGGATCGCCGACGAGCACCTGAAATGGGCGCACGAGCTAGCGGTCTGGCGCTGGATCCGTGCGAACTGCAACGAACTGCGGGTCGACGATCTTGCGCGTGTCGAAGTCGCGGAGCGGATTGCCGCGGCGGAAGATGCACTCGCTCAAGCCCTAGCTCCGTTCGCCGACGCGACTGGGGACGGTGCCGAATGGTGTCGCGACGGCCGACCTGTCGCATTGCCGTCAGGCGGCGTCAGCGTCTTGCTGAGCGACCTCTGCGACGACGCGTATCGCGATTCCCCGATCCTCAAGAACGAGCTGATCAATCGCTCTAAACTGTCTACCGCGATCGCCAGCGCCCGCACGCGTCTGCGTCCCGACCTGTGCAGGCTGGTGTGCCGGGAGACCAAGTCGCTAAGTCGGATGCTGTCCTTCAGGCGCTCGACGTCGATGATCTCCCGGCGGCGTGTTTCACGCTCGGGGTGCTCGGGCTGGTGGCGGAGGTTCACTAGGCACCTCGTCTTACGTTCGGGCTGGTGGGAGAGCGAAGTCACTGGTTTCCTCCCAGCTTTGGCCTCACTCCTTCATCGCGCAGGGCGATAATCTCCTGGCGTCAGACGTGATCGAGCTCGTTCATCGAGCTCGCTGGTCGAGGCAGCGCGATGCTTGGCGATCCACGCGTCGAGATCGTCGACGATATATCTGACCGCTCTTGAGGAAAACTTGACGAAAAATGGTCCGTCGCCGCAGGTTCTTGCCTTCTCGAGTGTGTTCTTGGCGAGGCCGACATAGGCGGCTGCCTGCTCCGTATTGAGCATCCTCGGACCCGCAGCGGGCGCTTCGGCGACGGCCTCGCCACGCGTCTTGGTAAGAGCCTCAACAGGCCCCTCGTCGGTCGCTCTGGTGAACGCGTCGATGGTGGTTTCGTAGTTCATCCTGTGCCTCGTATTCGGTCGGCGTTGGCTTGACCGATATACGGCACAAATTGGGAACATTCCCCTGCACCGAATTGAAGCGGTGTATCGAATTACCGCTTCGAATTAGCCTTCAAGCGGGGCCCTGACTTGGTTCTGTCAGGGTAGTCGCCGGCGACTGCGGCCCATGCCCGGTTGAAGCCGCGTCTGGACAGAACGTTTGGAAAGACCTTCTTCGCTTGTGCGAACAGTTCGTCCTTTGGCATTGCGGCCGTCGATGCATCCTCGAATTGCATCAGGAGCCATGTCGCGCACTCATTGAGGGTGGCCTCTGTAAGCCTTGTGAGAGGCGCTTCTTGCTTTAGGCGGTTGCGTGCCGACTCCTCGTCGATCTCGTGCATTTCGCGGTCGAGGTCGACTTGGTCGACGAAGATCCAGTGGGTGGGCGGTTGGTCTGCATCGCGGGGTGCCGCCGCCAGGTTGATGGCGCAACTAGCCAGCCTGGGAAGACCGCTGGTGATCTCCCATGCCTCGGGAGGTATGGCTACCGAAGCCCCGCCGGCAATTGGCCGGGCAAAGGTTTTCAGGTGCCCTGACTGGGTGAGAAGTAGGAGATTGGTGGCGACGGCCGGGAGCCGGCGTTCGGCTCCCTCGATCTCGCTGTTGATGGTTGCGCTTTCCCACCAGACATGCGCCCAGTGTTCGTGCGTCACGGGGTCCTCGCGGTCCTCGCCGAGTTCGGCGCGAAGCTCGGCCACTCTCAGTTGTTCCTGGAGAAGCTCGTCGGTGCCTTCGCGCACTTGAATTTTGGCGCGGATCTGCTGGTGGAGATGTTCGGCCCTGAAGGCCGCCGGCGAAAGGATCGATCGTATGGTCCCGGCGAATCGCTCGTGGACCGAGTGGACTGGCTCGTCGTCGCGGAAGGCGCTGGAGGCCTCCGGCAGCTTCGGCCGCCGTTCGTGATTTGCCCATTGCGGCTCCTCTCCTACCCAATCGGGGTGGGAAAGGTGACCGAGCCGCTGAAGGGCTTTTGCCAGGAAGATTCCGCTAATAGATACCGGCCAGAAATCCTGTGCCTCATGGACACTCCAATTGGACGGTAGGGCGGTAGAAAGCATTTAAGAATACTAGCATGTTGCCTATTTCTTGGAAGAGAAATTGAGCCGAGGCAGCGTTTTACCGCCCGGCCAAGCATCCTCAGCCGACATCAGTTCTTCGACGTGTCGGTGCCATTTGCGAAGAGCGTCCGATTTTTCAGGTAACAGGTCGTATCGGTGGTACGTTTCGACGAGCTCGGATCGTGTACCGGAGACGTGATTGAGGATTAGTTCGGTCGTTTCGAGCGTTGCGCCGAGCCGCCGTAGTCCGCTCGACATCGTCCGTCTTAAGTCGTGGAAGACGAAATGAGGGATAACGGTTGCCGCGGCGCCGCCCGAAACCGAGGCGGCGAGCTCCGCTCGGCGCGCTATGTGTGCATCGAGGCAGTGCTTGATGATGCTGAACATACTGATCGGCCTTCCGTGCTGGCCGCGGAAGAGAAAGCCTTCCCGAGTGCCATTTGGCCAATGGAGGTCGAAAAATTGCAGCATATGCTCGGAGAGGGGCAACACGTGCGTGCGCTTATTTTTCGAGCGCTCGGATGGGATGGTCCAGACATTTTCTCGGAAGTCGAATTCATTCCAGGCCGCACGAGCAACCTCCTTCAAGCGCTGGCCTGTGAGAATGAGCATCTGGATGGCCGTACCTTCGGGGAAGCCCATGTCAGAGGCTGCTTCCCAAGCGCGCTGCAGCTCCCAATCGCTGAGCGTTCGGGTGCGACGGGCCGGTTTGTGCGGCTTTGTGAGACCTTGCATGGGACTCCGTTCGATGTCTGAACGGGTGATGGCGAAGTTCATCATCGCGCGCAGTGAAGTAAACGTGTGGAGGGCAAGGCTTTTGTTTTGCTCAAGCAGCTGATCCATAAGGGTGACTATCTGCTTTTTAGTGATCGTCGTGATCGGCTGATCGCCGAAAACAGGCAGTGCGTTCTTTCTTAGAACGCGACGAACTTCGGCTGCAGAACGAAGTTTGCGGGCTTTGAGATAGAGCCTGTCGAAGGTTTCGAGGTAGGCCGAGAATCGCAGCGTTTCGTCGACGACGGCAACTTTGCGGGCTTCTTTTTCTGCTTGGGCGGGATCGATGCCTTGGTGCACCTGGTATTTAAGCTCGATCGCGCGCTTACGTGCTTTTTCTGGAGTCCAGGGATTTCCATGAGGACCGATGGTGTAGCGTATGGTGCGAGATCCGCGGCCTCCCATTCGATATTGGATGACGTAGCTGCGCCTGCCCTTTGGGGTGACGAAGACGGCGAAACCCTTTAAGGTTTCGTCCCAGATGAAGGTCCTTCCCGAAGTGGGTGGGACCATCCCCTCGACGCTTGTTTTCGTGATCTTACCCTTCGCCACAGGTGCCTCTCTTTGGCAATCACCGGGCAACCACGGTCCACGAAAACGGGGGCTATCTCACCCCATCAAGGGAAAGAGCTCAAAATAAATTTTGGCGGTTTTCTGCCGAAAAACGACATCCTCCTACTACAGGAAAGCTGAGTCAGGAGATTAGGAATACCGTGCGCAGGATTTGCAGTCCTCTGCGTAACCACTCCGCCATCGGGCCGCCGGCGGCGATGTGTGCGGATTGTCCTTCCCTGTCAACCGCCTGCATCGGCCGGCCGCCCCAGCGCCGATTTGTCCGGTCGCGAACGCCGCTTGTCCGGAAACGGACACCACCGGGTCGCCCGGCAGGACGGCCGGCAGTGGTTTCGCGGCTGGCACATGTCTTGCTGGCAGCGGGGCGATGGAAAAGGACCGAAGGCGCTGCAGCGGCCGGCATGCCCGACTATCCGCTTGGCCTGCAACGGCCCAGCCGATACAAGGCGGTCTTTGGTGTATTGCATCACTAAGACAGCTGTGCGATTAGGGAATCGATGACCGAGCAGAATTTCGAGCAAATGCGCCGGGCGATGGTCGCGAGCCAGCTGCGGACGACGGGGGTCAACGATCCCCGCGTGATCGCGGCGATGGGCGCGGTGCCGCGCGAGCGCTTCGTGCCGCCGGATCGCATCGCGGCGGCTTATGCCGACGCGCCGGTGCCGCTCGCGCCCGGACGCGCCCTCAACCCGCCAATGGCGTTCGGCCTGCTGCTCAACGAGGCGCATCCGCGCGCCGACGACCAGGCGATGGTGATCGGCGCCGCCACCGGCTATTCGGCCGCGGTGATGGCGCGTTTGGTCGGCTCGCTGGTTGCGGTCGAGGAGGATCCGAAGCTCGCGGCGGCGGCGAAGGCGGCGCTCGCCGGCACCGGAGCCAGGTTCGTCGAGGGGCCGCTCGCCAACGGCTATAAGAAGGGCGCGCCCTACGACCTCATCCTGATCGACGGCGCCGTGGAGCATGTGCCCCAGGCGATCATCGACCAGCTGGCGGACGGCGGGCGCCTGGCGGCGGCCCTGATCGACGAGGGCGTCAGCCGCCTCTGCATCGGCCGCAAGGCGGGCGGGGGCTTCGGCATGACCGCCTTTGCCGATGCGGCGGCGGCGATCTTGCCGGGCTTCGAGAAGCCCAGGACATTCACTTTTTAAGAGGCGGAGTTGGGCGTGATGCGGGGAGGTTTACTGGCTGCGGCGGCGATCGGCGGGCTGATCATGAGCGGAGCGGGCGAAGCCGGCACGCTGCGCGGCGCGCTGGTCAAGACGTACAACAGCAACCCGACGATCACCGCCCAGCGCGCGCAGCTGCGCACGCTCGACGAGGCGGTTGGCATCGCGCGCTCGCAGGCCCGGCCGCAGCTGTCGGGCACGGTCGGCGTCAATCAGGACGTGCTCAGCACCGGCTCGGGCACCGCCAACGGCCGCAACTTCACCGCCGGGGTGGACGTCAGCTATCCCTTGTTCAACGGCGGCGGCGTCCGCAACTCGATCCGCGCCGCCAAGACCCGCGTCGATGCCGGCCGGGCCACGCTGCGCGCGACCGAGGGCGATATCTTCACCGAAGCGGTCGGCGCTTATATGGACGTGATCCGCGACCGCTCGATCGTCACCTTGAATCGCAACCAGGTCCGCGTGCTGGAGACCAATTTGCAGGCCAGCCGCGACCGGTTCGAGGTCGGCGACCTGACCCGCACCGACGTCGCCCAGTCCGAGGCGCGCCTCGCCCTCGCCCAGAGCAACCTCGCCCTCGCCATTGGCCGCCTGGAGGGCAGCGAGGAGAATTACCGCCGGGTGATCGGCGAGCTGCCCGACGAGCTCGAGCCGCCGCCGCCGCTGCCGCCGCTGCCCGCGACGCCCGACCAGGCGGTCGACATCGCGCTGGCCAACAATCCCGATCTGATCTCGATCAACGCCCAGGTCCGCGCCGCCGGGCTCGACGTCTCGGTCGAGCGGGCGAGCCGGCTCCCCACCGTGTCGGCGGTCACCAACAGCCGCTATTTGAACAATCTCGGCCGCGCCGACGAGTCCGCCGGATTGCCCGAGGGGACGCTCGACAATGCCCGCACCACTGCCGGCATCGGCGTCCAGGCGCGGATCCCGCTCTACCAGGGCGGCCTGGTCGGCGCCCGCGTCCGACAGGCGCAGTCGTTCCAGAGCCAGCTGATCGAGCAGGGCATTGCGGTCGAGCGGAGCGTCGTCGCCCAGACCCGCGCCGCCTTCGCCAGCTATCAGGCCGCGCTCGAGGCGATCGATTCGAACCAGGTCGCGGTCAACGCCAACACCCTCGCCCTCGAAGGCACCCGCGCCGAGCAGGGCGTCGGCACCCGCAACGTGCTCGACGTGCTCAACGCCGAGCAGGAGCTGCTGAACAGCCAGGTGGCGCTGGTGACGGCGCGCCGCGACGCCTATGTCGCCGGCTTCGCCCTGCTGAACGCGATGGGCCAGGCCGAAGCCGCGGATCTGAACCTCGACGGCGGCGCGCTCTACGATCCAGTCGCCAATTATCGCCGGGTCGCGGGGCGCTGGTCCGACTGGAGCGACGATCCGAAGCCGGCGCCGGTCGCGACGCGCACCATCCCGGGTCCGCCAAACACCCCCGTGACACCGCCGTCGGAATAAAGCATAAGCCCCTCTCTATGGGGGATATTAACCAAGATCCGTCGATGGAGGAGATTCTCGCCTCCATCAAGCGCGTCATCGCCGAGGACGGGCGCGCCGCGCCGGCGCGTCCGGCGCGCGGATCCCGCCCTGCGGAGGCGCCGCGTCCCGCCCCCGCGCCGGAAGAGGATGTGCTCGAGCTCGACGATCCGATCTCCGAAGGGCAGGGGCTGGTCTCCGAGGACGCCGCCGCGGCCAGCCGCCAGTCGCTCGCCGCACTCTCGATCCTGCGCGAGCGCGAGGGCGCTTCGGTCGGCGACGGTCCGCTCGAAGCGGTCGTCCGCGAGATGCTGAAGCCGGTGCTCAAGGAATGGCTCGACCGCAACCTGCCCGACATCGTCGAGGAGCTGGTCACCCGCGAGATCGCCAGGATCAGCGGGAAGACGCTTTGACGTCACCCCGGCGAAAGCCGGGGTCTCGGGACGAGAAGGTGCGGACCTGCCCGCCGAGATCCCGGCTTTCGCCGGGATGACGCCGCCTTTGCTTCGTCCTCGCTCGGTGCTAGGCGCGCCGGATGAAAAAGCTCCTGCTCGCCGCGCTCTGCGCCGCCCTCGTTCCGTCCGCTCTCCCCGCCCGCCCGATGTCCGCCACCGATCTGGCGACGATGCGGCGCCTCGCCGCGCCGACCGCGTCGCCCGACGGGCGCTGGGCGGCCTATCAGCTGCGCGAGACCGACCTTGCCGCGAACAAGGGCCTCAACGATTTGTGGCTGCTCGATCTGCGCACCCCGGGAGCGCAGCCGGTCAGGATCGCCTCGGCCGCCGACAAGAGCGAGCACGACCCGCATTTCTCCGGCGACGGCAAATATCTCTATTTTCTCAGCAACGCATCGGGCAGCGAGCAGCTCTGGCGGGTCGCGCTTGCCGGCGGCGCCCCCGAGCAGCTGACCAGGCTCGCCGCCGACATTGGCGGCTATGCTTTGTCTCCGGCCGGCGACCGGATCGCGATCTGGGGCGACCGTAACCTCGCCTGTGCCGATTTCGAGTGCGCCGATGCGCGGCCGGCCACGCCCGCGCCGCCCGGCGGCAGCGGCCGCACCTACGATCGGCTCTTCGTCCGCCACTGGGATGCCTGGGCCGAGCCGAACATCCGCTCGCGCATCTTCATCCTGCCCCTGGCGGACGGCAAGCCGGCCGGCGCCGGCGTGCCGGTCGCGCGAGAGCTTATTGGCGACGCGCCGTCCAAGCCGTTCGGCGGCGCCGAGGAGGTGGCGTGGAGCGCGGACGGCAAGACCTTGTTCTTCACCCTGCGCGAGGCCGGGCGGATCGAGGCGACTTCGACCAACCTCGACATCTTCGCCGCGCCCGTCGCGGCCGGCGGTCCGCCGATCAATCTGACCGCGGACAATGACGCGACCGACGCTTCGCCGGCAGTGTCGCCGGACGGCAAATGGCTTGCTTATGGAGCGATGCGGCGGCCGGGCTACGAAGCGGACCGGCTCGCCTTGCGGCTGCGCAACCTCGCCACCGGCGAGACCCGCTCCCTCGCCGACGATTGGGACCGCTCCGCCGCCTCGATCGCCTGGGCGAGCGACGGCAAGAGCCTGCTGGTCACCGCCCAGGACACGCTCGACCATCCTTTGTTCCGGATCGACGCCAGGACCGGCAAGGTGACCCGGCTGACCGAGGGGGGCACGGTCGGCAATGTCGTGCCGCTGGCCGACGGCTCGATCCTCTACACCTCGAACAGCCTGCAGGCGCCCGACGACCTCTACCGGCTGGACCGCAAGGGGAGAGTGACGCAGCTCACCCGCGTCAATGCCGACAAGCTCGCCGACATCGACCCGGTCACCGTCCGGCGCTTCCATTTCGCCGGCGCCAACGGCGACACGGTGTGGGGCCAGATCGTCAAATATGAGGGGGCGAGCGCGCGCCTTCCCGTCGCCTTCCTCGTCCATGGCGGGCCGCAGGGCTCGTTCGGCAATGGCTGGTCCTACCGCTGGAACCCCAAGCTGTTCGCGGCGCCGGGCTATGCCGCGGTCACCGTCGATTTCCACGGGTCGACCGGCTACGGCCAGGCCTTCACCGACGCGATCAACAAGGATTGGGGCGGCAAGCCGCTCGAGGATCTGAAGCTCGGCCTCGCCGCTGCGGCTGCGGCCGATCCCCAGATCGACGCCGGCAATGCCTGCGCCCTGGGCGGCTCCTATGGCGGCTATATGATGAACTGGATCGAGAGCCAGTGGCCCGACCGGTTCAAATGCCTCGTCCAGCATGACGGCGTGTTCGACGCCCGCGCCATGGCCTATGAGACCGAGGAATTATGGTTCGACGAATGGGAGCATGGCGGCCCTTATTACGAGAATGCGGCCGAATATGAGAAATGGAACCCGGTCAATTATGTCGACCGCTGGAAGACGCCGATGCTGGTCGTCCACGGCGAGCAGGATTTCCGAATCCCCTCCACCCAGGGCCTCGCCGCCTTCACCGCCCTGCAGCGGCGCGGCGTGCCCTCGCGGCTGCTCATTTTCCCCAACGAGAATCACTGGGTGCTGAAGCCGCGCAACTCGATCCAATGGTACAGCGAGGTCTTCGCCTGGCTCGACAGATGGACGAAGCGGGGTGGGGGCACCGCATCCAACTGACCTCGGCTCGCAAAAACCAGGGACAGTATATAGTTTTCATCGAATCGGCGCGGCCGCCCACCCGCACGGAAAACTATATACTGTCCCTGGTTTCCCGCGAGATCCCCGGGTCCGCCGGGATGACGGATTGCCCTTCGCGCCGTGCCTCGTCTAAGCGCGCGCCATGAGCGAGCTGCCCAAGACATTCGACCCCGCCGAGATCGAGGCGCGATGGTATGCGCATTGGGAGGAGAAGGGCCTGTTCCGCCCCGAGCGGCCCGAGGCCGAGCCGTTCACCATCGTCATCCCGCCGCCCAACGTCACCGGGTCCCTGCACATCGGCCATGCGCTCGACGTCACCCTTCAGGACATATTGATTCGCCACGCCCGCCTGCAGGGCAAGGATTCGCTCTGGGTGGTCGGCACCGACCATGCCGGCATCGCGACCCAAATGGTGGTCGAGCGCAACCTCGAGAGCCAGGGCGTCAAGCGCACCGAGATGGGCCGCGAGGCGTTCATCGAGCATGTCTGGGAGTGGAAGGCGCAGTCCGGCGGCGCGATCACCCGCCAGCTCCGCCGCCTCGGCGCTTCGTGCGATTGGGCGAACGAGCGCTTCACCATGGATCCGGGCTTCTCGGCCGCGGTGGTCAAGGTATTCGTCCAGCTCTACCGCGAGAAGCTGCTCTACCGCGACAAGCGCCTGGTCAATTGGGACCCGAAATTCGCCACCGCCATCTCCGACCTCGAGGTCGAGACGCGCGAGGTCAACGGGCATTTCTGGCACCTCAGATATCCGCTGGAGGGCGGCGGCGGCTACATCCACGTCGCCACCACCCGGCCCGAGACGATGCTCGCCGACATGGCGGTCGCGGTCCATCCCGACGACGAACGCTATGCGGCCCTGGTCGGCACGATGGTGCGCCATCCGCTCACCAGCCGCCTCATTCCGATCATCGCCGACGAACATGCCGACCCCGCGCTCGGAAGCGGCGCGGTCAAGATCACGCCCGGCCACGATTTCAACGATTTCGAGGTCGGCAGGCGCGCCGGCTTCAAGCCCAATGAGATGCTCAACATGTTCGACGCCCAGGCGCGCGTCGTCCAGTGCGGCGACATTCCGGACGAACTGATCGGCCTCGACCGCTTCGAGGCGCGCAAACGGGTGGTCGACATGCTGGAGGAAGGTGGCTTTCTCGAGCGGGTCGAGGACCGCGTCATCCAACTCCCTTATGGCGACCGCTCGGGCGTGGTGATCGAGCCTTGGCTGACCGACCAATGGTATGTCGACGCGGCAACGCTCGCCAAGCGGCCGATCGAGGCGGTGCGTTCGGGCGACATCAAGATCGTCCCGAAAAGCTGGGAAAAGACCTGGTTCAACTGGCTGGAGAACATCCAGCCCTGGTGCGTCTCCCGCCAGCTCTGGTGGGGCCACCAGATCCCGGCCTGGTACGGTTCCGTTTGGGAAGAGGGGACTCTCAATTTCGCCCCCGGGCGAACGGACGGGTACAAAACGTTCGTCGTAGAGAACGAAGAGGATCTCATTGCCGAGGCTCGGCAGTACTACGGCATGCGAGAGGTTAGGGTCTTCGATAGCCTCGGCGAAGCGATGGCTGCTTGGCGAGATAATGCCGAGCTCGCTCCGCTCTGGCGCGATCCGGACGTGCTCGACACTTGGTTCTCCTCGGCTTTGTGGCCCTTCGCCACTTTGGGCTGGCCGGAGAAGACGCGCGAGCTGGAGCGGCATTATCCCAACGACGTGCTCGTCTCGGGCTTCGACATCATCTTCTTCTGGGATGCGCGGATGGCGATGCAGGGCTTCCACTTCATGGGAGAGAAGCCATGGAAGACCTTGTATCTTCACGGTCTTGTGCGCGACGCCAAGGGCCAGAAGATGTCCAAGTCGAAGGGCAATACGGTCGATCCATTGGGCCTGATCGACCGCTACGGCGCCGACGCTCTGCGCTTCACTCTCGCCGCGATGGAGAGCCAGGGCCGCGACATCAAATTGGATGAGAAGCGCATCGAAGGGTATCGCAACTTCGCCACCAAGCTGTGGAACGCCGCCCGCTTCTGCCAGGCGAACGGCATCGGCGCGTCGGCCACGCTGGAGCCGCCCGCCGCCGCTTTGCCGGTCAACCGCTGGATAATCGGCGAGACGGTCAAGACGGTGCAGGCGCTCGACCTCGCCATGGCGGATTACCGCTTCGACGAAAGCGCCAACACCCTCTACCATTTCGTCTGGGACACGTTCTGCGACTGGTATCTGGAGCTGATCAAGCCGGTGCTCTCTCCCCTCCCGCTTGCGGGAGGGGATCAAGGGGTGGGCCCGCCGGAAGACGCGCAGGATTCGTCGGACAGGCCCACCCCCGACCCCTCCCGCGAGCGGGAAGGGGGCGAGACCCGCGCCGTCGCCGGGTGGGCGCTCGACCAGATCCTGGTCATGCTCCACCCGTTCATGCCGTTCATCACCGAGGAATTGTGGCACGCGCTTGCGTCCCCCGGCCACCCGCGGCCCTCCGACCTGATCACCGCCCAATGGCCGATGCCTGACGCCCGCGCCCTCGATCCCGAGGCGGGGCCCGAGATCGAATGGATCATCCGGCTCGTCTCGGAAATCCGTTCCACCCGCACCGAGCTCAACGTGCCGCCCGGCGCGCGCCTCAATCTGATCACGGCGAAGCTGGCGAGAGACGACTGGTTCGCCAGGAACTATGCTTCCATCCAGAGGCTGGCACGGCTTGGACCCGCAAACGACGCCGGCGCGGCTCCCGGAGATCCCGGCCAGCGTGTCGCCGAGCGTGTCGCAAGCTTCGACGCGAAGCCCGGTTCGGCCCAAATCCTGTTCGAAGGGTTCGAAGGCTATCTGGATCTCGAAGGCGCGATCGATTTCGAGGCCGAGCGCGGCCGACTCGCCAAGGCGGCGGAAGGGGCGGAGAAGGAACGGGATATGCTCGCCGCGCGGCTGGCAAACCCGGCCTTCGTCGAGCGCGCCAAGCCCGAGGCGGTGGACAAGGCGCGGGCCGACCATGCCGAGAAAGCGTCGGACGCGGAGCGCTACCGCGCGGCGCTGGGAAGGCTGGGTTGATGTGATGGCGTCGCGCCCCGGCCAGCGCGACCTGATCAGCGGGCCGATCGGCAGGACCCTGCTCGCTTTCGCGGTGCCCACTCTCGTTTCCTCGATCCTCCAGTCGCTGAACGGATCGATCAACGCGATCTGGGTCGGCCGCTTCCTCGGCGAGGGCGCGCTCGCCGCCACCTCCAACGCCAATCTCGTCATGTTCCTGTTGATGGCGTTCGTGTTCGGCTTCAGCATGGCGGCGACCGTGCTGATCGGCCAGGCGTTCGGCCGCCGCGACATCGACGGCGCTCGGCGCGCGGTCGGCACGGCGATAGGCGGCTTCCTGCCGGTCGCCGCCGCCATCGCCGTCGTCGGCTGGATCGGCGCGCCGGCTTTGCTCAGGCTGCTCGCCATGCCGGCCGACGCGATGCCGCTCGCTCTCGCTTATCTGCGCGTCATCTTCCTCGCCATGCCGGCGAGCCTGACGATCATCGTGCTGATGATGGGCCTGCGCGGCAGCGGCGACGCGCTGACCCCGCTCTGGTTCATGATCGTCGCGGTCGTCCTCGACGCCGGCCTCAATCCAGTCTTCATCCTCGGCCTCGGACCGGCGCCCGCTTTGGGCATCGCCGGCTCGGCCACCGCCACGGTGATCGCCAATTATGTCAGCCTGATCGCGCTCGTCGCCTATATTTACGCGCGCGACCTCCCGCTCCGTCTGCGCGGCCGCGAGCTCGCCTATCTGCGCCCCGATCCCGCTTTGCTCCGCACGATCGTCAGGAAGGGCCTGCCGATGGGCCTGCAGATGATCGTCATCTCCTCCTCGGCGGTGGCGACGGTCGGGCTGGTCAACCGCGAGGGCGTCGCCACCACCGCCGCCTTCGGCGTCGCGCTGCAGCTATGGACCTATCTGCAGATGCCGGCGATGGCATTGGGCGCCGCGGCGAGCGCGATGGCCGCGCAGAATATCGGCGCCGGCAGATGGGACCGGGTCAGCGCGATCACTCGCTCGGGCATCATCTACAACCTGCTGATCACCGGCCTTTTGGTCGTGCTGCTCGCCATCGCCGACCGGCCGGCGCTCGCCTTGTTCCTCGGCGGCGACAGCCCGGCGCTGCCGATCGCGCGGCATATCCAGCTGCTCGCCACCTGGAGCTTCCTCCTGTTCGGAGTGACGATGGTGATCTTCGGCACGGTGCGCGCCAACGGCGCGGTGCTCGGGCCGCTGGTGATCCTGACCATCGGCCTCTATCCGGTCCGCCTCGGCTTCGCGCTTGGCGCCTATCCCTGGCTCGGCGCCGACGCCTTGTGGCTGAGCTTCCCGGTCAGCTCGCTGGCGAACATGTCGCTGGCGGTGGCTTATTATCTCCATGGCGGCTGGCGCAAGGCCCGCATGCAGGCGCCGCCCGGCGTCGAGGAATGTATCGAGGAAGCGCAGGCCGACGCCGAGCCCGGCGGGCGCCTCAACCCGTCGGCCTAAGCCGGCACCACCACTTCGATCGCCTGCCGGGCGATCGCGATCACCGCCGGCGTCGTGGCAAGGACCTCGCCGTCGATCGAGATGTCGAGGCGCGGCTTGGTGGCGATTTCGAGACGCCGGCCGCGGAACTCCCGCACCGCCGCGGCGCGCGCGGGGAGCTTGAAATAAGCCGCGAACCAGCCCCACAGCAGAGGCCAGACGCTGCGCCCGGTCACCGCCTGGACGATGATCTCGCCGCTGTCGACGTCGCCATCCTCGACGACCTCGACGCCGCCATGGAAGCGGCCGTTGGCGATCCGCACCTCGGTCGCCCACATCGTCTCTTCGCGCTCGCCGTCGATCACCGTCAGCCGGAACGGCCGGAAGCGGAGCAGGCACCATATCGCCCAGAGCAGATAGCCGAACCGTCCCAGCCGACGCTTCACCAGGCGGGGCACGCTGGCCGCGATCATCGGCGACAGGCCCAGCGCCGCGCTGTTGGTGAAATAATCGCCGTTGATCACGCCGAGGTCGATCCGGCGCCTTTTGCCGTCGGCGATGGTCTTGACCGCGTCGGCAAGGTCGAGCGGGATGCCGAGCGTGCGCGCGAAGCTGTTGGCGGTGCCGAGCGGCAGCAAAGCGAACACGCAGTCGTGATCGACGACGAAGTCGACCGTGCAGGAGAGCGAGCCGTCGCCGCCGCCGACGATCACCATCGGCGCGCCGTCCGCCACCGGCTGGTCGACCCGCTGCTTCAGCCGCCGCGGGTCGCGCACCGCATGGGCCTCGATAAGGTCGATGCCGGCATCCTCGAGCATCGTCTTGGCGTCGCGGAACAGCGCCTGACCCTTGCGCGAATGGGTGTTGACCACGAGCACGGCCTCGCGCGGCACCGGACGATCGGCTTCCATCAGCATGCCGCTCAAACCCACGAGAGGGCAAAGAGTGCCAATGAAACTCTCTCACTCGCGCAATCTCGCCCGTCACGACAGCAAGGCGGCAAATCAAGCCTGCGCGAGATCGGACTCCCGAGCGAGGCGGATTAAAGCGTCGTGTCCGCCAGGTTGGACTTATATTTGGTGTTCGTCTGGCGGTCGGTCATCTCGATATAGACGTAACTGGGCGGAACCACGCCCTCCTCCGTTGCGAACCAGATCGAGCCGAGATTGGCCGGGCTGCCCAAAGCGCAAAATCCGTAAAGGCGCTTGCCCCTCGAATCGAAGAAGTCGACCCAGGTGCGGGACGAATTCGTATTGGATCCGCATGGCGGCAGCCCGGGAGCGGGAGCGAACATCGCTGCGGGATATTGGTCCTTGTTGAAAACGTCGTAGCGGTGGCGAACCCAATTTTTGCCGCCGGTGCTGTAATATTCCAGCCCCGTCAAATAAAGGATCGGATTGGGCGGAGCGGCCTGGGCGGTCCCGGCGCCTGCCACCATCGCCAACGTCAAACCTGCCGAAAGCATTGCGAGCGTTTTCATCAACTTCATCGACTGTCCTTCCATTTCCACGCGAATGAGGCAGACGTCCCGGATCCCCGTCCCCAGCCGGATTGCGGCGGGAGGATGCCACCGATCGCTTTCGCTTTCAAGGATCGTTACGGCGCGGCAATCATCGCGGCGAGCGAATGCGTCTCGCTGCTTTGCAGGCGGAGCCGGGCGCGCTAGAGCCGGAGCGAATGACCGCCGGATCCTTCCCCTCCACCCGTCTTCGCCGCACGCGGTCCGCCGCCTGGAGCCGCGCGTTGGTCGCCGAGACGGTGCTGACGCCGTCAGACCTGATCTGGCCCTTGTTCATCACCGAGGGGAGCGGGACAGAGGAGCCGATCGCCACTCTTCCCGGCGTCTCGCGCTGGACGATCGACCTGCTGGTGGAGAAGGCCCGCGAGGCGCGCGACCTCGGCATTCCGTGCATCGCCCTCTTCCCCAACACGCCGCGCGACCTGCGCAGCGACGACGCCCGCGAGGCGCTCAATCACGATAACCTCATCTGCCGCGCGGTGAGCGCCGTGAAGGAGGCGGTGCCCGAGATCGGAATCCTCACCGACGTCGCGCTCGATCCCTATACCGCCGACGGCCACGACGGCATCACCGACGAGGCCGGCTACGTCCTCAACGACGCGACCACCGCGATCCTGGTCGAGCAGGCGCTGGTGCAGGCGGCGGCCGGCGCCGATATCGTCGCGCCGTCCGACATGATGGACGGGAGGGTAGGGGCCATCCGCCAGGCGCTGGAGCGCGAAGGCTATGTCAACGTCCAGATCATGGCCTATGCCGCCAAATATGCGAGCGCCTTCTACGGGCCGTTCCGCGACGCGGTCGGCTCGCGCGGCCTCTTGAAGGGCGACAAGAAGAGCTACCAGATGGATCCGGCCAATGGCGAGGAGGCGCTGCGCGAGGTCGCGCTCGACATCGCCGAGGGGGCGGACAGCGTCATGGTCAAGCCCGGCCTTCCCTATCTCGACATCGTCCGTCGGGTGAAGGAGCGGTTCGACATCCCCGTCTTCGCCTATCAGGTGTCGGGCGAATATGCGATGATCGAGGCGGCCGCCGCGGCGGGGGCGGGGGACCGGGATGCGCTGGTGCTGGAGACGCTGATGGCTTTCAAACGCGCCGGCTGCGCCGGAATCCTCACCTATCACGCGCCCGTCGCGGCCGGGCTGCTCGGACGTTGAGCACCCAGCCGGCGGAGCTCAGCGCGTCCAAATCCGGCGAGCGCTATGCGAGGCCCCTGTTCCTCGCCACCATCCTCACCGGCTCCTTCCTCCTATTCCTCACCCAGCCGATGATCGCGCGGATGGCGCTGCCGCGGCTCGGCGGCGCGCCGGCGGTGTGGAACAGCGCGATGCTGGTCTACCAGGCGCTGCTGCTCGGCGGCTATGCCTACGCCCATTTCCTCTCGCGGCTGAGGCCGCGGCGGCAGGCGGGCGTGCACCTTGCTTTGTTCGGGCTCGCCGCTTTCTGGCTTCCGATCGGGCTCAGCGCCGCCTTGCTTCCCGGCGACGTTTCGCCGGCTTTGTGGGCGCCCTGGTTCCTGATCGTCTCGATCGGCCCGCTCTTCTTCATCGTCTCCGCCCAGGCGCCTTTGATGCAGCGCTGGTACGCGCTCGAATCGGCGCGCGGCGATCCCTATCCGCTCTATGCCGCGTCCAATTTGGGCAGCTTCGCCGGCCTCCTCTCTTACCCATTGCTGGTCGAGCCGCTGCTGACTTTGCGCCAGCAAAGCCTGCTCTGGACCGGCGGCTATGTGCTGCTGGTGCTGCTGGTGGCGGGCTGCGCGCTGACCATCCCGCCGCATGCGGTCGAGGCGGCGCCGGAGGAGACGACGCCGCCGCCGGACAAGGTCCGCATCCTGCGCTGGGTGGTGCTCGCCGCGGTGCCGTCGGGCCTGATGCTGTCGACGACCACCCACCTCACCACCGACATCGTCGCCTTGCCATTGCTGTGGGTGGTGCCGCTGGCGCTCTATCTGCTGAGCTTCGTCATCGCCTTCGCCGCGCGCCGCCGCCCCGCCGACTTCATCACCGGCATCGCGCCGCTCCTCCTGCTGGTCGCCGGCGGCCTGGCGCTGAGCGACGGCTCGCAGCAGCCTTTGTTCACCGGCACGCTCGGCCTGCTCCTCCTGTTCACCGTCGCGGTGGCGCTGCACCGCGAGCTGTACCGGCTGCGCCCCGCCACCGGCCATCTCACCCGCTTCTATCTGGCGATGGCGGCGGGGGGCGTGCTCGGCGGCCTCTTCTGCGCGCTGGCCGCGCCGTTGCTGTTCGACTGGGCCTATGAGCATCCGCTGCTGCTGATCGGCGCGGCTTTGCTCCTCCCGCAAACCCCCTTCGTGCCCGGCGTCGAGCGGCTGGCGCCGGTCTGGCGCTACGGCCTGCTGGCGCTCGCCTTCCTGCTCTCGCTGGTCGCCGACCACCGCATCTGGGCGGACCTGCCGTCGCCGGCGACGATCGCGGCGAGCGTCGTCATCTCGCTGATCGCCGTCATGTTCATCGGCCAGCGGGCGATGTTCGCCTTGTGCTTCGCCGCCTTGATGATGAGCTATGGCGGCTGGCAGCGGCTGCAGCAGTCGCGCGAGCATGCCCGCGTCCGCTCCTATTTCGGAATCTATACGATCAGCGACCGCCGCGACCCGCCGGCGCGCATGCTCACCCACGGCACCACCCTCCACGGTATCCAGAACCTTCGGCCGGGGCATGAAACCGAGCCGACCTCTTATTATGCGCGCGGCTCGGGCATCGGCGAGGCGATGCGAACCGCGGCGGGCATCTACCCTCCGCCGGTCCGGATCGGCGTCGTCGGCCTCGGCTCCGGTACCTTGTCCTGCTATGCCAAGCCCGGCCAGGACTGGAGCTTCTTCGAGATCGACCCGGCGATCGTGCGCATCGCCCGCGATTCGGGCCGTTTCAGCTTCCTCAGCCGCTGCGCCCCCAAGGCGAAGATGGTGCTCGGCGACGCCCGCATCAGCCTTGCCCATCAGCCCCCCGGCGCGTTCAACCTGCTCGCCATCGACGCTTTCTCGTCCGACGCCGTGCCGATGCATCTCCTCACCCGCGAGGCGCTCGCCGTCTACGGCCGCGCGCTGAGCAAGGACGGGCTGCTCCTCGTCCACATCTCCAACCGCTATCTCGACCTCCAGCCGGTCCTGGCACAGGCGGCCAAGGCGGACGGCTGGGCGGCCGCCATCCACGAATTCGCTCCAACCCCGGAGGAGGAAGCGAACGACGCCACCATCTCGATCTGGATCGCGATGTCGCGCGATCCCAACACCATCGTCTCGCTCAGGCTGTTCAGCGGCGAGAATGCCTATTTGTGGCGCCCGCTCACCCCGCGTCCCGGCTTCGCCGGCTGGTCGGACGACCATGCCAGCATCCTGCCTCTGCTCGAGGACTGGCACAATTTCGTGCCGAACGTGGTGATCGGCGGCCGCGGCAAATGATCGAGACCGCCGGATGATCGAGACGAAGCGGCTTCTCCTGCGCAACTGGCGCCGCGGCGACTCCGCCTTGCTCCACCGCCACTGCAACACCCCCGCGGTGATGCGCTGGCTGGGCGGGGCGCAGCCGCGCGCGCGGATGACCGACGTCGTCCGCCGCCTGACCAGGCTGCAGGAGCGCCGGGGCCACACCTTCTGGGTGGCCGAGCGCAAGGCCGACGGCGCGTTCCTCGGCTTTTGCGGGCTGAAGCGCGCCGATGGCGGCGATTCTAGCGTCACCGGCGAGATCGAGGTCGGCTGGCGCCTTCGCGAGGACGCCTGGGGGCAGGGCTACGCCAAGGAAGGCGCGCTGGCCTCGCTCGATTTCGCGTTCGGGCGGCTCGGCGCGCCGCGCGTCGTCGCGCTCACCCTCGCCGAGAATCGCGCCAGCTGGGGCCTGATGCTGCGGCTCGGCATGACGAGGCGCGCCGATCTCGATTATTCCGATCCCGAATGGCCCGCCGAAATGAACCCGGTGATCGTCTACGAGCTGAAGCGCGAGCAATGGAGAGCGTGACGCTTCTCCCCTTCGGCGGCAAGGCGCCTTTGGTCGACCCGCGCGCCTTCGTTGCGCCCGGGGCGCGGCTGATCGGCGATATCGAGATCGGCCCGGAGGCGAGCATCTGGTACAATTGCGTGCTGCGCGGCGACGTCAACCGCATCCGCATCGGCGCCCGCACCAACGTCCAGGACGGCAGCGTCATCCACGTCGATTCGCCCCGACCCGGCAACGAGGCGGGGCTGCCGACCCTGATCGGCGAGGAGGTGCTGATCGGGCATATGGCGATGGTCCATGGCTGCATCCTCCACGACCGCGCCTTCGTCGGCCTCGGCGCAATCGTCATGGACGGCTGCGAGATCGAGAGCGGCGGCATGCTCGCCGCCGGAGCGATGCTGACTCCCGGCCGCCGCATCCCCGCCGGCCAGCTCTGGGCCGGGCGCCCCGCCAAATATGTGCGGGATTTGAGCGCGGAAGAGCTTGCCGGCAATTTGATCGGCGTCGCCCATTATGTCGCTCTGGCGAAGCTCCACGCGGCGGCGCTGAACGCCGATTAGTTCAGATCCGGCCGAGGCTCGCCTCGAGGCGCGCCAATTGGTCGCGCTGCCGGTCGGCGAGCGCCTGCACCTCCGCCACCGCCGCCTCCAGCCGCGCGAGGTCGGCCGCGCTCAGCGGACGCGCGTTCGCTTGCGCAGGCGCCAGCGCGTCGAGGTCGGCGAGCGCGCGCAGCGTCGTCTCCCGCGCCGCCTCGGCCCGCGACAAGGCCTGCTGGGCCTGGATCCAGCCGTCGCTGCCGGCCGCTCCCGCTTTGCCAACCGCCGCGCGGGCGGCGGCCAGGGCCGCTTCGAACGCCGTCCCGCCGTGGCGCGCCTGTCCGGTCAGCGCCGCGATCCGCCCCGGCAGGGCGGGATCGTCGGCAAGGGGCCGCGCCGGCTGTTCGACGTCGGTCGCGGCCAGCGCCTGCTCGATCGGCCTTGGCGCCAGCGAGGGATAGGGGCCCGGCGGCGCGCATCCCGCAACCGATGCGAGAGGCGCCAGCAGCAATGCGAGCCGGGGCATGGAAAGGGGCATGGCGCCTCTCCTATGCGCCGCCGCCGCCGCGGGCAACGGGGTTGCGCGGGCCACACCTTCCCCCTATGTCGCACCCTCCCGCGCGCCCGTAGCTCAGCTGGATAGAGCACCAGACTACGAATCTGGGGGCCGGAGGTTCGAATCCTTCCGGGCGCGCCATTTTTCCTGAAGGCTGTTGGAGGTTCGACCTCCGATCCGGCATCGTCGAGCGGCGCCGCGCCGGTTTGGCTTGCAATATAGTCCCTAGAGCTACATATATCGTTCAGGTTCATCTGCTATGGCCGTTTTCATGACCAAGGCGTTTGCGCGCTTCGCCGACAAGGCAAAGCTGGCCGGCGCCTCCCTGATGACAGCCGCGGAAGCGGTGGTGGCCGGGAACCGCGATGCCGAGCTGGGTGGGAACGTATTCAAACATCGGATCGCGCGGCGGGGTGCGGGCAAGTCGGGCGGCTTTCGCACGATCATCCTGTTCAGGGCGGGCGGGCACTGCTTCTTCGTTCACGGCTTCGCCAAGAACGACAAGGCCAATGTCACGCCAAAGGAACTGAAGGCGTTGAAGCGGTTGGCGGACCTGCTCCTTGGACTGGGCGCCGCGCAGATCGAGCAAGCGAAGCAAGCGGGCGAATTGATCGAGGTGATGAAAGATGGCGACGAGAAAGAGGAAGACGGGCAGCTTAATCCTCGCATCGGTCCATAAGACCGCGGCGGGACTGTTCGAGGCGGGGATCGTCGACAAGGCGACGATGCGCGAGTTTGATGCCTTGTGCCTTACGCCCGTGGAAACGTTGTCCCCAGCCGAAATAAGGGAGCTGCGGGAGCGCGAGAAGGTCTCGCAGCCGGTCTTCGCGCATTATCTGAACGTCCGGAAGGACGCGGTGAGCAAATGGGAGCGGGGCGAAAAACGGCCCGACGGACCGTCGCTCAAGCTGCTCAATCTCGTAAGGGCGAAAGGCTTGGAAGCGATAGCCTGACACCGTCCGGATCTGCCGGGCGCGCCAATGTGCGCCTCCCTGCCGGGGAGGAGGAGCTCTCAGCTGCTCGCATGCTCCGGCTTGCCCTTGCGCTTGCCCCTGGCGAATTCCTCGAGCTGCTTTTCGCTCATCGACGAAGCCATCTGCTTCGAGGCGCCCTTCAACTTGCTTTTGGGCGTGTCGCCGCGCTTGGCGGACAAAGCGGCGCCGGCCGCCTTTTGCTGCGCTTTGGATTTGGCAGGCATGGCTGGTCTCCCTATGGACGCGGCAGGAACTCCCGCGCCCGGCGGGCGGTTCCTGCCTCCGGCCAGCAAGGGGAGACGTATGGACGAAATCGAATGGTGGGAGTTCGACTCGCCCGCCGAAATGGCCAAGCAGGCCGCCGGCGACATACGCTTCATCATCGACAGCGCGATCGAGGCGCATGGCGGCGCCCGCATCGCCGTCCCCGGCGGCCGCCGGCCCGACATCGTCCACGAGGCCCTGCTGGCGATGGAGATCGACTGGTCGAAGGTCACCCTGATCCCCACCGGCGACCGGCTGGTCCCGCTCGGCCACGAGCTCAGCAACCACCGCAGGCTCGACGGACTCTATGGCGGGAAGGGGGCGACCGTCGTGTCGCTCGTCGATGAAGCGGCGCTGGACGATTATCGCGAGGCCGGCCGCCTCGCCGACGCGCGCCTGGCCTTGCTCGACTGGCCGCTCGACCTGGTCTGGCTCGGCATGGGCACCGACGGCCACACCGCTGCGATCTTCCCGGGGCCCGATCTCGACCGGGCGCTGACCGGCCCGCGCGAGCGCCGCGCCGTCGGCGTCCGCCCCGATCCCAAGCTTGAAGCAGGCCCCGGCGACCGGGTCAGCCTCACCGCCGCCGCCCTGGCCTCGGCCCGCACCGTGATGATCCTGATCGCCGGCGAGGCGAAGCGGGAGACGCTGCGCCAGGCGATCGACGAAGGCCCGCTCTCCGCCAAGCCGATCGGCCGCGTGCTGGCCGAGATGGAGATCCCGATCGACATCTTCTGGAGCGCGGAATAGGCCGCGTCATCCCGGCGAAAGCCGGGATCTCAGGTCGAATAAGGCGCCTCTTTCTCCATGAGATTCCAGCTTTGCCGGAATGACGAACTACGTCAGCTCGGCCAAATCCAGCTCTTCGAGCAATAGGGCGCGCGCCCGCTCCATCGCGTCCCACAGCGCCGGATACTCGAGATCGTCCGGCGCGATCCGCTCGGGCCAGTGCGCCTCGACCACCGCCGCGATGCCATCGAGCCTGGCCCTGTCCGCGATGAACCGCGGATCGACCGTGGCCGGGTCAGCGACCACCCGCAGCCTGAGGCAAGCGGGTCCGCCGCCATTGGCCATCGACTGGCGCACGTCGACCACGAACAGGCGCCGGATCGGGCCGTTGCCCGCCGCCATCGCCTCCAGCCAGCGCCAGACCGGGGGCGTCTCGCGCGCCTCCTCGGGCAGGATGAGGCCCATGGCGCCGTCCGGCAGCGTCACCAGCTGAGCATTGAAGAGATAGCTCCGGATCGCCTCCTCGAGGCTGACCGCGCCGGCCGGCACCTCGACGATCTCGGCCTCGGGCATCAGGCCCCGCAACTGGGCGTACAGGCCCTGCTGGTCGGCGAACGCCTGCTCGTGGGCGAACAGGACATTTTCGTTGGCCACCGCGACGACGTCGTTGTGGAAAGCGCCGGCCGCGATCGCTTCCTCCGATTGGGCGGCGAACAAGGTGCGTGCTGGGTCGAGCCGGTGGATGCGGGCGACGGCCCGGCTCGCTTCCTCGTGCTGGCGGACCGGGAAGGCGCCCCTAAGCTTGCCGTAGACGAAAATCTCGACGCCGGGCGCGTCGTGCGCGGGAGCGAGCCGCATATGGTTGGCCGCGCCTTCGTCGCCGAAGGTAGCGGGGACGGGCGGGTGGACGGCGAAATGCGCCGCGTCGGCGAAGGCGAGGCGGAGCTGGGCGAGGGTTTGCGGCCATTCGTGGCTGCGGTGCGCCATGGTGCGCAGGTTCGCGGCGGTGAGGTGGCAGCGTTCGTCGGCGCAGTCGGGGGCGGGCGAGACGGTCGCCGCATTGGCCGCCCACATCGCCGAAGCGGAGAAGGCCGCGGCGCGAAGCGGGGCGGGGACCTCCTCGACGCTGGTGCCGAGCTCGGCGAGCCAGGCCCGGTCGGGCTGCGAGTGGGGAAGGAAAATGCCCTGGGCGAGACCGAGGCCCAGATTGTGCCGCATCTTCGCGATCCCCTGCAGCGCCGCCGCTTTGGGATAGGAGACGAGCCCCTTATTGGCCGAGGAGGCGATGTTGCCGCGGCTCAGGCCGGCATAATTGTGGCTGGGGCCGATGATGCCGTCGAAATTGATCTCGACCGCCACCGCCTCAGCGTCCCGCGGCGAGGAAGGTGCCGCCGGGTGCGAGGCCGAGCAGCGCCGCGCTCGCCGCGTCCAGCGTCGCCGTGCCGTCGGCACCTGGCGTCACCCGGCCGTAGCAAGCGGCGAAGTCCGGCAATGCCCCGGACGCCAATATCATCCGCTCTCCGCCTGAATCGTCGCCGACCTCGGCCAGCGCCATCTCGCGCGACTCGCGGATGGTGCGGATCTGGTCGGTCGCCGCGGACATGGTCGGCCCGCCGTCGAAAATGTCGACATAGCGGTCGCCGGCAAAGCCTTCCTTCTCCAGCATCCGCATCGCCCCTTCGCCGGACGGGTGGGGCGCGCGCATCACCTTGAGCGCACTGTCGGGCAGCATGACGGTGTAGATCGGGCTCTTGGGCATCAGGTCGGCGATGAACTGGGTGCCGTGGACGGCGTTGAACGCATCCGCTTCCTTGAAGCTCATGCCGAAGAAGCGGCCGGCGATCGCGTCCCAGAAGGCCGAATCGCCCGCTTCGTCGATCACCCCGCGCAATTCGGCCACGACCTGGTCCGCGAAGCGAGCCCGGTTGAGCTTGATGAAAAGGTAGCGGCTGCGCGCCAGCAATATGCCGAGCCCGCCCGAGCGCGCCTCGGGATGGAGGAAAAGGCCGCCAACCTCGGAGCTGCCGTCGAAATCGTTGCACAGGTTCAAAACCTCGGTGCGAAAGGTGCGGCCGAGCTCGGGCGAGCTTTGGGCGAGCTTGCTGATCCGGTAGGAGTAAAAGGGATGCTCCATGCCGACCCGGCTGAACACCTGGCAGGTGCCGCGCACCTCTCCGGTCTCGATATTCTCGAGGACGAAGACGAACAGATCGCCGCTCGGCGCCTCGTCCTCGCGAGAGAAGGCGTCGTGGGACCTTTTCAGCTTGTCCACCAAAGTCCCCTTGTCGGCCGGCAGGTTGGTGAAGCCGCCGCCGGTAAGCTTGGCCATTTCGTAGATCGCGCCGAAATCCTCGTTCCGCGCCGGACGCACCTTGAAGCTCACAAAGACCCTCCGGCGGCGAGCCGCAAGATGGTCAGCGCCGACAATCGGGCGCGTTCGACCAGGCTGCCGACGATCAGATATTCGTCGGCCGAATGGATCGCGCCGCCGCGCACGCCCATCGTGTCGACCACCGGGACGCCGCAGGCGGCGATATTGTTGCCGTCGCACACGCCGCCGGTGGCGCGCCAGCCTATCTCCTGGCCGAGGTCGGCGCCGCAGCTTTTGACCAGGCGGAACAGCTTTTCCGCCCCCGGGTCGAGCGGCTTGGGCGGCCGTCCGAACTCTCCGTGAATAGTTATGCGCACGTCATGCATCGCCGCCACGGAAGCGGCCGCGCCCTTGAGGGCAAGCCAGGCCCATTCCTCGTCGTGGGGAGTCGCGGGCCGTATATTTATGCGTAAAACTGCATGGTCGGGCACGACGTTGTTGGGCCCGCCGCCCTCGATCCGCGCCGGGTTGATCGCGACGCCCGGCTTTTTCGCTTCCGCCAGCCGCAGCGCCAGGTCCGCCGCGGCAAGGACCGCGTTGCGTCCTTCTTCCGGATTGCGCCCGGCATGGGCGGAGCGGCCCCGGACGAGGAGCGAGAAGTTCCCGCTCCCCGGCCGCGCGCCGGCCAGGGTGCCGTCGGGCAAGGCTGACGGCTCGTAGGTGAGGGCGGCATGCTTGCCGCGCGCCGCGTCGGCGATCAGCGCCGCCGAGCCGGGCGAGCCGACCTCCTCGTCGCTGTTGACCACGACCTCATAGCCGAGCCCTGGCGCCGCGGGAGAGGCTTCCACCGCCTTCAGCGCGGCCAGCATGACGGCGATCCCGCCCTTCATGTCGGCGACCCCCGGCCCGCCGAGCACCCCTTCCTCGCGCCACGCCACCGCCTGGAACGGATGGTCGGCGGCGAACACGGTGTCCATGTGGCCGGTGAGGAGCAATTGCACCGGCGCCGCGGGCCGGACAGCGAGGTGCAGGTTACGGCCATGGTTCAGCGGCCGCAGCGCGCCGTCGGCATCCATCGCCTCGACCGGGGAGGGGTCCCGAACCGCCAGCTCTCCCGGCAGCGCGGCAAACTCCTCGCCGAGGATCGCGGCCATCGCGGCCAGCCCATCCAAGTTGCGCGAGCCGCTGTTGACCGCCGCCCAGCGCGTCACCTGGTCGAGCATCGGCTCGTCGGCGCAGCGCTCGATCGCGTCCCGCTCGATGTTCGACAGCCCCGGCATGAAGATGCCTCTAAACCAGTCCCCCTCCCTGAGTACAGGGAGGGGTTAGGGGTGGGTGACTGGCCATGCGACGACTCTCCGAGGCACCCACCCCCAACCCCTTCCCGCGTGCAGGGAGGGGAGTATCAAAGCCATTGCCGAAACGCTTCGAGCACATCCTCGTAGAGCTTCTTCTTGAACGGCACGATCATCGCCGGCAGCCCGGCCGGATCCGCCCATTTCCAGGCGCGGAATTCCGGATCGGGTGTGGCCAGGTTCACATCCTCGTCCCGGCCGAGGAAGCGGGCGAGGAACCAGGTCTGGCGCTGGCCGCGCCAATTCTCCTTCCAGATCTTGCCGATCAGCTCTTCCGGAAGGTCGTAGGTCAGCTCGACGGGGCAGCGCGCGACGATCTCCACCTTGTCGCGCGGGATGCCCGTCTCCTCTTCCAGCTCGCGCAGCGCGCCTTCGCGCGGCGCCTCGCCCGGCTCGAGCCCGCCCTGCGGCATCTGCCAGGCGTCGATCGCATTATCGAGCCTTTGCCCGACCCACACCTTGCCCTTGCCATTGACCAGCATCACGCCGACGCCGGGGCGGTAGCGGAGGTCCTTCTCCTCCATCAGCCGCGCGATGCCTCGGCGAGCAGCAGCTTGAGGGCGGCGACGCAGCCGTCAATATCCTCCTGCGACGAGGGGATCGCCTTCCTGAGGTTGATGAAGCCGTGGATATTGCCCTTGGCCTCGCGGAAGACAGTCGGCACCCCCGCCGCGATCGTCGCCGCGGCATAGGCCCGCCCCTGGTCGCGGATCGGGTCGAGGCTGGCGGTGACGACCAGGGTCGGCGGCATCCCCTCCTGGCTCTTCACCAGAGGCGAATAGCGCCAGTCCTGGCCATCCGGCCGGTAGCAATCGTCGAACCAGCGCATGCCGTCGCGGGTCAGGAAATAGCCCTCGGCGAAATCTTCATAGCTGGGATAGCCTTTGGCCGGATCGGCCGCCGGATAGATCGGCCACTGGGCGAGCACCGCCACGGCGGCAGGCTCGTCGCGCAGGGCGAGGCTGACGATGATCGCGAAGTTGCCGCCCGCGCTGTCTCCGCAGGTGACGATGCCGGTCACCTCGCGTCCAAGCCCCTCCGGGCTTCCCGCCGCCCAGCGCGCCGCGGCGATGCAATCCTGTGCGCCCGCCGGCCACGGATGCTCGGGCGCGAGCCGGTAGTCGACCGCCAGGACCGGCAGGTCGAGCTGCCGCGCGATCTCGGCGCAGAACGGCTCGTGGGTGTCGAGGTCTCCGAACACGAAGCCGCCGCCATGGAAGAAAAGGAGGAGCGGCCCTGCCTCGCGCCGATCCCGCGCATCGTAGAGGCGCAGCGGGATCTCGCCGCCCGGACCGGGACAGGCGAGGTCCCGGATCACCGCCAGCTCGCCCGGCAGCGCGTCGGCGACGTGGCGCGTCGCCCTTACCATCAGCCGCGCCTCGTTCGGCCCGACCTCGTGGGTCCGCGGCCCGGGCAGGTTGTTCACATAATCGAGGAAGGCGCGGACGTCGGGCCGCACATAGGGATCTGCCACTGCAAGCTCCGTTGAGAACCGAATCGCACGCACTATCTAGGCCTCCATAAGCGAACCCGCCGCCGCCGCCACCTGTTGTGGCTGAACGCGCGCGCCGCTAGGGTCGCGCGACGAAGCGAAGGAATGCGTGAATTGGCGACCGCCACCCATATGCTCACTCCCGAGGAGGCCGGCGCCGCCACCGCGCCGGAGGCGGTCGTCGTGCGCTTCGCCGGCGACAGCGGCGACGGCATGCAGCTGACCGGCGGCCAGTTCACCTTGTCGACCGCATTGGCCGGCAACGACCTCGCCACCTTCCCCGATTTCCCCGCCGAGATCCGCGCCCCGCAGGGGACCACCTTCGGCGTCTCCGCCTTCCAGATCAATTTCGGCTCGGCCGCGATCGAGACCGCCGGCGACGCGCCCGACGTGCTGGTGGCGATGAACCCGGCCGCCTTGAAGGTGAACGTCGACGATCTCAAGCCCGGCGGCCTGATCATCGCCGACGAAGGCGAGTTCGGCGCGCGCAACCTCGCCAAGGCGGGCTATGAGGCCAACCCGCTCGAGGACGGCTCGCTCGCCCGGTGGCAGGTCATCGCCTTCAATATCAGCCAGTTGACGCTCGATGCGGTGAAACCGTTCGGGCTCGGCAACAAGGAGGCCCTGCGCTGCAAGAACATGTGGACGCTGGGCCTGGCCTTGTGGATGTTCGACCGCGACCGCGGCCCGATCGAGCAATGGCTGAAAGCCAGGTTCGCCAGCGAGCCGACCCTCGCCGGCGCCAACGTCGCCGCGCTCAACGCCGGCCACGCTTATGGCGAGACCGCCGAGATGGGCGGGCCGATGAAGCAGCATCATATCGATCCCGCCCCCGCCGAGCCCGGCCTCTACCGCACCGTGACCGGCGCCGAGGCGATCTCATTGGGCCTGGTCGCCGGCGCCAAGCTCGCCGGCCTCGACATGTTCTTCGGCGGCTATCCGATCACGCCCGCCTCGGCGATCCTCCACCACCTCTCCCGCCTCAAGGAGTTCGGAGTCACCACCTTCCAGGCCGAGGACGAGATCGCCGCGATCGGCAGCGCGATCGGCGCCGCCTTCGCCGGCGCGCTCGGCGTCACCTCCTCGTCGGGCCCCGGCATCGCCCTCAAGACCGAAGCGATGGGCCTTGCGATCATGACCGAGCTGCCGCTCGTCATCGTCAACTCGCAGCGCGGCGGTCCCTCGACCGGCCTTCCCACCAAGACCGAGCAGTCCGACCTCTACCAGGCGGTCTACGGCCGCAACGCGGATTCGCCGATGCCGGTGATCGCCGCCCGCTCGCCCGCCGACGCCTTCGACTGCGCGATCGAGGCGGTGCGCATCGCCGTCCAGTACATGACCCCGGTGATGCTGCTGACCGACGGCTATATCGCCAATGCCGCCGAGCCCTGGAAGGTGCCCGACATGGCGGGCTATGCGCCTTTCCCGGTCCGTTTCCACGACGCGCTTCCGGCCGAAGGCGAGGCGGTCAATCCCTATGCCCGCGACGGCAAGCTCGCCCGCGTCTGGATCCGCCCCGGCACGCCCGGCCTCACCCACCGCATCGGCGGCATCGAGAAGAATGTCGCGACCGGCCATATCGATTATACGCCCGCCAACCACCAATTGATGACCGACCTTCGCGCCGACAAGGTGCTCGGCGTCGCCGACTCCATCCCCGCCCAGGAGGTCGCCATGGGCAATGAAAGCGGCCGGCTCGCCGTGGTCGGCTGGGGCTCGACCTTCGGTCCGATTCATCAGGCCGTCCGCCGCGCCCGCGCCCGCGGCCTCGACGCCAGCCACATCCACCTCCGCCACATCTGGCCGCTGCCGAAGAATCTTGGCGATTTGCTAGGGTCTTACGAGCGGATCATCGTTCCTGAAATGAACAAGGGCCAATTGAAGACCCTGCTCCGCGACCAGTATCTGGTCGACGCCCGCCCGGTGACCAAGGTCTCCGGCCAGCCCTTCAAGATCGCCGAGATCGAGGCTGCGATCGAGGCGGCGCTGGCATGACGGCGCATCCTGCCCTTTTGCGTCACGCCGGCGAAAAGCCGGGGTCTCGGCCCACCCGCCGTGACCTCTCGTCACGAGATCCCGGCTTTCGCCGGGATGACGGAGATTGCCATGAATCCTCCGCGCCTGATTCCGCTCGTGCTGACACTGATCGCCGTCGTCGCACTGATCATCTGGCTGAAATGAGTTGATCCAATGAATGAAATGACTGCCCTGACGCCCAAGGATTTCGCCACCGACCAGGAGGTGCGCTGGTGCCCGGGCTGCGGCGATTATGCGGTGCTCAAAGCCGTGCAGCGCACCATGCCGGAGCTCGGCGTGCGCCCCGAAAACGTCGTCTTCGTCTCCGGCATCGGCTGCTCGAGCCGCTTTCCTTATTACATGGAGACCTACGGCTTCCACACCATCCACGGCCGCGCGCCGACCTTCGCGACCGGCATCAAGCTCGCCAATCCCGAGCTCGACGTGTGGATCATCACCGGCGACGGCGACGCTCTGTCGATCGGCGGCAACCACACCATGCACCTCCTCCGCCGCAACTTGGATTGCCAGATATTGCTTTTCAACAACGAGATATACGGCCTTACGAAAGGCCAATATTCTCCGACCAGCCGGGTCGGCACCAAATCGCCCTCGACGCCGTTCGGCTCGGTCGACCGGTCGGTCAGCCCGTGCGCTTTCGCGTTGGGCTCGGGCGCGCGCTTCGTCGCCCGCGGCATCGACGTCAACAAGTTCCTGCCCGATGTCCTGAAAGCCGCCCACGCCCATAAAGGCGCCGCCTTCGTCGAGATCTTCCAGAACTGCATCGTCTACAATGACGACGTCTTCGCCTCGTTCACCGCCAAGGAGAATGCCGGCCACCAGCTCTGGCTGAAGGCGGGCCAGCCGATGCTGTTCGCCGGCGGCTCCAGGGGCCTCACGCTCGACCGCCAGGCGCTGACCCTCAAAGTGGTCGATGTCGCCGATGGCGACTGGCAGTCGGGGGACGTCATCGTCCACGATCCCACCAACAAGGCGGTCGCCCACATGCTGGTCGACATGCCGTTCGGGCCGTTCCCGATGGCATTGGGCGTCATCTACGACGATCCCGCCCCCACCTTCGAGAGCGCGGTCCGCGAGCAGAATGCGCAAGCCAGCGCGGGCAAGACCGCCGACCTCCAGGCGCTGGTTTCGAAGGGCCAGAGCTGGATGGTGACCAAGGAGCCGCGCGCGATATGAGGCTCGCCGGCGTGCTGCTGCTCGCCGCGTGCGTGACGGCCGCGCCGATCTTCGCTGCCGAGCCCGAGCCCGCGACGGACGAGTCGGCCGCCGCCGTGCCGAAAGCCTTCCTGGATTGCGCCGCCACGTTTCGGCGCGCTCTGGCCAAGCCCGGGCCCGACCGGGCATTCGGCTGCACCGCGGCCTATCTGCAAAGCCTCCCCGGCGGCAGCGGCAGCACGCGCGACATGGTCCTGGCCTCCGGGCGCGCCGCCACGGTCGCCGACCTCTATGTCGACGCCACTCTCTTTCCCGAGATTGTCGAAGGGCTCGAGCCGGAGCCGCAAACCGACGAGCAGCGGGTTTTTCCGAAGCTCAGCCGCCATTTCCTGTTGCGAAGCTACATCCGGTCCGCGCGCGGCGCCGGCGAGACCCTGTGCGATCTCTATTACGACTATTTCAGCAAGGGGACGATCCGGTCCATCTTGGCGGGTTCCTGCGCCGTCGCCAATCGCGACAAGCTCATCGACGACCTCCTCCGGTTTGCCGATGCAATCGAAACGGAGTGATCTGCGCGGCGCTCAAGGGATTGCGGCTCCAGTTTCGGATCGTCATGGAAGCATCATGACCCACCAGCCCCGCGGCCGCCATCTCGTCTCCGCCGACCGCGGTTTCGCCACCGGCGGCGGGGTGCTGGCGCGGCTCTTCGGCGGCGGTTTCCACCGCATCCTCGACCGGATCGACGCGGGCCTCAGGGAAGGGGGCGTCGACGCCGCCTTGCCCGACGGGTCGCGGCGCCTGCTCGGCGGCCGCGCGCCGGGGCCGATGGCGGTGGTGCGCATCCACAGCTGGCGCGCCTTGGTCCGCCTGATGACGTCGGGCTCGGTCGGCTGGTACAAGGCCTGGGCGCTCGGCGAGTGGTCGAGCCCCGATCCCGTCCCCCTGTTCGAATTGTTCATGCGCAACGGCGCCGGCCTCGGCGAGACCGCTCGCGCCAAGGGCCTGTACCGCCTGGTCAACCGCCTCGCCCACGCCTTCCGGGACAACGACAAGAAGGGCTCGCGCAGGAACATCTCCCACCATTACGACCTCGGCAACGATTTCTACGCCGCCTGGCTCGACCCGGGCATGACCTATTCGAGCGCGGTCTTCGCCGAGCCGATCGCGGCGGCGGAACGGCTGGAAGAAGCCCAGGCGCGCAAGCTCCATTTGCTGCTCGACCGGCTCGATTTGAAGCCGGGGCAGCGCCTGCTCGACATCGGCTGCGGCTGGGGCTCGCTGGCCGAGGTCGCCGCGCGGGATTATCGCGCAGAGGTCACCGGCCTCACCCTCTCCGCCGAGCAGAAGGCCTATGCCGAGGCGCGGCTGGCGCGGGCCGGCCTCGGCCACAGGGTCACGATCGCGCTCGAGGATTATCGCGACGCTGAGGGGCTGTTCGACGCCGTCGCCAGCGTCGAGATGGTCGAGGCTGTCGGCCAGCAATATTGGCCGTCCTACCTGCACAGCATCGCCCGCCTGCTGAAGCCCGGCGGCCGCGCCGCCCTCCAGCTCATCTCGATCCGCCAATCCCTGTTCGAATCCTATGCCGCCAATGCCGATTTCATCCAGACCTATATCTTCCCCGGCGGCATGCTGATCGGCGAGGAGCGCTTCCGCGCGATCGCCGCCGAAGCCGGCCTCAAATGGAGCGACCGCAAGGGCTACGGCCTCCATTATGCCGAGACGCTGAAACGCTGGCGCAAGCGTTACGAGGCCGCCGTCGCCGAAGGCGGGCTGCCGGCGGGCTTCGACGACCATTTCCACGGCCTCTGGCTCTACTACCTCATGTACTCCGAAGGCGGCTTCCGCGGCGGCGGCATAGACGTCGCGCAGGTGACGCTCATCAAGAAATGAGCGTCATCCTGAACTTGTTTCAGGATCCAGATCCCCACCCTCGCGGCGCACGACCAGCTGGATGCTGAAACGAGTTCAGCATGACGGGTCAGCCAGCCACCTCAAGCCTCTCCCCTGTCTCGAAGTCCCGCTTCAGCAGCGCCACCACCGCCTCCGCTACCGCGCTGGGGGGCTTGAGCGTTGCCTCGTCCTCGCCCGGAAAGGCGCGGGCGCGCATCCGGGTCGCGGTCGAGCCGGGGTCGACGATCGCCACCTTGAGCGCGGCGAGGTTGCGCACTTCCTCGGCATAGCTCAGCACCAGCGTCTCCAGCGCCGCCTTCGACGCCCCGTAGGCGCCCCAAAAGGCGCGCGGATGCCGCCCGACGCTCGACGTGATTGCGATCAACCGCCCCGCGTCGCTCTTCCGCAGCAGCGTGTCGAAGGCGGCGATCAGCGCCTGTTGGGCGAGCAGGTTGAGGGTCAGGACCCTGGTGAACTCCTTGCCGTCGATCTGCGCCACCGGCGTCAGCGAGCCCAGCATGCCTGCGTTCATCACCAAGAGGTCGAGCGCCTGCCAGCGCTCCGCCACCGCCGCAGCCAACCTCGCGATGCTGCCGTCCTCGGCGAGGTCCAATGGCGCGATCGTTGCGTTGCCGCCGGCGGCGTGGATCCGCTCCTCGACCTCCTCGAGGCCGGCCGTCGTCCGCGCGGTGAGGATGACGTGCGCGCCCTCGCGCGCCAGCGCCTCGGCCGTCGCCGCGCCGATGCCGCGGCTCGCGCCGGTCACCAAAGCGAGCTTACCCAGCAGCAGACCCGTCACCTCATTCTCCCGTCACCCCAGCGAAGGCTGGGGTCCATGCGGCGTCTTTGTCACCAAGACTGCATGGATGCCAGCCTCCGCTGGCATGACGGGATAACCGGGTGACGGGTTGAAGCTAAGCGTAGCGTTCGGACAGGAGGACGAGCTGGCCGGTCGTCTCATGCTCGTCCTGGTCGGTGAGCGGGGTCGGATAGTCGCCGCTGAGGCACGCGTCGCAATGCTGCGGGTGGGCGTCGTCGCGCCGCTCCTCGCCGAGCGCGCGGTAGAGCCCGTCGATCGAGACGAAGCCGAGGCTGTCGGCGTTGATGTAGCGCGCCATCGCCGGCACATCCATTTGCGCGGCGAGCAATTTTCCCCGCTCGGGCGTGTCGACGCCGTAGAAGCAGCTGTGCCGGGTCGGCGGCGAGGCGATCCGCATATGGACCTCGCGCGCGCCGGCGTCGCGCATCATCTGCACGATCTTGAGCGACGTCGTGCCGCGGACGATCGAATCGTCGATGAGGACGATGCTCCTGCCGGCGACCAGCGCGCTGTTGGCATTGTGCTTCAGCTTGACGCCGAGGTGGCGGACCTGGTCGCTGGGCTGGATGAAGGTGCGGCCGACATAATGCGAGCGGATGATGCCGAGCTCGAACGGGATGCCGGATTGCTGGGCGTAGCCGATCGCCGCCGGCACGCCCGAATCGGGCACCGGCACGACATAGTCCGCCTCGACCGGGCTCTCGATCGCCAGCTCGGCGCCGATCCGCTTCCTGACCGAATAGACCGAATGACCGTCGATGACGCTGTCCGGCCGCGAGAAATAGATATGCTCGAAGATGCACGGCCGCGGCCGCGCCCCGGCGAACGGCTGGTGCGAGGCGAGACCGGCTGCGGTGACCTCGATCAGCTCGCCCGGCTTGACCGAGCGGATGAAGGTCGCGCCGACCACGTCCAGCGCCACCGTCTCCGAGGCGAAGATATAGGCGTCGCCCAGCCGCCCCATCACCAGCGGCCTGATGCCCAACGGGTCGCGGCAGGCGAGCATGCTTTGGCTGGTCAGGCAGACCAGGGAATAAGCCCCCTCGACCTGCTTCAGCGCATCGATGAAGCGGTCGAGCAAGCCGCGCTGGCCGGACGTCGCCACCAGGTGGATGATGACCTCGGTATCGGAGGTCGACTGGAAGATCGAGCCGCGCCGGTTCAATTCGCGCCGCAATGTCATCGCGTTCGAGATGTTGCCGTTATGGGCGACCGCGAGGCCGCCCGAGGAGAGCTCGGCGAACAAGGGCTGGACGTTCCTCAGCGCCGTCTCTCCGGTGGTGGAGTAGCGGACATGGCCGATCGCCGCCTGGCCGGCGAGGCTGCGGATGATGTCGTCGCGGTCGAAATTGCCGGCGACATGGCCCTGCGCGCGGTGCGAGTGGAAGGTGCGCCCGTCCCAGCTGGTGATGCCGGCCGCCTCCTGGCCGCGATGCTGCAGCGCGTGGAGGCCCAAAGCGACCATCGCCGAGGCGGAATCGGCGCCCCAGATGCCGAACACGCCGCATTCCTCGCGCAACCTGTCGTCTTGGAAGGGATGGGTGGTCAGCATGCGTCTCGCTCGTGGCTCGCCCTTGACCGGGCCTATAGGCGGGGGCCGCGGCTTTGTCGCCCCTCGCGCAATTTAGCTGTGGATTGTCAGCGGATTCCTCGCCCGGCTTGTCCGAATCCGCGGCGCCTGCCAATGTCGCCGCGAGGACCAGGCCATGAAGACATATTTGCTCGCCTTCGCCTTGCTGGCGGGCTGCGGCACGTCGGAGCGGACGGCCGACAACCGCAATGAGGCCGGCCCGCCGGTCGTCGAGACCTCGGCCGGGACCGGGCTTACCGGCCTCTACGAAGGCGGCCGCGGAGCCCAGCCGGACCAGCTCTGCATCGTCGAGAAAGGCGCAACGGCGCAGTTCGGGATGGTCGTGTGGGGCGGAAACATGCACAGCTGCTCGGGTTCGGGCCAGGCGGTGCGGGAAGGCGGGCGCGTGACGCTCAAGATGGCGGGCGATTCGAGCTGCGAGATCGCCGCCACGATGCGGGGCGGCGCGATCAGCCTTCCCGCCGCGACACCCGCCGGCTGCGATTATTATTGCGCTCCCGGCGCCCGCGGCCAGCTCGCCGGCGCCGCCTTCACCCGCAAGGGCGCGACCGCCGCCGATGCGATGAAGGCGAAGGATCTGGTCGGCGAGCCGCTTTGCTCGCGCTGAGCTAGGCGGGGCTCAGCCGCGGCCACATCATGATCGTCAGCCAAAGCGTGGCGATGATCACGAGCAGACCGCCGACGGGGATAAAAGCGCCCCAAGGCCCGCCCGACCCGTTCAGCATCATGAACAGGGCGCCGGTCATGACGACCACGCCGAGATTGTGCAGCGCCCAGTGCATCCGAAGCGCCCGTACGCCGGCCGGGCCATCTCCCGCGGCGCTGTAGATCGCCGCGAAAACGCCGGCCGAGAGCCACCCCAATACGCCCATATGGGCATGCGAGGGGGCGAGGTGGAACTGCTCGGTCATGCCCATATACATCCCAAAGCACATCGTCGCGAGGAACCAGATCAAAGCGGTCCTCGCCCAAAGCCCCGCCATCGGATTCACGGTCATTCGCTTTCCCCCCTCATTGACGTTGACGTGAACGTAAACTAACCCGCCGCCATGCCCCAGACCGCCCTTCATTCCGATTTCGAGGCGCCCGAGTCCAGCGGCAAGCATTATACGATCAGCGGCCTGTGCGAGGAGTTCCGGGTCACCCCGCGCGCGCTCCGCTTCTACGAGGACGAGGGGCTGATCGCGCCCCGCCGCCAGGGCCTCGCCCGCATCTACAGCTGGCGCGACCGCGCCCGCCTGGCCTGGATCCTGCGCGGCAAGAGGGTCGGCTTCAGCCTCGCCGAAATTCGCGAAATGATCGATCTTTACGATGTTGGCGACGGCCGCGCCGAGCAGCGCCGCGTCACCATCCGCAAATGCCAGGCCCGCATCGACCTCCTGACCAAGCAAAGGGTCGACATCGACGCCACCATCGCCGAGCTCCAGCGCTTCATCGCCATGGTCGAAGCCGCCGAGCACGCGCCCGCCGAATAGTCCCTCGAGGAGCCAGAAATGCCGAGCTACGCCGCCCCCGTCCGCGAGACGCGCTACATCTTCGACCATCTGCTCGGCCTCGAGCGCTACTCGAACCTGCCCGGCTTCGAGAATGCGACGCCCGACATGATCGAGGCGATCTTGAACGAAGGCGCCAAGTTCGCCGAGCAGGTCCTGCAGCCGCTCAACATGGTCGGCGACGAGCATGGCTGCGTCCGCAACGAGGACGGCTCGGTCACCACCCCGCCCGGCTTCAAGGCGGCCTACGACCAGTTCCGCGACGCCGGCTGGACGACGCTCTCGGCGCCCGAGCAATATGGCGGCCAGGGCCTGCCGAGCGTGCTCTCGGTCGCGCTCACCGAATATCTCGTGTCGGCCAACCAGGCGTTCGAAATGTATCACGGCCTCACCCAGGGCGCGATCGCCTCGATCCTGACCAAGGGCTCCGAGGAGCAGAAGGCCAAGTTCCTGCCGAAGATGGTGGCGGGCGAGTGGGGGGGCACGATGAACCTCACCGAGCCGCATTGCGGCACCGACCTGGGCCTGATCCGCACCAAGGCCGAGCCGCAGGCGGACGGCAGCTACAAGATCACCGGCACCAAGATCTTCATCTCGTCGGGCGAGCACGACCTGACCGAGAACATCATCCACCTCGTCCTCGCCAAGCGCACCGGCGCGCCGGACAACGTCAAGGGCATCTCGCTCTTCATCGTCCCCAAGATCATCGTCAACGACGACGGCACGCTCGGCGACCGCAACGGCGTTTCCTGCGGCTCGATCGAGGAGAAAATGGGCATCCACGGCAACTCGACCTGCCTGCTCAATTACGACGGCGCCACCGGCTATCTGGTCGGCGAGGAGGAGAAGGGGCTCGCCGCCATGTTCATCATGATGAACGCGGCCCGGCTCGGCGTCGGCCTGCAGGGCCTCGCCCAGGGCGAGGTCGCCCGCCAGAACGCGGTCCAATACGCCAAGGACCGCAGGCAGGGCCGGGCGCTGACCGGCGCCAAGGAGCCGAACGAGAAAGCCGACCCGCTGTTCGTCCACCCCGACATCCGCCGCATGCTGATGGAGGCCAAGGCCTATATCGAGCCCGCCCGCGCCCTCATCCTGTGGGGCGCGCTCCAGGTCGACCTCGTCCGCCGCAGCCAGACCGAGGAAGAGCGCGAGGCGGCCAACGACCTCCTCTCGTTGCTCACGCCGGTGATCAAGGGCTTCCTCACCGACAGGGGCTTCGAGGTCGCGGTCAACGCCCAGCAAATCTATGGCGGCCACGGCTACATCCGCGAATCGGGCATGGAGCAGTTCGTCCGCGATGCCCGGATCAACATGATCTACGAAGGCGCCAACGGCATCCAGGCGCTCGACCTGGTCGGCCGCAAGCTGGGCCAGAATGGCGGGAGGGCCATCCAGGGCTATTTCAAATTGCTCGCCGAGGAGATCGCGGAAGCGAAGGCGGACGAGGGCAGCGCGGCCTTTGCCGGCGCCCTCGAGAAAGCCGTCGGCGACCTGCAGAGCGCGACGATGTGGCTGATGCAGAACGGCCCCGTAAACCCCGACAATGCCGGCGCGGGGAGCTACAGCTACATGAACCTGATGGGCCTCGTCACCCTCGGCCTGATGTGGCTGCGCATGGCGAAAGCAAGCGCCGCCGCGCTGGCCGCGGGCGGCGAGGACGAGGATTTCCACAAGGCCAAGCTCGTGACAGCCCGCTTCTACGCCGAACGCCTCCTCCCCCAGGCAGGGGCCGAGCGCCGCAAGATCGAGGCTGGCGCGGAAAGCATCATGGCCCTGCCGGCCGAGGCGTTCTGAGGGGACGAAGGAATCCTAATCGCCCGTTCGCCACGAGAAGATTCTCAAGCGCGGGAGGCGGTAATTGGGCTTGTCCGGATTGCACCGCAGCGACCAGATAACGCCCGGTAGCGCGAGCAGTATGAGCGCTACGCCTGTCAGGCTTACCCAGATGATTTGTGCGGTGTCGCTCACTTGGGGGTTCCTCTGACGCGCGAGCGTTTCACACTGTGACAGCCATGGAGCCGCTAGTGTTAGGAAAGGCCGCATTGGCGTTGTTCTGCCATGTGAACTCGACCTTCATCGGGATTCGCATTACGTTTGCGATGTGGTGAATTGCCCGCCAGGCGCCGTTCGAGTCTTGGCCTTGGACCGAGATATCGAGGTCGCTCAGGTATCGATACCCATTGTCCTCCTTCCTTCCCAAGGTGCTATTGGCGTTGATTAGGTCCTTGAGTTCCTTGGGAGGGAGGTTGGCCTTCGCGGCTTCGCGGATCATCGCAAACAGCAATGAGTTCCAGTATGTTTCGTTGGGCTTCAGAACCCGACTCCGGACTTCAGCGTGTTTGAGTGTCGTGTGGGAGAGGTTGGGGGGCGCGGCCGCATTGAAAGCTCGGATGATCTCCTTTGTAGCCGGGTCTGCTCTGGCGCCATGAAGCTGCTCCAAGGCATCGAACGCTTTGTTGATAATCGAGTCGTAGGTGTCGATCAGAGGTTCGGCGTGGCGCTGCATCCGGCGAATCGTTTCAACGGAGAGCGGAACGGAGGCGGGTTGTGTATCCATACAAGACCTATAATCCTTATAAAGATTGAAGTCGATGAGAATCGCCGGCTCCGGCAAGATTTGCGTTCCGGCATAGACCTCGCCAGCCGACCGCTCCAGGTGCGTTTGGGCTCAGAGTAGCGGGGCGTAGAAGTACGTCGCCCTTACTCGCTGATCAACAGCGACACCTCGGCGATGCGGACGCCGTCGGCGCGGGGCGGGGCCGTGGCGCCGGTCGGGGCGAGGAGGGCGTAGGGAAGGATCTGGACCTCGAGGCTCTCCTGCTCGAGCCGGCCGAGCAGGCGGGTGGCGTCGAAGTCCTGATAGCCCATATGTGCCGCCTGGTGCATCGCGGCGCGGTTCCTGGCGTTGCCGGCGCCGACGCCGGTGCCGAACAGGTTGAGCGTGCCGAGGAAGTAAGGCGAGCCCTCGTCGAGCGCCGCCCGGCGCGGCGCGAGATAGACGGCAAAGCCGGTCGCCGGCAGCCGCGCCCAGGCGATGCCGCTGAGCCGCACGGTCAGCGTCCGCTCGGCGCCGGGCGGCGGCGGCGGGGGCGGCGGGACCGACGGCGGCGGCGGGCTCGCGCCTCCGGCCGGCGCGCGCCCGCGGCCCGCCGCGTCGGCGTTGCCGGTCCGCGCCCGGCGCATCGCCGGCACGCGGGCCGCCGCGGCCCGAGGCGCCGACGCGAAGGCGAGGCTGGTCGCCGGCCTGTCGGCGGGCACGACCACCGTCGCGTTGTTGCGGAACAGCGCCCGCGTCACATTCTGCCGTTGCGGCGCGGCGCTGGCGAGCGCGGCCGCGCTGCCCGGGACGGAAAGCGGAAGAGCGAGATCCCCCTGCGCGCCCGCATCGGCGTAGAGGATGGCGAGATTGTCCGGATCGAGATAGAAACGCCGCGGCTTCTTCTGCTCCGAGCCGTCGGCGTCGATGAAGGTCCACGGCGCCTCGTCGAACCATGAATCGGGCGGCAGCGGCCCCCAGCTCTTGCCCGGCGTCGAGGCCCATTGCCGCCACAGCCGGTCGACATTGGCGTGGTGGACCCAGAAGATCGGATCGAACGCCGCGGTGGGCACGTCGGCCATGGCGCCGCTGGCGCTGCCGATGCTGCCGCCGACCGCGACATGAAGGTCGTTGTGCGGCCTTTGCTCGACCGCGCCCGGCCTCGTGCCCTCCTCCAGCACGTCGCCGCCGAAGCCGGTCACGCCCGGCGCGCTGAAAAATTGCGGCGCCTCATGGGCGCGCGTCGCCGCGCAGACCGGCTCGCTCAGAGTGAACAGGCCTTTGACGAAGGCGGCCTCGCGGTTGGGATGGTAAAGCGGGTTCGGCACCTTGCGGCCCTGGTCCAGATATTGCGGGGCGAACATTTCGGGGAAGCCGCGCTGCCCGACCTCGTCGTAATTCCAATAGGGGATGGCCAGCTCCGGCTCCCCGGCGGCCGCCCGCAGGATGCGCTCGAAATGATAGAGATAGGCGCGGTGCCAAATGAGGAAATTGGCCGAGCTCTGGCCGAAATGGGGGCATTGCATCCAATATCTGCCCGCGTCGATCTTGGCGACGGCGGGGTCGCGGCGCACCGCTTCATCGTAAATTTCGTCGGAATAAGCGTGGACCGCGCCCTGCCAGAACCAGCTTCGCGGGTCGGAGCCCTTGCGGTCGCGCATCGCCTGGACGCCGCGGCGCAGCGCATCGACCAGCTCCCCGTTCTGCGCGAATTCGCTGAGCGGCAGGCGGCGCGGCGCCGGCAGCTGGGCGAAAGCCGCCCCGCCACCGCGCGCCAGGGCGGCCGCCACCCCCGCCGCCGCGCCCGCCCCAAGCAACCTCCTTCGCGTGATCAGCATGAATCCCCCCTCCGCGGCCAGTCTACAGGATCGGCACCGCCGCGCAATTCGCGCGACGGCGGTTTACGGCTTTCACCCCGGATCATCCTGACCGCTCGCGCGGCTTCTGCTATGCCGGCCCGCGGGGAGCCGGTTATGACCCGCGAACAGAAGATCGTCGCCGCCGGGGCCGCGTCGGGCGTCGCCGCGATGCTGCTCGCAATGTGGCTGCTTTACCGGGCGCTGCCGCAGCCGGCCGGCGTCGCGACCCTCGCCGATCGCATCGCCTACGCCCTGCGCGCGGGCGCCTTCGCCGCGCTGCCGCTGTTCGTCATGCTCGCCACAATCGGCAACAACCGCTTCCTCAGCGAGGCGATCGACCCGACCCGCGGCGCCGAGGACAAAGCGACCATCGTCAACGGCCGCGTCGCCGACAACAGTGTGCAGCAGTTCGTCGTCTTCCTCGCCGCCATCCTGGCGCTCGCGGCCAGCCTGCCGCCCGGGCGAATGAAGGTGATCGCGGCCGCGGCGATCGTCTTCGTCGCCGCCCGCATCCTGTTCTGGATCGGCTATCGAATCGGCCCGCTCTACCGCGCCTTCGGCTTCGCCGCGACCTTCTACCTAAATCTCGGCCTGCTCGGCGCGGCGCTCTGGCTGGCGCTGCGCTGATCGAGCCCCAAATGGAGTAGGGGCCGGCCTTCCGAAGAAAGCCGGCCCCTCCCTCGTTACGCGACTCGAGGGGCCGGCCGGAGCCGACGGATAGGCTTATTGACTGATTCGGTTGAGGAATTCCTGAATGCGCTTGTCAGCCGCGATTAAGCTCCGCGGCGCCGGCCAGGCGCACGGACCGTTCGAACGGCGCCGCCGCGCCGGCGCTAGCGGCTCTTATTGCCGTCGGCGTCCTTGGTCTTCACCTCGACGTCCGGGAGGGTGATGTTGACGTCGGGGACGTTGATCTTGACGTCCGGGATCTCGATCTTGGGGGTGTCGACATTGACGTTGACCCCGACCTGGTCCGCGGCGCGGTTCAGACTGCCGCCGAACAGGAAGTAGAGGAGGACGAGCAGGGCGACGATCAGCACCGCCGCGATCAGCATGCCGCCGCCGCGGCCGCCGCTGTCGGTATGGACGATGGTCGTCCGCTCGGTCTCCCGGATCGGTTCCCGTTCCCCGAGGGGATCGCGGTCATGATCGCCCATCTCGTCTCTCCTGTCGTGGCCGTGCCGCCGCGTCGGCGGCGGGGGATCAGTTGGTCTTCGCCGGAGCCGAGACGTCGACCTTGACGTCGGTCTTGCTGTTGCCCATCAGCTTGCCGCCGAACATATAGACGAGAAGCGCCAGGACCGCGATCAGGAGGACCACCGCCAGGATGGTGCCGCCGCCGCCGCCGCCGCCGGTCTCGATCACCGTGGTCTCTTTTTCGTCGCTCATCGCCCGTCTCCATTTTGTTTCGGGGCCTCAACGCCGCGCCGGTGGGAGGGTTCCTCCCGGCCCGGCGGCCATAGCGGCGCGGCCGGCGGATCGCGCCGATCAAGGCTTGCCAGACGTCGGAAGGGGCGGGCAAAGCCTTGCCATGCTCGTCACCGAGATGATCCGCCGCGGCGCGCTCCACCATAAGGACCGCACCGCTCTGCGGTTCGGCGACCGGAGCCTGACCTTCGCCGAGGTGGACGCGCTCTCCAACCGGATCGCCAACGCGCTGATCAACAGGCTCGGCCTCGAGCCGCTCAGCCGCGTCGCCATCCTCCTCGACAATGGCCTCCACACCATCCCGATCGACTTCGCCTGCGTGAAGGCGCGGCTGACGCGGGTGCCGCTCAACAGCCGGCTGTCGCGCGCCGAGCAGCAGCGGATGATCGCCGGCGCGGGCGCGGCCGTCCTCATTCACGGCGCCAACCATGTCGAGCGCGCGCTCGACCTTGCCGAGAGCCTGCCGGGGCTGCGCTGCCTCGGCATCGGCGCGGGCGAGGATCTGCTGGCGCTCGCCCACGACGCCGGGGACGCGCCGCCGGGCCGCCTCGCCGAGCCCGACGACGACATCCTCGCCCTCTACACTTCCGGCACGACCGGGACCCTGAAGGCGGTCCGCCACAGCCAGGCGACCTACGCGGCAGTGGTCCTGAACGTCCTCGCCAACCTCGTCGACCCCAAGCCGGGCGAGATGATCCTCCACGCCGGCTCGATGATCCACGCCAGCGGCACCTTCATAGTCCCTTATTGGCTGCGCGGCGGCGTCGCCGGCATCCTGCCCGGCTTCGATCCGGCTTCCTACCTCGCCGCGATCCAGCGCTGGCGGCCGGTCGCCCTCGTCCTCGTCCCGACGATGATCCAGATGCTGGTCGAGCAGCCGCGCATCGACGAGGTCGACATGGGATCGGTCGCCACCATCCTCTACGGCGCCTCGCCGATGCCGCGCCCGCTGATCGAGCGGGTGCTCGCGCTCTGGGGCCCGCGCTTCGTCCAGTTCTACGGCCAGACCGAGGCGCCGCTCGCCATCGCCTGCCTCGGCAGGGACGAACACAGCCTCGATCATCCCCAGCGCCTCGTCTCCTGCGGGCGCCCCAGCCTCGAATGCGAGGTCCGCCTGGTCGACGAGGAGGGCCGCGACGCGGCGCGGGGCGAGCCGGGCGAGATCGTGGTGCGCGCGCCGTTCGTCATGAAGGGCTATTGGGATGAAGCGCTCGACGCCGCCGCCTTCCTGCCCGGCGGCTGGCTGCGGACCCGCGACGTCGGCCGCTTCGACGAGGACGGCTATCTCTACCTGGTCGACCGTACCTCGGACATGATCGTGACCGGCGGCTACAACGTCTATCCGCGCGAGGTCGAGGACGTTTTGTGCAGCCATCCCGCGGTGATCGAAGCGGCGGTGATCGGCATACCCGACGAAAAATGGGGCGAGGCGGTGACCGCTTTCGTCGTGCTGCGCGGCGAAGCGGCGGACGAGGCGGCATTGCTCGCTCATGCCCGCGCGCGGCTCGCCGGCTACAAGGTGCCCAAGTCGGTCCGGGCGGTCGCCGAGATCCCGAAGAGCGCGGTCGGCAAGCCGCTGCGCCGGGCGCTTCGCGATCCGTTCTGGGAGGGAAAGGAGCGGCGGATATGAAGCTGGAGATCAGCAGGGACGGCCCGGTCACCATCGTCACCATCAATCGTCCCGAGCGGCGCAACGCCGTCGACCCGGAAACGGCGCTGGCGCTGCGGGCGGCGTTCAAGGCGTTCGATGCGGACGAGGAGGCGGCGGTCGCGATCCTTACCGGCGCGGGGGGCTGTTTCTGCGCCGGCTGGGACCTCAAGTCGTTCGCCGGGGAAGGCGCTTCCTACGATCCGCAGGGCGAGGGGCCGCTCGGCCCGACCCGGGCCTTGCTGTCGAAGCCGGTGATCGCCGCAGTCGAGGGTCATGCCGTCGCCGGCGGGCTCGAGCTCGCCTTGTGGTGCGACCTCAGGGTCGCGTCGGCGACCGCGGTGTTCGGCGTGTTCTGCCGCCGCTGGGGCGTGCCTTTGGTCGACGGCGGCACGGTGCGGCTGCCGCGCCTGATCGGCCACAGCCGCGCGCTCGACATGATCCTGACCGGACGCGCCGTCGGCGCCGAGGAAGCGTTCGCCTGGGGCCTCGCCAACCGCCTGGTGCCCGCCGGCGATGCGCTGGCGGCGGCGCGAAGCCTCGCCGCCGAGATCGCCCGCTTCCCCGCGCTCTGCATGCGGACCGACCGCGCCTCCTCCTACCGCCAGTGGGACCTCGCGCTCGAGGACGCACTCAGGGCGGAGGCGATCGCCGGCGAGGCCCCGCTGAGCGAAGGCGCCCGCGCCGGCGCCGCGCGCTTCGCCGCCGGCCTCGGCCGCTCGGGACGCTTCGACGAGATCTGAGCCTCGCACCCGCCGGTCAGCGGCTGGCGGTGACGGCCGGGTCCGCCGGCGCCTCGCGCGGCTTCCGCCCCGGCCAGGGCCCGGTGCGGATGAACTCGGCGATCGGAGCGGCGGCAGGGACCGCCATGGCCGAGGTCACCCGATATTTGACCATCCAGTCGCCGCGTACGTAGCAATAGAGGTCGACTTCCGAGCGCACCTCCTGCTCCGCGCCGTTGAACCGCATCCGGAAGGCATAGACCGACCGGCGGCTGAGCGCCGGGGCGACGCCGGCGGCGGGCGTGGCGCCGCCCACCTCCGTCGCCCGCGCGCCGGCATGCTGGCCGGCGATCACCTCCCGCGCCCCCTCGAACATCGCGCCGCACAGCGACGCCTTGGCGGCGGCTCTCTCCCCCGGCGACCCCGCCGAGGGCGGCGCCGGCGCCGGGAAGACGTAGACGGTGAGCACCAGCCGCCCTTCGGGCCGCATCAGATTGTAGGTGGCGCTGACGTCGTCGCCCGCCTCGTCATATTGGTAGAGGTCGCTTCGGCGGAAGTCGCCGACCCGTTCCGCGAAGACGGCCTCGGTCGCACGGTGGACATAGGCGCCCGACTGCTCGATCGCCCGCTGGGCGTCGACCGGCGCGGCCGGCGAAAGCAGCAAAGCGGCGGCGGCAAGGCACCATCGGCTCACGGGCGGTCTCCTTCCAACTTCAGGCCAGTCTGCCCGGTTCGCTTGATTTGGCAAGGTCCGCCGAACGTCAGTCGCGGCTCAAGGCCAGCCGTGCGCCGAACAGGAGGAAGATCCCGCCGGTCAGCCGGTCGAGGGTGCGGATCACTCTCGGCTTGCGCAATGCGGCCGCGATCGGCTGGGTCGCCGCGATCAGCAGCAGGAACCAGAGGAGGCCGAGCAATGCATGGATCGACGCGAGCCCGAGGGTGGTGAGCGGCACGTTCGCTCCCGCCGGCACGAACTGGGGCAGGAAGGAGACGTAGAAGGCGCCGACCTTGGGGTTGAGCACGTTGGTCAGCAGGCCGCGCCGGAACCAGGCGAGGCTGGTCGCGGCGCCCGCCTGCCGGCCGCCGGCTCCGAAATCGTCGCGCTTCGTCGCGATGAGCTGGACGCCGAGCCAGAAGAGATACGCCGCTCCGACCCATTTGAGCAGCGTGTAGGCAAGCTCCGAGGCCTGCAGCAGGACGCCGAGCCCCAAAGCCACCACCAGGCCCCAGACGAGACAGCCCAGGCAGATGCCGAGCCCGGCGAGCAAGGCCCGCCTGCCGCCTTCCGCCGCCGCGGTGCGCAGAACAAGCGCGGTGTCCAGCCCCGGCGTGACCGTCAGCAAAGCCGCGGCGAGGGTGAAGGCGATCAGCGACTGTTCGAGCGGCGACATGGCAACATACTAGCCGCTGCCGTTCCCCGGCGAAAGCCGGGGTCCAGCGGCACAGATGAAAAGCCCGCACCGTCATTGCGAGCGGAGCGAAGCAATCCAGTGCGGCGTGCTAATCGGAGGGCGGAGCTGGATTGCCGCGCCGCTTTGCTCCTCGCAATGACGCAGGGACAAGGGGACAGTTACTTTGCGCGCGGTGGTGCGTCCCTTTGCCCCCCGGCGGGTGAAAGTAACTGTCCCTTGCTCACTCCGGCAGGAAGTCGGGCACCGACAAATAGCGTTCGCCCGTATCGTAGTTGAAGCCGAGCACGCGCACGCCCTCGGGCAGCTCCTTCAATTTCTGCGCGATGGCGGCAAGCGTCGCGCCCGAGCTGATGCCGACGAGGACGCCTTCCTCGCGCGCCGCGCGCCGCGCCATCTCCTTGGCGTCGGCGGGGTCGACCTGGATGATCCCGTCGAGCAGGCTCGTGTCCATGATCGCCGGCACGAAGCCGGCGCCGATGCCCTGGATGGGATGCGGTCCCGGCTGGCCGCCGGAGAGGACCGGCGACAGGGCCGGCTCGACCGCGAACACCTTGAGGCCCGGCCATTCCTTCTTCAGCACCTGGGCGCAGGCGGTGATGTGGCCGCCGGTGCCGACGCCGGTGATCAGCACGTCGATCGGCGAATCGCGGAAGTCGGCCAATATCTCCTGCGCGGTGGTGCGGACGTGGACCTCGACGTTGGCCGGGTTCTCGAACTGCTGCGGCATCCAGCTGCCAGGCGTTGAGGCGATCAGCTCCTCGGCGCGGGCAATCGCGCCCTTCATGCCTTTCTCCTTGGGCGTCAGATCGAAGGTCGCGCCGTAAGCCAGCATCAGCCGCCGCCGCTCGAGGCTCATGCTCTCGGGCATGACCAGGATCAGGGGATAGCCCTTGACCGCGGCGACCATGGCGAGGCCGATGCCGGTATTGCCCGACGTCGGCTCGATGATGGTGCCGCCGGGCGCGAGCGCGCCGGATCGTTCCGCATCCTCGATCATCGACAAGGCGATGCGGTCCTTGATCGACGCGCCGGGATTGGCGCGCTCCGACTTGATCCACACCTCGGCGTCTCCGAACAGCCGGTTGACGCGGATGTGCGGCGTGTTGCCGATCGTCTCGAGGATGCTGCCCGCTCTCATGTCATCGACTCCCTTGGCCTGATCTCGTCCCCCACATTGGGTGGATCGAAGCTTCGCGCAAGGCGCAGCTCGGGAAACCATTTCGCCCACAGCAAGGTCACGCCGATCGCGCCGGCGCCGCCGGCGACGACCGCAATCACCGGGCCGATCAGGGCGGCGAGGAAGCCGGACTCGGCCTCGCCCAGCTCGTTGGACGCCGAAATGAACAGCGAGGAGACCGCGCCGACCCGCCCCCGCATCGCGTCCGGCGTGTAGAGCTGCATCAAGGATTGCCGGACATAGACCGAGAACATGTCGGCGGCGCCGAGCAGGCCGAGGCAGAAGAGGGAGAGCGGCATCGCATAGGAGGCGGTGATGTAGACGGCGAGGCCGAAGACGATCGTCGCCGCGCCGAACACGCCGACCGCGGCGAACATCTTGATGCCGACATTGTGCTTCAGCGGACGCCAGGAGAAATACAAAGCGGTGAGCGTCGCGCCGACCGCCGGGGCGGCGCGCAAATGGCCGAGGCCCGTCGGGCCGGCATGGAGGATGTCGCGCGCGAACACCGGCAGCATCGCGGTGGCCCCGCCCAGCAGCACCGCGAACAGGTCGAGCGAGATCGCGCCGAGCACGATGCGGTTGCGGCGGACATAATGGAGCCCGTCGATCATCTGCCGCCACGGATTGCCCGAGCCCGCCATGGCGGTGCGCGCGATCGGCCGGATCATGAACATGCAGGCGAGCGACAAAGCGAACAGGCCCGCGCTCGCCGCATAGGGCAGATGCGGCGCCCAGGCGTAGAGATAGCCGCCGATCGCCGGGCCCGCGATCGCGCCGGACTGCCAGGCGATCGAGCTCATCGCGATCGCCCTCGGCAGGATCTCGCGCGGCACCAGATTGGGGGCGAGCGCGCTCAGCGCCGGCATGGCGAAGGCGCGGGCGACGCCAAGCAGGCCGGCGACGGCGAACAGGATCGGGAGGGTGGTTGCGCCGGCATAAGCGAACCAGCCCAAAGTCGCCGCGCAGAACAGCTCCAGCGCGATCGACGCGCGGGCGATGAAGCGCCGGTCCAGCCGGTCGGCGGTCCAGCCGGTGACCAGGGTGAGCGCGAACAAAGGCACGAACTGGACGACGCCGATGAAGCCGAGCTGGAGCGCCGCGTGCTGCGTGTCCATGGTGCGGCGGGCGATGTCGTAGACCTGCCAGCCGATGACGATGACCATCGACATCTGGGCGATGGTCGAGGCCAGGCGCGTCGTCCAGTAGAAGCGGAAGTCGCGGATCGACAGCGGATGGGCGGGACCGGCCATGGCGGGCGCTTAAGCGGCGGCGGGAGGCGCCGCAACCGATCTCGTCTTTGCGGTCCCGGAACGTTAGGTGCTGCCCCCACGTTCGAGTCGCCCGGAAAGGAATAACCGAATGACCGCCAAGCCCCTCCTCGCCGCCGTGTCCGCTCTCGCTTTGCTGGCCGGCGGCTGCGCCTCGACGCCGACCCCCACCCAAAGTGCCACCGCCGACTTGAACCAGCAGCGATGGGCGTCTTTCTCGGCGCAGTTCATCGAAGGCTATTTCCGCCTCAATCCGGCTTTCGCGGTCAGCCAGGGGCGGCACGAATATGACGGCCGGCTGCCCGACTGGAGCGCGACCGGGCTCGCCAACCAGGCCGCCTTCCTGCGCTCGTCGATCGCCGCGGCGCAGGGCTTCGACGCCAGGCTGCTCGGCCCAGAGGCGAGGTTCGAGCGGGACTATCTGATCGCGCGGGCGCGGGCCGACCTGTTCTGGCTCGAAAGCGCCGACCAGCCGCACCGCAATCCCGCTTTCTACATGAACAACGGGCTCGACCCGTCGGTCTATGTGACCCGGCCCTATGCGCCGCCCGAAGCGCGGCTCAAGTCCTTCATCGCTTATTTGAAGGCCGTTCCGGAAGCGGCGGCGCGAATCCGCGCCAACCTGCGCGCGCCCTTGCCGCTCAGCTTCGTCAATTACGGCAAGGCCGGCTTCGGCGGCTTCGCCGAATATTATCCGACCGACGGCAAGGCCGCCTTCGCCGGGGTGCGCAATCCCGCGCTGCAGGCCGAGCTCGATCGCGCCGTGCGCGACGCGGCGCGGGCGATGAAGGGGCTGGCCGACTGGCTCGAATCGCAGCGGCCGAACGCCAACCAGGACTTCGCTTTGGGCGCGGACAAGTTCGCCCAGATGCTGCGCGACACCGAGATGGTCGACTTGCCGCTGGCCGAGCTGGAGGCGATCGGCCGCGCCGATTTGAAGCGCAACCAGGACTCGCTGCGCGCCGCCTGCGCCCAATATGCGCCCGGCGCGGCCATCCAGGCCTGCATGGACAAGATGGGCGCGAACAAGCCCGCGGGCGGCCCCGTCCAGGCCGCGCGGGCGCAGCTTGCCGGCCTCAAGGCCTTCATCCAGGAGAAGGACCTGGTCACCATCCCCGGCCCGGAGGAAGCCAAGGTCGAGGAGGCGCCGCCCTACAACCGCCAGAACTTCGCCTATATCGACATTCCCGGGCCTTATGAGCACGGCCTGCCCTCGGTTTATTACATCGCGCCGCCCGACCCGAGCTGGCCGCCCGAAGTGCAGGCCGGCTTCGTCCCCGGCGTGGCGGACCTTTTGTTCACCTCGGTCCACGAGGTGTGGCCCGGCCACTTCCTCAACTTCCTCCACGCCAATAGGAGCAGCTTCGCCTTCGGCAAGGTGTTCGTCGGCTATGCCTATGCGGAAGGCTGGGCCCATTATGGCGAGGAGCTGATGTGGGAGGCGGGCCTCGGCAACGGCGACCCGGAGATCCATGTCGGCCAGCTCTCCAACGCGCTGCTGCGCGACTGCCGCTTCCTCTCCGCGATCGGCATGCACTCGGGGAGGATGACGATGGAGCAGTCCCGCCAGATGTTCCTGACGGAATGCTACCAGGACGAAGGCAATGCGAGGCAGCAATCCGCCCGCGGCACCTACGACCCCGCTTATCTCAACTACACGCTGGGCAAGCTGATGATCCGCCGCCTGCGCGACGACTGGACGGCGAGCCGCGGCGGCCGCGCCGCCTGGAAGGAATTCCACGACAAGTTCCTCAGCTACGGCGGCCCGCCGATCCCGCTGGTGCGTCAGCAAATGATGGGCGGCGAGGCGAAGGCCGTGTTCTGACGCCAGTTCCCGGCGAAGGCCGGGGCCCAGAAGGGCGGTTCGACTGGACCCCGGCCTTCGCCAGGGAACGGGGTCGCCCGGATCAAGCTCGATCGGGACGGCGGGCCTTGGTTCGTCATGCCGGACTTGATCCGGTATCCCCCTTGCTTTCAGCCAGCATCGAGAGAGATGGACACCGGATCAAGCCCGGGGTGACGATCTGCTTAGGCCAAGCGTACTCGGAAACCATTTGGTATTCGGCCAAACGCTCAGCCCGTCATTGCGAGCGCAGCGAAGCAATCCAGCACTGAATCTGGATTGCTTCGTCACTTCGTTCCTCGCAATGACGAGGAATGGCGATCAAGCTTCACGACAGCTTTGCGGTGCACCCGGGCGCGTGGTTGCGAATGGAAATCGTCGAGCCCGCGGGCCTCAGCGTCACCGCGCTGGCCGGGCGGCTCCATGTCACCCGTCAGGCAGCCAGCAACCTGCTCAACGGCAATGCCGGCCCCTCCGCCGAAATGGCGATCCGCTTCGAAAAGGCGTTCGGCCTCAAGGCCGACACGCTGATGCGGATGCAGTCAGCCTATGCGCTCGCCGAGGCGCGGGCGAGGGAGGATGAGATTGAGGTGGAGGCGGCCTGATGCCGGCTATCGGCGGAATTTATCCACATCTAAGTGTTGCTTCGTGATCACTGGCCGGTGACTTGCGGCTGATTCTGAGGCATGCTTCAGCTATCGATTTTGGCTTGAAAGGAGCGCAACGGTGTTCTTTGAAACGCTCGATGGCGATCTAATTCCTGTAAAACGAATCCAAAGAATTCGCGAAGCCAGATCGGAAGGTCGCCTTTTGAGATGGACCGTTGAGCTCACTGGCGATGAGGAAGCGCTTATCGGCCTGTCGACCAAAACGGATTTGGACAATGTTCCCATAGCTTCCTTTGCGGCTGCTCCTGGTACAAGCGTCCTTCGGGTCGATGCGGGACAGATATACTCTTATCCGGTCATTGGTTGGGTGGTACCTCGATCTGGCAATCCGCTGCCTGTCACACCGGACGGTATCAATGACGGGGGTGAGGGAGATGAATACCTGCCCACTCTCTTCCCGGACGGCATCGTCTACAGGCCGGAGGACGCTCCACATACCATTGAGGAATTTAAGCGGCTCCATAACGTTTTTGAGGCTGTGATTACGCTTGATCCAGAAACGGTTCCAGGCTTAGCTGAAGAATTGGAGGCCGCCCAGGAAGCCTAAGGAAAGTTTCGGCCGGTAGTCTGGCTGCGTGGATCAAGCCAAATCCACGAAGCTGTCCAGCACCCGCTTCCTTCCCGCATGCTCGAAGTCGATTTCGAGCTTGTTGCCTTCGATCGCCACCACCGCGCCGTAGCCGAACTTGGCGTGGAAGACGCGCTGGCCCACCGAAATGTCGCCGCGGCCGGGGTTGCCGAGGCTGATCGCGCTGGCCTTGACCTCGATGATGCGGGGCGGGTTGCGCTCGAAGCCGCCGGTCACCGCGCGGCGCCAGCCGGGGCCGCGGCCGGCGGAGCGGGCGACGTCGGCGAACGGGTCGGCGCGCTCGGACCAGTTCGCCCGCCACAAGCTCTCGCCGCCCGCCATGCTGGTCTCGTGGGCGATGTGCGCCTCGGGCAGCTCGGCGACGAAGCGCGACGGGATGGACGAGGTCCACTGGCCGTAAATGCGGCGGTTGGCGGCGTGGAATATGAAGCATTTGCGCCGCGCTCTTGTGATCGCGACATAAGCAAGCCGGCGCTCCTCCTCGAGCGCCGCATTGCCGCCCTCGTCGAGCGAGCGCTGCGACGGGAACACGCCTTCCTCCCAGCCGGCGAGGAACAAAGTGTCGAACTCGAGCCCCTTGGCGGCGTGGATGGTCATGATCGTGACCTTCTCCACGTCGCGTTCGGCGTCATTGTCCATCACCAGCGAGACATGTTCGAGGAAGGCGCCAAGCGTCTCATATTCCTCCATCGCGCGGGTCAGCTCGGTCAGATTCTCGAGCCGGCCGGCGCTTTCCGCGGAACGGTCGGCCTGGAGCATCGCGGCATAGCCCGATTCGTCGAGCAGCAGGCGGGCCAGCTCGGGATGGGGCAATTCGTCGAGCCGGGCGCGCCAGCGGGCGAAGTCGCCGACCAGGTTGCCGAGCGCGCGGCGGGCCTGGGGAGTCAGCTCGTCGCTGTCGAGGATCTGCGCCGCCGCAATCGTCAGCGGCACGCCGGAGGCGCGGGCGAGCGAATGGATCTTCGCCACCGCCTTGTCGCCGAGGCCGCGCTTGGGAGTGTTGACGATCCGCTCGAAGGCGAGGTCGTCGGCCGGCTGGGCGATGACGCGCAGGTAAGCGAGCGCGTCCCTGATCTCCTGCCGCTCGTAGAAGCGGAAGCCGCCGACGATCCGGTACGGAAGGCCGATGGCGATGAACCGGTCCTCGAACTCGCGGGTCTGGAACTGGGCGCGGACCAGGATGGCCGTGTCGTCTATGCGCCCGCCGCCGCGCTGGATGCTCTCGATCTCCTCGCCGATCCGCCGCGCCTCCTCGGGCCCGTCCCAGACGCCGACGACGGCAACCTTCTCGCCCTCGGCCTCCTCGGTCCACAAGGTTTTGCCGAGCCGCCCGCCATTATGCGCGATCAGCCCCGAGGCGGCGGCGAGGATGTGCGGCGTCGAGCGGTAATTCTGCTCGAGCCGGATGATCGTCGCGCCCGGGAAATCCTGCTCGAAGCGCAGGATGTTGGCGACCTCCGCGCCGCGCCACGAATAGATCGACTGGTCGTCGTCGCCGACGCAGCACAGGTTGCGCCGCTCCTGCGCGAGCAGCCTCAGCCAGAGATACTGCGCCTGGTTGGTGTCCTGATATTCGTCGACGAGGATGTAGCGGAAGCGCTGCTGGTAATGCTCCAAAACGTCGCGACGGGTGCGCAGGATGACCAGCATGTGGAGCAGAAGGTCGCCGAAGTCGCAGGCGTTCACCGCCTTCAGCCGCTGCTGGTAGCGGGCATAGAGCTCGGCGCCCTTGCCGTTGGCATAAGCTTCGCTCTCGCCGGCATCGACCTGCGCCGGGGTCCAGCCGCGATTCTTCCAGCGGTCGATCAGCCCGCCCAGCAGCCGCGCCGGCCAGCGTTTCTCGTCTATGTCGGCGGCGAGGATCAGCTGCTTCATGAGCCGCAGCTGGTCGTCCGTGTCGAGGATGGTGAAATTGCTCTTGAGGCCGGCGAGCTCGGCGTGGCGTCTGAGCATCTTGGCGCCGATCGCGTGGAAGGTGCCGAGCCAGGGCATGCCTTCCACCGCCTCGCCGACGATCCGGCCGACGCGCTCCTTCATCTCGCGCGCCGCTTTGTTGGTGAAGGTCACCGCCAATATCTCCGACGGCCAGGCCCGCCGCGTCGCCACCAGGTGCGCCAGCCGCGCGGTCAGCGCCGCCGTCTTGCCGGTGCCCGCGCCGGCGAGCACCAGCACCGGCCCTTCCGTCGTCAGCACCGCCTCGCGCTGCGGCGGATTGAGCGCGCTCAAGTAAGCGGGTTCGGGGGCGGCGGAAACGGCTTGGGTCACTGCTGAACGATTAGGGAACGGGGCGTCCGGCGGCAAGCGCGGGCGCGCAATTCATCCCGCCGGCTTGCGGCACCAGAATTTGTACATGCCGCGGAACAGCAGGGGCTCCTTCATTTCGAGCGCGGCCCAGGCCTTGACGTCGCGGAAGGCGGGATCGTCCGGATGCTCGCGGCGGTAGCGGGCGCGGTGGAACGGCGTCGGCAGGTCGAAGGCGAGCAGCTCCAGCCCCAGCCGATCGAGTGCGCGCACGATGCGCGGCACGTCGAACGGGTCCTCGTGGCGGTGGAGCAGCAAATCGTGGATGCCGCCCAACGTGTAGAAATCCTGCGATCCGGCGAGCAGGTGCGCGGCCTTGCCGATCAGTCGCCTGCGCACGTCGCGCAGCAGATCGTCGTCGATCGGCCGGCCCAGAAGGTCGGCGATATAGGTCCGCGCGGCCTGCACCCGCAAACGTGCGATCCTGCTATAGACCATCACCCGCATCGCCCCGCCAGGTTTCAGCGCGCCGGCGAGCGCTGCCCAGCCCGCCTCCGGATCGGGAAGGTGGTGGAGCACCCCGCTGCAGGTGATGAAGTCGAAGGCCGTGCCGAGCTCCGCGGCGCGGTGGAGGTCGAGGAGGCGGAAGTCGACGCCGGCGATTCCAGCCGCGGCGCAGCGCTCGGCGGCGTAAGCAAGCGAGGCGGTGCTGATGTCGATCGCAATCGTCCTCGCGTCGGGAAAGCCGAGTGCGATGAGCGCCGCCTCGCGGCCGGTGCCGCAGCCGGCGACCAATATCTCGGCCGCGACCGGCAGCCCCGACGGCCGGCCCCCATCCACCTCCTCGACCGCCGCCGGCACCGTCTTCGGGCGGGGCGTCGTCACCCGCGACCAGGACGGATAAGGCCAGCGCCGATACTGATCCGCGACTCCGCGGGTCACCGGGTCGGCAAAGGCGGCGCGGTCGGCGCCGGTACGCGGCGGCAAATAAGCAGCGGCGATCGGCGCGTCGGCAGCGGCGTCGAGGCGGGCCCTTTCCTCGGCGTCGAACGGCCAGGCGCCGCCATTGTGCGCGGCCTGCGCCGCCAGCGCCGCGACGAGGCGCGGAAATTGCGGCCAGCGGCCCGAAAGGAGCAGCCAGCGGCGAAGCCGGGTCAGCGCGGCCTCGGCGGCGAGCAATGTGACATAGGTTTCCGCGAGGAGGCGCCGCGCGAAATCGTCGGCCTCGATCCAGTCCGCCAGCGCAGCGGGGTCGTCCGCCAGGGTGGAAAAGGGTTGTCCGGCCGCGAGCAGGAGCCAGGCCGCAGGCGCGATGGATACCGGATCCACGGCGGCATCGGCGAGCAGGCGGGCGATGTCTTCGCGCCGTTCGGGTGCTGCTGCGCCAGGGTTGCGGCGGAGTAGGCTTGCGAGGAGCCGCTTCGCGTCCTGCTCGCCGGGCGCGAGGTCGAACGCGCGCCATGCCTCCGCCAGCGCATCGGCCGGCCGGCCGGCTTCGTCGTGCGCGCGCGCGGAGTCCAGCAACCGAACCAGCCTCGCAGCGGGGCCTGGGGACGGGGCCTTCGTCACCGCCTGGATCGCTAAGCCCGGGGAGAGGAGCCGGCAAGCCTGCGCAACAGCAGGATATGCGCCTTGCCGAAGCGCCGCTCGGTTGCAAGCGCGAAACCGGCGGGGACGGGCGGGGGCTCGTCGCCCGCCTTGATCTCGACGCTGACCCAGCCGCCCGGCGCGACCCAGGCGGGGTTGCAGACCCGCGCCAGCGCCATGGAAGCGAGGCCGGTGGCGTAGGGCGCGTCGAGGAAGAGGAGGTCGAACGGCTCGCGCGGGGGAGGGGCGTGCTCTACCCCCTGAACGCGGACGTCGGCGCTGGCGGCGGCGCCGAACCGCTCCAGGTTGCGCGCGATCGCCGCCGCCGCGCCCGGGTCATTGTCGATGAAGGTGCAGTGCCTCGCGCCGCGCGACAGGGCTTCGAGGCCGAGCGATCCCGTGCCCGCGAACAGGTCGGCGACGCGCAGCCCCTCGAAGCTTCCCAATCGGCTCGCCAGCATCGAGAACAGGCCTTCGCGGGCGCGGTCGCTGGTCGGGCGGGTGCCGCGCCCCTCCGGCGCGACCAATGGCCGCCCCCGCCATTCGCCGGCGATGATCCTCATCTGGATCCTCCCCGGAACGGGGAGGGGGACCGCGACGCGGAGCGTCGTGGTGGAGGGGGCCCGCCGCCGCGCTCGGGGCCCCCTCCACCATGCTTCGCATGTGTTGTAGCGAGATCGCGTCCCCCGGACGCGATCTTGGATGGCCGGGGGCCATCCAAAGCTCCAACACCCTCCCCGTGCCGGGGAGGATTTGAGGTCAGCCCTTTCCGGAACGCGGCGAGATCGTGCGGCCTGATCTCGTCGACCGCGCCGGCGGGCAGATCGGCGAGCGCGAACGGCCCGTAGGCGGTGCGGATCAGGCGCGACACCTTGAGGCCGAGATGCTCGAGCACACGGCGCACCTCGCGGTTCTTGCCTTCCTTCAGGCGCATCTCGACCCAGGCGTTGCGGCCCGTCCGCCGCTCCAGATTGGCGTCGATCGCGCCGTAGCGCACGCCCTCGATCTCCACCCCGTGGATCAGCCCTTCCAGCCGGTCCTGGCTGACCGCGCCGAACACCCGCGCCCGGTAGACGCGCTCGACGCCGGAGGCGGGGAGCTCGAGCTGGCGCTTCAGTCCGCCGTCGGTGGTGAGCAGCAGCAGGCCTTCGGTGTTGAGGTCGAGCCGCCCGACCGGCATCAGCCGCGGCAGGCCGGCGGGCAGGCGGTCGTAGATTGTCGGCCGGCCCTTGGGGTCGCGCTCGGCGGTGAGCAGGCCCGCCGGCTTGTGGTAGCGGAACAATCGCGCCGGCGCCGGCGCCTTCACCGGCCTGCCGTCGACGGTGACTCCGTGGAGCGACGCGAGCAGGGTCGCCGGCTTCTCGACCGGCTTGCCGTCTATCGCGATCCGCCTTTCCTCGATCATCCGCTCGACCTCGCGGCGCGAGGCGATCCCCGCCCGCGCCAGCAGCTTGGCGATCCGTTGCGGCTCGTGGGCGGGGCGGGGCGGGGGCAATTCATTCTCCGAATGGCTGGACGTCGGGACGGCCGGAACGCGCTCGGGCGATCGATCGGCTTCGGCACCGTTATGCGCGTCGCTCGTTACGCCCGCACACCGATCACCGGAGGCGCTACCTACAATGTTGTTCGGCAAACGCGAAAGGGCAATCAGCCGCATCCTCATCGTCGAGGACGAGCCTCTGGTCGCCTTCGACACCGAATATCTGCTTGGCGAATCGGGCTATGAGGTGGTGGCGACGGTCGACACGCTCGCCGAGGCCGTGCGCGTGATCGGCGAGGAGGAGATCGACCTCGTCTTGAGCGACATCAGCCTGCGCGGCGACGGCGACGGCATGGACGTCGCCCGCGCCGCCGCGGCCAGGAACATCCCGGTGCTGTTCGTCACCGCCAGCTCGCCCGTGGAGGCGCACAGCCTCGCTTTGGGCTGCCTCGCCAAGCCCTATACCGACAGGATGCTGAAGAACGCGCTGGAAGCGGTCGACAGGAAGCTGCGCGGCGAACCGCTCAAGCGCCCGCCGGCCGGGCTGAGCTTCTACGAGGGGGTATAGGGACAGTTACTTTCACGCGCGGCGCCGCCGGTTCTCGGTGGGCGCCTAAAAGTAACTGTCCCCATTCAGCGGCCGAAAGGGGACAGTCACTTTTCCGGTCATCCGCGCGGTTTTTCCACGGTCACGGAGAAAAGTGACTGTCCCCCAGCGCGCGCTCGACCTGCTGGTGGAAATGGTGGATGCCCGTCTCCAGCGTGCCGAGGGTCAGCCGCTCGACGACGCCCGTCGCCAGCCCCTCCTGGCCGAGCGCGGCGGCGCGATAATCCTCGCCGGCGAAGGTGCCGCCGTCGAGCAGGGTCCAGCTCTTCTCCCAATGCGCCTCTTCCTCGGCCGTCGCCGGCGGCTCGGGGATCAGCATGAAATCCTCGACCAAGGTCCGCCCCGCGGCCTGCGGCATCAGCACCATCAGGTTCACATAGTCCGGGCTCATGATGATGATCGTCGCCGGGAAGAGCTGGTAGGCGAAGGTGATCGCGCTCCGCAGCGCCGCCCAGTCATGATGGTCGATCCGGGCGAGATGGTCGGTGCGGCCGACCGCCGAGCGCTGGTGGATGCCGATCCGGTCGGCGGCGGTGACGCCGTCGGCGAAGAACTTGCCGATGCTCGAGGCGTGCAGCCGCTGGACGTGGTAGCTTTCCAGGAAGGCGTCCATGACCAGCTTCCAGTTGGCGGCGACGTCGTGGACATGGCGGCGGTAGAGATGGTGGCCGGCGAGCCCGAAGGCGTCGAATTCCGGCGCCAGCGCCTCGGCGTCGGTGAAATCGGCTTCCTCGCGGGCGAACCAGATCAGGCCGCCGGACTCGCGGCTGGGCAATTCGGCGAGATGGTAGCCGGCCTTGTCGAGGCCGGGGAAGGTGTCGGGCCTCGGCATGCCGGTAAGCGCGCCGTCGAGCGAATAAGCCCAGGCGTGATAGGGGCAGACGAGGCGCGGCGCGCACACCGCCTCCGCTCCTTCCACCAGCCGGGTGCCGCGGTGCCGGCAGACGTTGTAGAGGACGTGCGCCTTGCCCTGCTTGTCGCGGCTGATCAGCAGCGGCACGCCGAAGCCGTCATGCGGCACCGCCATGTTGGCACGCGGCAGCAGCGCCGAGGGCGCGATCACCTGCGGCAGCCGCTTGAACAGCCGCGCGATCTCCGTGTCGAACCGCGCCGGATCGGTATAGACCGACGCCGGGACCGAGGTGATCCCATCGCCATGGCTGCTCTCGCCGCGCGCGACGATCTCGGCGAGCGCGAGCTGCCCTGCGGTCGGGCGCTGGCGGGTCTGGACGTCCATAAAGCGAGAGTGCGTCCGCGCGCGCGACAAGGCAAGCGCGATGTCGCGCGCAAAGTGACTAGCCCGCCATGGCGGACGCGTTACAAAGACGCCATGGAAGCCGACAGCCAGACCGCGCCGCGCGATTTGACCAGCCGCCTGATCGAGGGGTTTCGGCCCTATCTGGAGGTCGCGCCGATCGCGGCCTTCTTCCTCGGCGTCTCCTCGGGCTTCCCCTATGCGATGATCGGCGCGACGCTGACGACCCGCCTTGCCCAGGACGGGATCGACAAGAAGACCGTCACCGCCTTCACGCTCGCCTTTCTGGCGTATAACCTCAAATTCCTGTGGGCGTGGGTCGTCGACGGCGTCCGGCTGCCCATCCTCGGCCGGCTCGGCCAGCGCGTCTCGTGGCTGGTCTTCGCCGGCGTGCTGGTCATCGCGGCGGTGGCGAACCTGGCGCTGCAGGATCCGGCCGCCGATATCTACCGGACCGCCGTCGCGGCGATCCTCGTCGGCGTCGCAGGCGCGACGTTCGACATCGTCATCGACGCCTACCGCATCGAGCTGCTCGAGCCGCGGCAGCTGGGCGTCGGGTCGGGCATGTCGCAATATGGCTGGCGGATCGGGTCGGTGGCGGCCGGCGCGCTGGCTTTGGTCCTGGCCGCCCGCGTCGGCTGGGAGGCCGCCTATCTGGCCTGCGCCGCCTTCGCGCTGCCGGCGATGGCCACCGGCCTCATCGTCGGCGAGCCCAAGCGGCACCGCGAGCCGAAGCGGCGCAGAGGTCTCGGCGAGGTTTGGACCGCGGCGGCCGGGCCGTTCGTGGAATTCTTCATGCGCAAGGGCGCCTTGCTCGTCCTCCTCTTCATCCTGCTCCACAAGATCGGCGACACGCTCGGCCAGCTGGTGCTGCGGCTGCTGCTCGACGACATGGGCTACACCAACGACCAGATTGCGATCTACGACGTCGGCGTCGGCTTCTGGGCCTATCTGATCGGCATCTTCGTCGGCGGCGTGCTGTACGCGGCGCTCGGCATGAAGCGCTCGGTGCTGATCGCCCTCATCCTGATGGGCGTGTCGAACGCAAGCTTCGCCTTGCTTGCCGCCGCCGGCCAAACCAATCTGGGCCTCGCCGGGGCGATGGGGTTCGAGAATTTCGCCAGCGGCATCGGCGGCGTGGTCGTCGTCGCTTATTTCTCGGCGCTGACCGATTTGAGGTTCACCGCTTCGCAATATGCCTTGATCTCGGCGGCGGCGAGCGTGGTCGGGCGCCTGCTCACCGGCACGAGTGCGGGCGCGATGGTCGAATCGTTCGGCTATGTGAACTTCTACTGGCTCACCACCGCCGCAGCGGTTCCCGGCATCGTCCTGTTCTGGCTGATGATGCGCTACGGCCTGATCGACGCCTCGATCGGCAGCGCCGGCAAGGTGGGGGAGGGCGACGCCCGGCGGGAAGGCGAGCCGGAGGCCTGAGCGCGTCATGCCCTTCTTCATCCTCTCGATCCTGGTCCAGATCCTCTGCGCTGTGCATTGCGTGCGGGGCGGCCGCAACAGCCTGTGGCTGATGGTGATCATCTTCCTGAGCCTGCCCGGCTGCGCCGCTTACGCCTTCTTCGAGATCCTCCCCGAGCTTGCCGGCCGCCGGGAGGTGCGCGCGGTCAAGGCGGCGGCGGTGCGCAGGCTCGATCCGGAGCGGGACGTGCGCGCGGCGCGGGACGCGCTCGACGTCACCGACACCGCCGCCAACCGCACCGCGCTTGGCGACGCCCTCGCCGAGACCGGCGCCTGGGCCGACGCCGTCCCCCATTATCGCGAGGCGCTGGCGAAGACGCCCGGCGGCGACCGCACCGCGCGCCTCAAGCTCGCCCGCGCCCAGCTCGAATCGGGCGATGCCAAGGCGGCGCGCGACCTGCTCGAAAGCCTCCCCGAATCCGCCTCCGGCAGCGAGAACGACCGGACCGCCCTGCTGCTGGCCCGCAGCCTCGAGGCGTGCGGCGAGGCCGAGCGCGCGATCGCCTGCTATGCGGACCTGGGTAAGCGCCTTCCCGGCGGCGAGGCGCAGTGCCGGCAGGCGGCCCTGCTGATCGCGGCCGGCCGGAACGACGCGGCGATCGCCGTGCTGGCGGAGGTAGCCAAGCTGGCCAGGCGGCTCGGCCGGGTCGAGCGCGCCAAGGCCGCGGACATGTACGACTGGGCGGCGCGGACCCTGGCCGAGCTGCGCGCCGCTCAGTCCGGCCGCTGATCGTTCATGCGCAGCACCTCGCCGGCGAGGTAGAGCGAGCCCAGGATCAGCACCGCCGGCGGCCGCGCCCGGTCGGCTTGGCGGGCGATCGAGGCGAGCGCGTCCCCGACGTCCCGTGCCGCCACGCCCTTCATCCCCGCCGCCTCCGCCGCCGCGGCGAGCTCAGCGGGAGCATGATGCGGATGATCCGGCACCGGCACGCCGAGGACGCTCGCCGTCCGGCCGGCGAAGGGGGCGAGCACGCCCGCCGGATCCTTGTTGGCGAGCAGTCCGAAGACGATGTGGAACGGCCGCTCCGGCGGCAGATGGTCCCGGAAGAAATCGGCGACGGCGCGGGCCGCGGCGGGATTGTGGCCGCCGTCGAGCCACAATTCGGAGCCTTCGGGGAGGATGTCGCGCAACGGGCCCGGCGCGAGCGCCTGCAGCCGCGCCGGCCAGTCGGCCGCGCCCATCGCCGCCCGCAGGGCCGATTCCGGCACCGACACCGCCTTCTGGTGGCGCAGCATGGCGATTGCGAGGGCGGCATTCATCGCCTGATGGGCGCCGTGGAGCCGCGGTAGCGGTAATTTCATCGTCCCTTCATCGTCGCGATAGGTCGCATATTGACCCGATACGGCCGCATCCCAGCGCCCGCCGCGCGGCAGCCAGACCGCCCCCGCGGCGGCCGCGGCCTCGCCGATCCGGTTGGCGATCCGGCCGGGATAAAGCTGGGTCACCAGCGGCACGCCCGCCTTGGCGATGCCCGCTTTCTCCGCCGCGATCCCCTCGATCCTGTCGCCCAGGAAAAACTGGTGATCGACCCCCAATTGGGCGATCCCGCACGCCGCCGGATCGGGGACGACGTTGGTCGCATCCAGCCGGCCTCCCAGCCCGACCTCGACGATGCACGCGTCCGCCGGCACGCGGGCGAAGGCCAGGAAGGCCGCCGCCGTGGTCGCCTCGAAGAAGCTCGGCTCCGTCCCTTCCGCCGCAGCGAGGACCTCGGCCAGCAGCTCCGCCAGCATCTCGTCCGCGATCAACCTCCCGGCCAGGCGGATACGCTCGTTGAAGCGGACCAGGTGCGGGCTGGTATAGACATGCGCCCTGAGCCCCGCCGCCTCGATCCCGGCGCGCAGGAAGGCGCAGGTCGAGCCCTTGCCGTTGGTCCCCGCGACATGGAAGACCGGCGGCAGCCGGCGCTCGGGATTGCCGAGGCGGGCGAGCAAGGCCGTGATCCGCTCCAGGCCGAGGATATCGGCGCCGGGCGAGAGTAGAGCGAGCCGGTCGAGCTGTCGCTGGACCTCGGGATGGTCGGATTGGGCGCGGTCGGCCATTACGTCACCCTGAACTTGTTTGGGGTTTATCCCCCTCAGACATTTACGGCTATATGTAGCAGCGCTCAGCGCGCTCCTAGCCATCATCGGATATGATGGCATCACCAACCGGGCTGAACGTGGCGAGATGAAATGGCAGGTCGCTTATCAGGCAAAATTTCAACCAATGTTGGCCGCCAAAAACGTCAGAGTAAGTGATCTCCCCATCGCAAAATATGGCATATTTTCCAGAACGAAGCCCTTCCAGAATTTCATCGTCAATTTCGGCGTTGGTAGTGCCGTGGAGGGTGCTTTTGCCTCCCGCCCCGACGACGGACTCTGGAAACCCCTTTATGTCGTCCGGATGCTTCATGGTCAGCCCACGGGGTGCCACAGTAACACGCGCGGCCCCTGTGAATTTAATGGCCGGAGTTTGACCCGCATTCTTTACGGTCAAATGCACCAAGACTTTTTCGCCGACTTTCGTTTCGTGCTTCGCTGCAAAGATCGCGACATAGGCGCGAAGCTGCCGTCTGGCAGTTTCCTGAGCGAGATCGACTTGGGCCATGGCGGTATCAGCATTGCGCGCGGCTATGGCGAGCGCAGCTTCCGTGTCCCTGGCACCAGCAACGGTGCGCCGCGAATTGCGAGCCGCTTCCTTCATGTTGAGCCGATTCGCGTCTCGGCCTTGGCGCAGGGCCATCAAAACGAGAATGATGCTGAAGAACGAAAGGAACGCGCCACCTACCGCGACAAACACTCCCCGTCGCGCCCACTCCGCTGCTTTTTCAGCGGCGAGCGCGGCGCGCCACTGGGCGCACAGATCAGCGGCCTCGTGATCGGCGTTTCGGTAGCAGTCGTCCTGATTGTAATCGGCGTGTGGCCGGTAACTCTCGCGCCGGTCGGGCGCGGCGGGCGCTGGCGGCGGTGGCGCTTGCTGCCGTTGCTCGGCGGCCTGATTGTTTATCTCGGCCTTTTTTGGTGGGTCAGCCTTTGTGGCCCCTAGGAGGGCCAGCCCGAGCGCGGCGAGGATTATGGCCCTGACCATCGCGGCACAGTGGTGTATAGGGCGTGAAACGCAAGAGGGCTGAAATGAGCAAGGCCGGACCCCGCTTCGATGCGCTGCTAAAGGCGATGCTCGCCGGACCAGCGCCTAGCGCACGAAAGAGTGCAGCAGCCGGTCGAGCATCAGGTGAGGCACCGCCCGCATGTTCCAGCGATACTCGAACTCCCCCAGATACTTCGGAAGATGCTTCCCGCTGACGTGAATGTGCGTCCCGTTGATCCCGCGCTTTAGCTGAGCCCAGAACCCCTCAATCGCGTTGACGCCCGCGCCGCAGGGCTTCGCATATTCGCCCGCGCTATGGTTCACTTTGACGTGCCGGTAGCCGGACTGGTCAATGTCCTTGTAGCCGCCGAACTCGTCAGTGTGGATCGTCGAGCCGGGCAGGACGTGGCTGACGATCAGCCCTTGCATCGCGGCCTTGTGGCGGGCGCTGACGACGCGGGTGATTAGCTCGCCGTCCCGTTCCAGCATCCCGACCACGCACGTCTTGTTACCCTTGTAGCCACTCCCCATGCCACTGACGACGCCGCCGATCAGCGTCTCGTCAATCTCGACAATCGAGCCCGGCCCGCCCAGCGGATCGTCGCTGTCGAGGTTCGCCATGTACTCGCGGATTTCGTGGCACATGCGCCAAGCCGTCTTGTAGGTGACGCCAAGTTCGCGCTGGACGCGCTTCGCGGCCACGCCGTTGCGGGTCGTGGTGAAGAGGAACATGACATAGAACCAGTCGCGCAGCGGGGTCCGGGTGCGGTCCATCGGCGTTCCCGCCGTGGGATAGACCTGATAGCCGCACCACTGGCAGGTGTAGGAGCGCCGGGTCGAGACACGGTGGAACTTCGCGGGACGGTCGCAGCCGGGGCAATCGAAGTCGCGCCCGTACCGGACTTGGAACAGGTGATCGAGACAGCTATCCTCAGTCGGGAAGGCGTCCTGAAACTGGCGAAGGGTGGGGGCTTTGGTGCTCATATGGATTGTATAGCAGACGGGCTTAAATGTTTCAAGGGGATAATCGCCAACTTGTTTCAGGGTCCAGCTCGCCATCCGTCCGGACGCTCGCCGCTGGATGCTGAAACAAGTTCAGCATGACGGCCATGTGGCTAGGCTGCCGCTTGTTCGTCGGGCGTCAGATAGGCGATCAGCCGCCCGAGCATCTCCCGCAAATCCTTCCTGTGCACGACCATGTCGACCATGCCGTGATCGAGCAGATATTCGGCGCGCTGGAACCCTTCCGGCAGCTTCTCGCGGATGGTCGATTCGATCACCCGCGCTCCGGCGAAGCCGATCAGCGCGCCGGGCTCGGCGATATGGACGTCGCCGAGCATCGCGTAGGACGCGGTCACCCCGCCGGTGGTGGGATCGGTCAGCACGACGATATAGGGCAGCCCGGCTTCCTTGAGCTCGGCGATGGCGACGGTCATGCGCGGCATCTGCATCAGCGACAATATGCCTTCCTGCATCCGCGCGCCGCCGGCCGCGGTGAAGATGATGTAGGGGCATTTGTCGGCGAGCGCGGCGCGCGTGCCCTGGAGGAAGGCGGCGCCGACGCCGAGGCCCATCGACCCGCCCATGAAGGCGAAATCCTGCACGCCGACGATCGCGCGTTGTCCCACGACCATGCCGCGCGCGTTGATCAGCGCGTCGCTCTCGCCGGTCTCGATGCGCGCCGCCTTCAGCCGTTCGGTATATCTCTTGCTGTCGCGGAACTTGAGCGGATCCTCGCGCACCTGCGGCTGCGGCAGCACCACGTAGCCGGTGTCGAACAACCGGTCGAAGCGCGCCTTCGGCCCGATCCGGCCATGATAGTCGCAGCGCGGGCAGACCCAGTCATTCTCCTCATATTCCTTGGTGAAGATCATCGAGTTGCACTGGCGGCATTTGTGCCAGAGATTCTCGGGCGTCTCGCGCTTGGGCAGGAACGGGATGCTTTGGCGGACTCGGTTCAGCCAGCTCATGAAGGTCTCCTTGGGAAACGGCCGATAGGCCCCGGCGGCGAGTCGTGTCCAGCACCGCCGTCATTGCGAGCCCTTCGACGCCGCCTGCGGCGTCGCTCAGGATAAACTGCTGCTGCGCAGCAGCGAAGCAATCCAGTGCGGCCGGCGCGGAAAGCTGGCGAATGGGGACAGTCACTTTCACGCGCCCGGCGCAATCGCTCAGACGCCGCCGCCTGAAAGTGACTGTCCCCTCACAGCGTCGCCTCGATCGCGCGGGCGGCCTTGTCGGGGTCCTTGGCCAAAGTGATCGGGCGGCCGACGACGAGCACCGAGGCGCCGGCGTCGAGCGCCGCCCGCGGCGTCATCACCCGTTTCTGGTCGCCGGCCTGGCTGTCCGCCGGGCGGACGCCGGGCACGACGAAAAAGCCGTCGGGCCAGAGCTTCTTGGCGATTGCGACCTCGTTGCCGGAGCAGACCACGCCGTCGAGCCCCGCCTCACGCGCCAGCGCTGTCAGCCGCTCGACCTGGCGATGGGGATCGCGCTCCAGGCCGATCGCGCTCAGATCGTCGCAGTCGAGGCTGGTCAGCACGGTCACCCCGACCACCTTGGTGCCGGCCGGCGCGGCAGCCTTGGCGTCCTCCATCATCGCGCGGCCGCCGGCGGCGTGGACGGTGAGGATGGCGGGCTGGAGCGGCCGCAGCGCCTGGATCGCCTTGCCGACCGTGTTCGGGATATCGTGGAACTTGAGGTCGAGGAAGATCGGCAGCTCGAGCTCGGCCATCTCCCTGATGCCCTGCCGCCCGTTGGCGGAGAAGAATTCGAGGCCGAGCTTGATGCCGCCGACATGGTTGCGGACGCGCGCGACGATGGCCTTGGCGAACTCCAAATCGGGCGTGTCGATGGCGACGAAGAGCGGGCTTCGCATCAGGCCGGCCACACTCGGCTGTCGGTGGCGAGGCGCTCTTCGCCGCCCGCCTCGATCGGCGCCGCGGGCGGGGACGCCGGCGCGGCCGGAGCGGCGGTGCTCGCATTGCGCTCGAGCGGCTCCAGCCTGCGCTTCAGCGCCCAGATCCGGGCCCGGTAGATGATCAGGGTCGGCAGGAAGCCGAGCAGGAAGGCGGCGAGGACCAGCACGGGCTTCTTCACGTCCGCCTGCAGGCCGCCCCACAAATTGAGGGTGACGGCCTCCCAATTGCTTTTGGCGAACAGGACCAGGATGATCGCAAGCGCCACCCAGAACAGGGTCTTAAGGAACTGCATCGACACGCCTCCCTAGGCTTCTCCCCCTGCTTATGGCTGCTCGGCTTGGCGCGCAACCGCTAGCCGACCTCCCGGTCCAGCTCGTCGAACAAAGGCTGGACCGTCTGCAGCCGGGGCCGCTCCGCGGCGAGGATGGCGCGGAACGCGTCGCGCTTCAGCATCGCCGCGGCTCCGGGCGGGAGGTGCGCGCCCTCGGGCAGCGCGGACAGGACGATCTCGATCAGCCGGTCGGCGCCGTGCAGCCGGCCCCAGAGATAGTCGTTCTCGCGATAGGCGCGGCTGAAGAAGGCGCCGAAGCTGTTGAACTGGACGCCCTTGAGCGTCGCCGCGGCGCCGCCCTTGCGGATCGTCGTCGCGTCCTCGGGCGAGATCCGGTCGACCTTCACCGGATCGAACTCGTCCAGCCCTTCGCCCTGGAGCAAGGGGAGGGTGGCGATGTCGTAAAAGGGGAAGCCCAGATAGGAAAGCATCAGCGCGCGCCGCTCCGTCTTCGGGAAAGCGGCGAAGGCAGCGGACAGGCGGCGGTCCGCCTCGGCGTCGATTTCGCGGGCGTCGAGAAGCTCGGCGAGCGCGTCCATGGCGGGGGCCGCGCTCCCGGCCGGCGAGGGAATTGCGGGCAAGGGCGGCGCGATGTCCTGCGAACCCGGCGCCGCGCCGTAGCGGCCGATCAGATTGTAGAGCGTCTCGCGCAGCCGCTCGATCGCCACCGGCGGGGCGCCGCCCTGCTCGTCGATCTCGACGAGGCGGCGCGCGAGGAAGCGCAACCGGCGGATCCGGTACGAGAGGTCGAACTTGCGGAGGAACAGCACCGCCTCCGGCCGCGCCCCGGCCGCGGTCATCGCGTCATGGTCGCTCAGGCCCTCGGCGCGTATCACCGCCCAGACCGCCTGGCGGACCTCTTCCTGCCGCGGCTTGTCGCCGCCGCCGCCGAGCCGGTGGAGGTGGCCGGCGATCTCCTCGGCGACCGCGGAAAGCTTGAGCTGCCCGTAGGCCGCATAAGCATAGCCCGCCCCGCGGGCGGCCGTCGTCTGGGCCTTGGTGCGCCAGCCGGCGAGGCGCTTGGCGGTGGGCCGGCCGAACAGGAGGGTGGAGCCGAACGTCCGCTCGATCGCCGTCTCCACTTCCGGGCGCATCGCCTCGACGATCCGGCGCAGCCGCCGGATGCGCGACGAGCGCGTGTCGATCGCATCGAGATTGTCGCGGATCGGCTGCTCGCGCGGGATGTCGGAAAGGGCTCCGAAAATGGTCGCGAAAAAGCCCGGCGGCTCCGCTTCGCCGCCGCCGGTCAGCCGCACCGAACGGATACCGGGCCTCGGGTCGATATAGACGAAGCGCCGGTCGACCTCGCGGCGGGCAGGGCGGCTCTGCAGCGCGCGGATCGCCGGGCTGAACGGCGCGTTGGCGAGGACCGAGCCGTCGATCAGCACGGCATGGTCGACGTCGCCGATCGCGGCGTGGCGGGGCAGGGCCGCCTCGAGGAACGCCGAGCGGCCCGGCCAGCCCTGCCCCCGCTTCGCCAGCATCGCGTCGAGCTCGCCCACCTGGAAGGGCGGGAAGGCGCCGGGGAAGCTCGCCGTCGCCCGCGCCGCGAAGACCAGCTCGGCGGGATCGGCGAGGCGGCGGTCCGCGCCGCCGGGATCGCGGAAGGAGAGGGTGAGCCGGTGCTCGGTCTCCGCGACCTCCGGCGGGGTGTGGAGCCGCAGGCGCTCCGGAGAGCCGTGAAAGTCGGTGACCGTGACGAACAAATCGAGCGGCTGGTAGGGCGGCAGCAAGGGCGGCCCGGCCGGGCCGTTCGCCATGGCGTCGAACGCGGCGAGCAGCAGCTCGGTGAAGCCGCCGCCGCTGAACGGTGGGGCGAACCAGCGCGCGCGCACGAAATTGGCGAGCTTGGCGCGGATTTCCTTGCGGTGGCCGGGCTCCACCGTCTGCTCGAGAGTGCCGCCGCTCTTGCCGGCGATCGCCCAGGAGAATGGCAGTGCCGCGATCGTCTTGGCCCAGCGCGACACGGTGCTGACGTCCGGGTCGAGCAGCCGGTCGACGTCGGCCGTCTCCAGCCACAATTCGGTCAGCGGATCGAGCGACTGGCCGGTCGAGATCGCCTCGGCGAGGAAGATGGCGTTGATCCCGCCCGCGCTTGCGCCGGTGAGGATGTCGACCAGCACGCGGAGCTGGATGCCGCATTCGGCGGCGATCGTCTCGAGCAACCGGTGATAGACTCCGCGGCTCCCTCCGCCCCGGGGTTCGGCGGAATGGAAGTCGCGGCTGGCGCGGGCGAGGTGCCACACCTCCTTGGTGATGCCGTGCATGTAGACGGCGAGGCTGATTCCGCCGTAGCAGATCAAAGCCAGCCGCAATTCCTTTTCGCGCATCCGGCAATGCCTGGCAGGGCGAAGCGGGGATGTCGAGCCGCCCGGGCATTGCGCCGCCGGGTCGATTCGCCGCTTTTTTGGTTCACACTGCCGTAACGACCGGGACTCCTTCACTTGCGCCACCTAGGGGGATTTATCGGAGGCGGAGGGCTTCACATCATGATCAGGCGGCTGCGCGCCGGCGGCATTCCCCTGTTTGCCGCCATCGCTCTCACGGCTCTCACTGGCTCGGCGCCGGTCCGGGCGGCGCCGCTGGATGGTGCGGCGCTGACCGAGCCGGACCTCCAGGACGAAGGCGATCGTCTCTCGGGCCTCAACGCCCTGATCGCGGACCTTGAAGATCCCATCCTCCGCCAATCCTATCAGGCGATCGGGCAGGGCGAGGCCAGCTATTACGGGCGCGAGCTCGCCGGCAACCGCACCGCGAGCGGGGAGCGCTTCGATCCGCTGGCGCTGACCGCCGCCCATCGCACCCTGCCGATGGGGACGCTGCTGCGCGTCACCAACCAGGCCAACGGGATGAGCGTCATCGTCCGGGTCAACGACCGCGGTCCGTTCGTCCGCGGCCGAATCATCGACGTCTCGCTGGGCGCCGCCCAGCAAATCCAGATGATCCGCGCCGGCAAGGCGCAGGTGACGCTGGAAATCCTCCGCAACACCGCCTGATTCCGGGGGTTCGCAGGGCCAGGGACCGAAGCTCCGTTCGTGGACCGCGGCCCTTTCCAACGCGAATGCCGGAGTCTATGGCCGGCCTCTTTTCCGTCGGGCCCGAAATCGCCAGCATGATCAAATACATCCGTGTCTATCTCCCGGTCGCGGCATTGCTCCTGATCGTGCTTTGGGTCGCCGCGCACGTCTCGTTCGGCTGGGGCGCGGCGGACCCGCCCAGGATGGGCATCTCGAACGAGGAGCTGGCCACGATCGAGGAGCGCCAGCGCGCGCCGGGCAGCGACATCGACTATCCGCGCATCGACAATCGCCTCCAGTCGCTGATGCGGCAAGGCAGCATGGTCGGCCTCGCCGTCGGCATCGTCGAGGATGGCGAGATCCGCTTCCTCAAGGGCTATGGGGTGACCACCGCCGGCGGCGACGATGTCGGCACCGACACCGTCTTCCGCTGGGCGTCGCTCTCCAAGGGCGTCGCCGCCGACACGGTCGCATTGCTCGCCGGGCAGGGCCGGCTGTCGCTCTACGAGCCGGTCGGCAAATATGCCGCCTCGCTGCGCCTCCCCGGCGGCAACGAGCAGAAGGCCACCGTCGCCGACCTACTCTCGCACCGGCTCGGCCTCTTCTCCCACGCCAACGATTCGAAGCTCGAGGACGGTTTCGATCCCAAGTTCCTCCGCCGCACGCTCGCCTCGCTCCACGCGATCTGCTCGCCGGGCCAGTGCCACGCCTACCAGAACGTCGCCTACGACGCCGCCTCGGAGATCGTCGAGAAGGTGACCGGCAAGTCCTATGACGAAGCCGTCCGCGAGCAGGTCTTCCTGCCGCTCGGCATGAATTCGGCCTCGACCACCCGGCGGGGGCTGATGGCCGCGCGCAGCTGGGCGCGTCCGCACGTCGGCGGCAGGACGTCGAAGCCGGTCGAGGTCGCCGAGGCCTATTACCGGGTGCCCGCGGCGGGGGGAGTCAATTCGTCGATCAAGGATCTCGCCATCTGGATGCAGGCGCAGATGGGCATCGAGCCGGGCGTGCTGTCGCGGGAGGTGCTCGCGGCGGTGCAGTCGCCCCGCGCCGCGACGCCCGCCGAGCTCGGCCGGATGCGCAAGTTCCGCGAGCGGATCAGGGCGGCGAGCTACGGGCTCGGCTGGCGCATCTACGATTATGCCGGCCACCGCGTCATCGCCCACCGCGGCGGCGTGCGCGGCTACCGCTCGCTGATCATGTTCGACCCGGCGAAGAAAGGCGGCGTCGTCGCCTTGTGGAACTCGTCGACCAACCAGCCGGCCGGCCTCGAGTTCGAGGTGATGGACATGCTGTACCGCCTTCCCCCGCGCGACTGGCTGGCGCTCGAAACCCCCCAGCCCGGCGCCGAGCCCGAACCGGCGGAGGGCAACACGGCCGACGCGGGCTCGCGCTAGACGCTCCCCGGCTTTCGCCGACCTCCTTGGGGACAGTCTAGGGACAGTTACGTAACTGTCCCTAGACTGTCCCTGGCCCTAACGCGCCGCCGCGACGATCTCCTCCGCCTTGGCGAACAGCGCCGGATCCACTTCCGCGCCCGAAGCGGCCGCATTCTCCTCGAGCTGCTCGGGACGGGAGGCGCCGACGATGGCGGAGGCGACATTGGGTTCGCGCAGCACCCAGGCCAAGGCGAACTGGGCGAGGCTGAGGCCGGCTTCGGCCGCGACCGGCTTCAGTCTCTGCACCGCCGCGAGGATTTCGGGGCGCATCAGCCGGTCCATCCACCCGCCCATCTCCTCGCTGGTCGCGCGGCTGTCCCGCGGCGGCGGCGCGCCGGGCGCATATTTGCCGGTGAGCACGCCCTGGGCGAGCGGCGACCAGACGATCTGCGAAATGCCGTTGGCGGCGCAGAGCGGGATCACCTCTTTCTCGGGCGCGCGCCACAGCAAGGAATATTGCGGCTGGCTGGAGACGAACTTCTTGACGCCGGGCATGGCGATCGCGGCCCTGATCCTGTCGGCCGGCCATTCGGAAAAGCCGATGTAGCGCGCCTTGCCGCCGCGCACCGCCTCGGTCAGCGCCGCCATCGTTTCCTCGAGCGGCGTGTTCTCGTCGTGGCGGTGGCATTGGTAGAGATCGACATAGTCGGTGCGCAGGCGCTTGAGCGACGCGTCGAGCTGCTTCTCGACCTGGGCGCGGGAGAGGCCGTAATCGGTCTCGGTCATCGGGAAGAAGAGCTTGGTGGCGAGCACATAGGAGTCCCGCGCCCGGCCCGCGAGCGTCTCGCCGAGAAATTCCTCCGCCGCCCCGCGGCCGTAGATATTGGCGGTGTCGATGAAGTTGATCCCCAGATCGAACGCCTTGTCGACCACCGCCGCCGCCGCGTCCCGCTCCACCCCGACCCCGAAGGTCAGCCAGGAGCCCAGCGAAATTTCGGAGACTTCAAGGTCGCTCGATCCGAGCCTGCGATAGCGCATTCCTGCCTCCCTGCTTGTGCGTCTCTAAAGCCCAAACCGGGCCAACGTTCCCACAATATTGAGCCGGGTGCGAGCTCGCTTCACAAGCTTTGAAGGACATTCAGGCTATTGGCCTATCGTGTCCCGATAGCCACTTTCCTGGTTTCGGGCGCAGGCGCCAATCATGGAGAAGTCTGTGTGCGTGCCCTCGGTGTACTTGACAAAACATTGCTCTAGAGCGGCGCCCATGGCCGGATCGCTAAGGTGTCGGTTCCATATCTCGATAAAGCTGCTCCGCCCTGAATCGGAATTTCTCCCGCAAGCTGCGCGCATTGAGAAATCGGTTGGGTACCTGTCGGCGCACAGGGCATCCTTGCTGGCCTGCGAATATGCATCGTCAATTCTTACGTCGACCCGGGCCACCGGAGCCGAGGTGGGCGGCGCAGCACCGTCGCCAATGGCTGAGTGCGGGATATAGCTCATGCCTGGCCACGTGCTGACGCACCAACCCAGTAGAAGCGCTGCACCGATGCCGAAAATGACATTTCTCGTCCTGGTCGAATTTGCAGCCCGAGAACGCTCTGCATCGGTCAGCTCATGATCACAAAACCGGCAGAACTCAGCGCCGACAATTATTTTCTCGCAGCAACGTGGACATGGATAAGTCTGGGCCATCTCCCTCCTCCAGCAGGCAGAGTCATCCTTTTGTCTAAGGCAGATAGGGGTTAGAACTTGGCATCTGAGGCATTGAATTAGTCTGTTGGATTGAGAGTACGAAGAAACCTATTGCGGCGAGAACAGCAATAGCGCCCCAAATCGTGGCGGTTCGCATACTGGCTCCGCGCGATTCCTCTGGCGAGGAGGCTGCGATCAATCGAAGCTCGACCGCCTTCAGTACAAAGTACACGCAAAGCATCCATATTACGAGCTGAAGCATGTAATTTCCCCCGGTCGAACGGCAAGTCCGAATCAGCAAGCTGACACATCAGCGTAGTCAGGGCAACGGGCGGTTGGGCCACCCATCTGCCAAAGCGCCGCGCGGCATCTCAGCCTTGCCCCGGCCGCTTACCCTGCTATATCCGCGCCGACCGGCGGCCCGGCGGGCGTGGCGGAACTGGTAGACGCGCCAGGTTTAGGTCCTGGTATTCGAGAGAATGTGGGGGTTCGAGTCCCTTCGCCCGCACCAGCTTCGCCGCCCCGATACGCTCCAAGAGCCGCCTTATCCGAGACGAAGGTACGAACCCGATCCATGCAGACTGTCGAGACGTTGAACGAGGGCCTGAAGCGCGCCTACAGGATCACCATCCCCAAGAAGGACATCGAGGCGCGCATCGATGGCGAGCTGAAAAAGGTCGCGCCGCAGATCCGCATGCCGGGCTTCCGCCCCGGCAAGGTCCCCGCCAATCTGGTGCGCAAGATGCACGGGCCGGCGCTCGAGCAGGAGGCGCTGAACAGCGCGGTGCAGGAAGGCGTCCAGCAGCTGCTCGCCGAGCAGAGGCTGCGCCCGGCGATGCAGCCGTCGGTCGAGCTCGAGGAAGGCGGGCCGGGCAAGGACGCAATCCTCAGGGTCGAGCTGGAGACGCTGCCCGAGGTGCCCGAGCCGAACATCGCCAATCTCAAGCTCGAGCGGCTGATCGCCGAGCCGACCGAGGCCGAGGTCGACGCCGCGCTGGAGCGGATGGCGGGCGGCCAGAAGAGCTTCGATCCGGCGCCGGCCAGCCATGCTGCGCGGATGGGCGACCTCGTCGTCATCGATTATGAGGGCAAGGCCGACGGCGAGGCGTTCGAAGGCGGCAAGGGCGAGAATATGTCGGTCGAATTGGGCTCGGGCCGCCTCATCCCCGGCTTCGAGGACCAGCTGGTCGGCGCTAGGGCCAATGAGCAGAAGGTCCTCGAGGTCACCTTCCCCGACGATTATCCCGTCGCGTACCTGAAGGGCCGCCAGGCGGTGTTCGAAGTCACGATCAACGAGGTCCAGCAGCCGCGCGGAACGCAGGTCGACGACGCCTTCGCCAAATCGATGGGCCTCGAAGGCCTCGATCAGCTGCGCCAGCTGGTGAGGGGCCAGGTCGAACAGGAATTGGGCGGTCTCACCCGCATCCACATGAAGCGCAAATTGCTCGACCAGCTCGCCGCGACCCACGATTTCGAGGTCCCGCCGTCGATGGTCGAGGCCGAGTTCAACCAGATCTGGCGGCAGCTCGAGCAGGAAGCGGCCGAGGAGCCCGATCCGGACGCGGCGCGCGCCGAGATGGAGAGCGAGCGCGGCGATTATCGGCACATCGCCGAGCGGCGCGTGCGGCTCGGCCTGCTGCTCTCCGAGATCGGCCAGAAGAACGGAGTCGACGTCAGCCAGAGCGAGATGAACCAGGTCCTCATGCAGGCGGCCCAGCAATATCGGCCCGAGGACCGCCAGAAGTTCGTCGACTATGTGCGGGGCGATCCGATGGCCGCCGCCCAGCTGCGCGCGCCATTGTTCGAGGACAAGGTGGTCGACTACCTGTTCGCCAAAGCGGAGGTCAGCGAGCGGACGGTGACTCGCGACGTGCTGCAGGCGGAGATCGAGTCCGGCGAGACCGAGCATGTTCACGGCCCCGGCTGCGGCCATGACCATGATGAGGCCGAGGGAAAGAAGGCCGGGGCCAAGAAGGCGAAGCCCGGCAAGAAGGCCGCCGCCGCGCCCGCCCCCGAGAAAGCGGCGAAGAAAGCGGCCGCGAAGAAGCCCGGCGGCAAGGCGAAGGTAAAGCCGGCGGCCGCGAAGCCGGCGCGCGGGAAGGCGAAGGGCGCTTCCGCCGAATGAGGACGGAGGGGGCCGCCGGGGCGGGAGACGCCTTAGCGCCGCGTTTCGCCCTTCCGATCATCTGCATCGCCGCTCTGGCGGCGCTGCTGCCGGAACTCGCCACCGGCCTCAGCCTGTCGGATTCGTTCCGCTACAATATCGTCTGGACCGAACAGTTCAGGGACCTGGCGCGGACAGGCATCCTCTATCCGCGCTGGCTGCCCGGTTCGTGGGGCGGCCTGGGCAGCCCGACATTCTATTTCTATCCGCCGCTCTATTTCTGGCTAGCCGCTTTCGTCGATGCGGTCACGCTGCACCTCTTGCCTATCGACGCCCTGGTATCGGCGACGTCCGCTTTGGTTCTCGCCCTATCCGGGGTGACCATGCGCATCTGGCTGAGAATCTTCGTCCCTCCCAGGGCCGCGCTCCTCGGCGCCCTCGCCTACATGGTCGCGCCTTACCATATCTACGATATTTACGCCCGCGGCGCCCTGGCCGAGAGCTGCGCTTATGCCCTGCTGCCGCTGATCGCGCTGGCCATCCGCAGGCTCGCCGAGGGTCGAAAAAGATATTTTTTCCTGTTCGCCGCCAGCTATGCCGGGCTGGCCCTCTCCCATCTGCCGAGCGCCCTCCTGGCGAGCCTCTTCCTGATCCCGGCTTATGCGATCTTCTGCGGCTTGCGCTACGCGGCGTCGCTCCCCCGCTTCCTCGCCGCGATCGCCGCCGGCGCGATTGCGGGCATCGGCATTTCGGCCTGCTATCTGCTTCCCGCACTCACCCTGCTGCCGTTCATTTCGGCGAACGCGCTGGCCGGCCCCCATTTCCAGCCTGAGACCTGGTTCTTCTGGCGGCCCGCCGCCTGGCCGCAGCCGGAGGCGATGGGGCTGATCGTCCCGCTCGCGGCGGCGGCGCTGCTGCTGGTCGCCGGGGCGGCGCGGGCCCGGCGGCGGGCGGAGCGCAATCTTGAGAGCCGGCTTTGGGCGGGAGTCGCGATTGCCGGCATCCTCATGCTTTCGGGCGCGATTCCGTTCCTGTGGAAGCTGCCTTTTCTCGCCCAGGTGCAATTCCCCTGGCGCCTCTACGTGATCGTCGAATTCGCGGTGATCACCTGCCTGGCCGCCTCGATGCCGCTTCGCTGGAACTTCGCTTTGGCGGCGGCGACAATCATCCTTTACGGCTGCCTCATCTTCACCGGCATATTGGTCAGCGTCCGTGCCCACGCCTTTTCGGCGGGGCGCGCCGCCAATGCCGCTGCGGCCAGGCGCGACTATCGCGAAGCGCCCGAATATCTGCCGCGCGGTCGGGTGGTGCCGCCCGGCACCACCGGCGCCCCCGATCCGGCGCGCATGAAGTTCCCGCGGGGCCCGGAAGCGAGCGCCGCCGCGCCGGGCGCGCGGACATATTCGGTGCGGCGGAAGGATGGCGGCCTCGAAATCGTCGTCGACTCCGCCGTGCCGACCCTCATCGTCGCGCGCCGTTTCTATTTCCCGCACTGGCAGGTGGTCGATGGCGCGGGGAGGCGGGTCGCGGCCGCGCCGAGCCCGGGCTCGCGGCGGCTTTCCTGGCGCGCTCCCGCCGGCCGGACGAGGTTCATCGTGCGGAGCGGAGCGGCGCCCCTGCAGCAGCTCGGCTTCGCCATCAGCCTCGCCGCGATCCTTGCCCTGCTCGCGCTCGCGGCCTGGCTCTTCCGGCACGGCGGCAAGCCGGCGCGCGACATCCTCGAAATCCGGCGCTAGGACGATCCGCATGAGCACGAGGTCCGAACGTGACGCGCCGGGAGCGCCCGCTGCCTGGCAGGGGCTGCGCGTCGCGGTGCTGCTTCCCTGCTACAATGAGGAAGCGGCGGTGGGACAGACGGTGGCGGGGTTCCGCGCCGCGCTGCCGGAAGCCCGGATCTACGTCTACGACAATAACAGCACCGACCGGACGCGGGAGGTCGCGGCGGCGGCGGGCGCCATCGTCCGCACCGAGCGGATGCAGGGCAAGGGCCATGTCGTCCGCCGCATGTTCGCCGATGTCGAGGCCGACGTCTATGTCATCGCCGACGGCGACGCGACCTATGAAGCGGGCGCGGCGCCGGAGCTGGTGCGCCGGCTGGTCGACGAGCAGCTCGACATGGTGGTGGGCGCGCGCAAGTCGGAGATCGAGCAGGCCTATCGGCGCGGCCATCGCCTCGGCAACAGGCTCTTGACCGGCATCCTCGCCCGCCTGTTCGGGCGGACGTTCAGCGACATATTGTCTGGGTACCGGGTCTTCTCGCGCCGCTTCGTCAAATCCTTTCCCGCCCTCGCCCGCGGCTTCGAGACCGAGACCGAGATCAGCGTCCACGCGCTCGAGCTGGCGATGCCGGTGGCCGAGATCGTCACCGCCTACGGCGCGCGGCCGGAAGGGTCGCAGTCCAAGCTCTCCACCTGGCGAGACGGCTGGCGAATCATGGGCACGATCGTCCATCTCTTCCGGATCGAGCGGCCGGTATTGTTCTACGGCAGCTTCTCGCTGGCGCTGGCGGCGCTGGCGGTGGTGCTCGCCATCCCGCTTGCCGTCACCTACGCCCAAACCGGCCTCGTCCCGCGCTTCCCGACCGCGATCCTGATCACCGGCCTGATGGTCGTCGCCTTCCTGAGCTTCGCCGCCGGCCTGATTCTCGACACCGTGGTGCGCGGCCGCCGCGAGGTGCGGCGGCTCCACTATCTCGCTTTGCCGGCGCCGGGGACGGGCGCCTGAATTCCTCCCCAAAACGGGGAGGGGGAGCATGCGGAGCATGGTGGAGGGACTGACGAGTCCCAACTCACCATTACCACAATGTCTCGAGCATCATGCGGCCGCGTTCCTCGCCCACTTCGATTTGCGCATCGGACCAATGGTTGGTCATGCCTCACTTCGATCAGAGGAAACCGTGCCCCGCTCATCTTCCAGCGCCCAGCCCGGCGCACCGAGGGCCTGGGCCAGCTTGCGCCGCGTATCGCGCGACCCATAACCTCCGCCTGCCTCGATACGGCCGACCCAGACCTGGCTCAGCCCGGCCTTACGGGCCAGCGCCGCCTGGCTCAGCCCGCGATAGCGACGCCACGCGGCGAGGGGGGTCAGGTCCTCGTCGAGGATCATGTCCAGCACCTCGCCCGGCATGGTGCCTTCGCCGGCCGCGATCCGGGCCTCGATCATTCGTGCCGTAGCGACGCCGTCCCCCTCTTCGGCAAGCAGCTTGAGTCGGGAATATTCCGACGCCGGCAGGATCACCATCTCCGTGCCGTCCGGGGCCGAAAACCTCTGGGGTTCGTGATTCATCGCTCTTTATCCTCAGTCATAAGCAGATCCGCGCGGACTGACTTTCAGTACCGACAGGACGACAAGGTCTTCGGTGTAGATCGCTCGCCAGTCGCCCACCCGAAGCCGCAACTTTCCTTCACCGCCCTTGAGCGCTTTCACATTGTTCCCAAGCGCCGCCGGATCGCTGGCCAATTGGTTGATCTTGGCCCGAATCCTTGTGGATGTCGCCCGGTCCATCCGCATCAGCGTTTGAGCGGCATCCCGGCTATATTCCACCCGCTTGGTCACCGGCCCGACATATAATATTTCGTACTAGATAGCAATTACGAATTGTTAACCGCCCGCCGCCCGTCGACTTGGGGCGTGGCCAGCGCGGCCGACGCCGTGACGACTTTGCAACGATGGTCGCTTTCCTGAGCTTCGCCGCCGGCCTGATCCTCGACACCGTCGTGCGCGGGCGTCATGACGTAAGGCGGCTGGCTTATCCTGCTTTGCGGGGGGCGGCCCCGGAAAAACTGTAACGCCTTTGCAACGATGGCCGGAAATCCGGCCGCTAACCCCGATTAGGCTTTCAGCCCCCAGCCGATTCAGAGCTATGGTGCCCACGGCATAAGAATCCGCGCGTATCGCGGCAGAAAGGGGCTGTCATGGCAAGACTATCGAGGAAGATCCGCTTTGGATGCGCGTCGGCGGCCGTCGCCGCCGCCCTTCTCGGCGGGCAGGCGCCCGCTTTCGCCCAGCCCTCGACCACCCCGCCCGATCAGCCGGTCACGCCCGGCACCGAAGCGGCCGCGTCCGCGCAGGGCGAATCGATCGTCATCACCGGCTCGCGCATCCGCCGCGACCCGCTCGACCAGGACCAGCCGGTCGTGTTCCTCGACCATGACGATATCGACAAGACCGGCCTCAGCTCGGCGGCCGACGTGCTGCAGCGCCTGCCCAGCTCCGGCGGCGCGCTCAACAGCCGGTTCAACAATAGCGGCAATTTCGGCAACCCGCCCGACGGCGGCGGCGTCGGCGCCGGCGCGGCCGAGGTCGACCTCAGGTATCTCGGCTCGAAGCGCGTGCTCGTGCTGGTCGACGGCCTGCGCTACGTCAACGGCGCCTCGGCGAGCGGCGTCCCCGGCGCGACCGATTTGAATTCGATTCCCGAAAGCATGATCGACCGGATCGAGGTCCTGCAGGATGGCGCTTCCGCGATCTACGGCTCCGACGCCGTCGCCGGCGTCGTCAACATCATCACCAGGAAGCAGCAAAACGGCTTTGTCGCCTCCGCTCAGCTCGGCGAATATGGCGAGGGCGACGGCTTCACCCAGAATTACCAGCTCAGCTGGGGCGCCGGCAGCGCGGACAGCGGCACGCAGATCGTCGTCGGCGGCAGCTACGTCAAGCAGGAGGAAGTGAGCTCGGGCGACCGCGACATCTCGCTCTTCCCCACGCCCGGCACCACCGCTTGCGACTCTTCGTGCAGCTCGGGCACGCCGCTCGGCCGCTTCATCGTGCTCGGCAACAGCCTCACCCTGCGCCGCCCGGTGCTGACCGGCCGGCCGGTCTACAATCCGGCCAACCCGACCGATCCCGCCAGCGATTTCAAGGCGTTCACCACCGCCGACCGGTTCAACTTCGCGCCGTTCAACTTCATCCAGACTCCGAACGAGCGTTATGGCGGCTTCGTCAACCTGACCCAGCGGATCGGCGAGAAATCCCATATGTCGCTGAAGGCGGTCTACAATCGCCGCAATTCGGCGAACCAGGCGGCGCCCTTGCCGCTGTTCGTCGGGCCGGACGCCGGCAACGGCAATCTGCTCGACACGATCAGCATCCACGTCACCAACCCGTTCAACCCGTTCGGGCAGACGCTCGACGCCAGCAACTACGCCTTCATCGGCCGGCGCGTGGTCGAGAACGGGCCCCGCCACTACAGCCAGAAGGTCGACACTTATTATTTCACCGGCACGTTCGACGGCTCGTTCGAGCTCGGCGGCAACGACTGGTATTGGGACATCAACGGCGTCTGGGGCCGCAACAAGGCGGAGCAGGAGGTCCACGGCAACATCAACGCGGCCAACCTGGCGCGGGCGCTCGGCCCGGTCGCGGCCTGCGCCGCGCCCTGCGTGCCGTTCAACATCTTCGGGGGCACGGGGTCGATCACGCAGGCGATGCTCGATTATGTCGCCTTCACCCAGCGCGACAGCAGCAAGCAAAGGCTGTGGGACGTCAGCGCCAATCTGAGCGGCAGCCTGTTCGACCTTCCGGGCGGCCCGGTCGGCATCGCCGTCGGCGTCGAGCATCGCGACCAGAAGGGCCAGTTCGATCCCGACCCGACCGTCGCGGCCGGCCTCGGCTCGGACATACCGGCGCTGCCGACCAGAGGCGGCTACAATGTCGACGAGGCGTTCGCCGAATTGAGGCTGCCGCTGCTCAAGGACACGAGCTTCTTCCACCGGCTCGAGCTGACCGGCGCGGCGCGCTTCTCCGATTATTCGACCTCCGGATCGACCACCACCTTCAAGGCGGGGATCAACTGGGAGCCGGTCGAGGACCTGCTGTTCCGGGGAAGCTGGGCGGAAGGCTTCCGCGCGCCGAGCATCGGCGAATTGTTCGGAACGCCGTCGCGCTTCGACCAGGAGGTCCTGGACCCCTGCTCCGATTTCAACAATTCGGGCGCGTCGGCGGCGGTCAAGGCCAATTGCGTCGCGCGCGGCGTCCCGGCCAACGGCAGCTACGTCCAATTGAACGCGCAATTGCCGGTCATCACCGGCGGCAATCCGGCGCTTGCCGCGGAAAGCTCGGAGAGCTGGGTGTTCGGGGCGGTGTGGCGGCCAAGCTTCCTGCCGCGGCTGTCGCTGGAGGCCAATTATTTCGACATCCAGGTCGACGGCGCGATCCAGGCGATCGACGCGGGGACCCTGCTCGGCCGCTGCGCGACCTCGCTCGACACCTTGAGCTGCAACGCGATCACCCGCACCGCGTCCGGCGCCGTCGCCCAGATCCGCGGCCTGCTCCAGAACATCGCCGGCATCCATACCGACGGGCTGGATTTCACTCTGAACTTCCGCACCGGCAAGAGCGGCGCGGGGACCTTCGGCCTGTTCTGGACCAACACCTTCCTGTTCAACTATGAGGTGACCGTTCCGGCCACCGTCGGCGTCACCGTGATCCCCCGCGAAGGGACCGAGCAGGGCAATCCCGACCAGGCCTTCCCGAAGTTCAAGTCGACCGCGATCCTCGACTGGTCGTTGGGCGATCTCGGCGCCTCGCTGACCGGCCGCTACATCGGCGGCGTCGACGAGAGCAACGGCAACCACCTCGACCGCCGCCTCTACACCGACCTGCAGCTGCGCTGGACGCCGGGCTTCTGGGACGAGCGGCTCGGCTTCGCGATCGGCGCCAACAACCTGTTCGGAGTCGATCCGCCGGCCTGCTTCACCTGCGGCCTCAACAACATGGACCCGACCACCTACGACGTGCCGGGCACCTTCTTCTACGCACGCGCGTCGGTGAAGTTTAAGTAGGGGGCAGAGATGGGGACAGTCACTCGCTGACTGTCCCCCCTCTTAAAACACGCCGCTCCCGACTGCTTGACGAAAAATATCCGCCTCCTATGGCGCTAACCTCGCCGCCGAAGAGCCGGGGCGTTGAAGGGGCAATTTCCATGAGGGCCGTCGGTATTTGCGTGACGCTGCTGGCCGCGGGCGCGGGCGCGCCGGCGCTCGCGGATCATCTCGGCGCAGGTTCGGGACCGGGGACCTCGGGACCTGTCAACACGATCTCCGCTTCCACCTTGCCTCGGGGCAAGGTCGCGGTCGGCCTGCGCGTGACCTACGCGAAGCCGGATGTTCTGTCCGATGCGGAATTGCAGGCGCGCGCCGCGCAGGGGATTGAAGCCCACACGACCGACCATCTTCTCAGTCCCTCGGCCGGGGTGGCCGTCGGCGTGACGGACGACTTCACCATCGCACTGAGCATTCCCTACCTTCAGCGCTCCCGCCTTCGGGCGGGCGGTTTCGGGGCTGTCGAGGGGCTGGGCACCTCGCAAGGCGTCGGCGACCTGACCTTGCTTGGCGAGTATCGCGTCCTGGGAACTGGATCGGACCGCTGGCAGGCGGCCGTACTGGCGGGCCTGAAGATGCCGACCGGCGCGACCCATGAGATCGACCGCAATGGCGCTCGCTTCGAGACCGAGCACCAGCCGGGAACCGGTTCGTGGGACCCACTCTTGGGAGTCGCCGTCACGCGGCGTCTCGATCGCTTTTCGATCGACGCGAGCGCGCTTTATCAGTTTTCGAGCGGTGGCGCGCAGCACACGACGCTGGGCGATCGGGCGCAGTACAATGTCGGCATCTCTCATCGGATCGGCGGCGGCGAGCACCATCACGACGACGGCGATGCCGCCCCTCACCCTCACCACGAAGCGGCATGGGACCTGATCCTCGAAGCCAATGGCGAGTGGGAAGGCCGGCAGCGCGTCGGCGGCGTTGTCGAGGAAGAGAGCGGCGGCAACGTCATCTATCTTTCGCCGGGTGCCCGGTTCGTATCCCCGGCCGGCTGGTCCGTCTTCCTGTCGGCCGGGTTGCCGATCATCCAGGACATCAGGCCGTCGCATCCCGACAATCGTTTTCGGGTGATTGCCGGGGCGAGCTGGGCATTCTAGCTGCTGTCCCGGTTTCCAGCCCGCCGCCTGGATCAGCTGCGACCTCAACAACATGGACCCGACCACCTACGACCTCCCAGGCATCTTCTAGGCCCGTGCACCCTCAAGATGTAACCATCTTATCCCTCTCCCTTGGGGAGGGGGAGGGTTCCAAGCCGTCAGGCTTGGGAGGGTGGGGGTACGGCCTCGAAAAGGGGACACTTAGGTAACTGTCCCCTTTTCACCAATTCCGCGCGGACTCGCTTCCCTCCGTCATTGCGAGCGAAGCGCGGCAATCCAGTTCGGCCTCGGAGTTCCGCTGGATCGCCGCGTCCCCCGGATCAGGTCCGGGGTCCTCGCGATGACGGCCCGGGGCCGGGCCGGCCAATCGCGTCCCGAACGGGGAGGCTACCGCCACCGGTCGCCCGGCTTCCTCACATAATTGGCGATCACATAGTCCCATGGGATGAGCGGGATCAGGACCACGGTGAACAGGCAGTCCCGCACCGTTTCCATCGTGTCCGCGTCCAGCTGCCCGGCCCGCCACAGCGGCAGCGCGACGGCGATCAGCCAGATCGTCTTCCAGACCAGTTCGAAAAGCAGCACCGGCAGCATGCGCAGCGGATAGCGGAGGCCCAGCGCCGCCAGCACCGACACGCCCGCCAGCAGCGCGCTGACCACCGAGTTCATCAGCGGCCATCCCTCCCGGTGGTGGATGAAATTGGGCCAGATCATCAGCGCCAGCCCGACGAAGATGAGCAGATAGGCGCCTCTCAGCAGGTACAGGCGCCACAGGGATATTTCAGTCATCGCGGCGATTTCCTCCCGATCGTCGACCTTCTATCGCCGCGATACGCAAGCGGCCATAACCCTGCGTCGCACAAACATGATCGCAGGTTGCAGGGAGGGCGTCTGGGCCGGTGCCAAGTACGTAGCTGTCACCGAGCGGCGCCCCGAACCGAAAATGGGTAGTGTCTCAGTTTGAATTAGCCGCTCACCGCGCGCGTGACCCAGAACGCGACGCCCGCAACGGCCACTGAGGCTCCGACCGACAAGGCTAAGGCCGCCGTGACAGGTACGTACCCATCACTGCCTTCCCGGATCGATGAAAATCGGCTGCTGTTCTGTTTATCCGGTTCTGCCGTCCGAGGAATTGCTGGCGTTTGGGAAGCGGGAACCGGAAGGCTGATGCGCCACGGCGACTTTCGGAAAGCGGCTATCCGGACGCTCGACGATGCGCTAACCGTTGATCCGTGGGAGATCTGCACTCGGGATAACCGCCAGTGCGGGCGGCCCTTCCCGACGCGATCGGATCAGCGGCCGTCGCCAGCAGGCTTCTTTTCCGATTGCCGTGGGCGCAGCGGGGGAATGCATGGCCAGTTGGGTTGACGAGGTAAGGGACGCCGCCGGAGACGTGGCGAAAGAGTTCCTGGTGATGAGTTTGTGGCTCGTTGCAATTTTTGCGCTGGGCGAGCTTAATAGACTCTTGTCGCCCCCGGAAGGCATGGTCATGTTTAGCGGCACCATCCACGCATTTCCGCTTAGGTGGGTCATAGAGGCCGGTGAAGTGGCAAATGTGGGTCTGTTCCTCGCTCGCAGCGTGTTCAAGGTAGCTGCGCGGAGCTGGCGATGACCGTCCGCTCTTCGGTCCGCCCCCATATCAGCGATATTGGCACGCGCCTGGCGCTGTACGGCGCTGTGATTGGCGTCGCCGCGAGCCTTTTTTTCATCGTTCGGCTACTGAGCGTGGGCTTTGAAGAAGTTCCCTATTTGGGCGCGGTGGTCGTTTCGCTCATGCTCCTGCTCGCGCTCGCACCACGCCTCTTCATCAGGCGCAGGCTTCTGCTGACGGTCGATCCCGAAACGCGGCATTATCGCCCTTTGGCCGGGTCCTACCGATCGGACCGCGACAGCCAACGAGGGAACAATCCTCCGCTCGAAGTCGTGGAAGCGGATGTCGTGGAGATAGCTGGCAGCACGCGTGGCGCAAGCTCGATACCTCGAGGAGCCAAGACCCTGTTGATCCTGACGATGCGCAAGGAGGCGGCGCACGACATCATAGCTTCCTTGGAGAAAGTGTATCAGGTCTACACGAAGGATCACGGCAGGATCGGCGCCAAGAGATGGGCTTGGACGAACGTGCTGTTGTTGGTCGGCTTCCAGCCGATTGCCAGCATTTCGTCTCTCCTCGCCCGTCTTTTTGTTTCGTTTCGCCTCTAGTCGCCGTGAGAAGGCCGAAGTTAGGGCGAAGCACGGTCCGGCCGGTGACAATCTGTTCGACGTCGACCCGCCGCCCTGCTTCACCTGCGGCCTCAACAACATGGACCCGACCACCTACGACGTGCCGGGCACCTTCTTCTACGGCCGGGTGTCTGTGAAGCTGGACTAGGGAATGGGGACAGTCGCTTGCCGGCTGTCCCTCGTCCGCGTCGAAAGGGGACAGTGAGGTAACTGTCCCCTTTTGCCGTCACTAGTCACTGGAGCGCTGTCGTCATTGACCGACCGGTCATTGCGAGGAGCGAAGCGACGCGGCAATCCAGCGGGGCCGGCGAAACCGGGGCTGGATTGCTTCGCTCCGCTCGCAATGACGGCCTCATTCGGAAGGGGACAGTCACAGTGACTGTCCCTTTTCCCATTTTCCCACCGAAACGGACCGGCTTTTTCTCGCCCGCTTTGTCGCGCGCCGGTATTCTGTCCCGTCGCGATCGTGTCCGGAAGCGGAGCGCGCGGCCGGTCGCTTCTCTGGATATCGGGGGTGAACCATGTTCTCGATCCCGCTACGCCTGTCGCGCACCCTCCTCGCGCTCCTCTCCGCGGCGGCGCTCGGCGCCTGTTCGGACGCCTCGCTGCTGGCGACCCACTCGCCGATGCATCCCGACACCAATGCCGCGGTCACCTTGAGAGCGCGCTCCACCGGCACCGTCGACAGGATCACGCTGAGCTACGAGGTCTATACTCTGTCGACCGGCGGCGGCGGCGTCCATGTCCAGACGCTCACCACCCCGCTGGCCGCGGTCAAGACCTGCGATCCGGCCGGCAATGTCGCCAATCTGGACTGCAGCCACACCATCGCGGGCGGTTTTCCCGCCAATCGTCTGATTCGCTTCGTCGCCCAGGCCTGGGACGGCAATGGCAAAAGCCGCACCGAGAGCTATTCGTTCGCCGCCGGGGCCTATCCCTGGCCCAACGACGCCATTCCGATCCGGGTCAGCGGCGATACGGTCAACCATATGGATCTGGTCTTCATCCCCGACACCGACATCAGCGTCGCCAATTTCCGCAACGGCCTCGCCGGCGTGATCGAGAATCGCTATTTCGGCTACGACACCTATCTGGGCAACGACACGATCATGTGGCGCACCCTGTACAATTTCTATTATTCCGGCGTGCAGGGCAATTATGAGGAGCTGTGCAGCTTCACGGCGCCGGCCAACCTCGCCACGCTGCAGGCGGTGGGCGATTCGATCGCCATCCTCCATTCGACGAACCTGCGCGACTGCAAGAGCGGCGGCATGTTCTCGTCCGAGATCGACTATGACAAGACCCTGGTGCATGAGACCGGGCACGCCTTGTTCAACCTCAAGGACGAATATTGCTGCGACAGCTCCTATTCGCAGCAGGCCTGCGTCCCCAACCTCTATGCCTCGCTCGCGGCCTGCCAGGCGGACGCGCCGAACCTCAGCCTGCCGGCCTCGGCCTGTACCCAATTGTCCAAGGGCGGCACCACGATCAACTTCTGGCGGATCGACAGCGCCGCCACCGCCGACGGCTGCATAATGGGGCCCGCGCAGCACGAGGCGGGGAGCGACCATCGCGAGGCCGACCGCCGCCGAATCCTGTGGCGCTGGGGCAAATGCCTCGGCGGCCAGTGCTTCACCACTCCCGAATGCCCCTGAGCGGGGAGGCAGACATGAACCGGACCTTTCCTCCCCTGATCGCCCTCGCCGCCCTGCTGGCGGTGCCCGCGGGCTGCGGCGAAAGCTCGCGCGGCGGCCCCTCGCTCGGCAACGATTCCCAGGCCAGGCAAGTCGGCGAGCTCGCCGCCAATGCGCACTATTCGGTCGCGGACGCGGCCAAGGAGCCGCTGCTCGCCTTCGAGCTTCGGATCACGCCGCAGGCGGTGGAGGTGGTCGACGCGCGCTTCATGCGGGCGCCGCTGCCGCGGGGGCAGGCCGAGCAGGACCTGATCGTGATCGGCATGAGCGGTGCGCGCATCGCCCACAAATACGGCTTCGCCGACCCGCTCGACGCCCAGGTCGAGGAACGCGACCGGGGCCTGCACGGCTCGATGCGGCTGCCCGAGGCGCGGGTCTGGGTCTACATGCCGGCGGTGGCGCTCGACCGGGTCGAAATCTCGCCCGCCCGCGACGACGCGAAATTGCCGCGGGGCGGCCGGATCGACGTCGCCGCGGTGCTCCGGCGGCTGTGCGCTGGCGCCCCGGTCGATGCCTGCGCCCAGCGCGCCCTCAGCGCGGCCGCGGCCAACCCGGCCACGACCCCGCCTCCGACTTCGCCGCCGCCGCCGCCGCCGCCGCCGCCGGCGCCGCAATAAGCGGCGAAGGCGCCGCCGCCGAGAACAAGGTCCGGCCGGTGACAGGTACGTACCTGTCACCCACTCGTCCCAAGGGAAGGGCACGAACCCGCCGGACTGCCATCCCGCCGCGAACATCCCTGATCGGCTCGTCGCTCCGCCTCCGACGCCGCGTCTGCCCGGCGAGTTGCCAAAGGGGGCGAAGCCGCTCAAGCTTTCCGCCATGCTCGCGCTCGTCCTCGCTTTCCTGTCCGCCCCGGCTCCCGCCTGCGTGCCCGGCGGCTTCGAACCGAGCGGCAGCGAGCAGCTTCGCCCGCTGGCCGTGCTCGACTGCCCCTATTCGGGCGCCGTGGCGAGGCGGAAGGTTGCCGGGCTGCTCGCGCTGCATCGCCGGTCCGCCTCGATCGAGGCGATCGAGCGCCTTCTCTCGCTGCCGCCGCTGGCGACGATGTTCGACGATCCGTACGACGCCACCTACGGGGCGGTCCTGAAGGGTCCCGGCTGGAGCCTGCGAATCGACCTTGCCGAGTCCTTCTTTCCGCGTGCCGGCCCGCCCCGGTTCCGCGGCTCGCCGCGGCCCCGGCGGGTCGATCCGGCAGCCAAGGGAGACATCAGCCTCAAGATCATGGCGATGCGGCCCGGATTGCCGGGCGTGTCCGGCGCCTGCTTCAGCGCCGACGACCTCGCCCGGGCGGCCGCGCGGCTGCACTGGCGGGAACAGCCGCCGAACCCCGCGCTCGACAGCGGAACGATAACCCCCACCTTCGCGCGGGGCGATCGGGAGCGGCTGATGATCTACGGCGTGCGGAGCGCCGGCCTGGGTCCTTCGGTGGAGGAAATGCGCTCGGCCTGCGATTGGGATCTGGACCTCGGCTGGGACGCCCGGTGACCGCGTGAAGGCGCGGGCGAATCCCCGCAGGCCGCCGAGTCGCGGCGGTTGCGGCACGGCTTTTGAATCGCATTTCCTATCGGCGCCGCAAATTTTCCTTGCGCCGCAAGGGCTTGCGGACGCGCGAAAATAACATTTTCCTACAGCGTACTCTTTATGTTCTAGACTCGTCAATGAGCGATTCGAGGCGCAAGGCAGGCAAGGCGAAGGGCGCGCGGCGGGGCGGGCGGCCTCCTGTCGACGCGCTTACGAAAGGCAAGTTCATCAAGGCGCTGAGCAAAGGCGCGAGCCATGAGGCGGCGGCGCGGAAGGCGGGCTTCTCGCGTTCCGCTTTCTACCGCGTGCGCAAGCGCGATTCCGAATTCGCGGCGATGTGGGAGGAGGCGATCCAGCGCTCGCTGGGGCCGCGCTTCGTCAGCGGCGGCGCCAAGCGCAAGCTGCAATTACGGCGCAACCGGCGGGTGCGCTTCACCGAGGAAAAGCGGGAGACTTTCCTCGCGCACTTCGAGGGCAGCTGCAACCTCACCGATGCGGCCGACGAAGCGGGCGTGGCCGATTCGACCGTGTGGAGCATGCGGGCCAGGAACCCCGAATTCGCTCGCCGCTTCCAGCAGGCGCTGGACCAGGGCTATGTGCGGCTCGAGGTCGAAGCCGTGCGCCAGCGGCTCGAGGCGCAACGCAAGATGCGCGAGGACATACTCCCCACCGGCGAGATCTCCCAGGAGTTCGAGCGGGTCATGAAGCTCCTGCAGCGCTGGGACCGGCACAATGGCCGCGCCGGCCCGCGCGCCCCCGGCCGCGGCCACGAGACGCGCTGGACATTCGAGGAGTCGCTCGCGCTCCTCGAGAAGAAGCTCCGCAACATGGGCGTGCCGATCGAGCCCCTGCCCTCCGGCTATGAGCGGCCCGACCTTCTCGTGCCGCTGCCGCCGCCCGATCCGGAGCGGCGCGGCGAAGAGGGCGACGAGGAAGGGGAGGACGGCCGGTGACTACCCCGATGCGCGCCGACGCGCTCGCTTCGCTCATCGCCTTGCTCAAGCTGGCGCCGGAGCCGCGCCGGGGGCTGTGGGCCGCGCTGCCGCCGCCCGCCCGGCGCGCCGTCCTCGACGAATGGTGGTGGCAGGCGCGCGGCGGCCAGATCGAGCCGCCCAAATGCGCCGACGGGCGCGACTGGCGGATCTGGTCGATCGTCGCCGGCCGCGGCTTCGGCAAGACCCGCGCCGGCGCCGAATGGGTTTCGCAGCGCGCGCGGGAGAATCCCAAGGCGCGCATCGCCCTGGTCGCCGCCAGCCTCGACGACGTCGCCAAGGTGATGGTCGAAGGCGAGAGCGGCATCCTCGACATCGCCCGCTCGGGCGAGGCCCCGCGCTGGATCGCCAGCCGCGGCTTGCTGGAATTCCCCTCCGGCGCCAGGGGTTTCGCTTTCACCGCCGAGCGTCCGGGCAAGCTGCGCGGCCCCCAGCATCATTTCGCCTGGTGCGACGAGCTCGCCAAATGGCCACATGGCGACGACACGTTCGACAATCTGATGATGGGCCTCAGGCTCGGCGACAGGCCCCGCACGATCATCACGACGACGCCCAAGCCGGTGACGCTCCTGAAGCGCATCCTCGACCTTCCACGCTGCGCCAGGACCCACGGCCGCAGCGACGACAATCCCGATTCCGCCGCCGATTTCCGCTCCGCGATGCGGGAGATGTACGCCGGCACCCGCCTCGGCCGCCAAGAGCTCGAAGGCCTCCTCCTCGAAGACGTCGAAGGCGCGCTGTGGACGAGGGACATGCTGGAGAAGGCCAGGGACAGTCACTTTCAGGCGCGGAGCGGGACGTTGAAACACGGCGGCGCGGAAAGTGACTGTCCCCAATCGCGCGGCGGTGCGGAAAGCGGCTGTCCCTTCAAGCGCATCGTGATCGGCGTCGACCCGCCGGCCAGCTCCGGCGGCGACGCCTGCGGGATCGTCGTCTGCGGCCTGGGGGCGGACGGCATCGCCTACGTCCTCGCCGACTTGAGCGCCGGGGGGCTGCGCCCCGAAGGCTGGGCCCGCCGCGTCGCCGCCGCGGCCGAGCTGTGGGACGCGCAAAGGGTGGTGGCCGAGAAGAACCAAGGCGGCGACATGGTCGAATCCGTCCTCCGCGCCGCCGACTCCAACCTTCCGGTCAAGCTGGTGACCGCAACCAAAGGCAAGGCCGCGAGAGCCGAGCCCATCGCGCTAAGGTTCGAGACGGGCAGGGCGAAGCTCGGGGGCCGGTTCCCCGAGCTGGAGGACGAACTCTGCGCGATCACCTACGCGGGCTACGACGGCCCCACCAACTCCCCGGATCGTGCTGACGCCATGGTCTGGGCGATGACCGAGCTTTTCCAGAAGCCCCGCGTCGAGCCGCGCATCCGGATGCTCTAAATCCTCCGCGGAACGGGGATGGGGACCAGCCGTAGCTTCAGCGAAGGCCGGTGGAGCGCCACCGTGCTTTCACCTGGCTGCTTGAGGGCGGCGGCGACTGGGACGGGGTGGTGGCGGGGGCGTGAAAGGAGGGGACAGTCGCTGGTGACTGTCCCCAGGAGCGGGTCTTCAATCCAGCGCGAGCTCGACGATCTCCACCACCGGCGCGAAATTGGAATAGCGGAGCCAGCGCGGCCCTGCGCCGCCTGGTCGTGAAGGCGTTAGGCAGGGGTTGATCCCGGTGAGCGGCTTCGCGCCTTCGCGGCCTTCGCGTGACAAACCGGAAAACCGGGAGAGTAACCGATTTCCGAAGATCCGAACCGCCGCCGCTGCGCCGACCGAAATCGGTTACTGTCCCGGTTTTTCCTGTCGGTGGGGGGACGGCGATACTCTCCCGTCGTGCTGGCCAAAGACAATTTCGGCCTTTCAAGTAATCCTGCTATTCTCCGACCCAATCGGGAGAATCGAGGATGAGTAATCTTGTCTTACAAAAGGGCGGCCTTTTCAGCCCGACCATATCGATGGTGTTTCCGGAAGGCGGCAATTCGGAGCTTGTTCACAAGGGTTTCAGCATCGCCTCGAGCCTCATGGGTGGAACGGGCCTCGAGATGAAGGTGATGGCTGGAGCGCCCAAAGGACAAGAGTTCGTCCAGAAGGCGGTATTCGGCGGATTTTGCGTGAACGGGACGATCTATCTCTACACCGATAAGCTTCGGTTCGAGCCTTCCATTCCTGAGTTCCTGATGCCGCTCTACAAGGGGATCGAGTCCATCTCGCTGGACTATTCCGAGATCGTCTCGCTGGAAAGGAAACGGCTCAAATGGGTCTATCCCGTGCTGGACATCAAGCTCAAATCAGGAAGCTGCCGCTTCGTCACGATGCTGGGAGGGCAGGAAATCCACGATACGATCGAACGGCACCGATAGCGCGCGACATAGAGCGGGCCGTCGGCGCGGCACCGCTCGCCGCAGGGCCCGGGCTTACCGGTGCGGGAAAACCGGGACAGTAACCGATTTCCGAAGATTCGAACCGCCGCCGCTGCGCCGACCGAAATCGGTTACTGTCCCGGTTTTTCCGACTATCCCGGTTTTTCCGCTTATTGCGAGGGGCTTGCCGTCGGGGTGCAATTGGGGATGGTGAAGGCCTTGGTCGGCGAGCCTTTGCTCGGGATATCGTATTGGAGCGTCTAGCAGCCGTGTGCCGCGCCTCCACCGCTCATGCCGGGGCTTGAACCTCCGGGCCGAACGTCCGATGTAGCTTGGGACCCATCCCACCCAGCAGGACGCCTCTCCCCATGGACCCCACCGACATCCTCGCCACCCTCGTCCCCATCGTCATCGAGCAGTCGAACCGGGGGGAGCGCAGCTTCGACATCTATTCGCGGCTGCTGCGCGAGCGGATCGTGTTCGTGACCGGCGGGGTCGAGGATCATATGGCGACCCTGATCACGGCGCAGCTGCTGTATCTGGAGAGCGAGAATCCGAAGAAGGACATCTTCATGTACATCAACTCGCCGGGCGGGGTGGTGACGGCGGGCATGGCGATCCACGACACGATGCAATATATCCGCCCCCGCGTCGGCACGGTGTGCATGGGCCAGGCCGCCTCGATGGGGGCCTTCCTGCTCTGCGCCGGCGAGCCCGGCATGCGGGTGGCTTTGACCAACGCCCGGATCATGGTCCACCAGCCCTCGGGCGGCGCCCAGGGGCAGGCGACCGACATCGAGATCCAGGCCAAGGAAATCCTCCGCATCCGCCACCGGATGAACGAGCTGATGGCCAAATATACCGGCCAGACGATCGAGGCGATCGAGAGCGCGGTCGAGCGCGACAAATTCTTCGGCGCCGACGAGGCCAAGGCGTTCGGCCTGGTCGACGAAGTCTTCTCCAAGCGCCCCGCTCCCGGCGAGGAGGAAGGGTCGCACCAGTCGGCGGCGGCTTAGGGACAGCCTATCTGGCTGTACCCTCGGGCTTCGGATGGAAGGGACAGCCTGCTTGGATCAAGCACGTTAAGGGGACAGTCAGATAGACTGTCCCCGGCGGCTCTCGCCGCGTTAATCATTAGGCCATTGTGATCGTGCAATAAGCCGGTCTAACATGGCCGGAAGGCAAGGGGCGCCGCTTTGGCGCCCGCAAGGACGGATATGACGAAGCTCAGCGGCAGCGATTCCAAGAGCACGCTCTATTGCTCTTTCTGCGGCAAATCGCAGCACGAGGTGAGGAAGCTCATCGCCGGCCCCACCGTGTTCATCTGCGACGAATGCGTCGAATTGTGCAACGACATCATCCGCGAGGAGACCAAATCCTCGCTGGTCAAGACCCGCGACGGGGTGCCGACGCCGGTCGAGATCTGCAACCATCTCGACGATTACGTGATCGGCCAGAGCCACGCCAAGCGGGTCCTCTCGGTCGCGGTCCACAACCATTACAAGCGCCTCGCCCATGGCGCCAAGTCGGGCGAGGTCGAGCTCTCCAAATCGAACATCCTGCTCGTCGGCCCGACCGGCTGCGGCAAGACATTGCTCGCCCAGACGCTGGCGCGGCTGCTCGACGTGCCGTTCACCATGGCCGACGCGACCACCTTGACCGAAGCCGGCTATGTCGGCGAGGACGTCGAGAACATCATCCTGAAGCTGCTCCAGGCGTCCGACTACAATGTCGAGCGGGCGCAGCGCGGCATCGTCTATATCGACGAGATCGACAAGATCAGCCGCAAGTCGGACAATCCCTCGATCACCCGCGACGTGTCGGGCGAGGGCGTCCAGCAGGCTTTGCTCAAGCTGATGGAGGGCACCACCGCCTCGGTGCCGCCGCAGGGCGGGCGCAAGCATCCGCAGCAGGAGTTCCTGCAGGTCGACACGACCAACATATTGTTCATCTGCGGCGGCGCCTTCGCCGGCCTGGAAAAGATCATCGCCGACCGCCTGCAGGGCAAGTCGATCGGCTTCGGCGCCTATGTCGCCGCGCCCGAGGAGCGCCGCACCGGCGAGATATTGCGCCAGGGCGAGCCGGACGATCTGCTCAAGTTCGGGCTCATCCCCGAATTCGTCGGCCGCCTGCCGGTGATCGCGACGCTCGAGGACCTCGACGAGGAAGCGCTGGTCAAGATCCTCAAGGAGCCGAAGAACGCGCTGATCAAGCAATATGCCAAATTGTTCGACATGGAGGACGTGAAGCTGAGCTTCACCGAGGACGCCCTGGTCGCCGTCGCCAAGAAGGCGATCGAGCGCAAGACCGGCGCGCGCGGGCTTCGTTCCATCCTCGAGAACATCCTTCTCGACACCATGTTCGACCTGCCCTCGATGGACGGGGTCGACGAGGTGATGATCGACAAGGACGTCGTCGAAGGCCGCAAGGACCCGATCCGCGTCTACGCCGAGAAGGAAAAGACCGGCGACGCGGCCTGATTCCACCCGCCCGTCACCGGGTGGCCGCCGACGCGGGAGCAACGAGGCCGGTCGGGGCATATTCCGCATCGATGTCGAAGCTTTGCCGGCGGGCCGTCGCTAAATCCCGTTCTCCCGCTTCGCGGTCCCCCTTGCGCAGGCGCGCCATGCCGCGTCCGTAAAAGGCCCGCGCAGAATGCGGCCGCAGCGCGAGCGCCGCATCATAGTCGGCAATTGCCTCATCCCACTTGTCGAGACGAAGCTTCAGCATCCCCCGCGCGACGAAGGCTTCGACATAGCCCGGATCGAAGCGGATGGCGTCGTCGCAGTCCTTCAGCCCCTCCAAAAGTTCGATCGCCCCGTCCGCGCGCGCCGAGCAGCGGGCGGTGAGCAGAGGAACGCTGCCGACAAACCGGCGCAGACGAGCGGTGGCCACCGCCACCGCTTTTTGCGGTTCCCCCATCAGCGTCAGGATGGCGATTTTCTGCTGGAGCAGCAGGTTTTCGTCGGCGTCGGGCTGGCGGAGGCGATCGTCGATCAGCGAGATCGCCTTGCCCCAAGCCTCCATGGCCTCGGCTTTCCGGTCCAGCCGGTACAGGAGCTCCCCCCTGTTGCCGACAAAGAGCGCGTTCTTCGGATCGAGCGCGATGAGCTTGCTGTTGGCCGCCAGCGCCGCCTCGGCGTGCCGGAGCCCCGTGTGGAGACGCGCGCTCTCCCAAAGAGCATTTTGGGCGTTCGGGTCGAGCGCTATGATACGCTCAACGTCGGTAAGAGCCTCGACCAGCTTGCCGAGCTGCTCATTGGCCATGGCGCGTGACATCAAGGTAAATTTGTTGTCCGGATCCAGCTGAAGCGCCCTGGTGAATTCCTCCACCGCTTCGGCGGGCTTGTCCCGTTCAACGTTGAGCAGGCCGAAGCCTTGGTGGACGACGAAATCGTTGGCGTTGAGCGTTTCCGCCCTCTTTAGAGCGGCCTCCGCCTGATCGAATTTCCTCTGGTGGATGAGAACGATGCCACGATTCGCCTCCGGCAGGGACCAGCCGGGCGACAGCGACGCCGCTTTGGCGAAATCCGCCATGGCCTTTGCCAGCTCTCCCGCCTGGAGGAATTCGTAGCCGCGCCGATTATATTCTTGGGCCGAGACCGGCACCCGCTCCGCCAGAGCTTGTTTCTCGCCGGCGGACATTTCGTAATTATCCGGCGAGCGAACGCCGGCGACGTCGGCGTTGATCTCCCGCAACGCCTGCTCGCCGGCCGCGGCTTCGGCTGCGCTGATCTCCGGCTTGAGGCCCTGAAAGATCGACCGGGCCGAGGCCCGGCCGTTTTCGAGCGAGATCGTGCGGGCGATGCGCGTCCCGGCGACAATGCGGTCGAAGCTCTTGCCCTCCAGGGTAAAGCCGGCGCCGCCTCGCGGAAGGATCACCGTCTCGGTCGAGGCGACATAGAGGGGAAAGGCGAGGGCGAATGGATAATCTTTGCCAGGGCCTTCTTCGCGCTTGAAGTCGGGCCGCCATCTTATCGTGTCGCTGTCGAAGTGAAACGTCACCCGCCTCGCTCCCGGCCCACCCGACCAGTCCATCTGTTGCCGCCCGCTATACGAGATGGTGAAGCTGCCGCGCTCCTCGTCCGACCTGAAGTCATATTGGACGCTGTCGCTCTCGGACGAATTGGGAACCATTTCCCGCGCCCTTTTCCTGAACTCGTCAGGGCCGACCTGCTGGAGCACCATGCGCATCGCTGTCGCCATGTCTCCCCGGTAGACCAGCTCGCCCGTTACCTGCACCGGCGTGAAGAAGCCTTGCGACGCATCGTAGGTCGTCCGGGTTTCCATCAAAGGCAAAGCAGGGGGCGCCAAGGGTAGAGCTTCCAGCTTGGCCCCGGCGGCCGTCAGCGGCAGGCCCCAACGGAAAGGCGAGTCGGCCAGAGCTTCGAGGTCCCGATCTCCGCTCCGCGTCCCATCTAGGAAGTAGGCACGTCCGCCGATCGCGGCGCGCACGATGACATGGTCGAACAGGCCCACCTGCGGCAGCCGCTCCGGCAACCAGTCGCCGATCTGACTGTTGACCAGGACGGGCTCGGCCTCGATGCCGAGGCCGTCGAGAAGGGCGAGCAACGTTACCGTCTTGCCTTTGCAGTCTCCGAACTTGCGCGCCCATGTCTGCTCGGCGGTGGCCGGAACATAGCCTCCGTCGCCCATGGCAAGCGCAAGATAGCGGATCTGGTCCTCGACGAGGCGCAGGGCCGCCATCGCCCGCTGCCGGGGATCGGCGCTGGCCGCAGCGATGCGGCGGATTTCCGCCTGGAGGGGGGAGTTGGGCCCGATTCTCCGCGCTGAAGCATAGGCAGGAGCGAGCAGCTTGCTGATGTCGGCCCAATCCGCATAGCCGGACAGATCGAGATAGGCCGGCATCTGGAAGCGCGAGGGGGCACTTTCGGCCGGCTTCGGTCCCTGGGCGTCGTGCAGATCGAGGACCAGTTCGTTGCCCCAGCGGCCCTTCTTCAAGCGCGGCGTGCCGAGGGCGGCACTCGCATGCCAGCGTATGGCTGCCCCATCCGGCCAAACTTCGCGGTAGAAGAGGCGGCGCGCGGCGAGGCCGTGGCCGAGGCCCAGCCAGTGCTCGGGACGAAAAGGGATCGTGCCAGGCTTGGTCCGGACCGTATAGGCGACATGGACGATATCGCCGACGCTCAAACCTTCGGGTTGCATCACCGCCGTCAACACGCCGTCGAGCTGCGCCGATTCCAAATTATTCTCACGGCGCAGGACGGTGAATTCCTGTCCCGCGGCGAGGAGATCGATGCTCTTGCCGGCGCGGATGATCTCGACCTTGTGGACCAAAAGCTCGCTTCGGTCCGGCTGCCAGGGTATCACCAGATTGCCCATCTGGGCGAGGCCCTGAGGCGTCTGCACGAGAGTCGCCCACTCAATATAATATTCGCTCTCTTCCCCGTGCCGGCTTTGGGCGGTGAGGAGCAGCGCCTGGAACGGCTTGTCGGCCTCGGCCGGAGCCGCGGACGGCACGGCAAGTCGCTCCACCCATGGCTCGGCAGGCGCGATCACCGGCCCGCCTGCCGCATGGACAGGCGTCCCGGCGAGGCCGATCGCTACCAGCAAGACTCTTAGCAACCGCACCTGCGCCCCCTCGCTGACCGCTCGAACCTTTCTTGGCGGGCTTCCTTTCTGAATCAAGTCATTAAGCGCGTCTCGCCCGGGGCCTCCACATCAAGGCGGCGTACAGCGCCATTGCGGCGAACAGCCCGGTGAACCAGGCGTAGGTATAAGCCGCCGCCCAGGCGGGGCCGATCCAGCCGAACGCCGCCGGCGCGGCGGTCTTCAGGAATCCGGGGAGGTTGGGCAGCACGCCGGCGGCGAAAGCAGCGAGCGCCGCCGGGTTCCAGCCGCGCCGATAGGTGTAACGCCCGTCCGCCCGGTACAGCGCGTCCACGTCCAGCCGGGTGCGGCGGATCAGCCAGTAGTCGGCGATCAAAATGCCGGCGATCGGCCCCAGGAGCGCGCTGTATCCGGCGAGCCAGGTGAAGATATAGCCGTTGGTCGTCGCCAGGAGCTTCCATGGCATGATCAGGACGCCGATCGAAGCGGTGATCATGCCGCCGGTCCGGTAGGAGATTTTCGCGGGCCAGAGCGACGAGAAGTCGTAGGCGGACGAGACCAGGTTCGCGGCGATGTTGCACGAGACGGTATCGATCGTGATCACGACCAGCCCGAGCAGCACGAACGGCCCGGCCATCGTCCCGGCCAGCTGGACCGGGTCCCAGATCGCGCGGCCGTAGATCACCACCGTGGCGGAGGTGGTGATCACGCTGGCCAGCGCGATCAGCCCCATCATCGGCGGCAGGCCGACCGCCTGACCCACCGCCTGGTCGCGCTGCGAGCGGGCGAAGCGGGTGAAATCGGGGATGTTGAGCGCGAGCGTCGCCCAATAGCCGACCATCGCGGTCAGCGCCGGCCAGAACACCAGCCAGAACTGCCCGGCTCTGGCGCCGCCCTCCGCGAAGGCGGAAGGCGCGGCGAAGACCGGCCCGACTCCGCCGGCGCGGCCGATCGCCCACCAGACCAATGCCAGGCAGATGAATATCTTGGGCAGCGCCGTCCAGGTCTCGAGCCGCCGGATGGTCAGCAGCCCCTTGCGCACGAAGAAGAGCTGGATTCCCCAGAAGGCGATGAACGCAAGCAGCTGTCCCGCGCCGATGTCGAGCAGCGGCAGGGGCGCGCCCCTCAAGTCCGCGCCGAGCAGCACGCCGAGCAGGGTCAGCAGCGCCTCGCCGCCGATCCAGGTCTGGATGCCGTACCAGCCGCAGGCGACCAGCGCCCGCGCCAGCGCCGGCACCCGTGCGCCGATCGTGCCGAACGAAGCGCGCACCAGCACCGCATAGGGAATGCCGTAGCGCGCGCCGGCATGGCCGATCAGCAGCATCGGGATCAGCACGATGACGTTGCCGGCGAGCACGGTCGCCGCCGCCTGGCCCGCCGACATGCCCTGCTCGACCAGGCCCGCCGCGAGCATCCAGCCCGAGACGGCGACGATCATGCCCACCCACAAGGCCGCGAAATGATACCAGGCCCAGGTCCGCTGCTCCGGGCCGGTGGGCGCGAGGTCCGGATTCCAGAGCGGGCCGCCGTGACCGTCCGTCATGCGCCTTCCCCCCGACGTTGAGCGCCGAGTGTCCTGCGTTACGGCGCCGGCCGCAAGGTGGGTTTTTCCCGGGTGCGCCTAGCGGAAATTGGCGACGTTGTAGCGGTGGACCTCGTCCTGGGTCAGGCAGCGGCGGGTCGAGCCGTGCCCGCCCGGCTCCGCGACCGCCTTCTGCTGGTACATGACCTCGGTCAGCAGCTTGCGCGATACGCCCATGCGGATCAGGAAGTCGTTGTCCTCGCTCGCCAGCAGGGCCGAATCCTGCTCGATGTCGCCGATCAGGCCGACCGTGTTGTCGGTGCCGCGCAGCACTTCCGCCTCGATCGTCTGGCGGTCGCCGGTATGGGTGAACATGTGGACGATGAACAGGCCGCCCGGATCGACCATCCGGATCGCGCCGCCCATGAACAGGAAGTTGCAGGCCGAGAAACAGGCCCAGCCCGCCGGAATGCGGGTGGGAATGCCCCATTTGCGGATCAGCATGCCCGCCTGGTTGCCGACCCGCGCATTGCCGCCCGGCGAGCGCAGCCAGATCTCGTCGATCGGCTGGTTGCGCTCGACCGCGGCGGTCAGACGCGGGACGAGATTGTCGTCGATCGCGCCCTCGGCGAAGAGCAATTTCCTGCCGCCCCGCTGCTGCACGCTGAGCTGCATCGGCTGGGTGCTGCCCCAGCTTGGCTGCTGCGGGCAGCTCGGATTGTTGGGATCGGCCCGCTCGGCCGCGTCCGCCGTCCCGCTCAGGGCCAGGCCGAATGCCGCGAGGCAGGCAAAGGCGCGGCCGCGCACGGCGTCAGGCCGCCAGCGTGTAGCCCGAGGCGCCGGGCGCCCGGCACATCCTCTTGGAGGCGGTGGTCTCCTCGCCATTGACGATGATGACGTCGGATACGGTCATGCAGGAGGCGCCGCCCGAGCCGCTATTCTGGGCGATGACGGTCGAGGTCCCGGACACCGCGGGGCGGGTCTCGCTGGTCCAGCTGGAGCTCGTGCCGACGCCGCCCCGCGTCGCCTGGGTGGTCGCGGTCGCCGCCTGGACCTGCTCCTTGCAGTCGAGCCGGCTGGCGATGGCGTCGGTGATCAGCGAGCCGACCGGGAAGGCGAGGCCGGCGACGCCAGAGGGAAGGCCGACCGCGCCCAGGCCGGCGCCGGCGACGCCGCTCGCGATCGAGCGGAAAAGGCCGCCGCGCTTCTTCTTCGGCTTTTCGCACTCCACGCGCTGCTGGCTCGCCCCGGAATGCTTCCTGGCCATGGCGGGTTGCTGCATCGTCAGCAGGAGCAGCGGGATGACGGCGAGCAGAAAGCGAAACATACGCAACCCCTAACCCCTTGAGTGGGCTGCGATAGTAAAGGCGGGGGGGCGAGCGGTCAATCGCGCGCGGCGCCGCATTGATGAGGAGGGGGGTCACCCCATATAAGGGCAGACAAGGCGCCGTTCGCCCGAGTGGAGTTGTAATGACCAAATCCTATCCAGTGCTTCCCCTGCGCGACATCGTCGTCTTTCCGCAGATGATCGTTCCCCTGTTCGTCGGGCGCGACAAATCGGTCGCGGCGCTCGAGAGCGCGATGGCCGCGGACAAATCGATCTTCCTCGTCTCGCAGCTCGATCCCGCCGAGGACGACCCGGACCGCGACGCCCTCTACGATCTCGGCGTCGTCGCCACCGTGCTCCAGCTGCTGAAGCTGCCCGACGGGACGGTCCGCGTGCTCGTCGAGGGTCAGCAGCGCGCGTCGCTGACCTCGCTCGGCATGCAGGGCCGGCATCTCGTCGCCGAAGTGGAGGCGATCGAAGCCGAGGAGCCGACCGGGGCCGAAGTCTCCGCGCTGATGCGCTCGGTGGTCGAGCAGTTCGAGAATTATTCGAAGCTCAACAAGAAGCTGCCCGCCGAGACGGCGGTGCAGCTCGGCCAGATCGGCGAATCGTCGAAGCTCGCCGACGCGGTCGCGGCCAATATCAACATCAAGGTGTCGGACAAGCAGGCTTTGCTCGCCGAGCTCAATCCCGTCCGCCGGCTCGAAATGGCCTTCGCGTTCATGGAGGGCGAATTGGGCGTGCTCCAGGTCGAGAAGAAGATACGCAGCCGGGTCAAGCGCCAGATGGAGAAGACCCAGCGCGAATATTATCTGAACGAGCAATTGAAGGCGATCCAGCGCGAGCTCGGCAATGAAGGCGAGGAAGGCGAGGGCGACGAGCTGGCCGAGCTCGGCCGCAAGATCGCCAAGACTCGCCTCAGCAAGGAAGCGCGGTCGAAAGCGACGTCGGAATTGAAGAAGCTGAAGGCGATGGCGCCGATGTCGGCCGAGGCGACGGTGTCGCGCAACTATCTCGACGTGCTGCTCGGCCTGCCCTGGGGCAAGAAGACCAAGGTCAAGAAGGACATAGCCGAGGCCCAGACGATCCTCGACGAGGATCATTACGGCCTCGAGAAGGTCAAGGACCGGATCGTCGAATATCTCGCCGTGCAGGCGCGGACCAACAAATTGAAGGGTCCGATCCTGTGCCTGGTCGGCCCGCCCGGCGTCGGCAAGACCTCGCTCGGCCGCTCGATCGCGCGGGCGACGGGCCGCGAGTTCGTCCGCCAGTCATTGGGCGGGGTCCGCGACGAGGCGGAGATACGCGGCCACCGGCGGACCTATATCGGCTCGCTGCCGGGCAAGATCATTTCGAACCTGCGCAAGGCGGGCGCGTCCAATCCGCTGTTCCTGCTCGACGAGATCGACAAGCTCGGCCAGGATTTCCGCGGCGATCCGGCGTCCGCTTTGCTCGAAGTGCTCGATCCCGAGCAGAACAGCCGCTTCCAGGACCATTATCTGGAGATCGACTACGACCTCTCCGACGTTATGTTCGTCACCACCGCCAACACGATGGACATGCCGCAGCCGCTGATGGACCGGATGGAGATCATCCGCCTCGAAGGCTATACCGAGGACGAGAAGGTCGAGATCGCCCGCGGCCACCTGATCCCCAAGCAGTTCGAATCGCACGGACTCAAGGAAGGCGAGCTGGTTTTCACCGAGGAAGGCTTGCGCACCCTGATCCGCCATTACACCCGCGAGGCGGGCGTGCGGACGCTCGAGCGCGAGATCGCCAAGGTCGCCCGCAAGGTGCTGCGGCAGATCCTCGAGGGCAAGACCGACCGCGTCGAGCTCACCCCCGACAATGTCGGCGATTTCTCCGGCGTGCGGAAGTTCCGCCACGGCATGGGCGAGGAGGAGGATCAGATCGGCGCGGTCACCGGCCTCGCCTGGACCGAGGTCGGCGGCGAGCTGCTGACCATCGAGGCGGTGACGGTCCCCGGCAAGGGGCAGATCAAGACCACCGGCAAATTGGGCGACGTGATGCAGGAATCGATCCAGGCGGCCTTCTCGTTCGTCAGGGCGAGAAGCCCGAGCTACGGCGTCAAGCCAAGCGTCTTCGGGCGCAAGGACATCCACGTCCACCTTCCCGAAGGGGCGGTGCCGAAGGACGGACCGTCGGCCGGCACCGGCATGGTCACCGCGATCATCTCGACCCTCACCGGCATCCCGGTCAGGCGCAACGTCGCGATGACCGGCGAGGTCACGTTGCGCGGCCGCGTGCTGCCGATCGGCGGGCTCAAGGAGAAATTGCTGGCGGCGCTTCGCGGCGGCATCGAGAAGGTGCTGATCCCGGCCGAGAATGAGAAGGATTTGGCGGAGATACCGGCGTCGATCCGCGACGGGCTGGAGATCGTCCCGGTCAGCCATGTCGACGAAGTGCTCAGCCACGCCCTCGCCACGCCGGTGGTGCCGATCGACTGGACCGACGCGGACGAGCTTGCCGCTGTGCCGGCCCCCGAGCTCGCGGCGGCGCCGGACGACGGCCAGGGAGCGTCGATCCGGCATTGAGCGATATCGCATGACTGCAACGGGCAATCGCTCCGAAAAGGGGCGATTGCCCGCGGAAATTCGCGCTTTCCTTTTGACTCGGCGGCGCCACCTGCCGTTAGATGGCGGCCGGCCTTCGGCCGCGATTCCATCGACACAGGGGTTCGGGAGACATGAACAAGCAGGAGCTTATCGGCACGGTCGCCGATACGACCGGTCTCAGCAGGAGCGAAGCGGTGAGGGCCGTCGAGGGGGTGTTCGACGCCATTACCAGCGCGCTCAAGCGAGGCGACGAGGTTCGCCTGGTCGGCTTCGGCACCTTCTCCTGCTCGAAGCGCAAGGCCTCGACCGGCCGCAACCCGCGCACCGGCGAACCGATGCAGATCAAGGAATCGACCCAGCCCAAGTTCAAGGCCGGCAAGGGCCTCAAGGATTCGGTCAGCCGCAGGAGCTGACTTCGCTGAATGGGGACGGTTACTTTTACCCGCGGAGCGCGGAGAACGGCGCGCCTGGAGGATGAAAGTAACTGTCCCTACCACCATCTGGACAGGCTTGCGGCGGCACATTAGGACGCGCGCTTCGCCAGGGGCGTGGGTGCGTAGCTCAGTGGTAGAGCACCGTGTTCACACCGCGGGGGTCGCAAGTTCAATCCTTGCCGCACCCACCACGCCCGTCCCACGACCGTCGCGGATCACTGCCCTTCGAGCGGCAGCGCCTCCTTCGGCGCGCCGAGCGCTTCCGCGGCTTTCTCCACCTCCTCGTCGCTCGGCGGCTCCGGCCATTCCTCGCCCGGACCGAGCGCGTCGTCGGGGATGCCGGGGCCGGTGCCGGCGATCGTCTCTCTACCGTCTGCCATGGCTGGGTCCTCGCTTCATGTTATGGAAGCGATCGGGACGCGGCTGCGGTTCCCGCGGCGGGAGGTAGACGATGAGCGAGAAGAGCGATGCGATCGTGCGCGAGCTGCGCGCGTTCGGCCTGGCGCTGCCCGGCGCGCATTCCAAGTCGCCCTGGCCGGGACATGACGACCTCGCCGTGCGCGACAAGACTTTCGCTTATCTCCCCGTCGAAGGCGACCCGTTCAGCATCTCCTGCAAATTGCCCTATACGGGCGAGGTCGCGCTGGGCCTGCCTTATGCCAAGCCGACCCATTACGGGCTCGGCAAGAGCGGCTGGGTGACCTTCACGCCCGCGGACGAGGAGATGCCGCTCGTCGAGCATCTCAAGGAGTGGATCGACGAAAGCTACCGCGCCCAGGCGCCGCGCCGGCTGGTCAAGGAGCTCGACAGCCGGGAGGACTGAGCCGTCATTGCGAGGAGCGTAGCGACGAAGCAATCCAGCGGGCCTTGGAGGCCGCTCTGGATTGCTTCGCTTCGCTCGCAATGACAGGTCAGCGTTCGATGCAGCCGGCGACGATCTCATAGGATCTCAGCCGGGCCTGATGGTCGTGGATTTGCGAGGTGATCATCAGCTCGTCGGCGCCGGTGCGGTCGACGAACGCGGCGATCGCGGCCTTGACGCTGGCGGGAGAGCCGATCGCCGAGCAGGAGAGAGCCTGGCGCAGCATCGCCCTGGCCGGGAGCGGCAGCGTCTCGGCATAATGTTCGACCGGCGGCTGGAGCCGGGTCGGGTTGCCGGTCCGCAGGTTGACGAAGGCCTGCTGGATCGACGTGGCGAGAAGCTCGCCTTCCTCGTCGGTCTCTGCCGCGAAGGCGTTGAAGCCCAGCATCACATAAGGGCGGTCGAGCTGGGCCGACGGCTGGAAGCGCTCGCGATAGACCTGAATCGCCTCCATCATCTGGCCCGGAGCGAAGTGCGAGGCGAAGGCGTAAGGGAGGCCGAGCATCGCGGCGAGCTGGGCGCCGAACAGGCTCGAGCCGAGGATCCAGACCGGAATCGCCAGCCCTTCGCCGGGAATGGCGCGGACGCGCTGCCCCGGCTCCGCCGGGCGAAAATAGCCGATCAGCTCGACCACGTCCTGCGGGAACTGGTTCTCCCCAGAGGCGAGGTTGCGGCGCAGCGCGTAAGCGGTCGCCTGGTCGGTGCCCGGCGCCCGGCCGACGCCGAGGTCGACCCGGCCCGGATAGAGCGATTCGAGCGTTCCGAACTGCTCGGCGATCGTCAGCGGCGCGTGGTTGGGCAGCATGATCCCGCCGGCGCCGATGCGGATCGTCGAAGTGCCGGCGCCGACATGAGCGAGCGCGACCGCGGTCGCCGCGCTGGCGATCCCCGGCATGCTATGATGCTCGGCCATCCAGTAGCGCCGATAGCCCCATTGCTCGGCATGAAGCGCGAGATCGAGCGCATTGCCGAGCGCTTGGCCGGCATCGCCGCCTTCGACGATGGGCGCGAGGTCGAGGACGGAGAAAGGGATCATGGCGAGGAGATGGGGACGGAGAAGTGAGATTCCAGCTTGCGCTGGAATGACGGGATGTTCCACTCCCCCGCATCGCGGGCTAGGGCCGCGCCATGCCGCAGTACCGCGCGTCCGCATCGATGACCAATTCATGGCGCGCCGAGATGGCGGCGACACTATCGCTCGCCTGGCCGCTCATCCTCACCAACCTCACCCAGTCGCTCATCCAGTCGACCGACGTGCTGCTGCTCGGCCGGGCGGGTTCCGCATTGCTCGCCGCCGGCACGCTCGGCATCAACCTCTATTACGCCTTCCTCATCTTCGGCATCGGCCTCGTCACCGCCGCCGCGCCGATGGTCGCCAGGGAGCTCGGCGCCCGCCGCCACAGCGTGCGCGACGTCCGCCGGACCGTGCGCCAGACGATGTGGGCCGCCGCCGCCATCGTCGTGCCGGTTTGGGCCGTCCTCTGGCATACCCGGCCCATCCTCCTTGCGATCGGGCAGGATCCGGTGCTCGCGGCCGGGGCGGAGCGTTTCGTGCGGGCGCTGATGTGGGGCATGCTGCCGGCGCTCTGGTACCTGGTGCTGCGCTCCTTCGTCGCGGCGCTCGAGAAGCCGGTCTGGTCGCTCGTCGTCGGCGCCGCCGGAGTCGTGTTCAACGCCTTCCTCAACTACGGCCTGATCTTCGGCAGGTTCGGCTTTCCCGCTTTGGGCCTGGAGGGCGCGGGCATCGGCAGCACCTGCGCCAACAGCTTCATGTTCGGCGCGATGGCGCTGGTCGTCACGCTCCACCCCCGCTTCCGCCGCTACCGCCTGTTCGGCCGTTTCTGGGGCGCCGACTGGCAGCGTTTCCGCGAGGTGTGGCGGCTGGGCCTGCCGATCGCCGTCACTCTGGCGCTCGAGATCACGATCTTCAACACGGCGGTCTTCCTGATGGGGCTGATCGGCGCCGCCTCGATCGCCGCCCATGCCGTCGCGCTGCAGATCGCCGCCTTCACCTTCATGGTGCCGCTGGGGCTCAGCCAGGCGGTCACCGTCCGTGTCGGCCTCGCTTTCGGGCGGCGCGACCGGGGCGGCATCGGCCGCGCCGGCTGGACGGCGTTCGTTCTCGGCGTATCGTTCATGGCGGCGATGGCGATCCTCATGCTCGCAATTCCGCACCGGCTCGTCTCGCTCTTTCTCGACCCGGCGGATCCGGCCAACGCCACGGTGATCGCGCTGGCCGTCTCCTTCCTGTTCGTCGCCGCCTTGTTCCAGATTTTCGACGGCGCCCAGGCGGTCGGCGCCGGCATGCTGCGCGGCCTTCACGACACGCGGGTGCCGATGCTCTACGCCGCCTTCGGCTATTGGGTGGTCGGCCTGCTGACCGGAGTCGGCCTCGCCTTCGGCCTCGGCTGGCAGGGCGTCGGCATCTGGATCGGCCTCGCCAGCGGCCTCGCCGTCGTGGCGGTGCTGATGATCGCCCGCTGGCTGCGGCGCGAGAGGCTCGGGCTGGTCGACTGGTAGGGTGCTGGCGACACTCGCCTTGACGCTTGCCGGCCCCGGCCCCTATGTGCGCCGCGCCCCTCAGGCGCGCGTGGCGATCGTAGCTCAGCTGGTTAGAGCACTGGTTTGTGGTACCAGGGGTCGCGGGTTCAAGTCCCGTCGGTCGCCCCACCTGCGCTTCATGATTCAGGATCGAACCAATGCAGTCGCCGTGGGATTATCCCGATTTTGACGATCACGAGATCGTCCATTTCATCACGGACCGCGAGTCCGGCCTGAGGGCGGTGATCGCGATCCACTCGACCGCGGTCGGGCCCGGCGCCGGCGGCGTGCGCTTCTGGCATTATGAGGAGCCGGGCGAAGCGATCCGCGACGTGCTGCGCCTGTCGCGCGGGATGAGCTTCAAGAATGCGATGGCCGGCCTGCCGCTGGGCGGCGGCAAGGCGGTGATCCTCGCCGATGCGAACGGCGCCAAGACGCCCGAAATGCTGGCCGCCTACGGACGCGAGGTCGAGCGGCTCGGCGGCGCCTATGTGACCGCCGAGGATGTCGGCATGAGCGTCGCCGACCTCGTCGCGATCTCGACGCAGACCCGCTACGTGGCCGGCCTGCCGGTCGCGGAAGGATCGGTCGGCGGCGACCCCGGCCCGCACACCAGCTACGGCGTCTTCCTGGGGGTCAAGGCGGCGGTCAGGCGCGCGCTCGGCAAGGACAGCCTCGCCGGCCTGCACATCGCCATCCAGGGGGCGGGGAGCGTCGCCGGCGGCCTTGCCCGGCGCGCCGCCGAAGAGGGTGCCCGGATCAGCATCGCCGACATCGACCCGGGCCGCGCCGCGCGCCTCGCCGGCGAAGTCGGCGGGCAGGTGGCCGGGGCGGACCAGATCATGAAGCTCGAAGCGGACGTGCTCAGCCCCAACGCGCTCGGCGCGATCCTCACGGAAGAGAGCATCGCCGCGCTGAACGTGCCGGTCGTCGCCGGCGGCGCCAACAACCAGCTCGCCGCGCCGGGCGACGGCGAGCGGATCCACGCCCGAAACATCCTCTACGCCCCCGATTATGTGATCAACGCCGGCGGCATCATCAACGTCTCCTCCGAATATCTGCGCGACGCGGACATTGCCGGAGTCAAGGCCCGGATCGAGCAGATTCCGGTCCGGCTCGAGCAGATTTGGGCGGAGAGCGCCGAAACCGGCCGCAACCCGGCGGCGGTGGCGGACGACGTGGCCAAAAGGCTGATCGGGCGGTAATCGCCTCCCTGCACGCGGGGAGTGGAACTAAAGCGGCGGCGCCTCGCGCGGCTTCTCGCGGCCGAGCCGGTGCTCGCGATAGAGGGTGTAGAGGCCGCTGGCGACGATCAGCGCGGCGCCGATCCAGGTCGTGGCGGGGGGCTGGTCGGTGAAGATCAGCCAGCCCAGCAGCACCGACCAGAGCAATTGGACATAGTCGAACGGCACCACCACGGCCACGGGGGCGTAGCGGAGCGCGGCGGTGAGCAGGATCTGGCCCATGCCGCCGAAGCTTCCCAGCAGGAGCAGGATCAGCCAGACGCGGCCGTCATGCTCGTGGCCGTAGAAGGGCATCATGGCGCCCAGCGCGAGGATCGACAGGCCGCTGAACCAGAGCACGGTGGTTTGCGTGCCCTCCGTCCGGCCGATCTGGCGGATGGTGATGGTGACGACGCCGACTCCGAACGCGGCGAGCAGCGCCAGCAGCAGGCCGAGCGGCGGCAGGTGGCTCGCCTCGGGGCGCATCACCACCAATACGCCGGCAAAGCCGAGGGCGACCGCGCCCCAGCGATGCCATCCCACCGCCTCGCCGAGCAGCAGCGCGGACAGCATCACCGCGAACAGCGGCGCGGCGAAGCCGATCGTCGTCGCTTCCGCAAGCGGCAGATAGCGAAGCGCGCTGAAGGCGAGGATCATGGTGGTGAGGCCGATCGCGGCCCGCCAGAGATGGGCAAGCGGCCGCTGCGTCCGCCAGGGCTGTGGACTGCGCGACGCGGCGATCCACAGCAGCAGCGGCGGCAGGCCGAAGGCAAAGCGATAGAAGGCCAGCTCCACCGTCGGGACGCCCGACGCGTAGCCCAGCTTGATCATCGCCGCCATGAAGGCAAAGCAGGTGGTCGCGCCGATCCGCAGGGCGATGCCGAGCAAGGGGCTCTGCCGGGGCCGGGCCGAGGACATAAGGCCGGCTTGGCCCTGCCGCGCAGAAAAAGGCAAGGCCGCCGACGCTATTGCTTTTAGGACGCCGCCGCCTCGGCTACAGACGGCCCGGGCAAATGCATATCTTCGCAAATCCGGCACGTTTCCTGAAACTTGCGCGACCGCTCACCGCCTGGCTCGGCTGGGGCGGCGGCCTGCTCGTCGCGGCCGCGCTGGCGAGCGGGCTCCTCCTCACCCCGGGCGACTATCTGCAGGGCGAGAGCGTCCGCATCATGTACGTCCACGTCCCCGCCGCCTGGCTCGGCATGGCGGGTTGGGCGGGGATCGCGGTTGCAAGCCTGATGCAGCTCGTCTGGCGGCACCCGCTGGCCGGGGTGGCGGCGCGGGCCATGGCCGCGCCCGGCGCCGCTTTCACCGCCATCTGCCTGGCGACCGGCTCGCTGTGGGGCCGGCCGACCTGGGGGACATATTGGCAGTGGGACGGGCGGATGACCTCGATGCTCGTCCTCCTCTTCCTCTACATCGCCTACATCGCGCTCGCCGACGCCGACCGCGAGCGGGGCGGCGAGGGGCGGATCACGGCGATCTTCGGCCTGGTCGGCGCGATCAACCTGCCGGTCATCCATTATTCGGTTTTGTGGTGGCGCACGCTCCACCAGGGGCAGAGCATCAGCCTCTCCGGATCGAGCATCGCCGGCGCCCTGCTCTGGCCTTTGCCGGTCTCCGCGCTCGGCTTCTCCTTGCTGTTCGGAGCGATCGTGCTGATGCGGATGCGTGCGATGCTGGCGCGGCAGAAGGCCGAGGCACGGCTGCGCAGGATGGCCGCGTGAACCCCTGGCCGTTCATCGCCGGCGCCTATGGGCTGACCATCCTCGGCACGATCGCTTTGCTCTGGTCGAGCTATGCCGCGATGCGCCGCGCCGAGGCGGAAGCCGGTTCCCGGAAGGAGGAGAGGTGAAGGCCAAGAACCAGCGCCTGACGCTGCTGATCCTGGCCGGCGCCGCCGTCCTTGCCGCGGTGCTGCTCGCCATGTCGGCGCTGAAGGACCAGGCGGCCTATTTCTACGCCCCCGGCGACGTTGCGAAGGACGGCCTGCCGCTCGGCCGGGCGGTGCGGATCGGCGGCATGGTCAAGACCGGCTCGATCCGTCATGCCAAGGACGGAGTGACGATGAACTTCGTCGTCCGCGACGAGACTCCGGAGACGATCCGGGTGCGCTTCCGGGGCATTCCGCCCGATCTGTTCAAGGAAGATAGCGGCGTCGTCGCCGAAGGACGCTTCCAGCCCGACGGCCTGTTCGTCGCCGACCAGATCCTCGCCAAGCATGACGAGAATTACATGCCGCCCGAGCTGGCCGGCGACCGGCACAAGAGCGAGACCCTGAAATGATCGCCGAGGCCGGCCTCGCGGCGTTGTGGCTGGCGGCCTCGCTGTCGCTGCTCCAGCTCTTTTTTGGAATCATGGCGATGCGCCCAGACGGCGCGGCGCTCGCCCGAGCCGTCCGCCCGGTGGCGGTCGCGCAGGCGGTGCTGGTCGGCATCGCCTTCTTCGCCCTCATCCAGCTCTTCCTGCGCACCGATCTGTCGGTCGCACTGGTCGCGGCCAACAGCCATTCGATGAAGCCCTGGCTGTACAAATTCGCCGGCGCCTGGGGCAATCACGAAGGCTCGATGCTGCTCTGGGTGACGGTGCTCGCGCTCGCCGGCGCGGCGGTCGCCTTGTTCGAGCGGCGGCTGCCCGAGCGGACGCTGACCGCCACGCTGGCGGCGCAGGCCGCGATCGGGCTCGGCTTCTACGCCTTCCTCCTGTTCGCCTCCAATCCGTTCAAGCGGCTCATTCCCGTGCCGCCGGAAGGGCAGGGGCTCAACCCCTTGCTCCAGGACCCCGGCTTGGCCTTCCACCCGCCGACCCTCTATTTCGGCTATGTCGGCATCTCGATCGCTTTCTCGTTCGCGGTGGGAGCGCTGGTCGCGCGCGACGTCGGCCCCGCCTTCGCCCGGGCGATGCGGCCCTGGGTGCTCGGCGCGTGGATCTTCCTCACCCTGGGCATCACCGCCGGCAGCTACTGGGCTTATTACGAGCTCGGCTGGGGCGGCTGGTGGTTCTGGGACCCGGTCGAGAACGCCTCGCTCATGCCCTGGCTCGCCGCCACCGCCCTGCTCCACTCGGTCACCGTGCTCGCCACCCGCGACGGCCTTCGCGCCTGGACGATCATGCTCGCGGTGGTCGCCTTCTCGATGTCGATGATCGGCACCTTCCTGGTACGCTCGGGCATCCTCACCAGCGTCCACGCCTTCGCCGTCGACCCGGAGCGCGGCGCCTTCATCCTCGTCCTGCTCGCGCTCTACATCGGCGGCGCGCTGACCCTGTTCGGCCTCAGGGTCGGGACGGTGAAGGAAGGCTCCAACTTCGAGCCGGTGAGCCGCGAAGGCGCATTGGTCGCCAACAACCTGCTGCTCACCGCCGTGCTCGGCATCGTCATCGTCGGCACGCTCTACCCGCTCATCGTCGAATCGGTGAGCGGCGAGAAATTGTCGGTCGGGCCGCCTTATTTCAACGCGGCGGCGGGGCCGGTCGCGCTGGCGCTGGTGATCGTCATGGCGACGGGGCCGCTGCTGCGCTGGCGGCGCGACCGCCTGAAGGAAGTGGCGGGACGAATCGCCCTGCCGATCCTGGCCTCGGCGCTGGCCTTGCTGGCCGTGATCCTTCTCGCCCCCGGAATCCGTATCCTGCCCTTGCTCGGGCTGACGCTGGCGCTCGGCGTCGGCGCCGCCAGCCTGGCGCCTTTGTGGAAGCGCAATTTGCGGCGCACGCCCTTGTTCGTCTGGGGCATGGTGACCGCCCATCTCGGCATCGCCGTCGCGCTCGCCGGCATGGCTTCGGAGAGCGCCTTCACCAAGGAGCGGCTGGTCGCGGCCCGGCCCGGCGAGACGGTCGCGGTCGGGCCTTACAAGGTGCGCTTCGACTCGGTCGAACCGGTCGCCGGGCAGAACTGGACGGCGATCGAGGGCCGGCTGACCGCGCGCCGCGGCGAGGGGGCGCCGTTCGTGCTGAAGCCGCAGGCGCGGATGTTCACCGCGCCGCCGACCGAGACCAACGAGGCGGCGATCGCCACCCGCCTGGACGGCCAGCTCTACACCGTCATCGGCAAATCGGACGAGCGCGGGCGCTGGCAGCTGCGCTTGTGGTGGAAGCCGTTCGTCACCCTGATCTGGCTCGGCGGCGCGATGGTGGCGTTCGGCGGCTTCCTCGCTCTGGTCGGCCGGGTGCGCCGCGAGCGCAGGGCCTGGCGGGAGGCCCTGGCATGAGGCGCCTGGTCCTCTGGCTGCCGCTCGCCGTCTTCGCGGCCTTCCTGATCGTCTTCCTGTTCGGGCTCGGCCGGCCGGGCGAGAACGTGATCCGCTCGCAAATGATCGGCAAGGCGATGCCGGACTTCGCCCTCCAGCCGGCGGTGGCCTCGCACCCGCCGCTCAGCGCCGCCGATCTCAGGACCGGCCGGCCGCGCCTGGTCAACGTCTTCGCCAGCTGGTGCGTGCCGTGCCGGGCCGAGGCGCCGCAGCTGATGGCGCTGAAGCGGCGCGGCGTGCCGATCGAGGGCGTCGCGGTCCGCGACCGCTCCGAGGACGTCGCCGCCTTCCTCGCCGCCTGGGGCGACCCGTTCGACCGGATCGGCGCCGATCCCGCCACCCGCGTCCAGTTCGCCCTGGGTTCGTCGGGCGTGCCGGAGACCTTCGTCGTCGACGGCAAGGGCATCATCCGCCACCAGCATATCGGCGACGTCCGCCCCGAGGACATGCAAAAGATCCTCGCGGCGTACGAGGCGGCGCGGTGATTTCTTTCCCGTCATCGCGAGGAGCGCCGCGACGAAGCGATCCAGGCCGCACTGGATTGCTTCGCTGCGCTCGCAATGACGGATTAGCGATAACCGCGCTTTTATTTGTCCTCGCCGCGCCCGCCTTCGCGCAGTCGAACCTGCCGCCGGCGCCTTATGCCTATACCCAGCTCCCCGATCCGCGCCAGGAGGCCAAGGCCAAGGCGCTGATGGAGAGCCTGCGCTGCCTCGTCTGCCAGGGCCAGTCGATCGCCGACAGCGATGCCGACATGGCGGGCGACATGCGCGCCTTGGTCCGCACCCGGATCGCGGCGGGAGAGAGCCCGGACGCGATCCGCGCCTGGCTGATCGAGCGCTACGGCAATTGGGTGAGCTACAAGCCGCCGGTCGAGCCGGTAACCTGGCCGCTGTGGGGCGCGCCGGTCCTGCTCGTCGCGGCGGGCGCCTGGCTGGCGCGGGGCCGGTTCCGGCGGCGGCGGCCATGACCGGCTGGCTGTTCGTTCTGCTCCCGGCCCTCGCTTTGCTTGGCATATTGTGGCGCTTCGCCCGGCTCGACCGCAATGCCGTCCAGTTCCTCGCCGCCGCGTTGCTGCTCGCCATGGCCGGCTATGCCTGGCAGGGTCACCCCGGCCTCGCCGGCAGCCCCAAGCGCCCGCCCGAGGCCGAGCGGCTGCCCGACAGCGAGTTCGCCACCATGCGGCAGGATTTGCTCGGCCGCTTCGACACCGCCGACCGCTGGCTGACCATCGCCGACTCCTACCAGCGCCGCGGCGACAGCCGGAACGCCGCCGGCGTCATCCGCGCGGGCCTGCGCGCCCATCCGCGCGACCCGGACCTGTGGGTCGGCCTCGGCAACGCTTTGGTCATCCATGCCGGCGGGATGATGACGCCGGCCGCCCAGCTCGCCTTCCAGCGCGCGGCCGAGATCGCGCCCGACCATCCCGGCCCGAAATTCTTCTACGGCCTCGCTCTGGCCCAGGGCGGCCGTTTCGACGAGGCCGAGCGCATCTGGCGCGACTTGCTGGCGACCGCTCCGCCCGGGGCGCAGTGGCGCGCGGCGATCGAGGAGCGGCTGCAGATGATGGCGGAGGCGCGGGCGATGGGCGCGGCGCCGCGCTGAGCGGCCCCGCTCAGGACGCCGCCGCGTAGGGGAGGCCGAGCGCCTCGGCGACCGCGCGGTTGCGGATCTTGCCGCCCGACACGTTGAGGCCGTTCGCCAGATGTGGATCATCCCGCATAGCCTTTTCAGCACCTTCGTTGGCGAGCTTCAGAACGAATGGCAGGGTCGCATTGTTGAGCGCGAAGGCCGAGGTACGCGCCACCGCGCCCGGCATGTTGGCGACGCAATAATGGATGATGCCGTCCACCTCGTAGACCGGATTGTCGTGGGTGGTGGCGCGCGAGGTCTCGAAGCAGCCGCCCTGGTCGATGGCGATGTCGACCAGTACCGAGCCGCGCTTCATCGTCTTCAGCATGTCGCGGGTGACCAGCTTGGGGGCTGCCGCGCCGGGGACGAGGACGGCGCCGATCACCAGCTCGGCCTTGCGCACCGCCTTGGCGATCGTCGCCTTCGAGGCGTAGGCCGTCTTGATCTGGCTGCCGAAGAACATGTCGAGCTCGGCCAGCCGCGCGTTGGAGATGTCGTAGATGGTGACGTCGGCGCGCATGCCGACCGCCATCTGGGCGGCGTTGACGCCGGCGACGCCGCCGCCGAGGATCGCGACCCGCGCCGGCGCGACCCCGGGGACTCCGCCGAGCAGCACGCCGCGGCCGCCCTGCTCCTTCTCGAGATAATGGGCGCCGACCTGGACCGACATGCGGCCGGCGACCTCGGACATCGGCTTCAAAAGCGGCAGCGAGCCGTCATTGGCGGTGACCGTCTCATAGGCGATGCAGGTCGCGCCCGACCGCATCAGGCCTTCGGTCTGCGGCCGGTCCGGGGCGAGGTGGAGGTAGGTGAAGAGGATGTGGCGCGGCTCGAGCAGGGCGATCTCCTGCGGCTGCGGCTCCTTGACCTTGACGATCATGTCGGCGGCGGCGAAGGTCTCGGCGGCATCGGCGGCGATGCGCGCGCCGGCGTCGACATAGGCCTGGTCGCTGAAGTCGATGCCCATGCCGGCCCTGGTCTCGACGATCACCTCGTGGCCGGCGGCGACGAGCTCGGCGACCGAGCCTGGCGTCAGGCCGACGCGATATTCGTGATTCTTGATTTCCCTGGGCACGCCGATGCGCATCTCGCCACTCCGTTTCCGCCTGCTTCGGGCGGCCCTATAGCCCCGCCAGTCCGCTTTGTCGCCATTGCGAGCCGCGCGGCTGCTGTGCTAGTGGCGCGCGGTTCGTCCGTAAGGATATTCTGTGTGAAGCGCGATAATGGCTGAAACAGAAGGCGCGGCGCCGTCCAAGGGCGTCGCCTCCGCCGGCCTGCCGAACGAGCGGTCCGACGCTCTCCACGGCCATCACGGACACGGCAACTCCCTCGCCAAGCTCGCCCTCGGCGCGGTCGGCATCGTCTTCGGCGACATCGGCACCAGCCCGATCTACGCCTTCCGCGAGACCTTCGCCGGCCACCATTCGCTCACCCCCGACGCCCCGCATATCTACGGCGTGCTGAGCCTCATCTTCTGGTCGATGATGCTGGTGGTGACGGTGAAATATGTCGCCATCATCATGCGCGCCGACAATAAGGGGGAAGGGGGCAGCCTCGCGCTCCTTGCCCTGATCAACCGCAAGGGCGAGGGCAAAAGGCGGTGGACGAGCGGGATCGTGCTGCTCGGCGTGTTCGCGACCGCGCTCTTCTACGGCGACTCCATGATCACGCCCGCCATCTCGGTGCTCTCCGCGGTCGAAGGCCTGACCACGGTCGAGGCGAGCTTCGCGCCGTTCGTCGTCCCGACCGCGGTCGGCATCCTCATCGGCCTGTTCGCCATACAGTCGCGCGGGACGGCCAAGGTCGGGCAGATGTTCGGCCCGATCATGGTGGTCTATTTCCTGACCATCGCCGTGCTCGGCGTGATGCACATCGCCGGCGCGCCCGGCATCATCCTGGAGACGATCAACCCCTGGAACGCGGTCCGCTTCTTCCTGAACGACGGCGTCCGAGCGTTCCTCGCGCTCGGCTCGGTGGTGCTCGCGGTGACCGGCGCGGAGGCGCTCTACGCCGACATGGGCCATTTCGGGCGCAAGCCGATCGGGCTGTCGTGGCTGGTCTTCGTCGTCCCGGCGCTGATGCTCAACTATATGGGGCAGGGGGCGATGATCCTGTCGCTCGATCCCGCCGCCGCGCTGGCGACGGTGTCGAACCCATTCTTCCTGCTCGCCCCGGAGAGCCTTCGCCTGCCGCTGGTGATCCTCGCCACCCTCGCGACGATCATCGCCAGCCAGGCGGTGATCTCGGGGGCTTTCTCGGTCACCCAGCAGGCGATCCAGCTCGGCTTCATCCCGCGGCTCCGCATCACCCACACCAGCGCGGCCGCGGCCGGCCAGATCTACATCCCGGTGATCAACTGGGCGCTGCTGGTGATGGTCATCGTGCTCGTCGTCAGCTTCCGCTCCTCGACCAACCTCGCCGCCGCCTACGGCATCGCGGTGACCGGCGCGATGCTGATCGACACCTTCCTGATCGCCGTCGTGCTGTTCAACCTGTGGAAGTGGAACAAGCTGCTGGCGAGCGCATTGCTCGCGATCTTCTTCATCGTCGACCTCGCTTATTTCTCGGCCAACATGACCAAGGTGCCCGCCGGCGGCTGGTTCCCGCTCTTGGTCGGCCTCGTCGCCTTCACCCTGCTCACCACCTGGGCGAAAGGGCGCAAGCTGATGATCGAGCGGATGAACGAGGCGTCGATGCCGGCGGCGGTGTTCATCAAGTCGGCGGCGAGCAGCGCCACCCGCGTGCCCGGCACGGCGGTGTTCATGACCACCTCGCCCGACGGCATTCCCCACGCGCTGCTGCACAACCTCAAGCACAACAAGGTGCTGCACGAGCGGATCATCCTGCTGACGGTCCGCATCCAGGACGTGCCCGTGGTCGATTCGGAGCAGCAGCTGATGCTCGACGATCTCGGCTCGGGCTTCTACCGATTCATCCTCCGCTACGGCTTCATGCAGGAGGTGGACGTGCCGGCGGCCCTTTCCAGGCTGAAGGGCTGCGGACCGCAGTTCAAGATGATGGACACCAGCTTCTTCCTCGCCCGCCAGACCCTGCTCGCCTCGTCGCGGCCGGGCATGGCGATATGGCGCGAGAAGCTGTTCGCCTGGATGCTGCGCAACGCCGAAAGCGCGATGGAGTTCTTCAAGCTTCCCACCAACCGGGTGGTCGAGCTCGGCAGCCAGGTGGAGATCTGACCGCTGCGCCGATCATCGTCACGGCTTTGTTCGGCGACGGCGACAATGGCTGGCTGCAGGCGCTGAGGCGGGCCCATTATCCGGCCGAGCGCAACCTCGTGCCGGCCCACCTCACCCTTTTCCGCCATTTGCCGCCGAGCGTCGAGGACGAGCTGGGCAGGCGCCTTACCGCCTGCGCCGCGGCTCCGCCGCCGAAAGCGGTCGCGGCGGGGATCATGGACCTCGGCGAAGGCACGGCGCTTCGCATCGAAAGCGAGGCGCTCGAGGAGATGAGGGCGGATCTCGCGGACGCATTGCAGGGCCTGTTGCTGCCACAGGACAGCGCGCCCTGGCGGCCCCACGTCACCATCCAGAACAAGGTCGAGCCGCGGCAGGCGCGGCGGCTTCAGGCAGGCCTCCGGGCGGCATTCCAGCCGCGCCCGCTGGCGATCAAAGGGCTGGCGGCATGGCGCTATCGGGGCGGCCCGTGGGAGCCGCTCAAAACCTACGCCTTCCGCGGTCGGGCTTAATCGAGCTGCCCGACTCCGTCGCAGCTATAGTCGAAGGCGGCGAGGCCGGCTTCGAGGTGCGAGGCGAGCAGCGGCATGTCCATCAGCTCGTCGATCGCCGCGTCCGAATCCGTGTCGTTGGCCTCGGCGCAGGCATCGTCCCATTCGCTGACGTCGTACGTGCCCCTCCCGACCCAGGCCAGCGCCAGCGTCTCGGCCATCTGGTCGTCCGCCAGATCGTCGAGGATGGCGCGCAATTCCTCCTCGACGCCGGTGTTGAGCTCGTCCTCGAGCACCGACAGCGCCTCGCCGCCCTCGTCGTCGAAATCGTCGACATTGTCCGGATCCTCGTCCGGATCCTGGGCCGGGACCTGCGCTTCATTCTCGCGGGCGCGAAGGATGATCCTGCACAGGGTCTCGAGCGGAGTCAGCAATTCCATGGTCACTCTCCATCGTCCCGGAAACGACAGGAGGCCGGGCGGGGTTCCAGCGTCCGGGCGCGCACGGGCGGGAGGCGGTCGGTCGGTTGACCGAGGAAGCGTGGCTGCTATAGCGCCGCCTCGCCCGCGCGAGCCGCGGCGACGGCCATGGGGCGGAGTAGCTCAGCTGGTTAGAGCAGCGGAATCATAATCCGCGTGTCGGGGGTTCAAGTCCCTCCTCCGCTACCATCCACGCCGCGGCGGGAGAGCCTGCCCTATCCCGGCCGCCGGCATCCGCGCTATGAAGGATTGCGGCGCAGGGCGGGCGGCCCGCGATAAGTGCCGGCTTTATCGCCCCGCCATTGATTTTGGCGCGACAGAATCGCATCGCCTGTGCAATGCTCATTTTGGAAAATAATCCTGTGGGAAATCATTTATTTACGATGATTAGTCAATAAGGAATTTTCAAAAGCGATGAGCTTCGGGGGAAGATTGGCGGAGGAACGCAAGCGGCTCGGGCTGAAGCAGGCGGAATTCGCCGCTTTGGTCGGCACCGACGTTCCCAAGCAGAGTTTGTACGAGAACAACCGGCGGGAGCTGCGCGCGGACTATCTCGCCCGCCTGGCGGACGCGAAGGTGGACGTGGTCTATGTGCTGACCGCCCAGCGGACGGAGGGCGGCTGGCTCGGCCCGGGCGCAAGCGAGCTGCTTTCCTCCTATCTCGGCCTCTCGCCCGATTTGCAGCAGGCGCTGGTGACCTTCGCCGGCACGCTGCGCGAAGAGTTCGCGCAGGGGACCCGGACGCTCCACAGCCGCGCTTCGGATTATCGCCCCGAGGAGCCCGGCGCGAGCTGACCCGTTTCAGGCATGCTCCCCTTCGACGCCGCTTGCGGCGTCGCTCAGGACAGGCTTCGCCGCCGGAAGGACGCCGCGGCGGATCTGGTCGAGCTCGATCGATTCGAACAGCGCCTTGAAATTGCCCTCGCCGAAGCCCTGATTGCCCTTGCGCTGGATGATCTCGAAGAAGATCGGGCCGACCATGTTCTCGGTGAAGATCTGGAGGAGCAGCCCCTCGCCGGTCTCGGGCGAGCCGTCGATCAGGATCCGGCGCTTGCGCATCTCGGCGACGTCGTGGCCGTGGCCGGGCAGGCGCTCGTCGATCATGTCGAAATAGGTGTCCGGGCTGTCCTGGAAACGGATGCCGTTTTCCCGCAGCCGGTCGACCGTGCCGAAGATGTCGTCGGTCGCCATGGCGATATGCTGGATGCCCTCGCCCTTATATTCGCGCAAAAACTCCTCGATCTGGCTGTGCTCGTCCTGCGATTCGTTCAAGGGGATGCGGATCTTGTCGTCGGGCGCGGTCATCGCCCGCGAGACCAAGGCGGTCTGCTGCCCCTCGATGTCGAAATAGCGTATCTCGCGGAAGTTGAAGATCCGCTCGTAGAAGCCGGCCCAATGATCCATCCGCCCCCGGTTCACATTGTGGGTGAGGTGGTCGAGGGTGTGCAGCCCGGCCGCATTGGAGTCGCGTTTTGCGCCATCGACCGGCGCGAAATCGACGTCGTAGATGCGCTCGGCGCCGTAGCGGTCGACGAGATAGAGATAGGAGCCGCCTATCCCTTCGATCGCCGGAATGTCGAGCTCGCCGGGCCCCCGCGGCGTCTCGACCGGAATCGCCCCACGCTCCACCGCGAGCGCAAAGGCCTGTTTTGCGTCCTTCACCCGGAAGGCCATGCCGTTGGCCGAGGGTCCGTGCGCGCGCCGGAACTCGGCCGCCTGTCCCGAAGGCTCCATGTTGAGGATGAAGTTGATGTCGCCCTGCCCGTAATGGCGGACGTTCTTCGTCTTGTGGTCGGCCAAATGGGTGAAGCCCATCGCGACGAACAGGCGGGCCAGCGCCTCGGGGTCCGGGCTGGTGAACTCGACGAACTCGAAACCGTCGAGGCCGAGCGGATTGTCGTGGGTTTGAGCGGGGGCGTTCATCCTTGGCTCCTCCGGGGTCGACGCCGCCTTACCAGCGGCGGAACGGCCGGGCAATTCGATGGTTGCGCCGCGTCCCCACGGTCCATATCTGCGCTCTGTCACCCGCGAAGAACGAGACGATATGACCGCCACCCATTCCGCCCGCATGCTCATCCTCGGCTCGGGCCCGGCGGGGCTTTCGGCGGCGATCTACGGCGCCCGCGCGGGCCTCGCGCCGATCGTCGTCCAGGGCATCCAGCCCGGCGGCCAGCTCACCATCACCACCGACGTCGAGAATTATCCGGGCTTCCGCGACGTCATCCAGGGGCCGTGGCTGATGGAGGAGATGCAGGCGCAGGCCGAGCATGTCGGCGCGCAGATGATGTGGGACACGATCGCCGAAGTCGATTTCTCGCGGCGGCCATTCCGCCTGCTCGGCGACGGCGGCGCGGTCTATACCGGCGACACGGTGGTGATCGCGACCGGCGCCCAGGCGAAATGGCTGAACCTGCCGTCGGAGGAGCATCTGAAGGGCAGGGGCGTCTCCGCCTGCGCGACCTGCGACGGCTTCTTCTACCGCGGCAAAAGGGTGGCGGTGATCGGCGGCGGCAACACCGCGGTCGAGGAAGCGATCTACATGACCAACCACAGCCACGACGTCACCCTGATCCACCGCCGCGACCATCTGCGCGCCGAGAAGATCCTGCAGGACCGGCTGTTCGCCCATCCCAACATCAAGGTGCTGTGGAGCAAGGCGGTCGACCGCTTCGTCGGCGGCGGCGAGCCGGAAGGGCTGGTCGGCCTCGACCTTCGCGACACCCGCACCGGCGAGACCTCCCGGCTCGACGTCGAGGGCGGCTTCGTCGCGATCGGCCATTCGCCGGCGACCGAATTGTTCAGGGGCAAGCTCGAGCTCGACCGCGACGGCTATATCCAGGTCGAGACCGGAAGCACCCGCACCAGCGTGCCCGGCGTGTTCGCCAGCGGCGACGTCATGGACAAGGTCTACCGCCAGGCGGTCACCGCCGCGGGCACCGGCTGCATGGCCGCACTGGACGCCGAGAAGTTCCTCGCCGAAGCGGAGTTCGAAGCCTCAGCCGCGGCGTGACAGAGCGGTCAAAGCGGTGAGGCAGGCCTGGAGCAGGGCCGCGGCGTCGCCGGGCCGGGCGAAGGTGTGGGAATCGCTTTCGATCCGGTAGGGGGCGGCGCTTGCGTTCCTGATCCTGGCGAATCTCTTCGAGCCCCAGACCGAGGCCGCCGCGATCGCGGTGGCGTCGCCGCCGGCGAGGACCAAAGCGACGGGAAGCCCGTCTTGGTCGAGCGCTTCGGCGATATCCTCGGCGAGGCTCGACGGCTGCCGCCTCGTCATCTTTTGAAGGCCATTGAACAGTTTCTTGTAAGAGACTGATCCGCTTAGCAGTTTCTTCCAACCGGCCGCGCTGAGCAATTGCCGGCGATAATGGCTGCGGATGGCGGCGGGCGGCGGCGCGTCCGCCTCGCTTTCGACGAACCAGGGATTGGTGAGGATCGCGCCCTGCAGCCCCGCCTCGGCGCCGAACAGGGCCAGCGCGCTGGCGCCGTCGCACAGGCCGAAGCCGATCAGCCGTTCCATCCCTCGTTGCTCGCGCCGGAAGGCGGCGGCGGCGGCGGCGATGTCGGCGGCGCTGCCTCGCCAGCCCGGATCCTCGCTTTCGCTGTCGCCGACTCCCCGCCGGTCGAAGCGCAGGCAGGGAAAACCGGCGGCGGCGAGGCCGGCGGCGAGCCGCTCGAACATGCGGTGCGAACCGATCCGGGTCTGGGTGCCGCCGGTGACCAGCAATATGCCGGTCGCGCCTTTGCCCTCGTCCAGGCTGGCGCCGAGCGCAGCGCCTTCGCACGCGAACGTCAGGAGGCGGCGCATTGCCCAACCCATGTCAGGATATCGTCGGCTATTACGGCGGCCAGTTCTAACGAAGTCTCAGGTTCGGAGCGGCGCCAGAGCGGCGATCCCTCGATCTTGCGGTCGGCCTCGGCGCGGTCGCTGGCGAGGCGGAGAGTGCGCTGCCGGTCGAGCGGCGCCGGCGCGGCGCTCTCGAGCGGCCGCAGCAGCATGTCGGCGAGCGCATAGCCGGCGGTGCCGCCGCCGCTGGTCAGGCCGGCGCGGCTGAGGTCGCGGGCCAAAGAGGAGCCGGGGACGGGCGCGAGACGCCAGACGCATTGCGCCGCCGCGGCATCGTCGAGCAGGCAGCCGCCCCTGATGCTCGCCACCGCCGCCACCGCGCCGCCGCGCGACGCCTGGGCGGCGACCGCCTTGACGGCGCTCCTCCAGTCGTCCCAGCGGACCGCCTCGAGCGGCCGCCCGCTCTCGCCGGTGCCGGGAAGGTCGGGAAGCCAGCAGCCAAAGCCTTTCGCCGCCACCTGCCGCATGATGGCCGCGGTGAGGGCGCGGGTGCGGTTCATTTCCTCGAACAAAGGCGGCAGGAACAGGATCGGCGGCGCGTGGGGGGACCCGATCACCATCAGCCATTCGTCGCAGCCATTTGCCCGGTAGCGGTCGTAGGAAAGGCCTTTTGCCGTCACTGCAGCGCCTTGGCCTTGGCGAATGTCAGCAAAGAGCCAAATGTTTCAAGCATATCCGCATCGACTTCATGATCCTCTATGAGGATGCCGAGCCGCTCCTCCAGCTCGGTGAGAAGCCCCGCCACCGCCATCGAATCGAATTCCGGAAGCGCGCCGAACAAGGGCGTCGCCTCGGCGAAGCCGCGCACCTTGTCGCCGGGCAGGCCGAGCACGTCGACCAGCACCGAGCGCAGGGTCGCGTCCACTTCCTCCTCGTCGTTCCAGGCGGCCACGCGTCATCGCTCCCTGTTCGCCGCCGCGCCTACCGGCTTCGCGCCCGCCGGACAAGCGCGGAGGCCGCCGCCCGGGCGGCGCCGGCAAGGCCGCGAACGGTGCGGGGGTTGAAAGCGGCGAGGCGCCACAATGTCGCCCTCTCCTCCATCCAGTCGCGCTTATAGGCATCGTCGCCGGTGCCGTAGTCGATGCGCGACACGCGGTCCTCGTCGAGGACGTGGCGGAACATCGCCATGCTGAGCACCGTCCCGGGCGAGAGATCGCGCGCCGCCTCGCTGTAGGCGAGCTTGTGGATAGTGGCCCGGCCGTTCTCGACCAGCCACAATTGGGCGGCGACGGCGCTGCCGTCCTTGCTGGCGATGCCCAGCCGCAGGGTCCCGGCCGCGCCTTCCTGCTCGGCCAGCGCGCGCAGGAAAGCGGGGGAGCCTTCCTCGGGCTTCCAGCTGGTCCGGTAGACCGATTCGTAATCGCTCCAGGCCGAGTCGTCGAAGCGGCGGTGGATGGCGACGTCGAGGCCGGCCGCTCTCGCCTTGCGCTCGGCGGTGTTGCGCAGGCGCGACGGGCGCGCCGCCCAATAGGTATCAAAGTCCGTGTCCTGCGTATTGATCTGCCATGAGAAAGTGGCCGGCTCGATGAAGGTCAGCCAGCCCGCTTTGCGGAACGCATCGGTGAGCGAAGCGGGATTTTCGAGCGGCGCGAGCGCGACGCTCGCCAGGCGCTGCCGCCCGAGCGCCCGCGCGATCGCCTCCGCGCCGCCCGGATCGCCGGCCAGGGCGAAGCGCAGGCTGTACCAGGCGGCCAGGGCCCGCGCCCGTCCCCGCTCGACGCTGAGGAACAGCCAGCTCGCCTCGCCATTCCCGCGCGCCCTGGCGACGAGGAGCCGGCCGGGCGGCGGGCAATGCGTGGCGATGAGCCGGTACCAGGCGATGCGGTCGAACAGGCTCAGCCGGGCGGCGCGGCCGAGCGCGCCGGCGGCGTCGCGTTCCGCCTCGGCCAGGTCATCGAACAGTTTTACCTCGACGGGCAACGCGCTATCCCCCACCAGCCAGTTCCGTCTGTGGCGCAGTGAGGAGCCAAGGTGCAAGCCCCCGATCCCGATCCCCGCCCGCTCGACCATCTGACCGCGAGGGGCGCTGCGGACGCACCCGCGCTTCAGACCCGCGAGGGGCTGCTCGATTATGCCGGGCTGGAGCAAAAGACTGGCGCGCTCGCGGCGGCGTTGCGCGCGCGGGGGCTGGCGCCGGGCGAGCGGGTGGCGAGCTGGCTTCCCAAGACGCGGATGACCTGCCTGCTGCCGCTCGCCTGCGCGCGCGCGGGCATCGTCCACGTGCCGGTCAACCCGCTGCTGAAGCGCGCGCAGGTCGCCCATATCCTCGGCGACAGCGGCGCCCGGCTGCTGATCACCGGCCAGGCGAGGCTGGACACGCTGGAGGAGGGCGACGCGCCCGGGGGCTGCGCCGCGATCGCGGAGCAGGAAGGCGCGGCGATGCTCGCGGGCGCGGATGCGCTGCCGCCCTCCGCCGCCGCCCCGGACGACCTCGCCGCTCTGCTCTACACCTCCGGTTCGACCGGGCGGCCCAAGGGCGTGATGCTGAGCCACGCCAATCTCTGGCTGGGAGCGGTCGGCGTCGCCCACTATCTCCGGCTCGGGCCGGAGGACCGCACCCTCGCCGTACTGCCCTTGAGCTTCGACTATGGCCAGAACCAGCTCCTCTCCGCCTGGGCCGCGGGCGGCTGCGTCATCCCGCTCGACTATCTCTCCGCGCGCGACGTGATCCGCGCGGTCGGGCGTCATGACGTCACCACTCTGGCCGGCGTGCCGCCGCTGTGGGTGCAGCTGGTCGAGGCCGAGTGGCCCGGCACCGTTCCGCTCGGCCTCAGGCGGCTGACCAATTCGGGCGGCCGGCTGTCGAGCTCGGTGGTGCGGCGGATGCGCGAAATGTTCCCCGCCGCCGAGATCTACCTGATGTACGGGCTCACCGAGGCGTTCCGCTCGACCTGGCTCGATCCCGCCTTGGTCGATGCCCATCCCGATTCGATCGGCGCGGCGATACCGTTCGCCGAGATCATGATCGCGCGCGAAGATGGCGGCCTCGCCGCGCCCGGCGAAATTGGCGAGCTGGTCCATGCCGGCCCGCTCGTCGCCAAAGGCTATTGGAACGATGCGGAGCGCACCGCGCAGCGCTTCAGGCCGGCGCCGCCCGGTTCGCGCTACGGCGGCATCGCCGTCTGGTCTGGGGACAAGGTGCGGCGGGACGGGGAAGGGCTGCTCTATTTCGTTGGGCGCGACGATGCGATGATCAAGACCAGCGGCAACAGGGTGAGCCCGACCGAGGTCGAGGAAGCGGCGGTGGCGAGCGGCCTGGTCGCCGAGGCGGTCGCGCTCGGCGTCCCCGACGACCGGCTCGGCGAGGCGATCGCCCTGATCGTCCGGCCGCAGCCGCCGCGCGGCAATGAGGCCGAGGCGGACCTGCGCAACCATCTGAGGCGCGAGTTACCGAATTTTATGCAGCCCGGGCCTATCGTCTGGCGGAGCGAGATGCCGAAGAGCGCCAACGGCAAGCTCGATCGGGAGCTGTTGAAGACCGAGATGATGAAGTGACCAAGCCGATGGGAGCGATACCGGCGGGCTTCCGCGCGGAAGGAGGCATGCTGCTGATCGGCGGCAGGCGCGCCGACGCTCTCGCCGCCGAGGCGGGCGGCACCCCGCTCTTCGTCTACGATCTCGCCATGGTAGGCCGGAGAGTCGCGCGCTTCCGCTCCGCCTTCCCCAATGTCCAGCTTCATTATGCCATCAAGGCAAATAGTTACGCGCCATTGCTCAGCCATGTTGCCAAGCTTGTGGACGGCCTCGACGTCGCTTCGGCCGGCGAGATGCGGCTCGCGCTGGCGGCCGGCGCGCCGGCCGGAGACGTCAGCTTCGCCGGTCCGGGCAAGCGCGACGGCGAGCTCGAGGCCGCGATCGCGGCCGGAGTCACGATCAACTGCGAATCCGAAGGCGAGGCGGAGCGGGCGCTGGCCGCCGGCGAGCGGCTCGGGCGGCCGCCGCGCCTCGCGGTGCGGGTCAATCCCGATTTCGAGATCAAGGGATCGGGGATGCGGATGGGCGGCGGCGCCAAGCCGTTCGGGGTCGACGCGGCGCGGGCGCCTGCCCTGGTCCGCACCATCGTCGCGGCCGGCGCCGAGTGGCGCGGCTTCCATATCTTCGCCGGTTCGCAGGCGCTCGACGCCGCCGCCTTGGTCGAGGCGCAGCGCGCGACGGTCGCGCTCGCCGCCGCGCTGGCCGAGGAAGCGGGGGCGCCGCCGCCTTTGGTCAATCTCGGCGGCGGTTTCGGCATCCCCTATTTCCATGGCGAGCAGGCGCTCGACGTCGAGGCGGTCGGGGAAGCGCTCGCCGCCGCCCTCGACCGGCGGCCGGAAGCCTTGCACGGCACCGCCTTCGCCATCGAGCTCGGCCGCTGGCTGGTCGGCGAGGCGGGGGTCTATCTGACCCGCATCGTCGACCGGAAGGTGAGCCACGGCAAGACCTTCCTGGTCACCGACGGCGGCATGCACCACCAGCTCGCCGCCTCGGGCAATTTCGGCCAGGTGGTGCGGCGCAACTATCCGGTCGCGATCGCCGGCCGCTTCGGCGGGGATCCGGCCGAGGAGGTGACGATCGTCGGCTGCCTGTGCACTCCGCTCGACCGGCTCGCCGATGACGTCATGACGCCATTTGCCGACGTCGGCGACCTCGTCGCCGTGTTCCTCGCCGGCGCCTACGGCCTTTCGGCCAGCCCCCAGGGCTTCCTCGGCCATCCTCCCGCGCTCGAAACGGCGGTCGAAGGGGGCGATTAAGGGTCCGGCTCCCACCGGTCCCAAAGCGGGACGGGCGCAGATGGCGCGTTGTTCCTAACGGTAATTTTACCTCTTGAGGCCAATAGCAGACCCAAATCTGCGCCCGTTCCGCGTGCCACGCGCGGACCGGGCCCGGATCGGCAGGCAGACAAGAGGAACTTTTCAATGCGCGCTTTGCAACATTCCAGACTGGCCCTCATCATCGGCGTCAGCGCCGTCGCGCTCGCCGGCTGCGCCTCGGCCCGCGCCAGGAGCGGCCATTCCCTGCCGGCCGCCTCGTTCGTCGGCACCGAGGAGACGGCGAGCGACCAGAAATATATTATCGGCGCGCTCGACCAGCTCAACGTCTTCGTCTGGCGCAACGCCGAGCTCAGCGTCAAGGTGCAGGTCCGCCCCGACGGCCGCATCACCACGCCGCTCATCACCGACATGGTCGCGGCCGGCAAGACTCCTTCCGAGCTCGCCGACGACATCCGTGCAGCGCTGACCCAATATGTCGAGGATCCGCGCGTCTCGGTGATGATCGACAATTTCCAGGGCACGTTCGGCCAGCAGGTCCGCGTCGTCGGCGCGACCGAAAAGCCGGCCTCCTTGCCCTATCGCGCCAACATGACCCTGCTCGACGCGATGATCGAGGTCGGCGGCCTTTCCCAATATGCCGCCGGCGACCGCGCCCGCCTGATCCGCCACGACCGCACGACCGGCGCGCAGAAGGAATATGACCTGAAGATCGCCCGCCTGCTCAAGAAGGGCGACACCAGCGCCAACGTCCGGCTCGAGCCGGGCGACGTCATCATCATCCCCGAGAGCATGTTCTGAAGCGAACGACCCGCTTTCAGCTTTGCCCTCCTAACGGACACCAGCCTCGATGGACGGACTCTACGAACAGTTCCGCATAATCGTGCACCAGATCTGGGTGCGCCGCTGGCTGGCGCTCGGCGTCGCCTGGGGGCTGTGCCTGGCCGGCTGGCTGGCGGTCGCCCTCATTCCCAATAGCTACGAATCCAAGGCCCGGGTGTTCGTCCAGATGCAGTCGATCCTGCCCAGCCAGGCCGGCATGAATCCGGCCGAACAGGCGACCGACCTCGTCCAGATCCGCCAGACTTTGACGAGCACCGCCAATCTCGAAAAGGTCGTCCGTCACACCGACCTCAACCTGCTCGTCGCGAGCAGCCGCGATCTCGGCGTGCAGGTCGCCAATCTGCGCGAATCGATCAAGGTGACCGCGCAGCAGGACAATCTGTTCGAGATCAGCGCCACCGCGAGCGTCTCGGGCTTCTCCAACGCCCAGAACGCCAAGCTCGCCGGCGCCATCGTCCAGAATTTGCTCGACCTGTTCGTCGAGGGCAATCTCGCCGGCGACCGCAACACGACCAGCCAGACCTTGGGCTTCCTCGACGAGGAATTGCGGCGGCGCGAGGTCCAGCTCCAGCAGGCCGAGGAGCGGCGCGTCGCTTTCGAGCAGCGCTTCCTCGGCGTGCTTCCCGGCGAAGGCTCGATTGCCCAGCGCATGTCGATGGCGCGCGGCGAGCTCGCCAATATCGATCAGGAGCTGATGCAGGCGCAAAGCTCGCTCGCCGCTTTGCGCGGCCAGCTGGCCGGCACCGCTCCCACCGTCCCCGGCCTTGACGGCGGCGGCGGTGCCGCCGGCCAGATCGCCGCCCTCGAGGGCCAGCTCGTCCAGGCGGCGTCCCGCGGCTGGACCGACGCCCATCCTGACGTGGTGGCGATCAAGTCCCAGATCGCCCGCCTGCGTCCGCTGGCGGCGCGCGAGCGCGGCAGCGGCGGCGGCGGCGCGTCGAACCCGGCCTATGTCTCGATTCGCGCCATGGTCGCCGAGAAGGAGGGCCAGGTCGCGGCCGCCTCGGCGCGCAAGAACCAGATCCAGGCCGACATGGCCCAGTTGAGCTCCAAGCAGGCCTCCGAGCCCGGCGTCGCCGCCGAGCAGGCCAAGCTCAACCGCGACTATGACGTCCTCAAGCGCCAATATGACAAATTGCTCGAGGATCGCGAGCAGGTCCGCCTGACCAGCGACGTCCAGGCGAGGACCAACCTGATCAAGTTCCGGGTGATCGATCCGGCCAGCCAGCCCAACGTGCCGGCCAAGCCCAACCGGCCCCTGCTCCTCACCCTGATCCTGTTCGTCGGGCTCGGCGCCGGCGTCGGCGCCGCCTTCGTCCGCGGCCAGCTGCAGACCACTTTCCCGACCCAGAGCCGGCTCGAGCAATCCAGCGGTCTCCGGGTGCTCGGCTCGATCAGCGCGCTGTTCACCGCCGCCCAGCGCGCCCGCCGCCGCCAGCATCTGATCTGGCTGACGGCGGGAGGGGGGGCGCTGGCGGCCGGCTACGCGGTGCTGATGGCGGTCGAATTCTGGCAGCGCAGCCTGGTCGCGTGAGGGAGGATATGAACAAGCATAGCGCCCTTCGCACCAGCGGCTCGCTCCTCGAACGGGCGGCCCAAATCTATGATTTCGGCACCGCCCTGCGCGGCGCGGCGCCGCCGCGGCCCCGGCCCGAGCCCGAAGTGCGGGCCAAGCCGGCCGAAGTCGTTCCGGAGGCCAAGGCGCTTCCGCCCGAGGCCGAGGTGCTTCTCGTCGACGCAATGGTCGAAGCCGCGCCGGTTGCCCCCACGGCCGCGCCGAAGGTGCGCCGCGGCGGCCGCGTCGGCCGGGTCGATCGCGAGGCGCTGGGCGAAGCGGGGTTCATCCTGCCCGACGCGCCGGTGACCGGCCTCGCCGAGGAGTTCCGGATCATCAAGCGCCAGCTCCTGCTCGGCGCCAGCGGCAAGACCGATCTCCCCGAGGAGAAGAGGCGGACCATCCTGATCTGCTCGGCCCAGGCGGACGAGGGCAAGACCTTCTGCGCGGTCAACCTAGCCTTGTCGCTGGCCAGCGAGAAGGATTTCGAGGTTCTGCTCGTCGACGGCGACTTCCCCAAGCCCGAAATCCTCTCGATCCTCGGCCTCGAGGGCGGGCCGGGCCTGATCGACGCCATCGCCGATCCGGCCCTCGACCCCGAATCGCTGGTGATCGCCACCGACATTGATGGCCTCTTCGTCCTTCCCGCCGGCGGCCACGTCAACAACGTCACCGAATTGCTCGCCTCCGACCGCACCCGCGCGGTGCTGGCCGAGCTGACCCGCGCCCATCCCCGGCGGCTGGTCATCTTCGATTCGCCGCCCGCATTGATGGCCTCGCCCGCGACCGTGCTGGCGACCCATGTCGGCCAGCTGGTGATGGTGGTGCGGGCCGACCAGACCACCGAATCCGACCTCCGCGAGGCGGTCGCCCTCCTCTCCGGCTGCGACGAAATCAGCCTCATCCTGAACGGCGCGGGTTTCGCCGTCACCGGCCGACGGTTCGGCAGCTATTATGGATACGGCCAATGAAAATAGCCTCACTCCAAAGGCTTGCGCTGCGCGCGCTCGGCCTCGCCGGCCTTGCCGGCGGAATCGCCCTCGCCACGGCGGCGTCCGTGCAGGGCGAGCCGCGGACCGTGATCCAGCCCTATCTCGAGATCCAGCAGGTGCTGAACGCCGACCTGAACGGCGGCGACACGCTCACCTATACGTCGGTCGGCGGCGGCGTCGACGTCGCCGTCGAGACCCGCCGCGTCCAGGCGACGATCAGCTACAATTACCAGCGCCGCATCGGCTGGGGCGACAATCTCGCCGACGACGACGTCCATAGCGGCCTCGCCGCCGCGCAGGTCGCGGTCGTGCCCAACGTGCTCAATTTCGACGCCGGCGCGCTCGCCGTGCGCTCCGGCGCCGACATCCGCTCGCCGATCGCGGCGGCCCGCACCGCCGACGACCGCAACGCCGTCGACGTCTACAGCGTCTATGCCGGGCCGACCCTGTCGACCAAGGCGGGGCCGCTCGACGTCTCCGCCAGCTACCGCCTCGGCTATGTCGCGATCGACGATCACGGCTTGGCCGGAGTCAATCTGGCGCCCGGGCAGCCGCGCATCGACCGCTACGACAGCAGCACCGTCCAGAGCGCGGCCGCCAGCGTCGGCATGGCGACCGGCGAGCTTCCGTTCGGCTGGACCCTCGGCGCCGGCTGGGAGCGCGAGGACGCGAAACGGCTCGACAGCGATTTCGAGGGCAAATATGTCCGCGGCGACGTGGTCGTGCCGGTCTCGTCCCACCTCGCCGTGACCGGCGGGGTCGGCTATGAGAAATTCCAGTCTTCGCAGCAGGATATCGTGCGTGATTCAAACGGCGTCCCAGTTGTGACAGCCGGTGGCGCGCTCGTCCCCGATCCGTCCAAGCCGCGCCTCCTCGCCTACGACCAGAGCGGCCTCATCTGGGATGCGGGCGTGATCTGGCGGCCGAGCCCGCGCACCGAGCTGCAGGCGCGGGTCGGGCAGCGTTATGGCGGCACCACCTTCACCGGCTCGCTCGAGCACAAATTGAGCGAAACTTCCGGCATCAGCGCCACGGTCTATGACAGCGTCGACAGCTTCGGCCACCTGCTCGTCACCGATCTCGCCGGCGTGCCGCGGCGCTTCAACAATCGCCGCTCGAACACCGGCATGAACGGCATCGGCGGCTGCGTGTTCGGCAAGGATCCGGGCTCGGGCGCCTGCTTCGACGACGCTTTGCAGGCGATCAACAATTTCACCTTCCGCAGCCGCGGCGCCAACTTCCTCTACAGCGCCGAGCACGGGCCGTGGAGCTACGGGATCGGCGCGAGCTACGACCAGCGCCGCTACTTCGCGCCGCCGGCCGCCAGCAACGTCTTCGTCCTCAGCGGAGTCACCGACCGCAGCTGGTCGCTCCAGGCCAATGCCAGCCGCCGGCTGACGCGCCGCTCGGGCTACGACCTCGACGCCTATGCGAGCTGGTACGACAGCGGCATAACCGGGGCCGGGACGAGCTCGAGCCTGGGCCTCACCGGCAGCTATTACCGAAGCCTGTTCAACGAGCATATCCAGGCCAATGTCGCGGCCGGGATCTACAATACCGACACCGGGCGGTTCGACAGCACGGTCGCCTCGCTGCTCGTCGGGCTCAGGTACAATTTCTAACGGACGCCACGGAGACGCCTGATGTATACCGATTTTTTCGGCCTCACCGACCGTCCCTTCCAGCTCACGCCGGATGCGCGTTTCTATTATGACAGCCGCACCCACAAGAAGGCGATGGCCTATCTGGGCTACGGCCTCGCCCAGGGCGAGGGCTTCATCGTCATCACCGGCGACGTCGGCGCGGGCAAGTCGACGCTCGTCGCCCATCTGATGGCGACGATCGACCGCGAGCGCCTGAATGCGATCAGCATCGTCTCGACCCAGGTCGAGGGCGACGACATGCTGCGCCTCGCCGCCCAGGGCCTCGGCCTCGCCACCGAGAATGTCGCCAAGGCGCAATTGCTCGACCGGATCGAGCAAAGGCTGGGCGAGGAGGCGAGGACCGGCAAGCGCGTCCTGCTGATCGTCGACGAAGCGCAGAACCTGCCGGTGTCGGCGCTGGAAGAGCTTCGCATGCTTTCGAACTTCTCATCGCAAGGTCATGCGCTCATTCAGATTTTCCTGCTCGGCCAACCCGAGTTCCGCGATCGCATCGCGAGCGAGGACGGGCTCGAGCAGCTCCGCCAGCGGGTCATCGCCACCCACCATCTCGATCCGATGGAGGCGAACGAGGTCGAGCCCTACATGGTCCATCGCCTCGCCGTCGCCGGCTGGCAGGGACGGCCGGGCTTCGGCGCCGACGCCGCGGCGGCGGTTTACCGCCACACCGGCGGAGTCCCCCGGCGGGTCAACCAGCTCGCCGCGCGGCTCCTGCTCTACGCCGCGATCGAGCAACTCGAGGCGCTGGATGCGGACTCGGTCGAGGCGGTCGCCGCCGACATGGCGGCCGACCGTCCGCAGCCCCGGGAGGAGAGGGTGCTTCCGTTGCGTATCTCCGCCGCTTCGCGCTCCGTCCCGGCGGCAGCCGCCCCGGCGCCCGCCGCCGCGCCGGTGCGCGATTTCGCCGCCGAGCGGCATCTCGCCGCGCTCGAGGCGCGGCTCGAGGAGCAGGAGGTCGCGCTCCGCCGCGTCTTGACCTTGCTCGTCGACTGGGTGGAAAACGGGCAGCAAGCGACGGACTATCGCACCAACGCCGCTTGAGACTCTTGAGAAGGGCATGAAATGCTGAACGCCCTCTCGGTCGATGTCGAGGACTGGTTCCAGGTCGGCGCCTTCGAGAAGGTGATCGCGCGCTCCTCGTGGGACGGGCTCGAGCAGCGCGTCGAGCGCAACGCCGACGCGGTGCTCGCCTTGTTCGACGAAGCCGGGGTCAAGGGCACGTTCTTCGCTCTCGGCTGGGTCGCGGAGCGCTACCCGGCCTTGATCCGGCGCATCGCCGAGGCCGGCCACGAGGTCGCCAGCCACGGCTGGGACCATGTCCGGGTCCATGAGCTGACCGCCGCCGCCTTCCGCGCCGATCTGGAGCGCGCCCGGATCGCGATCGAGGATTCCTGCGGCCTCTCGCCCGCCGGCTATCGCGCGCCGAGCTTCTCGATCGACGCCCGCACCCCCTGGGCGCACCGCGTGCTGGCCGAGGAAGGCTACACCTATTCGTCCAGCGTCGCGCCGGTCCGCCACGACCATTATGGCTGGCCCGAGGCGCCGCGCTTCGCCCACCGCCCGCTCCCCGATTCCGCTTTGATCGAGCTGCCCGTGACCACCGTCGAGGTCGCCGGCCGGCGCCTGGCGGCGGGCGGCGGCGGTTTCTTCCGCCTGCTTCCCTATCGTTTCTCCGACTGGGCGGTCGCCCGGGTCAACGCCGAGCAGCGCCCGGCGGTCTTCTATTTCCATCCCTGGGAGATCGATCCCGGCCAGCCGCGGGTGCGCGGCGCGCCGCTCAGATCGCGCCTCCGCCACTATAGCCGCCTCTCAGCGATGCGGCCCAAGCTGCTGAAACTGCTCAAGGCGCACCATTGGGGCCGGACCGACGAGGTGGTCGCGCGCGAGCAAGCGAGGCTGGCGTGAAGGTCCGCGCGGCCGATCTCGGCGATGCCGGCGAGCGCGCGGCGATCGAGCGCTTCGTCGCCGCCCATCCCGCCTCCTCGCTCTTCCATCTTCCCGGCTGGAGCCGCGCGGTCGAGCGCGGCTGCGGCGCGCGAAGCCATTATCTCGTCGCCGAGGACGAGGCGGGGGGGCTGCGCGGCCTGCTCCCGCTCAGCGAGGTGCGCTCGCCGCTGTTCGGCAATTCGATGGTGTCCGCCGGGTTCGGCGTCGGCGGGGGCATCCTCGCCGGCGATGACGGGGTGAAAGGGGAATTGGCGGACGCCGCCTGGGCGCTCGCCCGCGATCATGGCTGCTCCAGCGTCGAGCTTCGCGGCGGCGCGATCCCGGACGGGGACTGGCAGCTGCAGGAAGGCGTTTACGCCGATTTCACGACCGAGCTGGCCGGCGACGAGGAGGCCATCCTGCGCTCGATCCGCAAGCGCCAGCGGGCCGAGGTGCGCCGCGCGCAGGCTTTCGGCCTCGAATTCAGGGCCGGCACAAGCGAGGCCGAGCTGGACGCCCATTATCACGCTTATTCGACGTCGCTGCGCAACCACGGCACCCCGGCCTTCCCGCGCCATTTGTTCCGGGCGATGGTCGCCGAGTTCGGCGGCGATGCCGAGATCCTCACCGCCTGGAAAGACGGCAAGCCGCTGTCCAGCGTGTTCAGCTTCTTTTTCAAGGGGACGGCCTATCCTTATTGGGGCGGGGGCACGGCCGACGCGCGCCAGTGGCGGGCGAACGAAGCGCTCTATTACGAGATGATGTGCCGCGCCTCGCGCCGCGGCTGCACCCGAATCGATTTCGGCCGGTCCAAGGTCGGCACCGGTCCCTATGCGTTCAAGAAATATTGGGGCCTCGAGCCACGGCCTTTGGCCTATGCGGTGCGCACCGCCGACGGCTCGAAGCCGCGCGAGGTCAATCCGCTCAACCCCAAGTACCGGCTGAAGATCGCCTTGTGGCGCAAGCTGCCGCTCGCCATCGCCAACCGGATCGGCCCGCCCATCGCCCGGGGCCTCGGCTGATGGGCGACATTCTCTATCTCGCCCATCGCATCCCTTATCCCCCGGATCGCGGCGACAAGATCCGTTCCTGGCACGTGCTGAAGCATCTCGGCGGGCTGGCGCGGGTCCACCTTGCCTGCTTCGCCGACGATGCCGCCGACGCGGCCCATCTTGCCGCGCTGCGCGAGGCGATGGGCGGCAGCCTCGGCGAGGCGCATGTCGAGGTCCGCCGGGCGGGCAAGGCGCTTGCCGGCGCCCGCGCGCTGCTCGAGGGCAAGCCGGTCTCGCTGACCCTGTTCGACAGCGCGGCGCTGCGCGCGTTCGTCGCGCGGCTCCTTGCCGGGGGGGAGGTGGCGACGATCTTCGCTTATTCGGGCCAGATGGCGCAGTTCGTTCCGGCGCATGCGACGCAGCGCTTCGTGATGGACTTCGGCGACATGGATTCGGCCAAATTCGCTTCCTATGGCGAGCAAGGCGGCCCGCTCGCCGCAATCCACCGCCGCGAGGCGGAGAAATTGTTCGCCTTCGAGAAAGCGACCGCCGCGCGCGCGGACACGAGCCTGTTCGTCAGCGAGGCGGAGGCCGCCTTGTTCCGGCGCAAGGCGGGGCTGGCAGGCGCCGACATCCGCGCCCTCCAGAACGGCGTCGACCTCGAATTCTACCACCCGGGCGCGGCCGCCGATGTTCCCCGGCGAAAGCCGGAGAACGCGCCCCTCATCGTCTTCACCGGCCAGATGGATTATGCGCCCAACGCCGACGCCGTGGCCTGGTTCGCCGACGAGGTGCTGCCGCTCGTCCCCGACGCGCGCTTCGCGATCGTCGGGCGCAAGCCTTCGCAAGCGGTCCGGCGCCTCGGCGAACGCGAGCGGGTCGTCGTCACCGGCGCGGTCCCGGACATACGCAGCTGGTTGGCCGCCGCCGACGTCGTCGTCGCGCCGCTGCGCATCGCCCGGGGCATCCAGAACAAGGTGCTCGAGGCGATGGCGATGGCGCGGCCGGTGGTCGCGTCCGCCGCCGCCTTCGAAGGGATCGAGGCCGAACCGGGCCGCGACCTCCTGGTCGCCGACACGGCCCAGGCGCAGGCGGAGGCGATCCGCACCCTCCTCGCCGATTCCGGCCGGGCCGAGGCGCTCGGCCGGGCGGCGCGGCGGCGGATGGAGGAGGCTTATCGCTGGGACGCGCGGCTTGCGCCTTTGGCCGGGATAATCGGCCTGGCGGGCAGGCGGGCGGCGGCATGACGGCGATCCTCCCCATCGCCCAGGCGCGGCCGGCCGCCGCCGAGGGCTGGCGGCCGCATTTGGCCGCGCTCGGCGCGGTCTCGGCGGCGATCCTGCTCCTCTTTCGCCGCGACGCGGCCGACATCGTCGCGGTGTGGCTGCAAAGCCCGACCTTCAACCATTGCCTGTTCATCCTCCCCCTCATCGCCTGGCTGGTCTGGCAGCGCCTGCCGGAGCTGCGCCGGCTCGCCCCCGCCGCCTGGGCGCCGGGCCTGCTGCTCGTCGCCGCCGGCGCTCTCGGCTGGCTGCTGGGCGAAGCCGGAAGCGTCGCGCTGGCCCGTCATGCCGGACTGGTCCTGATGCTGCAGGGCGCTGTCATCGCCTGCCTCGGCAAGGCGGTGTCGCGCGGGCTCGCCTTCCCGATCTTCTACGCGCTCTTCCTCATCCCCGCCGGCCAGGAGATCGTGCCGGCGATGCAGACCGTGACCGCCAGGATGTGCATGGCGCTGCTCGGCCTCGCCGGCATACCGGCCCATATCGAGGGCGTCTTCATCACCACGCCGACCGGCTATTTCAAGGTCGCCGAGGCCTGTTCGGGGGTCATGTTCCTGGTCGCGATGCTGGCTTATGGCGCGCTCGCCGCCAATGTCTGCTTCCGCACGTGGAAGCGGCGCGCTTTGTTCATGGCCGCGGCGATCGTCATCCCGGTCCTCGCCAACGGCGTGCGCGCATTCGGCACGATCTACATCGCCGAGCGGGTCGACGCCGATTTCGCCGCGGGCTTCGACCATGTCTTCTACGGCTGGATCTTCTTCGCCATCGTCATCGCCTTGCTGATGGCCGCCGGCTGGCGCTTCTTCGACCGCAAGCCGGGCGATCCCTGGTTCGATCCGCGCGCGCTGCAGCCGGAGGGCATGGCGGCCGGCGGGACGCCGCGCCTTCTCCAGGTGGCGGCGGCGGTCCTTGCCTTGGCCGCGGCGCCGCCGCTCTGGTCCGCCGCGATCGCCTCGGCCGGCAGCCGGGCGCCGGCCGACATCGTCCTGCCCCAGGTCGAAGGCTGGCAGCGCGTCGCCCGCGACAAGGGCCGTCCGTGGCAGCCGCATTTCGGCGGCGCCGACATGATCCGCATCGGCCGCTACCGGAGCCGGGCGGGGCAGGAGGTCGATCTTGCCATCGCCCTCTTCGCCCGCCAGGCGGAAGGGCGCGAGCTGGTCGGCTACGGCCAGGGCGCGGTGGCTTCCCAAGGCGCCTGGTCGTGGGCCGCCGACGCCGAGGCGCCGCCCCGCGGCAAGGCGGAGCGTATCTCCTCCCACGGCACGATCCGCGAGGTGGCGAGCTTCTACCGCGTCGGCGACATTCTCACCGGCAGCGCCGCCGCGGTGAAGCTCGCGACGGTCAGGGCCCGTCTGCTCGGCGGACCGCAGCGGGCGGTCGCTGTTCTGGTCTCGGCCGAGGCGCCGGCCGCCGGCGTCGATCCGCGCCCCGCCATCGACGCCTTCCTGAAAGATCTCGGGCCTCTCGACGCTCTTGCCGACAGGGCTGCCGGCCTGCCACAGGCGCGTTGATGTGCGGCATAGCAGGCATTTTCCACCCCGACGTGCCCAAGCCGGTCGATCCGGCGCGGGTCCGGGCGATGGCGGAGGTGCTGGCCCATCGCGGCCCCGACGGCAGCGGCGTCTGGACCGCGCCGGGGGTCGGCTTCGGCCACCGCCGCCTGTCGATCATCGACCTCGAAGGCGGCGCCCAGCCGATGCTCAGCGCCGACGGCAGGATCGCGGTCAATTATAATGGCGAAATCTACAATTTCCGCGAGGTGAGGGGGGAGCTGGAGGCGCTCGGCCACATTTTCGCCACCCAGTCCGACACCGAGGTGGTCCTCGCCGGCTGGCGGCAATGGGGCCCTGCCTGTCTCGCCCGCTTCAACGGCATGTTCGCCTTCGCGCTCTACGACGCCGATGCGGACTCGCTCTTCCTCGCCCGCGACCGGCTCGGCGTGAAGCCGCTCTACCTCGCCGAGCTTCCCGACGGCGCCCTCATCTTCGCGTCCGAATTGAAGGGCCTGCTCGCCCATCCTTTGCTCCAGCGCAGCCCGAGCCCGCAGGCGGTCGAGGATTATCTCGCGCTGGGCTATGTTCCGGACGACGCCTGCATGGTCGCGGGCGTCGGCAAGCTGGCGGCGGGCCATTATCTCCTCGTCCGCCGCGGCCGGCCGGTGCCGGCGCCGGTCAAATGGTGGGATGTGGATTTCTCCAACCCTTCCAGCGCGTCCGCGGCGGAGCTTGAGGAAGAATTGGTCGAGCATCTGCGCCGCGCGGTGCGCTCGCGCATGGTCGCCGACGTGCCGCTGGGCGCCTTCCTCTCGGGCGGCGTCGACAGCTCGGCGGTGGTCGCCTTCATGGCCGAGGCGAGCCGCGCCGCGGTCGAGACCTGCGCGATCGGCTTCGACGAGGCCGACCATGACGAGACTCGCTTTGCCGCCATGGTGGCCGAGCGATTCGCCACCAGCCACCGCTCGCGCATCGTCGCCGCCGGCGATTTCGGCCTGGTCGACACTTTGGTCGGGGCCTTCGACGAACCGTTCGCCGACGCGTCCGCGCTCGCCACCTACCGGGTGTGCGAGCTGGCGCGGGAGAGGGTCAAGGTCTCGCTCTCCGGCGACGGCGCCGACGAGGCGTTCGCCGGCTACCGCCGCTACCGCTTCTTCGCCGCCGAGGAGCGGGTGCGCCGGCTGATCCCGCAGCCGGCGCGCGGCCTGTTCGGCGCGGCCGGCGCCCTCTACCCCAAGCTCGACTGGGCGCCGCAAATGCTGCGCGCCAAGACGACCCTGCAGGCGCTCGGGCGGAGCGGCGAGGAAGCTTATGCCGACGCCGTCGGCGTGACCTCGCAGGCAATTAGAGCAAGGATTTACAGCCCGGCTCTCACGGGCCTTCTGCAGGGCCACCGCGCCGAGGACCGCTATGTGGCGGCGATGAAAAGCGCGCCGGCTGCGGACCCGCTGTCCCGCGCCCAATATGCCGACCTCAAGATCTGGCTCCCGGGCGACATCCTCACCAAGGTCGACCGGACCAGCATGGCGGTGAGCCTGGAGGCGCGCGAGCCTTTGCTCGACCACCGCCTGGTCGAGTTCGCCGCCCGCGTGCCGGCGAAGCTGCGTCTCAGGGGCGGCGTCGGCAAATGGCTGCTCAAGGAGGCGCTCGGCCGCTATCTTCCCGGCGAGATCCTGGAGCGCCGCAAGATGGGCTTCGTCACTCCGGTCGGCGCCTGGTTTCGCGGCGCCCTTGCCGACGAGGCCGCCGCGGTGGCGCGCAGCCCGGCGCTGGCCGAGACCGGCTGGTTCGACGGCGCCGCCATCGCCCGCCTCGCCGCCGCCCACCGCTCCGGCAAGGCCGAGCATGGCCGCCTGCTCTGGCAATTGCTGATGCTCGAGAAGTCGCTGCCCCGCCTCTTCCCCTCCCTCCAACGAAGAGAAACCAGGGACAGTATATAGTTTTCTACAGAGCCGAGCCGGCCGCGGCCGCCAACGCGAAAACTATATACTGTCCCTGGTTTCATACACCGCCTCGACGAAATAGAGGCCGTCGGGCGGGGCGTTGTAGCCCAAAGCGGCGCGGTCCCTGGCCGCCAGCGCCGCCGCCAAATCCTCAATCGTCCACGTCCCCCGCCCGACCAGCTGCAGGCAGCCGACCATCGAGCGGACCTGGTGGTGGAGGAAGGAGCGCGCCGCCGCCTCGATCTCGATGCGCTCGCCCGTCCGCCGCACGTCGAGCCGATCGAGCGTCTTGACCGCGCTCTCGGACTGGCAATGGGCGGAGCGGAAGGTGGTGAAATCGTGACGGCCGACCAGCAGCTGCGCCGCTTCGTGCATCGCCTCCGCGTCGAGCCGCACGGGGACGTGCCAGGCGCGCCCCGCCTCCAGCGCGAGACGGGCCCGCCGGTTGACGATGCGATAAAGGTAGCGCCGGCCGGTGCAGCTGAACCGCGCGTGCCAGTCGTCGGCGACCGGCTCGGCCTTCAAGACCGCCACCGGCAGCGGCCGCAGCCGCGCGTTGAGCCCCTCGGCGAGGCGAAAGGGCGTGATGGGCCTGGCGATATCGACATGGGCGGCCATCGCCAGCGCGTGCACGCCCGCATCAGTCCTTCCCGCCGCGTGGAGCACCGCCGCCTCGCCGGTGATTGCCGCCACCGCCTCCTCGATCGCCTGCTGGACCGACGGCCCGTGCGGCTGGCGCTGCCAGCCCATGAATGGCCGCCCGTCATATTCGACGCACAGGCGGAACCGGGTCACTCCAGCCTCGCGCCGGCGGGGATCGGGAAGCCGCGCAGCAGCTCGGCCGGACTCATCGCCGCCCGCCCGGCGCGCTGGACCAGGACCGGCATGATCGATCCCACGCCGCATGCGATGGCGAGTCTTTCGTCGAGCACCGTCCCAGGCGCGCCGCCGCGCTCCGAGACCTCCGCAAAATGTATTTTTATGCGTTCTCCTGCATAAAGGATGAATGCGCCCGGCGCCGGCGCGAACGCGCGCACCTGGCGCTCGACCTCGACGGCGCTGCGGCCGAAATCGATCCTCGCCTCGTGCTTTTCGATCTTGGGGGCGTAGGTAATGCCAGCCTGCGGCTGCGGTATCCCGGGAGTGTGCGCCAGACTTTCGAGCATCGTGCGCATGAGATCGGCGCCCATGCCCGCCAGTTCCGCGGTCAGTGCGCCTGCATTTTTTTCGTCTATCTCGGTCTCCCGCGCCGCCAGCATCGGCCCGGTGTCGAGCCCGCGCTCCATCCGCATGATCGTCACCCCCGTCACCGCGTCGCCGGCGAGGATCGCGCGCTGGATCGGCGCCGCCCCGCGCCAGCGCGGCAGCAGCGAGGCATGGACGTTGAGGCAGCCGCGCCGCGGCGCCTCCAGGATCGCCGGCGGCAGGATCAGCCCGTAGGCGGCGACCACCGCGGCATCGAGATCGAGCGCCGCGAAGGCGTCCTGCACGTCCCGATCCTTGAGGCTCAGCGGCGTGCGCACCGCGATCCCCGCCGCTTCCGCCCGTTGCTGGACAGGGGAGGGCTTCAATCCCTTGCCCCGCCCGGCCGGCCGCGGCGGCTGCGAATAGACCGCGGCGACGTCGTGCCCGGCGGCGAGCAGAGCGTCGAGCGTCGGCACGGCGAAGTCCGGAGTCCCCATGAAGGCGATGCGCATGGCGCTTCCATAGGAGAATCCCCCTCCCTGAGTACAGGGCGGGGAGGAAGGCCTTGCCCATCCCTACCGCCTCCTCCTACCTGTCTGCCATGGCCTCTGCCGAGATCGACGCTTTGACCCAGGCCCTCGCCCGCCTGCCCGGCCTCGGCCCGCGCTCGGCGCGGCGCGCGGTGCTGCACCTCCTGAAGCGGCGCGAGGCGGCGATGGCGCCCTTGCTGCGCGCGCTCGAGCGGGTCAACGAGGCGCTCGCCATCTGCTCGGCCTGCGGCAATGTCGACACGATCGATCCGTGCACGATCTGCACCGACTCCCGGCGCGACGACCGCTTGCTGTGCGTCGTCGAGGAGGTCTCGGACCTGTGGGCGCTCGACCGCTCGCGCCTGTTCCCCGGCCGCTACCACGTCCTCGGCGGGCGGCTCTCCGCGCTGGAAGGCGTCCGCCCGGAGGATCTCAGCATCGACAAATTGCTCGCCCGCCTGGCGAAGGGCGGCATCGACGAGGTGGTGCTGGCGACCAACGCAACCCTCGAGGGCCAGACCACCGCCCATTATCTCGCCGAGCGGCTGGAAGGATTCCCCGTCCGCATCACCCAGCTCGCCCACGGCCTCCCGGTCGGCGGCGAGCTCGACTATCTCGACGAGGGCACCCTGGCACAGGCGCTGCGGGCGAGAAGGCCCGTGAGCTAGAAGTCCTCCGCGGAACGGGAGGGGACCATGCGCAGCATGGTGGAGGGGTCCCCGGGCGCTGGTGCGGGCCCCGCCAGGGGACAGTCTAGGGACAGTTACGTAACTGTCCCTAGACTGTCCCTATGCATCTCCGAGAACGCACCCACCCTCGGCCCCTCCCTGCGTGCAGGGAGGGGAGGGAGTTGACCCGATCCCCCCTCTTTCCTACCTCTTCGCCATGGCCCTGCTTCCCATCTTCGAGACTCCGGACCCGATCCTGCGGCGGATTTCATCGCCGGTCGAAGCGGTCACCGACGCGCTTCGCCGGCTGATCGACGACATGTTCGAGACGATGTACGCCGCCCCGGGGATCGGCCTCGCCGCGATCCAAATCGGGGTGGCCAAGCGCCTGCTGGTGATCGACCTGCAGGAGCCGGCGGAGGAGGGCGGCGAGCCGGTGCGCGCGCCTTTGGTGTTCATCAATCCGGAGATCGTCTCGGCTTCCGACACGCTGCAGACCTATAGCGAGGGCTGCCTGTCGGTCCCCGAAATGTATGCCGAGGTCGAGCGGCCCGACCGAATCCGCGCCCGCTGGCTCGACCGCGACGGCGCGGCGCATGAGGAGGATCTGGACGGCCTCCTCGCCATCTGCCTGCAGCACGAGATGGACCATCTCGAAGGCATATTGTTCATCGACCACCTCTCCCGCCTGAAGCGCGACATGATCCTCAAAAAGCTCGCCAAGGCGCGGAAGGAGAGGCTGGCGGCTTAAGAATCCCTGCCGCAAGCGCAAAGCGAGAGCTACCGTCAGCCCACAATTGCTTGAGCCCGGCCTCTGCCTGATATAGGTTCGCTCTTCGTTCCCGGAGGGCAAGGGCATGAGTTCGTGGCTATGGGGTTTGGTAGGACTAGTTGGGCTTTTGGCGGGCTTGGCGCTCGGCTGGTTTGTTTGGGGACGGCCACTCGAAGCCCAAAAATCCCGTGAGGACGATTTTCGCAAGGCAATTCGCGATCTCGCCGTATCGCAAAAGGAAGTCGAGCAGATCGGACCCCTCCGTGATGAGGTTGCCGAGCTCCGCCCCGACCGTGAAGCGTTGGCAGCGCTAAGAGCGCAACAAGGCGAGCGGGACCGTCAGCACGAAGAGCGTACCCAGCAATTGAAACAACAGTTCGAGACCGTAGCCGCGCAGGTGCTTGAGCGCAGCCATGAAGCATTTGTGAAGCGAGCCGATGAGACCTTTGCGAAACATCGAGAAGCAGCAACCGACGGTTTGGAGAAAAACAAGATTGCCCTCAATGATTTGCTACAACCGGTCAGGGACACGCTCACGCGTTACGAGAACAGTCTCAAGGAAATGGAAACCGCCCGAACAGGTGCGTACGAAGGCCTAAAAGAACAGATTCTCCTGATGCGTGAGGGTCAGGAACGGGTCGCAACCGAGGCTAGCCGCCTTAGAACCACGCTTAGATCGAGTAGCGGCAGCGCGGGCCGTTGGGGCGAGGAGCAGTGTCGAAACGTTCTGGAGAGAGCCGGGCTGCAGGAGGGGATCGATTTTGAGGAGCAGGTCTCCTCTGATGAGCATGGGAATCGTGCACGACCCGATTTTATTGTTAGCCTACCTGGCAACAGAAAGCTGGTGATCGACGTAAAGTGTTCTCTGGACGCCTTTATCGGAGCAAGCGAAGCCGAGGATGAGGTTCAGCGGCAAAACTTTTTGGTGGAACATGCGAAAGCGATAAAATCGCACGCGCAGGGCCTTACGAGAAAAAGCTATCAGGACCAATTTAAGAACTCTGGCAGTTTCGTCGTTATGTTTGTGCCAGGGGAGAACTTTCTGCACGCAGCAATCCAACTTGATCGACAGCTTCTGTTTTGGGGACACGAAAGAAACTTAGTTATCGTGGGACCTACTAATCTAATGTCCTTGGCCCTAACAGTAGCTGCCCTTAGGGACCAACAAAGGCTAGCTGAACGCGCGGAAGAAATTGCTGGAATAGGTAGAAAGCTGTATGAAAACCTAAATACCTTAGGAAAGAATGCACATGCTACCAGCAAGGCGATTCAATCCATGGTTAACAACTGGAATCAGCTGGTAGGCACACTTGACGGAAGTCTTCTAAGTAGTGCGCGAAAGTTTGACGAGTTGGGTGTTGGAAAAAGAAGCTCGGATGTCTCTGTACTTGAACCTTTAGAGGCTCTCATTCGAGAGCCGCAGAAGCTGCTCCTATCCTCTGAAGATGCAGCAGAGGCTGCCGAGTAAGGCTTACATGTCCCACTGCGGCCGCCGCTCGCCGCCGCAGCCGCGGTAGGTCTCGCCGTCGGCGGTGACCAGCACCTGGTGCGCGAAGCCGCGGCCGCTCATGCCGTCGTTGCAGCGGGTGTAGGTGACCTCGACGATGAGGCGCGGCGTGACGTAGCGGCGGCCGTTGAAGCTGGGCCGCGGATCGGGCCGGGCGACGCTGATATGCTTGTCGCCGTAATTGCCGGCATAGTCGATCCGCCCGCCGTGAATGGTCACCGTCCAGCCCGGCTCCTGGCCGAGCGCGCGATAGGTCTCGCTTGCGGGGGCATCGGTCGCGGCCGCGCAGCCGGCGCACAGCAGCGCCGGGAGAAAGCGGATCATTCTCATGCGCGTCTCCATTGGTTCACCACCTCATAGGCCATCACCGCCGCGGCGATCGCGGCGTTGAGGCTGTCGGCCTTGCCGACCATCGGCAGCTTCACCAGCCGGTCGCATTGCGCCTCATAGGCGGCGGGCAGGCCGGCCTGCTCGTTGCCGACCAGGATGAACGCGGGCCTGCGATAGCGCGGCGCCTGATAGTCTTCGGTCGCGTTGAGGCTGGTGCCGATCAGCTCGCCCTCGCCCGCCCGGAGCCAGGCGAGGAACTCCTCCCAGGGCGCGGCGGCGATCTTCTGGGTGAACAGCGCGCCCATCGAGGCGCGGACCGCCTCGAGAGAAAAGGGATCGGCGCAATCGTCGACCAGGATGAGGCCGCCCGCCCCGACCGCGTCGCCGGTGCGCAGGATGGTGCCGAGATTGCCCGGGTCGCGCAGAGCCTGGGCGACGATCCAGAGCGGCGCGGCCTCGCGGTCGATCCGCTCCAGCGCCGTGTCGAACGCGCGGTAGACGCCGAGCATGGTCTGCGGATTGTCCTTGCCGCTCAATTTGTGGAGGATGGCGGTGCTGGTCTCGACGACGTCGCCGCCGGCGGCTTCGGTTTCAGCGATCAAGGCGGCGAGCAGGGGATGCGCGGCGCCTTCGCTGTAGAACAAGGTGACGGGCAGGAAGCCGGCCTCGCGCGCCTCGGTGAGGATGCGCAGCCCCTCGGCGACGAACAGGCCCGCGCGGCGCCGGTTCTTCTTGTCGCGCAGGGACCGGACCTGCTTGACCAAAGGGTTGGAGAAAGCGGTTATCTGGCGGGGCATAGGTTAGCCGTCCTTGCGAGGAGCGGAGCGACGAAGCAATCCAGTCCTGCTCCTCGCCCCACTGGATTGCTTCGCTGCTGCGCTGCAGCAGTTCATCCTGAGCGCCGCCGCAGGCGGCGTCGAAGGGCTCGCAATGACGATGTGCATCAATCCTCGCCGAAGCCGCCCTCGACCAGAGCGGCGAGCGCGGCGACCGTTTCCTCGGCGGCCTCGCCCTCGGCGCTGATCGTGATCGAATCGCCCATCGCCGCGCCAAGCATCATCAGGCCCATGATCGAGGTGCCGCAGACCGTCGAGCCGTCCTTCTCGACCTCGACGGCGGCGGCCAAAGTGGCGGCGAGGGTGACGAACTTGGCGCTGGCCCGGGCATGGAGGCCGCGCTTGTTGCGCATCGCGACCGTCCGGCTGACCATTCTAGACCGTCTCCCCGAGGATCTCGGACGCGACGGAGATATATTTGCGCCCCGCCTCGCGGGCCGCGGCGACGGCCGCCCTGACCTCCATCGTCTTGCGCGCGCCTTCGAGCCGGATCAGCATCGGCAGGTTGACGCCGGCGATGACCTCGATCTTGTCCGACTTCATGAGGGTGATGGCGAGGTTGGACGGCGTGCCGCCGAACAGATCGGTGAGGATGATGACTCCGGCGCCGTCGTCGACCTTGGCGATCGCCTCGGCGATGTCGTCGCGGCGCGCCTCCATATCGTCGTCGGGGCCGATGCAGATCGGCTCGATCCGCTCCTGCGGCCCGACGACATGCTCCATGGCCGTGACGAATTCGGCCGCGAGCCGACCATGGGTAACCAGCACCAGACCGATCATCTACTCACCTTGAATTGCTGTAGGGACCCTCACGACTCCGCGCCTTCCTTCGATGCCGTCGCGCGGGCGCGAGGCGAGGTCCCGATGCTCGACCGTGGGCGAAAATCCCTCGGCGCGCAACCGGGCCGCGACCCGCTCCGCGACGTGGACGGAGCGGTGCCGACCGCCCGTACAGCCGAACGCGACCGAGACATAGGATTTTCCTTCCTCCCGGTAGCGCGGCAGGAGCAGGAGCAGCAGCGCCTCGATCCGCTCGAGCGCCTCGGCATAGCCCTCGCCGCCGGCGATATGGGCGGCGACGGCCTCGTCGAGCCCGGTCAGGTCGCGAAGCTCGTCCTCCCAATAAGGATTGCGCAGGAAGCGCATGTCGAAGACGTTGTCGGCGTTGCGCGGCAGGCCGCGGGCGAAGCCGAACGAGATGATGCTCAATGTCGGCGCCGCCTCGCCGCTGCCGAAGCGCTGGCGGATCTGCTGCTGGAGGGCATTGGGGACGGTGTCGGTGGTATCGATGACATGGTCGGCCCAGCGCCTGAGCGGCTCCATCAGCTCGCGTTCGGCGGCGATGCCGTCGGTGGCGGGGCGGTCGGGCGCGAGCGGATGGCGGCGGCGCGTCTCCGAATAGCGGCGCAGCAGCTCCGCTCCGGCGCAGTCGAAATAGAGCGTCTCGACCGGGAAATCATGATCGCCCGCCAGGCCCTTGATCTGCGCGACGATGCGGCGGGCGTCGAAATCGCGGGTGCGGCTGTCGATGCCGATGGCGAGCGGCCGCCGCCGCCGCGAGCTGCCCTTGGCCAGCGGCGTCGAGAGCAGGTGCTCGAGCAGCGACAAGGGCAGATTGTCGACCACCTCCCAGCCGATATCCTCGAGCGTCTTGAGCGCGGTCGACTTGCCGGCCCCGGAAAGACCGGTGACGAGCAGGATCCTTTTGGGGACGGGGCCGGGTTTCACGTGGCGGGAAGTCCGAACAGCTGGAGCGCATATTCTAGCTTGATCGGCGCCGACGCCTCAAGCGCGGCGACGCCGATCACCGGCAGCTCCATCCCCGCCACCGCCGCGCGGTCGAGCATCTCCGGAAGGCGCTCCGGCGGCCGGTCGAGGTCGGCCAGCAGGCAGAGAGGCACGTCGCGCGCCGCCGCCAGGTCGACGAGGCCGATGCCGCGCAACTCGATCTTGCCGGCGATCGTGGCGGGGGCAGCGGCGATGAGCCGCCCGCCGGACTGGCGGACGAGGGTGTAATCGTCGCTGACCAGCTTCGCGCCGCGGTCGATCAGGCGCAATGCGAGGTCGGACTTGCCGCTTCCCGAACGGCCGGAGATCAGCACGCCGCGCCCGCCGATCGCCACGCAGGAGGCGTGGATCGTTTCGGAAGGGGAGGGTGGGGGGCTCACGAAGGCGGCTCCGGGAAGCGGATGACGAAGCGGGCGCCGCTGCGTCCGTCGTGGCGGTCCTCGGCGGTGATCGAGCCGCCATGGCCCTCGACGGTCGCCCGCGCAATGGAAAGGCCGAGGCCCGAGTGACGGCCGAAATCCTCGCCTTCGGGGCGCATCGAGTGGAAGCGCTGGAAGATGGCGGTTCGCGCTTCGGCGGGGACGCCGGGCCCTTCGTCCTCGACGCTGATGACGACGTCGCCGCCGATTCGCGCCGCGCCGATCTCGACCAGCCCTCCGACCGGCGAGAAGGAGATCGCATTGTCGACCAGATTGTCGATGGCGCGGGCGAGCGGCGATTCGTCGCCGAGCACGACGGCGCTGCCGGTGCGCGGCCTGGCGAAGGCGATGCGGACCTGGCGCTCGCCCGCCCGCGGCGTCCATCCGCCAAGCTGCGACTCGATCAGCCGGCCAAGGTCGACCGGTTCGAAGCGGGCGCGGGAGAGTTCGGCGTCGAGGCGCGATATCGTCGCGATGTCGACGATCAGCCGGTCGAGCCGGACGACGTCGCTGCGCACGACGTCGATCAGCTGACGGCGCAGCGCCGGATCGTCGACCCGGTCGAAGCTGTCGACGGCGGAGCGGAGCGAGGCGAGCGGATTCTTGAGCTCGTGGGTGACGTCCGCGGCGAAGGCCTCGGTGGCGTCGATCCGCTGGCGAAGCGACTGGGTCATGTCGTGCAGGGCGCGGGCGAGCAGGCCGATCTCGTCGCGGCGGGCGGGAAGGGTCGGCACCGACACCTCCCGCGCCCGGCCGAGGCGCACGCGGTGGGCGGCGCGGGCGAGGCGCCTGAGCGGCATGGCGATGGTGCGCGCCAGGAACAAAGACAGCAGCACCGAGACGGTGACGGTGGCGAGCGCTATGATGCCAAGCGTCATCCTCTCGTCGCGCACGATCCGCCTTACCTCGCGCGCGTTGCGGGTCAGCAGCACCACCTCGCCGGTGCCGGCGATCGGCGCGGCGGCGGAGATGTAGGGAGTCCCCTCGGGCGCGCGCCGCAACATGGTGCGCACCGCCTTTGCGCGAAGCGCGGCGACGCCTTCGGGCCAGGCCTGCAGCCGGTCCACGGCCGGCGGGACGAGGGCGGGAGGCGGCGGCGCGCCGACGATCGCGTCGAAGACATTGTCGAGCACCCGGGCGAAGTCCTTGCGCCACGGCTCCTTGCTGGGGTCGCGCAGCGCGTAGGTGGGCGGAGCGCCTTCCCAGCTGTCCATCCGCCTCGCGCCGTCGGCGGCGTAGACGCGCAGCCGGGTCTTCGAATGCTGACCGAGCCTCCTCAGCAGCGAGCCCTTCTCGTTCGGTTCGGCGAGGGAGAGGGAATCGGCGATGATGCTCACCTGGGTGTCGGCGTTGGCGACCGCGCCGGCGGTCAGCCGGCCGCGGAAGCCGTCGAGGTAGAAGATGCTGCCGGCGAGGATTGCGATGGCGAAGATGTTGACCGCCAGGATGCGGTGGAGGAGCATCCAACCCCCGGACCAGCGCAGCGCGAGGTCCTTCTCGTCATTCCTCTCCAAAGCGATAGCCTACGCCGTAGAGCGTCTCGATCGCCTTGAACTCGGGGTCGAGGACGCGGAACTTGCGCCTGAGGCGCTTGATGTGGCTGTCGATCGTCCGGTCGTCGACATAGATGTCGTCCTGATAGGCGACGTCCATCAGCTGGTTGCGCGATTTGACCACGCCGGGCCGCTGGGCGAGCGCCTCGAGGATCAGGAACTCGGTGACGGTGAGCGTCACGTCATGGCCGTCCCAGCCCACCCGGTGGCGGGCCGGGTCCATGCTGAGGCGGCCGCGGACGATCAGCGGCGCCTCCGCTTGCTCGGCTTCGTCGCCGGGAGAGGCGGCGCGCGCCTCGGTGCGGCGCAGGATCGCCCGGATGCGCGCGATCAGCAGCCGCTGCGAGAAGGGCTTGGCGATATAATCGTCCGCGCCCATCGCCAGCCCCAGCGCTTCGTCCAGCTCCTCGTCCTTCGAGGTGAGGAAGATGACCGGCAGCGCGCTCTTCTCGCGCAGGCGGCGGAGCAGCTCCATCCCGTCCATCCGCGGCATCTTGACGTCGAGCACGGCCAAATCGGGCGGATTGTCGGCGAGCGCCTTCAGCGCCGCCTCGCCGTCCGAATAGACGCGGGTGACGAAGCCTTCGGCCTGGAGCGCGATCGAGACGGAGGTGAGGATGTTGCGGTCGTCGTCGACCAAAGCGATCGTTACCGGCATTCAGCTCCGCCTTCCGCCCACACCTCGCCCGACCCTTATCCAAGCCGGAATGGCGGCGCTACCCTTTGACGCGGCATGGGCTCTCCGATATGCGCATCGCCAACCCGGAAGCAGCGCCCCCGCTGCTCCTTCTTGTCATGGATATGGAGATTGAAGTGGCCAATCGCGTGCCGGCACACGGGCTTGCCGATCAGGGCATCGAGACCCGGGCCGAGCTTCACTGGAACCTGCAGACGCCGCAGCTCGTCGAGCAGGCGATCCGGCGCGGCGAGGGCCTGCTCGCCAAGGACGGGCCGCTGGTCGTCCAGACCGGCGCGCATACCGGCCGCTCGGCGCAGGACAAGTATATCGTCCGCGACGGCGAGACCGAGGACACGATCTGGTGGGACAATGTTCGGTCGATGACTCCGGCCCATTTCGCCGCGTTGAAGCAGGATTTCCTCGCCGAGCTGGCCGGGCGCGACACCTTGTTCGTCGCCGACCTCTATGGCGGCTCGCAGCCCGAGCATCGCGTCCGGGTGCGGGTGATCAACGCGCTCGCCTGGCACAACCTGTTCATCCGCACTTTGCTGGTGCGCCCGGAGGCTGACGAGCTTCCCGGATTCGAGCCCGAATTCACCATCGTCGACCTGCCGGGCTTCGCCGCCGACCCGGCCCGCCACGGCACCCGCTCGGCGACGGTGATCGCGGTCAACCTTTCCGAGAAGATGATCCTGATCGGCGGCACCGCTTATGCCGGCGAGATGAAGAAGTCGGTGTTCGGAATCCTCAATTACCTGCTGCCGCCCCGGGGGGTGATGCCGATGCACTGCTCGGCGAACATGGGGCCCAAAGGCGACACCGCAATCTTCTTCGGCCTGTCGGGCACCGGCAAGACGACGCTCTCGGCCGACGCCAGCCGCACCCTGATCGGCGACGACGAGCATGGCTGGTCGGACTCTGCCGTGTTCAACTTCGAGGGCGGCTGCTACGCCAAGATGATCCGCCTCTCGCCCGAGGCCGAGCCGGAGATCTACGCCACCACCCGCCGCTTCGGCACCGTGCTCGAAAATGTCGTCATCGACCCGGAGACGCGCGCGCTCGACCTCGACGACGCGACGCTCGCCGAGAACACCCGCGGCGCCTATCCGATCGACTTCATCCCCAATTCGTCGGCCGACAATATGGGGCCGGTGCCCAGGAACGTCGTCATGCTGACCGCCGATGCGTTCGGCGTGCTGCCGCCGATCGCGCGCCTCACCCCCGACCAGGCGATGTACCATTTCCTGTCCGGCTACACCGCCAAGGTCGCCGGCACCGAGATCGGAGTCACCGAGCCCGAGGCGACCTTCTCGACCTGCTTCGGCGCCCCGTTCATGCCGCGCCACCCCTCGGTCTACGGCAATTTGCTCAAGGAGCGGATCGCCAAGGGCAATGTCGCCTGCTGGCTGGTCAACACCGGCTGGACCGGCGGCAAATACGGCATCGGCAAGCGCATGCCGATCAAGGCGACGCGCGCTTTGCTCAACGCCGCCCTCGACGGGTCGTTGAACGACGCCGAATTTCGGATCGACGAGAATTTCGGCTTCGAGGTGCCGGTGAGCGTGCCCGGCGTCGATGGCTCGATCCTGAGCCCGCGCGACACCTGGCCCGACAAGGCCGCTTACGACGCCACCGCGGCGAAGCTGGTCAAGCTGTTCATCGACAATTTCGCCAAGTTCGAAGCCCATGTCGACCCCGGCGTCCGCGACGCCGCCCCGCGGGCGCCGGCCCGACAACAAGCGCAGACCGCCACCGCCAACGCGGCCTGACGCCCAATTCTCCCCTCCCTGCAAGGGAGGGGATTGAGCCGGCCGCCATGTCCCCCGGACATGGCTGCGAACGTCCGGGGGACGTTCGCACCGGCTCAATGGGGTGGGTCAGCGGTGACCCGGCTCGATGCCGGCGAACCGCTTTCCTTGAAGAGGCGAGGCTCTGCCTCGCACCCACCCCCGGCCCCTCCCTTCAGGGAGGGGGGATTCTCAGGGAGCGCGCCGGCCGCCGCCGATGCGCTCCTTTTTTATTGGAATCCAATCATGACCGAAGCCCACGAACCCCGTCTCTTCCCTGACGACGCCGCAATCCGCCACATCGGCGAGGGCCTCCTCGCTTGCACCCTGGCGCGCGCCGAATGGACCCACGAAGCCCACCTCGCCGCCACAAGCTGGCTGCTCCTGGAACGCCCCGACATCCTCCCCGAACGCGACCTCCCCGCCCTCATCCGCCGCTTCAACCTCAGCGTCGGCGGCGTCAACAGCGACACCGAAGGCTATCACGAAACGATCACCCAGGTGTCGATCTGGGGCGTCCGGAGAGCGCTGGCGCGAAGCGAGGGCAGGGGGCTTTGCGAACGCGTCAACGCGCTGCTGCTGGCGGAAGAGGGGAGAAGGGACTGGCCGCTGCTTTTCTACTCGCCCGAGCTTCTGTTCTCGAAGGAGGCGCGGCTGGGGTGGGTGGAGCCGGAGCCAATCCTACCTCTTGCGAGAAAGACTTAAGACGAGTTACCAACTGCGGTGCAGGCACGGAGAAAGGTCACCGGCGATGAAAGCGTTTCTCCTACTTGCAGTTGCGGCTCAGCCGACGAACGCGCGCCCGGACCTGTGGCGAGGATGCGAGATCACCTCGGCTACGATTTGCGCACCCGCAGGCTGTCGAGAGACTAGGCCGACGGTCAAGCTGTACATGGCCGACTATATCGACTCGAAGTCCAAGCGCGACAGCTATTACTACCGGTGCCGCATCAGCGGTGGGTGCGATATGCACGATGACGTAGCCGTAACCCTTGATCACGGTGACCGAGTGTGGACTGTATCCACGCCCAGCATCATTGCCACCATCAGCCTTAGCGATCAGGTCACAGACATCGCAACGCGCAATGGCCTCGTCTTGATACAACGCGGCACCTGCAAGCTAGAACCGCCTCCGCTTGTTATCACTCCGACCGCACCGCGTCCTCGACCTTAGCCGTTCTTTCGCATGGGCTCGGCCGGTGACAGGTACGTACCTGTCCCCTAGGAAGTCTCAGGACCTCCAAGCACTCTTGGTATCCCTCCTCCCCAGAGGATGCAGGAGATGACGGGAATTCCGGCGTCTTAGGTCGCGTTCTTGGTGCCGACGACGACGTGGTAGGTGGGAGCGCCGAGCCCCGCGAATAACCGCACATCAATCAGGATCATAGGCGTGCGCGGATGTTCGCGAATCCCCGTGACGTGGTAAGCGTGTTCCATCTCAGGCTCCTCCTGATTGGCCCAACATCCCACCAGGTAATTCATGCCGGCTGAGCCCCGGAGTATGAAATCCACCCCGTAGGGCGTGAAGCCGTCTACCCCAATTTCCGAAACGGCCTTTGCATGCGCGATTTTGACCAGCATTCGCGAGAAGACGTCTGGCCGGATGTTCTGACTGTGCACCTTTCTCACGCCGTGGCGGAGCGCGAAATCACGCAATTTGTCTTCCTCATACCACATCCACCAGCGCGCGCCCGGGACTGGGGCGTTCGGCTCATCCGGAAGCTGCTTCAGGACACGCGCGGCGGGGAAGACGGGGAGCCCCAACATTGCAGGATAGTCCTCGACTGGCACGTCAATCAGGCCCGAGGATCCGTCAAAATGTTCGACACTGACCGCAACAGTTTTCGGCCGTTTGTTCATCTTCCGCGATGGGAATCCCGCCCTCCCGCGTAAAGCGCCCCACATGTGCTGGAGGCAGTAGCCTTCGAGTCGGCCGGTAATGCGCTCGCAACATTCGCAACTCGCCTTCGGGAGAACATGCGTTCCACCAAGGCCGAGCGGCACGATATGCTCGCGTTTCAGAGGCTCCTCGCGAGTTCGGCAATATATGCACTGCCCGACCGGCGGGTAATTGCGCGTGTTGCTCTTGCTGGTGAATCGAACCACGGTTCCTAGATAGGCTCCTGCGCTGCTTTGCGCACAAGCTTCTACCGGGGGACACTTACCTTCGTGTGCCCCCATCGTGTGTCCCCTCCCGCCGCAGGCTACAGCGTCCGAATCCGCGGCTCGACCCGTTGCTTCTCGAACAATTCGGTCATCGCCCAGACCATCGCGTCCGCGCGGTCCGGGGAGCCGGGGCCCTGGTAGCCGGACCAGGTGAGGGCGCAGAGCTGGTCTTCGAGCTCGGGGAAGTGGCCGGCGAGGCGCGCGCGGCCGGTCTCGAAGCGGAGGGCGATGGGTTCGGCGTTCGGCGCGGGCGGCTTTGGGGACAGTCTAGGGACAGTTACGTAACTGTCCCTAGACTGTCCCCTTCCGGGAGGAGTTACAGCGTCCTGATCCTCGGTTCGACCCGCTCTTTCTCGAACAGCTCCGTCATTGCCCACACCATGGCGTCGGCGCGGTCCGGGGAGCCGGGGCCCTGGTAGCCGGACCAGGTTAGGGCGCAGAGCTGGTCTTCGAGCTCCGGGAAATGGCCGGCGAGGCGGGCGCGGCCGGTTTCGAAGCGGAGGGCGATCGGCTCGGCCCTCGCCGCTTTGCTTCGCGTGGCGGCGACGAGGCGGATTGGGAGGTCGGCGTCGACGGCGCGGAGCACGCTGGCGATCATGTCGCCGCCCTGGTTCTTCTCGGCGACGACCTTGGCGGGGACACCTGTATACAGGTGTCCCCAATGCTCCGCCGCGCCGGCGACGCGGCGGGCCCAGGCTTCGGGCGAGAGGCCGGCTGCGCTCAGATCGGCGAGGACCCAGGCGACGCCGTCCCGATCCTTGCCGCAGACGACGATGCCGCACGAATCGCCGCCGGTCGAGGCGGGCGGGTCGAGGCCGACGACCACTCGTGCGAAAGTGGTGCTTTCGCCCGGGAAGGAGCCTCGTTCGTCATTGCGAGCGCAGCGAAGCAATCCAGCTTCTGACTCGGTCGCCGCACTGGATTGCCGCGTCGCTTCGCTCCTCGCAATGACGGAGGGCCCCCGCGCCTTCTCCAGCAGCTCCCGGGTCCACAGCGCGCCTTCGAACTCTTCGAGCAGCAGGCCTTCGAGCTCCTGGCGGCCGAGGCGGGTGCCGCCGTAATTTTCGTACATCGCGGTGCGGAAATCCGGCGCGGAGTCGGGATTGTCCTCGGTGCGGCCGTGCGTCCTCGCCGTGCGCCGCAAAGCGAGGATGCGCTTCAGCGCCGCCACCGGCTTGGGCGTCGTCGTGACGATCGTTCGCGGGCGCATCCCGAGGCGCAGGCCCAGCATCAGATTGTCCCACGTCGCCCCGGCGCGCGGCCATTTCGCCAGCTCGTCGCACCAGGCGAAATGATGCTGCGGGCCGCGCAATTTGTCCGGACGCTCGGCGGTGAACGCGCGGGCCTGGGCGCCGGAGGGGAAGAGGAGGAGGCGGCGGCTGGCGATCCAGCGCGGCGCCTCGTTGCCGCGGGCGCTGGCGAGGAGGCCGCTCTCGCCTTCGACCATCACCTCGGCGACCTCGTCGAGGCTGGCGCCGACCAGCGCGATGCGCGCGTCCGGATGCGCCCGCGCGCGGGCCCAGACCCATTCGGCGCCCGCCCGGGTCTTGCCGAAGCCGCGGCCGGCGACGATCGCCCACACCCGCCACGGCGAGCCGTCCGGGCAGGCCTCCGGCTCGATCTGGCCGCCGCGCGCCTGCCACCACCATTCCTCGGCCAGCGCCTTGACCAGCGGTTCCGGCAGGCTGCGCAGCACGATGCGGCGCAGTTCCCGGCTCAGGCAAAGCAGATCCTCGAGCACGGCCAGGGCATCGGCGCGGGTCAGCGGCGCGGCGCCGCCTGCAAGGAGCGACTTGAAGAAGATGGGGAGCATGGGGACATGTATTTTTTCGCGAAAAAGTAGGTGTCCCCTTTTTCCGGCGGTGAAGATCGGGACGGTCATTCGCGGCTGTCCCCGGGCGGCAGCCCGCGGCGGAGGCCGAGCGCGCGCAGCTTCTTGTCGAGCGCCTCGATCGCCTCGTCGAAGGTCCAGCGGCGCTGGCGGCCGCGGCCAATTTCGCGCGGCCCGATGCGGCCGTCCTTGCGGTCGTAACGGGCGAGCAGCTTTAACACCCGCTCGAACTCCTGCGCCATCTCGCCCTTGGGCATGCGGCCCTCGCGCAGGTCGCGCTGCGCGTCGAGCCGCTGGCGCAGCGCCTCGGCTTCGAGCATCGCATAGGCCGAAGCGAGCGTCTCGTCATAGGCCTCGGCGAACTCCGGATCCTTGCGGCGATGGTCGTAGACGGTCGAATAACCGACCCCGGCCGCTTCCGCGGCGGCGAACGCGTCGGCGGTGCCGGCGAAAAAATCGAGGAAGATCTGCTTGCGGGCGTCGGTGAAGCGCAGCCGGCGCTGCCGGCGCTGCAGCCTCCTGTTGTTGTTCGGCGCGATCGCCGTCTCGTCCGCCGGGGCCGGACCGCCGCTGGAGGCCCGGTCGGCACGCGCGTCCGCGGCGGAGAGCTCCAGCGCCCAGGTCCAGCCAAGGCGGAACGCGGGGTCTCGCCGCCGCGCGGAATGGAAGCCGCGCCAGGTGAACCCCGCTTGCCGCGCCGCCTCGTCGCGATGCGCGCCGGCCCGCAGCGCCGCGAGGAACGCCGCCTTCGCCGCCGCGTCGATCCGCCGCCGCGGCCGCCCCGAATCGCTTGTCCCACTCATCGAGCAGTCTAGAACATAAAAAGAACATGTAGGAAAGTGTTTTCTGGGGACAGTCACTTTCACGCGGCTAGGGGACAGTCACTTTCATACGCGGAGCGGGAAAGGGACAGTCACTTTCATACGCGGAGCGGGACGCTTAGACGCAGCGGCGCGTGAAAGTGACTGTCCCCATTGCGGCGGTGCGGAAAGTGACTGTCCCTTTGAAAGTGACTGTCCCCTTACGAGCGCGCCGGCCCTTCGATCGCCGGGGCGACCGGCTCGACGATGAGGCAGGTGCCGTCGGCGCCGGTGACGCGGACGCGCGAGCCCGCTTCGCTGTCGGCGCCGCGGCAGTTCCACACGCTGTCGCCGACCTTGACCCGGCCGCTGCCGTTCTCGATCGCCGAGACGACCAGCACGTTCTGGCCGATCAGGCGCGAGGCGCGGTCGTTGAGCATCGGATCGCTGGTCGGCACCGGGTGGCTCGCATACCAGCGCCGCCCGACATAGACCGCGGCCAGCGACAGCAAGGCGAACAAAGCGAACTGGAAGGCCAGCGGCGGCCCGAATACGAGGGTGGCGAGGCCGGTCAGCGCCGCTCCCGCCGCCAGCCAGATCAGGAAGACGCCGGGGACGATGATCTCGGCGATGGCGAGCGCGATCGCCGCGATCAGCCACCACCATTGCGGCTCGAGGCCGAGGTCGCTCACTGGCCGCCGCCCTCGAACGGGCCGCGCCGGGCGGGCGCGGGCGGCGGGGCGCCCTCGGCGGGGCGGGAGGCGAGGGCGTCGCGGGCGAGCTCGCCGATGCCGCCCAGAGTGCCGATCAGCTGGGTCGCCTCGACCGGGAAGAGGATCGTCTTGGCGTTGGGCGAGGTGGCGAACTTGCCCACTGCCTCGACATATTTCTGGGCGATGAAATAGTTGATCGCCTGGACGTTGCCGCCCTGGATCGCGTCGGAGACCATCTGGGTCGCCTTGGCTTCGGCCTCGGCGGCGCGCTCGCGCGCCTCGGCGTCGCGGAAGGCGGCCTCGCGGCGGCCCTCGGCCTGGAGGATCTGGCCCTGCTTCTGGCCTTCCGCCTTGAGGATCTCCGAAGCGCGCAGCCCTTCCGATTCGAGGATCAGGGCGCGCTTCTCGCGCTCCGCCTTCATCTGCCGGCCCATCGCGTTGACGATGTCGGCGGGCGGGCGGATGTCTTTCACCTCGACGCGGGTGATCTTGACCCCCCACGCCTCGGTCGCCTGGTCGACGACGATCAGCAGGCGGGCGTTGATCTCGTCGCGCTTCGACAATGTCTCGTCGAGGTCCATCGAGCCCATCACGGTGCGCAGGTTGGTGGTGGTGAGCTGCATGATGGCGAGATAGAGGTCGCTGACCTCATAGGCGCCCTTGGCCGCGTCGAGCACCTGGAAGAAGACGACGCCGTCGACCGCGACCATCGCATTGTCCTTGGTGATGATCTCCTGGCCGGGGATGTCGAGCACCTGCTCCATCATGTTCACCTTGCGGCCGACGCGGTAGAAGAAGGGCGGGTAGAAATTCAGCCCCGGCCTGGCGACGGTGGTGAAGCGGCCGAAATGCTCGATCGTGTAGTGATAGCCCTGGCGCACCACCTTGATGCTTGCGAAGAGGAAGATCACCACCAGGATAACCACCCCGAATAACACCCATGCCATCGCCCGTTCCTTCCCAGCCCTGTGGCGCAATATATGTAGACAAGCGGCCCGGCTTCCAAGCAGAATCGGAAAAAGCGATGACCCCGAACCGCCTGCGCCTCTGCCGCTCGCTTCTCTTCCTGCCGGCCTCCAACCCGCGGGCGATCGAGAAGGCGCGCGCGCTCGCCGCCGACATGGTGATCCTCGACCTGGAGGATGCGGTGAAGCCCGCCGACAAGGACGAGGCGCGCCGGGCGGCGGTCGCGGCGGCGGCGGCCGGATTCGGGCAATCGCTGTGCGCCATCCGGGTGAATTCGCCGGGCGCGCTGCAGCACGAAGACGTCGTCGCGGTCCGGGCCTGCAACGCGGATTATGTGGTGGTGCCGCGGACCGCGAGCCCGGAGGATGCGGCGCGGGTCGGAGCGGGAACCGGCAAGCCGGTGCTGGCGATGATCGAGACCGCCGCGGGCGTGCTGCACGCCGCCGTGATCGCACCGCACGCCGCCGGCCTGATCGCCGGCACCAACGACCTCGCCGCCGATCTCGGCATCCGGCCGGGGGGCGGCCGGGGACCCCTGGTCACGGCGCTGCAGACGATCCTGCTGGCGGCGCGCGCGGCGGGGGCGGCGGCTTTCGACGGCGTCCACAACCGGCTGGAGGACGAGGACGGGCTGGCCGCGGAGTGCGAGGAGGGACTCGCTTTCGGCTTCGACGGCAAGTCGCTGATCCATCCCAGCCAGATCGAGACCGCCAACCGCATCTTCAGCCCCGGCGAGGAAGCGCTGGCCGCCGCGCGGCGGCTGATCGAGGCCGCGACCGGCGGGGCCGAACGCTTCGAGGGCGAGATGATCGAACGCATGCACGTCGAGCAGGCCCGCTTCCTCCTCGCCAAGGCGCGATCCTGAATGGCCGTGCGGTTTCCCGCCGCTCTCGCGCTCCTTCTTCCAGCCATCGCCTTCGCCGCGCCGGTCGCGCCCGACCAATTGCGCCGCCATATCGAGATCCTCGCCAGCGACGATTTCGAGGGACGCGCGCCCGGCACCGAAGGCGAGGCGAAGACGGTCCGCTACATCGCCGGCCAGTTCCGGGCCGTCGGCCTGGAGCCCGCCGGCGCCGACGGCGGCTGGTACCAGCCGCTCGTCCTGGCGGTGCGCAAGCCGGTCTCCCAGCGAATGCGGCTGCGGGGCCGGGATTCCACGGGCGAGGTCGACCCGGGCGGCCTGATCCTGATCGGCGCCAGCGCCGACGAGCGGGTCCGCGACGCGCCTTTGGTATTCGCCGGCCACGGCGCGGTGCTTGCGGACCGGGGGATCGACCAGCTCGCCGGCGCGCCGCTCAAGGATGCGGTCGTCCTCATCCTCTACGACGCGCCCGACATTCCGGGCTTTCCAGGCTTCGCCGAGCGGGTGCAGGCGGTGGCGGAGCGCGGCGCCGCGGCGGTGATCGGCATCGTCGGCGACGACATTCCGTGGCCGGCGGTCGGGGAATATTACCGCGCCGGCCAGCTCCGGCTCGACATCGAACCGGCCGCGCCGATCCAGGGGGTGATCTCCCAGCCCGCCGCCGAACAGCTCGTCCGCGCCGGCGGCGGCGATCTGGCCGGGCTGCTCAACGACGTTCCGGGCCCCGCCTTCACCGCCCGGACGCTCGGTCTCAGGGTGTCGCTCGAGGTCGCCACCGACGTCCGGCGGATTACGACGAACAACGTCGTCGGGCGGCTGCGCGGGCGCGGCGGCACCGGCCAGAGCCTGCTCTATCTCGGCCATTGGGACCATTTCGGCATCTGCCGGCCGGCGGGCGAGGCGGACCGGATCTGCAACGGCGCGGTCGACAATGCGAGCGGGATCGCGGCGCTGATCGAGGTCGCGCGCGGCCTCGCGGCGGGGCGGCGGCCGAAGCGCGACATATTGTTCCTGGCGACGACGGCGGAGGAGGCCGGGCTGCTCGGCGCGCAATATTTCGCGTCGCGGCCGCCGGTGCCGCTCGCCTCGATCGTCGCCGCGCTCAACCTCGACACGGTGGCGATCGCCGGGAGAGGCGCGAAGGTGGCGGTGATCGGGCGCGGCGTCCCCGCGCTGGACGCGCTGATCGAGGAGGCCGCGCGCGAGCAGGGCCGCGAGATCGACCGCGACGCCGAAGCCGACGAATATGTGGAGCGGCAGGACGGATGGGCGCTGGCGCGGGCCGGGGTGCCTTCGGCGATGGTCGGCGGCGCCTTCTCCGACATGGCCCGGCTCAACGCCTTCCTCAACGGCCCCTATCACCAGCCGGGCGACGATCTCGGCCGCCCCCTCATCCTCGGCGGGGCGGCGGAGGATGCGGACCTCCTGATCGCGCTGGGCCGCAAGCTCGCCGACCCCGCGCGCTACCAGCGGCCGTAGGGGACAGTCTATCTGACTGTCCCCAACCAGCAGGCGACAGCTTAGGGACAGTCTAACCGACTGTCCCTAGCCAGCAGAGGGGACAGTCAGATAGACTGTCCCCGGAGACGCTCCATGGACCTCGACGACCAGCTCCGCCGCTACTTCGGCACCGGCGACCCCGCCGCCATCGCGCCGGCGGCGCTCGAGGCCGGCATCGAGCGAATGAGGGTCGATTTCGGCCTTGAGAAGGACCGCGGCGCCCGCTTCGCTCTGTGGGCGCTGATGCACATGCTCGGCGCCGCGCCTGACCTGGAGGTCGCGTTCAAGGACGAGAGGGACCGCGAAGCGGCCCGCAACTTCATGGATCTCGCGGGGCGGGCGGGGGAGGAGTGAAAGGCGGGCTCTCCGGGCGCAATCCGTGCCCCCGGCCGTTCCCCGGGAAGCTCAGCAGGTGGTTCGGCGCTGGATGCGAAGCCGGCTTCGCGCCCCGTTATCGTAGCCCTTCCGATCCCCGAGGAAAGTCGTGATCGAAACATAGACGTGCCGAATCGCGCCGCGCGGGATCGTGGCGGGAACGATGAACTCGGCCGGGAAGGATAGCACGCGCCTGCCGATGGTGACGTCGTACAAGGTAAGCGCCTCGGATTCGGGCAAGTTGAACTGGTCGATGTCGGGATCGGCGAAGATGCCGACGTTGAACCTCTCCGATCGCGAGCTGTTGTTGCCGACGCTCGCCATGAAGGTGACCTTGTCTCCCGGACAGACGGGAAGGGGATCGGGGAATCTCGCGAATCCGCGAGTCGGGTCGATATCATTGTCCAACAGCACGGCGCCCCGCTGTACCTGAGACGTCACAAACAGATTGCGGTAGCTGGGATCGAAGCCGTAGATTCGTGAGATGGCGAGGACGTCGTCGGCCATGAGCCCGGCACTCAGGCCGCCGCTGCCCGGGCTCATTCCGACGAACGGCACCCGCGCGCTCAGCCCGTCGCGCATCACGGCGAATGCGCCGGTATGTTCCAGACCAGCCGCGTGTCCGAGCTCATGAAGCGCCACCAGCGCACCGATCCTCGTTCCCGGCGGAGCCGAGGCTACCACGCGGGTTTCGTCCGCGCGGCGGTAGTCGAGGTCGGATGCGAGCATGACGTCGGCGGTGATGATATGCTCCTCCTCCCACGAGAAGGTGCAGCCATCCGTCTCGGAAAGAGTGAGCCCGAGATTGCCGTCGATGTCGGCACGACTGACGAGCGCGACCTCCGATCGGTCGTTATCGTGATCAATCTTGCAGACGCCGTTCACGATTTCGCGGTAGCCGTCACCGAATCCCAAGGCGTTCGCGTAGTGCCGAATCTCGTACATCGCGCTCAGAAAAGCCCGCTGGGCGGCGCTGTCGTCCGGCAGGCTGCACAGGTCCCAGCTGATCCCCATCGGCATGTATTTCGGCCGAACGGGAGTGTCGTTGCACTCGCTCCAGGCGGCCGCGGATGCCGACGCGGCCGGGGCCAGCGCCACGATCAGACCCAGGAAGAATGTACGAAGCCTTATCACCGGCCTACCTCCCGCTGTCTCCCGGGCCGGACCGTGTCCGTCGTGCTCCAACACTTCCACAGGGGATCGAGGCGCGCTGCGCCTCCGATCCTGATTCCCTCCGCCCGTTCGGCGACCTGGAGTGAGCGGACCAGGGCTTCGGCGGAAAGCCCCTGAACGGCGGCGATGGAAGCGGGACTCGCTAGAGGCGGGCGGGAGAACATTCCCGCGCGCACCAAATCCAACGCGGTCGGCCCGTTTGAAAGCGGACGATCCGCCGGTGCGTTAGAGACCATGGCCCGACCGCCGCCGCCTCGGATACGGATGACCCGTCCACCGTAATCTGTCTCGCTCGGTGCCTCCGCTTCTGGTGCACTCCTCTCGTAAGTGCGGTAGGCGGTGCGGCGTTGTCCGACGGTGCCGCTGACCGTTTCCGCCGAAAAGCTTGGCCCGCTGCGGTTCCATCCGATCAATGCCTGTCCGTTGGAATTGATCAGCAGCGTCCGGGCGCCTGCCTCCTCCTGTCGTAAGAGGAGGTCGCCGACGACGGGGCTGTAGGTCCAGTCCGTATTGCGCAGGAAGACCACGTAGCGCGCGCCGAGCGCCAGCCGCGGTATTTCCGAGGCCGAGACAAAGGTGCCGCGCGGGGTGGGACCGCCAAGCAGTTTCAGGGTGACCTCGGACTCGACCGATGAGCCTAGCAGGGGCGAGGAGTCGCCAAAGCCATATTGCGTTCTCGGTCCCGCGCAGTCGCTGTAGGTCAGCCGGATGTCGCGAAGCACGCCGGTGAAGACGGTGGCGGTCTGGGAGAGAATGTCGCGCGACGTGCTGGCGGCAGACGGCGCTATCTTGCTGTAGCCCGCCGGAAGCTCCGGCTCGAGCTGCGCTCGATCGTCCCCAAAGGCCGAGTTGGGCCCGGACGGGTTCTGCTCGCATGACGCCGCCGCCAGACACCCAAGCAGAATAAAGACAGAGTTGCACGAACGGGCAAGCAACACCCCGCGCGTGCGCGCGACGACAGAATTCCGGTACCTCGTCCCAAGAGAAATAATCTTTCGCATCGTTTGTTAGCCTCCGCGCGACTAAGTAAACGGCGACGAGCATTCTACCCGCGGCCCATTCGGTTCGAAAGCGGAATTGGAACCAATATGCGCGGGACTTCCGGCCAATGCTCTTTCGCCGGCGACTCGCGACCCAACGCCGCCCTAGCGCGCCCCGCCACCCTCTCCTATAGAAACCCACCGAATCCTCGCGAGACGCACATGGACATCCCGCTCGGCCTCACCTTCGACGACGTGCTGTTGCAGCCGTGCGAATCGGGCGTGTTGCCGAGCCAGGCCGACACAAGCACGAGGATCACCAAAAGCATCGCCCTCAACATCCCTGTCGTCTCCTCGGCGATGGACACGGTGACCGAGGCCGACATGGCGATCGTCATGGCGCAACTGGGCGGGCTCGGCGTCCTTCACCGCAACTTCAACGTCGCGGACCAGGCGGCGGCGGTCCGTGCGGTGAAGCGCTTCGAGAGCGGCATGGTGGTCAACCCGATCACGATGACCGCCGACCAGAATCTGGCCGACGCGCTCGATCTGATGAAGCGCCACCGCATCTCCGGCATCCCGGTCACCGACGGCAATGGCCGGCTGGTCGGCATCCTCACCAACCGCGACGTCCGCTTCGCCGAGAATCCGAGGCAGCGCGTCGCCGAGCTGATGACCAAGGACGATCTGGTCACCGTCGGCCCCGGCGTCACCCAGGAGGAGGCCAAGCGCCTGCTCCACCAGCGCCGGATCGAGAAGCTGCTCGTCGTCGACGAGGAAAGGCGCTGCATCGGCCTGATCACCGTCAAGGACATCGAAAAAGCGGTGACCTATCCAAACGCCACCAAGGACGCGGCCGGACGCCTGCGCGTCGCCGCCGCCACCACTGTCGGCGATGCCGGCTTCGCGCGCAGCGAGGCGCTGATCGACGCCGAATGCGATTTGATCGTCATCGACACCGCGCACGGCCACAATCGCGCCGTCGCTGCCGCGGTCGAGCGGATCCGCAAAGTGTCGAACGCCGTCCAGATCGTCGCCGGCAACGTCGCCACCGCCGAGGCGACGAAGGCGCTGATCGGCGCCGGCGCGGACGCGGTGAAGGTCGGCATCGGGCCCGGCTCGATCTGCACCACCCGGGTCGTCGCCGGGGTCGGCGTGCCGCAGCTGACCGCGATCATGGATTCGGCCGGGGAGGCGGCGAAGAGCGGCACGCCGGTGATCGCCGACGGCGGCATCAGGACCAGCGGCGACGTCGCCAAGGCGCTGGCGGCGGGCGCGTCGAGCGTGATGATCGGGTCTTTGCTCGCCGGCACCGAGGAAGCGCCGGGCGAGACCTTCCTCTACCAGGGGCGCGCCTACAAATCCTACCGGGGAATGGGCTCGGTCGGAGCGATGGCGCGCGGCTCCGCCGACCGCTATTTCCAGCAGGACATCCAGGACCAGCTGAAGCTGGTGCCGGAGGGGATCGAAGGCCAGGTCCCCTACAAGGGCCATGCCCGCGACGTCATCCACCAGCTGGTCGGCGGGGTGAAGGCGGCGATGGGCTATACCGGCGCGGCGACGATCGCCGAGCTCCAGGCGCGCGCCCGGTTCATCCGCATCACCAATGCCGGGCTGAGCGAAAGCCACGTCCACGACGTCGCCATCACCCGCGAGGCGCCCAATTACCCGACGCGCTAGCAAATGACCCCCGCCGCCCGGGTCCAGGCGGCGATCGAGCTGCTCGACGCGGTCGTCGGCGCGGCGCAGGGCGCCGGGCCGGCCGCCGACACGATCATCGCCGCTTATTTCCGGGAAAGGCGCTACGCCGGCTCCGCCGACCGGCGGGCCGTGCGGGAGCTGGTCTACCGGGCGATCCGCCGGTCGGGGGAGCGCCCCTCGTCCGGCCGCGCCGCGATGCTCGGCTTGGCGCAAGACGAGCCGGCCTTGCTCGCCTCGTTCGACGGGTCTGCCCACGCCCCCGCATCTCCCTCTCCCGGCGAGGAAGCCGCGAACGCCTGCGCCGCGCCCGCCTGGCTGGCCGGACTGTTCGACCCGCTGCTGGACGAAGCGGAGCTGGCGACTCTGCTGGAGCGGGCGCCGCTCGACCTGCGCGTCAACCGCCTTCGCGGCGGCGTGGCCGACGTGCGCGCCGCTCTGCCGGATGCCTCGCCGGCCCCGCTTTCGCCGCTCGGCCTTCGCCTGCCGGAGGGATTTCGGGTGGAGCAGGAAGCGGCCTGGCGGTCCGGGCTGGTGGAGGTGCAGGACGAAGGGAGCCAATTGATCGCGCTCGCCTGCGGCGCGGCGCCGGGAGCCACGGTCGTCGACCTGTGCGCCGGGGCGGGCGGCAAGACCCTCGCGCTCGCCGCCGAGATGGCCGACCAGGGCAGGATCGTCGCCGCGGATACGGACAGGGGCCGGCTGTCGCGGATGGCGCCCCGGCTGCGCCGCGCCGGCGTGTCGATCGTCGAGACCAGGCTGCTCGATCCGGGCAAAGAGAGCGCGGGGCTGGCCGACCTTGAAGGGCAGGCGGACCTCGTCATGGTCGATGCGCCCTGCTCGGGCACCGGGACGTGGCGGCGCAACCCGGAAACGCGGTGGCGGCTGACGTCCGACCGGCTCGATCGGCTTATCAAGGTCCAGGCCTATCTGCTTGATATTGCGGCGAAGCTGGTTCGCCCCGGCGGCGACCTGGTCTATGCGGTCTGCTCCCTGCTTGCCGGCGAGGGGAGAGGGCAGGCCGAGAGTTTCGCGAGCCGTTCAGGCTTCATTGCGCAATCGCCTGCGATGCGCGCAGGACGGGAAGCCGGCGGCGGACGCCTGCTGACGCCGGGTCGGGACGGCACCGACGGCTTTTTCGTCGCGCGCTGGCGAGCGCCATGCTAAACGCCGGTCAAACCATGATGTTGGAGATTTTGATGCGCCTCACTCCCATTGCCGTTTCCGTCGCGATCGCGGTGGCGACGATGGCAAGCGCCGGCCAGGGCCAGAAGCCGGACGACCAGATCGACGCCCGCTCGGTCGCGCTCGCCGAGCAGGCGCAGGCGCTGACCGCCCAGGCGCGCTACAATGAAGCGGTCGACATGCTCGAAAGCGCGCTCGCGGTCGATCCGCGCAACCGCCAAGCCTATATCGGGCTGGCGCGGGCGGCCGAGGGCCAAAAGCTGCCCGGCAAGGCGATCAAATATTATTTCGAGGCGCTGCAGCTCGAGCCGAACGACGTCGTCGCGCTCGCCGGCCAGGGCGAGGCTTTGGTCCAGCGCGGCGCGGTCGAGCGGGCCAAGCGCAACCTCGAGCGGATCCGGACCATCTGCCGCAACAGCTGCCCGCAGATCGCGACGCTGGCGGCGGCGATCGCCAAGGGCCCGCCGCTCGAGGCCCTGACCGCCCGCGCGCCGGCGACGCCGCCGCCCGCCAACCGGAACTAAGCTTCGCCCATCCGTAAAAACCAGGGACAGTATATAGTTTCGGGCTCGTGGTCGGCTGCGTTCTCCGACGCGCCCTGGAGAAAACTATATACTGTCCCTGGTTTCCAGGCCGGGCTCGCCGGGGCGCGTGGCTAGGCGGCGTCCAGCGCTCGCGCGATTGCGGTGAATTCGTCGATCGCGAGGGTTTCGGCGCGCCGTGCCGGGTCGATGCCGAGGGCGGCCAGCGCGTCGAGCGCGCCCGGCAGCCCTTTCAGGCTCTGGCGGAGCATCTTGCGGCGCTGGCCGAACGCCGCGCCGGTGAGCTTTTCCAGCGTCGCCGCGCGGACCCCCGCCAGCGCGGCCTTCGGCACCAGATGGACCAATGCGGACATCACCTTGGGCGGCGGCACGAAGGCCGAGCGGTGCACCTTCATCGCCAGCCGCGCCTCGCTCCGCCATTGGGCGAGCACCGCCAGCCGGCCGTAAGCCGGGCTTCCCGGCCGGGCGACGATCCGCGCCGCCACCTCCTGCTGGAACATCAGGGTGAGCGACTTCCACCAGGGCGGCCACGCTTCGCCGCCGAGCCAGCGGACGAACAAGGCGGTGCCGGCATTGTAGGGGAGGTTGGCGACGATATGGGCGCCCCGGCCGGCGATCGCCGCCTCGTCGATCGCAAGCGCATCGCCCTCCACCAGGGTGAGCCTGCCCGGAGCGGCGTCGGACAGCTCGGCAAGAGCGGGCAGGCAGCGGCGGTCCCGCTCGACCGCGACCACGTCCGCGCCGGCGCGGAGCAGCGCTCGGGTGAGCCCGCCGGGCCCGGGGCCGACCTCGTAGACCCGCTCGCCTTCCAGATTCCCCGGCACCCGGGCGATCCGGTCGAGCAATTGCTCGTCGAGGAGGAAATTCTGGCCGAGCCCCTTCGACGCGCTCAGCCCGTGCCGCTTGATCACTTCGCGCAGCGGCGGCGGCGCGCTCACGTCTGGCCGATGCGCTGGGCGCAGGAGGCGGCCATGACGAGGGCGGCGATCATCGCGCCGGGATGGGCGAGGCCCTTGCCGGCGATGGCGAAAGCGGTGCCGTGGTCCGGCGAGGTGCGCACGATGGGCAGGCCCAACGTCATGTTCACGCCCTCGTCGAAATGGAGCGTCTTCAAGGGCACCAGCGCCTGGTCGTGATAGAGGCAGAGCGCCGCGTCGTAGGTCCGCCGCATCCGCTCGTGGAACATGGCGTCCGGGGCGTGCGGGCCGGTTATCTCCGCTTCCTCCTCGCGCAGCCGCTCGATCGCCGGGATGACGATGTCGATCTCCTCGCGGCCGAGCGCTCCGTCCTCGCCGGCATGCGGGTTGAGCCCGGCGACGGCGATGCGCGGCCGCTCGATGCCGAACTGGCGGCGAAGGCCCCGGATCAAGGTCCGTCCCTTGGCGACGATCAGCTCGACGGTGAGCGCCGCCGGGACGTCCTTGAGCGGAATATGGGTGGTGACCGGAACCGTCCGCAGCGTCGGGCCGGCGAGCATCATCGCCACCATATCGCCGGCGACCCCGCATCTTTCGGCGATGAACTCGGTCTGGCCGGGATGGGTGAAGCCGATCGCATAGAGCTGGGCCTTGGAGACGGGGCCGGTGACGAGCCCCGACGCGGCCCCCGAGCGGGCGAGGCCGACGGCGAGCTCCAGCGCGTCGAGCGAGCTGCGCGCGCCCTCGATCGTCGGCACCCCCGGGGTGACCGCGCCGCTGCCGTCGATCCGGATCAAGGGCAGGGCCTCGTCGAAGCAGGCGGCGGCGTCCGACGGATCGGCGATGATGCCGACAGGGCCGTCCCAGATCGCGGCGAGGCCCTCGCTTCCGCCGACGGCGAAGAAAGGCGAAAGCCCCCCCGCCTTGCGTCGCTCCCAGGCCCTGGTCAGTATCTCCGGCCCGATCCCCGCCGGATCCCCGAGCGCGACGGCGAGGGGCTTCGCCAGATCCCGGGCCGATCTAGCGATAGTCGACCACCGCGTCGCGGCGGAGGTCGCGCAGATAGCGCTGGGCGCTTCGATTCACCCGCTCCTGCAGGATTGTCTCGGAAATTGTCTCGTAGGACGGTCCGGCCGCCGCGGCGGGATCGTCGCGGCCGCACAGGACGAGGATGCGCACGCCTTCCTCGAGCGAGCCGAACGGGGCGGTCGACTGGCCGATGCTGAGCGCAAGCAGCATCTCCTGGAGCGCCGGCGGCAGGTCGCGGACCTTGACCTGGTCCCTCGAGACCACCTCGGCGCCGATCCCTACCGCGGCGTCCTCGGCGCGGCCGCAGCCGCCCATCGTGCGGCCGAGCTCGGCCAGCTGCTGGATTTTAGGCTCCGCCTGGGGGCGGGTCATCCCCGCCGGGAAGGCGATCGAGACCTGCTTGAGGCTGAGCACCGAATCGCGGGCGTCGGCGACGAGCACCTTGCGCGTGTCCTGCACCGCGAGGATCGAGAAGCCGCCGGGAATGGCGATCGGGTTGCTGACTCCGCCGACCGGCATCTGGCGGGCGGCGTCGGCGAGCGGCTCGGGAAGCTGCTCGGCGCGGACCCAGCCGAGATCGCCGCCGACCGCGGCGGTCGAAGCCTCCGAGAACTGGCGGGCGTAAGCGGGGAAGGAGGCGCCGTTGTGGATCTGCTCGACGATGCGCTGCGCGTTGGCGCGCGCCTCGACCGCCGTTTCGGGCGTGGCGGAGATGAAGATCTCCGAAATCTTATATTCCTGGGCGCCGCGATTGGCGTTGAGGCGCTCGATGATCGCCTTCACCTCCTCGTCGCTGACGTTGACGAACGGCTCGATCTTGGTGCGTAGCAGGCGGCTCCAGGCAAGTTCGCCGTGGATCTGCCGCTTGATCGAGAGGTCGGACGAGCCGACCGTGCGCAGATAGGCGGAAAATGCCTGCGGCGTCTGGTGGAAGCCCTGGGCGTAATTGTTGAAATAGGTATCGATATCGCGCGGCTCGACCTTGATGTCCTTGGCCTTCGCGGCCTGGATCTGCAGCGTCTCGTCGACGAGGTTGCGCAGCACCTGCTCGCGCAGCCGCTGCATTTCCTCGCGCGGGATCTGGCCGCCATTGGCGAGGATGATCAAGGCCAGGCGCTGATCGACGTCGGTGCCGGTGATCACGTCCCCGTTGACGATCGCGGTCGCCTTGCGGATGGCGGGATTGTCCTGGCTCAGGAACTGGACGTTGTCGGGAATGGAAAGACCGGTCGGACTCGAGCCGCCGCCGGTTTGCGCGAAAGCGGCGGCCGCCGCCAGCGTACCGGCGAGCGCGAACGCCGCCCTTGGGAAAGTGCCGAGCTTCATCATTCCTCCAATAAATGCAGGCCGCTTGCGTGCCTCAGGCTTGCTGAACCGCAGCTTAGCGGCCCAGATTCTTGAGCGCCACCCGGAACAGGAAAGTGTTGCCGCGCCGGAAGTCGCCGGCCGTGTCATAGTCGCGACGCCAGGTGACGCCAAGCTCCAGGCAATCGTCGTCATAGCTGATGCCGAGGCGGTGGCGGACCGGCTCGTAGCCGTCGGCGCTGGTGAAGGGATCCTCGCGGCTGCTGGTGAGGTCGACGACGGTCGATCCGAACACCGACCAATATCTGGCGAACTTGATTCGCCCGCCCAGCCTGATCTCCTCGCGGTCGCGCAAATCCTCGATCGAGGGGTCGATGTTCCGGTCGAGCTTCAGGTAGCCGATCGTGGCGTAGGTCTGGCGGCCGCCGACGACGGCGTCGATCTCGTTGCGCCGCAGCGCCAGAGTGTCCTTGTCGAGCCGGAAGCGGTGGACGAGGCTGAGCCGGTGGCCGACCTTGACGGTGGTGCGCCCGACAAGATCCGAGAAGCGGTCGGAAAGGCCCGTCCCCTGCGGCAAGATGCTCGGCTTCTGGCTCAGCCGGTAGCTCTGGCCGACGGTCGTGCGGATGGAAATTCCGGGGAGGTCGACGGCCCAGTCCATCCCATAGGTGACGCGGACGCCGTCCTCCCAGCGGTCGTAGCCGGGGAAGCGGTTGAGCGCGAACAGGTTCGAATCCTCGAGGTCGACCGAGCGCGCGTCCTCATTGGGGATGGCGAGGTTGCGGGTCGGCGGCGAGGCGACGATCTGCACCCGCGGCGTCAGCCGCTGCGTGCCGCCCATGAACGCGCCGATCAGCGGCCAGCGCAACTCGGCGGCGAGCGCGCCGATCGCCCGGCCCTGCCATCCCGCGTCCCCGCGATAGATGATCGTGGCGGTGAGGTCGTTGTCGCCGCTGTGATAGACGTCGCCGCGCCCGTAAGCGGTGAGGACCAGTTCCTGTCCGAAGCGGGTGATGCCGCGCCGCTCCCAGAGGGCCGCGGCGAAGGCCCGCTGGGTGTCCTGGCCGGCTGGGCGGTAGAGGGCGAGGCTGTTCAGCTGCACCTCGATACGGCCGTCCCAGACGGGGTCGGCGAAGCGCCAGCGGGCGTCGATCGCCGGCAGCGCGATCGGCTGCTGGCCGTCCCGATCGGTGATTCGCAGGCCCTCGAAAGCCCAGCCGGCGAGCGAGATGTAGCTGTCCGGCGTGATTCGCTCCGCATCGACGAACGAACGCAGCCGGCTGTCCCGGGAAATGTCGTAGCGCCTCAGGAAGGTGCGGTCGGTGACGTAGCGCAGCGAGCCGGTCACGCTCCATGACGGGCTCAGCTGGAACCGGCCATTGCCTTCCAGATAGGCGCGGACGCCCTCGTTCGCGACCAGCGCCGGGGCTGCCGGATCGATCGGGATCCGCGACCCGTAGGTGACGAACCCTCCCAGCTGGAACGCGCCGAAGCGGGTCAGTTGGCGGTAGCGCGCCTCGAGGGCGGGCAGGACCTGGGTGTAGACGTGTGGCGTGATCGTCGCGTCCTTGTCGGGCGCGAGCTTCAGATAATAAGGCGCGGACAGCTCGAACCCGTTGCTCTGGCTCAATCGTATCTCGGGGACGAGCAGGCCGGTGCCGCCGCCGTCCGACCCGTCGGGATGCGACAGCCAGGGCAGGGCGATAAGGCGCAGGCCGAGCAGATTGAGGCTCGCGCCCTCGTAGCGGATGCGGTTCTTGACCGGATCGTGGACCACCTTGACCGCGGTGATCTGCCAGGTCGGGTTCTTCGGGCAGCCATGCTCGTCGACCACCGCGCAGGGCGAGTAAGCCGCGCGATAGAGGGTCGTGTAGCCGTTCTTCCGCTCCGCCCGCACCGCCGCGAGCCGGCCGCCATCCTCCAGCACCAGCAGGAGATTGTCGATCACCCCGTCGCGCAGCGTGTCGGTGAGGACGACGCTGTCGCCGTAAAGCGCATCGCCCTGCGGGTTCACCACCCGGACATTGCCCTCCGCGCGGACTTCGCCCGACACCCGGTTCCAGGTCACCCGGTCGGCGCGCAGATTGTTGCCCTCGCTCGCCATCCGCACGTCGCCGGCGGCGGTGACGATGTCGGCCGCGTTGTCGTAGGTCAGCTGGTTGGCGCTGAAGGCGACCTCGCGCGACTCGCCCGAGGGCGGCGGCGCCGTCTCCTCCTGCGCGAAGGCCGGCTCGGGCAGGCACAGCAGCAGCGGCAAAGCGGTCAGGCAGATGAGATTGAGCTTCTTCACTTTACCCCGCCGCAGGAGCCACGCGCGACCGTCGGAGCCTATTGCACCGGAAAGACCAGGCTGCAATGGCGCGCAGCCGCCGTCTCCGCCCTTTGCAAGCCGCCGCCGGATTGCCTAGAGGGCAGGCACGGGCGCGCTTTTGCGCCAACCAGGAGTGTCCCAGGTTGAAAGTCAGCTTCGCCACCGAACGCCCCAGCGGCGCTTTTGCACTCGCCCTTCCGGTCTGGGGCGAGGACATGCTCGCCGACCGCCTCGCCAGCCTCGACGAGGCCGCCCGCAAGCTCGCCGCCCGCGCCGCCGACGCCCAGCGCTTCGAGCGCGAGGCGGCGACCATCGCCGAGACCTTCATCGAGGAGGGCGACGCGGCGAGGCGGCTGCTGCTGATCGGCCTCGGCGGCAAGCGCGACGACGAGGCTTTGTTCGAGCGGGTCGGCGGCGCGCTGACCGCCCGGCTGCTTACCTCGGGCGAGACCAAGCTGGTGATCGACCTTGGCGGCCTCGACCTGGACGGCGAAGCCGCGGCGCGCACCGCCTTCGGCGCCGCCGCCCGCGGCTGGCGCTACGACATCTACCGCACCAAGCTGGGCCGCAAGGCGAAGCCGACGCTCGAGGAAGTCATCGTCGTCGGCGGCGGCGAGGGCGCGGACGCCGCATGGCAGCGCAAGGCCGCGCTGCTGACCGGCATCTCCTTCACCCGCGGGCTGGTTACGGAGCCGGCCAATATCGTCTTCCCTTTGAGCTTCGTCGAGCGCTGCCGCGCGGCGATGGAGCCCCTGGGGGTGGAGTTCGAGGTGCTCGACGAAGAGCAGATGCGCGCGCTCGGCATGGGCGCATTGCTCGGCGTCGGCCAGGGCTCCGAGCAGCCCTCGCGCCTTCTCGCCATGCGCTGGAACGGCGCGCCCGGGGCAAAGGGCAAGCCGGTGGTGCTGATCGGCAAGGGCATCACCTTCGACACCGGCGGCATCTCGATCAAGCCGGCGCTGGGGATGGAGGCGATGAAGTGGGACATGGGCGGCGCCGGCGCGGTCGCCGGCACCATCCTCGCCCTCGCCACCCGCAAGGCCAAGACCAATGTGGTCGGCGTCTGCGCGCTCGCCGAGAACATGCCCGACGGCAAGGCGCAGCGCCCCGGCGACGTCGTCACCTCCATGTCCGGCCAGACGATCGAGGTGATCAACACCGACGCGGAAGGCCGGCTCGTCCTGTGCGACGCGATCTGCTGGGCGCAGCGCCAGTACAAGCCCGACGTGATGATCGATCTCGCTACCTTGACCGGGGCGATGATCATCTCGCTCGGCCACGAATATGGCGGCATGTTCTCCAACGACGACAAGCTCGCCGGCAAGCTCGCCGCCGCGGGCATGGCGACCGGCGACAAATTGTGGCGGATGCCGATGGGCGAGGCCTATGACAAATTGATGGATTCGCAGATCGCCGACATGAAGAATAGCGGCCCGCGCGAGGGCGGATCGATCACCGCCGCGACCTTCCTCGGCCGTTTCGTCGACGCCGGGGTGAAGTGGGCGCATCTCGACATCGCCGGCATGGTCTGGGCCGACAAGGCCGGCCATTTGTTCGACAAGGGCGCCACCGGCTTCGGCGTCGCCTTGCTCGAGCGCTTCATCGCCGACAATCACGAGGGCTAGTCGGGAGGCCGTGCAGGTCGACTTCTACCACCTCGCCAGATCGCCGCTCGAGCGGGTGCTGCCGAGCATTTGCGAGAAAGTGCTGGCGGCGGGCGAGCGGCTGCTGGTGGTGGCGGAGCCGGCGCTGCTCGAGCGGCTCGACGAGCAGCTCTGGACCCATGCGCCGGATTCGTTCCTGCCGCACGGCAGGGAAGGAGGGGAGTCGCAACCGATCCTGCTTTCGCCGGAGCCGCGCGCCGCGAACGGCGCCGCCAACATCGCCCTCGCCGACGGGGAATGGCGCGACGAGGCGCTCGGCTTCGCCCGCGCCTTCTATTTCTTCGACGACGCCCGGCTCGACGCCGCCCGCGCAGTGTGGCGCTCGCTCAAGGACAGAGCGGACGTCGAGCCCCGCTACTGGAGCCAGGACGAAAGCGGCAAATGGGTTCAGGGACCCTGAGCCGGCCGCTTGCGGATCGGCCTGCCGCCGCCTAGAGAGCCGCGCGAACCAATCCTTCAGATACGGAGCTCGAGCCGGCCATGGCGACCGAACGCACTTTCTCGATCATCAAACCCGACGCGACCCGCCGCAACCTCACCGGCGCGGTCACCGCCATGCTGGAGGAAGCGGGCCTTCGAGTCGTCGCCTCCAGGCGGATCCGGATGAGCCGGGAGCAGGCCGAGGGCTTTTACGAGGTCCACCGGGAGCGGCCCTTCTTCAACGACCTGGTCCGCTTCATGACCTCCGGCCCGGTGGTCGTCCAGGTGCTGGAAGGCGAGGATGCAGTCGCCCGCAACCGCGAGGTGATGGGCGCAACCAATCCCGCCGAGGCGGACGAGGGCACGATCCGCAAGACCTATGCCGAGTCGATCGAGGCCAACAGCGTCCACGGCTCCGACAGCCCGGACAATGCCAGGATCGAGATCGACTTCTTCTTTCGGCCCGAAGAGATCGTCGGCTAGACAAGGGGTCGCCGAGAAACCGCCCGCGAGGCTGGCTCGACCCGCTCCCCGCCACTCTTTTCGTCCGGCCGCCGGGAGGCTCGGCCGTGTGTCGCCACGCCTTCGGGCGGAAACGGACGAAAGCGGACAAAAGCGGACAAAAACGGACGAAAACGGGCGATTTCGGGGGCTTGCCAAGCAGGCGCGGCTTGGCCAAACAAAGGGCTGGAAGCGGCGCCGGCAGGGAGGTCGGAAGGGCCGCGGACCGGGCGGGGAAGCGGACATGCGCACTCTGGAAAAACTGTTGCCGTTGCTGGACCGCACGGCGGTGCTGTTCGTCGGCATCGCGCTCGGCGCGGCGATCGGCATCTCCTTCTTCACCGGCGGCGGCGACCCCACCAGCGAGGCAAAAGCGACCGCGCCGGCGATCGCGGCCGTGGCTCCGGCCGATCAGGGCCCGGACCGCCTCGGCCCGCGGCTCAGCGAAGCGATCGAACGCGGCCGGACGATCGACATCGGCGTGTTCGGCGACAGCTTCGGCGACGGCATCTGGGCGGGCCTCTACCACCAGCTTCGCGGCGACGAGCGCTTCAAGGTCCATCAGTTCGCCCGCCAGTCGACCGGCTTCACGCGCTACCGCACGCTCAACCTGCTCGACGACACCCGCGCCAGGCTCGACCGCCAGCCGGTCGACATCGCCGTGGTCTCGTTCGGCGCGAACGACACGCAGGGCATCTACGCCCACGGCACCGGCGTCGAATATGCCAGCGCCGAATGGCAACAGATCGTCGGCGAGCGCGTCGACGCGCTGGTCCAGCTGCTCCGCGACCGGGGAGCGACGGTCTATTGGGTCGGCTTGCCGAAGATGCGCGACGCCGGGTTCGACGTCCAGATCCATGCGATGAACGACTTCTATACGCGGCGCATGAACGCGCTTCACGTGCCCTTCATCGACACCGTGCAACCCACCGTCGATGCCAAAGGCAATTATCAGCCCTATCTCCCCAACCCCAAGACCGGCGAGCCGACGATGATGCGCGCCAACGACGGCATCCACATGACGATGGTCGGCTACAACGTCCTGACGCGGGGCCTGGGCGACCGCATCCGCCAGTCCGTCGAAAGGGAGCGCGCCGACATCGACCAGCGGCAACGTGCGTTGCGCGCCGCGAACGAAGGCGCGCGAGGCACCGGGTCGCACGGCTGATGGCAATGCTGCTGGGCGTGATGGCCGCGGCCGCCGCCGCGGCGCAGGCGCCTGCCGACTGCCAATCGACGCTTTGCTATGTCGAGGCTCTCCAGCCCTTCCTCGCCCGGCTGCGCGAGAGCCGGCCCGAATCGGGCCGTCCCATCCATATCGTCCAGATTGGCGACAGCCACACCGCCGGCGACACGATCACCAACGGCTGGCGGATGCCGCTGCAACAGCGTTACGGCCATGGCGGGCGCGGCGTGCTGGCGGCGGGACGGCCCTATCGCGGCTATCTCACCTGGGGGGTGACGGCCTCCCAGTCGCCCGGCTGGAGCGTCAATGCGATCTTCGGCGGCCGTTACACCGGCGAGACGCCGATCGGCCTGTCGGGCTTTACCCAGACCGCGCGCGCCGCGGGCGAGACGCTCGGCGTCGCCACCGACAGCCCGGACCAGGATTTCGACCGGATCATCGTCTGCGCGGTCCGCCAGCCCGGCGCCGGCACGATCGTCCTGCGCATGGCCGGCATCGAGCAACGCTGGGAGCTTGACGCGCCGGCCCGAGCGCCCGCCTGCCGCACGATGGACAGCGAACGCCCGGTATCGGCCGCCTCGATCACCACCGGGGACGACCATGTCGTCAGCATCACGTCGTTCGCGACCTTCCGCAAGGCGGGGGGCGTCGCTTTGTCCAACCTCGGCGTCAGCGGCTCCCAGCTTATCCATCTCGGGCGCGCGGACGATGCCGTCATGCGCGCCGAGTTCGACGCCTACCGCGCCGATCTCATCGTCCTCGCCTTCGGCACCAACGAGGGATTCTCGCCGCGGCTGGGCGGCGCCGAATATGAAGCCGGCCTGCGCCGCCAGGTCGCGCGGATCCGCCGCCTCGCCGGCCGCGACGTGCCGATCCTGCTGCTCGCCGCGCCCGACGCGGAGACGCCTAATCCGGCGCTCGCGGCCAATGGCGGCGGGCCGGCGCGGCCGTGCGGCGAGGGCTGGTACACGCCGAACCTGCTCGGCGAGGTCCGCGCCCGCCAGAAGAAGGTCGCCCGCGACATGCGTCTCGGCTTCTGGGACTGGAACGCGGCGATGGGCGGGACATGCTCGGCAATCTCGTGGCGCGGCCGCGACTGGATGCGCGGCGACCATGTCCATTTCACCAAGGCGGGCGGGCTCGAGATCGGCCGCCTCCTGTTCAGCGACGTCGAGCGGGCCGCGGCATCGCCCCCGACCTACTAGATGCTTTTCCCGACGCTCACCTTCGGGTTGTTCTTCCTGGCGGTCTACGTCGTCGCCTCGTCGCTCAGGGGCAGCAACGAGTGGCGCAAGATCATGCTGCTCGCCGCCTCGTGGATATTCTACGGCGCATGGGACTGGCGCTTCGTCGCATTGCTGATCGCGAGCGGCGTGCTGAACTGGGGCACGACCTGGCTGCTGGCCGCCTGCGATCAAGACGAGCGCAAGCGCAAGCTTTTCCTCGTCATCGGCATCACCATCAACCTCTCCATCCTCGGCTGGTTCAAATATTACGGCTTCTTCATGGAGCAGGTCGGCGGTCTCCTCCACGGCCTCGGCTGGGAGCGCGACCTTCCGCTCATGCAGGTCATCCTGCCGGTCGGCATCTCGTTCTTCACCTTCCAGGGGATGAGCTACGTCATCGACGTCTACCGGCGGAAGGTGCCGGCGGCGCGGCTGCTCGACCTCACCTTGCTGATGAGCTTCTTCCCGCATCTCGTCGCCGGCCCGATCGTCCGCGCCTCGCACCTCATCCCCCAGTTCCAGCGCGCCCCCGAGATCGATCGCGGCATGGCGGCGATGGGCGTGCTGCTGATCGTGTGGGGCCTGTTCAAGAAAGCGGTGATCGCCTCGGAGCTGGCGACCGGCTTCGTCGACCCGGTCTTCTTCGATCCCTCCGCTTATTCGAGCTTCGACCTGGTCTTCGGCGCCTACGGCTATGCGGTGCAGATCTATTGCGACTTCTCCGCCTACAGCGACATGGCGATCGGGTTGGCGGCGCTGCTCGGCTACCGCTTCCCGCACAATTTCAACCAGCCCTACCGGGCGCGGTCATTGCAGGATTTCTGGCGGCGCTGGCACATCAGCCTGTCGAGCTGGCTGCGCGATTATCTCTACGTCCCGCTCGGCGGCTCGCGCCACGGTTTGCCGCGCCTGTGCTTCGCGCTGATGACGACGATGCTGCTCGGCGGCCTGTGGCACGGCGCCAACTGGACCTTCGTCATCTGGGGGGCGATGCACGGCATCGTGCTGGCGGCCGAGCGGCTATGGCGCGAATATAAGCCGGCCGGCTGGCGGAGCATTCCTCCGGCAATCGGCATCTTCGTCACCTTCCATATCGTGACCTTGAGCTGGATCTTCTTCCGCTCGGCCACCTTCGCCGACGCGATCGCTTATTTGGGCGGCATCGGCGCCGGCGATTTCGGAGCGACGATCCTCACTCCGCTCGGTCTGGTCCTGATCCTGTTCGGAATGTCGCTCCATGGCTTCCCGCCGCACGCCATCCAGCATGCCGCGATCCGGGTGCGGACGATGCCGGCCGTGTGGGTCGGCCTGCTCACCGGCCTTTCGATCCTCGTCATCGACGCGATGCGCCCCGAGGGCGTCGCGCCGTTCATTTACTATCAGTTCTGAGGGGACGGGCATTGGCGCGCAAAAAGAACAAAATAGACGAGCCGCTTCCCGATCCGACCGGGCTCGAGCACACGCTCTCGCCGGTCGATCTGCCGCCGCCGGCGAAGCCGCTTCCCCATCCGCTGCGCTGGACCTCGACGGTGATCGCGGTGGCGGCGGCCTTGCTGCTCGCGCTCAACGCGACGGCGCTTCGCGGCTGGGCCTATCAGCTCAAGCCCGGCCCCTTGACCGGGCCGGTCGTCGCCGCTGCGGAGAGCTGGTACGATGCGACGGCGCGATTCGGCCTCAACCGGCCGGTCGATGCGATGCATGGCTGGTGGCAAAGCGTCAAAGCCGCCCGGTTCGGCGGCGAGGAGCCGCAAAACCAGTCGACCGGCGGCTAGGGCCTCTAGCGGTAGAAGACGTGGCCGCCGAGCCGGGCGACGCGCTGCCGGGTCCGGAAGAAGGCCGGCCGGGCGTAAGCGGCGTGGAAGAAGACCGCGTCGGCGACGACCGGCGGGCTCGCCGCGCTGCGCGCGTCGCGCGCGACCTCCAGCGCCCGGTCCCAGCGCGCGTTGCGCGGCGGGTTGTAGGCGTGGACGTTGAAGAACTGGCCGGGCTGCAGGGCGATCCCGCAGATCGTCTTGGGGAAGCGCGGCGAGGCGAGCCGGTTCATCACCACTTGGGCGACCGCGAGCTGGCCGTCGCGCGGCTGGTTGCCGGCCTCGTGCAGAACGATCTTGGCGAGGCAGAGGAGCTCCCCGTCGACCGGCGATTCGGCTTCGGCCGTGGCCGGAGCGGCGAGCGGAGGGGCGGTCGCGGCCCCGTCGGTCGCGGCCTCCGCCTCGGGGATCGAAGCTTCGAGAGCCTGGAGCGGCCGGGCCGGCGCCTCGGCGGCCGCCGGAGCGGCGAGCGAAACGGGGGTTTCGTGCGCTTCCGCCCGCGATGCGACCAAACCGGCCGCGAAGAGCATCGTTGCAGTTCCCGTCAGCATTCCGGCGCCGAGGGCTGCGGTAAAAACCTTTCCTCGAAAGGACATTCATCACTCCGATAATTGCGCCGGAAGGGGCCCATGCTGCCGAAATACAAACGGCGCCGCGCCACAATCCGCGTCCTGTCGTGAAGGAGAAATACGCCCGCCCTACCGACCGCGGCGGCCTGGATTGTGCGATGCGGCATTTCAACATCATTACGGTGAGGCGGGCCGTTAACGGGACGGCTGACACGGCGAATCGCGGCTCCCCCTCTGCCAGATTTTTCCGTTCGCGGAGGAGCCGCCTCGTGCCCGATCCGAATCGCAAGACGGCGCCAAGGCTGCTATGCCCGGGCATTCTGGTCAGTAATTTGGGACGCCGTTGGTCGGCGCGGGGGATCGATGAAGCTTAATGCAATAGTGCCGCTGGCGGCATGTCTGGCGGCGCTGGCGACGGCCGTCGCCGCCCAGGGCAGCGCGGCCCGGATCATCGCCGGATGGAGCGCCGAGACGGCGCCGGCCGCCGCGCGTCCCGCCGCCCGCCGGCCGGCGCGCGCGATCTATGACGTGATCGGCGTCGGCGACGTCATGCTGGGAAGCGACTGGCCGCAGCCGGGCATGGACCCGCGGGTGATACCGGGAGCCAACCCCGCCGATGTGATCGGCCCCGTCCTTGCCCAGCGATTCGCCGCCGCCGACGTCGTCTTCGGCAATTTCGAAGGAACGATGCACACCAGCAGCGAGGGGGCCAAGGCGTGCGGCAATCCGCGCCTCTGCTTCAGCTTCCGCAGCCCGTTGTTCCACGCCCGCTATCTGCGCGCCGCCGGCTTCACCATGATGTCCAACGCCAACAACCATTCGCGCGACTTCGGCGACAGCGGCCGCGCCGCGACCTACCGCAATCTGACCGCCGCCGGGATCGCCGTCGCCGGCGCCGACACCGAAGGCACCCGCATCGCCTATCAGATACGTCCCGACGGCAGGCGATTCGCGCTGGTCGCCTTCGGTCACAATCAGGGGCTGCTGCGCGTCCAGGACTTCGATCGCGTCACCGCGATGGTCCGCGAAGCCGGCGCCCATGCGGACATCGTCATCGTCTCCTGCCATATCGGCGCGGAAGGCGCGTCGCGCGACCAGGTGACCCGCGCGAACGAGACGTTCATCGGCGAGGATCGCGGCAATCCCTACAAGTTCGCGCACACCGCGGTGGACGCCGGCGCCGACATCGTCTTTTGCCACGGCCCGCATATTCCGCGCGCGATCGAGGTCTATCGGGGCCGGTTCATCGCCTACAGCCTGGGCAATTTCTGGACCTACGGCCGCTTCAACCTCAGCGGCACCTCGGGCCTCGCGGCGATCGCGGCGCTCCAGGTCGACGGGGCGGGCGAACTGGTTTCGGCGCGGATCCTGTCGGCGCGGCAGGATCGGCCCGGCGGCCCCTATCCCGACCCCGACGGCGGCGCCGCGCGGCGCATCGCCGAGCTGACCGCGCGCGACTTCCCCGAGGCTCGGATCACGATCGACGCGGACGGCCTCGTCCACTGGCGGCGCTGAGCGCGGCCTATCCGGCCTCCTCCTGCAGGGCGCGGCAATATCCGTCGAGCGCGGCCGGATAGAGCCTGTGCTCCTCCTGGAGCACCCGCTCGGCGAGGCTTGCGCCGTCGTCGCGCGGCAGGATCCGCACTCTCGCCCGGGCGATGACCGGGCCGGCGTCGAGCTCGTCGGTCACGATGTGCACCGAGCAGCCGCCATGTTCGTCGCCGGCCAGCAGCGCGCGCCGGTGGGTGTCGACGCCTGGATAGAGGGGGAGGAGGGAAGGGTGGATGTTGAGGATCCGCCCCGGCCAGCGCTCGACGAATTCGGGCGAGAGCAGGCGCATATAGCCGGCCAAGGCGACGATCTCGACCTCATGCTGCCGCAAGACGTCGTCGAGCAGCCGATCGAACGCCGCGCGTTCCATGCCGGCATGGCTTTGCGCCCAGACCGGAAGGCCGAGCCGCCGCGCCGCCACCAGGCCGCGCGCCTCCGGCATGTTCGAGGCGACGAGGGCGATGTCGTAGGCGCGCTCCTCCCGGCGCTTGTGCTCGGCCAGCGCGATCATGTTGGAGCCGCGCCCCGATATCAGCACGCCGACCCTGATCCGCTCAGCCATGGTGGGTCGCCGTCCAGGCGCTGCGGCCGGACCAGTTGCCGGCGGAGCCCGAGACGGTGCAACCCCTGCGGCCGTCCGCGACCACGCCGATCTCGTAAACAGTTTCTCCTGCCTTTTCCATGGATTGCGTCACGTCTTTCACATCGTCTTGGGCGACGATCGCGGCCATGCCGATGCCGCAATTGAAGGTCCGCGCCATCTCCTCAGGCTCGATATTGCCCTGCGCCTGCAGGAAGGCCATGAGCCGCGGCTGCGGCCAGGCGCCGGCGTCTAACCGGGCGTGGCGACCCTCGGGCAGGACCCGCGGGATATTCTCCAGCAATCCGCCGCCGGTGATATGGGCGAGCGCGGCGATCCCGCCGGCGCGGATCAAAGGCAGCAGCGCCTTCACATAGATGCGGGTCGGCTCGAGCAACGCCTCGATCAGCAGTTGGTCCTGATCGAACAGAGCGGGCCGCTCGAGCTTCCACTTCCTGTCGGCGGCGAGGCGGCGCACCAGAGAGAATCCGTTGGAATGGACGCCCGAGGAAGCGAGGCCGAGAATCGCATCGCCCGCCTTGACCCGCGCCCCGGTCAGCGCCTCGCCGCGCTCGACCGCGCCGACGCTGAAGCCGGCGAGGTCGTAATCGCCTTCGGCATACATGCCCGGCATCTCCGCCGTTTCCCCGCCGATCAGCGCGCAGCCCGCCTGCCGGCAGCCTTCGGCGATGGAGGCGATCACCCGCTCGGCGACGGCGCCGTTCAGCCGCGCGCAGGCGAAATAATCGAGGAAGAAGAGGGGTTCCGCGCCCTGGACGATGAGGTCGTTGACGCACATCGCAACGAGGTCGATGCCGACCCCGTCGTGGCGGCCATGGTCGATCGCGAGCTTCAATTTGGTGCCGACGCCGTCATTGGCGGCGACCAGCAAGGGATCCTTGTAACCTGCCGCCTTGAGGTCGAAAAAGCCGCCGAACCCGCCCAGCGAGGGGTCCGCGCCCGGGCGGGCGGTCGCCCTGGCGAGCGGCGCGATCGCTTTCACCAGCGCGTTGCCCGCCGCGATCGAAACCCCCGCCTTGGCGTAGGTGTAGGGCTCGCTCTCGCTCATAGGCGCGGCCTAGCCACATCGCGCTTGGATTTCCACGATCAACTCGCCAAAAGGCGCTCGTGAAGCTTCCCGGCCGTCTTCCGTACCTGCTCGCCTTGCTTGCCCTCCTCGCCGTCGGCGGAGCGGTCTACGCCCAGCTCGAAGGCACCGACCGCGGCGTGCCGCCGATCGACAGCGCCAGCACCTTCGAGATTGGCGGCATCGAGGTCGACGTCGTGGCCGACAGCGGCGAGAAGGCGCGCCTCGAAGGCTGGCGCCAGGCGCAGGCGAAGGGCTGGAAGGCGCTCTGGGCCAAGACCCACGGGCGCCCGCTCGGCGAGGCGCCCGGCCTCTCCGATTCGGCGCTCGATGCCATGGTCTCGGGCATCATCGTCGAGCAGGAGCAGATCGGCCCGAAGCGCTATATCGCGACCTTGGGCATCCTGTTTGACCGCGCCCGCACCGGCCAATTGCTCGGCGTCAGCGGCGCCGTCCGCCGCTCGGCGCCGATGCTGGTCATCCCGGTGATACAAACCGGCTCCTCTTTCCAGACCTTCGAATCGCGCAACGAATGGCAGAAAGCGTGGGCGCGCTTCCGCACCGGCGGCAGCCCGGTCGATTATGTGCGTCCCCCCGGCTCGGGCATCGACCCGCTGCTGCTCAACATGGCGCAGACCCGCCGGCCCGGGCGGGGCTGGTGGCGGATGCTGCTCGACCAATATGGCGCCGCCGACGTGATCGTGCCGGAGGTCCGCCTGCAGCGTTCCTTCCCCGGCGGCCCCGCCGTCGCCACCTTCACCGCCCGCCACGGCCCCGACGCCCGCTCGCTCGGCGAATTCGCGCTGAGGGTCGAGAATAGCGCGGCGATCCCGCTTATGCTCGACGAAGGGGTGCGGCGGCTCGACGCGCTCTACGCCCAGGCGCTCGGCGCGGGGCTGCTCAGCCCCGACCCGTCGCTGATCATCGAGGCGCCGCCGCCGCTGGAGGAGGTCGCGGCGGACACCGCCGAGGAGCCGCAGCTGGGCACCGACCTCGGACCGGCCGCCGTACCGGTCGGCGCGACGACCATTTTCACCATCCAGGTCGATACGCCCAATGCGGATTCAGTCGGGCGGGCGGAGCTGTCGGTGAGCCGGATCGCCGGCGTCACCTCGGCGCTGACCACCAGCCTCGCGCTCGGCGGCACGTCGGTCATGCGGGTTACTTACATGGGCGATTCCGCCGCGCTGCAGGCGGCGCTGCAAGCGCAGGGCTGGACCGTGCAGGGCTCGGGCGCCAACCTTCGGATATCGCGCGGCGGAGGCGGTTGAGATGAGCCAGATCGCGCTGCCGCTCAACTGGCCGGTGGCGGACGGCGAGGAGGATTTCCTCATCTCCGAGGCGAATCGCGCCGCTTTCGAGCATTTGAAGCGCTGGTCGCTGTGGCCGGTGATGGCGACGATCCTCACCGGCCCGCGCAAGTCGGGCCGCAGCCTGCTCGGCCGCATCTTCGTGCGCAAGACCGGCGGCCGCCTGTTCGATGCTGCCGAGGAGCATGACGAGGAGGCTTTGTTCCACGCCTGGAACGAGGCGCAGGAATCGCGCAAGCCGCTGCTGTTGATCGCCGATTCGGTGCCGCCGCTCTGGCAGGTGACGCTGCCGGATCTCCGCTCGCGGCTCGCCGCCACGCCCCATGCCGAGATCCACGATCCCGACGACGCGCTGATCGGCGGTCTCGTCGTCAAGCTGCTCGGCGACCGCGGCATCGCCGCGCCGGCGGACCTCGCCGACTATCTGATCCCCCGCATCGAGCGCTCCTATGTCGCCGTCCAGCAGATTGTCGACATACTCGACCGCGCTCTGCTATCGCATCACCGCCGCATGACCGTAGCGATGGCGCGCCGCGCGCTGACCGAAGCGGGCATGATCCGCCGGGCGCGGACCGGAACCGACCGGCCGGCTGACTAGCCGCAGTAGATTTTGGCCACCTTGCCGGCCGGGTCGAGCTGGAGGTTGAGCCTCCCCTCGCTGTAATCCATCGTCACCACGCCGCCGTGCGGGATGCGGCGCAGCACCCGCGCACCGGTGAGGCGCAGCGCCTCCGCGCCGAGCTCCGCGGTCGCCTTCCGCCCGACCAGCCGCTGCGCTTTGGCGGCGTCGCACTGGCCGCCGCCATGATCCCCAATCTCTTCCGCCTCCGCCGGAGGAGCGGGGACGCATCCGGCGGCCATCATCAGCATCGCTCCCGCAGCCGCCATCCTCATTGCCCCACCTCCGTGCGAGTCATCACCAATTTGCCGCCGCGCACGCCGAACGCGAGCCGGCCCTCGACGAGGTCGAGCGCGTCGCGGCCGAACTCCTCGAAGCGCCAGCCCTCGAGGATCGTCAGCCCCTCGCGCCGGCCGGCGGCAAGGAGCTCCAGCTCCTCCGAGCGGGCGATGAGCCGGGCGGCGACGTTGGAGTCGCGCGAGCGGATCTTGAGCAGCAGCTTCAAGAGGTCGGCGACCAACGCGCCTTCCTTGCCGAGGCCGGGGCTGCGGTCCTCCCGCGCCGGCAGCTCCTCCGCGGAAAGCGGCCTGGCGGCGGCGAGCGCGGCCATCATCCGCGCGCCGATGTCGTTGTTGCGCCAGGCCGCCGACAGCCCCCTGACCCGGGCCAGCGCCTCCTGGTCGGCGGGCGGATGGGCGGCGACGTCGGCTAAAGTCTCGTCCTTCATGATCCGCCCGCGCGGCAAATTCTTGCCCCGCGCCTCGACCTCGCGCCAGGCGGCGAGCGCTTTCAGCCGGCCGAGCACGTCCGGCTTGCGGCTGGTGATCCGCACCCTTTTCCAGGCGAGCGCCGGATCGTTCTCGTAATTGGCCGGGTCGGCGAGCCGCTCCATCTCCTGGTCGAGCCAGGCGCCGCGGCCGGTCCGCCGCAATTTCTCCAGCATCTTGGGGAAGAGGGTGGCGAGATGGGTGACGTCGCCGATCGCATAGTCGATCTGGCGCTTGTCGAGCGGCCGCCGCCCCCAGTCGGTGAAGCGGGCGCCCTTGTCGAGATTCTTGCCGACCAGATTCTCGACCAGGTTGGAATAGCCGACCTGCTCGCCCAGCCCCAATGCCATCGCCGCGATCTGGGTGTCGAACAAGGGGTGGGGTGTCTTGCCGGTCAGGTTGTAGATGATCTCGATGTCCTGGCTGCCGGCGTGGAAGACCTTCAGCACCTCCTCATTGTCGACCATCAGGTCGAGCAGGGGCTTGAGGTCGATCCCGTCCGCCTTGGGGTCGACCGCCGCCGCTTCCTCCTCGTTGCCGATCTGGATCAGGCACAAATCGGGCCAGAAGCTGTTCTCGCGCATGAACTCGGTGTCGACCGCGACGAAGTCCGAGCGGGACAGCCGCTCGCACAAGGACTTAAGCGACTCGCTGTCGCTGATCAGGGGGTGAATCCGCATCGCGCCCTGCTCATAGCGGCGGCCTCCCGGCTTGACAAAGCAAGGCTGCGCCGCGAAGCGCCGCCCCTGTAAATTCACGCACAAATCGGACTTCAAGGGCGCGGCGATGCACGCATATCGGACTCATAACTGCGCCCAGCTGCGCGCCGCCGACGTCGGCGCCCGCGTCAAGCTGTCGGGCTGGGTCCACCGCAAGCGCGACCATGGCGGCGTGCTGTTCGTCGACCTGCGCGACCATTACGGCCTCACCCAGATCGTCGCCCGCGCCGGCAGCGAGTCGCTCGCCGTGCTCGAGCGGCTGCGCGCCGAATCGGTGGTCACCGTCGAGGGCGAGGTCGTCGCGCGCGGGCCCGAAGCCGCCAACCCGAACCTCCCCACCGGCGAGATCGAAATCGTCGCCGGCATCGTCACCGTCCAGTCCGCCGCCGAGGAGCTGCCGCTGCCGGTCGCTGGCGAGGCCGATTATCCCGAGGACATCCGCCTCCGCTACCGCTATCTCGACCTCCGCCGCGAGCGGCTCCACGCCAATATCGTGCTTCGCTCGCAAGTGATCGGCTCGATCCGCCGCCGCATGGTCGCGCAGGGCTTCACCGAGTTCCAGACCCCGATCCTGACCGCTTCCAGCCCCGAGGGGGCGCGCGACTATCTCGTCCCGAGCCGGGTCCACCCCGGCAAATTCTACGCGCTCCCGCAGGCGCCGCAGATGTTCAAGCAATTGATCATGGTCGCCGGCTTCGACCGCTATTTCCAGATCGCGCCCTGCTTCCGCGACGAGGATGCGAGGGCGGACCGGTCCCCGGGCGAATTCTACCAGCTCGACCTCGAGATGAGCTTCGTCACCCAGGACGACGTCTTCGCCGCGCTGGAACCGGTGCTCGGCGGCGTGTTCGAGGAGTTCGCCGGCGGCAAGGCGGTCACTCCGGCCCCGTTCCCCCGCATCGCCTTCAAGGAGGCGATGCTCAGATATGGCACCGATAAGCCGGACCTCAGGAACCCGATCGAAATCGCCGACGTCACCGAGCATTTCCGCGGCTCGGGCTTCGGTCTGTTCGCGCGCATCGTCGAGGGCGGCGGCGTCGTCCGTGCCATCCCGGCGCCGGCGACGGCGGCCAAGAGCCGCAAATTCTTCGACGACATGAACGACTGGGCGCGCAGCGAAGGCCATGCCGGCCTTGGCTACATGACCGGCAAGAGCGGCGAATATGGCGGCCCGATCGCCAAGAATCACGGCGAGGAAGCGACTGCGCGCCTGGTCGCCGCGCTTGGCCTCGGCCCCGACGACGGCCTCTTCTTCGCCGCCGGCAAGGAGGCGCAGGCGGCGCGTCTCGCCGGCGCGGCGCGCGCCCGTATCGGCGAGGAGCTTGGCCTGGTCGACGAGAATCGTTTCGCTTTCTGCTGGATCGTCGACTACCCGATGTTCGAATATGACGAGGAGGCGAAGAAGGTCGACTTCAGCCACAACCCCTTCTCGATGCCGCAGGGCGAATTGGAAGCGCTGGAGACCAAGGACCCGCTCGACATCCTCGCCTTCCAGTACGACATCGTCTGCAACGGCGTCGAGCTGTCCTCCGGCGCGATCCGCAACCATCGGCCCGACATCATGTACAAGGCGTTCGAGATTGCGGGCTACAGCCGCGAGGAGGTCGACACCGATTTCTCCGGCATGATCAACGCCTTCAAATATGGCGCTCCGCCCCATGGCGGCTCGGCGCCCGGCATCGACCGCATCGTCATGCTGCTCGCCGGCGAGCCCAACATACGCGAGGTCGTCCTCTTCCCGATGAACCAGAAGGCCGAGGATCTGATGATGGGCGCGCCCAGCGAGGTGTCGCCCAAGCAGCTGCGCGAGCTCCACATCCGCATCGTGGAGCCGCCGAAGAGCTGACTCTCCTCCCTTCACGCAGGGAGGGGGTAGGGGGTGGGTGCGTTTTCGGATAGTCGTTGCCGCTGGAGACCCACCCACCCCTAACCCCTCCCTGTGCACAGGGAGGGGAATGCGGAGTCCGAATGCCCATCACCCTCTCCGACTTTGAATCCGCCGCGCCCTATGAGGGCGATTACGCCGAAGCGCTGCGCGCCCTCCAATATCGCCTCGCCCACGCCCAGACCGCCTGGCGCGGGCGCGCCGGCGCCGCGCTGGTCGTCTGCGATGGCTGGGACGGCAGCGGCAAGGGCGGCGCGATCAAGCGGATGACCGCCGAGCTCGACCCGCGCGGCCTCTATGTCTTCCCGATCGATCCGCCGACAGCCGAGGAGCGAGCGCGCCATTTCCTGTGGCGCTTCTGGACCCGGCTGCCGGGGCGGGGCGAGATCGCGATCTTCGACCGCAGCTGGTACGGCCGCGTGCTGGGCGAGCGGGTGGAAGGGCAAGCGGCGGAGGCCGAATGGGCGCGCGCCTATGACGAGATCAACGAATATGAGGCCCAGCTCGCCTTCGACGGCGCCCTGATCGTCAAGCTCTTCTTCCACGTCACCGAAATGATCCAGGCCGAGCGTCTCGAACGCCGCGCCGCCAACCCCTGGTCGGCCTGGAAGATGACGCCCGAAATCCTCGCCGCGCGGGAACGGCGCGGGGACCATCTCGCCGCCGCCGAGGAAATGCTCGCCCGCACCGACACGCGCTGGGCGCCGTGGCGGGTGATCGACATGGGCGACAAGCAAGCGGGCCGGATCGCCGCTCTGGCCGCCGTCGCCGAAGCGCTCGAAGCTTGAAAACCAGGGAAAACCAGGGGAAAACCAGGGACAGTATATAGTTTTCCGTGCGCCGCGGGGGTCGGCTACCCGCGTTAAAAAACTATATACTGTCCCTGGTTTTCAAGCCTCCGGATAGCGTATCGCGACGATCTCCAGCGCGCGCTCGCCGGCGGGGAGGGTCGCGCGGCGCAGGTCGCCGACCGCGGCGCCGCGGATCGCGCGGCCGATCGGCGAGCTCCAGCTGATCCGCCCTTGGCCCGCGTCCGTCTCGTCCTCGCCGACCAGGGTGACGATCCGCTCCTTGTCCTCGTCGTCGACGAGGGTGACGGTGGCGCCGAACCAGATCCGGTCCCGCTCCGGCTGGGCGGCGGGATCGACCACCCTGGCCGCCGCCATCCGCTTCGACAGCCAGTCGATCCGCCGGTCGACCTCGCGCAGCTTCTTGCGGCCATAAATATAGTCGCCATTCTCCGAGCGGTCGCCGTTCGCCGCCGCCCAGGCGATCGTCTCGACCAGCCTCGGCCGTTCGCCGCCGTACAGCGCCTCATATTCCTCGCGCAGCCGCCGGTAGCCGGCCGGAGTGATGTAGTTGGGGCGATCGCTCATCCCTCACCGTCACTCCCGAGAAAGCGGGAGTCCAGCGGGAATCAGCATCCCATTGATCGTCACCCTGAACTTGTTTCAGCATCCAGCGACGAGCCGCAGAGGGGGCGGAGAACTGGATCCTGAAACAAGTTCAGGGTGACGATTCCGCTTCCGCGTTCGTCGTCAGCCAGGCCCGCTCTTGCCCAGATAATAAGAAAGCCGGTTGCGGTCGGGGCCGGCGCCGCGCTGGGGGTTGAGCGAATCGTAGACCACCGCATTCTCCAGCACCCGCTGGACGTAGTTGCGGGTCTCAGAGAACGGGATCGCCTCGATCCAGCGCACCACGTCGGCGCCGGGCAGCCGCGGGTCGCCGTTCGCCGCGATCCAGCGGCGGACGTTGCCGGGGCCGGCATTGTAGCTCGCCACCGCCAAGGTGGCGTTGCCGCCCCACAGGTCGAGCAGGCTCGACAAATAGCTGGTGCCGAGCATCATGTTGTAGGACGGATCGCCGGTCAGGCTGCCGGGCTGGTAGGGGAGGCCGAGCTGCCCCGCCACCTGGCGGGCGGTGCCCGGCATCAGCTGCATCATGCCCCGCGCTCCGGCATTGCTCACCGCGGCGCGGTCGAACGAGCTTTCCTGCCGGGTGATGGCGTGGGCGAGGGTCCAGTAGCGGGCATAAGCCGAGGGCACCTGGACCTCGGGGAAGCCCGAGCGCGCGTAGAAGGTCGCGCCCTTGTTGCGCGCCTCGCGCGCCACCCAGACGCCCAAATCGGGCCGTCCGATCTGGCGGCCGAACTCGGCGGCCAGCGCCCGTTCCCGGTCGGTCTCGGCCTGCTGGGCGAGGGCGCGGACGAACAGGGTCTGGTCGCTCCACTGGCCCATCTGCCCCAATATCCGCGCCGCCTCGGCGAGGCTGCTGCCCGAGAAAGCGGCGCGCTCGGCCGGGTCCGGATAAGCGGGAGAGGGCGGCGCCTCGACCCGCCGGCCGAGCCGCTCCAGCGCGAGCTGGCCGTAAAACTGGTCGGGGACGGCGGCCGCCTGCTCGAGATAGGCCTCGCTCTCCTGCGTCCGGCCGGCGGCATGGGCCGCGCGCGCCGCCCAGTAGAAACCCTTGGAGCGGGTCTGCGGCGAGCGCGCGGCGCGGCCGTAGCGCTCGAACATGCGCACCGCGTCGTCGGGCCGGCCGAGCTGGTGCAGCGCCGCCGTGCCGGCGATCCAGGCGAGGCTGGTATAGGCATCGCGCTCGCCATAGGGGCGGGCGCTGACGTCGGTGCCGGCGGGAAAGGCGTCGTCGAGCTGCGAGGCGATCTGCCAGGCCAGCGTCCACTGGCTGTCGTTGGCGGCGCCGCGGGCCATGGTCAGCAGCGTCTCGAACCAGGTCTCGGCATTGGCGGGCGGCGCGTCGAGCATCCGCCGCTGGGCGAGCAATTGGCGTGCCGCGAGGCTCTGGCCGGTGTTGCGCAGCCAGTTGGCCCGGTCCATCAGCAGCCCGGCATCGCCCTCATAGCCCGGCCCGAGCATCGCCAGGCGCTGGGCGGCGTCGGGCGCGCGCGTCTGCAGCGCGAGCCGGGCCTCGAACAATGGCCGCCGCGCCGCCGAGGCGAGGGGCAGGGTGCGCAAAGCGCTCTGCGTGTCGCCGCCGGCGAGCAGCACCGCCATCCGCCGGTCATGGTCCTGCTGCGAGAGCGCGCCGCCGAACAGGCCGAGGATGCGCTCCTCGTCGGTCCGCGCGAGGACTCCGCCGGCCCATGCCTCGCGCGCTTCGGCGCGGGCGTCCTCGATCCGGCCCGCGCCGAGCAAAGCGGCGGCGAAGCGGGCATGGCCGGCGGCGGTGAGCGGCGGGTAGGACCGGAAATAGTCGACGACCTCGGACGAGGGCGCGCCGCTCGCATCGGCTTTCTCGGCCGACCTGCGCATCGCCGCCTCGCCGGGCCAGCCGCGATGGTCGAGCAGGAACGAGGCATAAGAGGAGAAGGGGAGGTTGTCGCTTTGCCTCAGGCTGTTCCAGCGGGCGAGCGCGGTGCTGAGCGCCGGCGACATCGAATAATAAGCCGGCTGCGGCCGTGGCGGCGGCGACAGCACCGGCTCGACGGCGGCCTGGACCGCTACCGGGAGGACCTGGACCACCGAGGCGGGGCCGACGCCGGCCGTCACCGCCGCGACCGACGCGGCGGACGCGCCGAGCAGGCCGAGCGTCAAAGCTTTCTTATGCACGCTGGACTTTATGGCGGCCCCCTCCTTATCAGGCCCTGAACAGGCCTCCCGCGCCTTCTATGTCGGGCTCCTGCTCAAAGGTGAAGGAGACAAGGATGTTTCGCGGGTCGATTCCGGCTCTGGTGACTCCCTTTCGCGACGAAGCGTTTGACGAGGCCGCTTTTAGGGCCTTCGTCGAGTGGCAGATTGGCGAGGGAAGTCATGGCCTTGTGCCGTGCGGCACGACCGGCGAATCGGCGACGCTCGGCGCGGACGAGCACCGGCGCGCCGTCACGGCCTGCGTCGAGACGGCGGCGGGACGGGTTCCGGTCATCGCCGGCTGCGGTTCGAACGACACCGCCCATGCGATCGCGCTCACCCGCGCCGCCAAGGAAGCGGGCGCCGACGCCGCCCTCCACGTCCCGCCCTACTACAACCGCCCCAACCAGGAGGGGATCTACGCCCATTTCGCCGCCATCGCCGAGGCGGTGGACATCCCCATAATCCTCTACAACGTGCCGTCGCGGACGGTGACCGACATCGCGGTCGAGACGATGGCCCGGCTTGCCGAGATCCCCGCCGTCGCCGGCGTCAAGGACGCCACCGGCAATCTCGCCCGGCTGAGCGCCCAGCGCCTCGCCTGCCGGAGCGGCTTTGCCCAGCTGTCGGGCAATGACGATGTCGCTTTGGGCTTCATGGCCATGGGCGGGGTCGGCTGCGTCTCGGTCACCGCCAACGTCGCGCCGAGGCTCTGCGCCGATTTCCAGAACGCCTGCCTGACCGGAGACTGGAACAGCGCCCTGGATCTCCAGGACCTCCTCTACCCGCTCCATGCTGCGCTCTTCACCGACGCTTCCCCTGGTCCCGTCAAATATGCAGTGAACCGCGTCCGCCCCGATTTCCCCGCCGACCTCCGCCTGCCGATGACTCCGCCATCCGCGGCGAGTCGCCAGGCGGTCGACGCGGCGCTTGCCCATGTCGGCCTCGTTTAGGTGGCCCGGCCCCGCACAGCGTCGTTCGACAAGGCCAAGGTGGTCGCCGAGAACCGGCGGGCGCGCTACGATTATGCGATCGAGGACGTCTACGAGGCCGGCATCGCCTTGACCGGCACCGAGGTGAAGTCGCTGCGCTTCGGCACCGGCTCGATCGCCGAAAGCTATGCCGAGGTGAAGGACGGGGAGGTCTGGCTGATCAATGCGAACGTCCCCGAGTTCAGCCACGGCAACCGCCACAACCACGAGCCCAAAAGGCCGCGCAAGCTGCTCCTCCACGAGCGCGAGATCGGCAAGATGTTCGGCGCGGTCATGCGCCAGGGCATGACCCTGGTGCCGCTCTCCATCTACTTCAACGCCCGCGGCCGCGCCAAGGTCGAGCTCGCCATCGCCCGCGGCCGCAAGGCCCACGACAAGCGCGAGCATGAGAAGGAGAAGGACTGGAAGCGGGAGCAGGGCCGGCTGATGCGCAATCATGGCTGACCCCGACCGCATCGGCAATTGGTTCGCGCGCCACATGCCGAGCCGCGACCAGATTGCGGGGCACAGATTCTCGCGCCCGTTCAGGACTCACCTCCGCCGCGACGAATTGTGGCGCTTCACCCGCCGCTCGGTGCCGAGGGGCGTGGCGGTGGGCCTGTTCGTCGGAATCCTGTTCCTGATCCCCGGCGTGCAGATCATCGGCGCGGCTTTGTTCGCGCTGCCGCTCAGGGCCAACATCCCGGTCGCGGCGGCGATGACCTTCCTCACCAACCCTTTGACCACCCCCGCCTTGCTCGTCGCCGCCGCCGAGGTCGGGAGCGTCTTCGGCTATCGCGCCGACATCGCCAGCGTGAAGGCGATGCTGGCGCGGGGAACGCCGCTCGATCAATGGCTTGCCTGGCTGGTCTCCGACGCAGCTTTGGGGATATTGACCGGCCTCGCCGTCATCGCCGCCGCCTCGGCGGCCCTGGGCTATCTCGTCTCGATCCTGGTCTGGCGCTGGTGGACGGCGCGCAAATGGCGCCGCCGCGCGCTGCGCGGCGAGACCGGGGTTTGAGAAGCGGCGCGGCCGCTGCTATTCACCCGCCCACACCTTCCATGGAAAAGGGAATTGCCTCCATGCGCCGCCTGCTCACCCTCCTCGCCGCTTCCACCGCTCTCTCCGCCTGCGCGACCTCGCACGTCACCCCCGCCGAGCGCGCCGAGCAGACCGCGATCGTCGCCGACGCCGCGGTCGGCCCGGTCGCGCCGGCCACCGCCGACCGGCCGCAGATCGGCAGCTTCGGCTTCGACTTCGCCGGCATGGACCGCTCGGTCGCGCCCGGCGACAGCTTCTACACTTACGCCAACGGCACCTGGGTGCGGACCACGCCGATCCCCGCCGACAAGAGCAATTTCGGCATGTTCACCGTGCTCGACGACCTCTCCCGCTCGCGCACCAAGGAGATACTCGACGAGGCGCGGGGCGATCCGGCGAGCCGCATCGGCAACGCTTATGCAAGCTTCCTCGACGAGGCCGGGGTCGAGGCGAGGGGCCTCGCCCCGATCCGCCCCTGGCTCGACCGGATCAAGGCCGTCACCGCCAAATCCGGCTACGCCGCTCTGGTCGCCGAGGCGGACCGCGCCGGCATCGGCGGGCCGGTCGGGGCCTTCGTCAACCAGGACGACAAGAATCCCGACGTCTACGCCCTGAACCTCGTCCAGGCCGGCCTCGGCATGCCGGACCGGGATTATTATCTCAAGACCGACGCCAAGATCATCGAGACTCGCGCCGCCTATCTTGCCCATCTCGAGAAGATGTTCGCGCTGGCCGGCGAGCCGAACGGCGCCGCCCGCGCAAAAGCCCTGCTCGCCCTCGAGACCGCGATCGCCCGCGCCCACTGGACCCGGATCGACAGCCGCGACGCGACCAAGACCTACAATATGATGAGCGTCGCCCAGCTCCAGCGAAGCTCGCCGGGCTTCGATTTCGGCGGCTATTTCCACGGCATCGGCGCCGATGTCGCCAACGTCATCGTCGCCCAGCCGAGCGCGGTCAAAGGCATATCCGCTCTGGTCGCGAGGACGCCGCTGGCGGTGCTCAAGGACCAGCTCCTCATCCGCTCGCTCGACAATTATGCCGACGTCCTCCCCGCCGCCATCGCCAGCGAGAATTTCGCTTTCTACGGCACCGTCCTCTCCGGCACGCCCGAGATGGAGCCGCGCTGGAAAAGGGCGGTCGATTTCGTCACCAACGCGATGGGCGAGGAGGTCGGAAAGGTCTATGTCGACCGCTACTTCCCGCCCGAGACCAAGGCGGCGGCCGACGCTCTGGTCAAGAACGTCATCGCCGCGATGGACCGCAGGATCGACCGGCTCGAATGGATGACTCCCGAGACCAAGGTCCGCGCCCACGCCAAGCTCGCCGCCTTCACCCCCAAGATCGGCTATCCCGACCGCTGGCGCGATTATTCGCGCCTCGAGATGCGGCGCGACGATTTGTTCGGCAACGCGGTGCGCGCCAACCGCTTCGCTCACGAATATAATCTCGGCAAGCTCGGCCAGCCCATCTATCGCTGGGAATGGGGCATGACCCCGATGGAGATCAACGCCTACGCCAATTTCGGAATGGTCGAGATCGTCTTCCCCGCCGCCATCCTGCAGCCGCCCTTCTTCGATCCGCACGCCGACCCTGCGGTCAATTATGGCGGCATCGGCGCCGTCATCGGCCACGAGCTCAGCCACCATTTCGACGATCAGGGGGCCAAATATAATGGCGAAGGCCGCCTCAGCGACTGGTGGACTCCCCAGGACGTGAAGAATTTCGAGGCGCTGACCGGCAAGCTCGCCGCCCAGTACGACACGTACGAGCCGCTTCCCGGCATGCACGTCCAGGGCAAGCTCACCCTCGGCGAGAACATGGCCGACCTCGCCGGCCTCACCGTCGCCTACGACGCTTACCAAGCCTCGCTGGGCGGCAAGCCGGCGCCGGTGCTCGACGGCTTCACCGGCGACCAGCGCTTCTATCTCGGCTGGGCGCAGGTGTGGCGGCGCAATTACCGCGAGGCTAATTTGCGCCAGCGCCTGCTGACCGACCCGCATTCGCCGTCCGAGCAAAGGGTGGCGATGGTGCGCAACCTGGACCCCTGGTACTCGGCCTATCAGATCGCTCCCGGGACGAAGCTGTACCTCGCCCCGGACCAGCGCGTCCGCGTCTGGTAGGCATGGCGGCCGCCGGCATCGCAGCGCGCGCGGCGAGGGGAAGCGCGGCCCGGCCGGCGCTCATCGTCGCCGCGGCCGCGGCCTCGGCGGCTTTGCTGCTCTGGACGGTCGGCGAGCCGGTCTTCGCCGCCGCCTTCTTCGCCGGCATGGTCGGATTCGGCCTTCCCCTCCTGCTGCGCGCCGGATCGCGCCCGGCCGCCGATTCCGAACGGCCGCCAGCGACCGACCTCATGCTCCTGCGCGCGGCGACCGACAGCGCCGACGCGGCGGTGGCGGTCACCGGCGCGGCCGGCGACCTCGTCTGCGCCAACCGATGCTACGGCTCCTGGTTCGGCGCCCGGGCGCCGCAAGCGCTTGGCGCCGAGGCGCTCGACACTGCGGCGCACGACGCCCGCCGCGACGGCGGCGCCGCGCTTGAGGTTCTGTCCGTCGCCGGCCGCGCGGTCAGCGTCGCGGTCGAGCGGGCGGGAGCGGGCGGCGCCTGGCTGGTCTGGACCTTCGCCGCCGCCGCCGCCGGCGACGACCTCGCCGCCGAGGCGCGTGCTTTGGTCGCCGGCGAGGCCGGCGCCCGGCTCGGCCGCGCCGGCATCATGGCCGCGCTCGGCGACGGCGCGGGCGGCCTGATCGCCGCCAACGGCGCCTTCGCCCTGCGCGCCCTCGGCGAAAGCGAGGCCGTTCCCGCCGGCACGAAGCTGGTCGACCTGCTGGTCATGGGCGAGGCGGGCCAGCTCCAGTTCGCCCGCGAGGGGGAGGGAGGAGCGCCGCTGCGCATCGTCCAGGTCCCGCTCGGCGAGGGCGAGGGCGAAGAGAGCCTGTTCCTGCTCCTCGACGATGCCCCGGGCGCGATCGGCGGCGAGGCCGGCGCCAACATCAACGCCTTGCTCGAAATCCTCCCGCTCGGTCTCGCTTTGGCCGACCGCGACGGCCGCTTCCTCTATCTGAACAGCGCCTTCCGCCGCGCCGCCGGCCTGTCGCGCACCGCCAAGCCGACCTGGCCCGGCGACCTCCTCGTCGACGAGGACAAGGCCGCCGTCTCCGATTCGGTCCGCCGCTTCGCCCGCGGACCCTCTCTGTCCGGCGACATCGCCGTCCGCCTCAAGGCCAAGCCCGACGAGCCGGTCGCGCTCACCGTCGCCGGCGCCCGCGGCCTCGGCGACGCCGCCGTCCTGCTCTCATTGAAGGACAATAGCGAAGAGGACCGGCTCAAGCGCCAGGTCGCCCAGGCGACCAAGATGCAGGCGGTCGGCCAGCTCGCCGGCGGCGTCGCCCACGATTTCAACAACATACTGACCGCGATCATCGGCCATTGCGACCTGATGCTGATGCGCCATACGCCCGGCGACAGCGATTATGACGACATCCAGCAGATCCGCTCCAACTCCAACCGCGCCGCCGGCCTGACCCGCCAATTGCTCGCTTTCTCCCGCCAGCAGACGTTGCGCCCCCAGGTCCTCCAGCTCCCCGACACCATCTCCGAGGTCTCGACCCTTTTGAAGCGCCTGCTCGGCGAGACGGTGAAGCTGCAGGTCAAGCACGGCCGCAGCCTCGGCGCCGTCCGTGCCGATCCGGGCCAGCTCGAGCAGGTCATCGTCAACCTCGCCGTCAACGCCCGCGACGCGATGCAGGCCAAGGGGGAGGGCGCCGGCACCCTCACCCTCCACACCTACGCGGTCGCCGCCGACGACGTGCGCCGGATGGGCAGCGAGATATTGCCGATCGCCGACTATACCGCGCTGCGCGTCTCCGACACCGGCACCGGCATCCCGCCGCATCTGCTCCCCAAGATCTTCGAGCCCTTCTTCACCACCAAGGAGGTTGGGAAGGGGACCGGCCTCGGCCTCTCCACCGTCTACGGCATCGTCAAGCAATCGGGCGGCTTCATCTTCGCCGAATCGGAGCTTGGCAAAGGGACGAGCTTCGTCATCTACCTCCCCGTCCACCGCGCCGAGGCGGCCAAGGCGCCGCGCAAGGGCAAGGAGCCGGCCGGCGAATTGTGGGGCACCGGCACCATCCTCCTCGTCGAGGACGAAGCGACGGTCCGTGCCGTCGCCGAGCGTGCCTTGACCCGCCACGGCTACAATGTGCTGACCGCCGAAAATGGCGAGGCGGCTCTGGAGATACTGGCGCGGGAGCCCGGCATCGACCTGATGATCTCGGACGTGGTGATGCCGACCATGGACGGCCCGACCACCGCCCGCGCCGCCCGCATCAGCCACCCCGATCTGCCGATCCTGTTCATCTCCGGCTACGCCGAGGAGCAATTACGCCAGTCGATCGACCTGCCCCGCGTCGGCTTCCTCGCCAAGCCCTTCTCGGTCCACACGCTCGCCGAAGCCGCGCGGGATGCGCTGGCGGGGAAATGAAGGGACAATCACTTTTCCGCACCTCGCTGCTCAACCTGGCACTTCCGTGCGGAAAAGTGACTGTCCCCCCTCGGCCCCGCCTTCGCCGGGGAACAAATAAGTGTTCCGAAACCGGTCCCGACTCCTTAAGCGGGCGCTAGTGCAGGGCAGCCGCTCCATCCTGATCGTCGAGGACGAACCGTTGATCGCGATGATGCTGGAGGATTTCCTCTTATCCCTCGGCTACGGCGTCGCCGGCATTTGCGAGAGCGTCGGCGAGGCGCTGGCGCGGATCGAGCAGGGCGGCTTCGACCTCGCCATCGTCGATGTTCATCTGAAGGGCGGCGAGCAGGTCTGGCCGGTCGCCGACCGCCTCGCCGAGATGGGCATTCCGTTCGCGCTCGCCACCGGCGGCCATATCGAGCCGCCGCCCGCCGCCCATGCCCGCGCCCCGATCCTCGCCAAGCCCTTCACCATCGACGCCATCGCGCCGATCCTCGCCGAGGCGTGCCGGTAGGGGCAAGGGACAGTCACTTTTCCGTATTGCGGTGTCAGGCTGGACGCGGGCGTGCGGAAAAGTAACTGTCCCCATTCATGCTCAAGCTCCTCCTCCTCCCCATCCTCCTCTATCTGGCCGTCGTCATCGCCGTCTGGGCGCTGCAGGACCGCATCCTCTTCCCGTCCGGCATGGTCGGGGCCGCCCCGGCTCTGCCCGCCACCACCGAGCGCCTCGTCCTCGACACGCCCGGCGGCGCGCGGCTGCGCGGCGTCCATATCCCGCCTTCCTCGGGCAAGGGCGCCGGGCCCCTCATCCTTGGCTTCGGCGGCAACGCCTGGAACGCCGAGGCCATGGCCCTCTACCTCCACGACCTCTACCCGGGGGCGGACGTCGCCGCCTTCCACTATCGCGGCTACCCGCCCAGCAGCGGCGTGCTGGGCGCCGCCGCCCTGATCGCCGACGCGCCGCTCGTCTACGATCTCGTCGCCAACCGATTTCCCGGCCGGCCGATCGTCGCGATCGGCTTCAGCGTCGGCAGCGGCGTCGCCGCCTCCCTCGCCGGTAAGCGCAAGCTCGCCGGCCTGATCCTCGTCACTCCGTTCGATTCGCTGGAAGCCCTGGCGGGCGGCCATTATCCGTGGCTGCCGATACGCTGGCTGCTGCGCCACAAGATGCCGGTCGCGGACTGGCTCGGCGGGACCGCCGTCCCCGTCGCCCTGATCGCCGGCCAAGCCGACACGCTCGTCCCCGCGCGTCGCACCGACGCATTGCGCCGGGCCGTCCCCAATCTCGTTTACGACCGAACCATCGGAGGCACCGGCCACGACGATATCTATCAGCACCCCGCTTTCCGCGCGGCGATGGCCGAGGCGCTGGAGAAGGTGGGCCGCTAGGTTCCTCCCCGGCATTTGCCGGGGAGGGGGACCATGCAAAGCATGGTGGAGGGGTCACTACCGACGTCTGCGCGATTACCCCCCACCACCCTTCGGGCGGTCCCTACCCACGAAATCGCGGGGAGGAAGTTTCCCTCTTGTTCTCTAGGAACAAATACGGTACGAGCGACTCTCGCGTTGAATGGGCGGCGCGGAGGCAATAGTGGGAGCTCGGCCATGGTGGCATCGCTGAAAGTCGTCGGATCCGACAGGAACGCTGTGAATATGGACAAGCAGAAAGCCCTCGAAGCCGCTCTGGCGCAGATCGACCGCGCCTTCGGCAAGGGCAGCGCGATGAAATTGGGATCGCGCGAGGCGGTCCAGATCGACACCGTCTCCACCGGCTCGCTCGGCCTCGACATCGCCTTGGGCGTCGGCGGCCTGCCGCGCGGCCGCATCATCGAGATTTACGGGCCGGAAAGCTCGGGCAAGACCACGCTCGCGCTTCACGCCGTCGCCGAGGCGCAGAAGGAGGGCGGCACCGCCGCCTTCGTCGACGCCGAGCATGCGCTCGACCCGCGCTATGCCAAGAAATTGGGCGTCGACATCGACGAATTGATCGTCTCGCAGCCCGACACCGGCGAGCAGGCGCTCGAGATCGTCGACACATTGGTCCGCTCCAACGCGGTCGACATATTGGTCATCGATTCGGTCGCCGCGCTCGTCCCCCGGGCCGAGATCGAGGGCGAGATGGGCGATTCCCATGTCGGCCTCCAGGCCCGCCTGATGAGCCAGTCGCTCAGGAAGCTCACCGGCTCGATCTCCAAGTCCAACTGCACCGTCATCTTCATCAACCAGCTCAGGATGAAGATCGGCGTGATGTACGGCAATCCCGAGACGACGACCGGCGGCAACGCGCTCAAATTCTATGCCAGCGTCCGCCTCGACATCCGCCGCACCGGCCAGATCAAGGACCGCGACGACATCGTCGGCAACACCACGCGGGTCAAGGTGGTCAAGAACAAGGTCGCGCCGCCGTTCAAGCAGGTCGAGTTCGACATCATGTACGGCGAGGGCATCTCCAAGGTGGGCGAGATACTCGATCTCGGCGTCAAGGCCGGCATCGTCGAGAAGTCCGGCGCCTGGTTCAGCCACGATTCGGTGCGCATCGGCCAGGGCCGCGAGAACGCGAAAGTCTATCTCAAGGAGAATCCCGAGACCGCCGAGCGGATCGAGCGCGCCATCCGCGGCAAGACCGAGGAAGTCGCCGAGGCGCTGATGACCGGCCCGACCGCGGAGGACGATCTTTAGATTCTGCTGAAAACAAAGGATTCTCGCCGCCGACTTGAGTGTCTTTTGTGTCTTTTCGACGCGGACAAATCAGCCCGGGCCGAACAGCCGGCCGCGCTCGGTGCCGAGCAGGATCAGGATGGCCGCCGCGCCGAAGGCGAGGAAGCCGGCGGCCATGGGAATGACGGTGCCGTTGAAGCTCTGGCCGACGGCGAGGCCGAGCAGGGCGCCGCCGATCGTTCCGACCGTGCCCTGGACCGAGGAGGCGGTGCCGGCGACATGGCCCAAAGGCTGCATCGCCAGCGCTCCGAAATTGGCCGAGGCGAGGCCGAAGCTGGCCATGGTCAGCCCCTGCAGCACGATGAACGGCGCCATCGTCTCGCCCTGCTCGGCAATGACGAGATGGACGAGGGCGAGCAGGGTGAACAGGGCGAGGCCGGTATGGGCGATGCGCCTTGTCCCGACCCGCTCGACCAGCCGCGAATTGGCGTAGGAGGTGACCGCCATCGGCCCGGCGACGCCTGCGAAGGTCAGGGCGATCAGCTCGGGCCGGCGGAAGACGTCGAACACGATTTGCTGGATCGAGTTGATATAGCCCATCAGCGCGCCCATCATGAGCGTGAAGGCGAGGGTGTAGCCGACCGACTGGCGGTTGGTCAGCGTCTCGCGGGCGCCGCCCCATATCGCCGCGGCGGAGAGCGGCCGGCGATATTCCGGGTGCAAGGTCTCGGGCAGCCGGACCAGCGACCAGGCGAATATCACCGCGCCGAACAAGGCGAGGCCGAAGAAGATCGCCCGCCACGAGGCGACCAGCAAGGTGAGCTGGCCGAAGCTCGGCGCCAGCACCGGCATCAGCAGGAAGACGAGAAAGACGAGGCTCATCAGCCGCGCCATCGCCGCGCCTTCGTAGCGGTCGCGGACGATCGACACGACCAGCACCCGGGTCGCCGCGGCGGCCGCGCCCTGGGCGGCGCGCGCCGCCAGCAGCAGGGTGAAGCTCGCCGCCGCGGCGCAAGCCAGCGCGAAGCCCACATAGAGGACGAGGCTGACCAGCAGCACCGGCTTGCGCCCATAGCGGTCCGAAAGCGGCCCATAGACGAGCTGGGTGGTGCCGAAGCCGAGCATGTAGAGCGAGACGACCAGCTGCCGGTCATTTTCGGTAAGGACGTGGAGCGCCTGCCCGATCGCCGGCAGCGCCGGCACCATCGCGTCGATGGCGAGCGCGTTCAATGCCATCAGCCCCGCCATCAGCGTGACGAACTCGCGGAAGCCCGGCCGGTCGGCGGCGACAGCGGAGGCGGGCGGCTGGAGCATGGTCAGGACTGGCTTTCCGGCTGGGGAGGAATGCCCATAGACGATGGCGGCCCGACTCGGTTCCCTATTGCACGCCGCCCTTCTATGAATCGCCGGCAGGCACAAGCGGGGCAGACATGATCATCGTCCACCATCTCGAGAATTCGCGCTCGCAGCGCCTGCTCTGGCTGCTCGAGGAGCTCGAGCTTCCCTACGAGGTCCGCCGCTACGAGCGCGACCCCAAGACGATGCTCGCCCCGCCTGAGTTGAAGAAGGTCCATCCGCTCGGCAAGTCGCCGGTGATCGAGGATGGGGACGACGCCGAGGGCCGTTCCCGGGCGATCGCCGAGACCGGGGCGATCGTCGAATATCTGGTCGAGAAGGCCGACGGCCGCCTCGGCCCGCCCGCCAATCGCGACGCGGTCCTGCGCTACCGCCAGTTCCTCCATTATGCCGAAGGTTCGATGATGCCGCCGCTGCTGGCTTTGCTGGTGGTCAATCGCCTCGGCCTGCTCGGCATGCCGGCCCGGGCTTCGGTCCAGAAGATGCTCGATGCGCATCTCGACTGGCTCGAGACCGAGCTTGCCGGCCGCGACTGGTTCGCCGGCGGCGAGTTCACCGCCGCCGACATCATGATGAGCTTCCCGCTCGAGGCCTGCCGCCACCGCGCCGGGCTGGACGAGAGCCGTCCCCATCTGATCGACTGGCTCGAACGCATCCACGCCCGCCCGGCTTATGCCGAAGCGCTCCGCAAGGGAGGCCCCTATGCCTATGCCTGAGCTCAGCCGCCGCGACCTCGCTTTGCTCGGCCTCGCCGCCGGCGGGGCGCTGCTTCTGCCGGCCGGGTTGCGGGCCGCTGCGGCCGATCCGGCGCTGCGGCCGATGACCGGCGACGTCGTCCCGATCGGTCCGGCCGAGCGCCTCGAGCGGGTCGCCAAGGCGCAGCGGCTGATGCGCCGCCAGGGGATCGGCGCGATCCTGATCGAGCCGGGCGCCTCGCTCACCTATTTCACCGGCGTCCAGTGGCACCGCAGCGAGCGGCTCACCGCCGCGATCCTGCCCGCCGAGGGCGAGGCGATCATCGTCACGCCCTTCTTCGAGGAGCCCTCGGTGCGCGAGAGCCTCGCCATCCCGGCCGAGGTGCGGGCCTGGCAGGAGGACGAGGATCCGCTGAAGCTGGTCGCCGGCGCGCTCAGGGACCGCCGGCTCGCCGCCCGGCCGATCGGCATCGAGGAGACGGTCCGCTTCTTCGCGGTCGACGGCCTCCGCAAGGCGCTGCCGCACGCGATCGTCCGCTCCGCCGCGCCGGTGGTGCGGCCGTGCCGGATGGTCAAATCGGACCATGAGCTGGCGCTGATGAAGAAGGCGGCCGACATCACCATCGCCGCCTTCCGATACACCTGGCCGCGGGTCGAGCGCGGCATGGCGCCCGCCGACATCGCCGCGATCATGAACGGCGCTACCGAGGAGCTCGGCGGCCAGCCCGAATTCGCCCTCATCCTGCTCGGCGAGGCAAGCGCCTATCCGCATGGCAGCGGCCAGCCCCAGCAGGTGCGCCGCGGCGAGGTGGTGCTGATGGATTGCGGCTGCACGGTCCAGGGCTATCAGTCGGACATCTCGCGCAGCTTCGTCCATGGCGAGGCGACGACCGAGCAGCGCCGGGTGTGGGACCAGGTCCGCCGCGGCCAGCAGATCGCGTTCGAGGCGGCGCGGCTCGGCGCCCCCGCCGGAAGCGTCGACGATGCGGTCCGCCGCCAGTATGAGGCCTGGGGCTACGGCCCGCGCTACAAATTGCCCGGCACCTCGCACCGCACCGGCCACGGCATCGGCCTCGACGGCCACGAGCCGGTCAATCTCGTCCATGGCGAGACGATGCCGCTCGCGCCGGGCATGTGCTTTTCGGACGAGCCCGGCATCTACATCCCCGGCAAGTTCGGCATCCGCCTCGAGGACTGCTTCCACATGACCGCCGACGGCCCGCGCTGGTTCTCCACGCCGCCGCCGTCCATCGACCGGCCGTTCGGTTGACATTTGCGCGAGGCATGCGCCCGATAGGCAAGATCGATTGAGGGGATAGGGAATGGCTGACGAACGGCGCCGGGTTTCGCTCCAGATGAAGATGCTGATCGGCTTCGTAGTCGGTCTGGCCGCCGGTCTGTTCGTCCATAGCGCCGCGCCCGACGCGCCATGGGTCGAGACGGTCACCATTTACGTCACCGGCCCGATCGGCCAGATCTTCCTGCGCCTCCTTTTCATGCTGGTCATCCCGCTCTTGTTCTCGGCTTTGGTCATCGGCATCGCCGAGATGGGTGATGTCCGCTCGCTGAAGCGGATCGGGATCAAGACCCTCATCTTCACCGTCGCAATCTCCGGCATCGCGGTGGTGATCGCGCTCACCGCGGTGAACCTGTTCCGGCCCGGAGCGGGAGTCGATCCGGCGCTCGCGCAGGAGCTGCTCGCCGGCGCGCGCGAGGGGGCCGGCGCGATCATCTCCTCCGCCCAGGAGAAGCCCGCCGGCGTCTCGACCTTCCTCGGCATCATCCCCAACAACGTCATCGCCGCCGCCGCGGCCAACGACATATTGGCGGTGATGTTCTTCGCTTTGGTGTTCGGGATCGGCCTATTGCTGGTCAACACCCCGTCGGCACAGCGGCTGCAGGAGGCGATCGAGGGCATCTTCCACGTCACGATGCGCCTCATCGGCATCATCATCCGGCTGGCGCCGCTCGCCATCGCCGCGTTCATGTTCAACCTGGCTTCGGTGTTCGGCTGGGAGCTGCTGATCCGGCTCGGCGCCTATGTGGGAGTCGTCCTGCTCGCGCTCGGCATCCATATGTTCATCGTCTATCCGATCGCCTTGCGCGTCCTCGGCGGCGTCTCTCCCTTGTGGTTCTTCCGCGGCAGCCAGGAGGCGATGGTGATGGCCTTCTCGACCGCCTCCTCGAACGCCACCCTGCCGACGGCGATCCGGGTGGCCGAGGAGAAATTGAAGCTTCCGCCCCGAGTCTCGCGCTTCGTGCTCACCATCGGCGCCACCGCCAACCAGAACGGCACCGCCATCTTCGAGGGCGTGACCGTGCTCTTCCTCGCCCAGTTCTTCGGCAAGGATCTGAGCCTCGCCCAGCAGGTGGTGGTGCTGCTGATGTGCATCCTCGGCGGCATCGGCACCGCCGGCGTGCCGGCCGGCTCGCTGCCCGTCATCGCCCTCATCCTCGGCATGGTCGGCGTGCCGCCCGAGGGGATCGGCCTCGTCCTCGGCGTCGACCGTTTCCTCGACATGTGCCGCACGACGCTCAACGTCACCGGCGACCTGACGGCGGCGGTGGTGGTATCGCGCGGCGAGGCGGCGGAGACGTATCCGGCTCCGACCGTAGAAGTCGCGGAAGCCCCTCCCTCCTAGGGAAGTCAGGCCGGTTCGAGCACCTTCTGGACGACGTCCTCGGCGAGCTTGCCGTTGAGCTCGGCGAGATGGTCGAACTCGGCCTGGTAGGTGGCGAGGCCCTGGCTCAATGATCTCAGCTCCGCGTCCAGCCCCTGCAGCTCCGCTTCCGGCAGCAGAGCCTCGACCTTGTCCCAGCGCGACCAGCCTTCCCGCGAATCCATGCCGAGCATCTGGCCGCGCCGGCTCGCCACCGCCGAGGTGACGCGGGACGTCGCATAGCCGGGCGCCAGCACCGTCACCTTGTGCACCGGCTCGAGCAGGTGCGGCGACGCCGCCGCCAGCGCCTCGCTCATCGCGATCCGGCCGGCGGTGCGGAACGCAAGCTCAGAGCTATCGACCGTATGGTAGCTGCCGTCGATCAGGGTGACGGCGACATCGACCACGGGAAAGCCGAGCGGGCCCTTCGTCATCGCATCCTTCACCCCCTGCTCGATCGCCGGGATATACTGCTTGGGCACCGAGCCGCCATGGATCTTCTCGGCGAACTGGAAGCCGGCGCCGCGCGGGAGGGGCTTGAGCTCGATCACCGCGTCGCCGAACTGGCCGTGGCCGCCCGACTGCTTCTTGTGGCGGCCGCGCTGGGTGACCGATTTGCGGATCGATTCCTTGTAGCCGATCGCCGGCTGCCTGGCGTCGACGGCGACGCCGTAGCGCCGCTTCAGGCGCGCCAGGGTGACGTTGAGATGCTCGTCGCTGATCCCCTTGAGACGGGTCTCGTGCAGCGCCTCGTCCTGCTCCCAGGAGAGCGTCGGATCCTCCTCGACCAATTTGTGGAGCGCGGTCGAGAGGCGGACGTCGTCCTTCCTGTCCCTGGTGGCGATGGCGAGCGTGTAGTTGGACGCGGGCAGGCCGGCGTCGGGCGCCTTGCCCGCGGCGCCGAGCCATTCGCCGGCGGCGATGCCCTCGGCCTTGGCGATCGCCACCACGTCGCCGGGCGCGGCCTTGGCGAGCTTGGCGGTCTTCTCGCCCTGCACGGCGAAGAGGGTGCCGACGCGGATCGTCTCGCCGTTCGCGGCCTTGAGTTCGGCGCCTTCGCTCAACGTGCCGCCGAACACCCGGGCCAGCGCCAGCCGGCCCATCGCGCCGCCATGCGAGATCTTGAAGACGAAGGCGCAGCCGCTCTTCGCTCCAAGCCGTTGCGCCGCCGCATCCGGCGCGGGCGCGTCGTGGCGGAGCGCCTTCATCAGCCGGCGCACGCCGAAGCCGTTCAGCGCCGAGCCGAACAGCACCGGCACGACCAGATTCTCCGCCGTCTCGCGGCTCAGGTCGGCGAAGATGGTGGCGAGATCGGGGATTTCGTCCATCAGCAACTGCTCGAGCAGAGCATCGTCATGGTCGGCGAGTTGCTCGAGCATGTGGAAGCGGTCCTGCGTCTCGCGTTCGGTGAGGTCGGCGGGGAGGTCGACCTGCTCCGAGGCTTTGCCGGGCCGGTAATGGTAAGCGCGCTCCAGAGCGAGATCGACGAAGCCGGTGATCTTTTCGCCGTCGCGAATCGGGATCTGGCGCGCGACCAAAGGCGACTTGCTCATCGGCTGCAGCGCTTCGAGCAGGGCGCGGATGCCGCCGCGCGCCTGATCGATCTTGTTGACGAAGATGAGGTGGGGGACGCCGAGCGATTCGAGCTGCCTGAGAGCCGGCTCGGCGAGCAGGGCGCGGTCGGGCTCGGGATCGACGACGACGATGGCGAGGTCCGCCGCGGCGACCGCCAGCGCGCCGTCCGCCGAGAAGCCGACCGAGCCCGGCGAATCGAGCAAAGCGAAACGGTCGCCGAGGAAGTCGAAATGGAGGAGGTTGAGCTCGGTCGACCCGCTGCGGGCCCGCGCCTCGGCGCTCGAATCGCCGACGCTGGTGCCCGCGTCCACCGATCCCTGGCGATCGAGCGTGCCAGCCGCGAACAGCAATGCCTCGGCGAGGCTCGTCTTGCCCGCCCCGCCCGGCCCGACGAGGGCCACGGTCCTGGTGCCAACCGGTCTTTCAGGCATGAATCTCTCCTTACGTCCCCAAATCGCGCGGGCCCGCAGGACGCGCCGCGGCGCCATTGCTCCAATTTCACGCTTTGGCCGCCAAGTTCAAGGGGGACCCGAAACGCATCGGCGCGCCTGTCCCGGAACGGACCCGCCTCGCCGGGGTTTAAGCGGGTGGCGGCCCCGTCGCGGCGCGCCTGGTTGCTGGAGTAAGCCGATGGGCTATCCGATGACGCTGCCGACCATGGCCGCCTTGTCGATCGCCGGCGCCGCTTTGGGCGTCCATCTCGGCCATTCGGCCATCGCCCAGATCAACCCCGCCTATTTCGCCGAGCCCGAACCGCGCTTCCATGCGGACCTCGCGCCCAACCGCAGCCCCGACTGGGCGCAGGTGCAGGTGGCGGAATATCAGGATGCGGGCCTGATCGAGGGGCTCGGCACCGGCTGCGTCGGCTGCCGCGCCTATCCGGAGGAATATCGCCCGGTCGCCGATCCGGCGATCGACGGCCGCGAGGACGGTTGGGCGGCGAGCGCACAATATGTCGCGGCCGCGCCCGTCGAATCGCCGGCCGAGCCGGCCCCAGATCCGGAGCGCGAAGCGGTCATGCGCTATGCGAGCTACCCGGTAGCCGCCGGAGGGGAGAAGGAAGAAGCTCCAGCGCCGGTGGAGGAGCCGCAGCCGGCCGAGCAGTAGCGCCCCGCAGCTTGCCCCTCCCGCGGCCCTCGCTTACATCGCGGGGCATGACGTCCACCAACGACATTCGCCGCTCGTTCCTCGATTATTTCGGGGCCGCGGGACATATGGTGGTGCCGTCGGCGCCTTTGGTGCCGCACAACGATCCGACCCTGATGTTCGTCAACGCCGGCATGGTGCCGTTCAAGAACGTCTTCACCGGCCTCGAGACGCGGCCTTATTCGACCGCGGCCTCGAGCCAGAAATGCGTCCGGGCCGGCGGCAAGCATAACGACCTCGACAATGTCGGCTATACGGCCCGCCACCATACCTTCTTCGAGATGCTCGGCAATTTCTCGTTCGGCGATTATTTCAAGGAGCAGGCGATCGACCACGCCTGGACCCTACTGACCAAGGAGTGGAGCCTCGATCCGGAGCGGCTCACCGCTACCGTCTATCACACCGACGACGAGGCCTTCGACCTGTGGCGCAAGATATCCGGCCTTCCGGAAAGCCGCATCGTCCGCATTCCGACCTCCGACAATTTCTGGGCGATGGGCGACACCGGGCCGTGCGGCCCCTGCTCCGAGATATTCTACGACCATGGCGATCATATCCCGGGGGGGCCGCCCGGCTCGCCGGACCAGGAGGGCGACCGCTTCGTCGAGATCTGGAACCTGGTGTTCATGCAGTTCGAGCAGGAGGACAACAAGATCGTCCGCAACCTGCCGCGGCCGTCGATCGACACCGGCATGGGGCTGGAGCGGATCGCCGCCGTGCTCCAGGGCGTCCACGACAATTACGACACCGACATCTTCCGCGCCCTGATCGCCGCCAGCGGCGAGCTGACCAGGACCGAGCCGGCGGGGGCGCGCAAGGCGAGCCACCGGGTCATCGCCGACCATCTTCGCGCCTCGGGCTTCCTCGTCGCCGACGGGGTGCTGCCGGCCAATGAGGGCAGGGGCTATGTCCTGAGAAGGATCATGCGCCGGGCGATGCGCCACGCCCATATCCTCGGCGCGGCCGAGCCGCTGATGCACCGCCTGGTGCCGGCTTTGGTCGCCGAAATGGGCGCGGCCTATCCCGAGCTGGTCCGCGCCCAGCCGCTGATCGAGGAGACGTTGAAGCTGGAGGAGACCCGCTTCCGCCGCACCCTCGACAACGGCCTCAGGCTGCTCGACGAAGCGACCCGGCCGATGCGCAAGGGCGATGTCCTCCCCGGCGCGATCGCCTTCAAGCTCTACGACACGTTCGGCTTCCCCTACGACCTCACCGAGGACGCGCTGCGCGCTCAGGGCCTCGGCGTCGACCGCGCCGGCTTTGACGCGGCGATGGCGGAGCAGAAGGCCGCCGCCCGCGCCGCCTGGAAAGGATCGGGCGACAAGGCGTCCGAGGACGTCTGGTTCGACATCGCCGAGCAATATGGCTCGACCGAGTTCACCGGCTATTCGGGGCATGAAGGGGAGGGCCAGGTGCTGGCGCTGGTCAAGGAGGGCGTCCGCGTCGAGCGCGTCACCGCCGGCGAGCAGGCGATCCTCGTCACCAACCAGACCCCATTTTACGGCGAGAGCGGCGGCCAGATCGGCGATGCCGGCATCGTCCGCGGCGACAATGGCCTGGAAGCGGAGATCACCGACACCACCAAGCCGCTCGGCCGCCTCCATGCGCATCATGCGACGATTCGGGCAGGCAGCCTGAAGGTCGGCGACGCGGTCCGGCTCGAGGTCGACGCCGAGCGCCGCGCGCGCATCCGAGCCAACCATAGCGCGACCCACCTGGTCCACGCCGCGCTCCGCCACCGGCTCGGCGGCCATGTCACCCAGAAGGGGAGCCTGGTCGCGCCCGACCGCTTCCGCTTCGACTTCTCCCACCCCAAGGCGCTGACCGGAGAGGATATCGAAGCGGTCGAGGCCGAAGTGAACGCCCATATCCGCGAGAACCAGCCGGTCATGACCCGCCTGATGAGCCCGGACGAGGCGATCGCCGCCGGCGCCATGGCCCTGTTCGGCGAGAAATATGGCGACGAGGTCCGCGTCCTGTCGATGGGCCGCGGCGACGAGACGAGCTATTCGGTCGAGCTGTGCGGCGGCACCCATGTCGCCGCATTGGGCGACATCGCCTTGTTCAAGATCGTCTCCGAGAGCGCCGTCGCCGCCGGCGTCCGCCGCATCGAGGCGCTGACCGGAGAGGCGGCCCGGCAGTGGCTGACCGGGCGGGAGGACAAATTGAAGGAGGCCGCCGCTTCGCTCAAGGCCGCGCCCGAGGAAGTGCCGGCCCGCGTCACCGCCCTGCTCGAGGAACGCCGCCGCCTCGAACGCGAACTTGCCGAGGCGAAGAAGCTAATCGCCTTGAGCGGGACTGTTCAGGGCGCCAGCAAGCTAGCCGGCGACCTAACTGTGATTCCTACCGAGAAAATCGGCGGTCATACCTTCCTGCCCTACATACTCGAGGGGGTCGATCCAAAGTCTCTGCGTGGGCTCTTGGATGAACACAAGAAACGCCTCAAATCTGGCGTCGTCGCCCTCGTCGCGGTCAATGACGGTCGCGCCGCGGTCGCGGTCGGCGTAACCGACGACCTTATTCAATCCATCGACGCTGTCGATCTCGTTCGCAGAGCTGTCGCAGCCGTCGGCGGCCAAGGCGGAGGCGGCCGTGCCGACATGGCCCAAGGTGGTGGCCCCGAAGGCGGCAAGGCGGCCGAGGCGATACAGGCTGTGCGGGAGGGACTCCAGGGACAGGTGGTCGCAGCCTGATCCGTCATTGCGAGCGGAGCGAAGCAATCCAGCCTGCTTAAGCTGGATTGCTTCGTCGCTTCGCTCCTCGCAACGACGGTTAGGCAACGTCTCTCGCCGCTGCGTGCGGCGGTTCCCAGCCGAAGACGCTTCTGCCGCCATATTCGTGCGAGCGACGGCGCTCCTCGGCGGTGAATTCATCCAGCGATGGGCCCGTCGCATAGCGCTCGAGGCGGCGGGCCTGCTGGTCGAGGCGGCGGATCGCGCCCAGTTTTTCGTCATTGCCGAGCTTCGCGTTGGTGACCGCCGTCTTCAGGACGCCGATCGTCTTTTCATAGACCTTGGTCGGCACCGGGAAGGGGTGACGGTCCTTGCCGCCATGGGCGAGCGAGAAGCGCGCCGGATCGGCGAAGCGGCAGGGCGCGCCGTGAATCACTTCGGCGACCATGGCGAGGGAACGGACGGCCCGTGCGCCGACGCCGGGCACCAGCAGCAGTTCGGCGAAATCCTTCGGCCCGCATTCCGCCGCGGCGGCGAGCGTTCCATGCAGGCGGCGGATCATCACGTCGGCCGGCCGCACGTCGTGATGGTCGGGCAGGACGAGATGCGGGAGCAGCGGCTCGGCCGAAGCGATCGCGACGGGTCTCAGGGCGGCTGCCTCGCGGGCGAGCCCATCAGGGCCCAGCTCGCAAAGCAACTGGAGCTGGGCGCGGCGCGATGCCTCGGCACGCCGGTCGGCGAGGTTGACGATCTCGCCCGTCGCGCGTCCTTCGATCGCGGCGTGCGGGGCGTCGACGAAGCTCTCAAGGCCTTCGGACAGCCAATGATAGCGGCGCGCGGTGCCGCTCGCATCGTTCATGCCCTGCTGCACCACCGTCCAGCGTCCGTCGTCGGTGACGATGAAACCGTGCAGATAGAGGTCGAAGCCGTCCTGCACGGCGGCGCTGTCCACCTTGGCGACGAGCCGGCTCGCTTTGGCGAGAGCAAAGCCGTCGAAGCCGAAACGGTCGCCGGCGGCGACGAGCTCGGCCGGGGTCCGGCGCGAATGGCGTCCGCGCCCGCCGCAGACGTGGATGCCGAGCTCGCCGGCCAGCGGCGCGAGGCCGCGCTTCAGCGCGCCGATGACGCTGGTGGTGATGCCCGACGAATGCCAGTCCATTCCCATCACCGCCCCGAACGACTGGAACCAGAAGGGGTGGGCGAGGCGCCGGAGCAACTCGTCGCGACCTTCATGGTGGACGATGGCCTCACTCATCACCGCGCCGAGCCGGGCCATGCGCTGGCCGAGCCAGGGGGGCACCCGGCCCCCGTGAAGCGGCAGATCGGCGCTGCCGGACCTGTTGGCCATCATCGTCTCCCTAGAACAGACAAGGAACAAGTAGCAGTCCCCGTCCAGCTTGACCAGTGCCGTCATTGCGAGGAGCGGAGCGACGAAGCAATCCGGCTCGCCATTCGCTAAGCCCAACTGGATTGCTTCGCTTCGCTCGCAATGACGAGGCACGGCTAGCGCGGCTTGAGCGCGTCCCTCAGGCGCCGTCCGCGCTGCGGGGGCTCCTTCTCCATCTCGCCCATCTCCATGATCTGCTGCCTGAGCTCCGCGCGCTTTTCGTGGATCGAGGCGATGACCGGGCCCATCGCCATGCCGAGGTCGACCAGCACCGCTTCGGACAGCTGCAGCGAGGATTCGAGCGTCTCCGGCACCGCGTCGGTGGCGCCGGCCTTGTACAGCTCGGCGGCATGTTCGGGGTCGCGGGCGCGGGCGACGATGGTCAGGTCCGGGCACCAGGCCCGCACCTTCTTGACCAGCCGCACCGCCTGGACCGGATCGTCCATGGTGAGGATCAGCGCGCTGGCATGGCCGAGGTTCAGCCGGTCCATCAGCTCCGGGCGCGAGGCGTCGCCGAAGATGAGCGGGAAGCCCTCGGCCCGCGCCGCCTTCACCGCATCGATGTTGGAATCGATCGCGACATAGGGCCTCTCGTGCAGCGCGAGCATCTCGGCGACCAGGCGCCCGACCCGGCCGAAACCGATGATCACCGCCCGCGGCTCCTCCCGGCTCGGCGCGATATCGGCCGCGCTGGTCTGCCCGCGCCCCTCGATCCATCGCGCCGCGTCCCGGCCGAGCTTCGCCAGCAGCGGGGTCAGCGTCAGGCCCATCGCGGTCACGATCTGCCAGAAGGCGGCGGTGTCGGGGTCGATCAGCGCCGCGGCGCCGGCGGCGGTCAGCACGATGAGGGTGGTCTCGGACGGGGAGGCCATCAGCAGGCTTGCTTCGGCCGCCACCGCCTTGCGCTTGCCGCCCAGCCGCAGCAGCGAGGCCGTCACCAATGTCTTGACCAGCATCACGCCGATCAAAGCGAGCAGCAGCTCGGGCCAGTTGGCCAGGATGAAGCGGACGTCGATGCTCATGCCCACCGTGATCAGGAACACGCCGAGGCCGAGGCCGCGGAACGGCGCGGTCATCACCTCGACCTCGCCCTGATATTCGGTCTCGGCGATGAGGATGCCGGCGACCAGCGCGCCGACGATCGGCGACAGGCCGGCGGCGGCGGTGGCGAGGCTGGCGGCGATGACGGCGAGGAGGCTGACCGACAGGAACAGCTCGGGGCTCTTGGTCCGCGCCGCCTGGGCGAACAGAGGCGGCAGGACGAAGCGGCCGAGCGCCAGCATGCCGACGATGACGAGGGCGCCGACCCACAAGGTGGTGAGCAGGCTGGCGACGCCCTCCCCAAGCGCGTGCGGCGCCAGCGCACCCAGCGCGAAGATGATCGGCACGATCGCCAGATCCTCGAACAGCAGCATGGCGAAGGCCGAGCGGCCGACCGGGCTCGCCGTGCCGACCAAAGGCAGCACCACCGCGGTCGAGGACAAAGCCAGAGCGACGCCGAGCGCAAGCGCGGCGATCCAGCTGTAGCCGGCGAGATGGATGGCGATGCCGATCAGCACGGCCGAGGCGAGCAGTTGCGCCGCGCCGACCCCGAAGACCAGCCGCCGCATCCCCCACAGCCGGCGGAACGACAGCTCCAGCCCGATCGAGAAGAGCAGGAGGATGATGCCCAGCTCCGCGAACGGCGCGATCGCCTCGACATTGGTGATCGTGACGTAGTTGAGCCAGGGCAGCCGCCCGGTCATCGCCCCCAGGCCGGCGGGACCGATCATCACGCCGATCAGGATGAAGCCGATGACCGGGCTGATCCGGATCCGCGCGAAGGCCGGAATGACGATCCCCGCCGCGCCGAGGATGACGAGGGCGTCGCTGAGGCCGGAGGTGCTGAACTCGGTCGTCATCTTGCCTTTATGCAGGATTGCGCGCGATTGTCAGCCTATGGGAGAGACGCGCGATCTCGTCATTGTCGGCGGCGGACCCGCCGGCATGGTCGCCGGCTTGCTCTTCGCCCGCGCCGGGGTGCGCACCATTGTCCTCGAGAAGCATGGCGATTTCCTGCGCGACTTCCGCGGCGACACCGTCCATCCCTCGACGCTGAGGATCTTCTCCGAGCTCGGCCTGCTCGACCGCCTGCTCGAGCGGCCGCACGACAAGGTGCGCGAGCTTCCCGTCTATGTCGGCGACACGCCCGTCCCGGTGGCCGATTTCTCCGCGATGGACCCGCGCTGGGGGTTCATCGCGATGATGCCGCAATGGGACTTCCTCGATTTCGTCGCCGACGAAGCCCGGGCCTATCCGAACTTCACCCTGCTGATGGGCGCCGGGGCGACCGGCCTGGTCGAGGAGGGCGGCCGGGTCGCCGGCGTCGCGTACCGGCGGGGAGGGGAGGCGCTCGAGATCGCGGCCGACTTGGTCATCGCCGCGGACGGCCGCGGCTCGGTGCTGCGCGACGCTTCCGGGCTGAAGCTGCGCACCCTCGGCGCGCCGATGGACGTCTTCTGGTTCCGGCTGCCGAAGGACAGGGGACCGAAGAACGAGACCACCGGCGCGTTCACCGGCGGTCGGATCATGGCGCTGATCGACCGCGGCGACTATTGGCAATGCGCCTATGTCTTCCCCAAGGGCCAGGCGGCGGACATCCGGGCGCGCGGCCTCGACGCGTTCAGGGCCGACGTGGCGCGGGTCGCGGCCCGGATCGCGCCGCGGGTCGAGGCGATCGAGAGCTGGGACGAGGTCAAGTTGCTCACCGTCGCGCTCGACCGGCTGGAGCGCTGGCACCGGCCGGGGCTGCTCGTCATCGGCGACGCGGCCCACGCCATGTCGCCGATCGGCGGGGTCGGCATCAACGTTGCCGTGCAGGACGCGGTCGCCGCCGCCAACATCCTCGCCGGGCCGATGGCGCTGGGCGAGGATCCGGATCCACTGCTCGCCAGGGTGCAGGCGCGGCGGATGCTCGGCGTCCGCGCCATCCAGGGCTTCCAGAACTTCGCCCAGAAGAGGGTCATCACCCCTTTGCTCGCCGCGCAGGGCCCGGTCACCAGGCCGGCGCTGCCGCTCAGGCTGCTGGCGCGCTTCCCGATCCTGCGCCGGCTCCCCGCCGCTTTCCTCGGCTTCGGCATACGGCCCGAGCATGTCCGCTCGCCCGACGCCGGAAAGACACGAAAGACACCCATGTCGGGCGGAAAAATCGTTTGAATTCAGTGAAGCCGGATTTCGCCCTAAACTTCATTTCTACCTTGAGAAAGAGCCTTGCCGGTCGCGACGACTCGGCAAGGGAAGAGTGCCACACGAAATCCCATTTGGCAAGAACAAAGTAAGAACGGTCGAATCGGGGCGGGAACCTCAGGCCATCGCTTTTTCGAGGTTGGCGACGATCGCTTCGAAGAATTGCTCGGTGGTCATCCAGCTCTGGTCGGGGCCGATCAGGATGGCGAGGTCCTTGGTCATCTTGCCTTCCTCGACGGTCGCGACGCAGACCCGTTCCAGCGTCTCGGCGAATTGGCTCACCTCGGGCGTGTCGTCGAACTTGCCGCGATATTTGAGGCCGCCGGTCCAGGCGAAGATCGAGGCGATCGGGTTGGTCGAGGTCGCCTTGCCCTGCTGGTGCATCCGATAGTGGCGGGTGACGGTGCCGTGCGCCGCCTCGGCCTCGACCGTCCTTCCGTCCGGGCTCATCAGCACCGAGGTCATCAGCCCCAGCGAGCCGAAGCCCTGCGCGACCTGATCGGACTGGACGTCGCCGTCGTAATTCTTGCACGCCCAGACGAACTTGCCCGACCATTTGAGCGCCGAGGCGACCATGTCGTCGATCAGCCGATGTTCGTAGACGATCTTCGCTTCGGCGAACTTCTCCTTGAATTCGCTGTCGTAAACCTCCTGGAAGATATCCTTGAAGCGCCCGTCATAGGCCTTGAGGATGGTGTTCTTGGTCGAGAGGTAAACCGGCCATTGGCGGGCGAGGCCGTAATTGAGGCTGGCATGGGCGAAGTCGCGGATCGAATCGTCGAGATTGTACATGCCCATGGCGACTCCGGCGCCGGGGAAGTCGAACACCTCCTCGTCGATCCGCTCGCCATTCTCGCCTTCCCAGACGAGCCGCAGCTTGCCGGGCCCCGGGACGCGGAAGTCGGTCGCCTTATACTGGTCGCCGAAGGCGTGGCGGCCGATGACGATCGGATCGGTCCAGCCGGGGATGAGCCGCGGCACATTGTCGATCACGATCGGCTCGCGGAAGACGACGCCGCCCAAAATGTTGCGGATCGTGCCGTTGGGCGAGCGCCACATCTTCTTGAGGCCGAACTCCTCGACCCGCGCCTCGTCCGGGGTGATCGTCGCGCATTTGACGCCGACATGGTGCTTCTTGATCGCCTCGGCCGCCTCGACCGTGATCCGGTCCCCGGTCTCGTCCCGCTTCTCGATGCCGAGGTCGAAATAAAGCAGGTCGACGTCGAGATAGGGCAGGATCAGCCGCTCCCGGATCCATTGCCAGATGATGCGCGTCATCTCGTCGCCGTCGAGCTCGACGACCGGGTTCTTCACTTTGATCCTGGCCATGCGGGCTGCGCTTTCCTTAGCGTGTCGGATGTCGGGCGCGGCTCTAGGCGGGGACGCGGCGCTAGACAATGGGGACAGTTACCGATCGCGGTTGGGGACAGTTACCGATCCCCGCCGTCTCGGCGAGTTCGCACAGGTTTACGCGATCGGTAACTGTCCCTTGGTCCCCTCCCTCCATTGTCTCCCCCGGCCGGTCGGCCTAAAGACCCGCCCATGACCTCGCTGGAAAAGACGGACCTCGTCACTCCCACCGTCCGCTACCGCATGCCGAACGTGCATCCCGACGGGCGCAAGTTCGTCGTCATCGCCGCCGCCGTCGCGCTCGCCTCCTTCCTGCTGATCGACTGGGCATGGCCGAGCTGGCTGCTGGTCGGCCTGACCCTGTGGGTGGCGGCCTTCTTCCGCGACCCGATCCGCACCACGCCCAAGGGGGACGATCTGATCGTCGCCCCCGCCGACGGGCTGGTGACGATGATCGCGACCGTGCCGCCGCCGCGCGAGCTGGTCGGGGAAGGGGGCCTCGGCGAGGAGCCCTTGATCCGCGTCTCGATCTTCATGAGCGTGTTCGACGTCCACATCAACCGCGCCCCGATCGCCGGCGAGATCAAGCGGATGGTCTACATCGCCGGCAAGTTCCTCAACGCCGACCTCGACAAAGCGAGCGAGGAGAATGAGCGCCAGCACATCCTCGTCGCGGGGAAGGACGGCGTGCAAGTGGCCTTCACCCAGATTGCCGGGCTGGTGGCGCGGCGGATCGTGCCCTGGGTGAAAGCCGGCGATCAGGTCGCCGCCGGCCAGCGGGTCGGCCTGATCCGATTCGGCAGCCGGGTCGACGTCTATTTGCCCGCCGGCACGTCCTCGCAGGTCCTGCTCGGCCAGCGCACCATCGCCGGCGAGACGATCGTCGCCCGCGCCGGCAAGGCCGAGGCGCTGGAGGGCGTCGCCCAGTGAAGGAGGCCGCGCGGGAGCGGAAAGGGATACCGCTTCGCGCGGTGGTACCCAATGCGGTGACCGCGCTGGCGCTTTGCTCGGGCCTCACCGGCATCCGCTTCGCCATCGCCGAGCAATGGGAGAGCGCCCTCTACGCGATCATCATCGCCGCCGTGCTCGACGGCATGGACGGCCGCATCGCGCGGATGCTGAACGGCCAGAGCCGCTTCGGCGCCGAGCTGGATTCGCTGTCCGACGTGATCGCCTTCGGAGTCTCGCCGGCGATCATCCTCCATCTCTGGGCGCTCCAGTTCTGGCCGCGCTGGGGATGGCTGTTCGCGCTCGCTTATGCGGTCTGCATGGCGCTCCGCCTGGCGCGGTTCAACGCCCGCATCGACTCAGAGGACCAGCCGCACAAGTCGGCCGGCTTTCTCACCGGCGTGCCGGCGCCGGCGGGGGCGGGCCTGGCGCTGCTGCCGATCTACCTCTGGCTGGCGAGCGAGCGCCAGTGGACCTGGCTGCAGGATTATCATCTGGTGGCGCCCTGGGCGGCGGCGGTCGCCTTCCTGGTCATCTCCAGCGTCGCGACCTTCTCCTGGACGAGCTTCCGGCTGCGGCGCAACGTCCGGCTGGAAGCGATCGTGATCATCACCCTGATCGGCGGCGCCATGTTCTCGGCGCCGTGGGAGACTTTGAGCGTCGCGGCCCTGCTCTATATCGTCCTGATACCGTTCAGCATCGCCAGCTACGCGAAGGTCAAAAGGCAGCGCGTCCGAAGCCCATCGCCTGCGGCCGCGGCGGAGCCTGGCGGACCGGCGGCCTGATTTCGAGCCCGAGCTCGCCGCGCAACGCAAGCAGGATCTCGCCCCAATATTGGCGGACCGTCAGGTGCGCGGCGACGGCCGCGCCGAGGAGGGCGAGGGCGAAAAAGAGCGTGGCGGCAAAGTGAGTCACAGCTTGTCCCCTGACTTATCCACAGCCGCATCAACGTCGCGGAAGCGGATTTGATCCACGTCAATGTCCGAATCTCGACTATGTTCCTATTATGTTCCCTGTGTCAACACTTGATTCCAGATGGGCGGGGCCCTAAGTGGCCGGCATTCCACATGCAGGGCCATCATACCGGTGGCTGGCAGGCTCCTTTTAGGAGTCCCCGGCTTTCTCGGCCCTGCAGAGGCATAACCGGAAGGAGAAAGACCATGGCGTCACCCGACGTCAGCATGCAGCAATTGCTCGAGGCCGGAGCGCATTTCGGCCACCAGACCCACCGCTGGAACCCGAAGATGAAGCCGTATATTTTCGGCGACAGGAACGGCGTCCACATCATCGACCTCTCGCAGACCGTGCCTTTGTTCGCCCGCGCGCTCGATTTCGTGCGCCAGGCGGCGGCCGCCGGCGGCAAGGTGCTGTTCGTCGGCACCAAGCGCCAGGCGCAGGATCCGATCGCCGAGGCGGCGCGCCGCTCGGGCCAGCATTTCGTCAACCACCGCTGGCTGGGCGGCATGCTCACCAACTGGAAGACGATCTCCAACTCGATCAAGCGCTTCAAGAGCCTCGAGGAGCAGCTTGCGGGCGACACCGCCGGCCTGACCAAGAAGGAGGTGCTCCAGCTCACCCGCGAACGCGACAAGCTCGAGCTCTCCTTGGGCGGCATCCGCGACATGGGCGGGCTGCCGGACGTGATCTTCGTCGTCGACGCCAACAAGGAGGAGCTCGCGATCAAGGAAGCCAACGTGCTCGGCATCCCGGTCGTCGCCATCCTCGATTCGAACGCGAGCCCGCAGGGCATCGCCTTCCCGGTCCCCGGCAATGACGATGCCAGCCGCGCCATCCGCCTCTATTGCGACGCGATCGCCGACGCGGCGATGGCCGGCAGGCAGGGCGGCGCCGCCGCCCGCGGCGAGGATGTCGGCGCGATGGACGAGCCGCTCCCCGAGACCGCGCTGGCCGAGGCCTGAGCAAACCTCCCCTCCCGCTTGCGGGAGGGGATCGAGGGGTGGGCTTGTGCCGATCGGCCTCACTTCCTCGCAACCCCACCCCAGCCCCTCCCGCAAGCGGGAGGGGAGCAGAAGGACAAATAGGATGGCGGAAATCACAGCCGCGAGCGTGAAGGAACTGCGCGAGCGCACCGGCGCCGGCATGATGGATTGCAAGAAGGCGCTGGGCGAGACCAAGGGCGAGATGGAGGCGGCGATCGACTGGCTGCGCACCAAGGGCCTCGCCGCCGCCGCCAGGAAAGCGGGCCGCACCGCCGCCGAGGGCCTGGTCGGAGTCGTCGTCCGCGGCGCCAAAGGCGCGGTGGTCGAGGTCAACAGCGAGACCGACTTCGTCGCCAAGAACGAGCAGTTCCAGGATTTCGTCCGCACCGTCGCCGCTTTGGCGCTCGCGGCCGGCGCGGACGTCGGCGCCCTGGCCGGCGCGGCATGGCCGACCGGCGGGACGGTCCAGGACAAGCTGACCGACAATATCGTCACGATCGGCGAGAACCAGTCGCTGCGCCGGGCGGCGACGCTGGAGGTCGAGGACGGCGTGGTGGTCTCCTACGTCCACAACGCCGCCGCTCCGGGCCTCGGCAAGATCGGCGTGCTCGTCGCGCTGGAGAGCCGGGGCGACAAGCCGGCGCTCGAGGCGCTGGGCAGGCAGCTCGCCATGCACATCGCCGCGGCGGCGCCGATCGCGCTGCGCGGCGCCGACCTCGACTCCGGCCTGATCGAGCGCGAGCGCGGCATCGCCGCCGAGAAGGCGTCCGAATCCGGCAAGCCGGCGGAGATCGTCGCCAAGATGGTCGAGGGCGCGATCGCCAAGTTCCGCAAGGACAATGCGCTGATGAGCCAGCTCTTCGTCATCGACAACAAGACCAGGGTCGAGGACGTGGTCGCCGCCGCGGCGAAACGGATCGGCGCCGATATCGCGCTCAAGGACTATGTCCGCTTCCAGCTCGGCGAGGGCATCGAGAAGAAGGAAAGCGATTTCGCCGCCGAGGTCGCGGCGGCGGCGGGGGTCGGCAAGCCCGACCGCTCGCGCGACGCTGCCTGACCATTCCCCCGGAGGGGAGGGGAAGGCTTGGCAGGGTGGCGCGTCCTTACTAAGGTGCGCGCCGCCCCCCAGGCCCAATCGCTGATCGGACGACCCGCCTCATGCCGCGCCCGCGCTTCAACCGCATCCTCCTGAAGCTGTCCGGCGAAGCCTTGATGGGCGACGGGCAGTTCGGCATCGATCCCGGCGCCACCGCGCGCCTCGCCGCCGAGATCGCCCAGGCCAAGGCGGCGGGCCACGAGCTCTGCCTCGTCGTCGGCGGCGGCAACATCTTCCGCGGGCTCGCGGCGGCCGCCCAGGGCTTCGACCGGACCAGCGCCGATTATATGGGCATGCTGGCGACGGTGATGAACGCGCTCGCCCTCCAGAACGCACTCGAGAATATCGGCGTCGACACCCGCGTCCTCTCGGCGATCCCGATGGCGACGGTGTCCGAGCCCTACATACGCCGCCGCGCGATGCGCCATATCGAGAAGGGGCGGGTGGTGATCTTCGCCGCCGGCACCGGCAACCCCTTCTTCACCACCGACACCGCGGCGGCGCTGAGGGCGGCGGAGATGGGCTGCGACGCCCTGTTCAAGGGCACCAGCGTCGACGGCGTCTACGATGCCGACCCGAAGCAGGTGAAGAATGCGAGGCGCTACGAAAGCCTGCCCTTCCACCAGGTGCTTGCCGACGATCTCAAGGTGATGGACGCGACCGCCGTCGCCTTGTGCCGCGACACCAACATCCCGATCGTCGTCTTCAACATCCGCGAGCAGGGCAACCTCGCCCGGGTATTGAGCGGGGAAGGCGTCGCCACGATCGTGCAGACCGAGGAGTGAACCATGCCAGCCTATGACAAGGCCGACCTGCAGCGCCGCATGCACGGCGCCGTCGAGGCGCTGAAGCACGATCTGGGCGGCCTTCGCACCGGCCGCGCCGCGATCAGCCTGCTCGATCCGGTGCATGTCGAGGTCTACGGCGCGAACATGCCGCTGAACCAGATAGCGACGGTGTCGGCGCCGGAACCGCGGATGTTGTCGGTGCAGGTGTGGGACAGGGGCAATGTCGGGCCGATCGAGAAGGCGATCCGCTCCGCCGGCCTCGGCCTCAACCCGGTCACCGACGGCCAGAACATCCGCCTGCCGATCCCGGACCTGACCGAGGAGCGCCGCAAGGAGCTGGCCAAGCTCGCCCACCAATATGCCGAGAAGGCGCGGATCGCCGCGCGCAACGTCCGCCGCGACGGCATGGAATCGCTCAAGACCGACGAGAAGAAGCACGAGATCAGCCAGGACGAGCATAAAAGGCTCGAGGTCGAGGTCCAGAAGCTCACCGACGAGACGATCAAGGAGATCGACGCGGCGATGTCGGCCAAGGAGAAGGAAATCCTCCAGCAGTGACCGCCCAGCCGGCCAGCGCCGAGCCGGACTCCGGCGGCCCGGCCGCGGCTTCGCACGCCGGCGTGCCCCGGCACGTCGCCATCATCATGGACGGCAACGGCCGCTGGGCGAAGGCGCGCGGGCTGCCCCGCGTCGCCGGCCATCGCCAGGGCGCCGAGGCGGCGCGCAAGGTGCTGAAGGCGGCGGGGGAGGCCGGGGTCGAATGCCTCACCCTCTACGCATTCTCGTCCGAGAATTGGCGGCGTCCACAGGGCGAGATCAACGATTTGATGGGCCTGCTCCGCTTCTACATCGGGTCCGAGCTGAACGCCCTCCATCGCGAGGGCATCCGCATCAAAATAATCGGCGATCACAAGGCTTTCCAGGCGGATGTTGCCAGAATGATCGATGAAGCCGTGGCCCGCACCGCGGCCAATAGCCGCATGACCCTCGCGATCGCGCTCAATTACGGCGCGAGGAGCGAGATGGCGAAGGCGGTGCGCGGCCTCGCCCGCCGCGTCGCGGCCGGCGAGATCGCGCCCGATTCGATCGACGAGCAGGCGATCGAGGCATCGCTCGACACCGCCGACCTGCCGCCGCTCGACCTGATGATCCGCACCTCCGGCGAGCGCCGCCTCTCCAACTTCCTGCTGTGGCAGGCGGCCTATGCCGAATTGCTGTTCGTCGACACGCTCTGGCCCGACTTCGACGGCACCGCCTTCGAGGCCGCGCTGGCCGATTTCGCCGGCCGCGAGCGCCGCTTCGGTGGCCGATGACGAGTCCCCCGGCGCAAGCAAGCGGTTCCGACCTCACCACGCGCTTCGCCGCCGGGGTGTTGATGATCGGCGTCGCGTGCGGCGCCATCTATCTCGGCGGCTGGCCCTTCCGCCTGCTCGTCGCGCTGGGCGCCGCGGCGATGCTGTTCGAATGGGGCGAGATGCATCGGGTCCGCCGCTTGTGGACCTATGCCGCCCCGGTCCTGCTCGCGGGGGCCCTGTTGGCCGTGTCGGAATGGCTGTTCCCGGTGGGCACATGGGACGAATATGAGGGCATCGGCTGGGGAGTGGGCATCGAAAGCTTCGAGCCCTTATGGACCGGCGTCGCCATATTGGCGGGCCTGGCGCTGCTCGCCGCCCTCGCCAGCCGCCGCGGGACGATGTTCGGCGGCTTCCTCTACGTCGCCATTCCCGCCTTCGCCCTCAACATGCTCGAATGGGCGTCGTTCGAGCTGGTCTTCTGGCTGATGCTGGTCACCTGGGCCACCGACATCTTCGCTTATTTCGCCGGCCGCTCGGTCGGCGGGCCGAAGCTCGTCCCGCGCATCAGCCCGAACAAGACGTGGGCGGGGCTGGCCGGAGGAATGGTCGGGGCCGCGCTCGTCGGCGCGCTCGCCGCCCATGCGTTCGATCTCGGGCCGCCGTTCCTCTATGTCGGCGCCGCGATGGGGCTGATCGCCCAGCTCGGCGACCTGTTCGAGAGCTGGGTGAAGCGGCGCAGGGGCGTCAAGGACAGCGGTTCGATCCTGCCCGGCCACGGCGGCGTGCTCGACCGGCTCGACGGCCTCCTGCCGGTGATCGTCGCGACCCTGCTGCTGCTCATGGCGACGCTGGCGACGGCGTGACAGGGGCCCGCACCGTCACCATCCTCGGCGCGACCGGCTCGGTCGGGCGATCGACGCTCGACCTTATCGAGCGCAATCGCGACGCTTTCGACGTCATCGCGCTCACCGCCCGCCAGGATGTCCAGGGCCTGGCGGCGGCAGCGAAGCGGGTCGGGGCGCGCAAGGCGGTGGTCGGGGAGGAGACGCTCTACGCCGAGCTCGAGGAGGCTTTGGCCGGGAGCGGCATCGAAGCCGCCGCCGGCCGCGAAACCGTCATGGAGGCTGCGGCGTCGGGCGCAGACTGGACGATGGCGGCGATCGTCGGCTGCGCCGGCCTCGGGCCGACCATGGCCGCGCTCGGCAACGGACGCACCGTCGCGCTCGCCAACAAGGAGGCCTTGGTCTCCGCCGGCGGGCTGATGATGGAGGCGGCGCGGCGCAGCGGCGCCCGCCTGCTTCCGGTCGATTCCGAGCATAACGCCATCTTCCAATGCTTCGACCACGCCCATCCGGAGGCGGTGCGGCGGATCATCCTGACCGCGAGCGGCGGGCCGTTCCGCACGGCGAGCCTGGAGGAGATGCGAAGGGCGACGCCCGCTTTGGCGATCGCCCACCCCAATTGGTCGATGGGCGCCAAGATCTCGGTCGATTCGGCGACTTTGATGAACAAGGGGCTCGAGCTGATCGAGGCCTTTCACCTGTTTCCGCTGGAGGCGCATGCCTTCGAAATCGTCATCCACCCGCAGTCGGTGATCCACAGCCTGGTCGAATATGTCGACGGCTCCGTCCTCGCCCAATTGGGCGCGCCCGACATGCGAATCCCGATCGCCTACAGCCTCGCCTGGCCGGCGCGGATGGAGACGCCCTGCGAGCGCCTCGATCTGGTGGGGCTCGGGTCGCTCGATTTCGAGGCGCCCGATTTGGCGCGATTTCCGGCGCTTGCGCTCGCCCGGTCCGTGCTCGCGGCGGGCGGCGCCAAGCCCGCTATCCTCAACGCCGCCAATGAGGTAGCCGTCGCCTCATTCCTGGACGGCGGCATCGGATTCCTCGATATCGCTTCAATCGCGGCCGAAACCCTGCAATGCTATGACCCGCCCGCGCCGGCTTCGGTCGACGAGGTGCTCGAAATCGACCGGCAGGCGCGCGCTGCGGCCGAGGACATCAGAAGAAGGTATTCGAATTGACGACCGGCAGCCCCGGATTGATGTGGATGGCGCTGAGCTTCCTGCTCGTCATCGGACCGCTCATCTTCATCCACGAGCTCGGCCATTATCTGGTCGGCCGCTGGTGCGGCGTCAAAGCGGACGTCTTCTCGATCGGCTTCGGCCACGAGATCGCCGGCTGGACCGACCGGCGCGGCACCCGCTGGAAGATCGGCTGGCTGCCGCTCGGCGGCTATGTGCGGTTCGCCGGCGACATGAATCCGGCCGGTCAGCCCTCGGACGAATGGCTGTCGCTTCCTGCCGCCGAGCGGGCGCGCACCTTCCAGGCCAAGCCGCTGTGGCAGCGCTTCCTGATCGTCGCGGCGGGGCCGGTCACCAACCTGCTCTTCGCCGTGCTGGTCTTTTGCGGCTTCGTGCTCGCTTTGGGCGAGCCGCGGACGCCGCCCGTCGTCGCCGTGGTCGAAGCGGGCTCGGCGGCCGAGCAGGCCGGCATCAGGCCCGGCGACCGGGTCGTCAGCATTGACGGCCAGTCGATCGGTCATTTCGAGGACATTGGCGGCCTGATCATCTGGAGGGCCGGCGACGAGCTGGCGGTCGGCCTGGCGAGGGACGGCCGCGCGCTGACGGTGACGGCCAGGCCGAAGCCGAAAGTCGAGCGGGACCGGTTCGGCAACGAGTTCCGCAAGGGAATGCTCGGCATCGGGCCGGCGCGGCAGGTGATGGAGCCGGTGGCGCTTTGGGAAGCGCCGCGCGCCGCGGTCCGCCTCACCTGGCAGATCGTCACCGGCACGATCGAGGGCCTCGGCCAGGTGATCAGCGGGCGCCAGTCGCTGAAGGAGCTCGGCGGACCGCTCAGGGTCGCGAAATTCTCGGGGGAGCAGGCCAGCCTCGGCCCGACCGCCTTCATCTGGTTCGTCGCGGTCATCTCAATTAATCTGGGATTCATCAACCTGTTGCCAATCCCCCTGCTCGACGGCGGACATCTGCTCTTTTACACGATCGAGGGAATCCGCCGCAAACCGCTGAAGCCGGAGGCACAGGAGTGGGCGTTCAAAACGGGTCTGGCGGCGCTCCTCGCTTTGATGATCTTCGTCACGCTGAACGACCTGACGTCTTTCGGCCTGTGGTCAAAGCTTGGCGGCTTGATCGGGTGACCATGATCGGGCAGGGCGGGAGCGACAGGGAAAACAGGCTGGCCGTAATTGCCGGCTGAGCAGACCAAAGGCGGGGACGCGTGACAGCGATCAAAGCATTTTCAAACAGCCGTCGTTTCTATTCTGCGCTCCTGGTCGGCACCATGCTCGGCGGTCTCGCCTCGCCCGCCTTCGGCCAGGGGACGCAAACGGCGCCGCCCGCCGCCGCGCCGCTTCCGCCGGCCCCGGCCCAGGCGGTCGTGGCCCAGCCCGTCGGCACGATCCGCTCGATCGTGGTGAGCGGCAACCAGCGGCTCGAGCCGGAAACGGTCATCTCCTACATGAAGCTGCGGGCCGGCGAATCCTATACGCGCGAGCGCCTCGACGAGGCCCTGGTCGACCTCTACGCGACCGAATTGTTCGCCGACGTCCAGATCCTCGGCGGCGACACCGGCAATCTGGTGATCCAGGTGCGCGAGAATCCGGTGATCAACCGCATCATCCTCGAGGGCAACAAGCGGCTCAAGGCCGACAAGATCAATCCCGAGATCAAGCTCGCGCCGCGCCAGATATTCACCCGCACCAAGGCCCGGGCCGATGTCGCGCGGATCATCGAGCTCTATCGCCGCCAGGGCCGCTTCGCCGCCCAGGTCGAGCCGAAGATCGTGCAGCTCGACCAGAACCGGGTCGACGTCGTGTTCGAGGTCAATGAGGGCCCGCGCTCGAAGATCCGCCAGATCAACATCATCGGCAACGACAAGTTCTCGGACGGCGCCCTGCGGGGCGAAATGGCCACCAAGAGGTCGAGCGTCCTGAGCTTCCTCGGCTCCGGCGACGTCTACGACCCGGACCGCCTGGCGTTCGACCAGCAGAAGCTGCGGCAATTCTACCTCACTCAGGGCTATGCCGATTTCCGGGTGATCTCCGCGGTCGCGGAGCTGACACCCGACCGCCGCGACTTCATCATCACCTATGTGGTCGAGGAAGGGGAGCGCTACAAATTCGGCGACGTGAAGGTCGAGAGCGCGATCCGCGACTTCAGGAGCGACAGCCTGACGCCGCTGCTGCCGATGAAGAAGGGCGACTGGTACAACGCCAAGCAGATCGAGGACACGGTGACCTCGCTGAACGAAAGCGCGGGCCTGTTCGGCTACGCATTCGCGGACGTCCGGCCGAATTTCGAGCGCAACAAAGAAACCCGCACCATGTCGGTGACGTTCGAGATCGCCGAGACGCCGCGGGTCTATGTCGAGCGAATCGACGTCAACGGCAACACCGCGTCGCAGGACAAGATCATCCGGCGCGAGTTCCGGCTCGCCGAAGGCGATCCGTTCAACAGCATCCGCGTCAAGCGCTCGCGCGACCGGATCCAGTCGCTCGGCTTCTTCCAGGAAAATCTGGAGATCGAGCAGACCCCGGGCTCCAGCCCCGACCGGGTGGTGCTGGGCGTAGACCTCGAGGAAAAGGCGACCGGCCAGATCCAGCTCTCCGCCGGCTTCTCGAGCCTCGAACGCTTCCTGGTCAACGCTTCGATCCGGCAGAGCAACTTCATGGGCAAGGGCCAGGAGCTGCGGGCGGCGGTGAACTATTCGAGCTATTCCAAGTCGGTCGAGCTGGGCTTCACCGAGCCCTATTTGTTCGACCGCAACGTCGCTTTGGGCTTCGATCTCTACCGGCGCGATTACAGCAGCTTCAACTTCATCAACAACAACCGCAACACGACCTACAAGCAGGTGACCACCGGCGGCCAGATCCGCACCGGCGTGCCGCTCAACGAATATCTGTCCGCCGCGTTTCGCTACGGCCTCAACCAGGACGACGTGTCGCTCGATCAAGCCAGTTTCTTCACCGACCCCGACGGCACCGGGCCGTTGCCCGCGGTCTGCGATCCGCTCCTCGCCGGCCGCTATCTGTGCGACTCCCTGGGAAGCCGGATCACCTCGACGATCGGCTATTCGCTGGCCTATAGCGACGTCAATAACGGCCTTAGGCCCAGCCGCGGCCAGCGGATCACCTTCGCCCAGGATTTCGCCGGGCTTGGCGGCAGCGTCCGCTATCTGCGCACCAAGCTCTCCGCCGCCAAATTCTGGTCGGTGGGCGGCGGCTTCATCTTCTCGCTCAGCGGGGAGGGCGGCTATATCCACAGCTTCGAGAAGGCGCCGAACCCGGGCTCCGATCCGGTCCGGCTGATCGACCGCTTCTTCCTCGGCGAGCCCCAGTTCCGCGGGTTCGACATTCGCGGCGTCGGGCCGCGCGTCCAGCGCATCCCCTATGACGCAACCGGCAACCTGATTGCCGCCCGCCAGGGCATCACCGACGACGCGCTTGGCGGAAGAGCTTATTATCTGACCAGGGCGGAGCTGGAAATTCCGCTCGGCGCCGGCCTCAAGGAGCTCGGCCTCCGCCCGTCCGTCTTCCTCGACGCAGGCGCCCTTTTCGGTGTCACGGCGCCGCCGCTGCTCAATATCGGCACGACCTGCGCCGACACGGTGACCGGCGCGACCACCATATTGGTGCCCGGCGGGACCTGCCCGACCGGCACCGTCCTGGCGAGCAACGGCTTCCGGGAATTCTTTTTCGGCAACTCCGCCAGGCCGCGTTTGTCGGTCGGCTTCGGCATCAACTGGAACTCACCCTTCGGCCCGTTCAGGATCGATATAGCTCGAGCCCTTATCACCGCCCAAGGGGATGATACCAAACTTCTCACCTTCAACGTAGGGACCGCATTCTAATGAACAGATTCGCAATCGGCGCGGCGCTCGCCGCGCTTTCGCTCGCCATTCCCGGCGCGGCCTCCGCGCAGAGATCCGTGGGCGCCATCATCGTCGTGGTCGATACCGACCGCGTCTATTCCGAGTGTACCGCCTGCAAAGCGGCGCAGACCCAGCTCCAGGCGATGATCACCTCGGCCCAGCAGCGCGCCCAGCAGCTCGGCCAGCCGATTCAGACCGAAATGCAGTCGCTGCAGCAGGCCGCCCAGGCGGCGCAGTCCCAGCAAGGCGCCGCCCGCACCACAGCGGAGACCGCTCTTCAGACGCGCGCCCAGGCTCTCCAGACCCGGCAGAACACCGCCAATCAGGAGCTCCAGCGCCTCGAGCAGAACATCCAGTCGACCCGCGCCAACGTCCTGCGCCAGATCAATGGCGGCCTCAATCCCATCATCAACCGGGTGATGACCGCCCACGGCGCCAACATCGCGCTCGACACCGGCGCCACCCTGGCCCGGTCGCAGGCCCTCGACGTCACGGGCGAGGTCCTGGCGGCGCTCAACCAGCAGCTGCCGAGCGTCAGCGTGACGCCGCTGCCGCAGCAGCCGCAGCAGCAGCCTCAGGGGCGGTGAACTCCGAGACCGGCAGCGCTTCCATCGGCCCGCTCGACATCAAGCGGGTGATGGCGGCGCTGCCCCATCGCTACCCGATGCTGCTCATCGACCGGGTCGAGGAGCTGGTACCGCACAAGCGCATCGTCGCGATCAAGGCGGTGACGATCAACGAGCCGTTCTTCCAGGGCCATTTCCCGTCGCGGCCGATCATGCCGGGCGTCCTCCTCATCGAGGCGATGGCGCAGGCGTCGGGAGTGCTCGCGGTCGAATCGCTCGATCTCGCCGGTTCGGGCAAGCTCGTCTATTTCATGGCGATCGACAGCGCCAAGTTCAGGCGGCCGGTGGAGCCTGGAGTGCTGCTGCGCATCGAGGTCGAGCTGGTCCAGGAACGCGGCACCGTGTGCAAATTCGCCGGCCGCGTGCTGGTCGACGGCAAGGTCGCCGCCGAGACCAATTTCACGGCGATGATCGCCGATCCTCCGGCCTAGCCGGCCGCCACCGCCCGCCCTTTCGCTCGATCCCGAAGATTGCCGGGATCAAGGCTCCGTCCAGCAGCGCGGCGGGTTCGCCGTCGGCGGCGACTCTCCCTTTGTCGACGACGATCAGCCGGTCGGCATAATGCCTGGCAAGCTCGAGGTCGTGCACCGCCAGCAGCGCAGTCTGCCCGCTCCGCCGCACCAGCGCGCGAAGATGGTCCATCAGCTTGAGCTGCCAGAGCGGGTCGAGATTGGCGACCGGCTCGTCGAGAAGGAGCAGTTGCGGGCGCGCGACCAATGCGCGGGCGATCAGCGCGCGGTTGCGCTCGCCGGTCGACAAATGATCGACCCGGCGGCCGGCCAGCGCGCCGAGCTCCAGGTCAGCGACGACCGCGTCGATCGCCGAGGGATTGGCGGCGCCGGGCAGGCCGAGCGCGATCAGGTCGCGGACGGTGAGCGGCCAGCCTATGTCGTGCGAGGCCGGCAAATAGGAGAGGAGCCGCCGCCGCTCGTCGGGGCCGCGGGTCCTGGGATCGGTGCCGCCGATCCGCACCTCGCCGCCGGGGGCGCCGATCCCCGCCAGCGTATGGAGCAGGCTGGTCTTGCCACTGCCATTGGGTCCGACGATGCAGATGAGCCGGCCGCCCTCCGCCCGAAGGGATGTCGCTTCGAGCCGTCCCGCCAGGCTGAGCCCGGTCGCTTCGAGCAAAAGGGTCATCGGCCCAGCCGCCAGCGCATATGGGCGACGAGCCAGAGGAAGAAAGGCGCGCCGAGAAGCGCGGTGACGACGCCGATCGGCAGGGTGCGGCCGAGCGGCGCCGTCCGCACCGTCAGATCGGCGGCGAGCAGCAGCAGGGCGCCGATCAGCGAGGCGGGCAGGATCGCCCGGCCGGGATGGCCGCCGGTGAGGCGCCGCGCGAAGATCGGCGCGACCAGCCCGACGAAGCCGACCGCTCCGCAGATCGCGACGCAGGCGCCGACGCCGATCGCGGTCAGGGAGACGATCAGGAACCGCAGGCGCCTGATATCGTAGCCGAACGACTCGGCGACCTCCTCGCCCAGGGTCAAAGCGTCGAGGGCTCCGCGCAGCCGCAGGAGGAGGGCGATCGACAGCAAGGCCGGCACTGCGGCGAAGGCGGCCTGCTCGAGGCTTCGGTCGAGGAAGGAGCCCATCAGCCAGTCATAGGCGTCGTAGAAGGCGAACGGGGACGGCGCCAAAGCGAGGGCGAGCGTGGTCAGGGCCCCCGCCAAAGCGCTGATCGCGAGGCCGGCGAGAAGCAGCGTCGCCGTCTCGGCGCGGGGTCCGGCCAGCGCGATCAGCAGCAGCAGCGCGCCGAACGCGCCCGCCACCGCCCCCAGCGACAAAGCGAGCGGCGCCGAAAAGCCGAATATGTAGGCGGTGACGACCGCGCCAAGGGCGGCGCCGCTGGTGGTGCCGGTGAGGTCGGGCGAGGCGAGCGGGTTGGCGAACAGGGCCTGGATCGCCGCGCCCGAAGCGCCGAGCATCGCGCCGTAGACCAGCGCCAGCAAAGCGCGCGGCAGCCGCAGCTCGCGAAGGACGGCGAGCCCAAGCCCCCGGTCCTGCTCCAGCAGCGCCGCTATCGCCGGCCAGGGCGTCAGCAGGGAGAGCAGGAACAGGCCCGCGAGGAGCCCACCAAGGAGGATCCACGCCCCCCGGCTCATCGCATCGCCTCGCCGCGCAGCCGGATCGCTTCGGGGATCATCAGCGGCCCCATGCAGTTCCACAGGCGGCCGTCGGTGGCGATGCTGCGCGATCGTCTCGCATTGCTGGCCAGCGGATGGGCCAGCCAGCGCTGCCCGCGCGAATATTGGCCGCTGCGATATACGCTCCGCAACAGGATGGCGGGCGGCCGCACCAGCAATTGCTCGAGCGAGATGCGGTCGCCCAGAAGCGGGCGCTGGCGAAGGCCCGACAAGGCCATCCATTGCGCCGCGAGACCTCCTGCGGCGACGCTGCGGCCGCCGCCGCCGAGCCAGACCGCGTCGATCGGGCGGGCCGGGGCGCCGGCCCTGAGCCGTCCGAGCCGGGTCAGGATCGGCACGGCCGCCTCCGGCCGTCCCAGCGCCGCGGCCACCCTGCCGACGCTCTCCTCGACGTCGCCGAGGCTCTGCGGGAAGGGGAGGTCGAGCGTCCGGATGCCGAGCCGCCCGGCGATCCGCACCCTGTCCCGCGCTCCGCCGCCCATCGTCAGCACGAGGTCGGGACGAAGGCCGGCGACCGAGACCAGGCTGCCGTCGTTACGCCGGTGGCGCCTCGCCTGCCGCCAAAGCGGCGTCTCCGCCGGATTCTGGGAAAGATAGGTGATCGACGCGATCTGCTCGGGCCGCGCCAGCAACAGCAGCAGCTCGTCCGTGCACAGGTTGAGCGACGCCACCCGGCCCGGAGCCGCCTGCGCCATGCAGCCGAGGGCGAGGCTAATCGCCGAGGCGAACGCGAAGGCCCGCATAGACCGTCCTCCCCGGCGTGTTGTAGCCGACGACGTCCTGATAATGTGCGTCGAATCCGTTCTCGGCGCGCACATAGGCTTCGAGCGACGAAGTGACTCGCCAAGCCAGATTGAGCGAAGCGAGCAGATAATCGTCCAGCGTCACCGCGCGGGCGGGAAAGAAGTCGAAATCCGTGTCGCGCCGCCTGCCGACATAAGCGGCGCTCGCGCCCCAGCTGAACTTGCCGGCCGTCCCGCTGGCGACCAGGTTGAAGCTGTGCCTGGGCCGCCGCACCTCGCGAACCGCCGCGCCGCCGGCCACCCGGCGCTCGTCCGCGTCGATAAAGCTGTAGTTGACGCCCAGCGAAAGCGCATTCGAGGGCCGGTATTCGGCCTCGACCTCGATGCCCCGCCTGCGGCTTTTGCCGTCCACATTGGCGGTGCTGGAGAGGAAGGTCGCCGGATCGAAGACATCGACGATCTCGTCCTTCAGCCGGTGGCTGAAAGCGGTGACGCCGGCCGAGGCTTTTCGTCCCTGCCATCGCGCGCCGGCCTCCCAGCCCTTCGAGCTTTCCGGCCGGAGCGAGGGATTGCCGGCGAAGGAGCCGGGAAAGAAACCGAACAAATCGTAGAAGCTCGGCTGGGCGATGCCCTCGCCATAAGCGGCGTGAAGGCGCCAGCCCGCCGCGGGGCTTGCGATCGCCGCGGCGCGCAAGGTGGTCGCGTCGGCGAACTGGCTGAACCGGTCGTGCCGGACGGCGAGGTCGGTGGAGAGGAAGGGCGCCCACTTCGCCCGCCACTCGCCGACAAAGGCGGTGAGCCTGCGCGAGCGGTCCTGGTCGCTGGCGCCGGAGAAGCTTTGGTCGCGCGCCCGGAAATCCTCCGTCTCATGGTGGATCGCGGCGGTGAGGCTATGGCCGCCGAAGCTGCGCGAGGCCTGGGCGCCGAGGGTGACGCGCCGGCCGAACGTGCTGTTCAGCGGGGCGTCGGCGAGCCGGTTGCGATTGGCGCTGTCCAGCCAGCTGCCCTCCGCCTGCAGCGCGAAGCCGCCCAGCTCGGCTTTGGCCCAGCCGCGCAGCGCCGCGATCCGGTTCCTGGTCTCGTCCAGCGTATCGGCGCGGCGGAAGGTGAGCGGATCGAAGCCGTCATACGCGCTCTTCCCCTCGATCCAGTGGCCGGCGAGGCCGAGCTCGAGCGCGGGGAGGGGATCGAGCAATGCTTTCAGGCTGGCCGAGCGATTGTCGAAGCCGTCGCGCTCGCCGCCCCGGCCGAAGCTGTCGACGCCGTCGCTGCCGATCCAGCCCGCCGACCCGCTGACGCCGAAAGCGCCGCTGTGGACGGCGAACCGGGCGGACGCGCGGGCGCTGTCGAGGCTGCCATATTCCGCTCGGGCGCTGAGGCCCCGCGCGCGGAGCGGATCGGCGGTCTCCAGCGCGATCACGCCGCCAAGCGCCTCCGATCCCCACAAAGCCGATTGCGGGCCCCGCACCACCTCGATCCGCGACAGGCCGTCATTGGTCAGCAGCTCGAACCTGGCCTCGTTGCCGGCGGCGGGGTCGTTGAAGCGGATGCCGTCGATGAACAGCAAAGTGTGGTTGGCTTCCGCGCCCCTGATGCGAATCTGGGTCTGGGTGCCGCGCGGCCCGGAAGCGGCGACCGACACGCCGGGCACGAGCCTCAGCGCATCGGCGGTCATCGGCAAAGCGAGCGCGTCGAGCGTCCCGCGCTCGAAGATCGAGACCGAGACCGGCGCTTCCTTTCGCTCAACCGGCTGACGGGAGCCGGTGACGACGATCGCGCCGGCGGGAACGGGCGCCGGAGCCGCGGCGGCTGCTGCGGCGAGGAACAGGATAAGATGCATTGCGACCTCCTTGCGCGACATGGCTGCCGTCACGGAGGTACTTCCGCCGAAATTGGCGAAAGTGCCGCGCATCATGGCTTTTCCCGGCCCGATGCGGACGACAAGCGAAGGCAGGTCTCCTGGCTTTGCGGGTCGTGGCCTGGTCCCTCCTTTGGGGAGGGGGGCTCGCCGCTTACAGTTGCGGGTACAGCGCCGGATGTCCGCCGGCTTCCCTTTTCACGCCACACAAGTTGGCGCACCTTCGCTGGATGTTGGCTAAACGGGCGCGCAACGCCTTGTCAATCCGGCGATGCGCCGCTAGACGCCCGGGACCGACTTCCCATGAGGCTGGTCGGAACCAGCCAAATCCGCAGGAAATCAGCGACATGAAGACCGATATCCATCCCGATTACCATATGATCAAGGTGCAGATGACCGACGGCACCACGTTCGAGACCCGCTCGACCTGGGGCAAGGAAGGCGACACTTTGACCCTCGACATCGATCCCAAGGTCCATCCGGCCTGGACCGGCGGCCACGGCAAGCTGGTCGATTCGGGCGGCCAGGTCGCCCGCTTCAACAAGCGCTTCGGCGGCCTCACCCTCGGCAAGAAATAGGACCGCGATGGAGGTCCCGGTCCTCGAGACCGAGCGCCTCCGGCTGCGCGGCTTCAGGGAGGGCGACCTCGCCGCCCAGGCGGCGGCGATGGCCGACCCGGAGGTGGTGCGCCATCTCGGGGGCACACCTTTCTCGCGCGAGGACAGCTGGCGCAGGATTCTTGCCGGCACCGCGCTGTGGGAGCTGCTCGGCTATGGCTATTGGGCGCTCGAGCGGCGCGAGGACGGCGCCTATCTCGGCCAGATCGGCTTCGCCGACTTCAAGCGCGACATGGTCCCCAATATCGAGGGCGTCCCCGAAATGGGCTGGATCCTCGCCCCCCACGCCCAGGGCCAGGGCTACGCCGCCGAAGCGGTCGCGGCGGCGCTCGCCTGGGCGGACGAGGCCCTGAAGGGCCGCGACATCGCCGCCATCATCAGCCACGCCAACGCCCCCTCGATCCGCCTCGCCGAAAAAGCCGGCTTCAGCCGCCGCGAGGAAGCTATCTACAAAGGCGAGGCGATCCTGCTGTTCTGGCGGTCTGCGGCTGCGATGCGGTGAGAGCGCCGCCGCGGCGGCGGGGCTCTTGCTAGTCGGGCTCGACTGCGTCCGTAAACGAGATAGCGGTCACCGGATGCAGCTCGATCACCTTGCGCTGGCCGTCGGCGCCCGGGTGCGGAATTGCGCGGCCGGTCTGGCCGTGATCGAAGTCGAAGAAGGTGACCCCAGTTACCGTCACGGGTATGGCGGTGGTGATATGGGTGCCGCTGATGTGGGCCATCTTGTCCTCGAATTCCGCACGCGCTTCAGCCATCGCCTGGAACAACGGTGAAACGGAGGGACCTTTTCCGCTCTTGCCCCTCAGGCAGTCGAGATCGGGCATTTCCACGACCAGGCTGCGCCCGTTGGGAGGCTGCTTCCCCGTGGCAAAATCGCCTGGCTTCTCAGTGATGACCAGGTGGAAGTCCCCATCCTCCTCATGCTTGAAGAAGGAAAGAAACCCCCGGGTTGTGATTTCCGCCTTCTCGACCTGCATTCGGCCGCCCAGCCCCACGGGGCCAGGAAGGATGGCATTGAGCTCTGTCACGGTCCTCGCTGTCGGTTCTGGATTGATTGCTCCCGCGGCGACGTCGGTAGCGACCTTGATGCTCCAACGCTCCGTCCCGCCGCAACTCGGCCCCGACGTCGCGGGCGGACCCGCCAGTTCTAGGCCGGCGCCCACGGCTCCCGCCGACGCCAGGCCGATGAGGATAGCGGCTACGCGGCCCGTAGCAGAACGACGGCGTTCAGGCGCCGCGCGCGGGGCCCGCGCCGCACGAGGTTTGGATGGGGGCCGGGCCATCCTTGCAACGCCTTACTGGACGAGCGTCTTGAGCTGATTGAATGCGTAGGGAAGAAAGAGCGCGGCCCCGACCAGGAAGAGCGTGCTGACATTCGACAGGATGCTGGGAAGATCCTTCGGATTGAGAATCGCAGTGACGATGACGATGTTGCTGATGATCCAGAACAGAGACGACACGACCACGGCGCCGATCATGCCGGTCACTCGGCTGTAGCTGATCGCCCCGGCACTATCTCCGGAAGGGTCCTTTTCGCGGAGTGCATCGCTGAAGCCGTCCACTTGGCGCAGTCGCATGACAGCGATTAGCACCGGGACATTGAATGCGATGACCGCGACAATTGCTGCGGCGACGCTCAGGGCCTGCCATTCGATTTCCATGATCTTCCCCAAGTCGGAAGCGTAGCGCTTGAACCTTGTCTCCGACGTGGCTCAAAGTAACATAGGCGTCTGTTTTCGGCAAATGCATGGACACAGCCGGGAATGGCGCAGGCATTCGCGGGAGTGCCTGCGCCATCCGTTCAGAGACGCCGCATAATCATCCCTTTGGCAAAATCAGGGAAAGCGCGCGAAATCCCGCCCCGTGATCGCGTCCAGCTCGGCGCGGTAATGCGCGTAGAGCGCGTGGCCTTCCTCGATGCAGCCGAAGGCGAGGTCGGGCTCGCGGTCGGCGCGGAGGAGGGCGATCGGGCAGGCGGCGGGGACGAGCTGCGAGCCGTGGCCGACCAGCAAGGTGGTGAGGATGCCGTAGAGCGCGCCGGAGATGGTCGGCCGGCCGAGGATCGCCAGCCGGTACTGGCCGCCCTCGTTGGTGACGAGATAGATGTGGCCGGAGAGATGCGGCATCGACACCGCGCCGTGCTGGGCGAAATTCGAATCGATCCGCTCCGATTCGGCGAAGGCGAGGCAGGTCGCCGCCTCGTCCCAGGCGATCGTCGTGCAATAGGAATAGATCGCCCCGCCGGTGCTCGAGAAGCCCGGCCTGATCGTGATGTAGCGCCCTTCCAGCCACTTGACCGCGCCGTGCGAATAAGCGCCGAGCGCGTCGGGGGCGTAAGGCGAGGCGGCGGGCGGGGCGGCGCCGCGCGGCGGGCGCAGCGGCGTGCCGAGCGCCTCCTCGAGCCGGATCACGGTCGCCATGGTGAACGGGCGCTGGCCCGACAGCGCTTTCTCGAGGGTGGAGATGCTGATCTTCGCCATGTCGGCCAGCGCCTGGCGCGAGATGCGGCGGCGGGCGAGCTCCTCGCGCACCTTGCGCGCCGTCTCCACCGAATGCGGATCGTCAGCGCCAAACGCTTCCATGCCGGCAAATCCTTCCGCCGATGCCCCCACCTATCCGCACATATCCGCACGCGGCGGTCAAGAGCGGACAGGGGCGTGCGCGGCGTGGACGCAGGATGACGAACATCATCGTGGCTGTGCGGGATCGCCGCTCTCTATTCGAACGGGCTCCGACAGAACGGAGTCACGTCCATGCCCAACATCTTCACCCACCCCAGCCGCTTCGCCGCCCGCAGGGCCTCGATCGGCATCGCCCTTCTTCTCCTCGTCTCGCTGGGCCTGCTCGCCGCGATGAGCGCGCTCGGCGCCGCCGACCGCGAGCCGGACGAGACGATCGCCGCGGGGACGCTGCTGCTCCGCGCCCGGGCCGGATCGGCCGTCCCCGCAATCCGCCTCGGCACCGACATGGACGTCGTCGTCACCGGCCAGATCGCGCGGGTCAAGGTCGTCCAGGCGTTCCGCAACACCGGCCGAGACTGGGCCGAGGCGACCTATCTCTATCCTTTGCCCGAGGAAGGGGCGGTCGATTCGCTGAAGATGGTGGTCGGCCAACGGGTGATCGTCGGCGAGATCAAGCACCGCGCCGAGGCGAGCGCCATCTACCAGCGCGCCAAGGCCAAGGGGCAGAAGGCCGGGCTGGTCGAGGAAGAGAGGCCCAACATGTTCACCAGCCGGGTGGCCAATATCGGCCCGGGCGAGACCGTTTTGATCGCGATCGAATATCAGGCGCCGGTGGCGCGGCGGGGCGGCGATTATGCCCTGCGCCTGCCTTTGGTGGTCGGGCCGCGCTACGTGCCGCCGGCGTCGCTGACCGACGGCCCGGCGATAGAGGACGCCGAGGCGGTGACCGCGCCTCTGCACGACACGCGCGGGAACCAGCCGCTCAACCCGGTGTCGATCAGCGTCCGCCTCAACCCGGGCTTCCCGATCGCCAATTTGACCAGCTCAAGCCATCGCATCACGACCGTGAGCGGCGCCGGCGAGGAGAGGATCGTCTGCCTCGCCGACGGGCAAGTGCCGGCCGACCGCGACTTCGTCTTGAGCTGGCGCTCGGCCGAGGCCGATCCGACGCTCGCTTTGTTCCGCGAGCAGGCGGGCGACGCTTATTATCTGATGGCGGTGGTGACTCCGCCCTTCGAGGACCGCAAGCGCCCGGCGCCGCCGCGCGAGATGGTGTTCGTCATCGACAATAGCGGCTCGATGGGCGGCGATTCGATGGAGCAGGCCAAGGCCAGCCTTCGCTACGCGCTGAAGGGCCTGACGCCGGCCGACCGGTTCAACGTCATCCGCTTCGACGACACGATGACCGAATTGTTCGACACGCCGGTCGCGGCGACGCCCGACCAGGTGGCGCTGGCCGACCGGTTCGCCGAGGGGCTCGAAGCGGCGGGCGGCACCGAAATGCTGCCGGCGCTGCAGGCGGCCCTCGTCGACGACACGCCGCAGGACGAAGGCCGGGTGCGCCAGGTGGTCTTCCTGACCGACGGCGCGATCAGCAACGAATCGGAGATGCTGGCCGCCTTGAGCGGGGGGCGGGGGCGCAGCCGCGTGTTCATGATCGGCATCGGCTCCGCGCCCAACAACTTCCTGATGAACCGCATGGCCGAGATCGGGCGGGGCACCTATACCAATATCGGCGACACCGGCGAGGTGAACGCCCGCATGGCGGCATTGCTCGACCGGCTGGCGCGGCCGGTGGTGACCGACCTTGCAGTCCGCGTCGAGGACGGAACGGCCGAGTTCGTCCCCGACCTGCTGCCCGACCTCTACCTCGGCGAGCCTCTGGTCCTGCTGGCGCGGACCGGCCGGCCGGGCGGCACGCTCGAGATCAGCGGCCGGATCGGCGGCGCGCCGTGGCGGCGCACCATCGACCTGGCCGGCGCGGCGGAGGGCGCGGGCGTGGCCAAGCTGTGGGCGAGGCGCAGGATCGCCGACGCCGAGGTCGCGCTCGAGCTCGGCCTGATCACCGACGATGTCGCGACCGAGGAGATCGCCCGGCTCGGCCTGGCCTTCTCGATCGTCACCCGCGAGACCAGCCTGGTCGCGGTCGACAAGACGCCCAGCCGCCCGGCCGGCGCGCGGCTGACCGAGGAGGAACTGCCCTTGAACCTGCCGGCCGGGTGGGATTTCGACGCGTTGTTCGGCGACAATGGAGCCAACGCCCAGACCGGCGGCGCGCAGGCGGCGGACCAGGCCGAGCGTCTCGACCTGCCGGAGACCGCCACCGACTCGGCGGCGCTGATGCGGGGCGGCTTGTGGCTGCTGCTGATCGGGCTCGGCGGGCTGCTCCTGCTGCGCAAAGGGAGGAAGGCATGGGCCTGACCCGCCGCGGCAAAGGGGGAGGGCCCGCCGGCCGGCGGGCCCTTCTCCGCCTGCCGTTCCTGCTCATCGCGCTCGCCGGGCTGTGGCTGCTCGGCCAGGGCCTGGTCATCCCGGCCAAGGCGGTGCTCGCCCAGGTCCTGCTGGACCGCGCCTTCGCCGCCAGCCTCGGCGCGCACGCGCCGGTCAAGCCCTGGCCCTGGGCCGACACCGCACCCATCGCCCGCCTATCGGTGCCGCGGCTCGGCGTGCACCGGATCGTCCTCTCGGGCGGATCGGGCCAGGCGATGGCGTTCGGGCCGACCCTGCTGCCGGGAAGCGCGGCGCCGGGCCGCCGCGGCACCGCCGTTTTCGCCGCCCATCGCGACACCCATTTCCGCTTCCTCGAGAAGGTGCGGACCGGCGACGAGATCAGGATCGAGGCGATAAATGGCCGCGTCTGGCGCTACCGGGTCACCGGCGGCCGGATCGTCGGCAAGCATGGTTACGGCATAAGCCGGCACGCCGCGACGTCATCGATCGCCCTGGTCACCTGCTGGCCGTTCGGCGCGGCGGAGCACGGCCCCTGGCGCTACGTGGTGACCGCCGAGCTGCTACCAGCCGCCCCCGCCGCCGCCGCCGCCGCCGCCGCCTGACGAGCCGCCGCCGCCGGAGCCGCTGCTCGAGCCCGGCGCGGTGGCGGCCGAGGCGACGGTGCTGGCGAGCGAAGAGCCGACCTGGTCGGCGAAGCCGTCGGGATCGGACCAGGGATCGCGGCTGCCGGAATACCAGAGCATCGTCTGGGTCTGCCCGGCGACCGCGGCGGCGGCGAGCACGGCGGCGAAGCGGCCCGCCCATTGATTCTCGACGCCGAGCGCGATCGCATAAGGGAGGTAGCGCTCGAACAAAGCCGGGGTCTTCTCCGGCGGGTGCATCGTCTGGAGCCTCTCCTCCTCGGTGATCGAGAGGTAGCGCTCGAAGCCGGCGATCCGGTCCATCGCCGCGCGGCCTTCCCGGGTCGGCGCGGCCATCCACCAGAAAGCGGAGATGGCGACGGGCAAGGCAAGGAGCGGCACCAGCAGCGGCAGGATCCGGCCGGTGTCGAACGCAAGCACGATGGTGAAGAAGCCCGCGGTCAAGGCGAGCAGGCCGACCAGCCCGCCGACGATGCGCGCGGCCTTGCGCGCGCCGCTGCCGGGCGCGCCGACGCGGAACAGGAGGCAGGCGATGGCGAGCAGGACGAGGCCGCCGACCGGCATGGCCGCGCCGCCGCCGGCCCCGTCGGCGATCACCACCAAGGTGGCGGGCAGCCACATGGCGAGGACGATGAGGACGAGGCCGAAAAAGGACCAGCCCAGGTTGCGCTTGAACAGGGGGCCTTCATAGGCGCCCTTCAGGCCGTTGGTGAGCGCGGTCTGGGCGCTTCCGAACGTGGCGTGATATTTATTGTCCATGAGGACGCTGTCGCCGTTGGCGAACAATTTCCCCATCATCGCCGCCTCGGGCGCCGGCAGGTTCTCCTCGCCGCCGGTCTTCTCGATCGTCGTCTTGGCCTTGGAGAGGAAATGCTTCTCGCCCTCGACCAGGCGGATGCGGCCCCTGACGCCGAGATCGACGATGGCGGCGGCGAAGGCGCGGTTGTCGAAGCCCATCTTCTTGATGAAGCGGGTGGCGGCGGCGGAGAGGCCGTCGGGCGGTGTGAAGAGCGGAACGATCGTGCCCTCGTCGGGGCCGCGACCGGCGCGGCGCCAGGCGTAGAAATAATAAAAGAGGATTCCGATCAGGCCGAGCGCGCCGAGGATGACGGGACCGTAGTCGGCGAGCCACCAGCCGGCCATCGTCGAGGACGAGGGCGCCACGACGACACCCTTGGGCCAGGCGACGGCGACGGTCAGACCTTCATAGGGACCGAGCGGGCGGGTGGTGCGCAAGACGATCTCGCCGGGCTCTTCCGATACAACCTCCGCGTCCTTCGCCTTCGAGCCTTCCGGGCCGGTGTAGACGGCGCGCTGGCCGAACGCCGCCGGGGAGGGAAGGGTGATGCGCGCCTCGGCGACGTCGATCGGGAAGATCCAGCCGGTGCCGGTGGCGTTCCAGTAGAGCTCGTCATAGGTGTCGAAATAGCCGAGCTGGCGGGTGGTGCGGTAACGGATGACGTAGCTGTGCTCGCCATAGGGGAGGTTGACGTCGGCGCTGCCGATACGAACCCGGACGCCGTTGCTAATCGATTCGAGCGCATATTTCTCGGGCGCGCCGTCGCGCTCGACCGACTGGACGTCGAAGCCGACCCGGACCTGTCGGCCAAGCTTGTTCTGATAGCGGGTCGGGAAGTCGCGGGTGATGCCGTGCTGGATGCGAAGGCCCTCGGCATTGATCTTGATCGTCTCGGCGACGTCGAGGCTGCCGTCGCGCTGAACGTGCACGTCGGAGACGTAGGAGAGGATTCGTTCCTCGGCGCGGGCGGTTCCGGGCGCGGCGAGGAGCAGGGCCGCGAGCAAGGCGGCGGCGAAGCGGGCGAGGCGCATCGCTCAGGCCTTCGCGGCGAAGCTGACCACCGGGGCGGTCTGGATCGAAGCGTCCGCGTCGGCGTAGAACGGCTCTTCCGAAAAGCCCATCGGCCGCGCCAGCATCACGTCGGGGAAGGACTGGACCTTGGTGTTGAGGTCGCGGACGGTGGCGTTGTAATAGCGCCGCGCGCCCTGCAATTGCTCCTCGATCTCGGCCAATTCGTCCTGGAGCTGGCGGAAATTGTCGTCGGCCTTGAGGTCGGGATAGGCTTCGGCGACCGCCATCAGCCTCCCCAGCATGCCGGTGAACGCATTGTCGGCCTGCGCCGTCGCCGCGACGCCCTGCGCCTTGGTCGCATCGGCGCGGTGGGCGGTGACTTCGGTCAGCACGTCGCGTTCGTGGGTGGCATAGCCCTGGACGGTGCTGACCAGGTTGGGGATGAGGTCGGCGCGGCGCCTGAGCTGCACCGTGATCCCGCTCCATCCCTCCTTCACCAGCGCGCGCAGGCGCACCAGGCGGTTGTAGACGATCATGGCATAGAGCGCGGCCAGGACGACGACGCCAAGGACGATCCAGACGATCATATTTTCCCTCCCCCGAAGATGCGCCCAGTCTAGGTCGGTTCGGCGGCGGAGTCGACACGGGCCGCGGCGGCGACGCGGGCGATGGAGATGGCGCGGGTGACGGTATATTGGACGCCGAACAGAAGGATTTTCGAGCCGAAGGGGAAGATCGCGACGAAGGCCGGCCACCAGGCGGGGGCGGCGAGGACGAAGGCGAGGTTGGCCCCAGCGGTGACGAACATAAGGCCCGCCCAGACGAAGCCGAAGGCGGTGGCGACGTCCTCCACCCGGGCGACCACCGCCGGCGGCATGTAGCGCAGCATCCAGCCCCGCTTCAAAAGGACGAGCCCGACCAGGAAGTAGACGATCGTCGGCTTCAGCATGACGAAGCGCGGGTCGTTGGTGATGAAGGTCGCCGCGGCCGCCACCCCGACGAGGACCAGCACCGTCCATTGCAGCGCCGCGACCGGACGGCGGCGGAGCTTGAGGATGAGGATGTGGCCGGCGGTGATGGCGAGGCCGACCACCGCCGCGGTCGCGGGTGTCACGCCCATCGCCAGCAAAGCCGCGAAGAAGATCATGCCGAGCGAATCGAGCAGGATCGGGCGTGCGGCGTAGAGGAAATTGTTCATCGGGAGAGGTCCTCAGCGGCGACCCAATTGCCGTGGAAGCCGTCGGGGACGCGGTGCGGCACCTCGACGGTGGCGACGGGGCCGGACTGGATGTCGGTGGCCTGGTAGACCTGGAGGTCGGAGCGGTTCTCCGCCGCCCGATAGGCCAAAGCGAGCAGCCAGCCGTCGCCCTCCGCGGCGTCGGCGCGGCGGGGGACGAAGACCGGCTCGGAGACCGTATCGCCTTCGCCGAGCAGGCGGACGTTGCGAGTGCCGGCTTTGTTGTCGGCGTGGACGAGGCCGCCGAGCCGCCCCAGCGCGCCGCTTTCGCCGGCGCAGGCATACCAGCCGTGGCGGTTCCTGCGGCCGGCGAACCGGTCGTCGATGCGCGGAAACTCGCCGGTCATGACGTCGGTATAGGCGCGGGAGAAGCTGTCGCTCGCCTGGTCCAGGTCGACCGTCCAACGGCACAGGCGCGCGCCGGACTTGGCCGGGTCGGGCCGCGAGCCGTCGGCATGGGGGAAGAGCGGCGGCTGCTCATATTGCATGACGTCGGCAAGGATGCGCCCGCCTTCCTCCCAGGCGTTCATGAGGTGGAAGACGTAGCAGGCTTCGGAGCGCAGCCAGCGTGTCTGCGACACCGGAGCGCCGCGCTTCAGCACGCCCAGCCAGGCGGCCCTCTCCGGCTCCCAGGCGTAAGGCGGCCTGCCGGCGGCGGCGCGGTCCATGCTGCCGGCCAGCGGCAGCACCGGGAAGAGGACATAATTCTCGGTGATCGCGAAATCGTGGACCATGCTCGCATAAGGCGTCTCGAACGTCTCGAAGCGGGTGACGATGCCGCCGCGGTCGATCGTGCCGAACGAGAGCGCGTTCGAGAAGGGGCCGCGCGCGTTGTAGCCGAAGAACAGCATCTCGCCGGTCGCCGGATCGGTCTTGGGATGGGCGGTGAACGGGCCGGCAATGCCGCCGCCGAAGTCGCAATAGCCGCGCGTGCCCAGGGTGGCCGGATCGATCTCGGTGGGCGGATGCGCTTCCTCGAGGGCGAACAGCCGGCCGGCATGGGCGACAATATTGGTGTTGGCGACGCCCGAATCGCCCGGAGCGCCGTCCAGCTTCGCGCCGAAGCCGCGAAACAAGGCATGGCCGGCGGCCCGCTCGGCGGTCCATTTGGGGGTCCTCACCCAGCGGTTGGCGTAGCGCGCCTTGCCGTCCGCGATGGCGAAAGCGTGGAGCATGCCGTCGCCGCTGAACCAATGCGCGTCGGCCGAGGGGAATTGCGGGTTGGGACCGTTGCGGTAGAGCGTGCCGTTCAATTCGCGCGGCAATTCTCCGCGGACCTGCAAAGCGGGAATCTCGGTCTCGAAATCGATCGGCAAAACGTTGTCGCGTTCGAGCAGGGCGGTCGTGGACATCGGCTGGCTCCATATATATTGACACTGTCAACATACACTCTAATATGGCCGGGTCAACAAAAATGTTGACACTGTCAATTGAGGAAACCGGATGGGCTATCACCACGGGGATCTGAAGGGCGCGATCCTGCGCGCCGCCGAGGAGATACTCGAGGAGGAGGGCATTCAGGGCCTGACCCTGCGCGGCGCGGCACGTCGGGCGGGGGCGTCGCACGCCGCGCCGAAGAATCACTTCGGCGACCTGTCCGGACTGCTCAGCGAGCTCGCCGCGGTCGGCTTCGCCCGGTTCCGCGACGAAATGCTGTCCGGCGTGAGGGAAGGGGACCCGCCCGCCTCGCGCAGCCTGGCGGTGGGACGCGGCTATGTCCGCTTCGCCCGGCGCAACCCGGGCCTGTTCCTGCTCATGTTCCGCAGCGAGCAGCTCGACATGGAGCGGCCGGCCCTGCGCGAGGCGGCGCAGGCGGCCTCCGCCGTCCTTGCCGGTACGACCGGCGGCCATCCGGGCGCGTCCGCCCCGGTCAGCCTCGCCCACGCGGTGCAGATGGTCGGCGCCTGGTCGACCGTCCACGGCCTCGCCATGCTCCTCCTCGACGGCCGCCTCGACCCGCTGGTCGCGCATCTGCCGGAGGGGGTCACCGAGGAGGACCTGGTCGCGATGGTGCTGACGGGAGGAGAGTGCGCCTAGCCGCCGCGCAAAAGCGCGTTGTCCGCTCCCAGCGACGGGCTGTGACCCTCCGCCACCTGCCTTTTGCCGTCGATGACGATCGGCGAGGCGAGGCCCGGGATGCCGTCCAGGTCGAGTCGCATGCCGCGGTGGACGACCTGCGGGTCGGCGAAGACGGCATCGACCGGGTTGATCGGGCCGGCGGGGATGCCGGCCGCCTCGAGCGCTACGGAGAATTCCACGCGGCGGCGCTTCAGCATCGCCTTCTGAAGGGGCGGGAGCAGCTCCGCCCGGTTGACCACCCGCGCCGGATTGGTGCGGAAGCGCTCGTCCGCCGCCAGCGCGCCGAGGCCCAGGATCGCGCACAGCCGCTCGAACTGGCGGTCGTTGCCCGCCGCGACGATGACCTCGCCGTCCGCCACCTTGAACGCCTGGTAGGGGACGAGGCTCATATGGCCGTTGCCCATCCGGCGCGGCACTTCGCCCGAAGCCATCCAGCTCAAGGCCTGGTTGCCGAGGACGGCGACCTGGGTGTCGAGCAGCGCCATGTCGATATGGGCGCCCTTGCCGGCCGGATCGGCATCACGGGCACGCAAAGCGGCGAGGATGGCGACGGTGGCGTAAAGGCCGGTGAACAGGTCGGCATAAGCGACGCCGCTCTTTTGCGGCGCGCCGTCCGGCTCGCCGGTCAGCGACATCGCGCCGCCCATGCCCTGGATGATGAAATCGTAGCCGCCGCGCGGCGCGTAGGGACCGTCCTGGCCAAAGCCGGTGATCGAGCAATAGACGAGGCCGGGGTTGAGCGCGGCGAGCGAGGGATAATCGAGCCCGTAGCTGGCGAGGCCGCCGGGCCTGAAATTCTCGATCAGCACGTCGGCATCGGCGGCGAGGGCGCGGACCTGCTCCCGGCCGCTTTCCGTCCCGAGGTCGATCGCGACCGACTTCTTGCCGCGGTTGCAGGCGTGGAAGTAAGCCGCGTCGAGATTGGCGCCGTCCAGGCCGGTGACGAAGGGCGGGCCCCAATGCCGCGTGTCGTCGCCCACGCCCGGCCGCTCAACCTTGACCACCTCAGCTCCCAGATCGGCGAGCAGCTGACCCGCCCACGGCCCGGCCAGGATGCGCGCCAACTCGACCACCTTGAGGCCGGCGAGGGGTTTATCCATCACGGTCCCCGTCATTGCGAGGAGCGAAGCGACGAAGCAATCCAGACGGCGCCCACGGTTGGACTGGATTGCTTCGCTGCGCTCGCAATGACGAACGTCGCATCAGAAAGCAGGTATCCCCGTGATCGCCCGCCCCAGGATCAGGCCGTGGACGTCGTGGGTGCCCTCATAGGTGTTGACCGTCTCGAGGTTGGCGGCGTGGCGCATCACCTGGAACTCGGCGCTGATGCCGTTGCCGCCGTGCATGTCGCGCGCCATCCGGGCGATGTCGAGCGCCTTGCCGCAATTGTTGCGCTTTATGAGGCTGATCGCCTCGGGGATGAGCTCGCCCTCGTCCATCCGCCGGCCGACGCGCAGCGCCGCCTGCAGGCCCAAACTGATCTCGGTCACCATGTTGGCGAGCTTCAGCTGGACGAGCTGGGTGGCGGCGAGGGGCCGGCCGAACTGCTTCCTCTCCAGCGTGTAGGCGCGGGCGGCGTGGTAGCAGGCCTCGGCGGCGCCCATCGAGCCCCAGGCGATGCCATAACGGGCGCGGTTGAGGCAGCCGAACGGTCCCTTGAGGCCGCTGATGTCGGGGAACAGATTCTCCTCCGGCACCTCGACCTCGTCCATCACGATCTCGCCGGTGACCGAAGCGCGCAGGCTCAGCTTCTGACCGATCTTGGGGGCGGAAAGGCCCTTCATGCCCTTCTCCAGGACGAAGCCCTTGATCGCACCGCCATGCGCGTCGGACTTGGCCCAGACGATGAAAACGTCGGCGATCGGCGAATTGGTGATCCACATCTTCGCGCCGTTGAGGCGATAGCCGCCGTCGATCTGCTGGGCGCGCGTGCGCATCGAGCCGGGGTCGGAGCCGGCGTCGGGCTCGGTGAGGCCGAAGCAGCCGACCCATTCGCCGGTGGCGAGCCTCGGCAGATATTTGCGGCGCTGCTCCTCGGTGCCGTAGGCGTGGATCGGATGCATGACCAGCGAGGACTGGACCGACATCGCCGAGCGGTAGCCGGAATCGACCCGCTCGACGGCGCGGGCGACGAGGCCGTAGCTCACATAATTGAGCCCGGCGCCGCCATATTGCGTGGGGATGGTCGCGCCGAGCAGGCCGAGCGCGCCCATCTCGTGGAGGATGTCGCGGTCGAAATGCTCGTCGAGATAGGCCTCGGTCACGCGCGGCTGCAGCTTCTCCTGGGCATAACCCTCGGCGGTGTCGCGCACGAGCCTCTCCTCGCCGGTGAGCTGCGCGTCGAGGGCGAATGCGTCGGCCCAGTCGAACTGCGTGATCCTGGCTTCGGCCATCTTCATTCCTTCACTGGCGGAGAGGGTGGGATTCGAACCCACGGTGGGCGTGAACCCACGGCGGTTTTCAAGACCGCTGCCTTAAACCACTCGGCCACCTCTCCCGAGGGCCGCCGCTCTAAGCCGCACAGGGCCTGCCGTGCAAGCCGCGCGACGGGCCGAGTATCGGGACCGCGAGCCTTGTGGCATCAAGGTACGGAAAGCGGGAGGGAAATCGTGCGTTTTGCGTATCATGCGACGGCGGCGGCGCTGGCCGCGGCGGCGCTCGCCGGGGGGCTCGGCGGCGACGCTCCGGTACGGGCGCAGACCGGCGGCCTCAGCCAGGCCGGGTTCGAGGCCTATCTTCCCCAGCTCAGGGCGCGGGCGCTGGCCGAAGGCGTCAGCGCGAGAACGATCGAGGCGGTCTTTCCAGCTCTCGAATATAGCGCGCGCACCGTCGCGCTCGACCGCGCGCAGCCCGGCGGCGCGCCGGGGAGCAACGCCAATCCGCCCTTCGCCCCGTACCGCGCGCAGCATGTCACGTCCGCGTTGGTCAGCGGCGGCGCGCGGCGCTATGCCGCCAATTTGCCGCGGCTGATGGAGATCGGCCGGCGCTACGGCGTCGCGCCGCCGGTGCTGATCGCGATCTGGGGCCACGAGACCGGCTACGGCGCGGTGACCGGCAATTTCGACCTGCTCAACTCGCTGGCGAGCCTCGCCTATGACGGCCGCAGACGCGATTTGTTCGCCGGCGAGTTCGTCGCCGCGCTCAAGATCATCGAGCGCGGCGTGCCCCGTTACCGCCTGAAGGGCAGCTGGGCCGGCGCGACCGGCTATCCCCAATTCCTGCCCAGCGTCTATCTGCGCCTCGCGGTCGACGCCGACGGCGACGGCCGGGCCAATATCTGGACGAGCGAGGCCGACGCGCTCGCCTCGATCGCCAATTATCTCAGCAATGCGGGCTGGAAGCCGAACGTGCCGTGGGGCGTGGCGGTGAGCGTCCCCGCCGGCTTCGACCGCGCGGCGGTGCGGCCACGCCTGCTCTCGCCGCGCTGCCCGCGGGTGCACGAGCGCCTCAGCCGCTGGCTGACCGTCGCCGAATGGCGCCGGCTCGGCATCGGCTCGCGCAGCGGAATGTGGCCGCGCGACGGCGAGATGGCGTCGTTGCTCGAGCCCGACGGCCCCGGCCGCACCGCTTATCTGCTGACCACCAACTACCGCACCATCCTCGATTACAATTGCTCCAATTTCTACGCGCTCTCGGTCGGCCTGCTGGCCGACGCCGTCTCGCGCTGAATCTCTGGCGCGGGGGAAGGGGAGCCGCTAAGGAGCGGGGATGGCGGCCGGAACCGGCTTTGGAAGTTAGAATCGAGTGAGATAAATGAAGCGTAACAAATTGATTTCGGTGGCTTTGATCGGAGCAGCCGCCGTCCCGGTGGCGGCCGCCGCACCGCCCTTCGATACCGCCGCCCGGGTCGCCTACATGGTCGACCTTTCGTCGGGCGCGACGCTGTACGCCAAGGGCGCCGACCTGCGCATCCCGCCCGCCTCGATGGCGAAGATGATGACCGCCCATATCGCCTTCAACATGATCAAGAAGGGGGATTTGAAGCTCGAGCAAAAGTGCCAGGTCCGGCCCGAGACCTGGCGGCAATGGCACGGCCCGGAAGCGGGATCGACCATGTTCCTCTCTCCAGGCGAACAGGTCAGCGTCCGCAACCTCCTCCACGGCATCGTCACTTTGTCCGGCAACGACGCCAGCGTCGTCCTCGCCGAATGCGTCTCGGGCACCGAGCCCGCCTTCGCCGTGCTGATGAACCAGGAGGCGCAGCGGCTCGGCATGGCCAATTCGCATTTCGGCAATTCGAACGGCTGGCCCGATGCGGGCGTCACCTATACCACAGCGCGCGACCTGGCCGCTTTGGCCCGGGCGACGATCGAATCGACTCCCAATTTCTACAAGGAATTCTACACCCAGCAGGAATTCACCTGGGGGAGGACGCTCGGCGCCGGAAACCCGATCACGCAGGGCAACCGCAACCCCCTGCTCGGCCGCGTCGCCGGCGCGGACGGGCTCAAGACCGGCCATACCGACGAGGCGGGCTACGGCTTCACCGGCTCGGCCGAGCAGCAGGGGCGGCGGCTGATCATGGTCGTGGCGGGCCTCGGGAGCTTCAACCAGCGGATCGAGGAATCGGTCAAGTTCATGACCTGGGGCTTCCGCGCCTGGACGTCGCGGCCCCTGTTCGCCAGGGGCCGCAAGATCGCCGAGGCGCGGGTCCAGCTCGGCGACGCCGACGCGGTCGGGCTGGTGGCGCCGCGCGACCTGGCGGTGACCCTGCCCGCCGGCGCGAGCGGGCCCGTCAGGGTGAAGATCGTCTATCAGGGTCCGGTCATGGCGCCGATCAAGGCCGGCCAGCATATCGCCGACCTCGTCGTCTCCACACCCGACACGCCGCCGCAAAGCATGGCGCTGGTGGCGGAGAAGGATGTCGGCAAAGCGGGCTTTTTCGGCCGCATCTGGGCGGGCCTCGCCTCCCTGTTCGCCTGAGGTGCGCGGCCGCTTCATCACGCTCGAAGGCGGGGAGGGGGTCGGCAAGTCGACTCAGCTCAAGCGCCTGGCCGAGGCCTTGCGCGCCCGCGGCCGCGAAATCGTCGAGACACGCGAGCCGGGCGGGAGCCCCGGCGCCGAGGCGATAAGGCGGCTGCTGCTCGAAGGCGAAGCGGAGCGCTGGACGGCGGGGGCCGAGGCGCTGCTGTTCGCCGCCGCCCGCGGCGACCATGTCGCCCGGACGATCCGCCCCGCCCTCGAGCAAGGGAAATGGGTGCTTTGCGACCGCTTCCTCGACAGCTCGCTCGCTTATCAGGGCGGCGCGGGGGGTGTCGGCCTCGACACCGTCAAGCAGCTGCACGAAGTGGGCAGCGACGGCTTCCTGCCGGACCGGACCCTGCTGCTGGAGCTGGCCCCGGACGCGGCGGCCAAGCGGGCGTCGGTGCGCGATACGCAAGGGACGGACCGGATCGGCGGCCGCGGCGCCGATTATCACGGCCGGGTGGCGGCGGCCTTCGCCGCGCTCGCCGATGCCGAGCCGGACCGCTTCTGCCGCGTCGACGCCGGCGGCAGGCCGGAAGAGGTCACGAACCGGCTGGTCGCGGCGCTGGAGGATCTGCTGTGACTCCGCTTTACGGGCATGACGAGGCGATCGCCGCGTTCCGCGAGGGGCTCGACGGCGGCCGCCTGCACCATGCCTGGCTGATCAGCGGCCCGGAGGGAATCGGCAAGGCATTGTTCGCGCAGAAGGCGGCGCTGAGGGTGCTCGCGGAGGGGCAGGGGCCGGTCGGCCTTGCCGGCCTCGATGTGCCGGACGACCATCCGGCGGCGCATCTCGCCGCGGCGGGCAGCCATCCGGACCTGATGCGCCTCGAGCGGCTGCCGCGCGAGAACGGGGCGGGGGAGCTGGCGCGCGGCATCAGCGTCGACCAGGTGCGCTCCCTCCAGCGATTGTTCGGCACGACCGCCTCGATGTCGCCGTGGCGGGTGGTGATCATCGACTCGATCGACGACCTCGAGCGCGCCGCGGCCAACGCTTTGCTCAAGAATCTGGAGGAGCCGCCGCCGCTCAGCCTGTTCCTGCTGGTCAGCCACGCCGCCGAGCGGCTGCTGCCGACAATCCGCTCGCGCTGCCGCCAGCTGCGGCTCGCCCTCCTCGACGATGACGCCATGACGTCGGCGCTCAGGTTCGCCGTGCCGGACGCGGACGAGGCGGAGATAGCGGAGCTGCGTGCGGCGGGGCAGGGCGCGCCGGGCAAGGCGATCGCCTTTCGCGGGCTGGACATAGCCGGCCTCGACCGGGCCATGGAGGAGCTGGCGCGGCAGGGCGATCCATCGAACGCCAGGCGCAGCGCGCTTGCCCAAGGCCTTGCGCCGAAAGCCGCGCAGCCGCGCTACGAGGCGTTTCTGGCGCGGGCGCCGTCGCTGATCGCGGCCAAGGCGAAGGAGAGGAAGGGCGCGGCGCTTGCCGAGGCGCTGCGGCTGTGGGAAAGGGCCCAGTCCCTCGCCTCGAGCGCGATCCACCTCTCGCTGGAGCCCCAGAGCGTGGTGTTCGAGCTGGCGGGGATGCTCGCTTCTCTGGCTCCCCTCAAGCGGACGGCGGATGGCTGACCCCTTCTACATCACCACCGCGATCAGCTATCCCAACGGGCCGCCGCATATCGGCCATGCCTATGAGGCGATCGCCACCGATGCGGTCGCGCGCTTCCAGCGATTGCAGGGCCGCGACGTCTTCTTCCTCACCGGCACCGACGAGCATGGCCTCAAAATGGCCCAGGCGGCGCGGGAGAAAGGGGTGGAGCCGGCCGCTCTCGCGGACGAGATGTCGTCGCTTTTCAGGAAGATGGACGAGCGCTTCAATATCTCGTTCGACCGCTTCATCCGCACCACCGAGCCGGGCCATCATGCCGCCAGCCGGGCGATCTGGCAGGCGATGGCCGACAAGGGCGACCTCTATCTCGGCCGCTACGAAGGCTGGTACTCGGTCCGCGACGAAGCTTATTATGATGAGAAGGAGCTCGTAACCGCCGGCAGCGGCGAGCAAGTGTCGCCGCAGGGGACTCCGGTCGAATGGACCGTCGAGGAGAGCTGGTTCTTCCGCCTCTCGGCCTACCAGGGCCGGCTGCTCGAACATTACCGGGCGCATCCCGGCTTCATCCGGCCCGAGGCGCGGCGCAACGAGGTGATGCGCTTCGTCGAGGGCGGCCTTTCCGACCTCTCCATCTCGCGGACCAGCTTCGACTGGGGGGTCAAGGTGCCCGGCAGCGAGCGCCACGTCATGTACGTCTGGCTGGATGCGCTGACCAATTATCTGACCGGCGTCGGTTATCCGCAAGATACAGAGGCTTACCGGCGTTACTGGCCGGCGGATATCCACATCATCGGCAAGGATGTGCTGCGCTTCCACTGCGTCTACTGGCCGGCTTTCCTGATGTCGGCGGGAGTGGAGCTGCCGCGCCAGGTGTTCGCCCACGGCCACGTCCTCCACCGCGGCGAGAAGATGTCGAAATCGGTCGGCAACGTCGTCGACCCGCACGAGCTCGCCGATGCGTTCGGAGTCGATCCGCTGCGCTACTTCCTGTTGCGCGAGGTGCCGTTCGGGCAGGACGGAAGCTACAGCGCCGAAGCGATCGTCACCCGCTGCAACGCCGACCTCGCCAACGGCCTCGGCAATCTGGCGCAGCGCTCGCTGTCGATGATCGCCAAGAATTGCGGCGGACGCGTTCCTCCCAAAGAGGAATTCACCGTCGAGGACGAAAAGCTCCTGCTCGACATCGAATGCGAGAGGCTCGCCGCGGCCAAGGCGATGGAGACGCTCGCCGTCAACCGGGCGATCGAGAGGATCTGGAGCGGGGTGAGCGCGGCCAACGTCTACTTCGCCGAGCAGGCGCCCTGGGCGGTACGCAAAGCCGACCCCGCCCGCGCCGACACGATCCTTTATGCGGCCGCCGAAGCGGTGCGCCGGCTGGCGATCCTGTGCCGATGGATCACTCCCGCCAGCGCCGGCCGCCTGCTCGACCAACTCGGCCAGCCGGCCGATGCGAGGGACTTCGCACACCTCGGCCGGTGGCTCGAGCCCGGCCTTGAACTGCCGTCTCCCCAAGGCGTTTTCCCCCGGCTGGAGGCGCCCGCGGAGCCCTGATGTTCATCGATAGCCATTGCCACCTGAACTACAAAGGCCTGGCCGAGGACCAGGCGGGCGTGCTGGCGCGGGCGCGCGCGGCAGGCGTCGAGGCGATGCTCAACATCTCCACTCGCGCCTCGGAGTGGGGCGAGGTGATCGGCGTCGCCGAGCGGGAGAACGATGTCTGGGCCTCGGTCGGCATCCATCCCCACGAAGCCGACGCCCATCCCGACGTCGACACCGCGACCCTCGTCGAGCGAGCCCGACATCCCCGCGTCGTCGGCATCGGCGAGAGCGGCCTCGACTTCTACTACGACCACAGCGACCGCGATCGCCAGCGGGCGAGCTTCCGCGCCCATATCGGCGCCGCGCGGGAGACCGGCCTGCCGATCATCGTCCATACCCGCGAGGCGGAAGCCGACACCGAACAGATATTGACCGAGGAGATGGGGAAGGGGCGCTTCACCGGCGTCATCCACTGCTTCACCGCCGGCGCCGGTTTCGCCCGCTCCGCGCTCGACCTCGGCCTCTACATCTCGATCTCGGGCATCGTCACCTTCAAGAATGCGAAGGACTTGCAGGCGATAGCCAAAGACCTGCCGGCCGGGCGGCTGCTGATCGAGACCGATTCGCCTTTCCTGGCGCCGGTCCCGCACCGCGGCCGGCCATGCGAGCCCGCCTTCGTCGCCGACACTGCCCGCTTCCTCGCCGCCTTGCGGGGCGAGACGGTGGAGGCGCTTGCCGCGCGGACCAGCGCCAATTTCCGCACCCTGTTCGCGAAGGCCGGCTGATGCGGGTTCGCATCCTCGGCTCGGGCACCTCCTCCGGCGTTCCCCGGGTCGGCAACGACTGGGGCGATTGCGACCCGGCCGAGCCGAAGAACCGCCGCCGCCGAGTCTCGGTCCTGGTCAGCCACGGTTTGGCGCGGATCCTGGTCGACACCGGCCCCGACCTTCGCGAGCAATTGCTCGATGCGGACGTCGCCGACATAGACGGGGTCATCTGGACCCACGACCATGCCGATCATTGCCACGGCATCGACGACCTCAGGCAGCTCTACCACGCCCGCGGCCGCCCGGTCGCCGGCTATGCCCGGCAGGAAACGCTCGAGAGCCTCCGGCACCGCTTCGCCTATGCCTTCGACGGCACCGGCGGCTATCCCGCGGTGGCGCGGGGCAACAGGCTGCCCGATCACATGAATCTCGCCGGGCTGGCGGTGCGCACCGTCGACCAGCCGCACGGCGACATCACGACCGCCGGCTTGCGCTTCGACGCCGGTGGTAAGTCGGTGGCTTATTCGACCGATTTCAACGAGATGACACCGGAAATGGCGAACATGTTCCAGGATCTAGACCTGTGGATCGTCGATGCGCTTCGCCGCCGGCCGCACCCCACCCATCCCCATCTCGCGCAGGCGCTGGCGTGGATAAGCGAGGTCAAGCCGAAGCGCGCGCTGCTCACCCACATGGACAACAGCATGGACTATGCGACCCTGGTCGCCGAGCTTCCGCCGGGAGTCGAGCCCGCTTATGACGGGATGGAGATCCACTTGTGAACGGCGAGGACCAGGCGCTTGGTTTCATTTACCTGCTCGGCGTCTTGGTGCTGGTGGTGAGCGCCCTGATGGTGCGCAGGATCCCGATCGGCAAGGGCCTCAAGATGTTCGCCGGCTGGGTCCTCATCTTCCTCGCCGTCTTCGTCGCCTTCACCCTGAAGGACGATTTCGCGGCGCTCGGGCGAAGGGTGCTGCAGGAGAGCCGCGGCGAGGGGGAGGTGGTCCAGGCCGGCAGGGAGCTACGCATCCGCAAGGCCGCGGACGGCCATTTCTGGGTCAACGGCAAGCTCAACGGCGACAGCGTTCGGTTCCTGATCGACAGCGGCGCGACCACGACCAGCATTTCGAGCGAAACCGCGCGCACCGCCGGCATCGAGCCGAGCTCGAGCTTCCCGGTGCTGATCCAGACCGCGAATGGCGTCGTCGCCGCCTCGCGCGCCCGCGCCGAGCGGCTCAAGGTCGGCACGATCGAGCGCCGCGACTTCCCCGTCCAGGTCTCCGAAGCGTTCGGGCCGATGAACGTGCTCGGCATGAACTTTCTCTCCTCGCTGTCCGGCTGGGGCGTCGAAGGGGAGTGGCTGGTGCTGAAGCCCTGAACCGGCTGCGCTCCTGGCTGGTCTCGCGCGCCTTGGCGCTCGCGGCGGCGTTCGCCGTTGGCGGGACGGCGCCGGCGGCGCCGCCATTCGCGCCGGCGCCGGCGGGAACGGTCATCGTCTATCGCGGCGCCGACCTGATCGACGGCACCGGCGGTCCGATCCGCCGCGACATGGCCATCGTCGTCGAGGGCAAGACCATCCGCCGGGTGCTGCCCAGCCGCGACCTCGCCCGCGCGGGCGCGGCCGGCGCGCGCATCGTCGATCTCAGCGGCTATTATGTCATGCCCGGGCTGATCGACAGCCATCAGCACCTCGCCACTCCGCCCGACCGCAGGCTCGCCGAAGCGATGATGCGGCGCGACCTCTATGGCGGCGTCACCGCCGTCCGCGACATGGCCGACGATTTGCGCGAGGTGGCCGTGCTGACGCGCAAGGCGCGCGCCGGCGAGATTGCGGGCCCGGACATCTTCTACGCCGCTTTGATGGCCGGGCGGAGCTTCTTCGACGATCCCCGCACGCGGTTGGCCGCCCAAGGCGCGGTGGCCGGCAAGGTTGCGTGGATGCAGGCGATCGACCAGGCCACCGACCTGCGCCTCGCCGTGGCGCGGGCGCGGGGCACCGGGGCGACCGCGGTCAAGATCTACGCCAACCTGCCGGCCGTCTTGGTCCGCCGGATCGCCGCCGAGGCCCACCGCCAGGGGCTGCTCGTCTGGGCCCACGCCATGATCTTCCCGGCGACGCCGGCCGAGGTGGTCGGCGCCGGCGTCGATAGCGTGTCGCACGTCTGCTACCTCGCCTACCAGGCCTCGCCGCAGCGCCCTTCCTCCTACCAGGGGCGCTTTCCGGTGGATTATGCGAGGTTCGCCGGCGGCGACAATGCGGTGATGGCCGCCTTGTTCAGGCAGATGCGCCGCCGCGGCACCCTGCTCGACGCCACCGAGCGGGTCTATGCGGAGGCGGAGCGGCGCGCGGCCGCGAACCCGGGCGGGAAGCCGTTTCACTGCACCGCCGGTCTGGCCGCCCGGCTGATCAACCAGGCGTGGCGCGCAGGCGTCGCCATCTCCGCCGGGACCGACGGCTTCGCCGGCCGCGACAGCCTTTTTCCGGCCCTGCACGAGGAGCTGCTCCTGCTCGCCCGCAAGGCGGGCATGCCGCCGGCCGAGGTGATCCGCTCGGCCACGCTGATCGGCGCCAGGGCGATCGGCCAGGAGCGGGTGATGGGCACTGTTGCGCCGGGCAAGCTCGCCAATCTGGTGGTGCTGGCGAAGAACCCGCTCGAGGACATTGCCAACCTCAATAGCATCGTCTTTACGATCAAACGCGGCCGGCGCTTCGACCGCGCCGATTATCGTCCGGTCACGCCCCAAGAAATGCCGGACGGGCAATGACTTGCGGTGAACATGAGGATCGCGCCATGAGCCAGCAGCCCGAAGTCGACCGCCGGTCCTTTCTCGCTTTGGCCGGGGCGGCGGCGCTCGCGGCACCGTCGGGGCTTGCCGCGCGGGAGCGCCGCGACTGGCTGGTGGTCAACGCGCTGGGCGGCCTCAGCGACCCCAACGACACCGACGAAGCGGGGCAGGGGGAGGAGCGGAACGTCTCCCGGCGGGTGATCGAGGACGCCCGTGCCTCGGGCGTCAGCGCGATCAACATCACTTTGGGCTATGTCGCCGGCGAGGATGAGCCGTTCGAGGCGAGCGTCGAGGACGTCGCGGGCTGGGACGCGCGCATCCGTCGGCAGTCGGCCGACCTGCTCAAGGTGCTGACCGCCGCCGATATCCTGCGCGCCAAGGCGGAACGGAAGATCGGCCTCATCTTCGGCTTCCAGAACGCGGCGATGCTCGGCGACCGCGCCGAGCGGGCCGATATCTTCGCCGATCTCGGCGTGCGCATCATCCAGCTCACCTACAATCCCGCGAACAGGCTCGGCGACGGCTCGATGGCGCCCGGCAATCGCGGCCTGACCCCGTTCGGCCGCAAGGTGGTCGAGCGGCTGAACGCCAACCGGATCATGGTCGATCTGTCGCACAGCGGCGAGAAGACGTGCCTCGAGGCGGCGCGGGTCTCGAAGCAGCCGATCTCGATCAACCATACCGGCTGCCGGGCGCTCGTCGACCTGCCGCGCAACAAGGGCGACGAGGAATTGCGCCTGGTCGCCTCGCGCGGCGGGTTCGTCGGCATCTATTTCATGCCGTTCCTCAGCGCCGCCAGCAACGCCACCGCCGCCGACGTGGTCGCCCATATCGACCATGCGGTGAGCGTCTGCGGCGAGGATCATGTCGGCATCGGCACCGACGGCCCGATCACCGGCGTCGACGACATGCCCGGCTACCGCCGCCGAATGGCGAAGCAGGTCGCCGATCGCCGCGCCTCCGGGATCGGCGCCCGCGGCGAGAATCCCGATACGATCCCGATGGTCGTCGACCTGCAGGGACCGGGCCAGTTCGATACCTTGGCCGGCCTGCTCCGGGCGCGCGGCTATAAGGAGGCGCGGATCGAGAAGATCCTCGGCCGCAACTTCCTCAATTATGCGCGGCTGGTGTGGGGCGCTTGAGGGATGAGCTCCGAGCATATCGCCTTCGTCAACACCGTGTTCGTGCCGGTCGGGCTGATGCTGATCATGTTCAGCCTCGGCCTCACCCTGGCGCTGCGGGACTTCGCATTGCTGCTGAGCAATGCGAGGACCGTGCTAGCCGGCCTCGGCGGCCAGCTCGTGCTGATGCCCTTGCTCGCGCTCGCCATCGGCCTGCTCTTCCGATTGCCGCCCGAGCTCGGCCTCGGCCTGTTCATCCTCGGCATCTGCCCGGCCGGAACGACGTCCAACGCTTTGACCTTTGTCGGCCGCGGCAACGTTGCCCTCGCGGTGGTGCTGACCGCTCTGTCGAGCCTGGTCACCGTCTTCACCATCCCCTTGCTGCTGAGTTGGGCGCTTCCCCATTTCCTCGGCGGCGGCGGCAAGGTGCCCGATTTGTCGGTGCCCGCAACCATGCTGCAGCTGATGCGGCTCACGATCCTGCCGGTCGCTTTGGGCATGATCGTGCGCCGCTTCACACCCGCCTTCGCCCTGCGGTTGAGCCGCTGGCTGCGCCCGACCGCTTTGGTCGTGCTCGTCGTCGTCATCGCCTTTTCGGTCCTGGTCAGCCTCGATATGGTGCTCGACAATCTGCTGCGGGGAGGGCCGGCGATCTGGGCGCTCAACGTCGCCGCGACCGCCGTGGGTGTGCTGATCGGGCGGGCGATCGGCGCAAATGCACGCGATTCGATGACGCTCGGCATCGAGGTCGGCGTCCACAACGTGACGCTCGCCATCTTCCTCACTTTGACCGTGTTGCACAGTCTGCCGCTCGCCGTGATGCAGAATATTTACGGCGTGGTCATGCTGGCGAATGCCGGCCTGTTGATCCGCTGGTTCCGCCGGCGCATCGCGGCGGAGGAGGGGGAGGCGCCCGCGGCATGAGCCTGCTGGTCATCGGCCGCGAGGAAGTGGCCGAGCATCTCTCCTACCAGGCCTGCATCCCGCTGATGCGCGAAGCGATGATCGCCTTGTCCGGCGGCGAGACCAGTCAGCTGCTGAGGAGCATTATCGACCTGGACGGCGGCCGGATGTTCGGAATCATGCCCGGGGCAATGGACGGCGGGCCGTTCGGCGCCAAATTGCTCAGCATCTTCCCGGGCTTAGGTGGCGTTCCGTCGCACCGGGGCGCGCTCCTGCTGTTCGATCCCGCCAGCGGCGCGCCCGCCTGCCTGATCGAGGCCGGGGAATTGACCGCGATCCGGACCGCGTCGGCTTCCGCCGCGGCGACCGACGCCCTCGCCCGCGCCGACGCGTCGCGGCTGGCGATCCTCGGCACCGGCGAGCAGGCCTGGCGCCACATCGAGGCGATCAGCCGGGTTCGCGCCCTCGATGACGTCACGATCTGGGGGCGCTCGCCGGGAAAGTCTGAAGCATTGGCAATAAGATCGCGCGACATATTGAAGCTACATGCCACCGCCGCGGCCAGCGTCGAGGCGGCTGTGGCAGAAGCCGACATCGTCTGCACGCTGACCGCCGCCGCCGAGCCGATCTTGTCCGGCCGCTGGGTGAAGCAAGGCGCGCACCTCAACATCGTCGGCTCCGGGCGCGCCGGACCGGCGGAAATCGACAATGATCTCGTGGCTTGCAGCCGGTTCTTCGCCGATCATCGCGAGTCGGTGCTGCGCCAGGGCGCCGAATTCCTCCGCGCCAAAGCCGCCGGCCTGATCGGCGACGACCATATCGTCGGCGAGATCGGCGCGGTGTTCGCCGGGACGATCGCCGGCCGCCGCGACGGGGAGGAGATCACGCTGTACAAATCGCTCGGCAACATCGTCCAGGATCTCGCAGCCGGCTGGCATCTCTACGATGCGGCGCTAGAGAAGGGGTTCGGATCGCCTGTCCCCTTCGCCTGAGCAAGCATTTTACATAATGTATATTATCGCACTTATGGACGCGGCATGAGCGGGGGCCCTCCCGCCGCTCCCTCCGGCTCCGGCATCGCCGGTCTGGTCGAGATCATGCGGCGGCTGCGCGACCCGGACCGCGGCTGCCCCTGGGACGTCGCGCAGAGCTTCGCGACGATCGCCCCCTACACGATCGAGGAAGCCTATGAGGTGGCCGACGCGATCGACCGGATGGACATGGACGCGCTGAAGGACGAGCTCGGCGACCTGCAGCTCCAGATCGTCTATCATGCCCGCATGGCCGAGGAACGCGGCGCCTTCACGATCGATGACGTCATGGCGTCGATCTGCGCCAAGATGATCCGCCGCCATCCCCACGTTTTCGGCGACGGCGGCGAGGCCCCGGACTGGGAAGCGCTCAAGGCGGAAGAGCGCGGCGCTCGGACGGACAAGAGCGCGCTCGCCGGCGTCGCCAATGCCCTTCCCGCCTTGAAACGCGCTGAGAAACTGCAGAAACGCGCATCTCGCGTCGGTTTCGACTGGCCCGATGCGTCTGGACCGCGTGCGAAGATCGCGGAGGAGCTGGCCGAGATCGAGGCCGCCGAGACCGCGGAAGAACGCGCGGCGGAGCTTGGCGACCTCCTCTTTTCGGTGGTCAATTATGCCCGCCACCTCGACGTCGATCCCGAATCCGCCCTCCGCGAAGCCGCCGTCCGCTTCGAAAAGCGCTTCCGTAAGGTGGAAGAAGTGGCCGATAAGCCACTGACTTCAATGAATATCGATGAGCTGGAGACGCTCTGGCAGCGGGCCAAGAAGACGCTCTAGGCCCGCTGGGGCTGGCGGGACTGGAAGCGGGCCCAGTCGGCGTCGGACAGGCGCACTTCATATTCTGCCTCGACGCCGTCGCTGCGTTGGCTGACGATCTCGCCATTGGCGTGCAGCCAGGCCATCGCCTCGCCGGCCGCGGCGGGAAGGGTGACGTGGCGGAGCGTCGCGCCCGCCCTTAGCTTGGCCGACGCGCATGCGAGGAGATCATCGATCCCCTCTCCGGTCAGGGCCGAGATGCGGACCACGTCCTCGCGCCGCGCCGCTTCGGCCCCGATCCTGGCCCGCTCCTCAGGCGCCAGCGCGTCGATCTTGTTCCACGCCTCGATCGTCGGCGACCCCCCCTCCCCGCCGGCGCCGATCTCGGCCAGGACCTGCTCGACGTCCTGCCGCTGCGCGTCGCTGTCGGGATGGGCGATGTCGCGGACGTGGACGATGAGGTCGGCCGAGATCACTTCCTCGAGAGTGGCGCGGAAGGCGGCGATGAGTTGGGTGGGGAGATCCGAGATGAAGCCGACCGTGTCGCTCAGGATAGCCTTGTCGAAGCCGGTCAGCGCCATTTCCCGCATCGTCGGGTCGAGGGTCGCGAACAGCATATTCTCCGCCGTCACGTCGGCATTGGCGAGGCGGTTGAACAGGGTCGACTTGCCGGCATTGGTGTAGCCGACCAAAGCGATCACCGGCCAGGGCGCCTTCTGGCGGCGGGCGCGGTGGAGGCCGCGGGTGCGGGCGACCTGCTCCAGCTCCTTCTTCAATTTGGCGATGCGCTCGCGAATCAGCCGGCGGTCGGCCTCGATCTGGGTCTCGCCGGGGCCGCCGAGGAAGCCGAAGCCGCCGCGCTGCCGCTCGAGGTGGGTCCAGCTTCGCACCAGCCTGCCCGCCTGATAGTCGAGATGGGCGAGCTCGACCTGCAGCCGGCCTTCCGCGGTCGCCGCCCGCTCGCCGAAAATCTCGAGGATGAGGCCGGTGCGGTCGATCACCTTGGCCTTGGTCCGCTCCTCCAGGTTCTTCTGCTGGACGGGCGTGACCGCGGCGTCGACGATCAGCAGCTCGGCGCCTTGCGCCGCGACCGCGTCGGCGATCGCCTGGGTCTGGCCGGAGCCGAACAAAGTGGCGGGCCTGGGCGAGCGTATCCGGAAATGAAGCTTCTCGGCGACGTGGATGCCGATCGCTTCGGCGAGGCCGCCCGCTTCGGCCAGCCGCGCCTCGACGTCGCGCCGCGCTGCGCCGCCAAGCTCGGGCAAGGCGATGATCGCGCGCGCGCCGCGGGTCACCTCGCCTGCGGCGTCGATGTCGAAGCCGCTCAGGCTTCCGGCTCCTCGTCGGCGGGATCGAGCTCGTGGAAGACCACCGGATGCTCGGGCTGCACCGTCGAGATGGCGTGCTTGTAGACGAGCTGCGAGAGGCCGTCGCGCTGGAGGAGCATGCAGAACAGGTCGAAGGCGGCGATCTCGCCCTGGAGCATGACGCCGTTGACCAGGAACATCGTCACCGGCTCCTCGGAGCGGCGGACGGCACCGAGGAAGACCTCCTGGAGCAGAGTCGGCTTCTTCTTCTCCATCTGCTCGGCGAACAGGCGGTCGATGTCGCCCAAGTCGAGCGGCTGGGCCGGCATGATGGTGGAGATTGCGTGCTTGTAGATGAGCTGCGCCTGGCCGTCGCGGCGGAGCAGCACCGAGAAATTGTCGAACCAGGTGATGATGCCCTGCAGCTTGACGCCTTTCACCAGGAACATCGTCACCGGCGTCTTGGTCCGTCTCAGGCTGTTGAGGAACATGTCCTGGAGGTTGTTGACCTTCTCGGCCATCGCCACTCTCCTTATTGGCGGGTCGTTGCCCGCGGCGGCGCCGACACGCGGCGTCTTCACATAGCTGGGGTCGCAGCCGGCGCGTTCAATATCATGAGGGCCGGGAAAGCGCTATTCGCTCTCCTCCCCCTTGGTGTCGCCGATGCCCAATGCCTTCAGCTTGCGGTGCAGAGCGGAGCGCTCCATGCCGATGAAATTGGCGGTGCGCGAGATATTGCCCGAGAAGCGGCGGATCTGGACGCGCAGATATTCGCGCTCGAAGGTCTCGCGCGCTTCCCTCAGCGGAGTCCCCATGATCGCCCGCACCGCCTCGCCCGGGCTGAGGCTCGCCTGCTCGCTGAGGATTTCGGGCGGGAGCATGTCGATCTCGATGCAGCCGACGCGCGCGCCGGGGGCGAGGATGATCGTACGCTCGATGACGTTGCGCAGCTGGCGGACATTGCCCGGCCAGTCATAGGCCTGGAGCGCGGCGATCGCGTCGGCCGAGAAGTTGGGGGTGGGATGCCTTTGCTCGGCCGCGTAGCGCGCCGCGAAATGGGTGACGAGCTCGGGAATGTCCTCGCGCCGCTCGGCGAGCGCGGGCAAATGCACGGGCACGACGTTGAGGCGGTAGAACAGGTCCTCGCGGAAGCGCGCGGCGGCGATTTCCTCGGAAAGCAGCCGCGCCGTCGAGGACACCACCCGCATGTCGACCTTGACCATGCGCTGGCCGCCGACGCGGGTGAAGCTCTGGTCGGTCAGCACCCGCAATATCTTGGCCTGGGCGGGCATCGGCATGTCGGCGATCTCGTCGAGGAACAGGGTGCCGCCATGGGCCTGCTCGAGGAGGCCGGGGCGGGCGAGCTCGCCCCCCTCCTCCACTCCGAACAATTCCTCCTCGACCCGCTCCGGAGTCATCCGGGCGGCGCTGACGACGATGAATGGCGCCCGCGCGCGGTGGCTCCAGTCGTGGAGCAGCCGCGCGGCGACTTCCTTGCCGACGCCCGCCGGCCCGGTGATGAGGACTCGGCTGCCGGTGCTGGCGACGCGCTTCAAGGTGGCGCGCACCGCGTTGATCGCGACGCTCGAGCCGGTCAGCTCGGTCTCCTGCCCGATCTGGGCGCGAAGGGTGGCGTTCTCGCGGCGCAGCCGGTCGGTCTCGGTGGCACGGGCGACGAGGTGGAGGAGGTGCCCCGCCTCGAACGGCTTCTCGATGAAGTCGACCGCGCCCTGGCGGATCGCGGCGACCGCGGTGTCGAGATTGCCGTGGCCCGAGATCATCAGCACCGGCAGGCTCGGGTCGCGGCGCTTGATCTCCTCGAGCAATTGCAGCCCGTCGAGCTTGGAGCCCTGCAGCCAGACGTCGAGCAGCACCAGCGAGGGCCGGCGGTCGCCGAGCGCGGCGAGCGCGGCGCTGCTGTCGGCGGCGGTGCGGGCGGCATAGCCTTCGTCCTCGAGCACGCCCGAGACCAGATCCCTTATGTCCTGCTCGTCGTCGACGATGAGAATGTCGAGTGCCATGCCTAGATGCTCGCCGCCGTGTCCTGAGGAAAGTCTTCGCCGTCGCTTTCCGCGAGCCGGGTCAGCGTCTCGGCGTCGAAGACGAGGCGGACCAAAGTCTTGCCGTCGGGAGAATCCTCGAACTCGATGCTTCCGAAATGCTCCTCGACGATCTTCTTGACGATGGCGAGGCCGAGGCCCGTGCCCTTGGTCCGAGTCGTCACATAGGGCTCGGTCAGGCGCCCGCGTTCCGCCGGCAGGCCCATACCGGTGTCGGTGATCGCGATCGAGATCCGCCCCTCGGCTTCGGCGATGGTGATCGCGACCTCGTCGGCCTCGCCCTTATGCCCCTCCTCGCGCTTGTGCTGGATCGCCTCGACGCCGTTCTTGACGAGGTTGGTCAGCGCCTGGCCGAGCTGGCGGCGGTCGCAGACCAGCAGCGGCGACGGATCGGGCGCCTCGAGCCGGAAACCGATGTCGGGATGCGCCACCTCGTGGAGGAACAGGGCCTGGCGGGCGAGGTCGGCGACGGCCTCCTCGCGGAAGACCGGCTTGGGCATGCGGGCGAAGGAGGAGAATTCGTCGACCATGCGCCTGAGGTCGCCGACCTGGCGGATGATCGTCCCGGTGAGCTGCTCGAAGGTCTCGGCATCGGAGCTGATCTCCGCCCCGTAGCGGCGCTGGAGACGCTCGGCGGCGAGCTGGATCGGGGTCAGCGGGTTGCGTATTTCGTGGGCGATGCGGCGCGCGACGTCGGACCAGGCGGCGCGGCGCTGGTCGAGCAATTGCTCGGTGATGTCGTCGAAGGTGAGGACGTGGCCGCCTTCCACCTTGACGCGCTTCACCGCCAGCGTGCGCGGCTCGCCGCCGCTGGCGAACTGGATGATGTCCTCGCGCTCGTCGCTGTCGAGGTGCCGGTCCAGCTCGGGGGCGAGGATGGCGAGCTTCTGGCCGACCGCCTGGCCCTTGCCGGTCTTCAGCAGCGCCTCGGCCGAGCTGTTGATCAGGCGGACCTCGCGGTTCTGGCCGACCGAGATGATGCCGGCGGTGACCCCCGACAGCACCGCCTCGATGAACGCGCGGCGGCTGTCGAGCTGGGCGTTGGCGGAGACGAGGGCGCCGGTCTGCTCCTCGAGGCGGCTGGTCATGCGGTTGAAGGCGTTGCCGAGCGTCGCGACCTCGTCCTTGACGCCGGGCGTCGGCACTCGCGCCGAGAGGTCGCCCGCCGTTACCCGCCGCGCCGCGTCGACCAGTTGCCCGACCGGGCGCACCAGCCGGTCGGCGACCCTGAGGGCGATCCACACGGTGCCGCCCAGGATCAGCAGCGAGACGATCAGCAAGGCGGCGTTGAAGCGGATCTGGAGGGTCCGCGCGCGCTTCAGCAGCTTGTTGTAATCCGCCAATACGCCCCGCGCCCTGGCGACCTGCACGACCATCTTGGGGTCATGGACCCGGGCCGCGTACAAATAGGTGTCGCGCCCGTAGCCGAGGCGGGTCAGCGCCCCGATCCGGTCCTTCCCCTGGACGACGACGCTCGGCTTGCCGGCGCGAAGCCCCGCGATCATCTGCGGCGTGATCTCCCTCTCGAGCTGGCGGTCGTACGGATTGACCAAAGCGAGCGTCTGCACGCCCCGCTGCGGAGTGACGGTCAGGATCAAAGCTTCCGAGAGGTTGCGGTAATAGACCTGGCGGCCGAACCCTTCCGCGAACTGGAGGCTTTCGATCGGCATCTCCTTCAGATAGCCCGAAAGGTCGGTGCTCATCGTCACCGCCTCCCGGTTCACCCGGCCGAGCTCCTCGGTATAGGCCTGCTGGCCGAGCAAGGCGGCATTCTCGATCATCCCGCGCGCGCGCGCCGAGAACCAGAATTCGACCCCGGACTGGAAGAGCACCGAGGCGAAGATGACGACCAGCAGCATCGGCACGCTCGCGATCACCGAGAACAGCGCGACGAGGCGAACGTGGAGCCTGCCCCTTCCGCCGACCGGAGATTCGGCCGCCCGCTTCATCGCCACGCGCCGCGCGACCAGCACCATCAGCGCCATTGCGGGCACGAGCGTCGCGACCAGCAGCATGGCCACCATCGGCGGCGTCAGCAGCGCTTCGGAGCGGCCCTGCCTGGCGATGATGAAATAGCTGGCGGTGGCCATCACGATCAGCGCCAGCACCATCGCAATCTCAAGGAACGGGACGAGGCGGCTGCGCCGCAGGGCGACGGACAGCCGGCGCCGCCAGCGGGGCCGGATATTGGTTACGATCGGCGCTTCGGCGTTCACCGGGCGGCGCTACCACAACGTTGTGGCAAAAAGAACACAGCAGATCGACACGCGCGCCTCGTCCCGGCGCTCGGAACGGGACATTCGCCGCTCAGGCGGCTTGCCTCGCCAGCCAGGGCGCGTAGAAATCGTAGAGCATCGCCTGGGCGCGCTTCGGGTCGGCCTGCTGGTTGAAGGCGTTGCGGAACTCGGCCGAGCCATGCAGGCCGCGCGTGTACCAGCCGATATGCTTGCGCGCGCAATTGACGCCGATCTCGGTCCCATAATGGCTGAGCATCGCCTCATATTGCTCGGTAATCACGCAATATTGCTCGTCCATGCCCGGATCGGGACGATATTCCCCGGTCTTCAGCCAATGCATCACCTGGGCGATCAGCCAGGGCCGGCCATAGGCGCCGCGGCCGATCATCACGCCGTCGGCGCCGGATTGGCCGAGCGCCGCCTCGACATCTTCCAGCGAGCAGATGTCGCCATTGACGATCACCGGCACCTTGACCGCCTCCTTCACCCGGCGGACGAAACGCCAGTCGGCCACGCCCTTGTAGAGCTGGCAGCGGGTGCGGCCGTGGACGGTGATCATCTTGACGCCCAGATCCTCGGCGATGCGGGCGAGCTCGGGCGCGTTGAGGCTCGCATGGTCCCAGCCCATCCGCATCTTGAGCGTGACTGGGACTTTGACCGCTTTTACCGTCGCATCAATGATTTGCGCCGCGAGGCCGAGGTCGCGCATCAACGCCGAGCCGGCCTCGCCATTGACGATCTTCTTGACCGGGCAGCCCATGTTGATGTCGATGATCGCCGCGCCGCGATCCTCGTTGAGCCGCGCCGCCTCGGCCATTTCGTACGCGGTGCAGCCGGCCAGCTGCATCGACACCGGCTCCTCGATCGGATCCCAGGCCGCCTTCTGCAGCGACTGGCGGGTCTCGCGGATCATCGCCTGGCTGGCGATCATCTCGGTCACCGTCAGCCCGGCGCCGTAGCGCTTGACGACCCGGCGGAACGGCCGGTCGGTGACGCCGGTCATCGGCGCCAGAATGACGGGCGCTTCGATGCGGACGGGTCCGATCCGGATGGGCGGCAGCTGCTGCATGAGAGGGCGGCAGATAGGGGCAAAGACGCTGGCGGGCAAGGTTCGCCTCGGCTAGGGCGCGGCGATGAAGCCCGAAGGCAGAACGATAGCGCTGCTGGTGGCGGCGGGCAGCGGCAGCCGCGCCGGCGGCGGCCCGCCCAAGCAATATCGCGGCATCGCCGGCAAGCCGCTCCTCGCTCATGCCATCGACCATCTCTCCCATCCCCGGATCGACGAGGTCCGAATCGTCATCGGCGCCGGCCAGGAGGCGCTTTACCGCGAAGCGGTCGGCGGCCGCGTCCTCCCCTCCCCCATCGCCGGCGGCGATACGCGCCGCCTGTCGATCCTGAGCGGGCTCGAGGCGCTGGCGGCCGACGGCGGCGCCGGCATCGTCCTCATCCACGACGCGGCGCGCCCCTTCCTGCCGGGCGCGGTCGTCGACCGGCTGCTGGATGCGCTGGAGACCAGCCAAGGCGCAGTGCCGGCGCTGCCGCTGGTCGACAGCATCGCCCGCGGCGATTCGACGCTGGGCGAGCCGGTCGCGCGGAGCGGCCTGTTGCGCGTCCAGACTCCCCAGGCCTTCCGCTTCGACGCGATCCTCGCCGCGCACCGGGCATGGGCCGGCGGCGGCGAGCCCGGCGACGATGCGCAGGTGGCGCGGGCGGCGGGGATCGAAGTCGCGACCGTCGCCGGCGACGCGCTGCTCGACAAGCTGACCTTCGAGGAGGATTTCGCCCGCGCCGGGCAGCTTATCGTCTCCGGCCTGACCAGCCGCACCGGCATGGGCTTCGACGTCCACGCCTTCGCCCCCGGGGACGGATTGTGGCTGGGCGGGGTACGCATCCCGCACGGCCGCGGCCTCGCGGGCCATAGCGACGCCGACGTGCTGCTCCACGCCGTCGCCGACGCCCTCCTCGGCGCGCTCGGCGAGGGCGATCTGGGCGATCATTTCCCGCCGGACGATCCGCAATGGCGGGGCGCTGCCTCGTCGCGCTTCGTCGAGCATGCGCGCGCGCTGGTCGAGGCCCGCGGCGGACGGATCGACCATGTCGACGCGACCCTGATCTGCGAGGAGCCGCGGATCGCGCCGCACCGTCCCGTCATGCGACAGTCGCTCGCCAGCCTGTTGCGGCTGCCGCTGGCGAGGATTAGCGTCAAGGCGACGACCACCGAGCGGATCGGCTTTACCGGCCGCGGCGAAGGCATCGCCGCTTTGGCGGTCGCCACCATCCGGCTCCCGGAGGAGATATGAGCGAGCCGCGCGATTACACTCTGCCCGCCGAGCTGGTCGAGAAGGCCCGCCTGGTGATCGAGGCCAATCGCGCCGCCGGCCAGCGGATCGCGGTGGCGGAGAGCTGCACGGCGGGCCTGGTCTGCGCCGCTCTGACCGAGATCGCCGGCTCTTCCGACGTCTTCGAGGCCGGCTTCGTCACTTATTCTAACGAGGCCAAGACCGATTTGCTGCGGGTCAGCGAGGAGGTGCTCGAGACGTTCGGCGCGGTGTCGATCGCGGTTGCGTGGAGCATGGCGCAGGGCGCGCTGGCGAAGAGCCGGGCCGACGTCGCGGTGGCGGTGACCGGCATCGCCGGGCCGGCGGGCGGCAGCGCGCGCAAGCCGGTCGGCACCGTCGTTTTCGCCAAGGCGCGGCGCGGCGCCGACCCCAAGGAGGTCATCGCCGACACCCACCAGTTCGGCGATCTCGGCCGCGGCGGCATCCGCCTTCAGGCGGCTTTGTGCGCGCTCGATATGCTGATGCCCGCCGCGCCGGCGGACGAGGTCCCCTCCCCGTAGAGCTGGTGGGCGCGCTCCTCGAACGCGCCGATCATCCGCCGCAGCGCGCGGTCGAACATCTGCCCGGCGAGCGCCTCGAAGATGCGCGAGCGGAAGGCGAAATCGACGCAGAAGTCGATGTCGGTGCCGCCCCTGCCGTCGGCGCCGAACTTCCAGCTGTTGGTGAGATATTTGAGCGGGCCCTCGATATAGTCGACCTTGAGGTCGGCCGGGCGGTGCTTGACGACGCGCGAGGCGAAGGTCTCCTTGATCGCGCGGAAGCCGACGACGAGGTCGGCCACCATCAACGTGTCGCTGTTTGAGCGGATGCGGACCGCCGCCACCCAGGGCAGGAATTCAGGATAGCTTTTGACGTCGGCGACCAAGTCGAACATCTGCTCGGGCGTGTAGGGCAGGCTCCGCGTCTCGGTGTGGCGCGGCATTTACGTCGTCCCGGCGGAGGCCGGGACCCCGGGACGGGAAGTCACGGACCTACCCGCTGGGACCCCGGCCTTGGCCGGGGTGACGGGATGGGCCGGGGTGACGGGCGAGGCGGGCCGCCTTCAACTTCGCGAAATCGTCGCCGGCATGGTAGCTCGAGCGGGTCAGCGGGCTGGCGGCGACGAGGAGGAAGCCCTTGGCGCGGGCGATCGCGGCATAAGCGCTAAACGCCTGCGGGGTGATGAAGTCCTCGACCCTGGCATGGCGCTGGGTCGGCTGGAGATATTGGCCCATGGTGAGGAAATCGACGTCGGCCGAGCGCATGTCGTCCATCACCTGGTGGACCTCGAGCCTTTCCTCGCCGAGGCCGACCATCAGCCCCGATTTGGTGAAGATGGTCGGGTCGTGCCTTTTGACCGTCTCGAGCAGGCGCAGCGAGGCGTAATAGCGGGCACCGGGCCGGATCGTCGGGTAGAGCCGCGGCACCGTCTCCAGATTGTGGTTGTAGACGTCGGGGCGGGCGGCGACGATCGCCTCGACCGCAGCGTCGGGCTTGTTGCGGAAGTCCGGCGTGAGGATCTCGATCGTGGTCGCCGGCGCGGTCCGGCGCAGCGCCTCGATCACCTTGACGAACTGGCCCGCGCCGCCGTCGGCCAAATCGTCGCGGTCGACCGAGGTGACGACGATATGGGTGAGGCCGAGCTCGGCCGCGGCGACGGCGACATGCTCGGGCTCGAGCGGATCGACGGGGCGCGGCATGCCGGTCTTGACGTTGCAGAAGGCGCAGGCGCGGGTGCAGGTGTCGCCGAGGATCATCACCGTCGCATGCTTCTTGGTCCAGCACTCGCCGATATTGGGGCAGGCCGCCTCCTCGCAGACGGTGGCGAGGTTCAGGCGCCGCATCAGCGCCTTGGTCTCGGCGAAGGCGGCGCCGACCGGCGCCTTCACCCTTATCCAGTCCGGCTTGCGCTGCCTGGGCGGCGCTAGTGGGGCGGCGGCTTCGCTCATAGCGCGCAAATAGCGATCCCGGCGGCCACTTGCCACCCCTCCCCTCGCCTCCTAACGGCGGGCGTATGGCCGACTTCAACGACCTGATCGAAGGCTATCGTCGCTTCCGCCAGTCCGGCTGGTCGCACGAGCGCGAGCGCTGGTCGCGGCTCGCCGAGGGCCAGAGCCCCAAAGTGATGGTGGTCGCCTGCTCCGACAGCCGGGTCGACCCGGCGCAGATTTTCGACGCCGGCCCCGGCGAGATGTTCGTCGTCAGGAACGTCGCCAATCTGGTGCCGCCCTACGAGACCGGCGGCGGCTATCACGGCGTCTCGGCGGCGCTCGAATTCGCCGTCACCCAGCTCGAGGTCGAGGAGATCATCGTCATGGGCCACGGCTCTTGCGGCGGCTGCGCGGCGGCCCTCACCGGCCAGTTCCGGAGCGCCGAGCCGGGCAAGGGCGGCTTCGTCGCGCGCTGGATCGAATTGCTCGACGGCGCCCGGATCAAGGTGCGCGCCCGCCACGGCTCCGGCACCGACCGCGCCGCTTGCCTGGCGATGGAGCATGAATCGGTCAAGGTGAGCCTCGCCAATCTGCGCACCTTCCCGTGGGTCAGGGACCCCGAAGCGCGCGGCGAGATCGCCCTTCACGGCGCCTTCTTCTCGATCGCCGAGGGCGTGCTCCACCTCCTCGACGAATCGACCGGCGCGTTCAGCCCGGCCTGATTTCGCCCGCCACGCTGCGCCGCGAGCCGTAAGCGAGGTAGATGGCGAGGCCGACGACATGGGCGATGATGAAGTAACGCTGGGTCGCCCAGGGCAGGCTGTAGAGCAGATAGAGGCAGCCCAGGATGCCGCCCACGCCCACTACCCAGGGAAAGGGCGTGCTGAACCTGCGCACTGCATCGGGCGCGCGCCGGCGCATGATCAGCATGCAGACGCAGACCGCGATGAAGGCGGTCAGGGTTCCGGCATTGGCGAGCGCGGCGAGATCGGCGAGCGGCACCAGGCCGGCGAGGACCGCCACCACCAGTGCCGTGAACAGAGTGATCCGCACCGGCGAGCCGCGGCCCGAGACCCGCGCCAGGCCGCGCGGCAGCAGCCCGTCGCGGGCCATGACGAAGAAGATCCGGCTCTGGCCGTAGAAGAAAGCGAGGATCACGGTCGGCAGCGCGATCACCGCCGAGGCGGCGAGGTAGCGCGCGGTCCAGGTCTGGCCGAGCTCGCGCAGGATCAGGGCGAGCGGCTCGGGGCTGTCGGCGAAGCGGGTGAAGGCGATCGCGCCGATCGCAGCGCCGGCGACCGCCATGTAGATGATCACGCAGGCGATCATCGAACCGACGATGCCGATCGCGAGGTCCCGGCCGGGATTCTTGGTCTCCTCGGCGGCGGTGGCGATGGCGTCGAAGCCGTAGAAAGCGAAGAATATGATCGCCGCCGCCGCCATCACCCCCCGTTCCACCCCGTCCGGGCCCATTTGCTTGGAGAAGCCGTAGGGCATGAACGGCTCGAAATGGGCCGAATCGAAATAAGGCAAAGTGACCGCGACGAAGACAATTAGAGCCACCACCTTGACCAGCACCAGCAGCGCGTTGACCGTGGCGCTCTCGCGCGTGCCGTAGATGAGCAGCCCCGCCACCAAGGCGATGATGAAGATGGCGGGCAGGTTCAGCCCCCATTCGACGATATGGAGGGTGAACGGATAGAGCGTCCCCGCCACCACCGGCCCGTGCGACAGCGCCGCCGGATAGCCCGCGAACTCATGCAGCAAGGGCGCCGCATAACCCGACCAGCCGACCGCGACCGCGCTCACCACCAGCGAATATTCGAGGATCAGGCTCCAGCCGATCACCCAGGCGACCAGCTCGCCGATGACGACGTAGGAATAAGTGTAGGCGCTGCCCGAGGCCGGGATCATCGTCGCCATTTCGGCGTAAGCGAGCGCCGCGCAGGCGCAGATCAGGCCGGCGATGGCGAACGAGAGGATGACCGCGGGCCCCGCCTTGGCCGCGCCGACCCCGGTCAAAGTGAGGATGCCGGTGCCGACGATCGCGCCGACGCCCAATGCGATCAGATGCGGCCATCCCAGGCTCCGCTTCAGCCGATGCTCGGGCGCCATCTCCGCGTCGGACAGCACCGTCTTGCGCGCATTCCAGCTGATCATCGGAAGGCCCCTCCTCCTGGAGCGCGGAAGTTTAGGAAGTTTAGGCGAATGGAGAAAAAAGTTCGGGCCGAACTTCCGCGGCCGCCGCCCGACCGCATTTCGAGACAAGCACGCCAAATCCTATTTTCCAAGCGCTTTGTTCCTCCCGGTCACGCTCGCCGCCCGTCGCGGCGGCCGGCAATGCGTCGCCCTCCGCCAAGAGATAAGAACATAGCAGGAACATTGGGCTGGAGTCAAGCTTTTTTTGGGCCGCTACGGCACCCTTTGCCCCACGACGTTGCCCGGCGGGGCGTAGCGGCAGATGAGGAAGTCCCATTGGCGGCTTCGGTAGAGGGCGCAGCCCAGGGCCGACGTGCCGGGCCATATCATCTGGGTGTAGTGGCCGACGTCGCTCCAGCTTCCGCTGGCGCTGACCGCGGGGAAGATGCCGGGGCGGAAAAGCGACTTCTCCCCGGCCCAGCTCCCAATCATTTCCTCGAGCGAAAAAGCGCCGCGCGTGCCCATCCACAGATTCTCGCCCTGCCCCGGCCGCGTGTCCGGCGGCGAATGGACCAGCTTGCCGAGTGCCGCCAAAACCGGCCCGTAGGCCGCTGCGGCGGCGGCGAGGCGCGGATCCCAGCGCAGCGGCGGCGTGCCGGCCGCTGCGCGCTCGCGATCGTGGGCGGCGAGCAGCCGCGCCTGCAGATTGGCGAGGTTTTGCGGCGGCGCGCCCGCGGGGCGTTGCTCGCGCACCATCTTCCCCTCCGCCCAGGGAGGCCGGTCGGAGCAGGCCGGGAGGACGAGGAGGAGCGCCAAAGCGCGCGCGACAAGGCGCATGGGCCGGCGCTCCGTCGGCCGGAGGGATGCGGCAAGCGTGCGATCGCAATCAGCTCCAGGCATTTGCCGACCCATTGCAGACTTGCGCCCCGGATGCGACAACATCGCGTCCCGACCCTTTTCGGATCGCCTGATGAAGCTTCCGCTTTGGCCCCTGCCGGTCCTGCTCTCCGCCTGCGCGGCGCAGGTCTCCCATCCGACCAAGAGCGAGCCCGAGATGCGCGCCGACATCAAGCTGTGCACCGACCATGCCAATCATAGATTTTGGATGGACCCGCTCGCGGCGCTGTACAACGCCTATGACTGCCTGGAAGCCAAGGGCTATCAGCGCGGCCATACCGGCCTTGCCCGACAGGTCGAGCAAGCGCTGGGCGAGCGCCGGACCGGGCCGCCGGCGCCGGTCCAGCCCTGCCGCGTGCCGTGCCGGGCGCCCCATTGAGCGCCGCGGAACGCGCCCGCGCCTCAATAAATATAGCCTTCCCGCTCGAGGAACTCCTTTTCCTCCGGGCTAAGCGGCTTCGCCCTGGCCCGGATCCGGTGCCCCCTGTACCGCGGACGCGCCCGGACTTTCGCGGTCGCGGCGGCGCGGCTCAGCTCGAAAGCTCCGATCGTCCGCCCGCGCAGGGCCGGCATGGCCGACATCGCCGCGGCGTTGCGCTGCAGGGCCTGGACGTCCCGCTCCGGCGCGCCGGCTTCGAGGAAAGCGGGCGGTGGCGCCTCGGGCCGGGGCTGCGAGGCCGATTCCCGCGAAGCGGCGCGCGGCGCCGGCTGCGCTTCGGCGGTGGCGGGGACGACGCCGCCCTGGCGCTGCTGCGCCATGATTGCGAGGACGGCGCCGAGCAGCAAGGCAAGAGCCCAGCCGCCCCAGCCGAACATGGCCCGGGGCGGCGGCGGCGGGATTGCCGGGTAGCTGGCGAGGTGCAGGGCCTGATGGCGCGCGCCCTCGCGGCGATCGTAATCGGCGCGGCGCTCCGGATCGCGCAGCACGGCAAAAGCCTCGTTGATCGCGGCCGGGGTGGACCCGCCGGCCTCGGCGGCAAGGCCGGCCTGGTCGGGATGATATTTCTTCATCAGCGCGCGATAGGCGGCCTCCAGCACGACGGGCTCCGCGTCGGGAGACACGTTCAGCACATCGTAGAGGCTGCGTTGGGTTGCCATGGCGTTCCGCGGGCGGTTGTGCCGCAGAAATGGCAGAAGTGCCAGTCCCCCGCGATTCGCGCCCCGCGCCGGGCCTGCTATGGGGGCTGATCGAAAAGGTGCCGGTCGGGGAAGGAGCTGGAATGGGATGGCGGCAAACGGCGCTGGCACGGCGGGCGGCGCGGGCGCTCGAACGCCAGCGCGACTTTCAGCTGCGCAAGGCGGTCATCAATGCCGGGCGGGACCAGGAGGTGATCGCGCTGATGCTCGCCCATTCCGCCGAAGTGCGCGCGAAGCTCGAGGCGGTCCGTCCGATCCCCGGCGATGCGCGGGTGCTCGAGGTGGGGAGCGGCGGCCACGGCCTGATCTTCTTCTTCGGCGCCGACGACGCGGTCGGCGTCGACCCGCTGGCGGACGAATATGCCGTCCTTTTCCCCGCCTGGCAAAGCCGGGCGCAGACGGTGGCCGCCTATGGCGAGGCCCTCCCCTTCGAGGACGGCGCCTTCGACGTGGTGCTGTGCGCCAATGTCGTCGACCATGCCGAACGGCCGGCCGGGATCGCCGAGGAACTGGCGCGGGTGCTGAGGCCCGGCGGGCTGCTCTACTTCACGGTCAACATCCACCATCCCGTCTATCATGTCGCCGCGACGCTCCATGCCGGCTGGCGCGCATTGGGGCTGCCGTTCGAGATCACGCCTTTCGCCGATCATACCGTCCACCTGACGCCGGCGGCGGCGCGGCGGCTGCTCGACGGCCTTCCCCTGCGCCTGTTGCGCGAGAGCGACACGATCGGCGAGACGAAGGCGCTGGCCAGGCGCAGGCCGCCGCGCCAAATCGGCGACGGGCTGAAGCGCCTGTTCTACAAGAACGCCCTCTACGAGGTGATCGCGGTGCGTGCGTAGCGCGACGCCAGGTGCTAGGCTCGCACAAACGGGCAGGAGGCGGTGATGCGGGACATGGGATTGCCGGAGCGCTGGGCGCAGCGGCTGCTGAGCGTGCTCAGGATCGTCGCCGGGCTGACCTTCCTCGAGCATGGCGCGCAAAAGCTGCTCGGCTTTCCGCCCTCGCCGATGCATCCGCCTGTTGGATCTTTGCTGTGGTTCGCCGGCGGCCTCGAGCTGATCGGCGGCCTGCTGATCATGATCGGCCTGTTCACCCGCCCGGTCGCCTTCATCCTCGCCGGCGAGATGGCCTTCGCTTATTGGATCAGCCACTTCCCCAAGGGCTTCTATCCGGCCCTCAACGGCGGCGACGCGGCGATCCTGTTCTGCTTTATCTTCCTCTATCTGTCGGCGGCCGGGCCGGGGCCGTGGAGCGTCGACGCGATGTGGCGCGGCGGGCGGCGTTAGACGAACGGGACGAGGGGGACGCCATGCCAGACGACAATCCGGCGCAGGCGCGCAACATCGCCTTGCTGATCGATGCCGACAACGCCTCGCCGGATAGCCTCGATCCGGTGCTGACCGTGCTCGCCGAGCTCGGCACGGTCAACATCCGCCGCGCCTACGGCAATTGGGAGAAGCCCGCGCTCAAGGGATGGCGTGGAATCGCCCACCGCTACGCGATCGAGCCGCATCAGCAGTTCGACATGACCAAGGGCAAGAGCGCCACCGACATGAAGATGATCATCGACGCGATGGACCTGCTCTACCGCGGCAATGTCGACGGCTTCGGGATCATGTCGAGCGACAGCGACTTCATGCCGCTGGCGATGCGGATCCGGCAGGACGGCCTCCCCGTCTACGGCTTCGGCGCCGCCAAGACGCCGGAACCGTTCCGGATGGCCTGTACCCGGTTCATCGACGTCGGCGCGCTCGCCAAGGCGGAGGAGCAGGACGCGGCGCCGGACGCGCCGGCGGAAGCGAAGCCCAAGGTCGATGACGAGGTGCTCGCCTTGCTCGGCGCCGCCATCAAGGCCTCGAAACGCGACGAGCGCGGCTTCGCCAGGCTCTCCGAAGTGGCGGAGCGGGCGGGCAACCGATCTTCGTTCGACGCGCGCAATTACGGCTATCCGCGCCTCTCGGACCTGGTCGAGGCGATCCCCAATTTCGTCACCGAAAAGCGCGACGGCGCCGTCTTCGTGAAAAGGCTGCGCTGACCCGTCAGCGCGTCGGGACCGGACCCTCGCCGTTCCCCTCGGCCGCCGCCATGGCGGGCTCCGCCTCCTGCCCCGGCGCCGCGCCGCGGTGGACCTGGACGGACCGGCTCGCGCCCAGGCGGTGGATCCTGACGCCGGCCGCCAAGCTCTCCGCCGGAGCGCTTGCCGCGGCGGCGCCGCCGCGATGGATGGTGACGCCGGCGACCACGCTTACGCTGGCCTCGGCGAAAGCCTCGCCCTCGACGCCGCCTGCATTGGCCATCTCCGATCCCGAATAGGGCCTGCGATAGGCTTTCGGGTCGCCCCATTCGCCGTGCCAGCGATAGAAGATGTGCGAACCGATGGTGACCGCCCGCGCCATGCTGTCGGCCCACCAGGGGTGGATCGCGGTGGTATGGAAATGGGTGGCGAGGCCGACCGGCGCGTAGACGCTGCCGGCAAGGGCGGAGATCGCGATCCGTTGCGCGCGCGCCCAGGCGGCCGGTTCGCGCCGATGCGCCGTCGACCCGTCGCAGGTGAAGGAGAATTGGCAGCCGGTGGCGCGGTTCGAGCCCTGGTAGACGACGCCGCACACGCTCTTCGGGAAGGCGGGATGGCGCACCCGGTTGAGCACGACCTGGGCGACGGCGCGCTGGCCGCCTTCCGATTCCGAACGCGCTTCGTAATAGATGGCCGCGGTCAGGCAATCGACCGCGCCGCGCAGGTCCGCGTCGGGCCGCTCGCCGATCTTGAACGGCTCGGCCGCGTGACCCGGCGCGATCGCCGCGGCGATCACTTCGGGCGGAGGGATGTAGACCGCTTGGGAGACGGGCGGCGCCGGCGCGTCCGGGATGCGCGCGTCATAAGCGGCGAAGGCGGGAGCGCCGTCGCCCTGTCCCGCCAAAGCGGGCGGAACGCACGAGGCGGCCAGCAGCACCAGTCCAAGGCTCAGCAATGATCGACGCAGCATGAAGCGGGCCACCCCCTGAGAGGAAGCCCGTCCTAACCCCGACTTGTTGTCGACCGGTTAACCACCGCCGCTCCTGGGCGGCGCCAAAACATGGTATCGCCTGAGAAGTTGACCGGGGAGACGGCGGATGGGCTGGGGTTTTGGCGGGTGGGACATCTTCGACCGGATCCGGGATGCGGTGGATGCGGTGGCCCGTGCGGCCGGGGCGGGCGCGGCGCAAAGCGATGCGGGCCTTTCGAAGACCGACCTGATCGCGGCGATCGCCGCCAACGCTCCGATCCTCCGCTACCATCCGAACGAGCAATATCTTCCATCCTCGGTCGAATGGATGCTGGAGCGAAGTTTTCTCTGTCAGCCCGCCAGCCAGGTCCAGGCGACGCCGGACAATCTGCCTTCGACGCTGGGCGCTCCCGACGACCATCTTTTCTGGCTGCAGCTCAAGGACGATGCGTCGCGGTCCGGCTCGGTGGCAAATGCGGTCGCCTATGTCCAAGCCAAGCCCGTGCCCGGTCAGGGCGCCACCGACCTGAGTTTCTGGTTCTGCTTCCCCTATAACGGCCCGGCGACCGCGCACCTGTTCCCGCTCGCCGACAGGCTCTCGCTGGCTCCGGTCGGCGCGCATGGCGGCGACTGGGAGACGATCACCCTGCGCATCGACAATGGCGCCAAGGCGCTGAAGCGCGTCTATCTCGCCCAGCATGCGGGCGGCGAATGGATCGACGACCTCGCTCGTTTTGCCCGCGAGAACGGCCGCATAATCATTTATTGCTCGCAGAACGCCCATGCGCATTACAGCGCCGCCGGCGACAATCCGTCGGAGCGGCGGACGCAGTCGAGCCCGTTTGGCAATATCGCCGATTTCTACCTCATCAACGCCTGTGCGGACGGCGGCCAGAGCCTGGATTGCGCCGCGCATTATCAGCTGGTTTCGGCCCCCTATCTCGGCACCGACCAGCCGGCGGAGCCCGCCTGGCTGAATTTCGGCTACCGCTGGGGTCCGCAAGTCGCCTATCCGAGCGGGGCCGTCACCAGCCTCGTGGCCGGACTGAGCGCAGCGGCAGGGTCGTGGCTCCAATCGGCCTTCCCTTCCGAACTGACCGGAGAGGACGGACCGACCGGCCCGAAGACCAAGGCCAGCTGGACCGGCGCGCCGGACGCCTGAAGCGGTGACTCGGTGGCCTCGGCGAGGCGGCCTTCACACGTTCGTCAACGCGTCAGCTTCTTGTGGGTCATCCGGTTATGCCCAAGGGGTCGGGAACAGAAATTGCTGAGATTTATTAGTGCCTATCGCTATTCATACTATCGCTATTTACTATGAGGTCGCTCCCCGACGCCACTTCTTCTGACCCCAAATAAAGAAACTTAAAATAAATAGCCCGTAGTACGTTAATCGCCTGCTTAGCAAAAAGCGAGTCTCCTTTACCTTCTTTGATGGTAGTTAGTAGATTGTCTAAAGTATGCTTATAGACTCCGTAGTCCCTAGCGAAAGTTGGGGATATAAATGGATGATATAATATTAGAATATCCTCGCACTCACGCTTGAGGGTTTCCAAGTCACGAAACTCTGTCTCCTCTCCACTTAAGACGCGAGCGGCGTACTGGTCTATAGCGGCGAGTTTCGGGCGTAGGTTACTCCAGAACTCAATGCGCATTTGGAATCGTCGTTGTGCCCTGTCGCGGTCGATCGCTTCGCGCCGGACGGCAGCTTCTCTCGCGATAGCCTCCGACCGAAGAGCTTTCTCTCGATTAAATGCTTGAACTTGCAGGTCCCTCTCACGAGAGAATTGCTCACTACGCACCATGGCGTCATGTTCGAGTCCAAGGCGTCGCGTTACTTCGTCACGCAGGATAGCCTCGTTCGTGATTCTATCCTCTCTTGCCTGGGACTCTGCGGTGCTTTGTTGACTAACACAGTAACCAAGAGAAAAGAGAGCAACCGGTGTTGCTGCCGCCATAAGCAGCTTTGCCATTTCAAGGGAGTTCCAACGGGCCTTTTCGCTCTCTGCGGGCTCGTCAGCCGAGCGCTTCCCCCCTATCGCGGGGGGTGAGGCAGTCTCGTCTTGCATCAGCTCGGCCCACCTCCTTCCTGTCGGCCTGTTCCCCAGCCACGGTGGCTCAGATGGGATGTCTGCATCCTCATCGAGTCGGATTTCCGGTAGGATAAGTCGTTGTCGCCGGTGCAGCAATCAGCGCAAGTCTCGCGCCAATCCAGAGCTTTAACGACATTCAGCTACACCAAAGCGAGTCAACGCGTCAGCTTCTTGTACGTCATCCGGTGGGGCCGGTCCGCCTCCGGGCCCATGCGGCGCCTCTTGTCCTCTTCGTAGCTTTCGAAATTGCCTTCGAACCATTCGACGTGGCTGTCGCCCTCGAAGGCGAGGATGTGGGTGGCGAGGCGGTCGAGGAAGAAGCGGTCGTGGCTGATCACCACCGCGCAGCCGGCGAAATTTTCCAGGGCGTCCTCCAGGGCGCGCAAAGTTTCGACGTCGAGGTCGTTGGTCGGCTCGTCGAGGAGGAGGACGTTGCCCCCTTCCTTCAGCATCTTGGCCATATGGACCCGGTTGCGCTCGCCGCCCGACAATTGGCCGACCTTCTTCTGCTGGTCGCCGCCCTTGAAGTTGAACGCGCCGACATAGGCGCGGGTGGCGATCTCGTGCTTGCCGAAGCGGAAGACGTCGTGGCCGCCCGATATCTCCTCCCAGACGTTCTTCTTCGGGTCGAGCGCGTCGCGCGACTGGTCGACATAGCCGAGCCTGACCGTCTCGCCGATGCGCACGCTGCCCGAATCGGCCGCCTCGTCGCCCCGGATCAGCTTGAACAAGGTGGTCTTGCCCGCGCCATTGGCGCCGATGATGCCGACGATGCCGCCCGGGGGAAGGCTGAAGCTCAGATCCTCGAACAGCAATTTGTCGCCATAGGCCTTGGTCAGGCCCTTGGCCTCGATCACCGTGGCGCCGAGCCGCTCGGGCACCTGGATCAGGATCTGGGCCTTGCCGGGGGTGCGGTTCTCCTGCGCCTCGACCAGCTCGTCGAAGGCGCGGATGCGGGCCTTGGACTTGGTCTGGCGCGCCTTGGGCGAACGGCGGATCCAGTCCAGCTCCTCGGTGATCGCCTTCTGCCGGCCTTCGTCCTCGCGCTCCTCCTGGGCGAGGCGCTTGGCCTTCTTCTCGAGATAGCCGGAATAATTGCTTTCATAGATGTAGTAGCGGCCGCGATCGAGCTCGAGCACCCAGTTCACCACATTGTCGAGGAAGTAGCGGTCGTGGGTGACGAGGATGACGTTGCCGGGATAGTCGATCAGATGCTTTTCCAGCCACTGCACGCTCTCGGCGTCGAGATGGTTGGTCGGCTCGTCGAGCAGCAATATGTCGGGCTTTTCGAGCAACAGGCGGGTCAGGGCGACGCGGCGCTTCTCGCCGCCCGAGAGGTTGCCGACGGCGCTGTCGCCGGGCGGGCAGCGCAAAGCGTCCATCGCGATCTCGAGCTGGTTGTCGAGGGTCCAGCCGTCGACCGCGTCGATCTTTTCCTGCAATTCGCCCATTTCGGCCATCAAGGCGTCGAAATCGGCATCCTCGGGCGGATCGGCCATTGAGGCGGAGATGGCGTTGAACCGGTCCATCATGTCGGCGACCGGGCGGACCCCGTCCATCACGTTCTCGCGGACGTTCTTGGTCGGGTCGAGCTGCGGCTCCTGCTCGAGATAGCCGACGCGGATATTCTCGCCCGGCCAGGCCTCGCCGACATATTCGGTGTCGCGGCCGGCCATGATCTTCATCAGGGTCGACTTGCCCGAGCCGTTGGGGCCGATGATCGCGATCTTGGCGTCCGGATAGAATTGGAGGTGGACGTTCGAGAGGATGGGCTTGGGGGCGCCCGGAAAGGTCTTGGTCAGGCCCTTCATGACGAAACTATACTGTGCGGCCATGGCGGCGCCTTATCTCCGATGATAGGTGGATTTGGCGCCTACCTAGTGAGCCGGCAATCGGTTGTCACCCGTCATGCTGAACTTGTTTCAGCATCCAGCGACGAGCCCCGGTGCGTATGGCGGACTGGACCCTGAAACAAGTTCAGGGTGACGGAGGGATTCCCGCTTTCGCGGGCCGGAGGGAGTGGCTAGGGGGCTGGCATGAGACACATTCTCCTCGCCGCCGCCCTCCCCTTCCTCTGCCTGACTGTCCCGGCATCGGCGCAGAACGCCGAACGGCTGCGCGACGCGGCGCTCGACGACCGGGTCGCGCTCGACATCGTCGAGGGGCTGACCACCGAGGTGGGGCCGCGCCCGGCGGGCAGCGAGGCGGAAGGCCGCGCGCGGGCCTGGGCGGTGGCCAGGCTGAAGGCGCTTGGCTTCCGCAACGTCCATATCGAGGAATATCGGATGCCGACCTGGGTGCGCGGCGCCGAGACCGCGGAGATAATCGCCCCTTTCCCGCAGAAGCTCGTCGTCACCGCGCTCGGCCATAGCGGCGCGACGCCGCCGCAAGGGATCACCGCCCAGATCGCCGCGTTCGACAATCTGGACGCGCTCAAGGCCGCGCCGGACTCGGCGGTGCGCGGCAAGATCGTCTTCGTCAGCCACTCGATGCGCGCCGCGCAGGACGGGTCGGGCTACGGCTATTTCGGGCCGGTCCGCCGCTCCGCGCCGTCGATCGCCGCGATCAAGGGCGCGGCGGCGGTGGTGATCCGCTCGCTCGGCACCGACTATCACCGCAATCCGCATGCCGGTCTCACCAGCTGGGGCGAAGGGGTCGCGCCGATCCCTTGCGGAGCGCTCTCCATCCCGGATGCGGAGAACCTCCAGCGCATGCTGGCGCGCGGCAAGCCGGTGACGATGCATTTGGTGCTGACGCCGCGCTTCGTCGGCGAGCAAGTGTCGGGCAATGTCGTCGCCGAAGTGCCGGGAAGCGACCCCGGCGCCGGCATCCTGCTGATCGGCGGCCATCTCGACAGCTGGGATCTCGGCACCGGCGCGATCGACGACGGCGCCGGCGTCGCCATCACCGCGGCTGCGGCGAAAAGGATCATGGAGGCGGGCCGGCCGCGGCGGACGATCCGGGTGGTCTGGTTCGGATCGGAGGAAGTGGGCGGCTTCGGCAGCAACGCCTATCGCGCCGCGCACAAGCAGGAGAATGTCGTGTTCGTCTCGGAATCCGATTTCGGCGCCGACCGGGTGTGGCGGATGGACGCGAGCTTCGCCGCCGCCGGCAAGCCGGTGGTCGACCGGATCGCGGCCCTGCTGGCGCCGCTCGGCATCACCCTGAGCAAGGAGGCCGCCACGTCCGGGGCCGATCTCGGCGACTGGGCGAAAGCGGGAGTCGCGGCGATCGACCTGCAGCAGGACGGCACCCGCTATTTCGACATCCACCACACCCCCGACGACACGTTCGACAAGATCGACCCGGCGCAGCTCGCCCAGAACGTCGCGGCCTGGACGGCGATGCTGGCGGTGCTCGCCAACGCCCGCGAGGAGATCGGCAGGGCGGCCGCCGCGCCCTGAAAGCCGCCGGCCTCTCCGCGCCTCAGCGGATCGGCCGCACCTCGACGACGCGCAAATGGGCCGCCCGCTCGGCGCAGGGGCCCTTGGCCGTCTCGAGCTGGGAGCCGCCGCCGGGCAGATAGAGGCCGGCCGCGGCGTCGATCTGCGGGCCGACGATTCCCGTGTCCGCCGGCAGCGGCGTGACGATCTCGTAGGTCACCACCCGGTCGATCTCGCGTTTCCATTCGGTTTTCACCGCCAGCGAGAAGCGGACGAAGCGGACGTCCGGGATGCGGTCGAACGTGCCGAAGGCGCCGGGGCAGTCGACCGCCTGTCCCGGCGAGATCGCCACCTGGAAGCGCAGCCCGGGAGGGAGGGTGATGATGCTCGGCTGGTGCCATTCGGGCCAGGCCGATTGCCGCGCGACGAGCGCGCCGTAGGCGGCGTCGGCCGCCTCGTCCGACCCGTAGCGCCAGCGATTGTCGCTCCACCAGGCCTGCTTGAGATCCCGCGGCTGGGCCGAGGGCGCGGGCGCGGCGGCGGCCGGCGGCTGCGCCTGGGCAGCGCAGGCGGAGAGGAGAAGGAGAAAGGCGGCGGCGAAGCGCTTCCGTGCGATCATGGATTTCCCCCTTCAGGCCTGCCCGAATCGATCGCCAAAGCCATCCCCCCGGATGGCTTCCTGACGGCGATCGATGGTCGGGGAGACAGGATTCGAACCTGCGACCCTCTGCTCCCAAAGCAGATGCGCTACCAGGCTGCGCCACTCCCCGCCTTCGCCAAGGCTTCGGCGGGCAAGCCCGCCATAGGCAAATGCCTACACTCGACCCAACTGGCTTGCCAGCCGAAGCTTTAGCGTAGGCTGGTGGGCCCGGAGGGATTCGAACCCCCAACCAAGCCGTTATGAGCGGCCGGCTCTACCATTGAGCTACAGGCCCGGTGCTCGGATAGCGGAGGGAGAACAGGCTTGGCAAGCGAGGCCAGGGGACAGTTACTTTTCCGCACGGCGGATGCCAGTCAGGCACCACTTTGCGGAAAAGTAACTGTCCCCCTTCAGCCGCCCTGGCCGCTCGAAAGCTCGGCCGGCGCCTGCGGCGGCAGATAGAGGAAGAAGCGGGTGTCGCCGATCAGCAGGGCGCCGCCCACCGCCTCGGCGAGGTTGCGGACCAGGCGCAAGGCGAAGCCGAGCCCCAGAGCCGGCGCGCCGGGCCAGTCGCCGTCGGGGCTGTAGCCGGGATCGAGCAAAGCGCGCTCGTCGAGGCCGTCGATGGCGCGCGGCCGGTCGATCGACAGGCAGAGCATCTTGTGGCCGTCCATCTGCCCCATCGCCATCGTCGCGGCGATGATCTCGCCCTCCTGCGCGAGGCCGATCGTCGCCGCCAGCATGCGCGCGAACATGCGCTCGGCGACGCCGAGCTCGACCTTCGCCGGCGGCAGGCCCTGCTCGATCTCGATGGCGATGCGGCTGCTGCGCTGGCGGGCGACCCGTTCATAGGCGTCGTGGAGGCGGCACAGCAAGGCGACCGCGTCGACCGAGCTTTCGTCGAGATTGAGCCGGCTGGTCTCGATCCGGGCGGCGGTGTCAAGATCGTCGACCGCCGAGAGGAGGCGGGTGGCCTGGTCCATGATCTCGGCGGCGCGGACCCGGTAGGCGGCCGATGCCGGCCCCATATATTGGCCGTCGATCATCTCGGCGAAGCCGACGATGGCGTTGAGCGGCGTGCGCAGCTCGTGGATCAGCTGGCGCAGCGAATCCGCCGGCAGATCGGTGCCGAACAGGCCCGCAGGAGCCGCCGCCGCGGGGGATTCGGGGCGCGCCACCTCGTCGACCCGCGGCCGCCGCGCGCTGCCGCGATAGCCGAGGAAATTGCCGTGCGCGGCATCGAAGAAGGGCACTCCTGAGATGCGCCAGTCGCCCGACGCGGCGCCGGCGCCGGCGACGTTGAAGCGGGCGTCGCGGAACGGCGCGCGCTTCTCGAAGGCGCCGGCGGCCTGGCCGTCGACTCCGAACTGGCCGCGGTCGGCGATCGAGGCGATGCTCTGGCCGATCAGCGGGCCGCGCGGGGCGCCCTCCACCCAGATGATTATTCCATCGGCGCCGGCCTCCCAGCGGAAGCTGTCGACGTGGATCGGGCCGGACGGAAATTGTTCGGCTGGAGGAGGAGCCGCCTCGCGCTGCTTGCGGAACGCCTCGATCCTGGCGACGAGGTCGCGGATCTGCGCTTCGCCATGCTCGGCCGCCGGGCTGGTCGGCAGCGCCGGGGCCCCGCTTTCCTCCGCCGCGACCGCGCCGGACAAAGCGAAATCGCTCGGCCCGAAGCTGGCCAGCGCCTGCGCCACCTCCGGATCGAGGTCGCGGCGGTGGCGGACCAGGGCGCGTCCGGTCGGGCTTATCGAGGGCAGCAGCTCGAGCCATTCTGAAGGATCGAGCAAAGCCGTGCCGAGCAAGGGCGCCGCCACCGCCGGATGGTCATCGGCGTAGAAACGCAGCAAGGCCGGCGCGACCCGGCGCCCGGCGAGCGAGCGAGCGATGTCGCGGCGGGTGGCGACTGGGATCGCGCCGCGATAGGAGCGCAGCCAGGAAAAGGCCTGCGCCGCCTCGGCGCCGGCGCCCGCGGTCCGGCGCTGGGCGAGGAGGTCGACGAGCTGGCGCCACTTGGCGGACAAGGCGGAGGGCGGGGTCTCGCCCTGTGCCAGCACCGTCGCGATCATGTCGTCGAAACGCAACGCCTCTTCCTCGGCCAGAGCAGCCCCGCGCGAAGCGGTGCCGGCTAATCGTTAACGCGCGCCGCAGGGTTGCGAAAGGGCTGAAAAAGCCGCCGTCGCAATATGGGACGGGACCCGCGCCCTCCCCGGCATTCGCCGGGGACGATCGGGCGGGACGTGCTCTAGGCGGGACTTTTGGCGAGCCAGGAGAGCCACAAGGCGGCGAGGTCCGCGCGGGGGCCGGTCACCGCCTTGAACGCCGCCTCCGCGCCCGGGCGGTCGCCCGACATGGCGAGCGCCATGCCGAGCCGGGTGTTGGCGACATTGGCGTCGATCGAGCCCTTGCTCAGCGCGGCGCGGTAGAGCGCTATCGCCTTGGCATAATCGCCATAGCCGAAATAGGCGTCGGCGGTCTTGAGGGCGAGCGTCCCGTTCGCCGCCGCCATCGCCTTCGTCTCCAGCGCCGGCAGCGAGGCGCGGTCCTCGCCGATCCGCGACGTGACCAGCGGCATCACCCGCTGGTAGGTGGAATCGGTGGTGCGCGCGACATTGGCCCGGACGCCTTCCTCGAGGACCGCTTTCGCTTCGCCCGGCAGCCCGGCATCGTTCAGCGACATCGCCAGATCGTAATATTCGTTCTTCTGCTGCATCACCTTGGCGGCCCGCATCAGCCTGAGGACGTCGAGGCTGGCACCGTCGTCGGCGCGGATCGTGTCGCGGTAGACGACCAGGGCGTTGCGCCAATTCTCCGGGCTGGGATAGGCGGCCAGCACCTCGCGGCTGAGCGCCAGGGCCTGCGGCCGCCGCGTCTCATAGGCGATCTGGAGTGCGTTCCTGTACCACGCCTCGGGCACCGGCTTTCCGGCGGCCTTGGTCGCGGCGATGGCGCGCTCGAGCAGGGGCAGCGCCTCCGGTCCCTTGCGCAGCTTCATCTTGGCCAAAGCGAGGTTGACGACCGCATCGAGATTGTTGGGGTTGAGCTCGACCGCCCTGGCGAAGGCGTCGTGCGACTTCTGCCAATCGCCACCGTTGAAGGCGAGGATGCCGATGCTTTGATGGAGGTTCGGCAATTCTGTGGGCGAAGCCGAGCCGCTCGCGATCGTCGCCTCGATCGCAGCCATCTGCTCGGCCGCGTCATTGGTGTTGAGCCCGTGCTCCAGGCGGAATTTCGAGACGACATATTTATCGTCCGGCGTGGTGGCGACCGCCTGCGCGGCGGCGAGCGCGGCGGGATAAGCAACATTGTCCTTCGCCTTCACCGCTTTTTCGAGCGCCTTCAGCGCCGGCTGCGCCTCCCTGCTGATGACGAGCCTCCTCGACTCGGGACCGGTGGTGGTCGCTTCCACCGTCTTTTCCTTCTTCTTCGGCGCGGCCGACGCCTGCGCGAGGGGAGAAAGGACACAGGCCGCGCCGACCGCGAAAGAGGCCGCGAGCGCGAAGGAGGAAATGGATTTCATGATGGCTCTCCCAACAACATTGATCACGCGAAATTGAAATCAGGCCGGCTGATGCAGCCAAACCAGCCAGAGGCCGGCAAGGTCCGAACCGGCGCCGGCCACGGCGCGCAAGGGGGCCTCCGCCTCGACCCGCTGCCCGCCGAGCGCCAGCGCGCTGCCGAGGCGGATATTGGCGAGGGCCGCGTCGACTCCGCCTTTCAGGACGGCGGCGCGGTAGAGCGACGCCGCCTTGGCATAGTCGCCATAGCCGAAAAAGGCGTCGCCGGCGGCCAGCGCCGCCGTTCCGGCCGGGGCGGCGATCGCCGCCGCCTCGCGCCCGGCGAGGCCCGCCCGCTCGCTCGCCGCCTTGCGCCCGGATGCGGCGATCAGCTCCTTGAAGCCGGCCTTGCCCGGATCGACCATCCTGCGCGCTACGCCTTCATCGAGCACCGCCTTGGCTTCCGCCGCCAGCCCGGCGCCGTCGGCCGCCTGGGCGAATTGCATATAGTCGCGCTCGCCGGCCAGCGCCCCGGCCGCGCGCATCAGCCGCCAGGCGTCGAGCGCGGCGGGATCGTTCGGCTGGCCGAGATCGAGATAGGCGAGGACCGCGTCGCGCCAATTCTCTTTGGTCGGATAGGCGGCGACCAGGGCGCGGCTCAACTTGGCGGCCTGCGCCGTCATCTTGCCGTCGACGGCGAGCCGCAGGGCGAAGATGTACCAGCCTTCCGGGGGCCGCTGGCCGGCAGCCTCGCGGATCGCGATCGCCCGATCGAGCAGAGTCACCGCCTCGAACGACTTGCGAAGATCGCTCTTGATCCTGGCCAGATCCTTCATTGCCTCGGCATTGTTGGGATCGACCTGGAGCAGGCGGGCGAAGGCGGCCTCCGAGCGTGGGTTGCTGCCGCCGGCGGCGGCGAGCGCCGCCTGGTTCTGGAGCAAGGCGGCGAGCTCGGTCTGGCTGGCGCCGCCGCTCGCGATCAGCGCGTCGATCGCCTGCGTCTGCATCGCCTGGCTGCGCGTCTCGATCGCCATCCGGAATTGGAGGCTGGCGACGATGTATCTGGCGTCGGATCCGCTTGCGCCGGACTGCGCCGCCGGCAGGGCGGCCGCCGCCGCCGCCCAGTTCTTGGCGTTGACCGCCGCCTGGAGCGGAGCGATCGCCTCGCGCTCCTCCTTGCTCAGCCGGTACTGGCGGGCCCCCGGCACCGCCGGCTGAACCTGCGGTTCGGGAGGTTTTTTCCGCGCCGCGGCAGGAGCCTGGCTGACGGCCGCCAGCGCGCCGCCGAGCATCAGCGTCGCCGAAAGCGCGGTGCGGAAAGCCGAAACCATATATTCCTCCTGCCGGGGCCGCCTGGAACCGGGCGCCCCTCCTGCCGGCAAGGGCCGGGCCGCTGGGGTCTCTAACCTCAAACGCCGCTCCTGACTAGCCGATCGCGCTGAACCGGAGTTGAACTGCAACCGCCCGTAAACCAACGAAAAATCCCATGCGGCGGAGGAATTTTCGTTTCGCGCCTCGCGCGTACGCGCGCGGGTGCGCGCGGGGTGGCCTTCGCCGGTTCGATCGGCTAGGGTGAAACCATGCCCAAGGCGCCCGCCGGCGCTCCACCAAAAGCCGAACAGGAAAATCCATTGGCCAGCGCCCCGCCGACCATCGAACATAGCGATATCTCCCCCGTCTCCATCGTCGACGAGATGAAGACCTCCTACCTGGATTATGCGATGTCGGTGATCGTCAGCCGCGCGCTGCCCGACGTGCGCGACGGCCTGAAGCCGGTCCACCGCCGCATCCTCTACGCCTGCCAGGAAGGCGGCTTCGTCCCCGGCCGGCCCTACCGCAAGTCGGCCAAGATCGTCGGCGACGTGATGGGCAATTACCACCCCCATGGCGACAGCTCGATCTACGACGCGCTCGCCAGGCTCGCCCAGGACTGGGCGATGCGGGTGACCCTGATCGACGGCCAAGGCAATTTCGGCTCGATGGACCCCGACCCGCCGGCGTCGATGCGCTACACCGAGGCGCGGCTCGCCAAGGTGGCGATGACCCTGCTCGAGGATCTCGACAAGGACACGGTCGATTTCACCCCCAATTATGACGGCTCGCGCTCGGAGCCGCAGGTGCTTCCCGCCCGCTTTCCCAATCTGCTGGTCAACGGCGCCGGCGGCATCGCGGTCGGCATGGCGACCAACATCCCGCCGCACAATCTCGGCGAGGTGATCGCGGCCTGCGAAGCCTATATCGACAATCCCGCGATCACGATCGACGAGCTGATCGAAATCATTCCCGGGCCCGATTTCCCGACCGCGCCCCTGATCCTCGGCCAGGCCGGCGCGCGCAGCGCTTACCACACCGGCCGCGGCTCGATCATCATGCGCTCGCGCCACCTGATCGAGGAAGGCCGCGGCGATCGGCGCTCGATCGTGCTGACCGCCATCCCCTATCAGGTCGGCAAGAACGGCCTCGTCGAGAAGATCGCCGAGGCGGCCAAGGACAAGAGGATCGAGGGCGTCTCCGACATACGCGACGAATCCAACCGCGAGGGCGTCCGCGTCGTCATCGACCTGAAGCGCGATGCGACGCCCGAGGTGGTGCTCAACCAATTGTGGCGGCACACGCCGGCCCAGGCCAGCTTCCCGGCCAACATGCTGGCGATCCGCGGCGGCCGGCCCGAGACGCTGAACTTGCGCGACATCATCGAGGCCTTCGTCAAGTTCCGCGAGGAGGTGATCACGCGGCGGGCCAAGTTCGAGCTCGCCAAGGCCCGCGACCGCGCCCACATATTGCTCGGCCTGGTCATCGCCGTCACCAACCTCGACCTGGTCGTGAAGATGATCCGAGCTTCGGCATCCCCGGCGGAGGCGCGCGCCGCCTTGCTCGCGCGGGACTGGCCGGTGGCGGAGATCGCCGCGTACATCGCCCTGGTCGAGGCGGTGGAGCATGAGGTCGAAGGCGACAGCTACCGCCTGTCCGACACCCAGGTCCGCGCCATCCTCGAGCTGCGCCTGCACCGGCTGACCGGCCTGGGCCGCGACGAGATTGCCGGCGAGCTTCGCGAGCTCGCCGCCTCGATCGGCCAATTGCTCGAAATCCTCGGCGACCGGATCAAGCTCTACCAAGTGATGCGCGACGAGTTCGACGAGATCGCCGCCGCTTTCGCAACGCCGCGCCTCAGCGAGATCGCGCCCGCCTGGGACGGGATCGAGGACGAGGATCTGATCGAGCGCGAGGACATGGTGGTGACGGTGACCCACACCGGCTACATCAAGCGCACTCCCCTCGTCACCTTCCGCGCCCAGCATCGCGGCGGCAAGGGCCGCGCCGCGATGGCGACCAAGGAGGAGGATGCGGTCACCAACCTGTTCGTGACCTCGACCCATACCCCCGTCCTGTTCTTCTCGACCGCGGGCAAGGTCTATCGCCTCAAGGTCTGGCGGCTGCCCGAGGGCCAGGCGAATACGCGCGGCCGGCCGATGGTGAACCTGCTGCCGCTGGCCGAGGGCGAGACCATCTCGACCGTGCTGCCGCTCCCCGAGGACGAGGCGGAATGGGGCAAGCTCCACATCATGTTCGCCACCGCCCACGGCACCGTCCGCCGCAACTCGATGGACGCCTTCACCAACGTGCCGACGGCGGGCAAGATCGCGATGCGCTTCGGCAATGACGAGGAAGGCGACCCGACCGACCGGCTGATCGGCGTGTCGCTGCTGACCGAGGAGGACGACGTGCTGCTCGCCACCCGCGAGGGCCGCGCGGTACGCTTCGCCGCCACCGACGTACGCGAGTTCCAGTCGCGCACCTCCGCCGGCGTCCGCGGCATCCGCCTGCGCGACGGCGACGAGGTGATCTCGCTGTCGATCCTCAAGGGGTTCCAGGCCACCCCGGAGGAGCGCGAAGCCTATCTGCGCGCGGCGCCGTGGAAGGAGAATCAGAATGAGGCGACGCTGCCGCCCGAGCGGATGGCCGAGTTCGCCGAGGCGGAGGAGTTCATCCTCACGGTCACGGTCAACGGCTACGGCAAGCGCACCTCGGCCTACGAATATCGCCGCACCAATCGCGGCGGCCAGGGCATCACCAATATCGAGACCTCGCCCAGGAACGGCTGCGTGGTGGCGAGCTTCCCGGCGCATAACGGCCAGCAGCTGATGCTGGTCACCGATCAGGCCAAGCTGATCCGCATGACCGTCGGCGACATCCGCATCGCCGGCCGCAACACCCAGGGCGTCACCCTCTTCCGCGTCGCCGAGGACGAACATGTCGTCTCCGCCGCCCGCATCGAGGAGAGCGAGGAGGATGAGGAGGTGGTCGAGGTCGAGGACGAGAATCTCGCCGCACGTGACGAGGCGATCGAAAGAGGCGAGGAAGAATGATACCCTCTCCCGCTTATTGCGGGACAGGGTTAGAATGAGGGTCTTGCTGAATCCTCGGAACAGACCCTTACCTCCCGCTTCGCGGGCCCCTCCTCTCCCGCGAAAAGCGGGAGAGGGGTTTGTCGGCTCGCCAACCCCGTGATGGCATGACCCACCAGGTCCACATCATCGGCGGCGGCCTCGCCGGCTCCGAGGCTGCGTGGCAGTTGGCCGAGGCGGGGGTGAAGGTGCGCCTGTCCGAGATGCGGGGATCGGGCGAGACGACGGCGGCGCACCAGACCGACGGGCTCGCCGAATTGGTCTGCTCGAACAGCTTCCGCTCCGACGATGCCGAGCGCAACGCGGTCGGGCTGCTCCACGCCGAGATGCGCGCGC